>ENA-OWZI01000013-OWZI01000013.1-human-gut-metagenome-genome-assembly--contig:-NODE-13-length-159911-cov-123.344_pt1 | contig 159911 bp, 166 predicted proteins | sample MGYA00249763_ERZ652112 | MGnify/ENA primary metagenome ERZ652112 (study PRJEB26925, sample SAMN05827175) | human gut metagenome | biome: ENVO:2100002; feature: ENVO:00000062; material: ENVO:00002003...
TCACCTGACCCTCCTTGCGGTAGGTCAGGTGTTGCAACGATCACTAGAACCCGCCGGGCCGGTAGTATTCGGGGGGGCAATGGCACGAGTCGATCTATCTTGTCCTTGGTGAGCGGCGTCTGGTTGCGCCGGGCGCTCGGCTTGCGCAGGGTGATGGGCGCCACGGGCAAGGCCGTGGGACGCATCTATTGAATCGGAGTCGCGGAGAAGTCCAGGCCGGCAAGGCAACGAGTGACCGCGAGCCGGCGGAGGGGGGCTCTTATGCTGGGAACGCACCTCGATGATCCGCCGATCAGCATTTGGAATGGGTCCATGCCGTTCTTCATGAGGAATCAAAGATGGATGGAAGCGCAGGCGACTGGCGGTGAATGTTTGTAGTTTTCAAGGGACAGGAGTGTTGGGAAAATCTACTGTAAGCAAAACCCGATACAGGGAATCTGATTATCTACATAAATACAGTATCTAAAGACTGTTCATTGCTTGGATGATAAGTGGTTCACCATGAATGTATCGTGATTGAATATGGGTCTTGATATGACGAGATGCAAAGGGAGATTGCACGCATGTAAGACCGTGTATCTCCCTTTAGGCAAACTATCTGAAGTTTTCTACATTTATAACTTTGGAAAAACAATCGAGCAAATTCATGTTGTGTGTGACCATGATTATGGTAATGCCATTTTCATTTAATTCTTTCAGAAGCTTCATCACTATCGATTCATTCTCTTTATCAAGTCCGGAAGTTGGCTCATCGGCTAATATGATCCGACTTCCTTGCAAAATCAACTTGATAATTGCAATTCGCTGTTGCTCTCCGCCGCTTAACTGGTATACTTTCTTGTCAAGCATATCAGTTAGCTCAAATTGCTTTAGATACTTATCGATTAGTTTGAGTTTTTCTTTCTTTTTTATTTTCTTATATTCAAGAGCCAATTTTAAATTCCATAACACGCTTTCATCTTCTATAAGTCCATAATTCTGAAACAGATAACCTATTGTGTATCTTCTCAAAATCATAGCATCTTTACTGTTCATGGACACATTTTGATGTCCGTCAATAGTGATTGTTCCCGCAGATATATCAGTAATCAATCCTATTATATTTAGAAGTGTCGTTTTGCCCGCACCGCTTTTCCCCACAAGCCCCACAAATTCGCCTTCTTCTATTTCCAAAGACAGATTTTCAAATAGAACCTGATCTTTTCCATATTGTTTCTTGATGTTCTTCAATGTAATCAATGACATAATTATGCTCCCTTTTCAATCTCATATAAAGTGTTTGAGATATAAGTTCTATAAAGCAATTCGCAAAATATGTAGTCAATAAATATGATCACGAAAATGAAAGCAAAATAATGATTTATAGCAGTCAATATGACTGATATAATGAGTCCAATTCCCCAAAGAATATAACGATTCTTTAGTGTTCTAGAATGAGAGAATCCCAAAATCTCTTTTGCCGCATATTTCTTTCGATTTACAAAGATGTCCACATAATTTGAAATATACAAAATAAATAGTAAAGACACTATAAATACAATCATGAACATGGTGAGTGTTTTAAGAACGAAAGTCACATTCTCGAGCTGCATTAAATAAGGTGTGAGTAATGTTCCAGCTGTAACTAATTGCTCTAAACCATATTCTGACAACAAGGAAGAAAAGTCTTCTCTTGATTTCATTTGGAAAAATAGACATCTTGTATTTAAGGAATCCAGATAGTAAAGTCCAGCAAAATCGCCTGTATCAACAATGATAATAGGATTAGCTATATCAGAAAAACCATTCTTTGTATTAACTTTTATTGTGGAAGCATCGTCGATATAAACAATATTAAACTTGTCAATAGTTCTTTCTTCTCCTGGTATTCCATAGAATTGATTGTAATTCATCAATCGAAAATATTCTTGCTTGATATATTCTTTAATAGATTGTTCATCATTCTTGTATTTATGCGGAACCAATACGGTTGGTTCATTGAATTTATCTTCTTCCAATGGTTTTCCGTTGAGCTTAATATTTGAAAAATCATTCAGATAGTTCCTGTTTGCGATAGCAAGCTGTTGTTCATAATAGGGGCGTGATGTCTGCGAACCATCGTCTGTCTTAAAATCACACAGTAGTGAATGGTTATGATTGTACATCTCCGATGCTTGCTTGGAATAGTTTTCTAATATGTTTGTGTTTGCTAACGCATAGTCATACTTCGAGGAATTAAAACCATTGGCGGTATAATATCCATCCAGATACTTATAGTCTAAAACAGCTTGTTGGCTTTGTCTAAATGAGTTTCCTTGATTTAGTAATGAAATAATGGTAATGGCGATTATTACTGAAAAAGCTATTTTTACAGCCTGAACTACAACATTTGTGCCGCTATTTAAAGTTTTATTTTTTATCATTGCCTCTAAGGAGACAAACTTAATTAGAATACTTGTCATTAAAACACAAAGTACATTTATAGCTAAAACTCCAATAAAGAATAGCACGCTTGTTATTAAATAAGAAGAAGCATACCTGTTTGTTAATGCGTAATAGGTATTTAACAACAACAGTAATACTAGGCATACTACAGAATAATATTTTATTATATTTGTAATTTGTTCCTTTAAAATATGTATAGTAGAAAAGCCCATGCTTTTTTTAATACCTATTTTTTTCAAACTATAGGAGGTATAAATACAGTATATGATTTGAATTACAATAAATAAAATTATGAAATTCACAAGATTTAGTTCCAATACCATACTGTACGGAATGGAGTCGCTTTCAAAGTTGTTTATCGCGACGGACAGTCGAGATGCTATCTCTTTGATTGCATCGTTTGGTAAATCTGTATAGAATACACCAACACTATCTAAAAAATCTTCCTTCTGCAATTCATGATATTGAAATAAGATAGAGGAAGATATAGGCTGTTTTTGTGTAAAAGAATTTAACGGAAAGCAATACAGATCATAAACAGATTTATCTGTGGAAGTGAGCGTATTGTTGATAAGCTCTAATTTATTATGAGAATACTCTTTTGTAAATAACGTATAAAACCTATCGAGAACTTCTGACGATGTTTCCTCTAAGACGTACCCTTTTAGATTCTTGGCAGCAATGTTATTCTTTTCATAAATGTTGTAAATGGAAGTATTAAAAATATAGGCAAAGAGTATGACTTCAAGGAAAATAAAAATCTTTAAAAACTTTTTCATAGCATACGCCTCTTCTTTGAAGGGATCTATAAACTAGGGCGGGACAAATAGCCCCGCCCTAAATACTCGAACTACTTTGCTCAATATGGATAATAATCATAATAAGATGTTTCATCCGCCCACCAAACTCTCCTTGCGTCTTTGTAAGCGTAGTTTGATTTGAGGCCGCTGGTATGCGTATCTCCGCCAATTTTCACGGCCAACTTTACCATGTAGTTACGACCAATACCTGCTTTGCGTCCAATTTCGGAATATACAACGATAGTCGTGGCCTTAATGTCTCATGGGCTCGAAACCGAGTGTCGGACGCACGATTCCCATGCGTATGTCTTGGTGTGGCCTGTCCGGTTGTGGGGACCTGAGAGAAGTGGTGTTCGGGGTGGCTCTTTCCAGTTGAACGTGTAGCTTTGGCCTGACTGTTTTTCGCCATGGGCGGTGACGGTCGAGATGTTGCCATACCAAATGATGGTGAAGTTGTCCGAGTTCAATGATTCGTCATCGTGCAGTTATGTCTTGATTTCTGTGACGTTCTCAGAGCCGATAATATTGGTATCGGTGCCCCATGAGACTTTGACCGTGATGTTGCTTGGGCCGAAGAACATGGTCGGCAAACTGCTGCCCGGATGGTGGTTGTGCACGTCCATCGACAATGCGTTCGGGCTTGATGCCGTGACCAGAGTGGATTACGTGGCATGGGCGTCGTCGATTGGTCTGGTGGCGTTGTTCGGCGTTGCATTCATCTGCCTTGGTCTGGCTTTGGAGCGCATTCGCCGTACGCGCCCGTCCCCATCTTTTCCCGCCGCCACGCAGTCGGCCGGATGATCACGAACGTTTCGTTCCATTGAACGGTTCTCGATGGAACGAAACGTTCGTGATGATCCGGTGGACGGGCCCTTCCCTGATCCGTGGCCACGGTTTGCGTATATCGCAGGTTGAACGCTGCGGATGGATGGGTGCACGGTATCTTGAAATCTTCAAAAAGTCTTCAATTTTGCTGTTTATTCTCTACCTTGAAAACAAGGAAAGGGTATTGGCAAACATGGAAGCAATTCTACAGACGAATAACCTATGTAAGGATTTCAAGAAGCAAAGGGCTGTGAATAACGTGTCTATAACCGTTCGGAGAGGTTCGATATACGGGCTGCTTGGCCCAAATGGCGCCGGTAAATCCACCACTCTGAAAATGATCACGGGCATGCTCCATCCTACCAGTGGCAAGATTCTGTTTGATGGACATGAGTGGAGCAGAAGAGATCTGGAACAGATCGGAGCTTTGATTGAAACTCCTCCACTGTATGAGAATCTTTCCGCAACGGAGAATTTGGAAGTCCGTGTGAAGTTGCTGGATATTCCTAAAACCCGGATAGGTGAAGTTCTAAGAATAGTGGATCTGCAAGATGCGGGACGGAAAAGAGCCGGACAATTCTCAATGGGTATGAAACAACGTTTGGGAATAGCCATCGCTCTGTTGAATAGTCCCGAATTGTTGATCCTGGATGAGCCGACAAACGGATTAGACCCTATCGGCATACAAGAACTACGTTCTCTTATCCGTTCCTTCTCATCTAAAGGGATTACTGTTATTCTATCCAGTCATATTCTATCGGAGGTTCAGCTTATTGCTGACGATATTGGTATCATCTCAAATGGTGTTTTGGGATATGAAGGACCAATGAATAAGGATCAGAACTTGGAAGAACTATTTGTCGAGGTTGTAAGGAAATCACAGGAAGAACGATAGTATGATCAATTATATAGCCTCTGAATACCTGAAACATAAAGGTACTTTCGTTAGGAAAATAGCATGGATAGCCCCTATGCTAACGGTATGTCTTAATGTGCTTGCTCCTATGTGGTATCAGCAGAATTCATATAACTGGTGGTATGTGTTCTTGTACCCCGGCTGCGTGACGCTATTATCAATCTTGATAATCCAGAGAGATAGCGGCAAATTACAGTTTAGGGCCATATTGTCGTTACCTGTCGACCTAGAGCGGGTATGGTATGCAAAGATAATCACCTGCATACTTTATGCGGCACTCGCCAATGCAATTCTGATGTTGTGCAATATTGCAGGTGGTTTCATTATTCAACGCATCTTCGGCATACCCATGACGATCAGACCGATGCAGGCATTGTTCGGAACGCTCTGCATCATTCTGGCAAGTGCATGGAATATACCACTATGCTTATGGCTGACCAAGAAGGTGGGTGTATTCGCCACTCTCATATTGAATGTTGGAATGAGCCTGACGCTGGGGATATTGGGGGCGGACACAGGCCTTTGGTTCCTGTGCCCTTATAGTTGGGTTGATCGCCTTATGGTTCCCGCATTGGGAATATTGCCGAATGGAGCATCAGTAGAAGGAAGTGCCCTGTCGACTCCCTTACTGTTGGGCATCGCGGTACTGTGCCTGTCGGTGTTTCTACTATATGGCCTTGCGAAGTCAACGGCAAGATCCTTTATCAAGCAGGAGGTTCTTTGATGTCGGGTATTATCAGATGTCTTCAAGCGGAATGGCTTAAAAGCAGGCATACGCCATTACTTCTGATCCATGTTCTCTTCCCTGTGATCGGGGCCTGTGTTTTTGCTGGATATTTCCGTATATCAGGTTGGGGATGGATGACGGCTGTGACGACTTTTTTAGAAGTTGTGGCAATTGTTTTTCCACTTGTTATCTCTATCGTCGTAGGTATGACGGTCGAACTTGAAAATGAAGCAGGTCATTTTCAATCAATCCTTGGCGTGGTTCCTTCGCGCATGTCAGTATATATCGGAAAATTGGCATATCTTATCATTCTGGCAGCTTCCGCAACGGCGCTTTGTGTCTTCTTATTTGCTCTGCTTTATTCAAGCGTTCCATTCTCGTTCTATATACGACCACTTACCATGTTGATATTGTCTGCAATACCACTGTATCTTATTTCCATACTTGCTGGTTTCACTCTAGGTAAAAGTGTAGTTATGGGTATAGGTATTACAGGAAGCCTATTATCGGCATTGCTGGCTACGGGACTTGGAGACTGTATCTGGAAGTTCCTTCCGTGGGGCTGGGGAGTGCGGTTTATAGATTATTGTGTCTTGAGATATGTTAATGAGGAACAGTTTTATTCTGGATTATATGAACTCCAACTAGGATTCATGATCATGCTTGTCTCTTCAATGGTGCTATTCATCGTAAGCCTGATGTGGTTCCACAGATGGGAAGGGACAAAGGGATATGAGTAAAATGCTGCCGCTGCTCTGTGCTGGTATCGCATGTCTATCTCTTACGGGCTGTTCGTTGCAAGAGGGGAACAGCGAATATCCCGGAGAGCAATGTTATTTGAATAAGGATAACGTGACGAAGTTCTCCTGTATGGGAAATGACTACACCATTCTAGAGGATACGGTCTCCAACAACGGTCTCGGGGCATGGGTCGGGTATGTCCGACAACTTGTTGCTGTGGACGAGACGGGAAAGGTAATACTTCAAGAGGATCTTAAGAATGGTACCTTGCAGACTCTGGCGAAGATATCGGATCTGGTGGATAAAGCCCCTGGTAAGTCCCATGTTCTTCCATTCGTAAATGTGTATGCAGCTTCTGATGCCGGCGACTATCTGATTGTGGATATAGATGGCGAGTATCACAAAGCTGTCATAGACGAAGATGTCAGAGACGTGGATAGGGTGTTTGATTTTAAGGACATGCGACAATCCACGAGTTGCGGATTCTCGGTCAATCCCCGAGATGCGACCCAGATTCTTTGTGATGGCGTAGTCTATCAAGTAACTTCTGATACTGTGTCAGATGGTGAACTAGGAAGTCGCATTGATCTTCTTGTTAAAGATGTCGTATTTGATGCAGAGACGAAGATTCCTTTGTCAAAGGAGGAATTGAAGGAAATTGACTGGTATGGGGAAACCGTTGGACGGCATCGGGAACAATGGATGTACAAGGACGTTTATGAAATCAACAGTAGAGAGAGGACTGAAGCCGTTGCGGTGCGGATAAATGACGTCTTCTATGTTGCAAAGCGCCAATGACCGTTTTTATTGCATATATGAATTATGGAATAGAAGAGGCAAGCAGGTGTATCATGGCGACAATCCTGATGATTGATGATGATCGACCCATCTTGGAACTTGTGAAAAACGGACTGGAAAAAGATGGACATTCAGTGACGATCCATACGTCCGCCGCCCATGTGCCCCTTGAAGGGCTGAACGGGTATGATCTGATTATATTGGACATCATGATGCCTGATATGGACGGATTCACCTATTGCGGCAAGATACGTTCGTTGGTGGACTGTCCCATTCTCTTTCTGACCGCTAAGACAATGGAGAGAGACATTACATCCGGTCTTGGACTAGGAGCGGATGACTATCTGACAAAACCATTTCGTATTGCGGAATTACGTGCGAGAGTACATGCGCATCTACGCCGTGAACAGAGAGAACGACATGTGTCGCTTACGTTTGATCGGATAAAGATTGATCTATCCGCAAAAGAACTGCTGGTGGATAATACACCTGTGCCTTTGACGAAAAGCGAATATCTGATCTGCGAATATCTTGCCGGCAACAGAGGGCAGGTTTTTTCAAAGAAACAAATATACGAAGCCGTTTTTCCCTTCTATGGGGATGGCGATGGTTCTACAATTTCGACGCATATAAAAAACATAAGGTCGAAGTTCGAGGAGGCCGGTGTTCAACCAATCGTAACGGTCTGGGGGATAGGCTATAAATGGGAACAAAGATGAAGACGACGCTTACAAGAACTTTTTATAGATTTCTTGTATGTCTGCTTTGCGGACTGTGCATGTCCGTAGTCATCCCCTTTGCCTGCATGATGTTCGCCTCCAGCATGGGGCTTGTAACGTTTGCGGATAATGCCGAACGGCAAGCGAAAAATCTGGTGCCGATACTCACCGCAACGCCAGATGTATCAGACGTGTATCTGCCCATTGGGATTAAATACCTTCGGTTGGATAGAAACTATGGATCTATAGATACGAATATGAACGAAGAAGAGGAAGAGAAGGCTCTGGCGTTTGCCGAGACGGGTCTCATAGATGCAGGCGGTAGAACACAGTTCATCTTCATCACTCGAGATGATGGGTACATTGTTCTGCAGTACGTCATAGGTTCTCAGTATCTCAATGCACAGTGCAACAAGTACCTACCGTCTCCGGAGATACTGCTGATCGCTTTGATCATCGCTAACAGCTTAGGCTTATGCGTCTACTTGACGGTTCATTTCGCCAGAGAGCTGAGAAAAGAATTGACGCCTATATTAGAAGCCACTAAAGAGATTGAAAATCACAACTTAGATTTCGCTATCAGGCATTCTCGAATACTTGAATTTGAAAACGTGGTTTCATCTTTTGATAGTATGCGAAACAGTTTGAAAGAGTCATTGGAACAGCAGTGGCGAAGTGAACAAGCGCAGAGAGAGCAGATCGCATCCTTGGCCCATGATCTGAAGACTCCATTGACTGTTATGCAGGGGAACATCGACCTGTTGGATGAAACGACGCTTGACGAAGAACAAAAGCTCTATCTGTCGTATGCGATGAGAAGCTCTGAGCAGATGAGACGGTACATAAAGATGATGATTGATATATCCCGAGCATCCTGCGGATATCAATTGCAGATGGAAGACATATGCTTCCCGGAGTTCTGGAGACATGTCATATCTCAAGCTGAAATCATCTGCAAAGATAAAGGTATTGTGATTCAGCAGACGCAGCACGCTCTTCCGAAACATATAACTGGGGATGGAGTATTGTTGGAGCGGGTATTGATGAATGTGGTTTCAAATGCCGTAGAGCACTCGCCCGTAGACTCTCCGCTATATATGGATGCGGATGGCCAGGGTGATCACTTGAATGTCTGCATTACGGACTGTGGCTGTGGTTTTTCGCAAGAGGCATTGAAGCACGCGAAAGAGCGTTTCTATATGGCAGACCAGAGCAGAGGCTCCGAACTGCATTATGGGATGGGCCTATATATCGTGGACGTCATCATAAAACAGCATAGAGGAGAACTGCTCCTCAGTAATTCCGCAGAAACCAAAGGCGCCAGGGTCACGATACGACTACCACGATAAGGGAACGACTCATGCGTCATTCCCTTATCATATCTCCAAGCGATATTCGGCATGGTGGTCCCGGATTCAACTTAGCCGTCGACTGACGTCGCGGTCGCCGGGCTTTCCGCATGCGCTATTTGCCCGTGCTGCCGGCTCCGGCGTCTGGGCCGGTGGCCGGCGATCCGCTGGTGCCGCTGGTGCCGGTACTGGTTGAAGTCGATCCCGATGGATCTTTTTGCGTCGAGCCGGTGCCGGCGCCGGTCGAACCGGTCTGGCTGCCGCCGGTGCCTTGGCTGGTCGGGTCCTCGGTGGTCGGATTCTTTGAGGTGCCGGTGCCGTTCGAACCGTTGGCGGTGCCGTCGGTTTTCGAATCCGAGGTGCCGGCGCCGTTCGAACCCGAAACACCGTTGGCGTCGAGGTCGGTGGAGGGGGCGTCGGTTTTCGAATCCTTGCTGGTTCCCTTCGAATCATCGCCGGTGCCCGTCTGGGGCAGAGCGTTGTTCTGATCGGGGGTGCCCGTTCGCGTGCCGGTGTCGTTGCGCGCGGGCGTGGTCGTGGTGGGGGATACGAGATTGTCCGTGCCGCGTCCCTGCGTGGCCAGCATCACGACGCCGGCCGTCACCGCCACGGCGAGCAGGCCGGACACCAAGGTGACGATCATGGCGGTGTGCTTCGAAGCGCGGAAGCGGGACTTGCGCAGCTCATCGACCGAGTACGTCCTGCCGTTCGCCCGGCTGAACACGATTTCACGCGGTCTGTGTGTGGAGGAAGCATCATCGGCGGTCACGCCCGTCGCCGTATCGGGCTCGTCTCGAACGTCGGTCCGGCTGCCGGCCGTTCGGGGGGTGCCGCCATCGGCATCGCCGTTCTCGGCGTCCTTCGTGATCCCGTTGCCGGAGGACGAGGCCGATTGGAGTTTTTCGCCGGAGGCGGTGAGCACGTTCTGGTAGATCTTGGTGGCCACGGCGGAGACGACGTAACTGGCCGCCGCTCCGATCACCGAACCGCCGATGCCGATCTTCGATGCGAGCAGGAACGAGGTGACGGCGGCAAGGGTGCCCGCCACGATGGATGAGAGGGAGATTCCTTCAAAAAACTTCTTCACAATGCACGACCGTAGGGTGTCGGGCTGACAGGTTGCCTGAGACTCGATGGAAGCGGGGCGAGGCCTACACGAGACCTTCAAAATCGGTCTTCGTGCAGGTCGGACACGCCCTGCGGCGCACACACGTGCGTTTCGCGTCGCCGCAGGCCGCGGGACATCGTCAATTACGATGCAGCGACTGCCCGGTCGGTCTGATCACCGACATCAGTACGGCGGCGAAAATCAAAGCGAAACCCACCAGTGAGCTCCACATGATCCTCTCGCCCCAGAACAAAGCGGAAAACGTGATGGCGAACAGACTCTCCGTGCACATGATGATCGAGGCCTGCGAGGCGGGCACGTGGGCCAGACCGATGTTCTGCATGATCTGGGCGCTCATCGTGGCGCCGAGGAACAGGTAGAGCACGCTGGCCACCACCGAGGGCGCCAGCCAACCGGCGTTCGGCGCGGGTTCGGTGAACGCCGCTCCTGCGATGAACAATACGCCGGCGACGCCGAACTGCACGAAGGTGACGGCGATCGGGTCGAACCGTTTGGTATAGATGCCCAGGAAAGTCAGGTTGAACGAGAAGATGACCGCGGTGGCGATGGTCAGCCAGTCGCCGGCGCCCAGCGACAACGAACCGCCCGGCTTCAACGAGACGAAGCCGACGCCGGCCAGACAGATCACGCCGGCGACCAGGTTGATGGCCTTCGGCCGAATCCTCGAGACGATCCATGTGGCGAACGGGGTGAGGACGCAATAGGCCGCCGTCAGAAACGCGCTGCGCCCGGGCTCGATGGTCCGCAACCCGACGGTCTGGGTGACCATCGTACCCCAATAGGTCAGGCCCGCCACCAGTGCCGGCACGATGATCTTCGGCGTCAGATACGGCACGATATGCCTATGGAACAACGCCAGCATGCACAGACAGGCACCGGTCATGCGCAGCCCCATCAGCCATTGGGGCGAAATCGCCTCCATGGCGATTTTGGCGAGCAGATAGCTGCCTCCCCACAACGCGGCGCAGCACAGCAGCATGAGTCTGGCGAGATTCGGGGGAAAGCTGCGTGACCAGTGGCTGCGCAACTTGTTGCAACGATCGACCAAACCCATGGTGCACCTCTGGACGGTTGGAAAAACTTGTGGCTCTCTTGGCTCACAGATTACGGGGACTACCGGCCAAAACCGACCGGTCGGCGGGTATCGGGCGCGTATCGTCCCGTATTGCCGCCGGCGGGCGGAAGCGCGATGAAAACCATGTGAAGGTGAGGATACTCACAGTGAGCGCCCGGGCCGGTCGCGCGCGAAACCGGTATTCTAGAAAGGAACAGACATGGTTCCGCAACAATCTTGAAAGGATTCGACATGGCAGTCATCACACCGCAGATCAAGGAATTCATCGAGAACAACCTCGGCTGGATCACCACCGTCTCCAAGGACGGCGAACTGGACCTCGGCCCGAAGATGTCTCTGTTCGTTCTGGACGACACGCACATCGCCTACCATGAGCGCACCGCCGGCCAGCACTACGAGAACCTCAAGAACGGCTCTCCGCTGGTCATCGCCTTCGCCAACCTCGAGAAGAAGCAGGGCTACCGCTTCCGCGGCAACGTGGTGCTGCACGTTGACGACGACATCTACAACGAGCAGGTCAAGGTCGCCGAGGAAAAGGGCACCAAGAAGCCGGCCGTGATTCCGGTTCTCGAAGTCACCGAAATCCAGAACCTTGCCTCCGGTCCGACCGCCGGCAAGACCATCGCCAAGGACTGATTAGCTGACGTATTGGTGGCTTCCTCGTCAGAGGGAGCCACTTTTTCGCTTTTTAGTGCGCAGTACTAGGTGACGGCCTTGGGCGTCAGTGGTGGCGAAGAGGTAGGTGCTGCCGCCGTCCTTGAGTTTGAGTTTTTTGCGTAGCTGGGCCACGGTTAGGGGGAAATTGCGTACGGAGATGTTGGCGTGCGTGAGACCGGCCAATAGCTGCTTCAGTTCTCTCTTGTTCATGGTGGCGATGGATTCGATGACGAATGATCTGCCTGGCAAATCGGAAATAGGTTCGGCCGCCACGAACAGGTGGCTATTCGGGCTGATGTGATGCACGGCGAAGCGCTGTTCGAGAACATCAAAGCACCCGGCCTTCATGATTGAGGCGTTGGGTTCGTAAAGGTACTTCCAATGCGAGGAATCGAAGCCGTTCGCGCTTTCCTCAGCCGGGAGATCCTCGGTATTACAGGTATTGCATGCAACTAAGGCAGAATCGCTGATAGGGGTTTGATTGTCGCTGTTATCGCCGGCCTTGTACGACAGCACCTGCCCGTCATTGACGCATACCACGAGCGGTGAGGCGCAACGGCCGCGCCCCAACACCAGCAACAATTCCTTGCATTCATTACCGGTGGAGACGATATGCACCTCGTGCACCGCGCCGGCGAAATCCGTAATGGTCTTATGCCAGTCGAGCATGGGGGAGAGCTTGACCATGACCGTCGGTGCCTTGGCCAGCAGCGTATCCTTCAGGGTCAGCACATCCGGCGTGCAATCGGCAATCGCGTAGGTACGCGAGCCATGATCGTCACGGCGGGCCGGATCGAGGAAGATCATGGAGGCTCGGCCAAGCGTATCAAGCACTGCTGTTGAATCATCATTGATGATTTCGGCGTGGCCAAGGCCGAGTATTGGGAAATTATGGCGAGCGATATCACATAAAGTGGATTGTTGTTCCACATATATGGCACGATTGAACACTCGGGACATGTAAGAAAAGTCGACGCCGAAACCGCCGGTCAGATCGACTAGGGATGTCGGGGAATCGTCGTCGACTGCTTCCTTGGCCAACAATCGCTGTGCTAACCGGGCTTTGTATTGAGCCGTGAACTGGCTGGAACATTGTTCCATTGGGACTTGCGGCGGGAAAATCAGCCCATCATGGGACGCCCAGTCAGGTAGCTTAAGTGAAGCGCGCTGCCAGCCGGCAATCTGCTCCAGCGCGAACGGCACATCCACGTCGCCATCATGTTTGGCGTGCAAGGCCACATCACGCACATCTTCACGGCGGTGTTTGGCGATGAACGCCCAGGTCGACTCAGAAATCTCCATGCCGCCATTCTAGGGGTTGTGCTGAGATGAGTATGGCAAACCGCAAGAGAACGAGGTGGCGAAAACCGATGATCGATGAAGTGATGATGCTGCGTCATGGCCGTACGCAATACAATCTCGAACATCGCTTGCAAGGCCAGATCGATGTGCCGCTCGACATCGTAGGCCAATGGCAGGTCGATCAGACCGGATTCGCGCTCGCTTCACGGTATTACTGGGCCAAGGTGAACCGACTTGCCGAGCATCCCGAAGCCATCGCCCAGCCCGGTCCTGACGCCGCCGAACGCACTGATACGCGACAGTTCGAGGAGGCTCCCGCCGCCGGCCGGCGCATGGTGGTGATGACCTCCGACCTGTTCCGTGCCCAGCAGACCGCACACGCCTTCGCCGATATTTTGGGATTGCCGGTCACCTGTGACCAACGACTGCGTGAACGCAGCTTCGGCGAGTGGGAAGGCATGACCCGCGCCGAAATCAAAGCCGTGGCAGCCGACGACTACGCCTCTTGGAAACAGCACACTGGGGGCGAAACCAAGCATGGTGTGGAAAGCCGTGCCGCCGTGGGCCAGCGAGGTGCCGATGCCGTGCGCGCACTGGTCATCGACTCCGCCTATTCAGACAGCATGCCCACCACGCTGATGCTCGTCACCCATGGCTCATGGATTACCGCCACCATCTCCAACCTGCTCGAACTCGACCCGGACGGCATGAACGCACTCGGCGGCATGCGCAACGCCTGTTGGTGCCGGCTCAAAGTGCGCCACAGCGTCAACGGCATCCCCGCCGAACAGCCCCTGTGGGAGTTGGAGGAATACAACAAGGCTCCCGCCATCGCCGACAGCGCCGACTGGGAGAACGGGCCGACCGATCTGCGCGGACCGCACATGCCAAGTTGGCAGCCAATCGTCTGGTGACGGTCGCTATGCGAAACCCCGCTCGCAAATTCGAACGGTGGGTCTAGACTGATTGCGGTTTGGAACCGTACAGCGATAGAACAGTAGGAAAGCGCGGAAGGCGGGTGAGGCGACATGCTGAGAATCTTCAGCTCAATCAATGGCCAGGTGGAGCAGATCGAGAAACCGGAAAACGGCTCCTGGTTATGTTTGAGCGAACCCACTGATGTGGAGCTCGCCACCGTCGCCTCGCAGACCGGCATCGACCTGGCCGACCTGCGCGCGCCCCTGGATGACGAGGAACGTTCACGTGTGGACGTCGAAGACGATTATACGATGATCATCGTCGACATTCCCACCGTGGAGGAGCGTGGCGGACGCGACTGGTACGAGACCATCCCGCTGTCGATCATCGTCACCGAAAACCTCATCATCACCGTCTGCATGCAGGACACGCCCGTGCTCCACCCGTTCATGGAAGGCACGATCCGAGGCTTCAACACCTTCATGCGTTCGCGCTTCATCCTGCAGATCCTGTACCGCAACGCCACGATGTACCTGCGTTACCTGCGCATCATCGACCGCGAAAGCGACAAGCTTGAACTGAAGCTGCGCCACTCCATGCAGAACCGCGAGATCGTGATGCTCATGGAGCTGAGCAAGACTTTGGTGTATTTCACCACATCGCTGAAATCGAACGAAATCGTGATGGAGAAGCTCACCACCCTGCAACGCATCAAGCAATACCCGGACGACGAGGACCTGCTCGACGACGTCATCACCGAAAACAAGCAGGCCATCGAGATGGCCAACATCTACAGCGGCGTTCTTGCGAACATGACCGACGCCTTCGCCTCGATTGTGTCCAACAACCTGAACAACGTGATGCGCATCTTCACCATCATCTCCATCACCCTGTCCATCCCGACGCTGATTTTCTCGATGTACGGCATGAACTTCGACGGCGGCATGATGGGCATGCCGTTCACCGACAAGCCTTGGGGCTTCCTGCTCATCATCGTGATCTCCATGGTACTTTCCGGTGTGGTTGCCTGGTTCCTCACCCGTTCGCGCATGTTCAAGTAAGGCGTTTGACGGTTATGCACCATTGGTCATCGTTCGCCAGCCGTAGCATGCTCCGCGCTCGCCGCCCGATGCGGCGCGGATTTCGCTCCCGGCTGATGGCAGGATTCGCCGCGGCCTTTGGCATGATATTGCCATTATCTGGTCTGGCCGGTTGCGGCCAAATTCAAGTCACCACCGTCTCCGGAGCGCCGGAGGGGCCCACCATCGCCATTGGGGTCGCAGCCGACGAACCATCGGTGGGAGCATGGCATGACGGCACATACCAAGGCTTCGACATCACCATCGCCAAATACGTGGCCGCCAAACTCGGCTATGCGAACAAGCAGATCGTCTTCAAGCAGGTTCGCCCCGAAAACCGGCGCTCCATGCTGGACAATGGACAGGTCGACATGGTCGTCGCCTCTTGGCCTATCACCGATGGGTCCAGCGCGATCGTTGATTTTGCCGGACCATACCTCACGACCAGCGTCGGTTTGCTGGTCAGGTCGGATGAGCGTGGCCGATTCACCAATGACGCAGGTTCGGTGGGCGACGTAGGCGACGGCACGGTGTGCGCAGTGAAAGGTGACGAGACAGTCGGCATCTTCCGCGGCAACCACCCGCAGGCTCGGATTCAGGAGCGTAGCAGTTATGCGCAGTGCGTCACGGCCGTGCAAGTAGGGTCGGCGGATGCCATAGCCTCCGATATGGCGGTGCTTTCCGGTCTTCAAGCGGCCAACGGGCCCCAGTATATGGACGTGATTGCGGACAAGGGCGAGGTCAGTTATGGCATCGCCGTGAGTCAAGGCATCAGCCAATTGGCACAGAAAATCGCGGAAGCATTGGAAGACATGGTTGAGGATGGCAGCTGGACGGCCGCCAAGGATACGTTCACAAGCCAAACAAAGCTCACGGTTTCGCTGAACGGTGACCCCAAAGCCATCGTCTCGGATGCTGAATAACGATTGACGACGTGTCCAGTTGCGAGGCTACCTTGCTGATTTATGAGTGACAACGAGAAGAGCACGCAAACCGAAGAGCCCAACTTCCGCTACAACGCCGCACTGGCGCAGGACATCGAAAACAAGTGGCAGAAGATCTGGGATGAGCAAGGCACCTTCTGGGCGGCCAACGTCAACGGCGATTTGAAGGACGGCAAGGGCCGCAACGCCGAGGGGCGCACCGCCTACTTCGCCATGGACATGTTCCCGTACCCCTCCGGCAAGGGTCTGCATGTGGGCCACCCGCTGGGTTATCTGGCCTCCGATGTGACGAGCCGCTACCACCGCATGAAGGGCGAGAACGTCCTGCACGCCATGGGCTATGACGCCTTCGGCCTGCCCGCAGAACAGTACGCGGTCCAGACCGGTCAGCATCCTCGCGTGACCACCGAGGCGAACATCGCCAACATGAGCCGCCAGCTGCACCGTATGGGTCTGAGCTTCGACAGCCGTCGTACGTTCGCCACCATCGACCCCGGCTACGTGCGTTGGACCCAGTGGATCTTCTCGCGCATCTACGATTCCTGGTACGACGAGGAGGCCACCAACCCGTCCGGCTCCAAGGGCTCCGCACGCCCCATCGCCGAGCTCGTCGCCAAATTCGAGTCCGGCGAGAAGGCCATTCCGGGCCACGAGTCCGATGGCAAGCAGTGGTCCGACCTCACTGACGCCGAGCAGCAGGATATCTTGAACGACTTCCGCCTGGCCTACATCTCCAAGTCCCCGGTCAACTGGTGCCCGGGTCTGGGCACCGTGCTGGCCAACGAGGAGGTCACCGCTGAAGGCAAGTCCGAGCGTGGCAACTTCCCGGTCTTCCAGCGTGAGCTACGCCAGTGGTCCATGCGCATCACCAAGTACGGCCACCGCCTCATCGCCGACCTTGACGGCATCAACTGGCCCGAGAAGGTCAAGCTCATGCAGCGCAACTGGATCGGTGAATCCCATGGTGCCTCCGTGCGCTTCACCGTGGCCACTGCCGACGGTGACAAGGACATGGAAATCTACACCACCCGTCCCGACACGCTGTTCGGCACCACGTTCGCCGTTGTTTCCCCGGAACATCACCTGCTGGAGAACGTGCCCGCCGAATGGCCGGCCGATGTACCCGAAGACTGGACGGGCGGCTATGTCAACCCGGTCGAGGCGGTGAAGGCCTACAGGCTCGCCGCCGAAGCCAAGACCGCCAAGGACCGCGTGGACGAGGGCGGTGAGAAGACAGGTCTGTTCACCGGCCTGTACGCCACCAACCCGATCACCGGCGCGAAGCTCCCGCTGTTCACTGCCGACTACGTGCTGATGGACTACGGCACCGGTGCCATTATGGCCGTGCCTGGTGGCGACCAGCGCGATTACGACTTTGCCGTGAAGTTCGGTCTGCCGGTCATCTACACCGTCAAGCCTCTGCCGGATTCCGGCGACGACTTGGGCAACTACGAGGGCAAGGCGCCGTTCGTTTCCCATGACGGCATCGTGATCAACTCCCACGTCGAATCCACGTACGCCAAGGGCGATGCGCTGTCGCTCGACGGCCTGCGCGTGGATGATGCCATCGCCAAGGTCAACGCCTGGCTGGAGGACGCCGGCGTCGGCAAGGGCACCGTAAGCTACCGTCTGCGCGACTGGCTGTTCTCCCGCCAGCGCTACTGGGGCGAACCCTTCCCGATCGTGTACGGCGAAGACGGCACCCCGCACCTGCTGCCGGATTCCGCCCTGCCGATCAGCCTGCCCGATGTGCCGGACTATGAGCCGCGCACCTTCGACCCGATGGACGCCGAATCCAATCCCGAGGCGCCGCTGAGCCGCAACGAGGACTGGGTCAAGGTCGAGCTCGACTTGGGCGACGGCGTCAAGACCTACTACCGCGACACCAACACCATGCCGAACTGGGCCGGCTCCTGCTGGTACTACATGCGTTACATCGACCCGACCGACACCAAGCACATGGTGGAGAAGGACGAGTTCGACTACTGGATGGGCCCGAACCACAACAAGTACTCGGGTGATGAAGGCGGTGTGGACCTGTACATCGGCGGCGTCGAACACGCTGTGCTCCACCTGCTCTACTCCCGCTTCTGGCACAAGGTGCTCTTCGACCTCGGCTACGTGGACTCGGCCGAACCGTTCCACAAGCTGTTCAACCAGGGCATGATCCAGGCCTACGCCTACACCGATGACCGCGGCCAGTACGTGCCGGCCGACGAGGTCGTGGAAGGCCCGGCCGACGCCTCCGGCGAGCCGACCTTCACCTGGAACGACGAACACGCCAACCGCGAATTCGGCAAAATGGGCAAGTCCCTCAAGAACATCGTGACCCCGGACTACATGTACGAGAACTACGGCGCCGACACCTTCCGCCTGTACGAAATGAGCATGGGCCCGCTGGACGAATCCCGCCCGTGGAACACCCGCAACGTGGTCGGTGGCATGCGCTTCCTGCAGCGTCTGTGGCGCAATGTGGTCGATGAGACCACCGGCCAGGCCCATGTGACCGAGGACACGCCGGACGAAAAGACCCTGAAGCTGCTCAACAACACGATTGCCGAAGTGACCGCGGAAATGGAAGGCATGCGCCCGAACACCGCCATCGCCAAGCTCATCGTGCTCAACAACCACCTGACCGGTCTGAAGGCCGTGCCGCGTGCCGCCGTGGAGCCGCTGATCCTGATGCTCGCGCCGATCGCCCCGCACATCTGCGAGGAGATGTGGAGCAAGCTGGGTCACGCCGAATCCCTGTCCGCCGAGCCGTGGCCGGTGGCCGACGAGCGTTACGTGGGCCACGACACCGTGACCGCCGTGGTGCAGATCAAGGGCAAGGTGCGCGCCAAGCTCGAAGTGCCGGTCGACATCGACCCGGCCGACCTCGAACGGCAGGCGCTGGCCGCCGTCGCCGACCGTCTTGGCGGCAAGGAGCCGCGCAAGGTGATCGTCAAGGCCCCGAAGATCGTCTCCATCGTCCCCGCGGAGTGACTTGTTGCGGGTTAGGCTCCCCTCTTTGAGGGGAGCCGTTCGCGTCGCGAGACTGAGGGGAGCGTCAACCGCCCCACCTCAATTGTGGATAACTTCATAAGCTAGAACCACATACCCCGTTTCAGCTGGACAAACGCCCATGAATCCATCAGCGTGGATGCATGGGCGTTTCTCATAACCATCGCGCAGACCATGCCGCCAACCGTTTGCGCGCATTCAGCAGGCAGAGCGAAGCCATGCCCCAACCGCGAGTGGAACGGCCCACGACGCCTCCGCCGCCTCCCGGCCATGCACGGATTCGTCCGGCCGGCCACCCGCCCCAAAGGGCGCAGAGCGGCCTGCGGCAGGCGACCCGTGACAAACGTGCGTTATCGGATCTGATTGGCGTACGTTCCGCCGATGCCGTCGGAGAATCAGCCAGACTCACCCGGGATCAGCCGCGATTGTCGTTCACCATTGGGCATGCCTTGGCCGTGATATTGCTGCTGATCGTCGCCCTTGGCATCAGCTTGGCATTGCTGGTCCAGCAGTCGATGAATATGGCCATGCTGTCTCAACCGACCGCCATGCAGACCACGGGCGGCTCCGCTGGAGATCAGACGATGCCATCGCAGAACACCACGGACGAGAAACGCACGGATCCGCAGCAGTCGGAGCATTCCGATGCCACAGCGAACCCCGAATCGGATACCACGCAATCTCCGCACATGCAGACGGACGGCAGCGATGCCGGCGCTTCCACGCATGGTCTCATCAACCTCAACACGGCCACCGCTGAGGAATTGCAATCCATCAAAGGTATTGGGCCGGTTACCGCTCAGCGGATCATTGATCATCGCACGGCGATTGGCGGGTATGCATCAGTCGATCAGCTGCTGGATGTCAAAGGCATCGGCTCCAAGACGTTGGAGACCATGCGAGGGCAGGTGACGGTCGGATGAGCAGGGATCGGATACTGCGCGAGCAGGGGAGCCGCGATTGGAGGATGCTGCCGATCGCCATAGTGATGTGGGCGGCGAGTCTGGGAGCGCACGCATTATTCGCATGGAGGATGTCTGATGGACTCGGCACCGGTCAGGCAAAGGCCGATGCCGGAGCTGGCATTGACGCCACCATAATCGGCATGGAATGGCCTGTCACACGAATATTACCTATAACAGTGGCGTCATGTGCTGCCGTGGCGGCGATGATCGTGGTGTCTTTCCGCCTGCGGATCAGGTGGACGGGAACATTGACCGTATGCGTTGCGGTGGCGAGCATCGGCAGTATGGCGGCAATCGCGTCGGACACCATTGCCTGGCATGATCCTGCCTCCGCACAAGCTCGCCAATCCAGTTCATACCACGAAGTCATGGCCACGGTGACGACGCCCGTGATCGCTTCGGACCAACGCACATACGATTGTCAGACGGACATACGGCTGAGCGGCATCACTGTGAATGGCACGGACGTACGTTCCACGGTCGCCGTGCGCGTATACGCCGATGAATCGTATTGTGGGCAGTTGCGTCGAGGCGCGGTCTATCTGTTGACGGGCGTATTGCAGCAAGCGCGATATGGACGCATACCGCTATGGCTGCTCTTGGAAGGAAAACAGCCGGTAGCGCAGGTGCGGGCTCCGCCGTGGCATCTCGCTGCGATCGCACATATGCAGGAGGCATTTTTCACCGTGACCGAACAATTGTCCGATCAGGGGCGTGTGCTGGTGCCGGGATTGACGATGGGTGTGCTTGGCCAGGATTATATCGGCGGCGATGCCGGTCCGATGCCGGTCAACAGCACGTATGCGCAAACGTTGGAAAATCAGTTCCGCCGGTCCGGCATCATGCACCTCATGGCCGTATCCGGCGGCCACTTCGTACTGGTGGCAGGACTGGTGCGTCGGTTATGCATGTGGATGCTGCTTGATCGGCGGCTGACGGCGTTGCTGGTCTCTGGAGTATATGCGCTGCTGGCATTGGCGATGTTCCCCAGTGATTCGGTCACCCGCGCGTTCATCATGGGATTGATAGGTGCGTTGGCGTATGCGATGGGACGGCGTACGCAAGCGTTGAGCGCCCTATGCTGGACGATAATCGGTGTATTGGCGGTGAACCCGGATATGTCGGCCAGCTACGGATTCGCCTTGTCTTCGGCCGCCGTACTGGGTATCGTGCTGTTTGCGGGGCGGCTGGCCGGTGCCTTTGAGCGAGCGATGCCGCACAGCATCGCCGAAATGATGGCGATGACCGTGGCCGCGCAATTGTTCACCCTGCCGATTCAGGTGTTGATGGAACCGGAATTGCCGTTGCTGTCCGTGCCGGCGAACCTGCTGGTGTCACCGTTCGTGGGATTGGCCACGATGGCGGGATTGATGGCACTGGCCTGCGCATGGTGCACGCCATGGCTGGCCGGCGTATTCGCGTGGATATCGTCATGGGGCACGCTGGTGATGGAACGGGTGGCGTTGTGGCTGGGCGGCAGCACGATGGCCGTCATCCCATGGAAAGACGGCGTTACGGGTGCCGTGCTGATTGTGGCGGCGGAAATCGGTATCGGCATGCTACTGGTGTTCGTCAGCCGTTGCCTCCAGCATGTCCGTCGTTATGAGGCCGGAATGTCTGGCGTGCGCTTCGGTTCCGCTTGGCGCGTCCGCCTCAGTCTCTGGTGTGAGGAGACGAGACGCCTCTTTACGCGGCGACAAGCCGAATAGCCAATGCGGTATTCGGTGCAGCAACCATCGCAATCCCAGCCGAATACCACTATCTTGACGGCAGCGGCAAAATCGTGATGCCGGCAGGTCATTGTCCAACCTGTGTGGCGAGATGGGGACATGGCGAAAACAGCAGCGAATGCACCGGTAACCGTGGTGCCCGGAGGCGACTCGTATTTGAACGACGCGCGCACCAAGGCACTGTGCGCGCAGGCGTTGAAGGCGCGGCCCGACGCCGACCTCATCGAACTCGACGCCACATCGGCCGACCAGTATGCCTTCGATGAAGCCGTCAGCCCATCGTTGCTTTCCGACGTTGCCGTGGTCAAACTCGTCAACCTGCAGAATGCCGACGACAAGCTCGCCGAAGCTCTGGTGGCGTACACCAAGCAGGCCGCCAAGGATCCGAACGGCTCCAGCGTGGTGATCTGCCAGCACGAGGGCGGCGTCAAAGGGCGCAAAATCATCGACCAACTGGTGAAAGCCGGCGCTCGCAAAGAGGACGTGCCGGATTTGAAGAAACCGGATGCACAGCTCAATTTCGTGCTCGGAGAATTCGAGAAACGTGGTCGTAGAGTCGAACCGATGGCCGCACAGCAGCTGGTATCCGTACTTGGCGGCAAAACCGGCGAACTCGCCGCCATGTGCGAGCAACTGTGTTTCGACTTTGACGATAATCCGATGGGCCTCGACCGTGTCAACCAGTATTTGACCGCCAATCCGCAGGTCACCGGTTTTGCCGTGGCAGACAAGGCCGTGGAAGGCAAAACCGCAGAAGCCATCGTCATGATGCGTGCAGCTGTGGAACAAGGGACCGATCCCATCGCGCTGATCGGCGCGTTGGCCATGAAGCTCCGTACCATTGCCAAAGCCTCGGCGGTACGGGCCGGCACGATTTCCCAGGCCGAAGCGAAAACCAATCCGTGGGTGCTGAAGAATGCGATGCGCCAACTTGGCGGCTGGACTTCGGCAGGACTCGCGCATTGCATCCGTATGCTCGCCTGGGCGGATGAGCAAAGCAAAACAAACGGTGGCGACCCGGTATATGCGCTGGAACGCTGCATTGAAGACATCAGTCATAAAGGTCGGTAAAAGTCGATAAAGGGGTATTTATGAGCGAACACACTATTGCGGCTCCCACCAGCGAGGCCATGCAGGAGCTCGGCCGTCGTGTGGCCGGGATGGTACACGGCGGCGATGTATTGCTGCTCTCAGGCCCTCTTGGTGCCGGTAAAACCACATTCGCCCAGGGCTTCGGGGCGGGGCTGGGCATTACCGAACCCATCGTGTCTCCTACATTCACCATTGCCCGCGAACTCGACGGGCATTTCGCCGACGGCACTCCGTCTCATCTGGTGCATGTGGATGCCTACCGTCTGGGCGGCTCAGCCTATGCGCCGGGGCAGGACGCCATCGGGCGTTTGTTGGACGAGCTGGAATCGCTGGGATTGGACGAAGAACTTGAAGACCCCGGCGAGAACACGGTGGTGCTTATGGAGTGGGGCGAACAAATGGCCACCGCCTTGGCGCCAGAACGACTTGAAATCCATATCGATCGACCTCTCGATTCCTCCGATGCCGCATCCGCTGGATCAGACGGCGAACTCACCAGCAACGGCACTCGTACCGTCGCATTCGTCCCAGTCGGCAAGCGATGGGCCGCGTTCGATCTGCAGTAAGCCATGCGCCTATAGACTCCTCGATGTACACTCTCTAGAGGCTTTACGACTAGGAGGATTCATGGGTTGCACGTTGGTGATTGACACCTCATTCGGCTCGACGGTCGGCATTGTGGGGCGCGAGCCCATTGTAGAGACCGATTCGCGCACCCATGTGGAGAAGCTGCAGGTCAATATCGCGCGCGCGGTCGAGGAGGCCGGGTTCCCAGCATCTGACATTGCAACAGTCATTGTGGGTACCGGTCCAGCCCCCTTTACTGGTCTGCGTGCCGGTATCGTTACGGCCAAGGCACTGGCTTTCGCAACGGGAGCGACGCTTATCGGCCATAATGTTCTTGAGCCTCAGGTGCAATGGAATCTCATTCGCCGTGGCAAAGCCGGCACTCTCGACGATACTCATAAATGCCATGTGCTCACTCTTGCCGTAAACGACGCACGCCGCAAGCAACTCTATTTTGCGTTGTACTCGGACCCGCTCGTTGGCGATCCCGATGGCGAAACCGTGGCGACGGCTCTGATTGACATGGATATCGATTACCCTGCATCCATCGCGCAGCGCGTGAATGATGCCGTTCATACGTACCGCGACGGACTTATGCCAGAAGACAGCAATGTGGATGTGGTCGTGGATGTTGTGGGTCATGGGGCCCGCAAATATGCGGATGCGCTGGGTGCAATCGAGCAGCTTGGCGACATCACCGATGAATCCGTATTGGACCAAGGGGAGCAAGGTCTCGCTATCTTTGCCACTGATGCGGAACTGGTTGCCAACCGTAATCCCGATATGCCGGTCGAACCGTTGTACCTGCGCCGTCCGGACGCCGAAGTGCCGAATCCGCTGAAGCACGTGCTCGGCCATGCCGGTGCCGATAAGGCGTGAAGTGGGTTGTGGCCCGATGATTGTTGACATCACTGCCGTAAGTCGTGATCTTGCGGTTTGCTCCATCGCACAGTTGGAAGGCGAACTGTTCGGCCTCGGCGCATGGAATGCGAACATGGTGCGAGAGGAACTGGACGCACCGGCCCGCACGTATCTGCTGGATGTGCTGGGAGAGGTGGAACAGGCGGTTGTCCGCGGCTACGCCGGCTTCTGGTATGACGGCGAGGACGCCGAGCTCATGACCATCGGCGTGGGCAAGGCATACCAGCGGCAAGGCATCGCCGCTGCGTTGCTTCAGGCACTGGTCGACGAGGCGAAGCGTCAGGGCGCCTCGCGCATGCTGCTCGAAGTGCGTGTGGATAACGACCCTGCGCTGGCCCTGTATCACCGGTTCGGATTCGAACGCATTGGATTGCGCAAACGCTACTACCAGCCTGAAGGCATCGACGCATACACCATGAGCTTGGACCTGAAACCTGGGGTCGTGGGCTTTGCCGCCCCGCAGACGGCATCGGCGGACACTGAAGACATCACTGGCAAGCAAACGGAGAAGAACGGAGAAGCACGATGAGCGAACCGGTTGTACTGGGCATTGAATCCACCTGCGACGAAACCGCGGCCGCCATCGTACGCGGCCGCGAACTGCTCTCCAACGTCGTGGCCTCATCCATGGAGGAACACGCGCGATACGGCGGCGTGATCCCCGAAATCGCCTCCCGTGCGCACGCTGAGGCCTTCGTGCCATGCGTGTCCAAGGCGCTCGCCGACGCGAACATGACGTTGGCGGACGTGGACGCCATCGCCGTGTCCGCCGGTCCTGGACTGGCCGGTTGCCTGGCCGTGGGCGTGTCCGGCGCCAAGGCGCTGGCCTGGGCTGCGAACAAGCCGATTTACGGCATCAACCATGTGATCGGGCACATCGCCGTCACTCAGCTGCAGTTCGGCCCGTTCCCCAAGGACACGCTGGCTCTGATTGTCTCCGGCGGCCACACCTCGCTGCTGCATGTGGAGGACATGCCGCGCAAGATCGATGTGGTGGGCACCACGCTGGATGACGCGGCGGGGGAGTGCTTCGACAAAGTCGCCCGTCTGCTCGGCTTCCCGTATCCGGGCGGCCCGCACATCGACCGCCACGGACAGAACGGCGACCCGCACGCCATCAAGGTGCCGATGGGTCTGACCCAAGGCAAGGCCGGTGCCGCGCACCCGTATGATTTCAGTTTCTCCGGTGTCAAGACCGCCGTGGCCCGTTGGGTGGAAAGCGAGCAGGCCGCCGGCCATGAGATTCCGGTGGACGACGTGTGCGCATCCCTGGCCGACTCCGTGGCCACCGTGCTGGCGCGCAAGGCCATGCGAGGCTGTGAGCAGTATGGCTCCGGGACGCTGATCGTGGGCGGCGGCTTCTCCGCCAACTCGCAGCTGCGCGCCAAACTGCTCGAATTCGGCGAGAACTACGGCGTCGACGTCCGTATCCCGCAAATCAAGCTCTGCACCGACAACGGTGCCATGGTCGCCATGCTCGGCGTGAACCTGGTCGAAGCCGGCGTGGCCCCCAGCGCCCCCGACTTCCCGATCGACTCCGCCATGCCCCTGACCAAGGTCTCGATGTAAGATTTGCACGGTATTCCCAAACTGATACTGGGAATACCGTGCCTCTCATCGGTGAATTGACAGTGACCTGTCTGCCTGATGTGAGTAGTGGTGAGGTCTTCGCCATGGATTTCCCGGTTGATGATGGGGTGTCGTGTCTGGTCACCAATGCGATGAAAATAAAAAAACCTCGGAGAACCGAGGCTTTCGATGGCTCCTGCGACTGGGCTTGAACCAGTGACCGTCCGATTAACAGTCGGATGCTCTGCCAACTGAGCTACGCAGGAATATTCAATTTTCATCCCGTCCGGAGTTACCCGTTCAGGTGAGCTCCTGCGACTGGGCTTGAACCAGTGACCGTCCGATACACGGTTCTGGCTTGCAGCCGTAGGGCTTTTGCAACAGGAGTAGAGAATACACCTGCTTTGCTTGCCCTTCAAATCGGCGTGTCTCGACAATTCTTCTCGATGCACCTGGTTTTCCGAAGAGCTTCAGCCGTACGGAAGAGACCTTGAGAACCCGATGGTATCAAATCGTCCGTTTCTCCAAAATCGTGAACAAGAGCATCACGGACGTGACCGAAGACGACCTCATATTTTATCTTGCCGGCATGGGAGCCGAAGGCAGACGCGGAGTGCGCAGCTGCGTCAAGGTCTTCTACCAATGGGGCATGAAACGAGGACTCGCCCGCTGCAACCCGGCGGACTCGTGCAGGACGAGATGCGCAACGCCGTGGAATCCACCACACGCACCGACATGAGATTGACCATGCCCACGAACCAAATCGTCGGCACAAACGGCGTCGCCACGTACTCACTCAGCACCGCAAGAATAGGATAGACAAAAAAGGTATGCGCCGACATGCGCAAAGAAGCATGTCGGCGCATACCGGCACCGATATCAGAGGCGTCTGCCCTTGTCGGCGGGAGGCATCAGGCCGGACAACATGCCCGTCGGATCATCAGTCATGGATGCGGAATCATAGGTTGGATCGATTTTCGTGTTCGCACTATCCACCAGCATGAGGATCCGGTCACGGATACGAGGCTCCACATCCGAGTACGCCTCCTCGATGTTGGAGAGGACCAGACCGGCCATGTGCCTGGCCTGGCCGACGACCCGCTCGGGATCGAGGTCGTTTTCCAATGCCAGCTTCTCCCAATGACGAGGCGTCACATCCCTGGCGCCGGTGACGCCGCCGATGCGCATGGGCAGCTCGGCGGACACCCAAGGCCAGAAGGTCGTGGTCAAAACGTCGTACATGGGAGAAAGTTCTCCAGGAACCTGCCAGGGGCTTTCCTTGCCCATTTCCCGTCAAGAGGAAGGGAAAGGCTTATGGGCATATCCACACCCTTGGCGTATTCGAGGGGAACATTCCCCTCGGAATCCTCCAGAAACACACCAACAGGAGAATCACCCATCCAGGCGTGCAGCTCCCTCACCGGGCACTCCCGAGACTGGAAAGCGGCAACGCGGCTATGTCTATTCCCAACACATCAGCTGCGGGGAACACCGCTTCAATCGGGGCTTCGCCCCGCTGGAGCAAATCATCGGCGAACCGAGGATCGATGCCGGCCCGGGAGGCGAGATCTCCGGCGCTCCAGGAACGGTTCGTCGCCTCTTCCCGGAAAGCGGCCGCGATATCCGATTCGGTGCGGGCGAAAAGAGTCCGGCGTCCACGCGGCGTTTGGAAACGGCTGAGGTAACGCGCGTACTCCAGTTGCGCCTTTGTCGGCTCAGGCGGTTTATAGTCCAGATTCGACATTGCAGGCCTCCTTAACACTTGATTACTCTAGCCTTTACAGATAAATCCAGTGATTATCTCGCCCTTCTCGTACAGGCTCGTATATTCGTCGCCCATGCGGTCGGCGAAGTCCCTTACCCTCATATCGATATCCCATTCGATGGGAGGGCATCCGAACGCGAGTTCCACGTATCGGGGTCCCACCGACATGCCCTGATCGGTTTTCAGATCCTTCCAGAGCGGTCCACGGATTCCTTGCCGCCATCGTAGCGTCGGCCTGCGGCGTCGAACGGTTCGCCCACCCATGCCTGCAAGTCGGAGAGCACGTCGGCGGCGTTCTCCCGTTCGCACACGTCACCTCAGTAAGCCGGAACCTCCATCGAGGCCATCGAGGGGACCACCGGGCACGATGCCCATCCCGTTCTCGGCATCATTCGTCGCCGCCGACCCTCACGCCGTATTCACGCAAGCGGCCGGCATCGCGCACGAGGCCTTCGCCGATGATGCGGTTGTATTCGCGGATGTACTGCCAATCGACTGGATAATCGATGTTGTCGAGCAGGAACCTCCACGCGCGCTTGATGTTGTTCACCGTGACTATATCGTCCACGCTCATACCCTCGGGCGCGCGCCCGTCGAAGATCTCCTGCGTGTCGGGGAAGGTGACGCCATCAACCTCGATCTTGGCGGTGCGCCAGATCGAATCGACCAGCAGCCGCTTCGCCAGTTCCACGGCCGTGCGCCTATCCGTCGTCGTATCGTTCCTCACCGGTTCCATCAAAGCTCCTTATCCGCTTCCGATAATTCTATCGAAGTGGCCGTGCCGGCAAAGGACGCCTGAGAGCGGGGGGCATGGAGCTCGTGTTCGTGAGGTTGGACGACCATACGCCGCTGATCATTCATGCGAACAATCTGACCAAGGGATTCCGCGACGAGATAAGGAGGAACCGATGACTGGTCGCAGGTACATAGCCGAGAACGGCACCGAAATCACCGACGAGCTGGTCGACAGGTGGGCCGAGGAGGCCGAGAACGGTTTCCCCGGCGCCGAGGTCACCCCGTTCGAGGGGCGCGCGTGGGAGGCCGACACCGAGCCTCTGCGCCCGCGCACCATCCGTCTGAACGATACCATGGGGCATCTCATCGAGGCGGATGCCAAGCGCAACCACATGAGCGTAAGCGCATGGACCAGAGCCGCGATGACCGAACGGCTCTCGCACCTCGTAGACGCCTGACGCATCAGACACAGCTAATACAGGCGCTGACAACGCACCGACGCATAAGAGAACTGGCGTGTGAGGTCTCATCAAGACTGCACACGCCAGTTCTCCAACGATGTATGAGGTTTGAGGTTATTTGTGGTCCTTGTCATGTGGATGCCACCATTTACACCACACCAACAAGTAGGCGACGAGTCCCCCTAGGAAAGGCAGGAAATTAACTAACTTCATGATTTACCTTCGCATGAATAAAAACCTGTCAGCAGTGACTTGAAACCCACGCCCAGAAGAACGCAAAACCAAGACCCACCAACACAGCGATGGCAGGATTCACCCCGACAAGGCTCAATGCGGCTTGCCATGCTGCGTCATGACCAAATCCTATGGCGGTGACAAGATACGGGCATACATCATGCGGCGTAATCCTCAACTGTGCCCTGTTCATAAGTTCCTGACGTTGTTCCGCAGGAATTTTCTCAAGCTCATTTGCTGCATTGGCGACTACCGCAGCTAGGGATTCAGTGCGAACAGCACCATTGAAATCCTTGACCGTAACGACTCCTGTGTCGTAGTTGATTGTTGCGGTCAACGTACCTTTACCATCCACTTCGACGGTCGAGGTATTTTCGCCGTGAAGCTCTCCTCCGAATGCCGCAGGTATGGACTCTTTTGGCATTCCGCTGATTGCGATCTCTGCCGCATTTGCTGATGTCATCGGCACGAGTCCCAAAACTAGTGCTAAGGAGAACGAGACTACTAGGGCAAGTATTCCACGTGCCGATTTCATAAGACGAGCCATTGATGCCTCCGATGCTTCATTGCCTTGGTAGGCGGTATACCCACTATTTGGTAGGCAAGTAGAAAATCGCTTGTCTAGTAAAAGAGTATATCATCAACAGAGCTCGTCTTTGGGTGGCTTGTCCTCGACATTACCTTGCCGGGCTCGCGGTACCAAACCTCGTTGGGCGTTTCCCAGCCCAGGACCTTCATGGGGGTGTCGTTGATCTCATCGACGATGGCCTGCAGGTCCTCGTCCGTCAGGCCGTCGAAGCCGGTCCTCTCGGACAGGTAGCGGCGGATGCGCCCGTTGCGGTTCTCGTTGCCGCCCCTCCGGTATGAGGAGTACGGGTCCGCGAAATAGGCGAGCATGCCCAACGCCTCGTCCACGAGCAGGTGGCAGGAGGATTCGGTGCCGTTGTCCCAGGTGCGGTCGATCCTCGCCGGCGCGGGGATGCGGCTGTAGATGTCGTATTCGGCACGCGCGGTCGCCGGCGCGCTCTTGTCCTCGATGAAGCGGGCGAACAGGCGGCGGCTCTTGCGTTCGACCTGCGTGTCGCCGCACCGCTTCGACGGTGCCGAGCCGACGGCCGTGTCGGACTCATAATGGCCGAACTCGCGGCGCGGGCCCACGCGTTCGGGACGTTCGGCGATCGGCACGCGCATCGGGATGCGCGGCCCCTTCGACCTCCTGCCCTTGGCGCGCGTGCGATGCCGCTTGCCCCGAGGCAGGTACTGCCTGAGGTCCAATGCCCTGCGCGGCTTGGCGTAGATCCACCGGTGGAGGCATTCGCGGCCGATCCTCATATGCGGGTCGGCCGGCCATTCGACCTTCAGCCGTCCCTCGATGAGTTCGGGCGTCCATCCCTTGCGCAGCGCGTCCATGACCCACGCGAGCAGCGGTGAATGCGCCATGCGCAGGGGCTTGCGCGGCTGGCGGGCGCGCCGCTCGGCCTTGCGCTGCGCGGTCATCGCCGAGTAGAACGGCCTCGACGTCCACGCGCCCGCCTTCAGCCGTTTCGGCCGGTAGGGGCGATGGGACTCGTTCTCGCTGGACGTGAACCACAGGCCGCGTCCCGGCTCGCGGCTGACGGTGGACTTGTCGCGGCCGATCCTCAGGACGATCTGGCGGACACCGAGCCCGTCACGGTTCCTCAACTCGTCGATCCGGACGCGTTCCTCGGCCGACAGGTGGGAATACACTTTCCTCATGAGCAACACCTTCTTGAGTTAGGACTTGAACACTTCCAACCATAGACAGGCGTTGCACTTCTATCTAGAACCCGGGACGCATATCTCTCATAGACGCCATGCGCCGCCGTGCCGGGCGTGCGGGCGGAGAATCATCGTATGATACCGAATATCGTCAGGGGTTCGGACCCGGCCGGCCTGGTGCGCTACCTGTTCGGCAAGGGACGGCGCAATGAACACACCGACCAGCATCTCGTGTGCGCGAGCGGCGACATGTTTCCCTCGTTTGACATGGATGGCAAGCCGGCGGCGTCGTATGCGGAGATAGGCCGCAGGTTCGACCGACGCTACCGCGTCAGGGGACGCAAGGGCGATCCGTTCCCGCCCGACATGCGAGGCAAGGACAATCCCGAACGAGAGCATGGCAGGAAGCGCGTGTGGCACTGCTCGCTTGCCATCAAGGCCGGCCAGGGCATACTGACCGATCAGGAATGGGAGTCGGTCATCCGCGATTATCTGATGCGCATGAACATCATCGACGGCGACGGCGATCAGGGCGTCACGTGGCTCGCGGTTCGTCACGGACTGTCCGCCAACGGCAACGACCACGTGCACATCATGGTGCAGCTCGCCGCCGACGACGGGTGGATCAACCCGTACCGCGACCGGATCAACGCGCAGAGATCATGCAGGCGGATGGAGAAATCGCGCCCCGAACTGGTCGGGCTCGCACGCTCCGATACCGGCACGCGCGTCAGCTGGCAGTACAGACAATGGCGTCAATGGGCCGAATGGAAGGCGCGGAACGGGTACGACGGCGACATGCGATTGAAACGACTGCGCGACGGCTGGGCGGACGACGCCAGAAGCCGCGGCCTCGCCGTCCAGGAATGGCGCGCCGCGATGGAGAACCGCCCGCCCTTCCTCGATGACGGACGAGAAAGACACCCGGAGAATCTGTCCACGCACGACATGGAACGCCTCGTATCCGAAGCGTTCGCCATCGCCGCCAACCTCAACAGCGCGGCGGACGACGACGAATATCGGGCAGCGATGCGCGAGGGCCTGCACGCGTTCGACATGCTGCGCGAACGCTACGGGCTTACGCAGGACGGCCTGTGGATAACGGCCACGGACATGAACGAAAGCCCTATACCAGCGCACGTAGGAAAAATTTGACAGCAGCCTCGAATCCCTACCTCCGTCGCATGTCGGTGCAAACTCAGAAGGAATGTCCTCCCGAGAGTACACATCCGCTCTCATTCATTGAGGTATCGCGCGTAACGAGTTTTCATTGTAAATGTCACGGTATGGTGACGGATTTTGGAGGACGATAATGACAATACAATATACAGCGCAGCCGGCTGATCCGGCGTCGAGTGCGGTGCTGACGCGCGGGCTGGTGAAGCGGTATGGGGATTTGCTCGCGGTGAACGGGTTGAATCTGAACGTGCCGGCGCATGGCGTGTATGGTTTGCTGGGGCCGAATGGCGCGGGCAAGTCCACGACGATGAAGCTGTTGCTTGGGTTGGCCTCGGCCACGAGCGGCGATATGTGGATGTTGGGTGAGAAGGTGGGTGGCCGGCACAGGTTGCAGGCGGGCCGGGTCGGTTCGATGATCGAGGGGCCGAGCTTCTACCCGGGGTTGAGCGGTCTGGATAATTGCCGTATGGTGGCCGATTACCTGAATCTGCCGGGTTCGGCCGCGCCCGCGATTTTGCGGCAGGTCGGTCTGGCCGGCCATGAGGGCAAGAAGGCGAGGGACTACTCGCTGGGGATGAAGCAGCGGCTGGGCATCGCGATGGCGTTGATCTCGCAGCCGGAGCTCCTGTTGCTGGACGAGCCGACGAACGGGCTGGACGCGGAGGCCGTGGTCGAGGTGCGCGAGATGATCATGGGTCTGAGCCGCGAACGGGGCATCACGGTGATCATCAGCTCGCATATCCTTTCCGAGATCGAGAAGATGGCGCCGGTCGTGGGCGTCATCGCGGCCGGCCGCCTGTTGTATCAGGGTTCGCTCGACAGTCTGCGCGAGGAGGGGCACATCGATTTGCGTGTCTCCGACCCGAAGCTCGCGGCGGCGATGCTGGGCTCGGACCGGATCGACTACCGGTGGCTGCCGGGCAGGGATGGCGGCGTGTTGCGCCTGCCGGAACTGCCGGACCAGCGGATCGGCACCCTGATCACGCAGCTCGTCGGCCAGGGCGTCGCGGTCTATCGCGTCGCCTCCGAGCGCAAGACGCTGGAGCAGGCGTTCCTCGAACTGATCGAAAGCCCGCAGAGCCGCGAGCCCACGCCTCATCAGGCGCAAAATGCCATGGATTCCGACGCCGCACGCGCATCCGCGCACGCATCCCCGCGTCGTCCGTTGCCGATCCGGCAGGCTGCGGGTCGGGCGGCGTTCGCGGCGACGGACGGAGGCGCACGATGAGCGGCGCGGCAGTGTTCGCGGCGACGGGCCGCCGTCCGCCGCGCCCCCGCGCGAAGACCGGCAGCCCGTTCACGCTGGCGCGTCTGGAGTTGTTGAAGGTGCGGGGCTCGTCGTTCTGGTGGATGCTGCTGGGCATGATGCTGCTGGTTTCGGCGTGGGCGGGCATGGCGTTCATGAAACGCGCCGGCAGTCCCGTCCCGGCGTTGAGGTCGGCCGCGTTGGCCGATGGCGAGGTCTATCAGGTCGTGAGCCTGCTGGCCCCGATTCTGGCGGCCCTGTTGACCAGCCGCATCGCCGTGCTGGAGACCTCGGAGCGCATGAACCTCACATGGCTGTCGTTCGGCCAGTCGGACGCGGCCCGGTTCGTGGGCAAGCTCATCGTCGCCGGCACCGGCGTGGGGCTTTGCTTCCTGATCCCGTTGCTGTGGGTGCCGATCGCGGCGAAGGCCCTTGGCTTCACGGTGGCCGGCTCGTTCGCCGCGCTGGTGTGGGTGCCGGCCCTGACCGGCTTCCTGTCCGCGACGGCCACGAGCGCGGTCCAGCTGATGTTCTCGATGATGATCGACAAGCAGGCCATCGGCCTGGGTCTGGGCGTCATCGCCGGCGTGCTGGGCTCCGGCCTGGGTGCGATGAACAGACCCGCGCTTGGCTGGCTGTTCCCGGCCGGCCTGAGTTCGGCCGCGAGCCCGTTCGTCAGATCCGTGGATGCGGGCGGCAACGCCACGATGCTGCTCGCCGCGCGCCCGTGGATGGCCGTGGCCTCCGCGGCCATGGCGTTCCTCGGCTGGACACTGGTCAGCATGGTCGTGGTCAAGGTGAAGGAGTCAAGACGATGACACACGCAAACGCAGTGAACCCGGCAACCAATCCGGCAATCAACCCGGCCGCCAATCCAGCTGCCGGCCCGAGCCATGCCGCGATGCCCCGCGCGCATGCGGCGGGACGCCGCAGGCCGTCCGTGTGGGCGGCGTTCCGCTGGGAGACGCGCAAGGCCGGCAACCTGTGGTACTGGATCGTGACCGTCTTGTTCGACGCGATCGGCATGTTCAACGGGTGGAGCCAGTACACCGACTACCAGGCGGAGTTCGCCAGGCAGGGCGTGACCTGGGCCGCGATCTGGGGTCAGGCGATCCTCCTGCCGAGCATGGTGTTCATGCCGGTGCTTGTGGCCGCGTTCGCCGCGCAGGTCGAAGCCAACGAGCATCGAGGCCGCAACTGGCAGCGGCTGAACGCCGCCGGCACCGTGAACGCGGCGATCGCCGGCAAGATGCTGCACGGGCTCGCGGCTTCGGCGCTGACCGTCCTCGTGTTCGAGGCAGAGTTCATCCTCGTCGGACGCTTCGCCGCCGGATTCGACCTCGCGCAGCTCGGCCCGTTCCTGCTGCGCGGTATCCCGCTGACCCTGTCGGTATGGGCGATCATGACGCTCACGCAGGCCGTGAGCGCGAAGGCCGAATCGTTCGCGGGCACGATGAGCGTGATGATGGTCCTGACCATCGGCGGATGCGCGCTGAGCCTGGCCGCCCCGGCCATCGCCGGGCCGTATCCGCTCGCCCTGATCACCAGCGCCTCCGCCGCCCGCGACCTCGCGAACATCGCCAGCCCGGCATCCATGCTCGCCTCCACGACCGCCGCCGCCATCTGGACCGCCATCAGCGCCCTGATCTTCCACCGGCTCGCCAAACAAGCCGTCTGAGCAACCGTCCACGGGCTCCCCTCACCTGCGGGAGCCCGCCACCCAACACCATGGAAAGGCTTCATCATGCACACCACCAGCCAACACAACGAACGACACGACGAACAACACAACGCGCCACACAACAGCGAACAGTCCATACGCCTGCCGCGCCGCGTCATCGCCGTGCTGATCGCCGCCCTCGCCGCGATCATCCTCACCGGCTGCTCGACCGGCATCGGCGTGGCCGGAGACAGGAACCTCCAAGGCATACGCACCCAAGACGGCGACTCCTACACGGGCGGCTACAAGGCCGACTACAGCAAGTTCACCGGCGAGGAGGCCGTATTCGGCGGCACCGGCAAGAAGGCCAGCATCCACCTGAACGGCACCATCACAGGCACATCCGGCACCGGCAGAATCCTCGTGACCAACGGCAGCGACACGAAACGACCCGTGCCCGCCACGAACGGCAAAATCGACCAGACCTACAACGTCACAGGCACCAGCTTCTACATCTACGTCACCGGCGACCAATTCACCGGCACCGTGAACCTCACATCCAAGGAGCAATGACCATGGCAAACACATCCCAATACCCAAACCAGCAACTGGCATATACGCCGGCACCGCCGGACGGCGGGCGGACATGGGGCGGCTGCGCCAGCCTCGCATTGGCCGTCCTTCCCCTTCTGTGCACGCTCGTGCCCCAGCTGCTCGGCATCCACCTCTACACGACGGGCTGGGTCAGGAACATCCTCGTCATCATCGACTTCGTATGCCTCATCGCTTCGCTCGTCATCGCGATCGTCACCTATCCCGAACAGGCGGGAGGACACAGAATCGTCAGTACAATCGCGATACTCCTATCCGCAGGCCTGACTGCCGCCGGCGGCATGCTCATCTTCCTCATGTTCATCAACCAGTAGGAATCCGACTGACAACGGAAAACTTCTTTGGAAGTTCATCTAACCGCATACACGTCATACAGCACAGGCCACATGCGATACGCTTCAACACGGATGGGGCAGCACCCAGGGAAGGAGAATCGCATGACCGCAAAAACCGGAAACGACAAGCGCCACGCGGTTACCGGCCTGATCGGCCACGTGGCCGCGTTCTGGCGGTCCAGCCCGGTCGCGCGCATGGTCGCGCCGATACTGTGCCTATGCTACGACGTGATGATGCTCACCAGAATCGTATTCACCCATGGCGGGGGCGATTCGGCAGCCATGAAACTGTTGGAGCATCAATGGGGAATCCCCGTACTCGCCATCCTATGTGCCTTATCTGTTGTGGCGCTGTTGTTCCGTATCAGAATGCCGTTCGCTATTTTGTGTGCCATATGCGGATTGTATCTATGCGCTTGCTTGCTTCAAGCGGAGCCATATCTGATGTTGCCTCTCTTGTTTGCCGTCTACACGTCTACAGCCTTGGCCGCGACCGCTGAACGTGCCATTGCGGGAATGGTTTTGTCGGGATTGTCAATCGTTTGCGGCCTCTGGATTGCGACCTTCCCCGCCTTGCAGACTGATATACTTCTGCCCGAGTCCCTCCTTGCGTCGATGACCGCTATTTTAGCTCTTTGGTCGCGCAACATCAGTCAGCGGCGGAAGGGAGCGGCCTTGGTGGAAGCTCAACAGCAACGAAGCCTGGAATTGGAACAGGAACGCGATGAAGAACGTCGGCGGGCGGACGTCGCAGCCGAACTGCATGACAGCGTGGGCCATAATCTCACCGCTATCATTGCACTTACTGAAGGCTTGGAGGGATTGACACAGGAGCCGGTGGAAGGCGCTATAAAGAGTATCAATAACTTAGCTCGGCAAAGTCTAGGTGATACACGCGAGGCGGTACGGAAACTTTCATCTCCGGTGACGTTACGGAAAACAAAAACAGGAACGGTGGAACTGTGCAGCTGGAATGATATAAACCCGATTCTTCAACATGCTCGTGATATTGGAATCGCCGCCATTCTGACCGAGACAGGAAGGCGTCCAGACGATCTAGCCCAAGCTGATTTATGCTTCCGAGTGAGTCGTGAGGCTGTCACAAACACAATGCGCCATGGGAAAAATATAACGCGAATTGTGGTTTCATGGGATCATCTGGATAATGGGGAACTCCATATAACAGTGCGTGATGATGGTAAGCCAACGCTGAACAAAGATAACCGCGCTAAGGGGACCGGTTTCGGGCTTGCTGGCCTAGTGACTGAAGTTACGCGGGTCGGCGGGCACCTTCACTATGGCTCATCATCAGGGCAGGGGTGGACTGTTTCAGCCATTATTCCACAGCAAAAACGTCCATATATTCCTGTGCAGGAGGGAAACGATGATTAACGTAATGATCGTGGACGATCAGCAGCCGACCAGAATGGGTTTTTCGCTCATGGTCATGAAAGATCCTGCGCTTCGCATGACGTTGCAGGCGGGGAATGGACAGGATGCCCTTGATATTCTTGCGGCACTGCAATTACATGGGCAGAGCCTCCCTGACGTCATTCTTATGGATGTTCGCATGCCTGTTATGGATGGGCTCGATGCCACGGCAAGAATCAAACAGTTATATCCTTCAATACGTATCCTGATTTTAACCACATACGATCAGGATAGCTATGCGTTTGGGGGATTGAGCGCCGGAGCTTCGGGATTCTTGCTTAAGGACGTTAAGACTAAGGACCTGTGTCGGGCCATTCACTCGGTGTACGATGGAGACGCCATACTCACACCACGGATTACAAAGGAAGTGATTCGCCGAGGGGTTCCCAACGTCAGCATCAATGCTGACACTCTGGCCATCAGAAGTAAATTCGATTCATTGGGACCTCGCGAATTCGAAGTCTCAGCACTGGTCAGCGAAGGAATGACTAACGCTGAAATTGCTCAGCGTCTCGGAATGCAACTGGAGGCAGTCAAAAAGGCGGTTAGTAGGTCTCTTGCCAAGCTCGATGTCAAAGAACGTGTTGGTATCGCGGTGCTCTGGTATAAGGCCGGAATGCCGAATCTGCAGAGGTGACAGATTCCGTAGAATAATGTAGGGTTTCTGAATCGTGAAGTGGCCCGGGCTTAATTTTCTCATGTGGATATTCCCTGATGCTGCAACTTCAATCAATCGGGAACAGAAAAGCCACCGGCAACACGCCGGTGGCATCAGGTGAGCTCCTGCGGCTGGGCTTGAACCAGCGACCGTCCGATTAACAGTCGGATGCTCTGCCAACTGAGCTACGCAGGAATATTCAATTTTCATCCCGTCCGGAGTTACCCGTTCAGGTGAGCTCCTGCGACTGGGCTTGAACCAGTGACCGTCCGATTAACAGTCGGATGCTCTGCCAACTGAGCTACGCAGGAATGTCTGCTGTGTTTGAGATTTCTCTCGCGCACAAGTCATACATCTTACATGCCTGCCACGAAAAAGCAAATTACATGCGTGTAGGGCATGTCGCGCTGAATTCCGCAGAATCGGACTCATCGAATACCCACTCATACAACATGACGATGCGGCGATACTGTCACGCGAAATCTCATTGTGGATAACTTCGGAAGCTGGAACCACATAGGTCGTTCTGGCTGGACATCCTGTTTCGGACCCCTCAAGGTGGGTATCACCGGCAAAGAAGCCGGAATCACATCACACTCACACTATGGGGAGGAATCTCATGAATGCACCACTGTTGTTTGATTGGCGTCGCGACGAAGCCCGACGTGCCAGCAGGCGGCGTCAGCAAGCGCGTCAGCGGGCTCAGGAACGGCAACGGCGTATGGATGCCATAATCGCGTTGGCCGCCGTTATCGGCCTGCTGCTTGCCTTGGGAGTAGGGCTGGCATCCACGCCTCAGCATGTTGCGCATGCGGATACTGCGGTGACCGGAGATGCGGCATACGCGGTGGAGGATTTCACCGATATGTCTGATTTGGCATGGCGCAATGGCAATCAGTGCGAACCCCGGTTCGACTGGCCGGTCGACGATCCACAGGTCGAACAACAGTTCGAGCGGCCGATCAACCCGTGGGCACCAGGTCATCGTGGCGTGGATCTTGTTGCGGAGCAAGGTACCGTAATTCTGTCACCACAGGCAGGGACCGTGAGTTTTGCTGGCAAAGTAGCTGGCAAAGATGTGGTGAGTGTACGGCATCGTGGAGGTGTCACGTCAACATTCGAACCGGCTGTTACCGAGCTCTCGGTGGGGGATACGATCTCCCGCAGACAGCCCGTAGGCATCGTTGAGGGCAACTCGGACCATTGCGAAGACCGTTGCCTGCATTGGGGCCTCAAGCGAGGAACAGCCGACTATCTTGACCCACAGCAATATGCGGGGAGTCGAAAAATCGTACTGAAGCCGTCATGATTCAGCAATGTTTGTCGGCCGGAACAGGGCCGTACGGAAGAGGCATCGCAGGCGGCTAGCGGCGTGACGAGTATGAATCACAGACCGGCATCGGCCAAGGAGATATATCCGGGGGCGATCAGCGCGGACTTGAGATTGCTGGCGCTGACAGCCAGCAACGGTTCATTGATGGTCGGGATCTTCTTCACGCCGCCTACCTCGGAGTTCCTGATTGAAGGCATGGAATTCAGCGCTTCGTTCTTGTTGAGCCTGGCGCAGGCCTGAGCGATATCCGTGGCGATGGTCTGTCTGTCTTCCATGCCGGTCATCCATTGCTTGCCATTGACGATGGATGGGATGTTCGAGACGTACGCGCCGTATCCGGTCACCAGAGGCCATTGCGAGTCACGGTCCTTGTCGGAAGCGGAGGTGTCCTTATCCGCATCGTCATCGGAACTGGATGAGTCGTTTGCGTTGTCGTTTTCAGGGGATTTGATCGGGTCCGGCACGGCGTCGCGGCTGAGATCCTTCTTGCCGGTGATATTGCCGACAATGCCCGAGATGGTGATCTGCGGATTGATATCGGCGGCAGAGCCGGTGTATCCCAGATCGTCCAATTCCTTGACGACCTCGGAGGCGATATAGTCGTTCATCGTGATGATGCCGTCAATACGGGTGAGTGTGGACTGCCCGTCGGTTTTTGCCAGACGCTTGTCAAGCACTTTCGCAGTGGAGCCTTCCTTGGCGGCATCGTAGGCCACGGCTTGCCAATCGTTTTCCGTGGATTTGCCGTCCAAGGTGCCTGAAGGGCTTTCCACAACGCCCTTCTGATAGTAGGAGCCCAGTACCTGCCAGATACCACGGAACGCCTCTTGGGCGAACGTGGAATCGTTGGCGTTGCCTTTTTCGTCCACGGCGGTGTATGGCAGCAGCACCTCAATGTATTTGGGGTTGTCTTTACTGGCCTTATCCAACTTGAGTTTGGACACCATCTTTTCCGCCTGTAGCTTGCCGATGGTCTGGGCGTCCGAGAACTTGACGAAGGCGTCCGGCTTATATCCCTCGATGCTGTTGCCGAGCAATACCACATGCATGCCGGATTCCTTGGCCAGCTTGAGCGATGAGACCAGCCGGTCCACGGCCTGCGCCTGCTTGTCCGATGCAGTGCCGTCGCTCTCAGTGTTGGACGAGTCATCTTTGGAAGAGCTGTCTTCGGAAGAATCACCGTCAGAAGTAGCTCCCTCATCCGTGGCATCGTTGGTGCTCAGGTTCTGGCTGACGTAATCGCCGTATTGGCGAGTGGAAGCGTCGGCCTCGACTACTGGAGCCACGAGCAATGTCATGTTGTCGGGCGCGATGGCAATGCCGGAATCGCCCGTGGTGTTATTCGAAAGATGATCGACCACAAAGTCTTGGATGGCGCGGCTTTGCTTGTCCAACGAGTCGGACGTCGTATGATCGATATCGCCTTTCTTGAAACCGGCGTCGACCAGGGCCTTGGTTAGGTCGGGCACCAGCTTCGCCCATTTGTTCAGTGGCGTCTGCTGATTCAGCGTAATGCCGTCCGAAGGCGTGAACACGGCCACGCCGCCGGCAGAATTGGACGTCACCGTGGTTTGACCATCTACAACGGTCTTATTGTCTGAGGTGCACGCGGTCAGTGACAGCACCATCGCGCAGGATGCGACAATGGCGGCGAGCAGGGTGGTTGAGCGGCGTGCGAACACCATAAGCGGCGAAACCTCCTCAAGCGGGCGTGAAAACAAACTGAATCACGATTCTAGTAGGCCGTATACGAAAAAGTCCCGGACCAGTGGACAAATCGCCACATATTCGGGAACAATTAGGGGTATTGCGCGCGTGTATCGAACAACTGTCATGATTGTCGTGCTGAGGAACATTCCAGATGAAGCACGACAATCATGACAGTTGGCGACATGACATGACCCATGTAGGTCCGCACGATGTGTTCGATGATTTACTCGGCCAGAGCCTTGGCCAGGTTCTCGTCCAGCGCGTTCATGAAGCCGTCGGTGTCGAGCCACGGTTCGTCCGGGCCGATGAGCATGGCCAGATCCTTGGTCATCTGACCACCTTCAACGGTGTCGACGATGACCTTTTCCAGCGTCTCGGCGAAGTGACGGACTTCGGGCGTGCCGTCCAGATCGGCGCGGTGCTTGAGGCCGCCGGTCCACGCGAAGATGGAGGCGATCGGGTTGGTGGAGGTCTTCTCGCCCTTCTTCCAGCGGCGGTAGTGACGGGTCACGGTGCCGTGCGCCGCTTCGGCCTCGACGGTCTGGCCGTCCGGGGTCATGAGTACGGAGGTCATGAGGCCCAGCGAACCAAAGCCCTGGGCCACGGAGTCGGACTGCACATCGCCATCGTAGTTCTTGCAGGCCCAGATGTAACCGCCGTGCCACTTCAGGGAGCTGGCCACCATGTCGTCGATCAGGCGGTGCTCGTAAGTCAGGCCGGCCTCGGTGTACTTGTCCTTGTATTCGGTCTCGAACACCTCGGCAAAGATGTCCTTGAACTGACCGTCGTAGGCCTTCAAAATCGTGTTCTTGGTGGACAAGTACACCGGGTAATGACGCATCAGGCCGTAGTTGAAGCAGGCGCGAGCGAAACCGCGGATCGAATCGTTGACGTTGTACTGCACCTGGGCCACGCCGCCGTCTTCGCCGTAGTTGTAGACCACGTGCTGAATCGGCTCGGAGCCATCGTCCGGAGTGAAGGTGACGGTCAGCTGGCCGGCTCCCGGAACCTTGAAATCGGTGGCCTTGTACTGGTCGCCGAATGCGTGACGGGCCACGACGATCGGCTTGGTCCAGCCGGGCACCAGACGAGGCACGTTGCTCATCACAATCGGCTCGCGGAAGATCGTGCCGCCCAGGATGTTGCGGATGGTGCCGTTGGGGGACTTCCACATCTTCTTGAGACCGAATTCCTTGACTCGGGCCTCATCGGGAGTGATGGTGGCGCACTTGACGCCGACATGGTGCTTCTGGATGGCGTGGGCGGCGTCGATGGTCACCTGGTCATCGGTCTCGTCGCGGTGCTCGATGCCCAGATCGTAGTAGTCGAGGTTCACGTCGAGGTACGGCAGGATCAGGCGATCCTTGATGTCTTTCCAGATCACGCGTGTCATTTCGTCGCCGTCGAGTTCGACGACAGTGCCTTCGACCTTGATTTTGGCCATGCTTCCTCCTGATAAATGGTGTGAAGATGATTTAGTCATAGCGCATGTTTGTAACGACTTGAAGCAATCGTCCGGTCCGTGGGAAACGGCCTTGTTGGCGTCCCACCCGGGCAATAGGCTGGAAACCATGTCTCAGGAAATTGAAATCGGTTTGGGCAAAAAGGGCCGTCTCGGCTACGCACTCGACGATGTGGCGATCGTCCCCTCCCGTCGCACCCGCGACCCCGAGGACGTCTCCACCTCTTGGCAGATCGACGCCTATGAGTTCGATGTGCCGGTGATCGGCGCCCCCATGGATTCGGTGACCAGCCCGGCCACCGCCATCGCCATGGGCAAGATGGGCGCGCTCGGCGTGCTCGATTTGGAAGGTTTGTGGACCCGTTACGAGGACCCGACCCCGCTGTTGGACGAAATCGCCGGGCTGCCGGCCGATCAGGCCACCGAGCGTATCCAGCAGATCTATGCCGAGCCGGTCAAGCCAGAGCTCATCACGCAACGTCTGCACGAGATTCGCGCCGCCGGCGTCACCGTGGCCGGCGCGCTCTCCCCGCAGCGCACCCAGCAGTTCTACTCCACCGTGGTGGACGCGGGCGTGGACCTGTTCGTGATCCGCGGCACTGTGGTCTCCGCCGAGCACGTCTCTTCCGGCCAGGAACCGCTGAACCTCAAGAAGTTCATCTACGACCTTGACGTGCCCGTCATCGTCGGCGGCGCATCCAACTACACCGCTGCCCTGCACCTGATGCGCACCGGCGCGGCCGGCGTGCTCGTCGGCTTCGGCGGCGGCGCGGTCTCCGCCACTCGCCAGACCATCGGCGTGCAGGCCCCGATGGCCACCGCCATCGCCGACGTGGCCGAGGCCCGCCGCGACTACATGGACGAATCCGGCGGCCGCTACGTGCAGGTCATCGCCGACGGCGGCATGGGTGACTCCGGCAGCTTCGTCAAGGCCCTGGCCCTCGGCGCCGACGCGGTCATGCTCGGCGCGCCGCTGGCCCGCGCCACCGAGGCCCCCGGCAAGGGCACCCACTGGGGTTCCGAAGCCCGCCACCAGACGCTGCCGCGCGGCTCCCGCACCACGGTCGGCACGGTCGGCCCGCTCGAACAGGTGCTGTTCGGACCGAGCCACCAGGCGGACGGCAAGACCAACTTCATCGGCGCCCTCAAGCGCGCGATGGCCTCCACCGGCTACGTCGACGTGAAGAACTTCCAGCGTTGCGGCATGGTGGTCAACCCGTATTCCGCACGATAATCCCGATTACCCCCTGAAGATGGGGGTTTGCCCTCCATGCAGGAGGCTTAACTTGCCCGAAGGCGCGCTCAAGTCGTTTGACTTGGCGCGCCTTTCGTGATGTTGTAGTACAGACGCTCGCCGATGATGGTGAGTTGCAAGGGGGCTTGAAGGGGTCATCATGGAGTATTCGGGATTTTTCCACGGCACATATCAGTACGGGCCGTTGCCGAGTTATGACGGATTCATCGTTGTGGAGCTGTCGGATCGCCCGGTGCGGTATCACATCCAACCCACATTCATAGGCGGGCTGAATGCGAAGGAATGTCATTCCATGGCCATGGCTGCATGCCGCATCGCCTGCACATCGGCGGACGCGATACGTGGCAAACTCAGCGTCGCACATCTCAACAGAGCCATGACAAAACCATGCCTGGACCGGCTGCAAACCATGCAATACCTGCTCGGCACCCACATGGTCACTCATCCGGAGCTCAAAGCGAAATTCTGCTATCTGCCCACTGTCCCCACATTGATCGACGGCATGATCACCGGCAAGGACACGCTGGAAATGGCGGTATTCATGACCATCGGCCAGGAAAATCTGCGAGTCAACCTCAAACTGAAGTACATCGGTTCCCGATGGATGTGCATCTATGCCGATCTGGGCTGACCAGACGGCCCCGCCCGCACGCCGATTCCTACGCTGGTAGCGGAAGACGGTTCTGCCGTGTCATAGGCTGGTTCGCCTATAGTAGTGATCATGCGTGAACATGTAGAAGAACCCAGATATGTCACCACCGATGACGACACCGTCTACTCGCTGCTGGCCAAACGAGCAGCTCGCACGCCGGATGACGTCATCGCGGAATGGCAGGATGACAACACCCACCAATGGCGCAGCGCCACAGCTACTGAAATGCTGTCCCGCGTACGTGAGGTGGCCAAGGGCCTGTTGGGACTTGGCGTCAAAGCCGGCACCATGGTGCTGATTTACTCGCCTACCTGCTATGAGTGGGGTGTGGCTGATTTCGCTTGCGCGGCAATCGGCGCTGTGGTTGTGCCCGTCTATGAGACCGATTCCGCCCGTCAGACCGCGGGCATCGTCGAGGAAGTCGATCCCGCCATCGCCTTTGCCGGCGACTTCCAGCGCGCACAGACGCTTGAGCAGATCCGTGTCAATCATCCGGGCATGAAATACGTGTTCAATTTCAAGGCCGATGGCCTTGACGCTGTCGCTGACTTCGGGCATGGCGTATCCGATGAGACGTTGGATGCGGCTATCGCTCGTATCAAAGCCGATGATCTGCTTACCGTGGTCTACACCTCCGGTTCCACCGGCAAGCCCAAGGGCGCGATGCTCTCCAACCGCAATTACACGCACATCGTGCTTAACGGCTACGAGATTCTGCGTGGCATGCTGTACGACGACAACCGTCTGCTGCTGTTCCTGCCACTGGCGCACTGCTTCGCCCGCTACATCCAGTACGTGTGCATCGGTGGCTGCGGCGTGGTCGGATACATTCCCGACGCCAAGCGACTGCTCGCCGATATCCGCAGCTTCAGGCCCACATACCTGCTCGGCGTGCCGCGTGTGTTCGAGAAGGTGTATAACGCGGCCTCGCAGAAGGCTGGTGCCGGCATCCAGGGGCATATCTTCGCCCAGTCGGTCAAGCACTTCGTCAAGTGGAGCAAGGACGAACAGTCCGGGCGCGGCCATTCGTTCATCGAGCGCATGCGCCATTCGTTCTACATGGCCACGGTGGGCAAATCCATTCGTTCCGCTCTCGGACCGAACCTCAAATGGCTGGCCTGCGGTGGTGCGCCGCTCAACGTGGATTTGGCCCACTTCTTCAACGGCATGGATGACATCACCTTCATCCAAGGCTATGGCATGACCGAAACCGCCGCTCCGATGCTCGTCAATTGGGAGGACGACAACGAGGTCGGTTCGGTCGGCAAGCCTGGGCCTGGCATGGGCGTGCGTCTTGGCGAAGACGATGAAATTGAGCTGACCGGCCCGAACGTGTTCCTTGGCTACTACAAGCAGCCCGAACTCACCGCACAGACGATGACTGCCGACGGCTGGATCAAAACCGGCGATCTGGGTCGTATCGACGACCGCGGCTTCACCTTCATCACCGGACGCAAGAAGGACATCATCATCACCGCCGGCGGCAAGAACATCAGCCCCGCCCCGATGGAGGATGTCATCGACACCTGCCCGATCGTGGCTCATGCAGTAGTAGTCGGCGACGGCAAGCCGTTCGTATCCGCACTTATCGAGCTCGACCCCGAAATGCTGCATTCCTGGCTGGAAGGTCAGGGCCTCAATGCCGACATGACACTCGCCGAGGCCAGCGACAACGACGCGGTGCGCGCCTTTATCCAGCAGTACATCGACCAGGCCAACGCCAATGTCTCCCGCGCTGAGTCCGTGCGCAAATTCGCGGTGCTGGATGAGGAATTCAGTCAGGAGCACGGCACGCTCACCCCGAGCATGAAAGTGGTGCGTCCCAAGGTGTTGCAGCGCTACGCCACCGTCATCGAAGAGGATCTGTACGCGCCCAAGCCATCCAACAAGCCGTTGCCCGCCACTGCCAAGATCATCGACAGCACGCTGGAGACCGTCAAGAAATCCTCCGAATCGGTCAAGCAGGCGTCCGAACAGGTCAAACAGGCCTCGGAACAGATGAAAACCAGCGTGTCTGATTCGATTGCTAGCGTGTCGGAGAAGATCAAGAAGTCGAAGGCCGAACCCGAAGAGGGTGAGACCGGCGATTCCGCCGACAATGCCGACAATGCCGCTGATACCGGCAGCAAGCCGGACCAGCCGGCTGACGAGAAGAACGAGGAGTAACGAGAGTGGCCATCCGTGAGATTAGGGTCGTGCCCGACCCAGTCCTGCGCACCCCCTGCGATGAGATCAAGGAGATCACCCCGGCCGTGCGCCGCCTGGTTGACGACCTGTTGGAAACCGTGGACGATCCGGGCCGAGCGGGCCTGTCCGCCAACCAGATCGGCGTGAGCCTGAGGGCCTTCTCCTACAACATCGACGGCAAGGTCGGCTACGTTCTGAACCCCGTACTCGAGGAGAAGTCCGGCGAGCAGTACGGCGATGAAGGTTGTCTGTCTGTGCCCGGCTTGTGGTACAAGACCCGTCGTGCCGACTACGCGCGCGTGCGTGGCATCGACCTGGACGGCAACGAGGTCGTGCTCGAGGGCTCCGGGCTGATGGGCCGTATGCTTCAGCACGAATGCGACCACCTCGACGGCCACGTGTATTTGGATCGCCTGGAAAAGGAAGAACGCCGCGAAGCCCTGCGCTACATGCGCAATCGTCAGGCGAAGTAGTCCATAATCGGCTCCCGCTGGCGGGAGCCGTCGAACATAGTGAGACTGAGGGTGGGTCTGCAGGTACCGCCCGCAACTCCCCTCAGTCGCCTACGGCGACAGCTCCCCTCAGAGAGGGGAGCCTTTTAGTACCGGCTCCGTGCTATTCTCGAAACTTGTGTGCCACCCGGCAACGGACGCAGTCGCTGGCGTACAGAGCCACCCAATATTGTCAACCGGCACACAACAAATTCGCGTCATGCTCGCGACGGCTTGTGTCGGTCGGCTGCACAACTCGTGAAACCGGGGGAGCAGCTGCACGCAGGTGCGCATGGCCAGGCAAGAACCGACAATGAAAGGTAGTAATACCATGGCTCAGATCACTATGAGCGATATGCTGAAGGCTGGCCTGCACTTCGGCCACCAGACCCGTCGTTGGAACCCGAAGATGAAGCAGTTCATCCTCACCCAGCGCAACGGCATCCACATCATCAACCTGTTCAAGTCGCTCGACATGATCGACAAGGCGTACGACTTCATCAAGACCACTGTGGCCCACAACGGCACCGTGCTCTTCGTCGGCACCAAGAAGCAGGCTCAGGAAGCTATCGCCAACCAGGCCACCCGCGTGAACATGCCCTACGTCTCCGAGCGTTGGCTCGGCGGCATGCTGACCAACTTCCAGACCGTCTCCAAGCGCGTCAACCGCCTCAAGGAACTTGAGGAAATGGACTTCACCGACGTGCACGGCTCCGGCCTGACCAAGAAGGAGCTCCTCCTGCTTGAGCGCGAGAAGGACAAGCTCAACAAGCAGCTGGGCGGTATCCGCAACATGAACCGCACCCCGTCCGCGATGTTCGTCGTTGACATCACCAAGGAAACCCTGGCTGTTGAGGAAGCTCACAAGCTGGGTATCCCGGTTGTCGCCATTGTCGACACCAACGCCGATCCGGACACCGTTGAGTACCCGATCCCGGCCAACGATGATGCCATCCGCGGCATCGAACTGCTGACCAGCCTGATGGCTGACGCCGTCGCCGAAGGTCTGCTGGAGCGCTCCGGCGCCAACAAGACCGAGGGCGAGGCCGCCGAGCAGCCGATGGCCGCTTGGGAGAAGGAACTCCTGACCAACGAGGCTCCTGCCGAGGCTTCCGCTGAAGCCGCCGCTCCGGCTGCCGCCGAGGGCGAAACCGCCGAGGCCCCCAAGGCCGAGTGATGCTCTACGATGGGAAGTGCCTGAATAAGCGCTTCCCATCGTTCATGGGTAAGCAACATTTCTCAAGGAGAATAATCAATGGCAGCAATTACCGCCGCACTGATCAAGCAGGTTCGTGAAGACACCGGCGCCGGCATGCTCGACGTCAAGAAGGCTCTGACCGAAGCCGAAGGCGACGTCGCCCGCGCCAAGGAAATCATCCGCGCCAAGGGTATCGCCGCAGCCGGCAAGCGTGAAGGCCGCAAGGCCCAGGAAGGCACCATTGCCTCCAAGGTCGTCGAGACCGCCAATGGCGAGACCGGCTACGCCGTCGAACTGAATTCCGAAACCGACTTCGTGGCCAAGACCCCGAAGTTCGTCGAGTTCAGCGAGGAAGTTCTCGGCTACGCCGTGGACGCCGAAGCCAACTCCGCCGACGAACTGCTCGAGGCCAAGGCCGGGGACTCCACCGTCAAACTCGCCGTCGAAGAGGCCGCGGCCCTGTTCGGCGAGCACGTCAAGGTCGGCCAGTTCGCCAAGATTTCCGGCGAGCACGTCGAGGTCTACGCCCACAAGAAGTCCGCCGAGATGCCGCCGAGCATCGTGGCCATGATCGCCACCGACAAGGCCGGTGCCGCCGTGGCCCACGAAGCCGCCCTGCAGATCTCCGCCATGGGAGCCAAGTGGCTGACCCGCGAGGACGTTCCGGCCGATGTGGTCGAGTCCGAGCGTCGCGTGGCCACCGAGAAATCCCTGGCCGAGGGCAAGCCCGAGAAGATCGTTCCGAAGATCGTCGAAGGCCGTCTCAACGCGTTCTTCAAGGAAGTCGTGCTGCTCGAACAGCCGTTCGTCAAGGATCCGTCCAAGACCGTCGGCGACCTGTTCAAGGAAGTCGGTGGCGCCGCCACCGCGTTCGCCCGCGTCGAGGTCGGCAAGGGCGAAGAGGAGTGAGCCCGAGGCCCACTTCGCGCGATTAGCGTAGGATTCCGCGAAACGCCATCCGTCTGCACGTCAAACGGATGGCGTTTCGTCGTAAGGGCCCGCGGATCGTCGATGGCGTGTTCCGAGGGTGTCGTTGCCCAAGAGTGTCGTTGTAAACCGATACGCTGGTCTACGGATAATTTCACATGTTCGGTTCTGAGGAAGGCATGATATGACTGATAGCGACAAGCCGCGCAGGGTTCTGCTCAAACTGTCCGGTGAGGCGTTCGGTGGCGGCAAGGTCGGCATCGACACCCATGTGATCCGCCGCATCGCCGAGGAGATCGTCCCGGCCGTGCGGCAGGGCGTGCAGGTGGCCATCGTCGTCGGCGGCGGCAACTTCTTCCGCGGCGCCGAACTCCAGCAGGCCGGCATCGACCGCTCCCGCGGCGATTACATGGGCATGCTCGGCACGGTGATGAACTGTCTCGCCCTGCAGGACTTCCTGGAGCAGGAGGGGCAGGCCACCCGCGTGCAGACCGCCATCACAATGGGACAGGTCGCCGAGCCGTATATTCCGCTCAAGGCCATCCGCCACCTCGAAAAGGGCCGTGTGGTGATCTTCGGCGCGGGTGCCGGCATGCCGTATTTCTCCACCGATACGGTCTCCATCCAGCGCTCCCTCGAAATCCATTGCGACGAGGTGCTGATGGGCAAGAACGGCGTCGACGGCGTCTACACCGCCGATCCGAACAAGGACGCGAACGCCAAGCGTTTCGAAACCCTGAGCTACAATCGCGCCCTCGTGGACAATCTGGCGGTCATGGACGCCTCGGCGTTGTCCATGGCCCGCGACAACAAGAAGCGCATCCGCGTCTTCGGCCTCGAAGGGGCGGGCAACGTGACCCGCGCGCTGGTCGGGGACGAGATCGGCACGCTGGTCTCCACCGCCGAATCGCGCGTGGCCGAATAGCATATGGACGTCCCGGATCGGGCGTTCGCTGACGAACAACATCGACAATCATCACATACAAGGAGTGAACATGTCCCTCATCGATCAGGCCAGGGAACAGATGGCCAAGACCGTGGAAAACACCAAGGAGAACTTCTCCGGCATCCGAACCGGCCGCGCCAACCCGGCCCTGCTCAACGGCATCACCGTGGACTACTACGGCGCCCCGACCCCGATCAAGGCCGTGGCCTCCATCGGCGTGCCCGAGCCCCGCACCCTGTCTGTCACTCCGTTCGACGCCTCCCAGGCCGGTGCCGTCGAAAAGGCCCTGCGCAATTCCGATCTCGGCGTCAGCCCGAACCGTGACGGCAACGTCATCCGTCTGACCATGCCGGAACTCACCGAGGAACGCCGCAAGGAATACGTCAAACTCGCCAAGGGCAAGGCCGAGGACGGCAAGGTGGCCGTGCGCAATATTCGCCGCAAGACCAAGGAAGCCCTCGACAAGGCCGTCAAGGACGGCGAGATGGGCGAGGATGAAGGCGATCGTCTGCTGAAGGATCTCGACAAGGTCACCAAGTCCGTCACCGATGAGATCGACGCCTTGCTGGAAAGCAAGCAGAAGGAGATCATGGAGGTCTGATTCGGACCGGGTACGGAGCATTATGGAACGCAACGAACAACTCCACGAGGAGGCCGAGGAGGCGCTCGACCAGATCAACAAGAAGACCGGCCGCAACATGCCGCAGGCCATCGCCACCGGTGCGGCGCTGGTCATCCTGATCGTCGGGTGTCTGCTGCTGAGCGTCGATCTGTTCGTGTTGCTGGTGGTCGTGTTCATGATCCTGGCGTTGTGGGAGCTCAGGGTGGACTTCGCCACCGTGGGCCTGCATATCCCGGTGATCATGCTGTGGCTGTGCTCGTCCTTCACCCTCATCGCCACGTATTATTCCCCGTACCATCTCATCACGATGTCCCTGAGTATCATCGTGTCGATCATCCTGGTCGCCATCGCGTCCAGCGCGAAGATCAACGTCGGCAACCGCCTCCCACTGGCGGTCGCCGACAAACTCTCCAGCACGGACGCCAGCGCCCGCCTCGAGTCATCGTTCAACCACGAGGGCGGTGAGCAGCACCATTCCCGGCTCAGCCATGTGGCTGTGTCCGTGCTTACCGTGTTGTACATTCCGTTGTTGGCCAGCTGCATCATCATCTCACTGACTTTTAATGGGCATCCGATTGCACACGCCATCATGCTGGTGTTCCTTCCTGCCCTATCCGATACGGGCGGTTTGTTTGCCGGTGCCTGGCTCGGCAAACACAAGCTCAGCCCGCGTATCTCGCCGAAGAAGTCCGTTGAGGGCCTTATCGGCTCGATGCTCTTCGCTATGGCTGGCGCGTTCGCCGTATTCGCATGCACGTATGATGCCTCGAAATGGGCCACTCGTTGGTGGATGCCGATCGTGGCGGGTATTCTCATCGGTGCCGTGGGCACGTTCGGTGATTTGTGTGCTTCCATGCTCAAGCGCGATATCGGTATCAAAGACATGGGCCATCTGCTCAAGGGGCACGGCGGTGTGATGGATCGTGTGGATTCCATTTTGATGAGTGCACCATTCACCTGCGCCTTGCTGTGGGTCACCGGACTGTGATTCGCATGCCTCGTGCATGAAACAATGTGGCATCGTGTGTATATCGCACGGTGCCACATGTCATATATGGGGGAAATCATCGTTCAATATGCGTTCGCCATGGGCTAAGACATGGGCCATCTGCTTCGTATGCGGCACGCCGTATGGTGGATTCTGATATTTCTATTGCATGTTTGACCATTTTCTGATATTGAGAGCGAAGCGAACCCATCATGACCACACAGCATCCTGACACTCCGGAAACCGGCATTACTCCCGGCGGCACATCAGGTGCCTTCCGTGACGTGCTATCCAAGGACCATGCCCGCCGTGGTAAGCCGCCGCTGCACTTTGTGGATATGACGCCCGAGCAGCGCATCGAGAAAGCGGCCGAACTCGGATTGCCGAAGTTCCGAGTCAAGCAGCTCGCCAACCATTACTTTGGCCATTTCGATGTGAATGCCGCCGAATTCACTGATTTTCCGGCAGCCAAGCGCAGCGAGGCCGCCGCCGCGTTCTTCCCGCAGCTCATCACCGAGGTGACCCGCCAAGTGGCGGACGAAGGCACCACCATCAAGACCTTGTGGAAGCTGTTCGACGGCTCCCTCATCGAATCGGTGCTTATGCGATACCCGACCCGCACCACGCTGTGCATCTCCTCGCAGGTCGGCTGCGGCATGGGCTGCCCGTTCTGCGCCACCGGCAAGCTTGGCCTGACCCGTAACATGTCCACCGGTGAAATAATCGAACAGGTGCGTGTGGCCGCCAAAATGATGCGCGACGGCGAAGTGGCCGGGGGAGCGGGCCGACTGAGCAACATCGTGTTCATGGGCATGGGCGAGCCGATGGGCAACTACAACTCCGTGCTGTCCGCCGTACGACAGATTTCCGCCATGCCTCCCGAAGGCTTCGGCATTTCCGCGCGCAACATCACCGTATCCACGGTGGGCGTGGTCCCCGGCATCAAGAAGCTCACTGCCGAAGGCATTCCCGTGCGTCTGGCCGTTTCCCTGCATGCCCCCAGCGACGAACTGCGTGACGAGCTGGTGCCGATGAACAAACGTTTCAACACCACGCAGGTGTTGGATGCCGCGCACGATTATTGGCTGGCCTCCAAGCGCCGCGTCAGTATCGAATACGCGCTGATGCGCGGCATCAACGACCAGGCCGAGCATGCGCAGTTGCTGGCCAAGAGGCTTAACCATTACGGCGACAACTGGGCCCACGTCAACCCGATTCCGCTCAACCCCATCGAGGGCTCGAAGTGGACCGCCTCCAAGCCGGAAGACGAACAGCGGTTCCTGGAGATCCTGCACCGCGCGGGCATCACCGCCACACTGCGTGACACCCGCGGCCAGGATATTGACGGCGCCTGCGGGCAGTTGGCCGCCAAGGAGCGGTAGTTTCGGTGACGGAATCGGCCTGCGGCCGATTCCGTCACTTCAGCGCATCCTTGATTGCGCCCACGAAGTAGTCCAGATCGTCGGGCTTGCGGGACGTGATGAGCTTGAAGCCGTTGGCGTCGTCCACGTGCAGCTGCTCGTCGACGTAATGACCGCCCGCGTTCTCGATATCAGCGGCGATATAGCGGCAGGGTGCGGCGGTCTTGCCAGCCACCAGACCCGCCTTGACCAGCAGCCACGTGCCATGGCAGATCGCGACGATCGGTTTGCCTTCGTGCGCGAACTCCTGCGCCAACGTGATCGCACCCTCATTGACGCGGATACGATCCACATTGCAGGTGCCGCCGGGCACCACCAGCAGGTCGTAGTCGGCAGCCTGCACGTCGGACAGGCGCGCGTCCGGGGTCAGCGTTTCACCTTCGTAGCGGTCGTGCTGCACCGTCTCACACGGGTCCAAGGTAGTGGCAGCAAGCGTCACCTTGGCGCCGGCGGCCTTGAGATCGCGCAGCGGGCGCGTCAGCTCGGATTCTCATATTCCAGAAACTGGTGCGGCGCATGTAACGGGCGGTAGGTAGTCTGAAGGACAGTAATGCAAAGCCGAACAGGGGAGTGAAGCATGTCGTTGGCGGTACGAGTCATCCCGTGCCTGGACGTTGACGCCGGTCGAGTGGTGAAGGGTGTGCATTTCGAGAACCTCAAGGACGCGGGTGACCCGGTGGAGCTGGCGGCCGAATACTACCGTCAGGGAGCCGACGAGATCACCTTCCTGGATGTGACCGCATCCAGCTCCCACCGCAACACGATGATTGACGTGGTCTCCCGCACCGCCGAACAGGTGTTCATTCCGATGACCGTGGGCGGCGGCGTACGCACGCCCGAGGACGTCGACTCACTGCTGCGCTGCGGTGCAGACAAGGTCGGTGTCAACACGGCGGCCATCAACGACCCGTCGCTTATCAGCCGTGTGGCCGATCGTTTCGGCAACCAGGTGCTGGTGCTCTCCGTGGATGCCCGCCGCGAAAAGGGTGAGCAGCACACGCAGTCGGGTTTTGAGGTCACCACGATGGGCGGCCGCAAATCCACCGGTATTGATGCCATCTGGTGGGTCAAGCGCGCCGAGCAGCTTGGCGCCGGCGATATTCTGCTTAACTCGATGGACGCCGACGGCACCAAGGAAGGCTTTGACCTCGAGATGATTCGCGCCGTGCGCAAGGAAGTCAAGATTCCGATCATCGCCTCCGGCGGTGCCGGCAAGGTCGAGGACTTCCCGCCCGCCATCGAAGCAGGTGCCGACGCGGTGCTGGCTGCATCCGTATTCCATTACGGCATCCTGACTATCGCCGATGTCAAGGCGGAACTCAAGAAGCACGGCTACACCGTTCGCTAAACGAATACACCTTGCTCCCGCTGGGCGAACAATCCAGTGAATTGTTCGTGGCAATGCGCTATGCGCACGTCGCACATAATCCGGGAGCTGTCAGCGAAGCTGACTGGGGGTGGCCCACAAAAAGAAGATAGGTATGACAGACACTACATACGACAATTCCACTGAACTCGATCCCCGTATTGCCGCGCGCCTGAAGCGTGACGTCAAGGGTCTGGTCGCCGCCGTCATCCAGCAGTACGACACACACGAGGTGCTGATGGTCGGCTACATGAACGACGAGGCATTACGCCGCACGCTGACCACCGGCCGCGTGACCTTCTGGTCCCGGTCCCGTCAGGAATACTGGCGCAAGGGTGATACCTCCGGCCATGTGCAATACGTCAAGGGCGTGTCCCTGGATTGCGACGGCGACGCACTGCTCGTCGAAGTCGACCAAGTCGGCGCCGCATGCCACACCGGCAAGCGCAGCTGCTTCCTCGAAGGCGGCCCCCTGCCCGTGGTCGAAGGCCATCGCCCGGCCGAGCAGTAGAACGGGCTTTCCTGACTGAGGGAAGCCGAGCGACCGCGTACCATGAAGCAAGACATCGAGTTTGTAGGTAAAGGAGCGAATATGAGCGAATGCAGCGTCAAACACCTGAAGTGGGGCGCCACCTGGCCCAGTCGCGAACAGTTCCACGAACTGGCCGACGCCGGCTACCGTGTGATTCCGATCGTGCGCCGTCTGCTCGCCGACTCGCTCACCCCGGTCGGCTTCTACGAGCGTCTCGCCGGTGGCCGAACCGGCACCTTCATCCTCGAATCGGCGGAATACGGCGGCACGTGGAGCCGTTACAGCTTCATCGGCGTCAACTCGATGGCCCAACTGCGCTCCAACAACGGTCAGGCCGACTGGCTGGGCAAGGTCCCGGTCGGCGTGCCCGTCACCGGTGACGTGGTCGAAGTCGCTCACGCCACGTTGAAGACTCTGAAGGCCCCGCATGTGGAAGGCCTGCCGAACCTGACCAGCGGTCTGATCGGCACGGTCGGCTGGGATGCCATCCGCCACTGGGAACCGACCCTGCGCGCCGAAGCTCCGGACGAGACCGGACAGCCTGAGACCGTGCTTGCCCTGGCCACCGATATCGCCGTGGTCGACCACGTATCCGGTTCGGTATGGCTCATCGCCAATGCGGTGAATGTGGATGATAAATCCACTCGCGCCGACGCCGCCTACAACGAGGCCGTCGCTCGACTCGACCAGATGCAGCGCGATGCCGCCACCCCGGCTCCGGACGAGTCCCGCGTCAACATCCTGGACGAAACGGTCGCCCAACCCGAGCTGCGCTTCCGCACCGAGAAGAGCCACTACGAGCAGGCCGTCAAACGCGCCAAGCAGCACATCGTCGACGGCGACGTGTTCCAGGTGGTCATCTCCCAGCGCCTCGACATCGATTCGCCTGCTGACCCGTTCGACGTGTACCGTGTGTTGCGCACGCTGAACCCGAGCCCGTACATGTATTTCATGGCGTTGACCGACGCTCAGGGCCGCGACTTCAACGTGATTGGCTCCAGCCCGGAAACCCTCATCAAGGTGGACAACGGCCACGCGATGACCTTCCCGATTGCTGGATCCCGCCCTCGCGGCGCCACCCCTGAGGAAGACGAGAAATTCGCCAAGGAGCTGCTTGCCGATCCGAAGGAACGCAGCGAGCACATCATGCTCGTCGACCTGTCTCGCAACGACCTGAGTAAGGTGTGCGTGCCGCAGTCCGTGGAAGTCGTGCAGCTCATGGACATCAAGCGTTTCAGCCACATCATGCACATCTGCTCGACGGTCACCGGCAAGGTCGACCCCTCGCTGACTGCATTCGATGTGTTCAAGTCCGCGTTCCCGGCCGGCACGCTGTCTGGCGCTCCTAAGCCGCGCGCAGTCGAAATCATCGACGAGTTGGAACCGGCCGACCGCGGCATCTACGGCGGCACCGTCGGCTACTTCGATTTCTCCGGCAACATGGACATGGCCATCGCCATCCGCACCGCGTTCCTGCGTGACCATGAGGCGAGCGTGCAGGCCGGTGCCGGCATTGTGCTCGACTCCGTGCCCGCCACCGAATGGCAGGAGACGCGCAACAAGGCCGAGGCCAGCGTCGAATCCATCCAGATCGCCGCCCAGTTGCGCGAACTGTAACGTTCAACGCATAGCGATGCCCCCGCTGACAGAAGTTGTCAGTGGGGGCATCGCTGTCTGTATGTCAGTGGGTTGCACCCATGATGTCGGTGGCGTCGGTTTCGGTGCTCACAGCGGCCTCGATGGCAGCTTCGATACCGCGCGCCATGGTCGCGATCTCCATGGTCGGTGTGCCGTTCGGCTTGCCCACGCCCTGTGCGGTCGCATACGGCACATGAATGAAGCCGCCCTTGACGCCGGGGAATTTGTGGTCAATCAGATACAGCACGTTATACATGATGCTGTTGCACACATACGTGCCTGCCGTATACGACATGAATGCGGGAATCCCGTGGTCATTGATGTTCTTGACCATGGCCTTGACCGGCAACGTGGCGAAATACGCGGTGTCACCATCCTCCCGTAACGGCATATCGAACGGCTGCTCGCCATCATTATCGGGAATACGCGCCTCGGCCAAATTAATGGCCACCTTCTCCACGGTCAGAGCCGAACGGCCACCAGCCTGACCAATGCACAGCACATAATCAGGCTGCTCGCGCACCATGGCTTCCTCAACCACGGTCGCACTGCGCGTGAACACCGTCGGAATCTCCAGTTTCACCACTGTCGCACTGGCGATTTCATCCGGCAACAGCTTGACTGCCTCGAATGCGGGGTTAACCGGCTCGCCGCCGAACGGATCGAATCCGGTCACCAGAATCTTGCTCATTATTAGCTCCTTATCTCACGGATTGTTGTGGTATCTGGACAACGAGGTTATTGTGCGATCAGCATGTAGACGATTTGCACCACAATCATCACCAATGCAGGCAGCACCTGCTTCTTAACCACGCCCATGCGGTCCTTCATATCGAGCATCGCGACGGGCACGATGTTGAAGTTGGCGGCCATCGGCGTGCACAGCGTGCCGCAGTAGCCACAGGTCAGCGCCAGAATGCCAATCACCGCCGGGTCCGCACCATAGGCGAGCACGAATGGCGCGCCAATGCCCACGGTCATTACGGTAATTGCGGCGAAGGCATTGCCCATGATCATCGTGAACAGCATCATGCCCACACCGAATACGATGATGCCCAGCGTGACGTTGCCCTTCGGAATAATGCCGCCGACCAGCGTGGCGATCACGTCGCCGACACCTGCGGCTGTGAAAATCGCGCCGAGACTGGCCAGCAGCATCGGCAGCATGCAGAGCGCACCCATGGCAGACAACAGGCGTTCCGAATCGTTGAGGAATACGACCGGCTTGTTGTCATGCGAGAACGCGAACAGAATCACGGCGGCAATCATCACACCGATGCAGCAGCCGGTCAGGGCGCTGATGCTGGGAATCAGGGCGCCGATAATGGCGAACACGCCCAGACACAGGGCGGGAATAAAGATGCGCATGCCGATGCGCTGGAAGTTCGCGGCCACTTCGGCGGTGCTGGGAGCGCTCGAATCGGACGCCGATCCCTTACGCACTTGGCGGAAGATGGCGGGAATGACCATGATGATAATGAGCACACCGTCCGCAATGGCCGGAATCCAACGGCCGAACGCGATGACGATACCGAGCGCCGTCCAGAACACGAAAGTGCCGTAGCGGGCCTTGTTGGTTTTATCGAGTAGGTTGCGTACGCCCGCATACACGGACATGAAACCCATGAAAATATAGAAGAGCTCGAGGATCTTGGTGCCAACGGTCACGCTGGGGTCCATGAAGAACGACATATCAGGCCTCCTTGCCGGTGGTGGTAGCGGTAGCGTCCTGAGCGGCGGCTTCGGCACCGTAGTACTTCTTACGCAGTCGTGTGTCCTTGATGATGTAATAGACGGCGGTGACCGCCACGGCAATCACCGCGACCGGGATCTCGATAATGGCCATGCGCAATAGTTCGACGTCATAACCCAGCGGCTTCAATGTGGACTGCACGAGCAGCGCACCGGCCGTACCTACGAACAGCACCTGGCCAAAGAACCATGCGACGTTCTCCATACCGGAAGCCATGCCCTTGAGCTCTTCCACATACTCGTCGTTCGGCTCGTGACCGGACGCTTCAATCGCACCCACCGCCATCGGCATAATGACCGGACGCACGAACCCGGCCACGCCACCAAAACTCACGTTGAACGCGGCGAACACGAGACGCATCACACCATACAGGGCGATCACCATACCGGGCGTCGCATTCTTTACCTTGCCGATCAGCTGCGCGGCTGCGGTTTTCAGACCGTTGCGCTCCAATGTGCCGGTGACCAGCAACACGATGATGAAAATCGCCATGCTGCGGTTCGAGACGAACGACGTACCCAACGTGGTCAGGAAGCCGTCGACGCCAATGCCGCCGACCAGCGCAGTCACCAAAGCCGCCACGATAATGATCAGAATCGCATCAAGTCTGAGGGCGAAACCCACAATCACAATCACGATTCCCAATAACACGAGATAATTTGGTTCCATGCGGCAAATCCCTTCCACAGTACGTGCGCATTGCGCCGCAAGCGTATTCGAATACCAGATAGTGTACGACGCGAATCATGCTTCGGCGGCCTCTTCGCGCACATCGTGGGTATTGCATGGGCGTCGCGCGCCTCGCGCACGGCTGCGGCCGGGACGGTCGGCATGGTGTTCGCTATGATGTACAGTCGGACTTTGGTAAGAGACAGTATTCGTAACAGGCAAGTAGGTTATTCATGGCTATTGAGGTGCAGGGACTTGAAATTCAGATCGGCGCGCGCACGCTGCTTCACCCCACCAACTTCCATGTGGCCAAGGGAGACAAGATCGGTCTGGTGGGCCGCAACGGCGCCGGCAAGACAACGCTGACCCGCGTGATCACCGGCGACATGCTGCCCACCGCCGGCAAGGTGCGCGTCTCCGGCAAGCTCGGCTACCTGCCGCAAGACACGCACGCCTCCGATCCCACGCAGACCGCGCTCGACCGCATGATGAGCGCGCGTGACATCGCCACCATCATCAGCCGCATTCGCAAGGCCGAAAAGGATATGACCGACCCGGATCCGGACGTGATGAGCAAGGCCATGACCCGGTACGACAAGGCCATGCAGGACTTCGACAAGGCCGGCGGATACGCGGCCCAGTCCGAGGCGATTTCCATGGCCGCCTCGCTCGGCCTGCCGCAGGAGGTCATGGAGCAGCAGCTCGGCACGCTCTCCGGTGGCCAGCGCCGCCGCATCGAGCTGGCGCGCATCCTGTTCTCCAATGCCGACACCCTGATCCTCGACGAGCCGACCAACCACTTGGATGCCGATTCCATCGAATGGCTGCGCGGCTACTTGAAGAAGTACGAGGGCGGCTTCCTGGTCATCTCCCACTCCACCGAACTGCTGGACGAAGTGGTGAACAAGGTCTGGCATCTGGACGCGCAGCTCGGCCAGATCGACATGTATTCGCTCGGCTGGAAGGCCTACCTGCACCAGCGCGTGGTGGACGAGGAGCGCCGCCGCCGCGAACGCGAAGTGGCCGAGAAGAAGGCCGACCGTCTCATGAAGCAGGGCATCCGACTGCACGCCAAGGCCACCAAGGCCGTGGCAGCGCAGAACATGATGCGCCGCGCCGAAAGGCTGCTGGAAAACACCTCCGAGGCGCAGAAGGCCGAGAAGGTGGCGGACATCCGTTTCCCCGAGCCCGCGCCCTGCGGCCGCACGCCGATCATGGCCAAGGACATCTCCAAGGCCTACGGTTCCAACATCGTGTTTGCCGGCGTGAACCTGGCCATCGACAAGGGCTCGCGTGTGGTGATCCTCGGCTACAACGGTGCCGGCAAGACCACCACACTGCGCCTGCTGGCCCACATCGAGGAGCCGGACACCGGTTCCGTGGAATACGGTCACGGCTGCAAGATCGGCTACTTCGCGCAGGAGCACGACACCTTGGATCTGAACGCCACCGTGTTGGAGAACCTGCAGCATGTGGCGCCGGAGCTCGACAACACGCAGGCCCGTTCCATTCTTGGCTCGTTCCTGTTCTCCGGCGATGACGCGATGAAACCGGCCCATGTGCTTTCCGGCGGTGAGAAGACCCGTCTGGCCTTGGCCACGCTGGTCACCTCGCGAGCCAATGTGCTGCTGCTCGACGAGCCCACCAACAACCTCGATCCCGCCTCCCGTGAGGAGATTCTGAAGGCCATTGCCAAGTATGAGGGCGCCATTGTGCTCGTCACCCACGATGAGGGCGCCGTCGAGGCGCTCAACCCCGAGCGCGTGCTCCTCATGCCCGACGGCGACGAAGACCTCTGGAATGATTCGTACCTCGAACTCGTAGCTGAAGAATAGTCCTACCTCTTGGCTCCCCTCGCTGAGGGGAGCTGTCAGCAAAGAACGGGTTAACCCTAGGTTCCCCTCGCTGAGGGGAGCTGGCCGCCGTAGGCGGTCTGAGGGGAGTCTCGCAAGCATGCAAAGGAAACAACCATGCCAACCACAACAGGTAAGAAAATCGCCATCGTCACCGGCAGCGCGCTGGGTTTGGGCTACGAGCTCGCCAGCCAACTCATCGCCAAGGGCTGGCTGGTGGCCGGCATCGACTTCAACGCCGAACGTCAGGCCGAGCTGAGCACGCAGTGGCCCGCCGAATCCTACCGCGCCTTCGTAGGCGACATCACTGACGAAGCGTTCGTCAAGGAATCCGTGGCGAGCATCGCCGCGCTTGGCCACATCGACCTGCTCATCAACAACGCCGGCCAGCCCTCGTTCAAGGTGCCCACCGCCTATGAGGCCGCCGATGTCGACACATGCCTCAAAGGTCTCAAAGGCATGATCCTGTGGACGGTGGAAACCCTCAAGGCCTGTGGTGAGCGTGACGTGAAAATCGCCCAGATCATGAGCACTGCCGCCACGCGCGGCAACGCGAACGAAAGCGTGTACTGCGCCACCAAGTGGGGCGAGAAGGGGTACACCAAGAGCCTGCAGGCCGCATACAAGGGCACCAGCGTCAAGGTGGTCGCCGTCTATCCGGGCGGCATCGACACCGCCTTCTACCGTGATAGCCATGACTACGTCTCCGAAGCCAAGCAGCACACCTTCATGCAGCCCGGTCCGCTGGCCGAGGTCATCCTCTTCAACCTGATCAACCAGGCCAACCTCACCGTCACCGACATCGAGATCAACCGCAACAGCTGAGCTGGCAGGTTATACACATATCCACCGATTCGGCCGAGCTGGTTGCGCGCAGAAGTTGGTTATGCCATCGTGAGTTGTATCCGTGAATAACGCGGTTCACGGATACAACCATCAGGGGGATGGCATGGAGTCCTATGCATACAACACGTTTTTCACACTTGATGAGGCGCGAGACCTCGCCCAGAAAACACTGGAACAATGCCGTGCCAGATCGATGCGCACTTCACAGGAGCTTTGTTTCAGCCATGGCACCAGGCTACAGCTTGCTGGCATGACGGCCACGCTGAATTACAAGCCCAACTATGACCCCAACAAACTGCACGTTACGGTGTCCGGGGCTGAAAGATTGTCGAATCTTACCGAAACGCAATGCCATTATTGGGGTCATGGCATTGACCAGACGATGATTGATGATCTTATCGCCGTGGTTTCAGTGGAACAGGCGCTGTGTCAGATCGCACAGTTCGTCGATGTGGAAAGTATGGTCATTGCCTTGGATTGGGCCACCTGCCGTAATGAGCATTTGAAACAGACAACGAAAGACAAGATATCGTTGTTCCTCGCCGATATAGGTAGATTCCCAGGTATCAGATTATTTCGCAAAGCGCTCTCGTTGTGCAGAGAGAACACCGATTCGCCGCAGGAAAGCATCCTTCGCCTTGAATCGGTAAAACGTGGATTACCCGAATTGGAGGTGAATGCTCCGATATACCTCCCGTTGCAGAACAAAGAGGTGGTTGTGGACATGGTGTATCCGAATGATCATGTGATTCTGGAATACGACGGACGGTACCACTATGACCGAAACCGATGGGAAGGAGATATCGAGAAAAGGAACAACCTCTCCTTCGCGGGCTATAAGACTTTTCCCGCCACAAGAAGAACGTTCGCTACCACGCAGAATCTGGATGAATACTTCAGAATCGTTGGAAGTGCAATTGCGGAATACCGCAATACCGGGTCATTTTCACAATGAGATATGACCGGACGCATTCATTAGGTCGATTCTTCATTCATTAGGTCGGTGAGCTCTGACAGTCACCACTGGAATGGTGCCATTCCAACACCGACAATCGCAGCCTCATGACCTAATGAATGAAGAATCGACCTAATGAATGATTGGAAGCGTTCCGCGCAACGTTATGGCACCCGCAAGAAGCCGGAACCCGGAATATGTCTGTTATCGTGGGAGGCCAAGCAACAGGTGAAGGATTGAGTATGCACATCGGTGACGATGAGTTTGAACGGGCCATTGAACAGGTGTTGGATGATTTGCCTGAACGGTTTGCGCGGGTGCTGGAGAATGTCGGCATCGTCGTTGCGGACGAGCCCAATGAGCGCGAACTGGCCACAATGAGCAATCCGTGCGGTGAGCTGCTCGGACTGTATGAGGGCATACCCATCACGAAGCGAACCACGGGCTACAGCGGCGTGATGCCGGACGTCATCACCCTGTTCAAGGGGTCGCATGAACGCGTATGCTCGACACAGGCCGAGCTGCACCAACAGATCCGCAAAACCGTGTTGCACGAGATCGGCCATTATTTCGGCTTCGATGACGAGTATCTGCACTCGCACGGCTACTGAAGCGATGCTGTTTCACTAGCGGGGAGCCGTCATACTGCCGTATGTTGCCAGATCTACTGCAAGTGGTGCAACGCACGGATGATGGCGCAACGGTCCTCGACGGTTCCCTCGTTGGAGCACATGGCGGCATACCAACGCGGATTGCGCAAGGTCTCGGCGCCGGTGGCCTCATCCGTGGCGACGAGCGTGTGCAGATCGTTGGCGTACTGGAAATGCAGGTGGCTGAGCAGCCCGCCCTCGGCGAACGCCTTGCGCGAAGGCAGAGGGTTGATGGCCAGCAGCCAGCGGAACGGGCTGTCTTCGGCGGCCGGATCAGCGGTGCGGAACACGAAGGTGGGGGAGCCTTCGAGACCGTGCTCGATGACATGGTCGATGGTGTATTCGTAGGTGTCGAGGCTGGTGTCGTCCTCGGCGAACCATTCGATGGCGAGCGCGGCATTGTCCGTGGAGCCGGATTCGGCGGCCGGCTCGTTCACACGCCAGTAGCCAATATGGATGATGTTATCCGGGCTGGTGGTGGAACAGGCCATCGACCAGAACGTCCTGATGCCGCGCGCGGCCATCGGGGCCATGTTCGGGTTGGCGTGCACCGCCTGCTCGGCGGCTTCCCAAGTCTGCTGGATGACGGCGCCATCCAAATCGATGTAATGCTCGAAAGACTCCCATTCACCGAGCCAGTCGGTGATGTCGAAGGCCGTGGAATCCGTGGCGTTGCTGGCGGTCATTGCGCGTTCCTTTCATGGGTGGATGCGGTGGCGAAATTGGTAGAGGCATTAGGGTTGGGGCTGCTGGCATCTGGGTTACTGACATGCGAGCCGCTGCTCCCGGAATCGTCGGCGCCAAGATTGACAATGCGGTCGCACCGGCCGGCGGCGAGCTCCTCATCGTGGGTGACCGCGAGAATCGCCTTGCCTTGGCTCGCCAGTTGCCGCAGTAGTTCGCCGACCTGCTCCATGTGTCCGATGAGCAGTTCCTCGCGCACGCTGTCGGAGAACAGTTGGTAGTTGACATCCTGCATGACCAGGAATCCGGCGCGGGTCAGGTCGCGCGGTTTCGCGGGCACGCCGTTGAGCTCGATGCGGCCTGAAACAGGCTTGATGAGTCCGGTCAACGTGTGCACGAGCGTGGTCTTGCCGCAGCCGGGGGAGAGGGACAGAAATTCATCGGCCTCGTAATCCTGCACGATATGCCCGCCGTCGAATACCACGTACCGGTCGGCCACGCCGTTGAGCCATGCGAGTCGGTGATGAAACAGGGCAGCATCATCGTGACGCCCACGGCCAGCGCGAGACCACATGCAGCCGTGGCAGTCCCAGGGCATCGGGGTCGAGCATTCCCAGCGCGGTGAGTACGTCATAGGTCACGCCGAAGTTCAACGCGGTTCGTCATCGGGCGGCCGCCGGCAGGGGCAGCAGGAACAGCACGACCATGACGATCTGCGTGGCGAGCCCTACATGGAAGAACAGCATGAGGTTCGCCACCAGCAGAAGGTAGAGTTTCGCGCGCGGATCGAGCGTCCGGCGGGCAGGATTCATCAGGCGATACCGGCCTTGATGAAATGCTTCTTCATCATGCGCTGGCCGAACCAGCCGCCGAGAACCGCGCACACCAGAATCGCGATCATCGAGATGAAGAACGTGCCGGTGTTGATGTAGGCGATGAACGAAAGCACGAAATGCCCGGAGATGAACAGGAACCGTCCGATGATCACGCCCATGACGGTGATGCCGCCGAATTTGCCGAGGCGTGCGGCCAGCAGCATGTACACGCAGCCGGAGATGAGGGCCGCGATGGCGATCCGGCAATGGCAGCGCTCGCGCGGCCTGACCGGCGACGCGGTCACCGGCACATTCGACCCGAATACGGTGGCCCTGGCTGCAGCCGCACCAATCCGTATCACGGCGGTGAACGCGAAACTCGGCCAATCGCAGGTCAGCCCGGCAAGCTATACGGGCGTCACCCTGCATGCGCAGGCCACGTTGACCGCCACACAGGCGGCGACGTTCAAAGCCGGAGACAAGGCGCAGGTCGTGCTGCCGGACAACACCACCGTCGAAACGATGCTCACCTCGGTCGGTCAGGGCGGGCAGAAGACCGGCGACACCGGGCAAGCCACACAGCCATCGGCGCACATCGACTTCCCGGACCAGACGCAGGTGGCGGCTTTCGGGCCGACGGCCGTGCAAGTCATCATCCCGAACACCGATGCCTCGACCGGGGAGACGCTGATCATGCCGGTGACCGCACTGATCGCCAGCGCCGGCAGCGCGTATGCGGTCGAAGCGGTACGCGGCGGCAAGTTGGTGCGTGTGCCGGTGTCAATCGGGCTGGTGTCCGACGCGCAAGTGCAAATCACCAAGTCCGACGGCCTCAAGGCGGGAGACAAGGTGGTGGTCTCATGAACGACATCGAGTTTGCCCCCGCTGGCCCAGAGCATGGGGCATTGCTGACGTTGGAGCATGTGACGAAGGCGTTTCCAGGCAAGGACGGGAGCGTGCTGGAGATATTGCATGATACGTCACTGGCCATCGATCGCGGCGAGCTCGTGGCCATCGTCGGGCCGTACGGCTCGGGCAAAAGCACGCTGTTGTCGTTACTGGGCACGCTGGACATGCCGACCTCGGGAATAATGCGATACGACGGCGGGGATGTGAATGCGATGGGTGAGCGGCAGCGCAGCGTCCTGCGGGCCGCGCGCATCGGCTTCGTGTTCCAGCAGTTCCATCTGATCGCCACCGTATCCGCCTTGGAGAACGTGATGACAGGCCTGCAATACACAACCCTGCCGCGCGGCGAACGCCGGCAATGGGCCTCCGAGGCATTGGAACAGGTCGGATTGGGGAATCGCCTGCATCACCGGCCGGCCCAGTTGTCGGGCGGCGAACAGCAGCGTTTGGCCATCGCCCGCGCCCTGGCCAAACGGCCGGACATCATCTTCGCCGATGAGCCGACCAGCCGATCGCCCTCGACTGGACCTCCCTGCCGCTCGCCTGGGCCGCCGCCATCCTGGTCGGCATCCTCGCCGGCCTCTACCCGGCCTCCCGCGCCGCCCGTCTCACCCCGACCGAGGCCCTGCGCGGCGAATAGGGGCGACGGCTGGAGTGAACGATCACCATGAGTGCGCAGCCTCAATGTCGCTTTTATTGCACATGATGACATGTGCAATAAAAGTGACATATTGGTGCTGGGCGGAGAGAGCACGCGTGGCGCGGGCGGGGTGTGGTTCGCGGCTATCGGCTAGTATGGTGCGGTCACGACAGAGGGAGGCATGCTGTGGCCGATGTGATGCGGGAGCTGGAACGGCTGCGACCGGTGTATGAGACGGGCGTCCTGCGGTTGCTGTTGCGCCAGAACGCGATGCTGTACGTGTCGCTGCTGCGTTCCACGTTCGACCCGCTCACCGGCGAGCTGCCGCGCGAGACCGTGGAGGAGCGGTTCGCGCAAAGTCTGAACGCTCTGGCCGACGCCGGCGAATATGCGCCGCGCGAGGACCAGACCTTCGCCGAGGCCGCCCATCAGATCCTCGCCGACCTGACCCGTGAAGGCGAAGGCGACTACGCCTGGCTCGCCAACTCGCATGATGCGGCCACACACCGATTCCTCTACCGTTTGACGGCCCGCGCCCACCGCGCCATCGAGGCACTGAGCAGGCTCGAAGACGAATCACGCGCCCTGTCCGGCGCGCAGGCCAACAGCATCATCATGGAAATCGAACACGCGCGCATGCAGCTGACCGCCGACCCCGGCGAGCGCATCAAACTCCTCAACCGTGAAATCAAGGAACGCAAGCACGAGATCAAACGCATCCAACAGGGCAAGCAGCACGCCACGCTGAGCGAAGCCCAAGTGGAGGACGTGATCGCCGTGATCCACAACACGCTGCGCGGCGTACCCATCGACCTGCGCGAACTCGTGCTCGACGAGCGGGACAACGGCGACGCCTTGCGCCGGCGCATGCAGACCGGCGACATCAGCGTGGACGAGAACCTGACCCGCTACCACGACGAATACCGCCGCTCGTTCAGCGAATCGGACAGCGGCCGCCGCTTCGAGGACGCCTTCCAGGTGATCATCACCGACGAGGGCCGCCAGCAAATCGACGAAGCCCTGCGCGCCATCGCCAAAACCCCGTATCTGGCCGGCGGATCCGGCCTGCTGCTCGGCCAGATCCGCGACGAACTGGCCCGCATCTACGACGGCATCGAAGCCGTGCGCCGCCAGATGCGCGTCTCCGACGAGGCGATCAGCCGGCTCGTGCGCCAGCAAACCGACACTCGCTACCGTACGATGCTCACCCGCTTGAACCGACTGTACGCGCGCCTCAACGCGGATGCGAAAACCCATATGGGAGACGCCTCGCGCCCGTACGACACGGCCACCGCGGACGCGCTGTTCGCGCCATTGCCGATGCGCCCGGCCAAATCCATGACCCGCGCCACCGCACCCGGCCTGAGCGACCTCGCCGCCGAAGCCCCGCAGGCGACTCCGGTGGCCGATCTGCGGGATATGGTCAACAGCGGCGGCCCCCGACTCCTGCGCATGGTCAGCCTCATCCGGCGCAACCCGGTGACCGTTGACAGGTCCGATGACAGGTCCAACGCAACCCTCGTGGACATCGCCGCCAGCTTCAACCGGCTGCCCGAAAGCGAACGCCGCGAAAGCGAGATCGTCGGCTTCCTGGGCGGGCTGGGAGCCGCAAGCGGCAGCGCCATCGCTGACGAGCCGTCCACTGACGGCGTCGGCATCGACAGCGACATCGCCACTGAGCCGGCCCCGGCGCAGCGCGGCGATACCGCGACCTGGCATTGCGTATCGATCGACGGCGAGCCCCGGAACTGGATCACTAGACCGGTGCTGGCCGACATGGACGAGCTGAACATCATTGTGGAGGAAGGATGACCGTGGCCGAGGAACACGAGGAACATATGGACAACGCCAACCCGTACGCCCTGTTCGAAGGCGACACCGGCGACATGCCGGCCGAGGCACGCATGGCCGCCATCGCCCTCAAACGCGACCGCTATATCATCGGGCCCACCTACGACACCGTGCTCGACAACCGCGACGCCGTCGTACGCTCCCTGAACAACGACCTGCTCGACTTGGTGATCAACGAACGCTACCGCATCATGTACGCCACGCCCGTGGCCGGCGACGACGTGACCCTGCGCTCGCTCAAAACCCGCGTCAGCCTCAAACGCGAGGAGGCCGCGCTGCTCGCCTTCCTGCGTATCCGCGTCCTCGAATACGAGAACGTGCACGCCGACCCCGCCGACTGGCTCGTCAGCTTTGAGGAGATCCGCGCCGCGCTCGCCACCGGCGCCGGCTATCTGGCCGCCCGCAACGACGAGGAAGGCGTGGCAAAGCAGATCGGCGCCATCGTCTCCGCGATGATCACCTACGGGTATTTGGTGCGCCTGGACGACGAAGCCATGTACCAGATCACGCCGCTCGTGCCCGTGGTGCTCGACCGCGAACTGGCCGATACCTGGCTCGACGTCGTGGAACACGGCGACGGCGACACGGAAGATGACGATGACGAGAAGGGAGCCGAATGATGCAGGCGACAGACGTGCAGATGATCGCGGACCGGTGGATGCTGGAATCCCGCCGACTCATCAACTGGGGCTCCTATGAGGGCTACCACGAATTCCGCCCCTCCACGGACCACAAGCTGCCGGTGACCCTGCTCGCCGGCGCCAGCGAATCCGGCAAATCCACGCTGGTCGACGCGCAGATCTCCCTGCTGTACCCAACCGGCACGCCGTTCAACAAGGCCTCGAACTCCGGCCGCTCCGAACGCAGCGACTACACCTACCTGCGTGGCATGGTCGGCGTGGGCAGCACCGAAACCGGCGACGAGCCGCTCTACCTGCGCGGCCGCGACGAGAACGGCGCACCGCAACCCGTGTGGGGCACCATCGTGGACACCTATCGCAACCAGACCACCGGCCAGGTGCTCTCCTGCGCCAAATTCCTCTACCTGATGCCCGGCGACGGCCGCGGTGACGTGCGCCGCCAGTACGTGGTCTGGGGCAAGCCCGTGGACCCCAGGCGCATGGACCAATACCGTGACGCCCCGTTCACGCCGGCCCAGCTCAAAGCCACCTACCCCGACTGCCTCACATTCCCCAGCGCCGAAGCGTTCCACACACATATCTGGAGCGCAATGGGCCTGAGCGAGGCCGCCTGCCGACTGCTGCACAAGATCCAGTCCGCCGACGCGCCCTCCCGGCTCGACGACATCTTCAAACAAGGCGTGCTCGGCGTGCCCGAAGCCCTGGGCCTGGCCCGCACCACGGTCGAGGACTACGAACGTTACGACGGGAACTTCCACGCCATGGACGAGAAAACCCGCCGCATGGACACGCTGCGCGGCATCCAACAGGCCTACGGCGAATACGCCGCCGCACGCGGCAAGGCCCGCGCCTTCGAACCGGTCAAGCCGGCCGTCGACGGCACGGTGCCGGCCGTGCTGCGCGACTGGGCATTGGCCCGCATGCGTGGCGAAGTCGCCGTCCAACTGCCCGCCGACCGCGCCGAACAACAGAACAGCGAGGCGGAAGCCAAGCTGCTGCGCCGCCGAACCGAAGACCTGCGCACCCGCCTCGACATGATCCGAGGCCAGATGCAGGGTCTGGACGGCGGCAACCTGACCCGACTCGAACTCGAACTCGACCAGGCCCGCCGCACCCTCGAAGACGTGCAAGCCAACCGAACACGAATCGAACAAACGTTCGCATCCATCGGCGAGACGCTGCCCGGCAACGAACAGGCCTGGAACGAGCGCCGCATCAACGCCGTGAACTTCAAACGCGAATACAACAAACGAGACGGCGAATGCGAGGAAGCCCTCACCGCCGCCATCAACGCGCGGGCCGGCGCACGCGGCGACCTCGAACGACTGCAACGCGACTTCGACCGGCAACGCTCCCAGCGCACCCGCATCTCCCAGCAGATGGACGAAACCCGCGCCATGCTCTGCCGCGCCACCGGACTCACCCCCGCCGAACTGCCGTACGTGGCCGAACTTATGGACGTGAACGAACACGAGGAAGACTGGCGTCTCGCCATGAACGTCGCCTACGCGCCCATCGCCCAGACCATCCTCGTCGACAAGCGCCACGAACAGGGCTTCGCCGCCAAAGTCAGCACCATCGACCCGCGCACCATGCCCCGACGCACCTGGCAGTTCGTGGACACCGCACGCCACTACGACGACACCGGCGCGCACGCGAACATACTCACCGGAGAACAGGACGGCGACTGGCTGTCCGGCAAACTGCGCTACCGCGACGACTCGCCCTTCGCCGACTGGCTGCGCTCGCAGACCCAGGCCGAACGATTCGACGCCCTATGCGTCACCGCCATCGACGACACCGACCGCACCAACCGTCAGGTGCAGGCCGACGGTCAGATCAAATCCGGCGCACGCGGCCAGCACGGCACCAAAGACCGCGCCCAGGTCATCGGATTCGTCAACGAAACCTACCTCAACGCGCTCGCAGCGCAGGTCGACGCCGCCCGCAACGCGCTTAGCCAAGCCGACACCGACTACACGGCCGCCAAAACACAGTCCGATAACCTCCACCGCGAACTCGAACTGGCCAACCAGCTCGCCTACACGTCATGGGAACGCATCGACATCGCCGGCGCGCAACGGACCATCACGGACACGCAGGACGCCATCGCATCCATCAAAAACGATCCCAAACTCGCCGAACTCGCCAAACAGCGCGACGAACTGAACGCCGAACTCGACCGTGTGGAACGCCAGCGCATCGAATCCGACCAGGCCGCGGCTCGCGCCGGCAGCGCCGTCGAAGCGGCGCTCATCTGGCTGCGCGACCATGCCGACACCGGCACGACGGACGCCGCCGGTGCCACCGCCGACAATGACGATGACGCCGCTTCCGGCCCGCTGCCGGACGAAGTCACGGCGGCGCTCGCCGAATCCTACGACAACCGATTCGCCGGATTGGCGGACGCCGCCATGCGCGCGCACATGATCATCGGCGCGGGCGTGGCCGGAACGAGGGCGCCGGGGGAGAGTTTCCCCGAACGCACCATCGCCGGCATCGGCAAGGACATGACCTCCCGCATCAATCTGCTGAACGGCCAGGCCGACGCCGCGCGCACCGGCGTCGAATCGAAAATGAGCACCTACATCGCGCTCTACGCGGCCGACGACGACTCGCTGACCGCCAGCGTGGAGGACTACCGGTACTATCTCGACGAACTCGCCAGCCTCACCCAGCTGGCCGCGGTCGCCGCCACCGACGCCGAATACCGGCGCTGCCTCGAACAGCTGCTCAGGAGCTTCCTGACCATCAAACGCGCCATCGACACGGATGCCAGCGACATCCACGACCAGCTTGACCGCATCAACGCCATGCTCAAAGGCCAACAGTTCGGTCCCAAGCACGGCAGCCTGTCCCTGCACGCGGACGTGCGCCGTCCCGAGCGCGCCTTCTGGACGCAGCTCATCCGCGTCATCGGCACCCTGAACGATTGGAAATCCGCCGACGTCAACGATTCCGACGCCTCGCGCAAGGCCTTCGCGGCCTGTGCGCCGATGGTCGGGCTGTTGCGCGCCGAACTCGCGCAGGTCAAGGACGCGAACGGCGTGAAAAGCTACGGCGCCCGCAATCTCGACCCGCGCTGCCGCTCGTCCTTCTACGCCATCGTGCATCATGCCGACGGTCCGGACGAACGCATCACCTCCACCGGTGGTCGCTCGGGCGGCGCCTTGCAGGAGCTCACCTCATTCGTATACGGCGCGGCGCTCATCTACCTGCTCGGCGGCGGCCTGACCAGCGAACCCTCGTACACCACGCTGTTCCTCGACGAGGCGCTCATCAAGGCCGACGGCCGTTACACGCAGCGCGCCCTCGCGGTGCTGCCGCGCCTCGGATTCCAGGTCATCGTCTCCGCCCCGGAAAGCAAGACCGGCGAAATCCTCGAGGTCTCCACCAAGGCCTACGTGACCTACAAGGACCCCGACACCGGCCTCACCTCCCTGCGCGAGGCCGTGCTGCACCAGAATGACATGGATGATGAATCATCGTCGGATATATTGAAGGATGACGGGGTTGCCGAATGAGCAATCCCGGCGTCGCCGGTATTAAGACGATTCGGTTCGACTCGACGATGTTCGAAAGCAGGTGATGGGAACTATGGCCGGCATGAAAGACATCGCTGCGATCACCACATGCGTTCACATATGTACGACATCGAACCGGCATGGCCATTTCCCGTGCCGGTGGGATTGCCGGACCAAGCATTTTTGGAAACCAATGCGATTGCAGTGCATGACAACAACAATGAGATACGGCAATGGGCAAGCAAGAATGGTTGCGAAATCATAACCAAGCATCGCACCATAGGCACCTCTGTCGAGTTGATCTCCAAAGTTGTCGTTCCTGACGAATCAATAGCCATGCGTGTGGTTGGTCGTACGCTGGCGGCGGAATATCGCGAAGCGCACCGTCGCACAGATTCCACTGACAGGATTCAGCGGCAAATGGCTGAATGAGTCAAAAACCAATCGTCGTAAGGCCATTTGCCGACTGCTCGGTGTCGAAACGTTGGGTCTGTCAAAACGGCCGACCGAACTGCGGTTCCGTTATCTCGATCCGGGCCACGACGATTTTGGTACCGATCGTACTGAACGCAGCGCGAAGATTGCTATGCGGGAGCCTAAGCCGACGCCCGGCCTTCAATCGGCGGAGCGACGTCTTTATGAACGACTGTGTGCTGACAAAACCATCGCTTATCGGCGTATCGAACAGGAACGCATTCCCATGCGTGATGCAGTTGACGAATTACGCAAGCTTGGCATCCCCGTGGAGTCCATTGAAGATTTTGTCCCGGTTCGAACATCAATCGTTTGACGGACGTACCGGGGCAGAATCCGTTGTCCCGGTTTGTGATTTCGGGTGTTTTTCGCGAACCGGGACATGTTGTGTTGCCCCGGTATGGGCGTCAATCGTTTGATGCGAGAATCGGGACAACATGGCGATTCTGAGATTGGCTTTATTCCGCCGTTTCCGTTCGCGTTTTATGTGGTTCGTGGAAACTGGAATGTCCTGGTTCTCGAAAACAGGCCAAAATCACGAACCGGGACAGCGGGTTTTGCCCCGATGCGGACGTCAAACGATTGACATGTGAACCGGGGCAAATCAGAGGAGGAGAGGTCTTCGGGATAGAGCTTGACTGGGGCTGGGCGCACGGTTGATGTCGCGTGGGCCGGCTCTTGCGTTTCGGTCCACTGATGGTCCGGAATTATGCATACTATGGTTCGGTTTTCCGGCCTGACACGCCATCGAACAAGCGTTCGAATTTGGTCGTGTGTTCGGGTATCCTTGGGACAGATTTGGCGCGCGCATAACCGTGCGCGCGGGAACGGTGAGATGGAAGGTAGGGTGTGGCTGTGGCGGCAACGCGGACTGGCGCAAGGCGCGCAACAAGCGCAACGGGCGCGAAAAGCAGCAAGGGCAAGAATGGTGAGGTCATCGTCGAAAAGGTGATGACCAGCGACTCCTTCCTGAGCCGGGAGATCAAAAAGGCGCTGCTGATCGAACACGATGGTTCGCTGGTAGCTGATATCTCGCACATCCCGAACGATCTCAAGATCACGATTCAGGGTGCGCGCGAACACAACCTCAAGAATGTCGATCTGGCGATTCCACGCAACCGTATGGTCGTGTTCACCGGCCTGTCCGGTTCCGGCAAATCCTCGCTCGCGTTTGACACCCTGTTCGCCGAAGGCCAGCGACGCTACGTCGAATCCCTGTCCGCCTACGCCCGCCAGTTCCTGGGGCAGATGGACAAGCCCGACGTTGACTTCATCGAGGGCCTGAGCCCGGCCGTCTCCATCGACCAGAAGACCACCAACCGCAACCCGCGTTCTACCGTCGGCACCATCACCGAAATCTACGATTACCTGCGACTGCTCTTCGCCCGCACCGGCATCCCTCACTGCCCTGAATGTGGCGAGCCCGTCGCCTCCCAGACCCCGCAGCAGATCGTCGACACACTGCTCGGCTATCCGGAGCGCACGCGATTCCAGATTCTCGCGCCCGTGGTCAAGGGCCGCAAGGGCGAGTTCGTGGACATGATCGAGCTGCTGCGCTCCGACGGCTACTCCCGCGCGCTCATCGACGGCGAGATGACGCAGCTGTCCGACGACATCAAACTCACCAAGCAGAAGAAGCACACCATCGAGGTCGTGGTCGACCGACTCGTGGTCAAGGACGGTATCCGCCAACGTTTGACTGATTCGGTGGAAACCGCCCTCAAGCTCGCCAACGGCAGCATCGTCATCGACTTCGTGGACGAGGAGGAAGGCAGCCCGGCCTGCCGCCAGCCGTTCTCCGAACACCGCAGCTGCCCGAACGGGCACACGCTCGAACTCGACGAGGTCGAGCCGCGCACCTTCTCCTTCAACGCCCCCTACGGCGCCTGCCCCGCCTGCACCGGTCTCGGCTTCAAACTGGAAATCGACCCGGACCTCATCATCTCCGACCCGGACAAGTCACTGGCCGACGGCGTCATCGAACCGTGGAGCGGCACCAAGATGACCTCCCAGTACTACGGCCACATCCTCGAAGGTCTGGCCAAGGAAATGGGCTTCTCCATGAAGACTCCTTGGAAGGACCTGCCGGACGACGTCAAGCACGACATCCTCTACGGCCACGACTTCAAGGTCAACGTCTCCTACCGCAATCGCTGGGGACGCCTGCGCGAATACTCCACCGGCTTCGAAGGCGTGATCCGCACGCTCATGCGCCGCCACGACGAAACCGATTCGCAGTCCATGCGCGAATACTACGAGTCGTACATGCGCGAAGTACCCTGCCAGGTCTGCCACGGACGCCGTCTGAAGCCCGAAGTGCTCGCTGTCACCGTGGACGGCAAATCCATCTTCGACGTGTGTGACATGCCCGTCGTACGCGAACTCGCCTGGATCAACGGCCTGAAACTCGAAGGCTCGGCACAGCTGATCGCCGGCGAAGTGCTCAAGGAGATCAAGGCCCGACTCGGCTTCCTGAACGATGTCGGCCTCGACTACCTGACCCTCTCGCGCGCGGCCGCCACCCTGTCCGGCGGCGAGGCGCAGCGCATCCGACTCGCCACGCAGATCGGCTCCGGTCTGGTCGGCGTCATGTACGTGCTCGACGAGCCGTCCATCGGCCTGCACCAGCGTGACAACGAACGCCTCATCGAAACCCTGCACCACCTGCGCGATCTCGGCAACACGCTGATCGTCGTCGAACACGACGAGGACACGATACGCCGCGCCGACTGGGTGGTCGACATCGGCCCCGGCGCCGGCGAACACGGCGGCGAAGTCATCTACTCCGGCCCCGCCAAGCACCTCATCGAAGCCAAGCGCTCCATCACCGGCGACTACATCGCCCACCGGCGAGAGATTGCCGTGCCCGCCAAGCGCCGCAAGATCCACAAGACCCGGGTGCTCAAAGTCGTGGGTGCCCGCGAGAACAACCTCAAGAACATCGACGTGAGCTTCCCGCTCGGCGTGCTCACCGTGGTCACCGGCGTCTCCGGCTCCGGCAAATCCTCGCTGGTCAACACGATCCTCTACCCGGTGCTCGCCGACAAGCTCAACGGTGCACGCATCGTACCCGGCCGCCACAGGCGCGTGGAAGGCGTGGACCAGGTGCGCAAGGTGATCCACGTCGACCAGAACCCGATCGGCCGCACGCCGCGATCCAACCCCGCCACCTACACCGGTGTGTGGGACAAGATCCGCACCCTGTTCGCCAAGACTCCCGAAGCCCAGGTGCGCGGCTACGGCCCCGGCCGCTTCAGTTTCAACGTCAAAGGCGGCCGATGTGAGGCCTGCCACGGTGATGGCACGCTGAAGATCGAAATGAACTTCCTGCCCGACGTCTACGTGGACTGCGAGGTCTGCCACGGCAAACGATACAACCGCGAGACTCTCGAAGTCACGTACAACGGCAAGACCGTGGCCGACATCCTCAACATGCCCATCGAGGAGGCCGCCGACTTCTTCAAGGCGTACACCGGCATCTCCCGATACCTGAAGACCCTCGTGGACGTCGGCCTCGGCTACATCCGACTCGGCCAGCCCGCACCCACCCTGTCCGGCGGCGAATCGCAGCGCGTCAAGCTTGCCACCGAGCTGCAGCGCCGATCCGACGGCAAAACCGTGTACATCCTCGACGAGCCGACCACCGGCCTGCACTTCGAAGACGTGAACAAGCTGCTCAAGGTGCTGCAGTCCCTGGTGGACAAGGGCAATACGGTCATCGTCATCGAACATAATCTGGATGTGATCAAGGAGGCCGACTGGCTGATCGATCTCGGTCCGGAGGGCGGCGACGGAGGCGGCACCATCGTCACGCAGGGCACGCCCGAACAGGTTGCCGAATGCGAATCCTCATGGACCGGCAAGTTCCTGAAGCCCATGCTTTAGCCTTCCATTGCAGCTGACCTCGGGTGGGTGGGGGTGGTATGTTGCTGGACATGCTCCGGGCCGCTCAGGCCAAGTCTTTACGGTCCAGCAACACACACCCCAACCCACCCAATCCCTGATGATTGGTTTTGCTTAATAGCGAGGAGGATTATGACGAACGATATTGAGCGGCATAGTCCGGATGAGTGGCGGAAGACCGCGGCGGCGTTAATGACGGAAAGCGTAGCTGTGGGTGCCGGGGAAACGACGGCGAAGGTGAATGCGAATGGGGCACCTTTGCTGGGGGATTCTCGCGACCTGTTCCGACCCAAGACCTCGGATATTCCCACCAAACCCGGTGTGTACAAATGGCGCGACGGGGAAGGGCGCGTCATTTATGTGGGCAAGGCGAAGAACCTGCGCAACAGGCTCACCAATTATTTCCAGCCGCTGTATCTGCTGCATCCGCGCACGCAGACCATGGTGCTGACCGCACGCAGTCTGGAGTGGACGGTCGTCGCCACCGAACTGGAATCACTGACGTTGGAATACACGTGGATCAAGGAATTCGACCCACGGTTCAACGTGCAGTTCCGCGACGACAAGACCTATCCGTATCTCGCGGTCAGCACGGGGGAGCGAATTCCGCGCGTGTGGGTCACTCGGTCGCGCAAACGTCGGGATACCCGGTATTTCGGCCCCTATGCCAAAGTATGGGAATTACGGCACAGCCTTGACCGGCTGTTGCGCACGTTCCCGGTCCGCACCTGCACCACCAACGTATTCCACAAGGCGCAACTGACCGGACGACCATGCCTGTTCGCCTCCATCGGCAAATGCTCCGCACCCTGCGTGAACCGTATCGAAGCGGACGAACACCGGCGGCTGTGCGAACAGCTGGTCGGCGTGATGACCGGACGACTCGGACGGCCCTACATCGCCCAGTTGACCCGTGACATGAAAGAGGCCAGCGCCGAACTCGAATTCGAGAAAGCCGCCCGACTGCGCGACCAGATCCAAATGCTGGAAACCGTGGTGCAACAGAACGCCGTCGTCTTCGACCAGGATGTGGACGCGGACGTGTTCGGCTTCGCCAGCGACGAGCTCGAAGCCTCGGTGCACGCCTTTTATGTGCGCGCCGGCTTGATTCGCGGCGAACGCAATTGGAGCGTCGAACGAGTTGAGGACATCGATGACGCCGACTTGATGGCCGACCTTCTGGTGCAGGTGTATTCGGACGCCGCCGGGGACAATCACCCCCAGTCGGCCGCGACCATCTCCACCAATCGCGAGGCCATCGGCTCCACGCAAACCATCACGGCCACGGACGCTGTGGCACGCGCCCAGGCCACCCGAGAACGCAACACCCGTCAGGAGACCACCGGACGCGCGGACCTGCTGGCACCCATCGCACCGGTACCGCGCGAAATCATCGTGCCCGTCGAACCGGCCCGCCGTGAGGAACTCGAAGGCTGGCTGACCAATCTGCGCGGGGGAGCGGTGACCATCCGCGTGGCCTCGCGAGGCGACAAGAAGCAGCTCATGGGCCGCGCCAATGAGAACGCCAGCCAAGCACTGCAGCGCAGCAAGATGAGCCGCATCTCCGACATGGGCGCACGCACCCAGGCCATGAACGATGTGGCCAAGGCATTGGGACTCGCGCAAGCCCCGCTGCGCATCGAATGCTACGACATTTCGAACACTGTGGGCGGTGCCTTCCAGGTGTCCTCCATGGTGGTGTTCGAAGACGCGATCGCCAAGAAATCCGAATACCGACGCTTCGCCATCCGAGGCAAGGACGGCAAAGGCGCGGTGGATGATCTGTCCGCACTTTACGAGACGCTCACCCGCCGCTTCAAGCACGGCAACATCGCCGGCGACTCCGGCGAAAGCATCGACGCGGAACAGCGCGCGGCCTCGGCCGCCGGCAAGATGACCACTGCCGTGGCGGCGGAGACAATCGCTGCGAACGGTAACGACAATGGTGAGGACGGTTCCGACATCAGTGGCAAGGGGCACGCGGTGCCGGACGGAGTGCAGAACGATACACGGGAAACTTCGCCCGACATCGTCCAGCAGAACACAAACCGGCATCACTTTGCCTACAAGCCGAACCTGGTGGTGGTCGACGGCGGCAAGCCGCAGGTCATGGCCGCCGCCAAGGCGCTCGAGGACTGTGGCGTGAACGACGTGGCCGTCTGCGGACTGGCCAAACGCTTGGAAGAGGTGTGGGTGCCGGACGACGACTATCCGATCATCCTCAAACGCCAGTCCGAAGGCATGTATCTGCTGCAGCGTGTACGCGACGAATCCCACCGCTTCGCCATCACCTACCACCGCCAACAGCGGCGCAAAGGCGCCCTGCGCAGCGCGCTCGACGAGATTCCAGGCATCGGCAAGAGCTACCAGAAGCGGCTGCTCAACCACTTCGGCTCGGTCAAAGCCATGCGCGAAGCCAGTGTCGAGGACTTCGAGAAGGTCAAAGGCATCGGCCACGCCAAAGCCGAAGCGCTGTACAACGCGCTGCACGAGCAGTGAGCCGGCCCGGTCCAGCAGCCCAGAGTGAATTTTCGGTTGCGGGGCCTGTGGTTGACATATTCGAAGCAAAGTGTCGGCTAGCATGGGAACAGACATCAAGGAGGGGATATGGCCAATCATCGTTGCGCTGTACTCGGCAAACCCGTCGCGCACTCATTGTCACCCGTGCTCCACAACGCGGCCTACCGTTCGCTGAAACTCGACGATTGGCTGTACGACAAGCACGAAGTGGGAGAGGATGACCTCGACGCTTTCCTCAAAGGCCTCGACTCGACGTGGGCTGGCCTGAGCCTGACCATGCCGTTGAAAAAGGCCATCCAACCGTACGGTGTTCCGGAAAATCTGTGGGCCAAGGAACTGAAGGTGGCGAATACCGCGGTATTCGACTGGAGCGTGGCTACCGATGATCCCGCTTGGCCGAACGGCAAGCCAGACATCAAGCTATACAACACCGATGTCATCGGCATCCAACTCGCCTTCGACCATGCCAATCGCGAACTCGGCGAACACCACACCGCATCGAGAAGCGGCGCCGCGCTGATCATCGGCAATGGCAACACCGCCACTTCGGCGTTGGCCGCATGCTGCATGATGCCCGAAATCGGCCATATCATCGTCGCCGCCCGCCACCCCGGAAAAAACACCGGGCTTAAACCAGTGGCCGAGAAGTTCGTCAACGTGCATAACCCGTATAGCGAAATCGAATTAGGCGACGATCAGGCCCTGCTCGAGGCAGCCCGCAACGCCACCTATGTCATCAACACGATTCCCGGACATGCGGCCGACAACGTCGCGGATGCCCTCACCAATGCCGGAACCGAGCCATTCTCCGGACTGCTGCTGGACGTGGTCTACGATCCACGCCCCACCAAGCTCATGGAAGCCTGGCGCGCTCATGGCGGTCACGCCATCGGCGGTGAAGAAATGCTGCTGTACCAAGCTCTCGTACAGGTATTGCTGATGACCGGTATCTGGGATGACGACCCGCCCAGCGATGCCGACCAGCGTCTGCAGGACACCACCACCGAAGACGACCAGCTGGAGATCGCGATGCGCAAAGCTCTTGAGGAGGCACTGTAATGAGTCAACAGACAACAATCCTCGATACCGGCGAGGCGGCCGCCACGAATGCGCCGGCGAATTCCGCGACAGCCACATCGACTCCGGACAACCAGCCGACCCCGCTTGATGCCTTCGAAGTGCTGCTCATCACCGGTATGTCCGGCGCAGGCCGCTCTCATGCCGCTGACTGCGTGGAAGACATGGGATGGTATGTGATCGACAACCTGCCTCCCAAACTGCTTATCCCGCTTGTCGACATGATGACCACCTCCGGTTCCGGATCGGGGTCGGGCGTCCACAAGCTTGCCGCCGTCATCGACGTGCGCTCCAGCTATTTCGACGAGCTGGCCGCCGTGCTCGGCCATCTGGATGATCTCGGCGTCAAAACCCGTATTCTGTTCCTCGACGCCAGCAACGAAGTGCTCATCAAGCGCTATGAATCCGTGCGCCGCCCGCACCCGCTGCAGCACGGCAACCGACTGATCGACGGCATCCTTGAGGAACGTCACCTACTGGAAGACCTCAAGGAACGAGCCGACTGGGTCATCGACACCAGCTCCCTGAGCATCCACCAGCTGTCCACCAAACTCTACGAGACGATGCTCGGTTCAGGCCCCACCACCGTGGCGGTACACATCTTCAGCTTCGGCTTCAAATACGGCATGCCCATCGACGCCGATTTCGTGGCCGACGTGCGTTTTCTGCCCAACCCGTTCTGGGTGCCCAACCTGCGCGAGCTTACCGGGCACGACAAGCCGGTCGCCGACTACGTGCTTTCCAGCAAGGGTGCCAAGGAATTTCTCGACGCTTATGAGAAAGCTATCGAGATTGCGTTGGAAGGATACGCCCAGGAAGACAAGCACTACGTAACCATCGCCGTCGGCTGCACCGGTGGCCAGCACCGGTCGGTGGCGATGAGCGAGGAGCTGGCTCGCCGCTTACGCGCACATGGGCTCAACGTAACCGTTTCCGCGAGAGAACAGCACAAGCGTCACTCATCGTAAGCAGGCGTCGAGCGGTCATCGGGCAAGCGTTCGGTGACCACACTGCGAGAAAGCAAAGCCCATAATATGTATCAAACGGGTTCGCTTGTCCACCAGATTAGGTATCACAGAAAGCCGATGGCTTCCGACCGTGTGACAGCAAATAACGGCACGAAGCGCCTGAAGCATTGAGAAGAACGGGACTGTAGGAGGTAGATCTTGGCTCTTCTGGACGATGTCAAAAGCGAGTTGGCGGCCTTTGAAGGCGATTCGCCAGCCGCGATCAAGGCCCAAGCTGCGGCCATGATCCGTTTTGGCGGCGGTCTTCGACCGGTACAGAATACATACGTTATCCAAGCCGTATTCACCTCGCTTGACGTTGCAGAATGGCTGAAGAACACGTTGAGGAACACGTTCGGGCACGAAGCCGAGATCAACCACCTCACCCGTCAGACCCCGAACGGCCCTGTCGAGACCTACGTGGTGCTCGTCACCCGCAACGTAGTGGCCTTGGCTTTGCAGACCGGACTGGTCGACCGCCGTAAGCAGCAGGTCCGTGGACTGCCGTCTGAAGTGGTCAACGGATCCATCGCCCAAATCAAAGCGGCATGGCGCGGCGCCTTCATGGCCCGTGGCTTCCTATCCGATCCCGGTAAGGCCAGCTTCCTGGAAATCGCTTGCCCTACGGAAGAGGCCGCCATGGCCCTGTGCGGCGTGGCCCGTCGTCTCGGCATCCAGGCCAAGCATCGCACGCTGCGCAGCTCCGAGCGCGTGACCCTCAAGGATCCCGACGCCATCGAACGCATGCTCAAGCTCATGGGCGCCACCCGTTCGGCCCGCGAATGGACCGGCAAGCGCTCCGATGGCGAGGCCCGCGGCAAGGCCAATCGTCTGGCCAACTTCGATGACGCCAATATGCGCCGTTCCGCCAAGGCCGCCGCCGAAGCCAGCGAAAAAGTGCAGCATGCTTTCGAAGTACTCGGCGATAACATTCCGGACAACCTCCGTCAGGCCGGCCAGCTGCGCATCGATCACGTGGACAAGAGCCTCGAGGAGCTCGGCAAGATCGCCGAACCGCAGATCACCAAGGATGCGATTGCCGGACGAATTCGCCGACTGCTTCAGCTTGCCGAGAAGACGGAGAAGGCTCGAGCAGCCGAAGGCAAGTAACCCGACAATCCGATTTGCCGTGCCTATTCGGCAGAACGCGACAACAACAGAACAAAACACCGCATTCAGTCAGTAGACGAATGCGGTGTTTTGTTCCGGAATGCCTGTAATATGCAAAGTGGCAAAATTGGCCACTTTGACGTGCGATTCGTCAAGGAAAGGATATTCATGAAGACACTCAAGGACCTTGGAGATCTCAAGGGCAAGCGCGTTCTGGTTCGCGCTGATTTTAATGTTCCGCTGGACGGCACCACCATCACCGATGACGGTCGAATCAAGGCTGCTCTGCCGACCATCAAGACCCTGCGCGAAGAAGGCGCCAAGGTCATCCTCATGGCCCACCTTGGCCGCCCGAAGGGCAAGGTCGTTCCTGAGCTGAGCCTGGCCCCGGTTGCCGCCCGCCTCGGCGAGCTGCTCGGCACCAACGTGCCGCTGGCCAAGGACACCTACGGCGAGGACGCTCAGGCCAAGGTCGCCGCCATGAACGATGGCGACGTTGTGCTGCTTGAGAACGTTCGTTTCAACCCGGAGGAGACCTCCAAGGACGCCGACGAACGCGCCGCTTACGCCAAGAAGATCGCCGCCCTCGGCGAGGCCTTCGTTTCCGATGGCTTCGGCGTGGTCCACCGCGCCCAGGGCTCCAACTACGACGTTGCCGCCGATCTGCCGGCCGCCGCAGGCCTGCTGGTCGAGAAGGAAGTCAAGGCCCTGTCCAAGGCCACCGAGAACCCGGAGCGTCCGTTCACCGTGGTGCTCGGCGGTTCCAAGGTCTCCGACAAGCTCGGCGTCATCGAGAACCTGCTCGACAAGGCCAACCGTCTGGTCATCGGCGGCGGCATGGTGTTCACCTTCCTCAAGGCCAAGGGCTACGAGGTCGGCACCTCCCTGCTTGAAGAGGACCAGCTTGAGAAGGTCAAGGGCTACATCGAGACCGCCGAGAAGAACGGCGTTGAGCTCGTGCTGCCGACCGACGTCGTCGTGAACGCCGGCTTCCCGGCCGGTGACACCCCGGTTGCTCCGGAAGTCGTTGCCGCCGACGCCATCCCGGCCGACAAGATGGGTCTGGACATCGGCCCGGAGTCCCAGAAGCTCTTCCACGACAAGATCGTCGACTCCAAGACCGTCGTGTGGAACGGCCCGATGGGCGTGTTCGAGGTTCCTGAGTTCGCCGCCGGCACCAAGGCCGTGGCCCAGGGTCTGGTCGACGCCACCGCAGCCGGTGCGTTCACCATCGTCGGTGGCGGCGACTCCGCTTCCGCCGTGCGCAACCTCGGCTTCCCGGAGGACGGCTTCTCCCACATCTCCACCGGTGGTGGCGCTTCCCTCGAGTTCCTCGAAGGCAAGGAGCTCCCTGGCCTGAAGGTGCTTGAGTAATCCATTTTCTAGCTCCCCTCCTTGAGGGGAGCTACGTATTTTTTAGAAGGGAAACATATGGCGTCCAAACGCATTCCGTTGGTGGCCGGCAACTGGAAGATGAATTTCGACCATCTTGAAGCCACTTACTTCGTGCAGAAGCTGGTATGGCTGTTGCGTGACGCTCACTTCGACTTCAAACGCTGCGAAGTCGCGCTTTTCCCCTCGTTCACGTCATTGCGCAGCGTACAGGTGCTGGTCGAAGCCGACAAGCTCCATGTCGCCTACGGCGCACAATCCGTTTCCGTGACCACCCAAGGTGCCTTCACCGGCGATGTGTCCGCGGACATGATCGCCCATCTCGGCTGCTCATACGTCATCGTCGGCCACTCCGAACGCCGCAAATACCATCCTGAAGATGACGCCAATATCGTCGATCAGGTACGTGCCGTGTTCGCCGCCGGCATGCAGCCGATTTTGTGCGTCGGCGAAAGCTTCGAGGAACGACGCCAAGGCATTGAACTCGATTTCGCCGTGGGCCAGGTACGAGACGTCACCCGCGATCTCAACGAAGAACAAGCCGCCGAACTCATCGTGGCCTACGAACCTGTCTGGGCCATTGGCACCGGCATGGTGGCCACTCCGCAATCCGCCCAGGATGCCGCAAACGCCATCCGCAACGATTTGAAGACCACCTTTGGCACGAAGGTATCCGATAGCGTACGTATCCTGTACGGCGGATCGGTCACCTCGAAAAATGCGGCGGAACTCATTTCCCAGCCCGATGTTGACGGCTTCCTGATCGGAGGGGCGGCCTTGGACGTTGAGGAACTCGCCAAAATCGCTCGATTGGCACTTAAATCCATGAAATCACGGAACTAATACCACGGTTTTCCCGTGTGTGCGCTATGCTGGTCAACAGTCCAATCAATCCGGAGGTACCCTGTGACCGCTCTTAAGATCACGCTGCAAGTCATCGTCGTGCTGCTCAGCTTCGTGCTGACCCTGCTCATCCTTATGCACAAGGGCAAGGGCGGCGGTTTGTCCGACATGTTCGGCGGCGGTCTGACCCAGAACGCCGGTACTTCCGGTGTCGCCGAAAAGAACCTGAACCGTTGGACCGTTATCATCGCTCTGGTGTGGGTGGCCTTGATCATCGGCCTCGACATGATGACCAAGTTCAACCTCGGCTGATCGGCTTGCACGCCATATAGACTTGTCGCTCGCGACCCATGACCGTTACCGTCGGTCATGGGTCGTATGCGTTCTATCGAGTATTACGAAAGGACATCACCATGGTCACTATGAACCGCAACAAAGTCGTTATCGTCGGCACCGGCCAGGTCGGTGCCACCGCCGCCTTCGGCATCGTCACGCACGGCCTGTGCAATGAGCTTGTGCTCATCGACCGTTCCGCCGCCAAGGCCCTGGGGGAGGCCCGCGACCTCGATGATGGCAGCGAATTCCAGGACCGCCACGTCAAGGTGCGCGCCGGCGACTACGCCGACTGCAAGGACGCGGACATCGTCGTCATCACCGTGGGCCGCAAGCCGCCGGCCAACTCCAACCGCATGGCCGAACTCGGCTTCACCGTGGGTCTTGTGGGCGAAGTGGTCGACAACGTCATGGCCTCCGGCTTTGACGGCGTGATCGTCATGGTCTCCAACCCGGTCGACGTGATGGCTTGGTATGCCTGGAAACGTTCCGGTCTGCCTCGCACCCAGGTGCTCGGTACCGGCACTGCGCTCGACACCTCGCGTCTCAAGACCATCATCGGCGAAGAGACCGGCCTTGACCCGCGCAATGTGGGCGGCTTCGTGATGGGCGAGCACGGCGACTCCCAGTTCACCGCATGGTCCACCGTCTCGCTCGGCGGCAAGCCATTCGCCCGTTTCCTGGCCGACAACCAAGACCGTTTCGCCTCCGTGTCCACCACCGAAATCGAAGAGAAGACCCGCACCCGTGGCGATGAGATCGTCGCGGCCAAGGGCGGCACCAACTTCGGCATCGCCTCCACCGTGGCCGGCATCGTGCAGACCATCCTGTGGGACGAACGCCGTATCGTGCCCGTCTCCACCCTGCTGGACGGCGAATACGGCGAACATAACGTGTTTCTCGGCGTCCCCACTGAACTGCGGGCCAATGGTGCCAACGAGATCGTCGAACTCGATCTGAGCGAGGACGAGCGGGCCAAACTGCACCATTCCGCCGAACTCGTGCGTGTACACTGCGAGGGGCTGCTGTGATTCTCGACGCCATCACACCGAAACAACCCCGACTGCTGGTCGCCGACCTCGACGGCACGTTGCTGCACGACGCCGAGGTATTCGAGGACCGGTTCATCACCCAGCGCAGCATCGACACCATCAACCGCGCGCACGATGCCGGACTGAAATTCGCCATCGCCACCGCGCGGCCGGTGAGTACCGGCCTCCAGTTCGCCGAAAAACTGCCGGTGGACGCCGTAATCTATCTGAACGGCGCCCTCATCGATTTCGACCCGGCCCACTCCGACTTCGACCTGCTCACCTCAGGTGCCACGCCGGCCGATGAGAACCATTTGATCAAGATTGGCTTCTCCTCACGGCGTGCCTGCGAAGTCTGTCTGTTCCTGCTCGATCGCATGCCCGGCCTGAAGCTCGGCATCGTGATGAACGACGTGCGCTACACCAACTTCGATGTGCGCGTGTATTGGAAAACTCAGGCCTTCCAATATACGAACTTCCACGACGTGCCCGAAGGCGTGGCGGACAAGATCACCATCTTCCCCGAGCCTGAACAGTGGAACGAGCTGCGTGCGCTGATTCCGCCGGACTTCGACATCTCCATCAGCGAAGGCGTGATGTGGATGCTCATGAACCCGCAGGCCAACAAGGAGCACGCGCTGCACCTGCTGTGCGAGCGACTGGACGTGCCGCTCGAACAGACTGCCGCCTTCGGCGACGACCTCATCGATATCAACATGATGAGCGAATCCGGCCGGGGTGTGGCCGTGGCCAACGCGAACCCCAAGGTGCTGTCCATCGCCGACGAGATCTGCCCGTCCAACAACGAGGACGGCGTTGCCCAATGGATTGAAGCGCAGTTGGGCTGAACCGGTCGAGACTCGAGAACACGCCAAAATTGAACTTGTGTTGAACCGGGAGTATGCTTTGAACCGTTGTTCAAAAGATAAATTGAACTCCCGGTTGGAGGCATAAGGATATGAGCGTATCGGTGTTTGCGGAACGTCTGCGCAATGCGATGAACAGCAGGGGACTGAAGCAGGTCGATTTGGTGCACGCCGCCGAACATCGTGGCGTAAAGATGGGCAAGAGCCACATCAGCCAATACGTGGCCGGCAAGACCATGCCCCGCGAGGACGTGCTCGAATTCCTGGCCAGCGAACTGGACGTCGACGCGAACTGGCTGCGCGGTGAGGAATCCACCACGCAATTGAACTCGGACGCCTCCAACAGCGTCACGGACGGCGAACACGCCGCCACAACGCTTGCCACGGATGCCGCCAAGCCCCATACGGACAGCGAGATTCCCGTGGGCCGCCGCCGCACCTTCGGCAAATCGCACAAGCTTGACAACGTGCTCTACGACGTGCGCGGCCCGGTCGCCGACGAGGCGATGCGCATGGAGGCCAACGGCACCCACATCCTGAAATTGAACATCGGCAATCCGGCACCCTTCGGCTTCCGCACGCCGGACGAAGTCGTCTACGACATGGCCCACCAGCTCACCGACACCGAAGGCTACTCGCCGTCCAAGGGCCTGTTCTCCGCGCGCAAGGCCATCATGCAGTACGCGCAGCTGAAGAACATCCCGAACGTCACCATCGACGACATCTACACCGGCAACGGCGTCAGCGAGCTCATCAACCTGTCCATGTCCGCGCTGCTCGACACCGGCGACGAAGTGCTCGTGCCCTCCCCGGACTACCCGCTGTGGACCGCCTGCGTGAACCTGGCCGGCGGCACCGCCGTGCACTACCTGTGCGACGAACAGTCCGAATGGTATCCGGACATCGACGACATCCGCTCCAAGATCACCAGCAACACCAAGGCGATTGTCATCATCAACCCGAACAACCCCACCGGCGCGCTGTATCCGCGGGAAGTGCTCCAGCAGATCGTCGACATCGCACGCGAACACCAGCTCATCATCTTCTCCGACGAGATCTACGACCGTCTCGTCATGGATGGCCTGCAGCACGTCTCCATCGCCTCGATGGCCCCGGACCTGTTCTGCGTGACCTTTTCCGGCCTGTCGAAATCGCACATGATCGCCGGCTACCGCATCGGCTGGATGATCTTGTCCGGCAACAAGCGCATCGCCAAGGATTACATCGAGGGCCTCAACATGCTGGCCAACATGCGCATGTGCTCGAACGTGCCCGCCCAGTCCGTGGTGCAGACCGCGCTCGGCGGACACCAGAGCGTCAAGGACTATCTCGTTCCCGGCGGCCGCGTGTATGACCAGCGCGATCTCGTCTACGACATGCTCAACGCCATCCCCGGCATCAGCGCCGTCAAGCCCAAGGCCGCGTTCTACATCTTTCCGAAGATCGACGTCAAGCGGTTCAACATTCACTCGGATGAGCAGTTCGCGCTCGATCTGCTGCATGACAAGCACATCCTCATCAGCCATGGCGGTGCGTTCAACTGGCGGCATCCCGACCACTTCCGTGTGGTGTACCTGCCGCGCATAGGCATGCTGCACGAAACCATGGAGGAGCTCGCCGACTTCTTCAGCTACTACCGGCAGAACTGACCCATGGCGCATACAGACGCACTCGATTCAGGGCTGGGCGTCACGCCGGTGCCCCGTCTGGCCCTCACCATGTCGTTCCCCGCCATCGTGGCGCAGGCGGCGAACGCCTCGTACACGATCATCGACCGGATGTTCATAGGGCATATCCCCGAAGTCGGCAATGCGGCGATGACGGGAGTCGGCATCTGTTTCCCGATTCTGTTGGCCGTCACCGCCTTCGCCTCGCTGATCGGCGCCGGCGGCGCGCCGCGCGCCTCCATTGAACTCGGTCGCGGCAACTTCAAGAAGGCCGAGCGCATCCTCGGTACCAGCACGGCGTTCCTCGTCGTCATAGCCCTGACCCTCACCGCGGTGCTGCAGTCGGTGAAACGGCCGATCCTCTATGCCTTCGGCGCCAGCGACGCGACCATCGCCTACGCGACCGATTTCATCACCATCTACCTGATCGGCACCGTTTTCGTGCAGTTGACGCTCGGGCTGAACAGCTTCATCTCGGCGCAGGGCAAGACCACGGTGGCCATGGTCTCGGTGCTCATCGGCACCGGTGCGTCCATGGTTCTCGATCCCGTGTTCATTTTCGTTTTCGGATGGGGCGTCAGGGGAGCGGCCGCCGCGAATGTGATCGCACAACTGATTTCGACGGTATGGATCGTGCTGTTCCTTTCCTCGGGGCGCAGCGCCATTCGCCTGCGCCCGGCGAACATCCGAATCGACCGAATCATCATTCCCGTGTTGACGCTTGGTCTGGCGCCCTTCATCATGCAGATCACGGAATGCCTGATCAATGTGGTGTTCAATGTCGGTCTGCAGCGGTACGGCGGTGATGATTACGTCACCTCGATCACCATCATCACGTCGCTGATACAGGTCGTGGGCGTACTGACCGGCGGTTTTCAGCAGGGCATCCAGCCGATCATAGGGTTCAACTTCGGCGCCCGCAATATGCGGCGCGTCCGGCAGGCGATTCGCATGGCCTTCGTCACGCAGATCGCCTCCGCCACGGCGTTGGTGTCGGTGCTTGCCGCATTCCCGGGATTCTTCGCATCATGGTTCACCACGGAACAGACGGTCATCGACATCGTGACCCGCATGATGCCGATCTTCGTATGCGGCTGGGGCGTCTTCGGCATCCAGCTGGGCGCGCAATGCGCATTCGTCGGCATGGGGCAGGCCGGACAGTCGGTGTTCCTGGCCGTCTTCCGCAAGGTCATCCTGCTTGTACCGCTCGCATTGCTGCTGCCGCATTGGCTCGGCGTCGATGGCATCTTCATCGCCGAACCCATCTCCGACGCCACCTCGGGCATGGTGGCCGGTCTGCTGTTCCTCATCACCTACCGCAGGATCCGACGGAATCTGGTCTAGATGTCGCGGCCGGCAGGCGTGACGCACCGCTTGTCGACGATGCCGGCAATGACGCCGATGACGGCGGGTAGGATCCAGCCGAGCTGGTACTGCTGCAAGGGCAGTGCGGCCAGCGCGACATCCAGCCAGGCGATGTCGCCGCCGAACACGACGGCCAAGCTGGAGACGCAGGTGGCGAAGGAGGTGACGGCCACCAGCAGCACGGTCCAGAAATAGACGCGCGGGAACCGCGCGCCGAGCATGGTATGGGTGAGCGCGAGCAGCACCAGTACGATGGCGATCGGATACAATGCGGACAGTACCGGCACGGAGACCTTGATGATCGCGCTCAGTCCGGCGTTGGAGACGATGAAGCTGAACACGGTGAAGATGACCTGCCACGTGCGGTAGCTCGGCGTTCGTCCCGCGATGGAGCGGAATCTGGCGTGGAAATAGGTGGCGCAGGTGCAGATCAGCCCGGTGCACACGTTGAGGCAGGCTATGACGAACACGATACCGAGGAACGCGGTGCCGAAGGTGCCGAACAGGGACGAGGTGAGGTTGGTGAGCACGGTCGCGCCCGTGTCCTGTGCCGGGTCGATGGCGCTGATAGCGCCGGATACCGCTCCCACATAGCTCAGCGCTCCATAGATCACGATGAGCAGAACGCCGGTGCCAAGACCGGCGTATGCGGTCTCCTTCTGCACTTGGATCTCGTCATCGATGTGCTGGGCGCGGATGTTCGCGGAGATCACGATGCCGAAGTACAGCGCGGCGAGCAGATCCATGGTCTGGTAGCCGTCGAGGAAGCCTCGCGTCACCTGATTGGCGAAGTAGTCGCCCATCGGTTTGGCCGGCGTGCCGATGCCGTGTACCAGGCATGCGATGAACAGGATGGCGATCAGCACCAGCAGCAGCGGTCCCATGAAACGTCCAAGCACCTTGGAGAGTTTCTCGGGATGCTGGGCGAACAGGAAGGCCAATGCGAAGAACACGCACGAGTAGATGAGTTGCGCGAGCCAGCCGTAGGAAGCCGGCACGAAAGGCGACACCATCATCTCGAATGACGTGGTGGCCGTGCGCGGAATCGCAAAGCAGGGGCCGATGGTAAGCATGATCGCCACACCAAGAAACAGGGCGAATCCGGGGGAGACCCGTCGGGCGAGCCCATCGAATCCCCCTGCGAAGGTGACCGCGAGGACGCCGAGAATCGGCAATCCGACCGCGGAGACGATGAAGCCGACGGCTGCCGGCATGGTCGCCGATCCGGCCTGCGCGCCAACGAATGGAGGGAAGATCAGGTTGCCCGCCCCGAAGAACATCGAAAAGAAGGTAAATGTCATCACCAACCGTTGGCGCGCGACAAGCTTGTTCATTGCGGAAAACACCTTTCTCCCTTGTGTCCGTAGCACTATGGCATCGGATTGTCCCCAGGCCCGTGCATGACGGGTCTCCCTTCCGGGGGCACTCTCGCAGAGGATACGCATAAGCCCCGACCGGTTGGGGTCGGGGCTTATCGAACCGTCAATCCGGCACGTCAATCACGCGCCGGCGTCGCGGCTCAGGCGTTCACGCGGTCGATGCCGGACTGGACGTCGGCCAGCACGGAATCCCAGGACTTGATGAAGGCGGCGACGCCGTCGGCCTCCAGCTTGTCGGTGACGTCCTTGAGGTTGATGCCCAGCTCAGCCAGCTTGTTGATGACGGCGTGGGACTCCTCGAAGGTGCCCTCGATGGACGGAGCGCCGTTGCCGTGGTCGGCAAGAGCGTTCAGGGTCTTCTCCGGCATGGTGTTGACGATGTGCTTGGCGACCAGCTCGTCAACGTACTTGCAGTCGGAGTAGGCGGCGTTCTTGGTGCCGGTGGAGGCCCACAGCGGACGCTGGACCTTGGCGCCCTTGGCGGCCAAGGCGGCCCAACGCGGATCCTCGGCGAACTTCTTCTCGAAGAGCTCGTAGGCCAGACGGGCGTTGGCCACGGCGGCCTTGCCCTCGAGGGCCTTGGCTTCGTCGGAGCCGTTGGCTTCCAGCAGCTTGTCGACGGCGCTGTCCACGCGGGAGACGAAGAAGGAGGCGACGGAGCCGATGTGCTTCAGGTCGTGGCCGTTGGCGTCAGCCTGGGCGATGCCCTCGATGAAGGCGTCGATGACCTGCTCGTAACGCTCGAGCGAGAAGATCAGGGTGACGTTCACGGAGATGCCCTTGGCCAGGGTGGCGGTGATCGCCGGCAGACCTTCGAGGGTCGCCGGGATCTTGATCATGGCGTTCGGACGGTTGACCTTCTCCCAGAGTTCCACAGCCTGCTTGGCGGTGTTCTCGGTGTCGTGGGCCAGACGGGGATCGACCTCGATGGAGACACGGCCGTCGACGAAGTCGGTAGCCTCAGCGATCTCGCGGAAGATGTCGGTGGCGTTGCGCACGTCGGTGGTGGTGAGCTCGCGGACAGCGGTCTCAACGTCAACCTTGCCGAGCTCCTTGAGCTGAGCGTCGTACGGGCCGACCTGGCTCAGGGCCTTCTGGAAGATGGACGGGTTGGTGGTGACGCCGACCACGTTCTTGTTGGCGATGAGGTCCTGCAGGGAGCCGGACTCGATGCGGGAGCGGGACAGGTCGTCCAGCCAGATGGAAACGCCGTTGTCGGACGTGCGCTGAGTTGCTTCAGTCATGTTTATTCTCCTTATATTCCCTATTGGAACAAATCTGTAGGGCAGACCCCTGCGATCTGCGGGGTCTGCGGCACGGCGGACGGACCCGGACCTTCGATGACCGGCCACGCCGGCGGTCCTGGCCCATCCGTCATACGATCGTCTCCCGCTGTGGAGACTGATGACTCAACTCGCCAGCGGGAGACGCATGATCACTTGGCGGCTTCGGCTTCGGCGATGGAGGCCTTGGCGGCTTCCACGACGTGCTCGGCGGTGATGCCAAGGTCGATCATGTTCTGAGCGCCATCGCCCTGCAGGCCGAACTGCTCGATGGAGACGGGCTTGCCGTAGGAGCCGAGGTACTTGTACCACGGCATGGCGACGCCGGCCTCGACGGAGACGCGGGCCTTGACGGCGGCCGGCAGCACGGCCTCCTTGTACTCGGCGTCCTGCTCCTCGAACCACTCGAGGGACGGCACGGACACCACGCGGGCCTTGACGCCCTCGCCGGCCAGGGTCTTGGCGGCGGCCACGGCCCACTGGACCTCGGAGCCGGAAGCCATGAGGATGACGTCCGGGGTGCCCTCGGTGTCCACGAGCACGTAGGCGCCCTTGCGAACGCCTTCCTTGGCCTTGGCGGCGGTCTCGGCGAGCACCGGGACGCCCTGACGGGTCAGGATCATGGCGCCGGGCAGCGTGTTCTTCTTCTCGAAGAAGTAGCGGTAGGCCTCGGCGGTCTCGAAGGCGTCGGCCGGGCGAATGACCTCAAGCTGAGGAATCGCGCGGAAGGAAGCAAGGTGCTCGACCGGCTGATGGGTCGGGCCGTCCTCGCCGACGGCGACGGAGTCGTGGGACCAGATGTACAGGTTCGGGATCTGCATGAGGGCGGCCAGACGGACGGCGGAACGCTCGTAGTCGGAGAACATGAAGAAGGTGCCGCCGAACGGACGGGTGTGCGAACCGAGCAGGATGCCGTTGGTGATGCAGCCCATGGCGAACTCACGCACGCCGAAGTGCAGCTGGCGGCCGAACTCGTTGCAGTTCGGCCACTGAACGGTGGCGCACTCGGCCGGGGCGAAGGTGGCGGCACCCTTGAGGTCGGTCTTGTTGGAGCCGCCGAGGTCGGCGGAGCCGCCCCAGAGTTCCGGCATGACGGCGGCGATGGCGTTGAGCACGGAGCCGGAGGCGCCGCGGGTGGCGACGTTCTTGCCGACTTCGAAGGTGGCCTCAAGGTCGTCCAGGGCCTTGTCGAAGCCTTCCGGCAGCTCACCGGCCTTCAGGCGGTCGTACAGGGCGGCCTTGTCCGGGTTGGCCTTGCGCCAGGCGTCGAACTTCTCGTCCCAGGCCTTGTGGGCTTCCAGGCCGCGATCGGCGACCTTGCGGGCGTGGGCCAAGGCTTCTTCGTCGACGTGGAAGGACTCCTCCGGATCGTAGCCGAGGAGCTTCTTGAGGCCGGCGACGGCCTCGGCGCCCAGCTTGGAGCCGTGGGAGGACGGGTCGTTGGTCTTGCCCGGGGTCGGCCAGGCGATCAGGGAGTGGACCTTGATGAGCTTCGGCTGGTCCGGAGCGGCCTTCTCGGCCTTGGCGATAACGTCGGCCAGGCCTTCGATGTCCTCCTTGTAGGAGCCGTCGGGCTGGATGAAGCTGAACTCGTCGGTGTACCAGCCGTATGCCTGGAAGCGCTTGAGCACGTCCTCGGCCAGCACCAGGTTGGTGTCGCCTTCGATCTGGATGCGGTTGGCGTCGAAGATCACGGTCAGGTTGCCGAGCTTCTGGTTGGCGGCCAGGGAAGCGGCCTCGCCGGAGATGCCCTCCTCGATGTCGCCTTCGCCGCAGATGGCCCAGATCTTGTGGTAGAACGGGGAATCTTCCTTCGGGGTCTCCGGGTCAAGCAGACCGCGCTGGAAACGCTCGCCGTAGGCAAAGCCGATGGCGGAGGCGAAGCCCTGACCCAGAGGGCCGGTGGTCATTTCGATGCCCGGGGTCAGGCCGTACTCCGGGTGGCCCGGGGTGCGGGTGGCCGCGCTGCCACGGAAGCTCTTGAGGTCGTCCAAGGTCACGCCGTAACCGGAGAAGTACAGCTGGACGTACTGGGTGAGGGAGGCGTGGCCGCCGGAAAGGATGAAGCGATCACGGCCTTCCCAGTTGGGATCATTCGGATCGTGCTTGATGAAGTGCTGGTACAGCGTGTAGGCGACGGGCGCCAGGGAGACGGGGGAGCCGGGGTGGCCGGAGCCCGCCTTCTCAACCGCGTCAGCCGAAAGGACCTTCGCCATCTTGATGGCGCGCTCGTCGAGCTCGGTCTCCTTGAATTCGGTCATGGATTACTTTCCTTCCAATTGGTCGGGCCGCGTATCCGGCTTGTGCCGGGCGCTTGACGCCCTCACATTGCGACTACCATGCTACCGTCGGTTTGCGACGTTGTGGTGCAATTTTGGCGTGTTCTGGTAGTTTGTGTTCTGTTAGCGTTCACAGTGAACATTGCTACGCTGCAAACGAACGCATTAGCACTCAAGCCTAAGGAGTGCTAATACAATGTTCTAGGGTGAAGTGCGCCACCTGCACGTGGCGGAGCCAAGAAAGAGGCAATATTTCTGGGTTCCCGCGTGTCGCGGCGTGGCGAACCGACCGTCGGGGTACGCCCTGAGTGAACCGTGACTGATATGAATATGTATATGTATATGAGGAGGCGCGCATGACGCAATCAAGACGCATGCTGGTGCTGCGCGCCGTGGTGGAGGATTACATCCGTTCTCAGGAGCCCGTGGGCTCCACTTCGCTGACGCGCGACCATGATCTCGGCGTCAGTTCGGCCACCATCCGTAACGACATGGCCGCTCTGGAGGACGAAGGCTATCTGATTCAGCCGCACACTTCGGCCGGTCGTGTGCCCACCGAAAAGGGCTATCGATACTTTGTGGACCGACTTGCTACCGTGGTGCCGCTCAGCGAGGCGCAACGCCGTGGCATCAACAGCTTCCTGTCCGGATCGGTGAGCCTCAAGGACGCGCTGCAGCGTTCGGCACGACTCTTGTCCGAAATCACCGGTCAAGTGGCCGTAGTCACCTCGCCATCGCTGGCCAAGGCCACATTGCGGCATGTGGAGATGGTGCCCGTTGCCATGACCACGTTGCTCGCGGTGGTGATTACCGACACCGGCCGCGTGGCCCAGCACGGCCTGACCATCGCATCCATGCCCGCCGTGGACGAGATCAACCGGCTCTCCAACACCGTCAACGAACAATGTGTCGGACTGTCCCTATCGAAATCCGCGGAGACCGTGCGATCCATCGCCGCCAGCGCCGGCTACGAGTCGGTGCGCGGCGTGGCCGACGCGCTGGCCGACGCCTTCGAATCGATGGCATTGGACGAACGTGCGAACGAACTGTACATGTCCGGCACCTCGCACCTGGCCCACTCCCGGTCCCTGACCGATCTGGCCCCGCTCTTCGACGCGCTGGAAGAGCAGGTCGTGCTGATGAAGCTCATGAGCAACCTGAGCGAGGAGACGAATGCATCCGGCGTGGGCGTGGCCATCGGCTCCGAAATGCACACCCCCGGCCTACTGCATGCTTCCGTGGTCAGCAGTGGCTACGGGCGCAGCGGTGAGGCGGGCGAACCGGCGGGGAACGATCCCGTAGGCGAACCCGAAACCGAATCCGAGACGGAGAGCCAGACGAACGACATGGAACCCATCGCCTTCGTTGGCTCCATAGGGCCGACCCACATGGACTATGCGGCCACTATGGCCGCCGTCAGGGCCGTAGCCAGATATTTGACCGCCTTCCTCTCCGAAGGCCGGACCCAAGACTGACCGCCGTCTGTGGCACAATGACCCGCAGACCAAACGAACACAAAGGATCAATCAAGTGGCAGATTATTACGAGACGCTGGGTGTGGAACGCGGCGCCAGTGACGACGAGATCAAGAAGGCATACCGCAAGCTCAGCCGTAAGTACCACCCCGACATCGCGGGCCCTGAATTCGAGGACAAGTTCAAGGAAGTGAACAACGCCTACGATGTGCTGTCCAATCCGGACAAGCGCCGCATGTATGATTCGGGCGTCGACCCGAACGATCCGAACGCCGGTGCCGGCGGCTTCTCCGGGGCGGGCTTCGGCGATATGAGCGACGTGTTCTCCACGTTCTTCGGTTCCGCGTTCGGTGGCGGCTCACAGGGCCCGGTGCCGCGTACCCAGCCCGGCCGCGACGCCCTGGCCTCCGCGTCCATCGACCTGAAGACCGCCGTGTTCGGCGGCACCGCGCATGTCAAGATCAATACGTTCTCCCTGTGTCAGGAGTGCGGTGGCTCCGGTGCCCAGGGCGGCGCACAGCCGGTCACCTGCCCCGACTGCCACGGCCAGGGATTCATGCAGAAGGTCGTGCGCACCATGCTCGGCCAGATGATGACCTCCGCCCCCTGCGAACGTTGCGAGGGCCACGGTACCATCATCCAGAACCCGTGCCCCAGCTGCATGGGCCACGGCCGTGTGCGCACCACACGTACCGTGGGCGTCACCGTGCCCGCCGGCATCAACGACAACGCGCGTCTACGCTTGGCCAACCAGGGCGAAGTGGGCGAGGGCGGCGGCGCTGCCGGCGACCTGTACATCGACATTCGCATCAAAGCGGATAAGCAGTTCACTCGCGATGGCGACGACCTGCACTGCTGGATTCAGGTGCCGATGAGCTGGGCCGTGCTCGGCCACGATCTGTCCATTAACACGTTTGACGGTGAGAAGACCGTGTCCATCCCGGCCGGCTGCCAGCCTGAGGATACGGTGACGCTGAAGGGACTGGGCGTCACGAACATCCGCAACAAGGACGAGCGTGGCAACCTCATCGCCCACGTCAATGTGCTGATTCCCACCAAGCTCAACGAAACCGAGCGCGGCCTCATCGAACAGTTCGCCGCCTCGCACGATTCAGGCGCCACGCACGTCTCCCAGGCATCCCGTCCACAGGCTGGCCAAAAGAAAGGCTTCTTCAGCAAGTTAAAAGACGCACTGAGCTGAGAACGGGTTGGAAAATGGCCGCTTTGCCTTGCGGGAGTAGGGCTGAGCGGCTTTTTTCGTTTTAACCAGTTTTAACGGTTTTTAACCTGTTTTTACGGATAATGTGGGCAAAATGTGGGCAAAAATCGAGCCCGCGAAGCCCTCTGCCACAACGCGAAATCGGCCCCGTCCGGCCGCAGGTTGACTCTATTCGAGTCGCCTGCGATGCCGGGCGGGGCCGAACTATGTGTGGTCATGCGGCGCGGTCGAGGCGTTGTTTGATGGCGCTGACGCCGATGAGCGCGCCGGCGAGGATGCCGAGCGCGTTGAGCGTGGTCACGATGGCGTCCACGTGGGGCCAGCCCCATGCGGGGCCGACCGTGTTGACGAACAGGGCGAGTGCGGGCAGGACGATGAGGCCGAGCCATTTGAGGATGTCGTAGACGCGGCTGGGGATGAGCCAGTCGGGCACGTCATGGGTGACGTCGGCCGTCTCGGGCCAGTCGCTCACATCGACGCCGGGAAGCGTTTCGCCGGTGTCGGTCGTGTTTTTGCTGTCGGTCATGTTTGCTCCGATCAATAAGGGATGATGATGGGGTGATGCCGTCACCCGGTCAAGCGGGTGGCGGCATCTGTTGAGTCTCAGCGGCAGGTCACCACGTCGCCCACATAGTAGACGTTGATGTTGCCGGAGGGTACGGTGCAGCGGCTGACGCTGTAACCGTGCGCGGTGGCGAAATCCCACACGGTGTCGCCCCATTGGAGGACCTTGGAGACCCCGCCGGACGATGCGGGGGCGGTGCCGCCGCCGTAGGTTACGACGTCGCCCACGTAGTAGCGGTTGATGTCACCGCTGGGCGTATGCCACGCGGACAGGGGCCAAGCATCATAGGCGACGGCGAGTCCCCAGATGGTTTCTCCCCATTGCATGACGTGGCTGATGCCACCCGTGTTGGTGTTGGCCGGGGGAGTGCTCGGCTGCACGGGCGCGGGCGTTGCCGGGGCCGGGGCTGTGGAGCCGGTGGGGTTGGCGTACAAATCCCACTGCCATGCCTCGCCGCGGAACAGGTTGAGGTCGATGGGACTCCACGTGTTGACCACGCCGGTGCCGGAGTACTGGCGCATGGCCTCGCCGTATGCGCCGATCATCCACGGGTTGGCCTGATAGCCGGTCGGGCTCATGTTCGCGTATTGTGCGATCCACAAACCGTAGTCGGCGCGGATGTCGCCGGGGATGGCGCCGGCCACGGGGCCGGTGTAGAGCAGCGGCTTGACGCCGCCCGAGAGCCGTTCACACTCAGCCATGAACCGGCGCACCCAGTCCCAGTCGCCCCATGCGGGGTTGTCGTCCATCTCCCAGTCAAGGGCGACGATGCCGTGACGCCAATAGTTCAACGTGTTGGCGTAGAAGAACCGGGCCTCGGCCTCGGGGTTGCCGCCCATGGCGTAATGGTAGAGGCCGAACCGTTTGCCGGACGCCTGCGCCTGGGCGATCATGCGGTTGGCGTCGGTGTTGACGCCGGAGGCCAGGCAGTTGTTGTTGACCTGTCCGGTGCCCCATGTGGTGCCGACCACCACGAAGTCCGCCTGCGTGCCGGCGATGTCGATGCCGCACTGCCAGTTGGACACGTCGATGCCCTGCATGTCGGCCATCGCCGCCGGGGCGAACGCCATGGAGACCGCGGCGACGAGCGCGGTCAGCGTCATGCCCGCGCGCCGGTGCAGGCGTCCGTGTTTGGGTTTGCGTTTGTCGAGGATTCCCACATCCTCTCCTTCCCGCCCGGTTTCCCGGGCAAACGAAAAGGCCGCCCGGAATGGGTGGCCTATGGTTGAAAATCGCATTCGGCGATGTGATGCGAGGTGGGCGGCAAGCCGCCGCATCAGCCGGCATCCTGCGCCGTGTCCTTGCGACGCGAGGAGACGGCGCCGATGATGGCGCCCACTCCACCGCTGCCGACGAGAGCGGTGATCACCGCCGTCCAGAACTCCGGAGGCATCACTCGCCCGCCTCGTCGGAACGCCATGTCTTGATCTTGGTGATGGCGGCGAGCTTCGTGGCAGTGACCGTGGCGGAGCACTTGGTGTCCATGTCAGAGATGGTCGCCTCTCCCGTCTGACGGTCCTTGAGCACGGCCGTCACGCCGCGCGTGTAGTCGCACCATACCTCCCCGTCCGCGCCGCCGTGGTCGAACGTGAGCCCGAGACGGAGCAGCTGGTATACGATGCTGCCTTTGGGTGGGCGCAGGTCGAGAACGCCGGTCTCCGCAGTTGTTTCGTTGTCATTGGCCATGATGGCCTCCTTTCTGTTTGTTCTTTTGGATTCATTGGGCGATGCTCAGCTGGTCGAGCGACACCCAGTCCCAGACGCCGTAGATCTTCACCTGTTTTGTGTTGGCCGGTACGTACGTGTTCGCCCATCCGAGCGTGCCGTTCCGGTAGGCGGGCAGGAGGAAGTTCCGGTTTACGGGTGTCGTAGCCAGGTCGAGCAGGTCGGGGTCGGCGAAGAGGCTGTTGTCGCCATTGACCGTGGTCCTGACTCTGCCTCGAAAGCGCAGGCAGCCTCCCCGGTACCCGTACGACGCGTAACCCTCGCATCCATTGCCTGTCGTGATGGTCTGCCAGCCGGTCTGCCATATCTGGACCGATTCGTGGTTGTTGAAGACGGCCCCCGCCGTGTTCATGCGGAGCGCGAAATGGCTGTCTCCGTATGGTCCCGCCGTCAGCCGGTCGAGGTGGCTTCCATCGCTCAGCTTGAGCGTCGATTTGATGGCCAGCAGGTCGTGGCCGAGCTTGACCACATCCTCGACGGCGCCAGTAGAGGCGTGGCTCCTCACGTGGAAGGCGCCGTCGGTGCCGACCAGTGCGGACGGTCCTGTGAACACGCCGTTCGACCGCTTGCCCACCTGTACGCCGTCGGATGTGAGGCTGATGCAGTCCTCCAAGGCCCCCACGCGCGACCGTGCATCGGACGCGTCCGATTTGGCCGTGTTGGCCGCATCCCGCGCCGTCTGGTTTTCGGCCTTCGTCGCGAACCTGACATCCAAACTCTTGTTGTTCTGCGTGATCTTCGAACTGATCTCCTGCGTGACGCCGGATTTCGTCGCGTACGTCGACGACACCGTGCTTGTGATGCTGTTCGCGGTGGCGGTGATGTCCGATTTGGTGGCCAGTCCCGAACCGTCCGCGCCACGGTAATTCTGCATCACGCCCAGGGCCACCGACTTGCTGGTCTGGTCGACGTAGCTGCGCGTGCTGAGCGTGTCGTACGCGAGGTCCTGCGCGACGCCGTTCGTGGGTTCCGAGTCCAGTATCCTCTCGCCGCTGCAGTTTGGGCCGTCGTTCCATGACCGGTAGTCGCCCTGGAGCGTGTAGTGCCCGTTCCACCAGGCCCACGGCAGGTACGCCCAGATGTCGCAGGCGGTCGCGCTGAACGCCATGACCTTGACCTTCACGTCATCCGCGTTGCGGATGCGGTTCACGCTCACGCCGAACGCGCCCGACGCGGACGCGGACGACTGAAAGCCGTCCTTGACGAAGATCTCGAACTCCGCGTTCTGGCGGGCAGCGCCGTTGTAGCCGTCGCCGGAGTAGACGTGCAGGAGGACGCTCGACGAGTCGCCGTTGCTGGTGAGATAGCCGAGCTTGACCCATTTCGCCTTGCCCGACGCGCCGTACAGCGTGAACATACGGGTCGCGCTCTTCCTCAACGCCTCGGTCGCATCGAGGGTCGTGTAGGTCTGGCCGACCGTCGATTTGATCGAGGAGGCCGACTGGTCGATCCTGGACTGCACCTCGGCTTTGGTCGGATAGTCCCCCTTGGTCTGGTAGGTCTTCGCCACGCTGGTCTTGAACCCGTTGAGATTCTGTTCCAGAGAGCTTACGCGGCTTACAGCGCCGTCAGCGGTGGATGCGACCTGTGAGATGGTCCGCTTGTTCGAGTCGGCAGTGCTCTTTGCCTCGTTCGCGGTCTTGACAGTCGCATCGAGGGTCTTGGCCTGTTCGGTGATCTTGGTCGAAAGACCCGAAGCGGTCTGCTCCACCGAGGACGCCTTGTTCATCGCCCCGGAAGCGGTCTTCGCGACCTCCGACACCTGCGCCTTGATGCTGTTCGCCGTCTGCGACAGGCTGCTGTTCGTCGCGTAGTCGCCGGACGGCTGCAATCCAGTCACATCGACGCATACGACGTTCGCCACATACCACTGTGTCGAAGATTTCCACTGCTCAAGATGGAACAACACGCATCCTCTGGATTTTCCATCCGGACAGGTGAAACGCCATGTCGCGGCCATCCATCCATCACTCAGGCTTGACGTTGATTCGCATGACGTTATCGAGTCCCAGCAAGTTCCGCCGGTCTGTGCGGTGTACCAGATACCGGCCGTCAGCGGTAGATCTCCCTCTAATCGCTTGACATGAGCGGTCACCACATACGTATGGCCCGGAACCACAGGAAAACTGGTGGCGGAATTGTAATGGTCACGACTTGCGAGCAGATTTACTCCGCTCCCATTCGGCGCAGTTACGTTATTCACCCGAGAGGTGATCTGGGGCTTATCAGCATCAAACGTCGGATTGACCCAGAGATTCGAACCGCGTCCATACGTCTGACTTACGCTGGTCTTGAAACCGTTGAGATTCTGTTCCACCGTGGAGGCTTTAGACAACGCATTACTGGCTGTAGTGCTTACCTGACTGATAGTGGTCTTATTGCTGTCAGCGGTGCTCTTTGCTTCGTTCGCGGTCTTGACGGTCGCATTGAGTGTCTTACCCTGTTCGGTGATCTTACTGCTAAGGCCATTGGCAGTCTGTTCCACTGTAGTGGCTTTGGACATTGCACCGTTTGCGGTCTTGGAGACTTCAGTGACCTGAGCTTTAATGGAATTCGCAGTCTGGGTAAGGGAACTGTTGGTTGCGTAAGCAGACATTCCAGATTTAGTCTGATATGTTTCAGCGACAGTAGTCTTAAAACCATTAAGGTTCGCTTCGAGACTTGTCGCCTTGTCAACAGCGCTTTGTGCGGTCCTCGCATTTGCCGTAATACTCGCGCTGAGCGAATCCGAAGTCGCCTTCAGACTTGTCTGGGTTGCGTACACGGCATCGTTCTGTGCTTTCGTCTGGTAATTCTTTGACAGATTCAGAGTGACGGCATCAGCGGTCTGCTGTGCCTTCGATGCAGCTGTCACGGCACCATCGGCGGTTCCCTGCGCTTTGGTGACTTCGGCGGAAATACTCTCGGAAGTCGCCTTCAGACTCGCCTTGGTTGCATATATCGTATCTGCCTGGGATTTCGTCTGATAATTCTTTGACAGATTTGCGGAAATACCATCGGCGGTCTGCTGTGCCTTCGATGCGGCCGTCACGGCACTGTTTGCGGTTGTCCTAACGGATTCTACATTTGCGGTGATGGATTCGGCGGTCTGGGTCAGAGAGCTCTTGGTCGCATAGGTCTCGGGAATATCGATCTTCAGCTTATCGACATCGCCCTGAGCCTTGTTCGCACTGGATTGCGCGGCATCGGCTGCGTTCTTCGCGGTGGCCGCATTGCTGACTGCGGTATTTGCCGTCGATTGGGCCTTACCGGCAGCAGTGTTCGCGGCTGTTGCGGATGCCTGGGCATTATTCGCGGAAGTCTGTGCCTTGGATGCATCCGCCAATGCCTTGGTGACATCAGTATCCTGATTCAGCTCCCACGTGTAGGTCTCGCCGTCGTCGGAGCCGAACCGGTATGCCTTGCCGGTGGCCTTGTCGTAGTAAAGGTCGCCGGAATGCTTCTTCCTCTCCGCGTCGGTGGTCCAGTCGGATGCCGGCTTGTTCTCGAGGGTCGGCGCACCGGTTCCCCGCCATGATTCGATGGCGTTGTCGGAGGCGTTCTGGAGAGCGGTCAGAGCGTCCTTGGTGGCATAGGTCTTAGAGACCGAAGCCGTGATGCTATCCGAAGTCGCCTTAAGACTCGACTGGGTCGCATAGATCTTATCGGCATCAGCCTTGGTCTGATACTCGGTCTTCAGAGTCGTGCTGATCTGATTGGCCGTCTGCACAGCCGCGGAAGACTGCTTAAGCGAATCGCTTGCGGTCTTGCTTGCCGATTCGGCAGTGGTCTTTGCGGTGGTTGCCGTTTGTGTCGCAGTGGTGCTCTGGGTAAGAGCGGTCTGCGAATCCTTGTATGCGGAAGATGCCGTAGTCGATGCCTCGGTCGCAGTCTGCTTGGCCTCCGTGGAGACACTCAGGGCGCTGTCGGATTTGGTGCCGGCATTGGAGACCTTCGTCGTAAGGGTTCCGAGTTCCGTGGTGTGCTGTTCGATGACCGCATTCGCGGAATCGAGATCCGATGCGACGTTCTCGGCCTTGGACTGGGCCTCGGCTGCGGCCTGTTTCGCCGCAATGGCCTTCGCATCGACTGCTTGGACTGATTTATCAAGATCTACTGTAGACGCATTGGCTTTGTCAGCCGCCTTCCGGGCTGCATCTGCTGCGGACTGGGCCTTATTGGCGGATGTCTGGGCAGCTTCAACTGCCAAATCCATTTCGGACTTCACGTTTTGAACCTGCTGGGTGAGATCGGTTCGGACCTTGTCGGCCTTGGCTTCGACCGCCTGCACCTGCTTGCGCGCGTCGTCGATGCCCGCCTGCGCGTCCTGCCTGATCTGCTCGCCTCGCCTGACCGCCTCGTCCGCCTTCGCGGCGGCGTCGGCGGCGGCCTTCCGCGCATCCTGCGCGGCCTTGTCGATGCCGCTCGTGTCCACCAACGGCAGCTGGACGCCGTCCTTGTCGACGCGGTTGATGCCGTCCGAGGCGTTCCCGCCGGCGAGGATGCCACTGCCGTCGCCGGTGTCGATCCACACGCCGCCGCTTCTGCGGGTGAGCAGACCGGTCGCGACCTCCAACGCGTTGAGGCCCGTGCCGAGCAGCAGATCGAGGTCGGACGGGTTGATCTCGCCATGTAATGCCATGAGATGACCTCCAAAAAAAGAACATGGGATCCCTGCGTCAGGTGCAGGGGTCTTCGCAGATGTCGAACAGGAGCGTGACCTTGCTGGTCTGGTCGCCGCTCATCTTCATGAGCCGCTGACGGTAGATCCCGTCGGGCAGGTCGGGGAACCCGGTTATGGAGACCTCGAAGATCTCGCCGGGCCAGAATGTGCCGGGTGCGTGCAGGGGCATGCCGGAAGCGTCCACGTCGTTCGCGTCGATCGTGCCGGATAGTTGCATGAGAGGCTTGGAATTCGCGGCGAGCTTGGCCTGCGCGTGCGATTTCAGGACGTCCCAGCTCTTCGCGTCGGGATCGCTGTACACGCCTTCGCGCAACGGCCACGGGTCGGACCGCCGGCACAGGGTCAGGTCCTCGGCCAGACAGCAGACCGTGGCCTTATCGCTCCCGGCGCCGGTCGCGTAGAACCGCTGTGCCGGTGCCATGCGGTCCACCTTCAGATCCTCCAGGGTGCCGCCCAATGGATGGTAGTCCAATGAGTGCACGGTCTTCTGGCCGAGATACACGTCGCCGTCGCTCCCGGCCTCGAACCGGTATCGCACGTGCTGCGAATCCGAAAGATACGGTCTGAACTGCATGTCGGGCCCGCCGGCCACGTTCGTGAGCTTCGTGAGTATCTGCTTGCAGGACTGGTTCTGTACGTCCCAGTCCTGGTAGTCCGTACGCTGGTGTCCGCCTTTCTCGCCGACCCATGGCAGGTCGATGGGGAGCGTGCCGCCGGGCTTGGCGCTGGTGCATCGGCTGATCACCTCGCAGGCGATCGCGCGCAGGGACAGTCCCTGCCATGCATACCCGCCGGGGGCCGTGTGCGCCGCGTTGGTGCCGAACCCGCCCTCGTGCGCGAGAATCCTGTCGCCCAGCACGGTCGGGATGCTGTCCAGCGGGATGCTCACATCCTGCTGACTGCTCGACCTGACGCCGAACACTCCACCGATGATCGGCGTGCCCAACGAGGCGTCGCCGTCCAGGACGCCGTGCCAGAAGAGCACGAGGCCGCGTTTGCCGCACATCAGCGCATCCGCCCGCGCGGTCGGCGTGGATCCCGGTATCTGCGACCAGGGCAACTGGAGCCCGGACACCTCGTCCGCGCCCACGCCCTTGTCCCTCGTCGTGGAAAAACTGGAGTCGCTGACGGTCATCGACCATGTGAAGCCGGGGATGTCGATCTGCTGGTCGAGCAGCCCGGTCATCGTGTCGCACAGGCAGGCGCGCCAGCTCATCTCGCCACCCCCTCGTCCTTGACGACGAGCACGCGGCCCACATACGTGTCGCCATTGTCCTTCACGCCGTAATGCGTCACATAGCCCGGGCCCTGTTCGTTGAACATGGCGACGCCGATGGTGTGCGGGCCCTTCGCAAGCTGGAGGGAGCACGTGCATTCATGCGTCACCCACGAATCCGTGTATTCGATTTTCCTCGTGGTGTACAGATTCCCGTCGACGACGAACCGCACCGCGGCCACGCCCTTCGCGCCGTTTTTGCTCGGCGCGGAGACGCACGCGTACATGGTCAGGAGCAGATTGCGGTCGGTCGGCATCTTGAACGTGTCGATCAGGAACGGCGCCGTGTACGCGGGATTGGATGACGCCTGCAGATCCTTGTTCTCCGCGATCCTGGCGAGGATGCCGAGGTTCGCGCCGTAGGGGATCGCGTAGTCCTGCGTGTCGACCATCGTTGCCGATTGGGTGGACGAGGCGGCTGCCGGCATGCGCATGCTCATCAGCCTCGTGCAGCCGGACGGGACGGACGGGGCTACCGGATTCGCGCTTGGCGTGCCCTGTGTGACGCCCACGGCCACCTGGTTGTCCTTGTCGCCCTGAGAGATGTCGTTCGCCTTGAGCCATATGACGTCGATGCGCGGGTTCGACGGATCGCCGGCCGAGACGGCGACGGTCTGCCCGCCGCTCCAATACGCTTCCGTGTACCCGTCCGCATTGCCGCGTGAGCAGACGGCCACGCCCGCGGCCACGTTGTAGCGCAGGTCGGAGCGACCCGTCACGTCCAATCCGCACACGATGCCGACGTTCTCCCAGTGCGCCTTGATGATCCGGCGGTGGGTCGGCGGGTCCATTCCCCTGCCGGTCGAATCGGGGGCCACTCCCAAAGCTGTAGTCATAATCCCTCCTTGATCACATGTAGGTGTCACGGCATTCGACGGTCACGTACCCGTCGCCGACGGATTGCAGGTTCACGGCCACCGAGCCGCCCGGCGGCACGGTGGGGAAGCCGCGCTGGCGCAGGTTGCGGCTCACGTCCAGGCCGCCTATGCTCGCCGCGCGACTCCGTGAGTCCAGCACGAGCGGCACGCTGCCGACCGCCTGCGAATAGTCCAGGCTCATGTCAAGGCCCGGGAAGTTCAATTGCACGCCGTCCGGCCACGGACCTTGTACCGTGAACACCGGGTAGGCTCGGCTGGAACCGTTGTTGACGAGCGTGCACACGTTCCGCGCATCCACGGCCGCCGTGCCATAGGACAGCGGATAGGCCAACCCCCTCGCCGCGGAGCCGTAGGAAAGGCCCAACCCCGCATCCCACGCCGGAACCAACTGAAAACGCCGCGCATCCCACGACAAACGCTCAGGACGAGGACACACGAAATGCAATGTCAGATCGTTCTCCAACAGGGGATTCCACCGCGAGTCGCGGCCCATCTGCGCCACGTAGCCCTCACAATATGTGTCCTCGTCGCCGTCGACCATGCGCAGCCTGCAGGAGCGGTGCGCCGCGGTGTTGATGCGGCGCATCAGGGAGAGTAGGTCCGCACGGCTGTAGCCGACCGCCTCGTAGTGCACGGTCACGGTGCGGGCCGAATACAGGATATCCGTTTCGGACACGTCATGCGCGCCGTCGCCCTGGCCGCGTTCGGTCAGGGCGACCTTCGCGTCCGGCAGCGTATCCCAGCCCTCCACGCCGTTGGCGGTGATGTACAGGCCCCGGTCGGGCGAATCCGCGGGATTGAACCGGCAGACGAGCTCGTCGCCGGCCCATAGCTCCCCGTAACGCGGGCTCAAGGTCCACAGGTCGTTCATCTTGAGAGCCTTCCCACGAGATGAGCGGCGTTGCGGTACATGATCGACGCCGCCGTATACATGTCATCCGCCGGACGCACGATCTTCTGCTGGAACACGGGCGCTATCGTCTGGTTGACGGTCTGGTTGTTCGTCACCGGCTGGCTCAGCATCATCGGCGAGGGCTTGTAGAACCTCTCACGTGGAATCTGACGACGGTTCATGGCCGCGTACAGGTCGGCACCGTAATAGCCGACCGATTTCACGTTGCTGACGAATTCGCCGCTTTTGACGCGCGCGTTCAGCAATGTGATGTTGTCTTCACCCGTGTAGGTGGCCTTGCCGGGCATCAGGCCCTCGATGACACGGCCGCCAGTGGCGTAGCCGCGCATCGAAACCCCGTAGCCGGTGAACAGGCCACCGGTCTTGCCGGTTGGTATGTTGCCCATCGCGCCCTTCGGGCGATAACCGCTGCTGGAATACGTGCCGCCTGAGGAATCCTCGTATTTGCCATGGATGGTGAACCATTTGTCCGCGATCTGCATGTTGTTCAGGCCTTGGAGCACTCCGATGGCCTGATCGTCGTTTGCATAGATATAGCCGGTTTTCGAGTCGATGGTCCAGCCGTTCGCTTCGGCCACCTTGGCCAGCATGTCGCTGTTGTCCCCCTGCAGCAACCCGGTTTTCGGGTCGATGGTGGCACCTGCGGCGATGGCCATCGCATAATCGAACTGGGTCTTGTCCAGATCGAGTTTGCCGGTTTTCGGGTCGATGGTGGCTCCGGTGGCGTCTGCGATCTTCTGCATCAGGTCGGTGTTGTCGCCGCTGATGCGCACGGTCTTGTCATCGATTTTCTCGGCCTTCAATTTCACGTCATCGAGCGCCTTGCTGGCATCATCGGTGATATTGATTTTCAGGTCGATGCCCTTGGCGGCGGCATTGCTCAGCTTCTCGACGCCCTGACGTAACGTATCCGCCTGCCCACGTGTCAGGCCATAACGGTCGGCGAGCGCCCCTGCGGCCTGTTCGCTCATGCCTGCGGCGTGGGCGTTTTCGATGAAGGCTTTGCGGGCCTGTTCGAGTTTGTCTCCGGCTTGTTGGGTTGCTGCTGCAGCATCGCCGTTGGCCTGGCCTTCCTCAATGATTTTTTGAGCGGTGTCCTGTGCGGTGGATGCCAGGGATTGCAAGGCGGATTGTGAATCGTATGCCTGTTTTTCGTGGCCTTGGAGGGCGTTGCCGCTCTCGTCGAATACGCGGCCGTTTTCCTGGATGCTGCCGTTGAGGTTGAGGATTTCCTGATTGAGCTTGGTGATGGCCTGATCGGTGGTCAGGTAGGTTCCCGGTAGGTTGAGGAAGCCTTTCACCAGATCGTCAATGGCGTCGGAGAGGTCTTTGGTGCCTGTGGTGGCATTGTCGGTGCTGTCGGCGTAGTTGTTGGTGCCTTCGGCGGCCGTGTCTCCGCTGGCTCCCGCCTTGGCGACTTCCTCATTGGTTTTGCTGACCTGTTCCTTGGCTTTGCTGACCTGGTCGGAGAGCTTGTTGTAACTGTCTCGGATACTGTCTGTCTGCATGACGGACATGTTGTTTTCGGCGTTTTTCAACTGTTTGTCGAACAGTTTTTGCGCTTCCTTGGATCCGTTGACGGCCTTTGCGAACGTGCTGTATTCGATGCCGGCTTTGTCGAGTGCTTCTCCAAGAGAGCCTAAGCCGGTGGCGAACTTGTCTCCGAAGTCCCATGTTTTGTCCTCGCCGCTGGCGATTTTCTTGATGAGTGTTTCGACGGAGCTGCCGGACTGGTTGATTGCGTCGGAGAATTCGCTGATGTTGGCTTTCGCGTCCTGCGCGGATTTGGCGAAGCCCACCAGCAGCGCGCCTGCGACCGTCAAGGCGATGCCCCATGGGCCGCCCAGCGCGGCGAACAGGCCGCTGCCGATGCTTTTCATGCCGTTCATTGCGGTCTGGCCTCGCGTCAGGCCGTTGGCGAGCGTGCCGGCGTTGGTGGACGTGCCGAGCATGGATGTGCCGAGCTGGATGATGCCGTCCTTGAGTAGTGGTGCGGCGGTGATGGCCCGCTGGAACGGGTCCAGCATCAGGCCGAAGTTCCGTGCCGTCTGCGAGCTGCTGGCGTTCAACGGTGCCATGGCGGAGTGCAGGGCGGTGAAGCCGCCACCCAACGCGGTCAGCAGCACGATGGACTGCTGTACGGGCGCTGGCAGTTGGCTAAACGCGTCCACCAGCGTGTCGAGCGTCTGCACGAGGGAACGCAATGGGCCCTGACCGCCCTCGCCCAAAGAGATCATGAGGGATTCGAACGAGCCGCTTAGGTTCTCCAAGTCGCCTTTCAGGTTGTTGTTCTTGGCGGCGGCCTGCTCGGCGGCGAAACCGGATTCGCTTACCGCGTCGGTCCAGTCGGCTATGCCGCTTTCACCTTCCTTGTAGAGCACGTTCGCGGCTCGTACCGCGTCGGCTCCGAAGATGGTGTTGAGCGCGGCGTTGCGCTGCTCCTGGCTCATGCCGGACAGGCCCTGCTGCAGCTGGCCGGCCACGCCGGCGAGTCCGATGAATTCGCCGTTGGCGTCGTACACGTTGATGCCGAGCTCGTCCATGAGGCTCTGTGCCTTGTCGGTGGGGCTGGCCAGTCGTTGGAGCATGGTTTTGAGGCTGGTGCCCGCGTCGCTGCCGATCATGCCGGCGTTGGCGAACGCGGCGAGCGTGCCGGTGGTCTCCTGCATGCTGACGCCCATGCTGTTGGCCACCAGACCCGCCTGATTCAACGCGAGGCCGAGGTCGTGCGCGGAACCGACGGCCTTGCCCGCGCCGGCTGCCAGCGCGTCGGCCACCTGAGTAGATTCGGCACCCGTCATGTTGAACTGCTTGAGGGTGGTGGCCATGAGCTCGGCGGCGTCGCCGACGGCCATGCCGTCGGACGCGGCAAGGTTCAGCGCGCCGCTCAAGCCGCCGGAGAGAATATCCGAGGTTGACAGGCCGGCTTTGCCGAGTTCGTTGATGGCGTCGGCGGATTCGGTGGCCGAGTAGATGGTGTCGGCGCCGGCGTCGATGGCGGCCTGGCGGAGCTGGTTCATCTCGTCGGCGCTGGCTCCGGTGTTGGCTTGCACGGTGCTCATGCTGGCGTCGAAGTCCGCCGCCATCTTGATGGCCGCTACGCCCAACGCGGTGGCTGCCACCCCTGCTGCGGCGACTCCGGTGGTGATGAGCTTGGTCTTGCCTCCGGCGGCTTCCATGGTGGTCGCGGCCTTCTGGCTCTCGCCACTGACTTTGGCCATGCCGGCCGTGAAATTAGACGTGTCCGCGAGCAGGCGGACTGTGATGTTGCGGTTCAACCCGCCTGCCATAGCGGCCTCCTGAGATTCATCTTGGTTTGATTCCCACCGTCAATGCGGACTGCTTCAGCTCGTTCTCGTTCGTATGGTCTTTCTTCCATTCGTCGAGCTTGAGGGACTGCATGAGCGAGATCTGGCAGACGCCGGCCTCGGCCGTGAAGTGGAAGGGTGTCTGCTCGTCATGGCAGACCGAGATGGGCATGCCGCATTGCGGGCACAACGAGTGTTCGTAGTCGTCGAGCGCGAGCATCCACTCGCGTTCGGTCTCGTCCCATTCGGTTTCCGGCGTGTAGCCGGTGATGCGCCTATGCGAGTCGCGTTCCACCCGATACGCTGGTTCCCAGCCGAGCCACCTTTTGTAGCTGATGCCGAGCTGGCGGCAGATTCGCAGTTCCCTTACTGTCTGCGGATTATCCGCGAGGCTGATTCGAGTGCGTCTTTTGGGTCGATGAGCTTCGCGTTCAGGTCACGGATCGCGTACCAGACCGGGCTGATCTGGCCGTCGGACAGTTCGGTCATGACGTTCGCCAGATCCTCAACCGGGGTTTCCGGCACGGTCTTCCTGACCATGAGTTTGATCGCGTCGGCGCAGATGTCCTCGATGCGCTGCTTCGGGATCCCGTTCTCGGTGACGGTGTTCGCCTCGAGCACCTGACGCCACTGGGAGAGCGGCAGGGCCTCCAGCGTGATGCGGATGGTGTCGTCCTTCACCTCGTCGCGCAGCTTGTCGATCTGTTTGGCGATGCGTTTGGCGGCGGTGTTGCCGCCTTCGGTCACATGCTGCGCCATGGCGCGTTCCAAATCGGCTCCCAATGCGGCGACCTGTTCGGCCTTCTCCTGATCCAGGATCAGATCGACGTCCACGCGCTTGCGCTTCACTTCCAGAGCCATGATTATCCCTTTCTAAAAGTTTCAGATCGCCTTTCTGGGAATGAGAAGAGAGAATGTTCGTGCGGGGCCAGAAAGGTAAGAGTCCCCGCATGGAAGATTTGTCAGCCGCCGGCAGGCGGTGTCGGTGCCGGCAGCGTCGCCTCGCCCTTGGCGCGTGCGTTCGCGCCGCTCGTGGTGTTGTCAACCACGGTGACGGTCTGCCCGCCATTACGGGCCGTTGCCGTCACCGTCAGAGGCGTCAGCCTCTTGCCAAGGCCGCGATCACCGCCGTCTCGGACTCCCAGCCGGGTGCCTTCGCGAACAGTGGTATCTTGCTGCGGATCATGGTGTTCGCGTCCGGGTTGATGACCTGCTTCTCGCCGCAGATCACCGATACGACGGTGAGCTTCTGACCGGCGGCCAGCGGCGCGTCGGTGGCCATGCCGCGACGGCGCACGATATAGCCGGCATTGCCTTCGGCCATGAGGGTGACGGCCTCGTTCTGGTCCTTGTGCTCCGTGTTCGTGTTGTCGATGACCTCGATGCTGATGTCGCCGGCGGACTTGCGGCCCGGAGCGCCGAAATCCTGGATCGAGTTCTCGCGCTGGTCGCTTACGGTGTCCTGTGACGGTTCGAAGATCCAGCCGCCGAGCATGACGTAGTTCGAGATGTCGGTGCCGGCCTCGAGCTCGGCGATGGTCGGCGCCTTGATGTCCTTGATCGTCGGCACCCAGATGGTGGTGATGTTGCCTTCGGCGCTAGTGCCGGGAATCTCTGTACCCAGTTTCATGGCCATAATGTGCTCCTTAAAGCAAAAGGCCGCCCCGTATGGGATGGCCTTGAAGACTTTTGGTGAATGATTGGTTGACTATGGTCGGCTCCACGTAAAGCGGAACCTCAAGACGCGCACCTGGTAGCGGCGCGCGGTGTCGTCGGAGGTCAGACCGGCCGCATAAGCGCCGGAATCCTCGTACAGGGTGAGCTGGCCGACCGTGTAGCCCGGCGGCCGGGTGGGTGAGCGGTTCGCCAGCGCGGGAATCAACATGTCGTCGCACCAGATGTTCACGCTGTCGGTTGTGGTGCTGACGGCTCGAATCTCCAACAGGGCGGAGTGGGCGGTGAACCGCATCGTCTCCGCCGCCACATGACGGTCGGTGGAGACGCGCGCGATGATCCACGGCGGCATCTCCGACTCCAGCGGCTCCTCCTGCCGGTAGACCTTCACGCCGGACGGCATGGAGGGCAGCAGGTCGAGGACCGCATTGGTCAGGTCCATGACGCTCATAATCCGATGGCTCCTATCAGCATGTCGTCGGCCGCGTCTCCCACGTATTCGGCGAGCGTGGGCAATTCCTGTTCGGCGAACTGGTAAAACCAGTGGGTTCCGCCGCCTTTCGCGGTGCCGAAGAACGCGATGTTGGCCAAGTCGGCAGCTCCGCCGTCGCGGGGGCTCACATCCGCATAAATGGTGGTGCCGGTGCTGCCCATTTCGTAGCCGATGCCGATACGGCTGATCGCGTAGTTCGATGATGTCTGCAGGTCGGAGATGATGACTTCCTTGACGTTCTGCGCGCCCTTCTTCACCGCCTGCGCAACCTTGACCGAAGCCATGGCGTGGGCCGCGGCGACCCTGCGGCCGAACGCGGTCAGCTCCGAAGCGTCGATTGTCGCGTCACTCATTGCTGTTGCCCACCTCCTTCACGTTCCACCGGCATGCGGTCGCATGAGACTTCTCGGACTGCATGTTCAGCAACCGGAGCCTCCTGCCCTTGAGATTCGGGTCGTCGGCCTCGGTTATCTCGCACACGTCACCAGGCAGCAGCCCAGTGGTGCCATAGGGGAAATGCACGTACATCGACCATACGGGGGTGACGGCACCCAACGCTTCGACGATGCCGCCCTCCGTGTTCTCGGCGGCCAGACCGCCCGAGGTCTGCACCTTGCAGCGGCCCTCATACACGGTGTTCGCGGCCGGTCCCACCAGTCCCGTTTCGGGGTCGGTGACCGGTTTGCCCATATGGGTGACGCGGCATTGGTCGGTCATCAACGATTCGGCGAGCTGTCGGCCTCGGTTGAGGATATGCTGCACGTTCATCGGAACACCCCTATGGCGATGCCTCGCATGCCGAACCTGTTGCGGAGGGCTCGTTTCGTGCCCTCCGGCAGTTCGAGTGCGTCGATGATCTCGGAGTCGCCCTGACGGTAGCCGATCTGCACGTCGTCGATTCGCGCGTATGATTCGTCGCGGTGAGCGCCGGGGCCGCCGTTCGACTGCTGGACGAGTCCGGCTGCGACCATGCTGCACACGAGGCGCACGATGTCCGGGGGAACCGGGTCATAGCCGGCGAGCATGGTGACGGTGACGGAACAGGGGACCATGTTCGGCAGGCTCCACAGGCTTTCCCTGTACAGGGCGTTGCCGAGCAGCTTCCAATCCCCGGTCTCCTCTCCGTCCATGAGCACGCGGCTCACGGAAATCACGGGGCGCATGGGCAGGTCGAGCCTGCGTGAGGTTTCGCCGGGGATGGTCACCGTGTATTCGCCGCGTGTGATGGGGCACCCTGCGGCGTCGCGCACCGCTGCGGAAACCGATTCGAGCAGCTTGCCCGCGAGCTTTTCGTCCGCGTATTCGATGCCGTATGAATCAAGGTCCTTGACCGTTGCCAGCGTGTCCATGAGTCACCCCCTATGCGGTTATTCGGCTTCGCCCAAGTAGGGCATGGCCTCATAGCTGCCGGCCATCACTTGCCCACCTTGAAGTGTACGGTGGCCAGCGCTTCGGGGCGCACGACCTTCGCGCCGTACAGGTGCAGGCCCTTGACGATGTCGTCGAAGCCCTTCTCCTTGCGGGTGGCCTCGACCTTGGCGATCTGCTCCGCGAACGTGGTGGCCGCGTTGGTGCCGGCGATGATGACGTTGCCCTCATCGGTCTGAGCCGAGGTAGAGCCGCCCTTGGCTGCGGGAGCGTTGTTGGACTTGAGGATGGTCATGCCCGCGGCCTCACCGACCACGCCGTTGAGCAGCGTGGAATGAGCGGACTCGGCGCCAGCGACGAAACGGCTGTCCTTGCGCAGCAGACCGTAGAAGTCCGGGTTGACGATGACCCAACGGCCCGCGTCTGGCACGTTCTGCTTATCCAATGCGGTGGCCAGATCCACGATGGTGTCGTACGCCTTGGTGGCGGTGGCGCCGGAAATCGGGTCGAGCTTGCTCTTCGCGCCTGCTGCCATCAGGCCGGCCAGGTACTGGTCGGTCAGGTCGCGCAGCTTGTAGGCGGCGTCCCGGGAATATGCGGCGGTCAGGTTGTTCATGGCCTGGCGCTTCTCCACGTCGTCGATTTCGAACGCGAAGTACTTGCTCTGGTTGATGACGAGTTCGCCGGCGTCCTTGTCTGTGGCCGGTTCGATGGTGATGTCGGTGTGGGCCGTGTAGTCGCCGATGCTGATGTGCGCGATGCCGGTGATGTGCACGGTGTCGCCGTAGTTGGCGATGTCGCCCTCGTAGTCGCGGTTCACGGCGGAACCGTAGACGAGGTTCTTCTGGAGTTCCAGCAGGATGTTGGCGCTCCACAGTTCGGGAATGAAATTGGTGATGGCCATTTAAGGCCTCCTTCCGTTAGTTGGCTCCGAGCAGGTCCTTCAGTCGCCCGTCCTGTTGGGCTTTGACGATTTCTGCGGGGCTCATGGTTTTCAGGTCGTCTCGGGTGAGCTGACCCTGATGGCGGTCGCCGTCCCGTGTTCCGCTGGGCGGCGTGATGTTCGCACCCGAGGGTGCTTGCTCGGCTTTCCCGAGATAAGGTTTCTGTTCCAGCAGTTCGCCGATCGAATTGGCGATGGCCTGGCTGTCCACGCTTCCGTCATCCGTGACGGTGAACTTGGACAGGTCGAGGTAGCGCAGGGCGTCGGCCGGGTCGGCGAGCTTGCCGCTGGCTGCGGCGCGGACTTCGGCCTTGAGGATGCGCTGGTTGGCGGCGGCAAGGGCCTCGTCCTTGACGGCCTGTTCCTTCCTGGCGGCCTCGTATTCGGCTTCCTTGCCCTGCAGGGCGGCGATCTGTTTTTCGAGTTCGTCGACCTTGTCGGCCTTGGCGTAGGCTTCGTTCAGTTTCTTTTCGAGGTCGCGGTTGACTTTCCGCTGTCCTTCGAACTTCGACTGCCAATCCTCGCCGCCGGTGTTCTCCGGCTTCTTGGACTCGTTGTCGCCTGTCTGCTGGTTCTGGTTTGCGGGATCCATGTTCTTCCTTTCGATTCGCTGGATCATTGCTGGAAAATCTGTCCGCCGGAGGTGACCCATCGGCGGTATTCGCGTTCGCATTGGGCGGCGATTTCGGGGGTGAGGGGCATGCGGCCATCGTTGGGGTTGCGGCCCTCCAATACGGCCTCGTAGCGGAGCTTCGCGGTCTGAACGCGCTTCTCGGCGGCGGTCAATAGTTCGACGCGCCCCTGCCGGTACGTGTTGTCGTGCAGCCACATGCTTTTGCGGATCTCGGGCACCTTGCCGCGCCAGTCGTTGTCCACGTAGTAGCCGTTGGCCTTCAACGCAGAGATGGTCTTCTCCCGGTCGCCTCCGGTCAGCGAGTAGATGCCGTCGATGGACAGGCGGCGTTTCATCCTCCGGCCGGACTGCTGGGCGTATTGCATGCTGGCCCACCCGTATCGTGTGGTGCCCTCGCTGGTGGTCAGCGCCGTATAGCCTTTGCCCACCCTTTGCATGCCGCGTTTCGAGTTGACGACCTGGTAGATGTCGGCGCCATCGCGGATGGCCTGCGCGTAATTCGCGCCGAAGCGCTTGTCCTGCTCCTCACGGGAGAGGCTTTTGAAACCCTCCATGGGGTCGCTGATCCACCCCTGTTGTTTGGCCATGCCCTGGCTGCAGGGCACGTGGCGGCCGTGGCAGTGCGGGTGGCGCAGGAACCCCTCGTTGAAGCGGAACCACTTGCCGGCCAGCAGCATGCATCGGTCGCAGCAGATGGCGGACTCGACACGCACGTAGCCGACCTTGGGACGGCTGGTGATGTCCAGTGATTCCGCCTGGCGGGCGGTGTCCATGACCGCCAGAGAGGTAAGCATGACCAGCAGGTTGCGCCCATATTCCAATGCCTCCAACGGGGAGCTGCCGGTGCGTATCGCGTGCAGGGCGGCGAACACGGGGGATTGGAAGTAGGAGGCGATGTCGAGGCCGGACGGAGCCCAGCCTGCGAATGCGTTCGGGTTAGCCAAAGCATGGGGAGTGACGTACACGCCCTGTTCGGCGAGCATCATGCCGCTCGCATCGATGGCTGTCTCCGCCGACTTGGTTTGGATGGTGGAGAACAGGGTGAGGAAGTCGCGGCTTATCGACTTCCACGACGCCTGGATGTTATTGGCGTCGACCCTGTTCCATGTTCTGCGTGCGGCTCTGTCCGCCGCCAGCTCCAAGGTCGCCAGCCGTTTCTGACTGTAGGCCAGCACCTGAGATTCGACCGCCATCAGCGCCTCCGATCTGCAGGGCACGGTTCAACGATTCGAGTTCGGGGTCGGCCATCTCGTCGGCGCGCATGCGCATGATGCGCTGCACCTCGTCCGAGCTTTGGCCCATCTGCTCCGCGACCCATTGGATCGGGAAGCCGAGCTGCTTGTATTTGAGCATCGCGTCCGCCATCAGGGTTTCGCTGCGATACTGCGGGGTCGCGAACTGCACCTTGGAGTCGGCGATGATGTCCGCCTCAGCCACGTCGTTCTCGTAGCGCATGGCGATGCTGCAGATGTCGCGGATGGGGGATTTCAGGAAGCTGATGCGTTCGATGGTCTTGGATACGAGGCCGGCTTCGGCGACCTCGTAGCCGGTGGCCGGAACCTCCGCGTTCGTCAGCAGGTAATGGCCGGGGGTGCGTGTTTCGGCGGCGATATGCTCCACCGCTTTTTCGATGACCGGGATGAACACGTTCAGGTTCGAGCTTGACCATTCGCCCAGGTTCACGTTGTCGCCGGTGAACTGGTAGATGCGCTCCAGCACCTGCTTGTCGAGTTCGATGGGCTTCTCGCCGACCTGCTGTCCCTCCTCGTTGTAGACGGGCTCGACGAGCGGGTCTCCGCCGAGGATGACTCGTGCCGGCAGTGAGGCGTAGTCCAATGCGTTCAGCAGATAGGCCCATACTACGTTGACCGTGTCCTGCATCGATTCGACGTGCGCGATGTCGCTGATCGGCGCATTGTCCAATAGCATCTGGTTGCGGAACTCGCGCAGGGGGATCGTGTCCAGACCGGTGGGCTGAGGGTCATTCATCTTCCAGCCGTACACGTCGGGCGGCACGCGCTGGTCGGTCAGATCGAGCATCTTCTTGCGTTCCATGCTGACCGTCCAGCCGGGCAGCATGAGGGTGCCGTACTCCTTGTCGTCGCCCTGCTGGATGAGGAACCCGGCTGACGGCTGGCCGGTGCGCGCATCGTAGATGACTGCGGCGCTGTCCGGGTGCTCGAACGTGATGCGGGCCCTGCCGTCGACCTGCGTGACCAAAGCGAACGCGCGGCCCGTGGTGGTCATCATCAGCGCGGCTTCCTGAAGTCCGCGTTCGAAGTCGTTGCGGTCGAGGCATTTCATGATGCCGGTGCCGAGCTTCACGTCATCATAAGGGACGAAGCCCTTGAACTTGATGCGTTCCACTGGGGCCTGCGCCACGGGGAGGCACCAGTTGTCGGAGAAGTCGGAGAACCGGTCGCTCATGTAGCGCTTGAATTCCTTGGACGCGAACTTGAGCTTGCCGCGTTTGCCCAAGACGTAATCGGTGTGGGTGCCGATGCTGGGTCGACGGAACTGGATCTTATCGGCCAGTCGGTTCGCCAATGAGGACAGTTCCTGCTGGCTGTAGTCCATCAGTACCTCCTTCTGGTCGATGATCCGGTAAGCATGTAATTGTGTTTGCGAGCGCCCCAGCCGGCGGCTCGCGCGTCGCATGCGGCTTCGTGGGCGAGCACGCTGGTCACGGCGGCGTCTATCTTCCTGTTCTGCTGGGGTTTCGCCAGCCCGTAGCGTTCCAGGGTCTTGGCGACCTTTCGCGCGTTCATCATGTGGGTGCGGGTGACGGGGCAGCCGTCCTGTGTGATGCGATGTGTGGTCAGGTCGGCTTCGAATCGGCGCAATGCCTCGTAGACGGCTCCGATGCGGGAGCTGCCCGACATGCTCCATGGCATGAATTTCTTCGGCCCGTAGGCGCGATCCCATGCTTCTATCTCCGATTCCCATGACAGTTCGTCGCGGAAGCCGGGGTCGCAGTAGGCGCGTTCGATTTTGTAGCGGTCGTTGAGTTCCGCCCATGCTGCGGATACCTCGGCGCGGGGGATGCGCCCGCCCCACTGCTTCGGGTTCCAGATGGTCGCACGCCGGTCGGGCCCGTATCGGGGAGTGAATATCAGCCCGTCGAGGGTCTCCATCTTGATGCATGTCCAGTCGTCGTTCTCCGAACCGTCGAAGCCCGCGCATACGCGCGTGCCTTTTGGCGGGTTCGGCAACCAGAGTTCATGCGCCGGCATAGCAGCTCTCCCACAGTCCGTCTTCGAGCCATGCGCCGCCGCCCTGCACCAGACGGTTCCCGAAGAACCGTTCCGCTTGGGTAGGGTCGGTCTTCATCAGCGCCTTGGCTTCCGATTCGATGGAATTAAGGTCGACCCACGGGGAGCCGCGATACACGTATTCGAGCATCTTCAAGCGTTCGGATTTCAGATTGAAGTCCAACGGCCGGCCGTCGCGGTGACGCAATGATTTCGCGAGATCGGGGTTCCGGTAGAACACGAACACGTCGTCCTCGGCGTTCTCGAACACCTGCTGCGCGTAACTGTCCTCGCCCGGATCCCATGCGTTCGTCCACGCATGTGTGCGGCCGCCCATGCCGGCGGCTCCTCGGCGCTGCGTGGTGGCGACCGCTATCATGCCGTTCGATTTCGTGTACAGGCCGGCCTCGTCCTGTTCGGCGTCCGTGATCGGATTGCCCAGACGGGATTTCGCCGAGGCGGTGACCACGTCGATGCGATCCAAGTCCAAGGCGTCGGCCTCGCCTTCGCGCCCCGGCTGCAATATGCGGATGAAGGTGTCCCTCACGCGCATGAGCTCCTTGAGCGGGCCCAGCAGGATCGTCGCCACGAGAGGACGGTAGATGTTGCGTACCTGTTCCTCGGAGTTGGCGGTCAGCTGGATGAGCGGCGACGGATGTCGACGGCCTTTCGGCTCGCCCGGATTGTACGGCCACTCCCAGCCGCACGGACAACCGTTGTCAGCGCAACGGTACATGTCGCCTTCTCGCGCCCAGCCATCGAAGATGGTGGGCCCGCAGCCCTCGGCGGCGGTGAAGAACGCCGTGCATGGCCCCTTGCCCCATTTCTGCGGTCCGACGGTCAGCGTCATGCGGTATTCGAATGCCTGGTTGAGTACCATCGGGTTGTCGACGGTGACTTCCTCGGGCGGCACATATGGGGCGTCCTCGCGGATGCGCCAACGGTTCGCCGCCAGCCAGTACTGCCAGTCGGACAGCACCACTGGACGGCCTCGCAACGGGCCGTCAGGCTGCCGGCAGTGACGTTCGATCCATGCGCACACCAGATGCCCCAACGTGGGGAAGTCGATGAGCCATGAATCCTCGTCAGCCATTGCCGCTCATCCGACGCTGGTACACATGCTTCGTCTCGTCCATGGGAGAGCGTTCGGCGGCTGATTCCTGGTTCAGCTCCTTGGCCCTGCGGCGCGTGAACTCCGAATCGACTGGCTTCCGCTCGGCCTCCGCTTCGATTTTCCAGCCTAATGCCTGCAATCCGGCGGCGCTCATGCCGACGCGGTCGGAGATGCGCAGCAGCACGGTCAACGCCGTGGGTGCCGGCGCGATCTCGCATGCGGTGGAAAGCCGCGCGTACAACGCCAGTTCGTGAATCATCCACTTGAACTGGGGCAGATGCCAGGCGCGTGCCTGAGGCAGCTTCCACAGCCACTTCCACTTCTCCGCCTCAAGTTTGCGGACGCGCTCGTCATCGGCGGGCTCCAAGGGCCATTCCGGCGGCTTCATCCGGCACTCGGTGTTCGGCAGGCTCTGCAATGTGTATCCGAGTCTGCGGCTCTTCTCGCTGTTCGGGTCCTTGGCCGGCCCGGAGCGTACTCGTTTGCCTCCACTTGGCATGATGTTCACCTCTCGTCATGGCCTTGCGCCCTAGCGACAGATCGACGAGACCGCCCTCGCGGCGGCCCGCCAGCGATGTTTGAACCCTGCGCACCCGACAGACAGCTCACCGGCGGTCCAAGCGGGGTGGTCGTCACCCCACCCCCCCTGGGGGTGTTGCCGGCTATTTTTGTCGTGATGCACAGTGTTCCTGTTTATTGTCTGGTGTTGAAGCCTGCTGGTCTTGTTTTGCCGGTTTTTACATCGTGGCATTGTTTGCATAGGCCTCGTCCGAACTTCGGGTCGTTGGGGTTGAGTCGCATGTCGATGAGTTCGGTTCTTTCGTATGGGTAATGGTCTGCGATTGTGCTTGGATTGCCGCAGAGTCCGTGGTGTTTGCCGCAGCCTCCGCGTCCGGAGTCGCCGGGGCATGTGCAGTATGGGTCTCGTGCGAGCACTTGCCTGCGGAATGATTGGTGCCCCTTGGTGCCGTAGGGGTTATGGCCTCGGGTACGGGCGCGGTCCCGCTGGGCCCGAGCGCAGGCGTCGCATTTGCGGGCCGGCGTCTCGATGAGGTTCGGGCATCCGGGGGTCGAGCAGACTCGCCAGCTCATGTACGCCTCGCAGTCATTGTGCCCGAGACCATCGATGAGTGGAACGCTCAACGTCCGGGACGTGGTGTCGGCGGGGAAGGCCGCGCAAGAACAAAGCATAGATACGCGAAAACCCAGCCACTTGAGCTGGGTTTTTCGACACTTCTGCCACTGCATATTATGGCAACACTAAGCCATAACTGTCAAATCAGCGGGTCCGATGAGCAGCCGGTACACGTCGCAGTAGGCGTATCCGTCCGCGTGACGGAAGAGCTTGTCGCGTTGCCCCCACATGGTGATGGTCTTGCGACTGACCTTGATGCCAGCCTCGGCGAAAGCCTTGGCGATGTCGGCGGCGGAACCTCGCTTGGAGTCATCCCAGCACAATGTCTTGAGCCTGCGCAGTTTCACGGTCTGCGCTCGCTGTTCGCGCCCGCATACGGGGCATGTGACCCACTGGTCGTTGGCTCCTGCGGTGAGCATGGTCTCGCATAGTTCGCAGGTTCCTATCTCGCGGCGTTGCTCCGGCGGGTCCAGCGCAGCATCGACTTTGCGTGCGATGCCGTCAACGACGTGCATGTAGAAGCCCGCGTCCGCGAACGTGGCGAGCCTGGGGTGGCCTGCGCATGCGATGAGCGTGGCCTTCAGATCCTCGTTGCGTTTGTCTTTGCGCCAGTCGAGTGCGTCGATGCCGTCGAGGCGGCGCCATAGTTCACGGGCCGTGGCGTCGAGCATGTCGATCAAGTCGAGCACGTCAAGCCTGATAGGAGTCGGGGGAGTGGCCGTCTGGATTCGCACGGGCGAATGCCCGCCCGGATGCAGGGTCGCGTCCAACGAGTCGTGCAACGGCGTGACGTCGCGCGCCAGTCGCAGGAGCGTGCCGGCGAAGCGCAGCTCGCACGCCGTGCACAGCGCGTACCCGTTTTCGATTATGGTGTTGCAGTTCTGGCAGTTCACGAAATCCCTCCACATCGGCTAAACTGGTTGCTTGCTGACATGCCCTCCGCCTCGTGTGGAGGGTTTCGTTTTTTTATCTGGTATTTCAGTTCATTCCTCGAACAGCGGCGGTTCAATGAACTCGACCTTGCATGGCGGTTTCGGCCGACCGTCACCCTCGCGGATGATCGCGCGCACCTCCTCCAACGGCAGGCCCAATTGACGGGCCGTATCCGTCGCGCCGTAGCCGCGCCCATGCCATGCGAGCACCTTGTCGCGTATCGCCTAACTCGTCACTTCGCAACACCTCCCGCATGCGGATCAATCAAATCGCATGACATGGCATCGACGCGCTCGCCGGTTCGAGCCTCGATGCACAGGCGGCGAACATCGCCCGTGGTCTCCACCTGCTGCACGATACGCTGGCTGGGACCGGTGTCCATCGCGGCGTACGCGGCCAGGCCGATGGCGGATACGATGGCGAGCGCCAGTATCGCGATGATGATGGTGAACAGGAGTCCGATGGTGGATTCCACCGACCAGTTTCCGCGCATCCTCGGGTGCCTCCGGCGAGCGCGCTAATGTAAAAACCGGTGGTGGTTAATGTAGTTCTGTGGTGGACTAATGTAGTTTTTTGCATGGTCTTATTTCCTTGAGTACGTTGATGGAGCGGAAGAGTTCGGTGTTGAGTGTTGGGTTTCCGTTGGCGTCCGGTTTGATGACGGTGGCGAGATTGTCGGCGTCGGTGAGTGTCCACCGGCCGTTCTGTGTGAAGCAGGAGAGATAGCCGTCCAGTGTTTGGCCTCTCCTCGTGAGTCCGATGAACCGGTGCAGGTCAAGCTCTCCCGGCGTGGAATGCCGCCAGTCGATGCTTTCGCTCACGTTCATTCCTCCGGCTCCTGTGATTCGTTGTAGAAGTCTTTGGGAGTGATGGTCACGCTGATCTGGCATCCGGCGGCGAGCGCCGCGCTGATGATGTCGGTGAGGTTCGTGTTCTCGTTCATTCTGCTGTTCCTTTTTTCTGGATTGTTGTGATGATTGTGCGCACCCGGTTGCGGTAGATGGCTTTGTTGCCGTCCGGTAGTCTGTTCCAGTCTGAGTCGAGGAGCAGGCCGGAACTGTTGCAGTCCGAGTAGTAGAGCTGTTCGGCGGCGGCTTCCACCTCCAAGCCGGTGGGCTCCCGTTCCGCACCGGTCATGTACGCCTCCTGCAAGTCGTCACTGGTGTAGACCTGGGCCAACGTGTCGTGCACGTCGTCCACCGTGCAGTTGGGGTAGCGGAAGCACGCTTCCTTGCTGATGATGCTCATGATTCCTCCTCGGTTTTCATCGTGTTGACGGCGGCGAGCGCTTTCTTGGCCGCGTGCAGCCATGCTTGTTTTGAGTGCTCGCTGACTGCGTCCCAGTTGGTGATGCCGGGTGTTCCCTCGAAGAATCCTCGGGCGCAGGTCTCGATTTCTTCGTCTGTCGGCTCATTCGAGTTGAGATGGGTTTCTATGCTGATGGCCAGAGTGAGCGCTGCGTCATAGCCCGCCTGATATCCGACGACGAACGCTTCGGCCGCCGACTCGTTGCCCAGCCCCGCGTCGGCGAGCGCCGCGAGGGCCTGTTGGGTGAGGTCAATCGGTTCGGCCATGATTTGCCTTTCTGTGTTGGCGTTCCTGCCTCCACACTGAGTGGTGCGAGAAGAACATTCCGAGCGTGTTTATCGGATCCCAGAATTCGGTTGGCGGGTCGTACCGCCACCATTGACCGCAAATCGGGCAACGGTAGTAGCAGCCGGGCCCGCGTGGAGTACATCTCTGGCTCATACGGTCTCCTTGGGGTTCATGAGGGTGAGGTAGTGCCGGTATTCCGCGATGTCCCTGTCCAGGCAGTCGTGGACCCGGTGCGTGGGCCTGGCCCTGTGCGTGTAGGGGTCTCGGCCAAGCGCCTTGGCCGCGAGCCTCAGCGTGGTCACGTCCAAGGCCCGGTAGGAGAGCAGGTCGTTGACGCGTTCCACGGGTTCGCAGAATCTGAGGATCATGGGCAGGTCGAAGCGTTGGATGTTCGTGCCTGCGGGGTGCAGCGTGTACATGCCGCTCATGTCCTTGATGAATCTCACGGTTTCCAGTGCGATTGCCTCTGGCGAGCAGTGGGCGGGGTCGCTGGTCTCGCATTGGGCGAGCAGCCCGTTGTTCAGATGCAGGTCGAGGGCGGGCAGTTGCGCGGAGAGCATGGTCTCCCGGCTGATGTGGACGACCGCTTCGAGGCGTGCGTGCTCTCGCATCGCGTCCAATGTGGTGCAGCGCAGGCCGATCTCCAGTATCGAACACTTGTTCGTATCCAATCCGGTGGTCTCCACGTCCATCCACAGCAGGGCATCGGGTTTCTCGGGGATCATAGCGTCTTCTCCTTTCCGGCGAGCGCCTGAACGATGGCTCCCTGGATGGTTCGGGTTTCCTCGCGGGTGAAGCCCTGCGGGATGATGATTGTCCTGGTGCTCACCGGTATGTCGGGCGGGATGAGCATGGTCACGCTGGTGCCGTCCTCTCGGGTGAAGTCCACGTTGTCGAGTTCGCCGGGCACGGTGACCGCGTAGGCGTTGATCATGAGTGTTCCTTTCTGCTGATTTATCGGTTGGTTTGCGGGTGGTTGGGCATTCCCTCGGGCGGCGGGCATGAGTGCCATTGGCCGTCGGTGTCGAGCAGTATCCAGCCGCGCCGGCAGCTGTACACGGGCACTTGGCTTGGCTCGGGGTCGTAGCTTTTGAGCAGGTAGCCCAATGCTCGGGCCTGTTCGGGGTGCTGGTGGACCCATCCGTGGCATCCGGTGCTGTTGTCCGTGCCGCACACGTCGATGACGTTCGAGGGGCTGTGCCGTTCGGGGTCGCCGTATGTCTGGCTGCGGCGTTTCCGGTGGTGGTGGCTGCTACCGGGCCATTCGCCGCCGCGTAGGTATCGGTCGCAGACGATGCACCGGTTGTTTTCACGGCCTTCCACGAGGCGCAGGGTCGCAGCTGTGGGTTGGTCGCTCATGCTTGATGCCTTTCGTTGATTTCCGTCACGAGCCGTTGCGCCACGGTCTCCGGCTCTTCGCCGGTTTTGACGTGGGCCCAGAACGTCTGTTCGACGCTGTCCGTCCACGAGCCTTCGGGGACTTGGCTGATGGCGTGGGTTTGGAGCCATTGGCGGGTGACGCCGCCCCATTCGGTGCGTTTCGGCACGCTTTGGAGCCATTGCGTGTATTGCCGGTTTTCGAGCCATTTGCGCATCGACGGCACGAACCGGTCGCCGTCCTGGCGCACGGTCTGGGCGTAGCGGATGACGGCGCCGAGCAGCTGGCTCGGCTCGGCCTGGGGCATGGTCGGGTCGCTGCCGCTGGTGACGGCCTGCCACAGGTTTTGGGCTTGGTCGCGGCTGCCGGTATGGCTCGGGTACCGGTCCCAGGCGAACGCGAACGGGTCGGCCTCGGCCAAGGCCTCGGCTTCGGCGAGGCTCGGCACCGGCCTGGCGTGGCCGGATTCGGCCACGGCTTGGCTCGGCTCGGCGTTCGGTGCGGAGGGGGCTACAGGGGAGGTAAGGCTAGGTATGGTTAGGTTAGGACCGGTTGCTTCGTTTGCTTCGAAGCAATTGCTTCGTTTTGCTTCAGACGTTTGCTTCGGTTTTGCTTCACCGTTTGCTTCGTCTTTTGCTTCATGGTTTGCTTCGGTCTTGCTTCGCGGTTTGCTTGAAGCACTTGCTTCGTTTTGCTTCGAAGCATTTGCTTCGCGTTTGCTTCGCCGAGACTCGCCCGAAGCGACGCCGCCGGCATGCCCGGCCTTGGCTCTTTTCTCCTTGAGTTCGCTGCCGGAAGTGCCGCCGAATTTCATCAGGGTGTCGGCCTCGACCACCATCCACCGGCCGGCGGCGAGCGCCGGTTCGAGCATTCCCGCGGCCTCCAGTTCCGTCACCTGCCGTGCGTTGCCTTTCAGCGAGCGCACGACCGTGAGGTCGAATGCGCCGTCGAATGCGGGAAATCGCAGCTGGTACGCGGTGTGCACGCAGAGTCTGACCCATAGGCCCAACGCGGCGTTTGATACCGTGCCGGGCATGGTCTGCGGGCTGAAGTTGAGCCCGTCGTCTATCTGGGTCCATGTCATGGCTCACTACGCCTCGTCGTCTTCGGGCAGGAAACACCCGTTGAGTGCCTTGTTTTCCTCGTCGCTGGTGGGGTATCCGAGGTCTGCGAGCGTGTGGTAGTAGGCTTGGGCGATGGTGATGTCGCACTCGTCGGCCCATGTGCCGGGTTTGATGAGTGCTTCGATCTGGGCGCACAGGATGAGCAGGAGTTCCCTGTTCGCGGCTCCCTCAACGTGCTGGCGGCGGTGCAGTTCCGCGAGGTTCGTTTCGCGCCACAGTCCCCTATCGCTCGTGTCGTCGCATGGCAGCGGCGTGGCGGCGAGCAGGTTGTATGCGTCGAGCACGTGGTCGAGGTTGTTCCATTCGGCCCCTGCGATCAGGCCGTCGCATAGGTTGGTGCCGGTCAGCGCGAGCAGGCTCAGACGGGTGTTGGCCTTGCGCAACTGGCCGCCGTTGAATCCGGTGGCGTGCTTCCTGATCCAGTCCGTGCGCAGCGTGTACGCCAGCCTGTCGAATTCCTTGCGGGCGGCCAGCGCCTCCTGGAATGCCGCCTGCTCCCGTTCCCTCCGCTCGCTCTTGGCGTCACGTTCGGCGATCTCCTCAGGCGACAATTGCGGGAAGCACAATACGGTGCGCTCGGAGAATCGGATCACCGGCCCGCCGTACGGGTTCTTCTCGCGCCACTGCCCATACCATTTCTCGAACTCGTCGGGCTCGCCGCTCCACACGTCGTAGAACCGGTAGCCCTCCGGCGTCGTCCACGTCGAAGCCGAGACATCCACAGTCAGGCCCAGAGCTTCAAGCGCTGTTCTCATGCTCTGCTGCCACGCCTCGACGCGAACCCGCGACCGCAGCTGGCCACGCTTCCAATCCCAGTTCTTGGTGCCCGCCATCGAAGCCAACTCAGCCATCATGTCGGGATAAGCCTCGAACTCCGCAAGATCACCCAACTGGGAAAGCGACAACTGAGCGAACGCCTCCGACCCGGAACGCACATCGGCGGGGATACGCGCGATCCGCAACCGGCCACGCACGAACGACTCCGAACGGCCCGTCTTCGCCGCAAGCTCACCCACACCGGCACCCAGGTCAAGCAAACCCTGATACCCGTCAGCCTCCTCCAACGGCGTCAAATCGGAACGCTGGCAGTTCTCCACCAGCATCAGCTCACGCTCGGTCTTCGCATCCAACTCACGCACCACACACGGCACAGACTCCAAACCAGCCAACTTGCACGCCGCCAAACGACGATGACCAATCACCACACGAAACAGGCGCTCGCCGTGCTCCTCATGGTCGGGGGTTACCACAAGCGCCTGCTGCAGGCCCTGCTCCTTGATGCTGTCGGCGAGTTCGGTGACATCGCCCACGTCCCTGCGGGGATTGTTCGGGTTCGGGATGAGGCTCTTTACGTTGATATCGATGATGTTGATAGCCACTGAATCGGGTCACTGCTCCTTGATCGATAGATTCTGGTGTACGGGCAGGTGCGGCATGCGCTTCCTGCGCCGGCGTTGGCGCTCATGCTCCAGTTGCTGGCGTCCGTGCTTGCGTTTGCTCATGATTCAGTCCTCCTTGATTTCACCGGTATCCGGATCCACACCAGACGTGGGCAGATCACGCCACGGATCCAACAAACTGCGCTCGATATCCGCCTTCACCACACGCTCGCGGGCCTCGACCGGATAGTTAATGAGGTCGTTGACCGCGTTGGCGGCGTCGAAGATGTGCTGCGAGAGATCGCAGGCGTCGTACAAGGCATCGGTGATGGGGTCGATGTTCTTGTATTTCTCGATGTATTCATCCTTGGTGGCCAGGTCGAGCATCTTGCTGGCCGCGATGCGGAACGCGGCCGCGGCGTCCTTCATGCGTGACGCCTTGGCCGTCAGGGCGAGCAACATGAGCGGCGTGATCTCGTCGGGAATCAGCGCGTCCTGCACGCCATCGGTCTTTTTCTTTCGTGACATTGAATCTCCTTAGAATTCGGGGTCTTGGCTGTCTGATGAAAAATCGTTGGAAGCGCCGAACGTGGCGCCAGGAGAGGCGGGTGCCGGCTGAGCCCACGGGTCACCTTCCGGCATGCCGGGGTTCTGGGCCGGGGAACCGTTCTGCCAGCCTTGTTGCTGGTTGGCGGGTTTGGCCGGATCCCCATAGGTCGAGCCACCGGAATAGCCGCGACCGGATTGGACACGGTTGACAGCGGCGGTCGCATACCTCAATGAGGGGCCTATCTCGTCGACGGTCATGTCGATGACCGTGCGCTGGGAGCCGTCCTGCGCCTGGTACGAGTGCTGTCTCAGTCGGCCCTGGGCGATCACTCGCATGCCCTTCTTCAGGGACTGGACGCAATGGCCGGCCATGTCGCCCCACGCGGAGCAGCGCATGAATAATGCCTGCCCGTCCTCGAACTGGTTGGTCTGCCGGTTCCAGTTGCGCGGGGTCGAAGCGATCGTGAAGCTCGCCACGGTCGCGCCGCCGCCCGTGGTGCGCAGCTCCGGGTCGGCGGTCAGGTTGCCGATGATCGTGAGAGCGCTCTCCCCGGCCATCACGCATCACCGTCCAACGCGCGCAGCAGGGCAACGGCGGCGGAACGCACCTCGTCCGCCAAATCGAACAGCTCCCAGTCGGCGTCGTCCATCACGCCGTCCGCGAGCATGGAAGCGGCGCCGTACGCCTCATGCGCGAGTTCACGTCGCGCATCGGCCAGCTCGGCCTCCACATCGGACGTCTTGGATTGTGCGGGCGGTGCCGGCGGCTGGGCGAAGGCGCGCACCAATATCACGTCGTTGGCCTTCAGCGCTTCGGCGAGCATCGCCTCCAACACTGGCAATGAGGGCTTGTTCGGCCCCGCGTCCAACGCCAGCAGCAGGCTCTCCGCCACATCCGCCGCATTGGATCGCTCCGGTTTTTCCTTGGTCTCACTCAATTCGGTTTTCCTCCTCTGTAATCGGCTTTGGACGCGTATTCCACCAGCGCGCTCACTTTCCTGTTTTGACGGTCCACGTCCACCTGCTCCGCGTAGGGCAGCAGGTAGATGTACGGGTTGGCCGTCTGGCTGTTGCGGTCGCATATCCTGTCCCAGAACTCCTCGATCAGGTCGGCCGGAGGCCATGACATGCCCTCATCGGTGATGGGGCACCACATCTCTATGCGGCCACTGTCTGCTGCTGGAGCCCGCTCTGTTCTCCCCAGGCGATCACCTCCCTGACCGGGTAGGCGACGCGGCGGGTATCGCGTTTGCGGTGCTCGCGTTTGCCGCCGAGCTTGACGAATTTCGGGCCTTCGCCCCGGTATCTCCATACGCCGAGCGTGCCCACGGTGGGCGAACCCCCGAAATAGGCGCTCACCTTGTCTGCCTTCCAGTAGGCGACGCCGTCCTGGACGATGTCGGGCGGAATCATGGCGCTCATGGTGGTATCCTTTCTCCTGTAGCTGTTTTGCTTCGCCCACGTTGCCGCGTGGGCTTTTTCTTTCCCCGAAGGGCGTGGACCGTGCCGAATCGAACGGCTTCCCGCTGTTTGCCGCGCGTACATGACACCGCGATCTCCAGCGGGGGCGAACCTGCCGGCCCCGTGCGCCGCACCCGCTGGGGATGGGGTGCGACGCGAATGGTGTTAGCGACTGTCCTTGTCGATTGCCGGGGAAGGAAAGAATAGGAACCCCGGCAAGCCTTTATTCGACTCCCGCCTCGCTCAAAACGAGGCACAGGAGCCGCAATGGCACGAAACCGAATCCCATAAGGGAGGTGATGCCATTGCCGATGGGATGCGCGCAACCGGCGTGAGACATCACCCAGCCGATGCAGCAGGCGAACACCACGGCCCAGAGAATCAACCGGACCGTGAAGCCACGAGACAGTTCGTCGGGCTCGGGCCTCCTGTAGCCGCTCGCGTGCTGTCCGTAATCCTCGGCGTTCATCGTCCGGCCTCCGCATCGAGGATTCGACGGGCCAGGGCCACGAGCTCGCTGTGCGGGCCGCGCCACACCGCGTCCGTGATGCCCATGTCACCCAGACGCAATTCATCGATGCCATGGCTGAGAGCCTGATAGGAAAGGGGACGGTTCCCGTCCTCAGGGTTTGCGATGGTGAGTTTCTCGCTCATTGGTTTTTCCTTTTTTCGTGTTGGATCACCTCCCCCTAAGCTGGATATTGCGTACTACCAGCAATGAGAGGAGGTGAAAAAATGGACAACAGGACCAAGAACTATGTCGAGGTTGACGGCAATGTCCTTCCGGGGTCTCTTCGCGGTGTCATCGAACTGTTCGATGAAATCGTGGAGACGATAAAGGGATTGAAGCCCGGTGAGCGGAAAGTGGTGTACTTCGAGCTCGTTGAGAATAAATCGCTTGATCTGCCGGGAGGCACGATAGCCATCGCTCTGCACTCGGAATCATCCGTATCCGTCGTGGTCAATGATGATGGCTCCGATGAATACAAGAACTTCCAGAAACGCGTTTCTCAGAAGTAGGTTCGCGGACGTTCCGGGCAAACGAGGGTGTTCCATAATGTGCTTCGGCGTAACGGGACACCCTTCTGATTTCCCGGCGATTGTGGAGCTCCACAATCAGCAGGATGAACGAAACCACGAGATTGGTTGATGCGGCTGCGACACTGATGAACACAGTCATCACTTCACCTCGCTTTCGGCGAGCGCCGGAATGGTTGCGGTGCGGATGGGACGATGGGACGCATGATGCGGTAGATTCATCATGAATGCTCCTATGAGAAAGAAGTCGATGATGGTCACATGGTTGTGGAATCTGATACAGGGGGATTTCGCGCAGAACCCGACAGCCTGGATGGACTTGGCGATCACGGTTCTGGGAATCGTGCTCTCCCCGGTGGCGTGGTTCACGTCCAAATGTCTGGAGGGCAAAGCCGCGAAACGTGAGGCCAAGGATGCGCAGGAGAAGTTCGATGCCCAGCTTGAGGTGCTCAAAGGCCAATTGAAGGCCGCGAATGATTCGGTGGATGCGCTTCGCGCGCAGGTCAAGACGGCTGAGGATTCAGCCGATGCGTTGCGTGGACAGCTTGCCGCGCAGCGTACGCAGGCCCGGTTGGCCGAGGAGACCGCCAGTGTCCCGAAGTGGGACATATACCAAGTGCAGAACCTCAAGTATGCCGTCGCGAACGAGAACGCCTTTGATGCCCATGACGTTCGGGTGGTGCTTTCGAGCGGCAAGGAATACGAGCTGGGGAACATATCCAAGGGATCGTCCATCGGGTTCATGTTCATGGAGAAGGCGATTATGTGCGAGGACGGGTATGCCGACATCAGAATCACCTGGTCCCTTCCGGGTGAATCCGGGGAGCGTCATTCGGTGACGAAGCCGTCTCCTCAGTATCTGCACTGAACAAGGCGGCAAGCACATTATCGTCAATTCGCACGATTTTCCGATAGGAAATGATTTGCGGGCCGATTCCCGGGTATGTCTCGATACGCACCGGGTCGTCCGACATGTTCGCCAGAGTGTTTTCCGGTTCGTTGACGAGCGCGGCAAAACGGTGAATCTGATCGTTGTTCATTGAACGTAGTTCCACGACGGAGATGTCATTGCCCATCACTTCACCTCTCCTTCGGCGAGCGCTGGAATAGTGTTCTCAGCGGCGAGCGCGTTGGTGAGTGTTTCGATTGGGTCGCCGCCTGAGAGTTGTTGTGCGGCGATGAAGGCTGCAAGGCTGATGTCGTCGCCGTCGAGCCATTTGGCGACGGTCATGCGGTTGCGGCCGCAGGCCTCGGCGATGCTGGTCATTTTGGTTTTGGACAGGAGCACGCGGGTGCGGGTGTCGTGCACGGCACGTTTCGTGGCTTCAACTGCTGGTAGATTAGGCATGTGTTGACTCCTTTGACTGGTTGGAGGTTATGGTGAATGCGGCTGAGTATCTGATTGGCTTCTTCGAAGCCGGGACGACTGACGAAGCCGACAGGCAGGGGTATCGGTTTCCTGATGTCGTGCAAGCCCTCAGCGAAGTCGAGTCAGCGATTGACTCATGGGAGTCCATGGGTGTGGATGTGCATCTGATGAGGTCATGCCTTGAACGGTGGAAGAAGTCGGCATTAAACACGTTCATGGACATTGATGAGCTGCGGTGGGACATGTCGATGTTCACCCATGCGAAAACGCAGGAGAAACTTACCGACGGCGATCTCATGGGACTGCAATCCGTAGCCGAAAAACTATCGGCTTCCACCGTCTCGTACTCCGAGGATGCCCGGCAAAAGATGAGGAACATGATCGAGGAAGCCGTCAAATGCGTCCGTGCGGATGACAGTCTGCCCTCCGACTTGCTGGCGTACTTGTCCCGGTTGATTCGCGAAGCCCGCGAAGCGTTGGACGAATACGAGCTGACCGGCGACTTCAAGCTGTCGGTGGCGTTCGACCGACTGTGCAACGCATTACGAGTGGCCGAAACAAAAACGAAGAAGCATCCCGTGTGGGAAAAGTTCAATGAGCAGTTCATGGTTCCTCTTATCGCTCAGGTCGGGGTGAATGCTGCGGTGTACGGTCTGACCGTCGCTCAGGTGCTGCCTGCGATCGGTAGTTGACCTCGGCAATCAGGTTGTTGACCGCCGTCATCTCGTACTTGTCAATTGCCTCGGCGGTCAGATTCCTCTCGCGCAACAGGCGACGCATATCCGTGCAGAAACCCATCACGAGATTCATGTACAGATACAGCTCCCTGACCGGAATCTTCCTGTAATCGATCCGTGCCATCTCAACCACCTCCTATAGCGTTTGCTCTAATGAAATTGAATATAGCGCCTGCTATATTTTGTAGCAAGTGCTCGGCGTGTCTGCTATAGTTGAGCTCATGAGCACGAACAAGCGAGAGCGAACCATCGTCGATGATGTGTCCGCAAAAATACTCGACAGAGTAATCAATCGAGCGGGTATGAATAACTCAGCAATTGATCGAGCGTCGAAAAGCGCAATCGGGTACAACCGAGTACGTGATATTCGCAATGCCCTTAAAGCGCCAGTGAGACTATCCGAGTTTCTTATAATTTGCGACGCTTGTGGTGCCGATCCGGTGCAAACCCTACGCGAGATCATCACCGAGGCAAGACGCATGGAACTCGAACAACAAACCGCAACGACAAAGAAACCCGCCAGCGAGCGCTTTGTTGTTGATGAATCTACTTCGGAGCCTGACTGGCTGTCCATGGCCGCGAAGCATGGTGATATTGAGGCCGAGCAGGAAGCCTATGAGGAGATGCCATGAGCGAGGACGCTTTGGAATACATCGCCCTGCAATGGGCGAGCCGAATACACGACCGGCCACTACCGGACAAGCTCGAAGGCGTGTACGACGCGGAGCATAACGAGATCATTCTCAGCGACAAGCTCTCGCCTGTCCAGCGCCGGTGCGTGCTGGCGCATGAGATTAGTCACGCCAAGCACCACGACATCGGGTGCAAGACCGATGCCTACACGGAGCAGCGGGCGGACGTTGAAGCCGCCAAAATGCTCATAAGCCAGACCGACTACGTCACTGCCGAAATCCTGTACGGCAACGACGAATGCGCAATAGCAAGAGAACTGAGCGTAATGCCATGGATAATCAGGGCATACAAACAATGGCTGCACGATAGCGTAGCCATCTGAAGAAAGAAGAAATAATGACCGAGCCAGCACCCATGTCGGCACAACCACCGGCACCACAAGACGAACAGCCGGAAACTGTATCTCCGGCACCACACCCGGCAGCGAAGAAACTTCCGATACCCGCCATCATCGCCATCACGGCGGTCGTCGGACTGGTCATCGGACTCGCTGGCGGGATTGGCGGCATGTACCTGTACACCACCCCGATCATCGACAATCTTCGCGAATCTTATTCACAGTCGGAGGCGAAGGCGCAGACCCTGACGGAGCAGCGCAACGAGCTCAGCGGACAAGTGGAAACGCTCCAGCAGCAGGTGGACGAACTAAAGCCGCAGGCCAACGAAGGCAGCTCGGGCCTGACTATTCTGGAGAGGAACGTGCGCGACACAAGCGGCACCCGCGTGGTCGAATACATCGTCCGCAACGACACGAACAAAACCCTTGACGACATCATCCTCGACTTCCGGTACCTCGACGCGAACGACAATGTCGTGGACAGCATGTCGATGAGCAACAATGCCAGTGTGGAGCCCGGCAAGACAGGCATCGTCACCGCATACGTCGCCATGGAAGCGGAACGGCAACCCACCGCGAAGAAAGTTCAGGTGGAAAGCGCGGCCGCCACCATCAACGGGCAACGCTATACCGTGGAAATCCCACAAGACCCAGCCGTGGAATTCTAACGAATAGATTCCAGCCGAACCATGGCATTGCGACAGAGAAAGAGCAGACAATGAAAAAAGCCGTTATGTTCCTGCTAAGCGCGGCAATAGTTGTATCCCTGACAGCTTGCGTCGGATCCGCGAAAACGCATGAGCTCAGCAAACAGTCATTCATTGACGATTATGGGTATTCGGAAGAATACTGGCCTTGGTCGGCGGACGATACGACCGTCGAATGCAAGGATCACAACGCCGTCATCATGACAATCGACGGGACGACGTACCCGCTCAACGGGATGGCGAAGGATTGGAAATACGCCAACGGCGATTTGAACAACGTATGGAAAGACAACCCCGATGTTGACGGGTTGAAGGTTGACGTCAGCGATTACAACCACATAGCACTCGGTTTCTGCGGCATCGATTCACCGTCGCTACATGATTCGACCAATTAAAAAGAATTGCCCTGCCGGCGTTGCAGCGCCAACAGGGCGGTTTGAAGAATCCAGCTAGTTCAAGAAAGGAGGACGCTTCACCCCATATCCTACACGGGGCGAAGCCATACCCGAAATGTCAGATTTACCCAAATACAGGAGGGGTGACAGGCTTGGGAACGCAGAACAATCGTTCCGCAGCATGCTCATCGTCTCCGTCAAGAGTCACACGCCACGAATAATTCCCCGGCGCGAGTGCGAGTCCGTTGGAGAAATCCAGTGTTCCGAGACTGACCGCACCGATATGGTTCCTTTGGTCGAGGGGGAGTCCAGCAAGGCCCGCATCAATCGTCATGATGTTCGCGATACGCAAGGATTGGGGCATCGGACCGGCAACCTCGACGACGTCTCCCTTCTCGTCACGCAGGGAGTATTCGACGGCCACCTCGCACGGGCATATATCCGCCGGCACGTGTATCTCCGTGAACACGGTGAATCGCGGCGTCATGCCATTGGGCGTGAGGGGGAAGATATTGGCACCGGAGCCAAGAACATTCCCCATACCGGAACCGTCCACGGCGGCGAAATTGGCGAGCTGCACGATAATCGACGCGCGTTCAGAAACCTCACTCATATGTCAGGCCACCATTCTGCGTTCTTCGATGCCCTGGTTGGCGGTGGTGGACACGTTGACCGGTTCGAAATACTCGCCTTTGCCGCCGTTCTTCATCAGCTCCGGGGTGGGAAACACGAAGATGGTGTTGTTCGGAACAACTTCAGTCCCGTTGTCCAAAAATTCACGAATGGTGGTGGGCTCGTTGTCATCGAAAAAGAACGGTATATCCTCGCGTGCGAGCTTGCGGGTTTCGGCGAACGTGTCGCCGGCGGCGGAGAATCCCGGCATATCATCGGATTCGGCCCACCATACGCCGTCTTCCCTGTGATAGGTGATGTTCACCTGTCGTGTATCCATGTTGCGCCTCTTCATTTCTGCCCGAGGATACCGCGGATCTCCTCTTCGGATAACCCGACGTCCTTCACCAGTGTCTTCTTTACCAGTCCGGGCGGAACAGTCTGCCCGTCATGGAAGGCAAAGGTCAACGGTGGACGACCCTCCGCCTTCATTCTTTTATGCGAACCATTCGCGCGGTCAATCCCGTATCCCAGACCACGAAGGGTACGGAACAGGTCCGAGGCCTTCATCGATGGGTATACGATCGGCATGCGCGATTGCCTTTCGGTTGGTTCAATTCAGCAACAGTCCCATTAAATCACATTAAAACCGGTTAAAACGTGAATCTTCCATTATTAAGCAGGTAATAAAATGGCTAACGTCACCAGATACAAGACAACCAAAGACGAAACCAGATACCGTGTGAGGTATCGCAAGCCGGACGGCACGCAGACCGACAAGCGCGGATTCAAGCGCAAAATCGACGCGGAGACGTGGGCGGCGGAGCATGTCACCATTGCCAAGGCCACCAACAGCTATGTTGACCCGGAGGACGGCAAACGACGTGTTGGAGACCTCTACGAGCAATGGCTGAAGGAGAAATGGCCGTTTTGGAAGGAGACCACGCGGATCAACGCCACCGACGCATGGAGGCTCCACTGCGAGGCTCGATGGGCCGACCGTCGGATCGGCACCGTCACCCGCGCCGAAGTCCAGGCATGGATCAGCGACATCATCGAGAACTCGGGTGCTCCATCCGTGAGACGCCCGTACCAGACCATGCTCGGCATCTGCCGCATGGCCGTGCGGGACAGGCTCATACTCGACAACCCCTGTGAAAACGTTGAACTCCCCAAGCTGCCGAGGCGCAAGAGCCGTCGCGTGTACCTGACCATATCCCGGCTGCTCGCATTCGCCGACGAATGCGCCAGGGGAAAGCATCTGGGGGAGGAGCGGCGGGCGCTCGTGCTGACATTGGGCTTCTGCGGGTTGCGCTGGGGCGAGGCGGCGGCGTTGAAGGCCCGTGACCTGGACTTCGGTCGGGGAGTGCTGCATGTGGGCGGCAACCTCGTGTACGTCGGGGCACGATGGGTCGAGGACACTCCGAAGAACAGCGAGGAACGCGACGTGCCCATGCCTCTCATCGTCATGGAAGCGCTGAAACCGATATGCGGGGAACGCGAACCGGACGAAAGGGTGTTCCGTGATCTGCGGGGCGGCCCGATCATGAAGCAGAGCACGGCGAAGACGACCGGCTGGTGGTATCACGCGCTGGTGCGCCTGGGCTGGCCGAAGGAGGAATGGCCCACGCCTCATGACCTGCGTCACACCGCCGCCTCGCTGGCCGTGCACGCGGGCGCGAACGTCAAGGCCTTACAGAGGATGCTGGGCCACAAGAACGCGAGCATGACGTTGGATGTGTACGCGGATCTGTTCGACAGCGATTTGATGGATGTTGCCCGTATGCTCGATGCTGCGGTGCAGGTGGAGACAAGCATGGAAAAATGTGGGCAAAATGTGGGCAAAAACATTTTGGAGCCCGTATGAAACCCTCAGAAACGTTGGAATCACGCCATTCCCGTGAATGGTGGTTCTTCAGCAAGTTAAAAGACGCACTGAGCTGAGAGTGGATGCGTTCTTGGCTCCCCCTCAGAGAGGGGAGCCAAGTCTGTTACTTCAGCAGGGAACGGCACATGGAGCGGTATTCGTTGACGTAGCCGCCGCCGAAGAAGACGCAATGGCCGGCGATGGGGTAGAGCTGCCAGAGCGTGATACGCTCCTGCCATCCGGCCTTCAGCGGATGTACGGACTGGTAGCCCTCGGTGATTTCGCTCAGATAGCTCATGCCGAACAGGTGCAGCATAGACAGATCCTCCTCGCGATGACCGCCATGTGCCGCCGGGTCGATGAGCACGGCCTCGGGCTGCCCGGAATCGGCGGTCCACATCACATTGCCGCTCCACAGATCGCCGTGGATGCGCGCCGGCTTGTCGGCTGCGGCGCGGCCCATCAGATCCGGCAGCGCTTCAATCACGCGCTCAGTCAACTCAACATCGCGCTTATCCAGCTCGCCACGCCTCACACCAAGGTTGACCATCGGGCGCAGCCGTCCATCAGCGAAATAGCTGATCGGGTCGGTCCACTCGCCGGTATCCATTTTCACTGGGTCCTGCAATGGTCCGAAGTAGCATGTGCCGTTATATCCGTCAGGCGCAGACCCGAAATATTCGGCACCAGTATCATGCATATGGGCCAGAGCCGCACCAAAAGCTCGTGCCGCCTGAGGCGTGGGGGACGCGCTACCCACACGTTCGATATCCAGATAATCCTTGCCCCAGCCGTATACCTGCACCACGCGCGGGCCGCCCTGCGCATGAGCCGCTCCCAACCATTCGAGTCCTCGGCCCTCGCATTCGAAGAATCCTTCCGGTGCGAATGCCCTGCTTTTGCGATACGTGGCCATAATGCTCCCTTCGTCGCTTACGTACTATATCCACTTTCATTGTAGAAGCCGTAGATGTTACCGATTCTTAGCGTTGTTCTACACCCCCTTGGGTAGGGTGTTCATCGTCATAGCACATCAAATACTCAGAAATCACGAGGGGTTATGAATTTTTTCCAAGCGATCATTCTCGGCATCGTTCAGGCGCTGACCGAATATCTCCCGGTATCCTCCAGCGCGCATATCCGTATTTTCGGCGATTTGATGCTGGGCTCTGATCCCGGTGCGGCGTTTACCGCCATCATCCAGATCGGCACCGAACTGGCGGTGATCCTCTACTTCCGCCATGACATCATCAACATCCTCACCCATTGGTTCGGCTGCCTGTTCGGCAGGAACGGCAAGGATTGGAAAGCCCGTATGGGGCGCGGCGACGAATACGCCACACTCGGCTGGAATATCATCGTCGGTTCCATTCCGATCGTCATCCTCGGCTTCACGCTGCAGGACGTCATCGAAACCTCGTTGCGCAACCTGTGGATCACGGTGACCGTGCTGCTGGTGTTCGGCGTGCTGCTGTGGGTGGTGGACGCCAAGGCCCGGCAGAACAAGACCATGGACGATATGACGTACCGTGATGCGTTCCTCTTCGGTCTGGGCCAGTCCATGGCACTGATTCCGGGCGTGTCCCGCTCCGGCGGCACCATCACCGTTGGACGTGCACTGGGATACACCCGCGAAGCCGCCGTGCGCCTGAGCTTCCTGATGGCGATTCCCGCGGTGTTCGGTTCGGGGCTGCTGGAAACCGTCAAGGCCGTGAAGAACTACAAAACCGATGCGATGTTCCCCGGCTGGGGGCCGACCCTCGTGGCCATGGTCATCAGCTTCGTACTCGGCTATATCGTGATCATCGGCTTCCTGAAGTTCGTATCGACCTTCTCCTACAAGGCCTTCGCCATCTACCGCATCGGTTTGGCTGTGGTCGTCGCCTTGCTGCTGATCGTGGGCGTGCTGCCGGCCATCGATCCCTCCGTGGCGGCTGCGGCATAAGACAGATCAATAGAGGCGACTCAATATAATGGTGCTCCCGCCGGCGGGAGCCGTCAGCGAAGCTGACTGATGATGGTCACTGGAATATGCCAGCAGAACCACCCTCAGTCTCGCTACGCGAGCCAGCTCCCGACATTTTGTGCGACGTGCACATGCTCCCGCTGGATGAACAGCCCACAGGGCTGCTCATCCAGCGGGAGCATCACCATATATGGGCTAATTACCCATCTGGCGCAGAAATGCTTCCGCTTCTTTGACCAGTTGTTCGGCCTGGGGCGCTCCCAAAGAAGCCTCCGCCTCGGCTTTCTGCTGCAAGTCGTAGTCGTGCTCCAAATGCTCCACATAATCATGAAGCTGGTCATTACAACGAACCAGTATCGATGCCTGAGCCTTCCACTGTTCGGCTTTCTGCTTCAGATCTGCCGTATCGAAGGTGAAGCCGATATGCTTGCCCAACGCATCCAGCAATCGCATAGTGCCGGCAGAACATTCGTCGCTGCCCAAATATTGGGGGATGGACACCCACATTGAGGAATGAGCAAAGCCTTGCTGCGCGGCGGCCACATCCAGAACAGTAGGAATGCCCACCGGGCCGTTATACGACCGGTCTCCTTCGCACTGACAGTCTCCGTCGCTGACGGCGATGGGCAACGGCCGAGTATGCGGGCAATCGGAGAACATCGAACCTAACGTAATGATTCGATTGACATCCAGCTCATCGGCGATGGCCAGACTCTGGCTACAGTATTCCTTCCACCGATAGTTCGGTTCAGGGGCGATCTGCGCATAGATATGCTTGCCTGCGTCCAACGTGATGTCGTAGAACGTAGTCTGCGGCCAGATAAGATTGGTGCGTCCCGAAACATGGCACAGCATAGGACGGGCAACCTGGTAGTCATAGAAATCATCACAACGGATATGACGAATCTCGCGGGACTCATATCGCTTGACCAGATGGCGCACCACGTTCGTCGCCGCCTGACAGGCATCATTCCATCCCTCGAATGCGGCGATCAATACTGCGCCGGTGTCCTTCGCTGCTTCACTCATACCTCTAGAGTAACTGGAGTTCATTGCCCGAAGCGCACGCTTTAGCCATAAGCGAGAGTATGCAATTACAGGCGACACGCCGCAGCTGGACGAACTACACGCATGTGTGTATAGTAAACACTCGTGCTTCGGCAGGGAGACCTCGCCAAGGAAACACACGCGGACATAGCTTAGTTGGTAAAGCGCAACCTTGCCAAGGTTGAGACCGCGGGTTCGAGTCCCGTTGTCCGCTCTAGGTCCGTGAGTTGACAGACCTTACGGTGGGTTAGCCAAGCGGTTAGGCAGCGGCCTGCAAAGCCGTATAGACGAGTTCGACTCTCGTACCCACCTCTCAGACCAGCGAAGCAATTCAATGGGATGAAATATGACCCGGGCGGTTGGCGCAGTGGTAGCGCACTTCCCTGACACGGAAGGGGTCACAAGTTCGAATCTTGTATCGCCCACTCGATGAATCGCCGGCAGAATGTTGTCGGTTTTTTCATCACAAGCTCGGGCGATTGGCGCAGCGGCTAGCGCACTTCGTTCACACCGAAGGGGTCGTAGGTTCGATTCCTACATCGCCCACTGGATTCCGCTTCTCACGGCGGATTCCTTTGCGGACATAGCTTAGTTGGTAAAGCGCAACCTTGCCAAGGTTGAGACCGCGGGTTCGAGTCCCGTTGTCCGCTCCACAACGAAACCTCGCTTCGGCGAGGTTTTTTCGTATTGGTTCAGATGCTGGTGGTATTTGTCGTATGCCCAACCTATCGTGTCCTAAGTTGATTAACCAGTCCAGGCCTGCACATTAGTACCGCGGGCCCCGATAGCAAAGGACAAATCATGGCGCAAGCTACCATCTCCATAACAGTCAACGGCGAAGCGAAGGAGGTGGAAGCAACCACCACCGGCGTAGAACTGTTCGCGGAAGACAAGAACATCATCGCGGTCAAGATCAACGGCGAAAACCGTGACCTGTACACGCCGCTTGCCGACGGCGACACCGTAGAGCCCATCACGCTCGATTCCGAAGACGGCCTCGCGATCATGCGTCACTCAGCCACCCACGTCATGGCCCAGGCCGTGCAGGAGGTCTATCCGAACGCCAAGCTCGGCGTCGGCCCGGTGATCAAGGACGGCTTCTACTATGATTTCCAGGTTGACAAGCCCTTCACCCCGGAAGACCTCAAGGACATCGAGAAGCGCATGCAGCGCATCATCAAGTCCTCCCAGTCCTTCCGCCGCCGGTCCGTGACCGAGGAAGAGGCCCTGAAGGAAGAGGCCGACCAGCCCTTCAAGATCGAGCTGATCGAAGACAAGGAAGCACACCTCGACCCGGCCGCCGCCACCGAGATTTCCGAGAAGGAACTCAGCTTCTACGACAACGTCGACCGTGACGGCAATGTGGTCTGGAAGGACCTGTGCCGCGGCCCGCACCTACCGAACACCCGCTACATCAAGGCTTTCAAGATTGAGCGTTCAGCCGCTGCTTACTGGCGTGGCAGCGAGAAGAACCCGACCATGCAGCGCATCTACGGCACCGCATGGGCCACCAAGGACGATCTCAAGGCATACCAGACCCGTCTGGAGGAAGCCGCCAAGCGAGACCACCGCAAGCTCGGCGCCGAGATGGACCTGTTCTCCTTCCCGGACGAGATCGGCCCCGGTCTGGCTGTGTTCCACCCGAAGGGTGCCGCCGTGATCAACGCGATGGAGGACTACTCCCGTGAAATGCACCGCAAGCACCACTACAGCTTCGTGCAGACACCGCACATCACCAAGGGCGGCCTGTACGAGACCTCCGGCCACCTGCACTGGTACAAGGACGGCATGTACCCGGCCATGCACCTCGACGAGGAGTACGACGCGGACGGCAACGTGACCAAGCCCGGCTTCGACTATTACCTGAAGCCGATGAACTGCCCGATGCACAACCTGATCTTCAAGTCGCGCCAGCGCTCCTACCGTGAGCTGCCGCTGCGCCTCTTCGAGTTCGGTACCGTGTACCGCTACGAGAAGTCCGGCGAGGTCCATGGCCTGACCCGTGTGCGTGGCTTGACTCAGGACGATTCCCACATCTACTGCACCCGCGAGCAGATGAAGGACGAGCTGACCAGCCTGCTGACCTTCGTGCTGAATCTGCTCAAGGACTTCGGTCTGTCCGACTTCTACTTGGAGCTCTCCACCAAGGATCCGGATAAGTACGTCGGCTCCGACGAGATCTGGGAGGAGGCCACCCGTACCCTGCGTGAGGTCGCCGAGGCATCCCACCTCGACCTCGTGGCCGATCCGGGCGGGGCCGCCTTCTACGGCCCGAAGATCTCCGTGCAGGCCCGTGACGCCATCGGCCGCACCTGGCAGGTCTCGACCATCCAGCTCGACTTCAACCTGCCCGAGCGTTTCCAGCTTGAGTACATCGCGAAGGACGGCACCCATCAGCGTCCGGTGATGATTCACCGCGCCCTGTTCGGCTCCATCGAACGCTTCTTCGCCGTGCTGCTCGAGCACTACGCTGGCGCCTTCCCGGCGTGGCTGGCCCCCGTGCAGGTGCTCGGCGTGCCGGTTGCCGACGAGTTCGCCCCGCATCTGGCCGGTTTCGTCAAGTCCCTCGAGGATGAGATGGTCCGTTGCGAGATCGACTACTCCGATGACCGCTTCGGCAAGAAGATTCGCAACGCCTCCAAGTCCAAAGTGCCGTTCATCCTCATCGTCGGTGAGGAAGACATGAACAACAACGCGGTGAGCTTCCGCTTCCGCGACGGCAGCCAGCTCAACGGCGTACCGGTGGACAAGGCTCGCGAGCAGATCCTCGCCGTGATCGCCAAGCGCGTCCAGGTGAACTCCGCCGACGACTTCAACGCCGCTGTAGCTGAGTAAAGGAATACATGATGGCTGACGTGCGTGTCGATGATCCGGCGGACTTCCCGCCTCAGGAAGACACGGTCGAACGACTGTGGACCCCGCAGCGCATGACCTATGTGCTGCGCAACAGCGAGGATCGTCCGACCAAACCCAAGTCGAAGGAATGTCCGTTCTGCGCCGGACCGAAGAAGTCCGACGAAGACGGCCTCATCGCCTGGCGCGGCACGCACGTGTTCGCCATCATGAACCTCTACCCGTATAACGTCGGGCATCTCATGATTTGCCCGTACCGTCACGTCGGATTCATCACCGAACTTGACGACGCCGAATTGTTCGAGTTCGAGAAGGCCACCACCCTCGCCATGAAGGTGATGGAGACCGTCTCCCATCCGGACGGATACAATATCGGCATCAATCAGGGCGAGGTAGCGGGCGCGGGGGTCGCGGCCCATCTGCATCAGCATGTGGTGCCGCGCTGGAACGGCGACGCGAACTTCATGCCCATCGTCGCCCAAACGCGCACCATGCCGATTCTGCTGTCCGATCAGCGGGATGCGTATGCCAAAGCGTTTGCACAGCTGGCTTCCGACTACCATCTGCCGCTCGTCTGATACCGGCGCGATACCCTCATGCATCTGGTCGAACCAGCGCATGATTCAAAAAGACAATCGAGAACATCACGGGTATGTCTGATTAACGGCCTACAATCGTTTCGTTTGACATCATCCGTTTATTACTGCTAGGAGCATTATGTCAGGTCATTCCAAGTGGGCGACCACCAAGCACAAGAAGGCCGCCATCGACGCCAAGCGCGGCAAGCTCTTCGCCAAGCTCATCAAGAACATCGAAATCGCCGCCCGCCTCGGCGGTGGCGACCCAGACGGCAACCCGTCCCTGTACGACGCCATCTACAAGGCCAAGAAGGCCTCCATGCCGGCCGACAACATCGCCCGCGCCGTCAAGCGTGGTGCCGGTGACGAAGACGGTGCCGCCAACTACGAGGACATCGTCTACGAGGGCTACGCTCCCGCTGGCGTGGGCCTCATCATCGAGTGCCTGACCGACAACCGCAACCGTGCGGCCGCCGAAGTGCGTTCCACCCTGACCAAGGGCAACGGCTCCCTGGCCACCTCCGGCTCCGTGTCCTTCAACTTCGAGCGCAAGGGCCAGATCGTGGTTCCGTCCGAAGGCGTGGACTTCGACAAGCTGTTCGAGACCGCAGCCGAGGCTGGCGCCGAGGATGTCACCGATGACGATGAGGTCTACACCGTCATCACCGGTCCGTCCGACCTGTTCACCGTGCGCAAGGCTCTGCAGGACGCCGGTTTCGACTACGATTCCGCCGATCAGGTCATGCAGCCGAAGAACGAGGTCGAGCTGAGCCTCGAGGATGCACGCAAGGTGTCCAAGCTCATCGACAACCTCGATGATCTCGATGATGTGCAGAACATCTACTCCAACTGGACCGCGTCCGATGAGGTGATGGCCCAGCTCGACGAGGAGTAGTCCTCGTGATCATCCTCGGCGTCGACCCCGGGCTCACGCGCTGCGGGGTCGGCGTGATCGAAGCCGGCGAACACCGCCGGCTTTCGTTTATTCATGTGGACGTGGTGCGGTCCTCGCCCGACATCACCCAGGATCTGCGCCTGCTGGCCATCTATAACGGTCTGTCCGAGAAAATGGACCGCTTCGCGCCTGATGCCGTGTCCATCGAGCGTGTGTTCGCCCAGTCCAACCGCAACACCGTGCTCGGTACCGCGCAGGCGGCCGGCCTTGCCATGCTCGCCGCCGCGCAACGCGGCATCCCCGTGGCGCTTCACACCCCGACCGAGGCGAAACTGGCCATCACCGGCAACGGGCAGGCGCAGAAGGTGCAGGTGGAACGCATGGTGACGCGTGTCCTGAACCTTACCAAGATGCCGACGCCCGCCGACGCCGCCGACGCGCTGGCCTTGGCCATATGCCATGCCCTGCGTCCGGCGGGGGCGCTGCAGGGCGGCGAGCGTGAGCAGCATCTGACCGCCGCGCAACGCCAGTGGGCTGAGGCCGCGCAAAACTCCACGCGCCGACGCAAGAACAGCGATCGAGGTATGTAGTATACTTTCGAACAGATGTTCGAATCCTGAATACCGAAACGTTCAAGGAGTACCTGTATGATTGGCATGCTGACCGGGCGGGTGGAATCGGTTGAAACCGACACCGCATTGATCGACGTCGGGGGAGTGGGCTATGAGACGCGCATGTCCGCCACCGACTTGGGCCGCCTGCACGCCGGCCAGGACGCCTGCGTCTTCACGTATCTGAACCTCTCGCAGGATTCTGTCACACTGTATGGGTTCCTCGACCGGGACTCCAAGAGAGTGTTCCTGCAGCTCATCAAGGTCTCCGGCATAGGACCGAAGGTGGCGCAGTCGCTGCTGGGCACGATGACCCCAAGCCAGCTGGCCCGCGCCATCGCCGACAATGACGCCGCCGCACTGGCCAAGGCGCCGGGATTGGGCAGGAAGGGCGCGCAGAAGATCATCCTGGAGCTCAAGGGATCCGTCGATCTGAACCAGTCCGATGACGCGTCGGCCGGCAACGCGCCATACCAGCCGACCGTCGACGCCGGCGTGGAGCAGGTCGTGGAGGGTCTGATCTCTCTTGGCTGGCGTCAGCAGGACGCTCAGCGGGCCGTCACCGAAGCCTGCGCAGAGAACGATGTTCCCATGCCGCTGGCCTCCGACGATGCGCCGCGTGTGCTGCGGCTCGCCTTGGCCCGTATGGATAGGGGGCGCTGATGAACGAGACGACGGATTACGGCGCCTCCAACACCGGTGCCAACGAGGAGTCGTTACGCATGGTCTCCTCGCAGCCGATCGGCAACGAGCCGGTCAGCGATGAGGAATTGCGCCCGCATGTCCTTGGGGGATTCATCGGCCAGCCCCGGCTCAAAGCCCAGCTTCAACTGTTCCTCGACGCCGCGCGCAAGCGGGACGTGCCGCCCGATCATATCCTGCTCGCCGGCCCACCCGGTTTGGGCAAGACCACGTTGGCCATGATCGTGGCCAACGAGCTCGAAGTGCCGATTCGCGTCACTTCCGGGCCTGCGGTCCAACACGCCGGCGATCTCGCCTCGATTCTCAGTTCGCTTGATACCGGTGAGGTGTTGTTCATCGACGAGATCCACCGTCTGCCGCGCGCCGCCGAGGAGTTGCTGTACATCGCGATGGAGGATTTCCGTGTCGACGTGATGGTCGGCAAGGGTCCGGGCGCCAGCTCCATTCCGTTGACCCTGCCGCGGTTCACCGTCATCGGCGCCACCACGCGCGAGGGCATGTTGCCGAGTCCGTTGCGCGCACGCTTCGGTTTCACCGCACATCTTGACTTCTACCCGCACGACGAGCTGCAGAAGCTCATCGAACGTTCGGCCAATGTGCTGGGCGTGAATCTTGGCGACGGCTCGGCTCGGGAACTCGCGTTGCGTTCGCGCGGCACGCCGCGCATCGCCAATCGTCTGCTGCGCCGTGTGCGCGATTGGGCGATCGTGCATGACCTGATCGAGGTGCGGTCGGATGACGTCAAGGAGGCCTTGGCCTTATACCAGATCGATTCGGAGGGTCTTGACCGCCTGGACATCGCCGTACTCGACGCCATCGTGCGTAATTTCAATGGCGGGCCCGTGGGACTGAACAACCTTGCGGCCATGGTGGGCGAGGAGTCGGAGACCGTGGAAACCGTATGCGAGCCGTATCTCGTGCGTGAGGGTTTCCTGATCCGCACCCCGAAAGGCCGCGTGGCCACTGAGAAGGCCTGGCGACACCTGGGGATTACGCCAAGGGATGATGTCAGCAAGCCCTTCTAGACTTTTCCTGTTTGCACACTTGGCGACATTTCGTCAATGCCGTTCATCTGAAGGAGTTTTCCGTGGAACAGTCCATTATGCTTATCGTGATCATCGTCGTTTTCGGCGGCATGATGTGGTGGCAGTCCAAGAAGGCCAAGCAGCAGCAGCAGGAGAAACAGGACTTCCGTCGCAACCTGCAGCCAGGCACCGAGGTCATCACCATCGGTCAGGTGATCGGCAAGGTCGTCGAGGTCGATGAGCAGTACGAGGAGATCGTCATCGACTCCGAGGGATCCAAGCTGCGTTTCGGTTTCAACGCCATCGCCCGCGAATACATCCGCCCGGCCTACGTGTCCGATGCCGAGGTCGACGAGAACGGCGATCCGCTTCCCGACCAGGATGCCGGGACTCCGACCGCCGATGAGTCCGGGCAGACCCCGATCGAGGCGTCCATCACGTCCGGAGAGAACGATGCGGCCGAGGACGTCGACTCCCCGGCCGCCGCAGACGGGACCGCCACGAAGTAGGCCGTACGATTTGGCGGCGTCGCAGCACATCAGTACAGGAGGGTGAATATTATGGCACAGTCGGACATCACCATCGACGCATTGGACAAGGTGGGACGGCAGGACGCCGAATATCTGGTGTCGTTGGTGCGTTCCATACCCGGGTTCCCCAAGGAAGGCATCATCTTCCGTGATTTCATGCCGGTGTTCGCCGATCCCAAGGGCCTGAGAATCCTGCTCGAGGCGCTTGAGGCGGCCCTGCCGGTGCCGGCGGGCGAATTCGATTCCATCGCCGGCCTCGAGTCGCGCGGATTCCTGTTCGGCCCGGCTCTGGCCGCCCGCATGGGCAAGGGGTTCATCGCCGTACGCAAGGCCGGCAAGCTGCCGCCCGAGACCATCGGCGAATCCTATGATCTCGAATACGGCTCGGCGCGCGTCGAGATCGAGACGGATGCCGTGCAGGCGGGGGAGCGGGTGCTTATCGTCGATGACCTCATCGCTACGGGCGGCACCGCCAAGGCCGCCACCGATCTTATCGACAAGGTGGGAGGCACCGTGGCGGGCTATGGTTTCGTGATGCGGCTCGAAGGCCTCGACGGCATCGACAAGCTTGGCGGCAAGCCCGTCAGCTCGCTGATGGCGATGCCGGCCTGAGCGTTCGTCTCACCCAACATACATTCGGTTTTTAAGGTCCGTCATGTACTGTGTACAGTTACATGACGGACCAATTACATAGTCAGGGAAGGATCGATGGATCTTTACGAATATCAGGCGCGTCAGCTGCTCGAGGAACAGGACATTCCCACCCCGAGCGCCATCTTCGCCCAGAACTCCCATGAAGTCGCGGAAGCGGCGGACACAATCGGCTATCCATGCGTGATCAAGGCGCAGGTCAAGATCGGCCATCGCGGTCAGGCTGGCGGCGTCAAGATCGCCCACAACCGCGACGAGGCCATTGTCGAATCCGAGTCCATTCTTCCGATGACCATACACGGCCACAAGGTCTCCGGCGTGCTCGTGGCCGAAGCCAAGAACATCCTGCATGAGTACTATGTATCCATCTCCGTGGATCGCACCTCTCGCGACTTTGATGTGCTGGCCACCGCCAACGGCGGCACCGAGGTGGAGGAGATCGCCAAGGAGCATCCGGAATCCGTCAAACGCCTGCACATCGACGCGCTCGGCGATTTCGATCTGGCCGCGGCCACCGAGATGGCCCGCAGCATCGGCTTCTACCATGCCGACGTCGATCAGGCCGCGCAGATTCTGCTGAAGATGTGGCGCGTCTTCAAAGACAACGACGCCACACTCGTGGAGATCAACCCTCTGGCCAAGATCGGCGACCCGGACGACGAGTCCACCAAGCAGCTGAGCGCCTTGGACGCCAAGATTTCCCTGGACGACAACGCCGCCTTCCGGCATGGTGGCTGGGAGCGATTCGTGGATTCCGTCGTCCCCGACCCCTTCGAGCAGCGCGCCCGTGAACACGGACTGCATTACGTGCATCTGCACGGCGAGGTCGGCGTGATCGGCAACGGTGCCGGACTCGTCATGAGTTCCCTGGACGCCGTCTCCGGCGCCGGCGAGGAGCAGGGCAGCAATGTCAAACCCGCCAACTTCCTGGACATCGGCGGCGGCGCCTCCGCCGCGGTCATGGCCGAGAGCCTGCAGATCGTCCTGTCCGACCCGCAGGTCGAATCCGTATTCATCAACGTATACGGCGGCATTACTTCCTGCGTGGAGGTCGCCAACGGCATTCTCGAAGCCGTCGCCAAGCTCGGCGGTTCCAAACCCATCGTCGTGCGCTTCGACGGCAACGCGGCGGCCGAGGGTCTGCATATCCTCGCCTCCGCGAACAAACCGAATATCCATGTGTCCGAAACCATGGAAGACGCGGCGGCCAAGGCCGCGCAGCTCGCCGGTGAGGCGATTCAGTCCAAGGAGGTTCTCTGATGCTGTTCATCGAAGACGGCGCTCCGGTCATCGTCCAAGGCATGACCGGCCATCAGGGCATGACCCATACGGCGCGCATGCTCAAGGCCGGCACCAATATCGTCGGCGGCGTGAATCCGCGCAAGGCCGGGATGCACGTCACCTTCCCCGGTGCCCAAGGTGGCGCCGACGCCGATATCCCCGTGTTCGCCACCTGCGCCGACGCCCGTGAAGCCACCGGCGCCAAGGCCAGCGTGGTGTTCGTGCCGCCGAAGTTCGCCAAGTCCGCTGTGGTCGAAGCAGTCGAAGCAGGCATCGAACTCATCGTGGTCATCACCGAAGGCATTCCAGTAGCCGATTCCTCGTATTTCGTCGAACTCGCGCTCACCAGGGGCGTGCGCATCATCGGACCGAATTGCCCCGGCCTCATCACCCTCGGTAACCCAGGCGTCAACCTGGGCATCATCCCCGACGGCATCGTCGGCCGCGGCCCGCTCGGACTGGTCTCCAAATCCGGCACCCTCACCTACCAGCTCATGGGCGAATTGTCCGATATCGGCTTCACCGGATGTCTCGGCGCCGGCGGCGATCCGATCGTCGGCACGACGCTGCTGGAAGCCCTGCAGGCATTCGAAGCCGACCCCGACACCAAGGCTGTCATGATGATCGGCGAAATCGGCGGCTTCGCCGAACAGGACGCCGCCGCATGGGCCAAGGAGCACATGACCAAGCCGGTCGTCGCCTACATCGCCGGTTTCACCGCCCCCGAAGGCAAGCAGATGGGCCATGCCGGTGCCATCGTCTCCGGTGGCAAGGGCACCGCCCAGGACAAGAAGGAGTCGCTTGAGGCGGCCGGCATCCCCGTGGGCAGGACCCCTGGCCAGGCGGCTCAGATCATGCGCGGCATCCTCGCCAAGGCCAACATCGACTGAGCGACGTCCACCGATCGTGATGAAAGCCGTGATTCGCCAATGGGTGCGGGGAGCCATAGTCGCCCTCGCATCCATGGCCATCTATGCCATTGCATTAGGCTGCTATACAGCGCTGATGTTATTGGTCGTCTCCATGGAAGAGGGCGCCGACAATCTCACCGTCGGCACAACCTCGCTGACACAGGCCGTTGTGCTTCTGAGTGAGGGATCGGGCTTTAGAACCGATTCGTTCACCCTCACCATCACGCCATTGATGTTGACTATACTGCTGATATGGCTGATCAATGCACTCACCATGCGAATCAAAGCTTACGGACCGCATGCGTATGTTGCCGGATTGGTTGTTTGGCTCGGGTTGAACGAGGTATTCCGGCAATCCGTACACCTAGGTCTTGTCGATGACCAGTGGCTTGTGTTGCTGAAAGCAGCCATCGTATTCTCGATCGGTTTCCTATGCGCAGCCGTACCGGAATCAGCCAAGATGCGAGCATTCAGGGACTGGACTCGCAAGCAGGTGCCGGCGGACATACGCCACTGCCTGAAAATCGGCGTCGCCTTGGCCGTCGCGATACTGGGCATATACCTGGCAATTGGATTGATTACCGTCATCGTATGGGCGGTACGCAACCATGCCGCTGTCGTATCGTTGTTCGGATTGTCCGGGATGGAAACCGGTTCACGAATTCTCACCACCGTCGCCATGCTGATCTGGCTACCCAACGTCATGCTCTGGGCTGTTTCCTGGCTCTTCGGCGGCGGATTCGCCATCGGTGATTTGGCCAGTTTCACGTTATGGCTCGGCCAATCCAAAGAGCTTCCTGCAATACCGGTATTCGGTATTCTGCCCGAACCGGTCAGCAGCGAACTATGGCGTACCGTTGCCTTGAACGCGCCTCTCGCCATCGCTGCGCTCGTGGGCCTGCTGGCTGTATTCCTGCCGCAAGGATTCGCCTGCAGACCGTTGAATATACGGAATTCGTCCACCCGCGGCCCAGTACTGGTTTCGCTGATCTACTCCGCCGGGTCATTCTGCCTGAGCGCGATGCTGATCTCACTGGCATCCACATTGCTGTTCGCTCTGTCCAATGGATCGCTTGGCGATCATCGTCTCGCTCACATTGGCGTCGACGTCATGGCCTCCACCAGAGTCGTCGGTCATTCGACCGCATTGGGATTTACCGCGGCATGGCTACTCGCGCTGATTGGCACAGCGCTCGTTTTTTCGATAGGCTGGTTGGTTGGGAGGATCAATGATTCCCGCACCACCGCCGCGACCCCGAAGACCGTCATCGTCCGTCAGGCGCGGTCCCTGGCGTCACAACCACAAGAATCCAAGGAGGAACAGGATGACAAACACGAACCGACCGATCCGTCGGGCACTGGTCTCGGTCTTTCATAAGGAAGGCATCGAAGTACTCGCGGAAGCGTTCGTGAAGGCCGGCACCGAAGTCGTTTCCACCGGTTCGACCGCCAGGAAGCTCGCCGAGCTGGGCGTCAAGGTAACCGAGGTGTCCGATGTCACCGGATTCCCCGAATGCCTCGACGGCCGCGTCAAGACGCTGCATCCGTACATTCACGCCGGCATTCTGGCTGATATGACCAAACCCGAACACGCCAAGCAGCTTGACGGCTTCGGCATCAAGCCGTTTGATCTGGTGGTCGTCAACCTGTACCCGTTCGCCGACACCGTTCGCTCCGGTGCCAACGAAGCCGACACCATCGAGAAGATCGACATCGGCGGCCCCTCCATGGTGCGTGGCGCGGCCAAGAACCACGCCACCGTGGCCATCGTCACCGATCCGGCCGATTACGCCTTGGTCGCCGAGCGTGTGGCCGACGGCACCGGCTTCTCCCTCGACGAGCGCAAGTGGCTTGCCGCCAAGGCATTCGCCCACACCGCCGCCTATGACGCCACCATCAACGAATGGACCGCCAAGCACTGGCCGAAGCCGGCCTCCTTGGACGCCGTCGAAGTGGACAAGGACGATCAGGACACTGAAATCGATTCCGCCAAGTTCCCGGCCCAGTTCACCCGCACCTGGGATCGTGCGCACACCCTGCGCTACGGCGAGAACTCCCACCAGCAGGCCGCCCTCTACATTGACCCGCTCAACCAGACCGGTTTCGCCCACGCCGAGCAGCTCGGCGGCAAGCCGATGAGCTACAACAACTACGTGGACGCGGACGCCGCCTGGCGCACCGTATGGGATATGGCTCCCGCCATTGCCGTGGCCGTAGTCAAGCACAACAATCCGTGCGGTCTGGCCATTGGCGCGACCGTGGCCGAGGCACACAAGAAGGCTCACGCCTGCGACCCGATGAGCGCCTACGGCGGTGTGATCGCCTGCAACTCCAAGGTCACTCTTGAGATGGCCGAAAGCGTGCGCCCGATTTTCACCGAAGTCATCGTAGCCCCCGACTATGAGCCGGCCGCGCTCGAACTGCTGCAGACCAAGAAGAAGAACCTGCGCATCCTCAAGGTGGCCGAGCCGCCGAAGAGCCACGAGGCCATCCGCCAGATCGATGGCGGCCTGCTTGTGCAGGACACTGATCTGATCAACGCCGTCGGCGACGATCCGGACGCCTGGAAGCTCGTGGCCGGCGAGGCCGCCGACGCCGACACGCTGAAGGACCTCGTGTTCGCATGGCGTGCAATCCGCTGCGTGAAGTCCAACGCCATCCTGCTGGCCCACGACCAGGCCACGGTTGGCATCGGCATGGGCCAAGTCAACCGCGTGGACTCCTGCCATCTGGCCGTCGAGCGCGCCAACACGCTGGCCGATGGTGCCGATCGCGCCACCGGTGCGGTCGCGGCATCCGATGCGTTCTTCCCGTTCGCCGATGGTGCCCAGGTGCTTATCGACGCGGGCGTCAAGGCAATCGTGCAGCCTGGCGGCTCCATCCGCGATGAGGAGGTCATCGAAGCGGCCAATAAGGCCGGCGTGACCATGTACCTCACCGGCACCCGCCACTTCTTCCACTGATCGGGACTCTCTGAGGAGAGCAGCTCAGCCAAAACGCACAAAGGTGGGATTCCGCCTGGACCCGTCAACGGGTCCAGGCGGAATCCCACCTTTGTGCGTTTTGGCTGCTATTGTGGTCACGTAACCGTTCGACAGAAGGAATCGCAGCATGCACAACCATCCCTATGTATCCGAAGCACATGAGGGCAAGCCATGGTTTGAATGGTGCGTACTCGGCGTCGTCGCCGTCATCACACTGCTGGTTGCTTTCGGATATACGATGGCCGCCACGGTCATACTTGCCGTGACGGCCATCATCACCGGGCTTGTTCGTCTGATTCTTCAGGACAAAAGCCCATGGAAAGTGCGCTCAGTGGCGTTCGACTCCTTCATCGGCATCGCCTTGGGAATCGGCCTGCTGATTACCTACTTCAGCTTCTTTGGACTCTTCGGCAACATCTTTTTCCGTTGAATCGCCATCAGACAAGGTAGCCTGATCGAAGAATTCGCCATCGTCGAGCGTGTCCGCGTTCGCATCGGCATCCGTCTGCGGAAGATCGGCGGCAGCCGGCACTTTGGGAGTGGTCATCATCTGCGCGATGATCATGACCAACGCCACCACAGCGGCGGCCAAGACCGGGCTAATCCAGAACACCCACAGCTGTTGCAGCGGATTTTGCGTAAGACCCTCATTCATCGCGGCCAGCGCGATACCGGTGGAACGGGCGGGATTGAGACCGGCACCGGTAACCGGGTAGCTGATGGCGGCGGCCAGACCATAGGCAAGACCCATGGCAATGATATGACGGTCCGAGGACTCGCCGTGATCACCCAGAGAAGACATGGCGGTGGCAACGACAATCAGAGAGGCAACGACCTCGACGACAATCGCCAACGTAATCGAGAACGTAATGCCATACTGGGTCAGCAGCGAGTAAGACACGGAGCCGTTTTCGAAACCGTTAACGGCCGGAGTCAGCCACACTTTGGCAGCTACCTGCTCGGATGTGGGCAGCAGCTTGACCACGGCGAAGCCGGCGGCGATGGCACCGATGACCTGAGCGATCACATAGAGGATGCCATCCAGGATTTTCGTCTTGGAAACCAGCACGGAGGCTACGGTGATGGCCGGATTCAGCTGACCACCGGACACGCGGGAGAAGATGGCGGTGACTGCGGCATATGCCAAGCCGGTAACCAACGCGAAGAACACGATATTGATGCCATATACGGCCGAACCCCATGTGGAGAAGGCGTAAATCGCAAAGCACAGCAGGAAGCTGCCAGCCGATTCGGCGCACACGCGCAGAGCCAGCGGCTGTTGCTTGGTTTCTTCCATGATTGTTCATTCCTTTTCATCTGTTGGAAGACGGGCGAACCCGCACAAACGGTTGCCAGTCTAGCAGCAGTCCTACGTTGCGGTATGATATATGAGTTGGAATTGGCTGGGATTCCAGTCCGCCAACTCTAAAGTATGTATACAAATCGACAGTCTCTGCGATGACAGAATCTGTCCGGCCACGTTGGGAGAACGATGCCAAACGCATATTCCCGCGCTGCGAAAGCGCAAGACGATTCCAATTCCATTCGACTTCAGAAGCTGCTTGCCCAAGCGGGATTCGGTTCCCGCCGCAAGTGCGAGGACATGATCACCGAAGGCCGTGTCGAGGTCGACGGTGAACTGGTCACCGAGCTCGGAACTCGCGTTGACCCTCATAAGCAGCAGGTGCGCGTAGACGGTTCGCGCGTACGCGTCAATCCGAACCACGTCACTCTGGCATTGAACAAGCCCCGCAAGGTGCTCTCCGCCATGGACGATCCGAAGGGCCGCTACACGTTGCGTGACATCGTGGGCGACAAGTACGAGCGCATCTTCCATATGGGCCGTCTCGACTACGATTCCGAGGGTCTTATCCTCATGACGAACGATGGCGAACTCTCGCAGCACGTCATGCACCCCAAGTACGAGGTCGAAAAGACCTACGTCGCCACGCTGGAGGGCAAGATCTCCGGTACCGTGTGCCGCCGACTCGTGACCACCGGCGTGCAGCTCGATGACGGTTGGATCAAACTCGACCACTGCGCGATCATCGACGCCTCCCGTGATTACACGATGGTCAAGGTCGTGCTGCACTCCGGCAAGAACCGCATCGTGCGCCGCATCTTCGGTTCGATCGGTTTCCCGGTCAAGCGTCTGGTGCGCACCCAGATCGGCCCGATCAAGCTCGGTGATCTGAAGCCCGGTTCCTACCGCGTGCTGTCCCAGACGGAAGTCCGTTCGCTGTCCAAGGAGGTTGGCCTGTGATTCGCGTTGCCATCGACGGCCCCGCCGGCGTGGGCAAGTCGTCCACGTCCAAGGCGCTGGCCAAGTATTTCGGATACGCCTACCTTGACACGGGCGCGATGTATCGTGCCTGCGCTTGGTGGTGCTTGAAGCAGGGCATCGATCTGGACGCCGAAACCGTGGATGAGCGTGTCATCACCGAAGCGGTGGGCGAGTTCTTCACCGGCGACCATTTCGATATCTCCGTGGACCCGGACAACCCCCGCGTATTCGCCGACGACGAGGACATCTCCGAGGCCATTCGTTCCTCCGAAGTCTCCAGCCATGTCTCCAAGGTGTCGAACGTCATCCCGGTGCGCAACGTGCTCATCGCCGCCCAGCGCGCCTACATCGCCCGCGAGGCGTCGGCCGACTCCTTCTCCGGGGGTTTGGGCATCGTGGCCGAGGGCCGCGATATCACCACTGTGGTGTCCCCGGACGCCGAGGTGCGCGTGCTGCTGACCGCCCGTGAGGAGGTCCGTCAGGCCCGTCGCACCGGCCAAGCCGTCAAGGGCGTGGGTGCTGAGGATGTGGCCGCGCGCGACAAGGCCGATTCCAAGGTCACCAGCTTCCTGACCGCCGCCGATGGCGTTACCACCATCGACAATTCCGATCTGGACTTCGCCCACACGCTCGATCTGCTCATCGGTCTGGTCGAGGACGCCATCGAGAACCAGGAATACGAGCAGTATGCCGCCAATCTCGAAGGCTATGAGTTGGACGAGGGCGATGAGGATCTGATTTCCGGCCGTGGTTTCACGGAAGGTGCGCGCAAGGCCGGCCCCAAGCCGGTGGGCGTGCTGGCTGTTGTAGGCCGTCCGAACGTGGGCAAATCATCCTTGGTCAACCGTATCCTCGGCCGCCGTGCCGCCGTTGTGGAAGACACGCCGGGCGTTACGCGAGACCGTGTGAGCTATGACGCGGAATGGGCTGGCACCGACTTCAAGCTGGTGGACACGGGCGGCTGGGAAGCCGACGTGGAAGGCATTGAATCCGCCATCGCCTCACAGGCACAGGTTGCCGTGACCTTGGCCGATGCTGTGGTATTCGTTGTCGATGGTCAAGTGGGCATGACCACCACCGATGAGCGCATCGTCAAGATGCTGCGTGCCGCCGGCAAGCCGATCGTGCTGGCCGTCAACAAGATCGACGACCAGGCCAGCGAATACCTTGCCGCCGAATTCTGGAAGCTCGGCCTCGGCGAACCATACTCGATTTCCGCCATGCACGGCAGGGGAGTGGGCGACCTGCTGGACGTTGCGCTCGACAAGCTCAAGCAGGCCGAGAAGACTTCCGGCTACCTCACGCCTTCCGGCCTGCGCCGCGTGGCTCTGGTGGGCCGTCCGAACGTGGGCAAGTCGTCTCTGCTCAATCAGCTGGCGCGCGAAGAACGTGCCGTTGTCAACGATTTGGCCGGCACTACGCGCGACCCCGTCGACGAAATCGTCAACATCGATGGCGAGGACTGGCTGTTCATCGACACCGCCGGCATCAAGCGACGCCAGCACAAGCTCACAGGCGCGGAATATTATTCCTCTCTGCGCACGCAGGCCGCCATCGAGCGCTGTGAATTGGCGCTGATCCTGTTTGATGCATCGCAGCCGGTATCCGATCAGGATTTGAAGGTCATGTCCACCGCCGTGGATGCGGGCCGTGCAATCGTGCTCGTATTCAACAAGTGGGATGCGATGGACGAGTTCGACAAGCAGCGTCTCGAACGCCTGTGGAACACCGAATTCGACCGTGTGATGTGGGCCGAGCGTGTGAACCTGTCCGCCAAGACCGGCTGGCACACCAACCGTCTGACGCGAGCCATGGATAAGGCCTTGGAATCCTGGGATCAGCGTATTCCTACAGGCAAGCTCAACGCCTTCCTCGGCAAAATTCAGGCCGCCCACCCGCACCCGTTGCGTGGTGGCAAGCAGCCGCGAATCCTCTTCGCCACGCAGGCATCCACGCGCCCGCCGCGTTTCGTGATCTTCGCCACCGGCTTCCTCGAGCACGGCTACCGCCGCTACATCGAGCGTTCCCTGCGCGAGGAATTCGGCTTCGAAGGCACACCAATCCAGATCTCCGTGAACATCCGCGAAAAGAAGAAGCGGAAGTGACACGCGCGTAATTTGCCAGATTTCATATATCTGGTAGATTATCTACTCGGTGCTTTTGCACCATCGGGCCGTAGCGCAGTTTGGTAGCGCACTTGACTGGGGGTCAAGGGGTCGCGGGTTCAAATCCCGCCGGCCCGACCGATTAGCCCCGGAATTCCGCCACTTTTGAGTGGTTGTCTTCCGGGGCTTTTCCGTTTTCAAACAACATGAGACAACATGACGACGGAGGGTTATAGGCCAAAATGTGTGTCTGGTGGTCTAGTCGTTCGACTGCCATTCGACCCTGGTGTGGAACTCGTTCCAGTCGATGCCGGTGCCGTATCTTGCGGGGATGCCGAACGTCTCGTACTGGCCTTGCGGGCTCCTTTCCCATGCCTGCCGGTAGAGGCGCTCGAGTCGTTCGTCGGTCATCGCGTTGGCCGCGAGCCACGCGTCGGTCTCGGGACGTTCCGTGTGCTGGTGGCACCACCAGCAGATCGCCTTCAGCCGTCTGACCAGCCGCAGTCCGCGGTGGCGGCGCAGCATGTCGCGCAGGCGCGCGTTCCATGATTCGACGAGGTTGTTCGTGGACGGTATCGGGCCGACGGACGCGAGCCCCTCGTCGAGGAACGTGAACAGGTGGCCCTCGCGGATGCGTCTGCGGATCATGCGCCGTGCCTTGACGAGCCTTTGGTGCATGTCGTTCACGCCGCCGTCGGCGTATTCGCTCTTCTCGTCGAGGAACGAGGCGAAGTCCTGCTCCCACTGGTTGTAGGAGACCAGCCATTCGGCCGCGCCGCCCGTGTCCCCGACGCGGGGCAGGGACAGGGCCACCCGGCGCAGCCGTCCGCCCGCCTCGAGTCTGGGCCGCCTGCCGGTCAGCTCGAGGATGTTGGCCTGCACGTGGAACAGGCACCGCTGGATCCTCGTATCCGGCCACGTGGCCTTCGCGGCCTTGAGGACGCCGCCCCCGCCGTCGCACACGAGCACGTCGGGCGGCGCGATGCGCGCCATCAGGCACTGCCATGCCGCCGCTTTCTCGCTTTTGGCGACGTGCCAGCCGATCACGTGCCCGCCGGCCACCGCGATCAGGACCACCGCGTCGCGGTGCAGGTGGATGCCGTCCACGTGCACCACATGATGCACCTCGTCCACCAGGGGCACGGGCGGCCACAGGCCCCACATGAGCTCGCACCGGCGGCGCAGCGTGCGTGCCGGCAGCCGGTGCTCGGCCTGCGACTGCTTCGAGAACAGCCAATCCAGACCGCACCGCAGATCACGGGCGCTGTTGTTGTTTTTGTTCAATAGGAAGTTGAGGTTTTAGTCACGAAGGTTTTTCGGGTTTAG
>ENA-OWZI01000016-OWZI01000016.1-human-gut-metagenome-genome-assembly--contig:-NODE-16-length-154721-cov-128.487_pt1 | contig 154721 bp, 176 predicted proteins | sample MGYA00249763_ERZ652112 | MGnify/ENA primary metagenome ERZ652112 (study PRJEB26925, sample SAMN05827175) | human gut metagenome | biome: ENVO:2100002; feature: ENVO:00000062; material: ENVO:00002003...
GCGTCGGGGGAGTGCTGATGACGTTCGGCGCGACCTGCGTGTACGCGCTGATGACCGTCGCCTGCGGATTCATGCTCAGCGAGTTCGGGCTCTCGGAAGAGGCGGCCAACGGGTTCGCCAATATCTTCGGCCTGCTCATCATGTTCACGTCGGGCGTCGCATTGCCGGTTGACATGATGCCCGGCGTGATGGTGACCATAGCCAAGTTCCTGCCCGGCTGGTGGTATTGCACCGCGATCGACAACGCGCTCGGCTCCGGCACGGCGGAGGAAACCGGCATAAGCGTCGCCGGCTGGGCCGGCTCGCTGGGATTGGTCGCACTGTTCGGCGTGATGTTCATCTGCATCGGCCTGGCCGCCGGCCGGTTCCGCCGCTCCCGCCCCGCCCTGGCCGCGCCCGCCACCACGCAGCTGGCCGAGTGAGAAATCAGCCTTTCAACCGATACCGCTGCACCGGGTCATCGGCGAACTTGACTCGGGCGACCCGCCCTTCCTTCATCAGCTCGCGCATGCCGGACGTGGCGGCCAGCGGAGTCAACTGCAGTTCGCGCATGATCTCCTTGACGCTCATCGCCGAATGCCGCTCCAGTACGGTCATAATCGCCTTGACCACGTCGCCCGGCGAACTGTTCGCCATCGTGCGTTGCTTGGTGATGGTCATCGTGAACGTGTTGATGTCGTTGCGCGTGGTCGCCGGCTCGATGCCGGCCTCGCGCAACGCGGCGGCGATGCGCTGGTAGCCGTCGCCGCCTTCTGGGTTCACAAACCCGCCGCCCGGATACGGCGTGGACTCCAGCAGCGTGAACAGGAACTGGTTTCGGGTGGAGACGAACGGCGCGCCCGTCACCGGATGCGGACTCGCCAGCACATCATGTGTCACCATGCCGTACAGGCCACCCGGATTGGTGATCTCGATGCGATCGGTGAACACGCTGATATGCACCTGCGTGCCGCGCGCATCGGGCGAATAATCACGGTGGGTGAGCGCGTTCGCAATCGCCTCGCGCAACACGAGCGGCGGATAATCGGGCTTCTTCGCGCCAATCCAACGCATCAACGAGTCGACCGCATCGTCGATCATCACCGGAATCGAACCGACCACCGACTTCGAGGCGACCAATCGCTCGTCGCCCCGGAACACATCGTCCCGGCTCGTCCCCGGAAACACGGCTATCGAAATGCCGAGCCGCGGATAGAACTTCTGCGGATAGCGGCCCAACGCCAGCAGTCCGGCCAAGGTGGGACGCAGTATTCCGCCGACCTCCGACTCGTCGGAATCATCATGGCGCAACACCTGCAGATCCAGCAGCACATCGATGCCATCTCGGTCGGCGAACACGCGCGGATGCTGTTCGCGCACGCGCGCCAACAATCCGGCAACAAGCTGCGGGTCGAGGTCATCGGTCGTGGCGCCGGGCACGATATCCAGATCGTATGTGGGCTGCAGATGCTCCTCGATGAGCCGGTCGACCTCATAGGAGGTCATGCGCCGGTCGCCGTCGCCGGTGCGGATGAACGAGCCGCCGTGCGGTCCGAGCGCGGTGGTGAAGCAGGGCTTGTCGCGCGGCAGCATTTCGTCGATGCGCGCGAACACCAGATTCGCGCCTTCGAACGGGCAGGTGACGATCACGGGCCGCACCACCGGCGTCATCTTCTCGCACGCCTGGCTCAGCGCCTCCTGCATGGCGCGTGCGTCGAATCCCTCGACCGGCGTGAACCCGTTCTTTTCGGACAGGCCCAGGATAATCCAGCCGCCGGAGCCGTTGGAGAACGCGGACAGCGTATCGGTGATGGTCGAGGAGATCTTGCGCTTGCATTCCTTGACCTCGCACTGCTGCGTATCGTTGCCGATCAGACGCATGAGTTCGATCAGCTCAGTCATTTTGGCAGTATAGTCATCGACCATGGCGGCCTCCTTGACACCATTGTGCCCCATAATCCGCCGCCCGCTCGCCTCCAGCCCCGCCGGTTCACCCCAATTCATCCAGAATTCATGGGTTACTGGTCAAAGTACGAATGATTGCCGAGAGGCTGTCGTATATGCGCAATAGCGGCTGCAAACTGTGTTGCGCCAGAGCGTTCAAGTCTTTTAGCAAAGTCGGGAATGTTTATCGGTGGCCGATGTCGAGAATCGATAAGCTCACGTATGGCGTTAGCCGTGGCTTCCGGATTTCGTCTAAGTAATACACAGAGCAAATCATCCGGCGTGATGACCTGAATGGAGAAAGAGTCAAGCAGTTTCTGGGGAAAATCCTTGATATTGCGCGTGGCCAGTGCGTCTGCTTGTCCCTGTGCCGCAGCCGCAAGTACGTGACGATCATCCGGGTCAGGCAGATCGAATTGGCTCCATTCCGATTCCTCAACATGTATGGAGGATTCGGGGAATGCCTGGTCCATCATTATCAGTCTTTTTCGGAAGGCTTGTTGTGCGGCGTCAGGCAGTGTTCGGGAGGCGGCTTCCTGTGCTTCTTGTAATACGTTAGGCGACCACAGGGGAAGAAAAAGGTCATGCTCGGCCAAGGTGAGCAGAACATCGGTCAAGGTGATGGAATAGATGACATTGGCATCAAGAAACACCGACAGCATCGGCCCGTACTCTCCTTACCTCCGATACCGCATGCATGGCTTCCTGCGGGGTCGGCTCGGGCAGGTCGTACAATTCGGCGTCTTCCCCGACGCCGATCATTTGGCTCAGGGCGCAATCCTTGGTGTGTTTCGAGGCTCGCTTGTATTCAAGCAGGTCTTCCAGCCGGATGCGACGGTGATTGGACGGACGTGAAAAAGGAATAAGTCCTTTATCAAGCAGTCTTATCAGTGTTTGCCGCGAAATGCCGAGCATTGCCGCCGCCTGTTCGGTAGTCAGATCTTGTTCGGTGGCACTGATCATTACACTTTTGCCTTCGGCGAGAAGGATGGCCGTCTGCCTGACGGCGTCGCAAAGCTGCGAAGGTAGGGGAGTCTCCACGCCGCTGGCATCTTTGATGAAGATCCGCTCATCAAGAAATCGTGCGGTGAATGCCTCCAATGTCGTCATGTCGTCAATGTTGATGGATGGAAGGATTGTTCGTGGAATGGTGAGTTTGTCGGATTCTGCCATGGTGACCTCCTTTTTATCTATCACAGTATAAAACGTCCAAAGCGACCAAAACACCTAAAACGTTCAAATTATGCGAATTGACGATGGTTATCGAGTTTTTGAATATGGGTTGCTACTGGCCGCTAACGAGGTCGAGGAGGGCGGACTATGTTGGGTGGCGTGGGAATCTTGCGTGTGATTTGATGCTGCCGTTGCTCCGATTGAGGGTATGTGGGCCAAGGGCCGGGTGAAGTTGGCGTCCGAGCCGAAGGGCAAGCGGTTCGGTTTGTTCGATGCCAAGGGTCGCGTGGTGGATATCGAGGTGCCGATCGGCCACGATTGGAAAGGCGCGAACGGCGTGAAGCCGATTCGTGCCGTCATGGTCGGCGATTCATTGTTGGCCGGATGTGGCGTGGACGACCAGTCGAAAGGCATTATGCCGCTGCTTGCCGCGCGCGTCGCAAGCGTACCGGTCGGCCGGTGGCCTGGCGTACGGTCGGCAAGCTCGGCGCGACCGCTCGACGTGTGCGCTACCGGATGATCGGCGATATCAATGACCGGCCGGATGTGCTGATCGTGTGCGTGGGCGGCAACGACATGCTCGCCGGCCGTTCGGTGCGCGAATGGGCCGCAGGCCTCGCGCCGGTGCTGGACGCGGCCAAGAACAAGGCCGGCAGGGTGGTGCACACTTTTGCTGGTCACTCCATCCACCACTGCCGCGAAACCATCGGTGATGATCAGCCCGTCCTCATTGAGCGACTGGTCAGACCTCTTGCCTTGGCAGTGCTGTTCGATGATTCGCATAGTGGCCTCCTCTGATTCTCACTGTAGACCGGTTTGCAAACCATCGAAATGGTGGGTATGTTGTTGCGGCGGATATGTTGGGGTTTGCTCGTGGGGGGATTGGTATGCGCGGATTGTCGGTATTGAGCAGGGCGTTGCGATGGGCGTTGGTGGGTATGACGTTTTCGATGCTGTCCAACGCGATTTTCGAGGGGTCGGTGATTCCTTCGATTCTGATCGTCGGACTGCCGGCATGGGTGATCGCGTTCCGTAAGACGTTCAATCTGGTCATCGACTTCGCTTCTCCGATATCCGCATGGATCGTGCAGCGGTTCGGCTCGTTCCGTTCGCTTGCGACCACGGAGGGCGTGGAAGGCGTACTGTGCCTGGCGGTCGCGCTGGTGCCCAACGGTTGGACGTATTGGAAGTGGCTGCTGCTGGCCCTGTCATGCCTGCTGCTGATGACCGGGCAGGTCATCGACGTGGCCTCCGAAGTGTTCGAGGTGGATGCGGCCGGCGACGACGATGACATGCTCGTCAAGTACAGCGGCTACGTCGCCGTGATTGCCAGCGTGGCCGGTACGTTGCTGGGCCAGGTTGCCGGATCGGCCTTGGCCAACGCCTCCATCATGGCCATGCTGCTCACCTCGTCGGCACTGTCATTTGCCTGCGCGCTGACGCGATTCCGCACCCGCGAGTTCATGCCGGGATTCGGCAACGATGGTGCGGGCGGCGATGACGTCGACGGCTCCGCCGACGAATCCACGGCGGCCGACACGTCACACGCGCCGCAGCGCACTCCGGTCACCCGCTTGACCCGGGTCAGACTGCTGATCGCATCGCTGCTGCTTGCGCTGATTCCGTCGCTGTGGGCAAGCTATGCGTTGCTGGGCATCGGCTCCCGGTACGGCAGCGATATGCTGACCGTGGTCTACGCATTCGGCGGCGTGGGCAGCATCATCGGATCGTTTGTCTACATGCGGCTCTCCGCAAAACTCGGCATGCGCGCCGTGTCCGCCATCGGGGCAATCGCCACGGCGATTTCCCTTGCCGCCGTATTGGTTCCCGCGTTTGCCGCGGTGTGCGCCGGATGGCTCATCAACAACCTCGGCTATGGCCTGCTGGCGCATGGCGTGATCGTATCGCGACAACTGCTGCTGAGCGGTGGTGACCTGGCCAAATTCAGCGGCCGTGCCAGGTTCGCGTATGCGATCGGCGGTGCCGTCGGCACGTGGGGCGGCTGGCTCGGCTCCGCCCACTGGCAGATACTCGCCGTCGTGGCCCTGGTACTGTGCGCCGGATTCATCCCGTTGCTCAAGGCCATGCCTGGCCCGGTACGGCACTGAGGTGACGGACGGGGCCGGCTGGCATCTCGTGCGCCGGGCGATTTCGGCAGATCTTGCCGTGCTGATGTACGCAGGTGTTGACGTTCGGCGAGGTTCCCAGCCACATTGCTGTGTGATTGATGCCGCTCGATAGGCATATCAGGCCGGACACACCACAGCGGTGCCAAATGGGCGACGGGCCGACGACCCGCATCATCGCAGCAGCCGGGTTTTGCCATCCTTGACGAGCAGGGCCTGCCGGTTGGTGAGGGGCTTGAGACTGAGATCGGCGCCATACTGGTCGAGAATGCGTTGTGCGGCGTGGCCCATGGCCGCTGCATGATGGTGGGGGACCACGCAGAAATCAGCCAAGCCCAATCCTGCGTAATCGGTGAGATCGGGGGCTTTGTCCGTGCGGTCCATGAGCTTGATATAGCCGATGTCAGGTGCCGTGATGACTGAGCCCGCGGACTCGCCGATGTACGGCATGCCGGCGCGCACCTGCTCGATGATGGCCCGGTCGGCGCCGGTGCGGCGCAACTCCTGCAGGAGGAAGAACGTGTTGCCGCCGCCCACATAGATGTAGTCGGCCTCGGCGATGCTACGCGTGACGCGTTCGGCGGACCCGCTCGGCACATCTTCCACATCCAGTTGCTCCACCTCGAAACCGAGGCGTTGCAGCGCGCGTTTGCTCAACGCCGAGTGAACTGGCCCCCACGGTTCCACGGCGCTCGCCGTCGGGATGAACGCGACCCGCTTGCCTTGCGGATGCGGTTCGACTTCATGCACGGCGGACGAGGCGTTGCGGAATATCGAAGTCAGCAGCATCGTAACCATAAAAGCCTTCTTCACATATCGACTAGGCGACTATGCGGCAGTGTCGGGCTTGAATATACGGAAGTGTTCGTGCGTTCGCTCTGGGTATATCCGGCCTGATCAGCGGGACTCGGCCAATGTGATGCCGGCCGCCGTCATCTGTTTGCGGGCCGCGACACCGAGCTCCTCGCTGACCGGTACGGTCAGGTCCTCGAACACGGTGACCTCGAAACCGAGCTTCCCGGCATCGAGCGCGGTGTCCTTGACGCAATGCGATTCGGCGATGCCCACCACATCCACTCGACTCACGCCGGCGGCCTTCAGCGCATTGGCCAGCGTCTTGCCGGCGGATTGCTCGGCCGTGACCTCCTCGCGGGTCTGGATACGGTCGGTATTGTCCTCGATGCCCTCAAAACCGGAATATGCCGCCGAATACTGGCCCTTCTTGAAATGATGCTGGATAATCAGCGCCTTGATCGCCGTATGCAATTCGGCGTTCGGCGTGCCGGCCGCACCATGCTTCGGCCACGTGTCCACGAAATCCGGTTCCGCCGACCAGTGCGCGCCCGGCTCGATATGCCAGTCCTGCGTGGTTGCGATATACGCGTACTCGCTGCGATGCGCGTTCACATAATCGGCGATCCGCTCGGCGACCGCGTTGCCGCCTTCGACTCCCAGTTCGCCGCCTTCACAGAACGTCGGCTGCACATCCACCACAATCAGTGCCTTGGTCATCGTCATTCCCCCTATTGCCTTGGATTCGTTTTGAATATTGTCTCGAACTCGACGTGCGATTGCTCTCATCATAGCCATGCGCGGCCCTGTGGGGAAACGTTCGGGCTTACACTGCAAGCAGCAATCGAATACAAGAACCAGGGGAGGGCGACCAAGACCATGCTGGACCATCTGACGTTGCACGTGAAAGACATCGACCGTGGCATCACATTCTACAAACAGGCGCTCGCACCGCTCGGCGATATCGTCAAGGCGCATCATGAGCCCACGCTCGGATTCGGCGTGGATGATGGAACCCTGCACTCCGATTTCTACGTGTCACCGATTGACGGGCCGGAGGCGGAGGCTTCGCCGGTCACGCCGGTCACACACATCGCGTTCCTGGCTGACAGCCAGCAAGCCGTGCAGGCGTTCCATGCAGCCGCGCTCGCCGCCGGCGGCCGAGACAACGGCGCTCCCGGTCCGCGCCCGTACCGTCCCGGCTATTACTCCGCATTCGTGCTGGACCCGGATGGCAATAACATCGAAGCCGTCGTGGATTGGGCTCATTCGAACGAGTAAAAATCATATCCGTATCGTGCTCAGGCGGCATCGACGGCGTAGGCTCCAGCCGGTCGGATTTGTGGTCGCGACGGCGTTATAGGTCACATCACGCAAGCGTGACGGTGACGGTCTGCTCGGCGGTTTCGGTGCCGGTCCATGTACCGGCTTTGCGGTTCCAATCCATGCCGTCCGCGTGCAGTGCGTCAATGCCGTATTGACGTGCATGCGTGACCAGCCAGCCTGCCGTCTGCCAGCAAAGTCGAGTGCGGTTGTCGGCGGACAGGCCGTCCGGCAGCGTGATCGTCAACGTTGTGCTGGCCGTATTGGTCGCAGCGCCGTTGTTCGTGCCGGTTTTGCCATTTGGGGGCGCAACCGAGACATTGACATTCGGCAGTGTACCGCCTATGGCGGCAACCAACCCGTCCGCGTCCGAGGAGATTGCTGGCTCCAACGCGCACGTGACGTCCGCCGACCGTTCACCGGTCAGCCCCGAGGCCCAAGCGCGTGCCATCGCATCCCATGTGGCATATAGTTCCGGGTAGCCTGAGCGCTGCACCTCCTGCGCGGCGTCCTCCACCGGAATCGTCTCCCAATCCGGCACCTGCAGCAGATGGTCGTAGAAGATGTTTGTCGCATAGGTCATGTCGGACACCTGCTCCGCCGTGCCCCAGCCTTGGCTGGGCCGCTGTTGGAACAGGCCGAGCGAATCCAAGTCGCCGTAGTCCAGATTCGTCAGCCTCGACTCCTGCATGGCCGTGGCGATGGCCACCGTCGCCGCGTGATCCGGCAGTCCGCGCGTGACGGCGATGTTCGCAATCAGCGCCGCGTTCTGCGCCTGATCAGGCGTCAAGGTGCGTCGGGCTCCGTCGGACGACACCGCCGCGCAATATGCTTCCTCGGCCGTGCGCGCGGTCTCGCGAGGCGTGAATAGCCGTGGCAGCTGCGTCCATGCCGCGATCAGCACCGCAACAACAAGTATGACGGCTGCAATCAGCGCGCCCGCGCCATGGGAGCGGCGTCTGCCGTACCGCACCTGTTGTCCCATTGCGCCTCCAATATTTCGGTGTCATGGCTGACCGTGACCGGCTGGCCTATGCAGCATGCGGGATTTGCCGTGTTCCGGCTCGGCCGTCATCATGACAGCGTGGCATATCCACCTGAACGGCGGCTGCGCCATCACGCGACTTCGTGACAATTCTTCACGCTTCATGACATCCGCGCAATCAGACCGGGGAATGATACGCCGACATCTCTATTGCAAGTTCGACGCGGCTGATAAGCCGATTCGCAATCGTCTATCTGTGTTTCAAGGGGCTGATTTGCTCGTTCCGAGACATCCACTTCCGTTTCGAGGGGCTGATGGCCGAGTAGCAACAGCTCCAAAACGGCGAAATGACGTTGGCGTGAAGCCATTCGTACTTGGGTTTGGCCAATGACCAGCCCCTTGAAACGGAAGTAGATGTCCCCAAACCACGAAATCAGCCCCTCGAAACCGAGAATGGCGGTCGGGATTGCTCCGACACCAGGGGAGCTGCTGCCGCTATTGTGTGAAAGGCGATTTGTACCGGGTTGAAGGGGAGGAACACATGGCACAATTGCAGCCATACTGCGCGATTGAGGGCAATGATGATGGATTGCCCGTCGTGTTCGTGCATGGCATGGGTGTGGACCATCGTTCGCTGATGATGCTCGACAAGGCGTTTGACGGCAATGATTCAATTCGCCGTATATATCTGGATCTGCCCGGTTTCGGCCGTACGCCGGCATTGCCCGAGCATGCCTGCGGGCTGCCGGAAATGGCGGATTGGCTGCAAACGGCCATTGACGGCCTTGTCGGTAAAGCGGCTCCATTCGCCATGGTCGGCAACTCGATGGGCGGTGCGCTTGTCCGCGAAGTATTGGCGCGCGAACCTCGCCGAGTGGCCGGTATGGCATTGATCGCGCCGGTCGTGGACCCGCAGCATGCCGGCCGGCATGTGGCCGAACATGTGGTTGCACAGCCCAATCCCAAGCTGACGCACTCCTTGCCACAGGAACAGGTGTTCGATTTCATTACCATGGGCGTCAACCAGTCATTCGACGCGTGGCGGCGCTACCAACGGTTCATCCTGCCCGGCGTGGCGTTGTGCGACCGTGCGGCATGCGAACGACTGAATCAGCGTTATTGGCTGGCCGATAATCCCGAGGAAATGCTCGGCACATATGCGGGTCCGGTGCTCATCGTCACCGGCAAGCAAGACCAGATCGTCGGATACGAAGACCAGCAAGCCCTGTTGCCGCACTATCCCAACGCCACCTTCGTGACGCTGGACAATGCCGGTCACAACACGCACATCGACCAACCCGAAGCCGTCATCACGCTTGTACGCGAATGGGTGGCTCATATGGCGTTCGCTCCGTTGAGCTGACGGTCTGCTGACGGTCTGCCGAAGCCTATATGTATACGAGCGACCAATGCCAGTTGACGCAATACACCTTGCATGGTATATCGTTTTTCGATATAGTCATATCGATGTTCGCGGTGTCGTCAAAAAACGTCGGCACCTGAAAGGACCGGGCTATGAAAAACTACATGAACCGATGGGTGTTGCTCGCGTTGAAAGCCATCGTGATTCTGGTCTGGCTGGCCTGCCTATGGGGCCAACTATTCGCCGTACCGGGATTGAGCGGCGCGCTGGCCGGCCTCTACCCGAGCCAGACGTCGATGCACTGGTCATATCTCATTATGGGCGTGCTGTTCCTGCTCTGCATCGAAGCGGCGTTCGTGGCCGTATGGAAACTGTTCTCCTTGTCCGGATCGGGCGCGAACTTGAGCAGGTGATTTGAGATGACGATTCGCATCAATCTCGACGTCATGATGGCCAAACGCAAGATTGGCGTCGGCGAGCTCGCCGAACAAATTGGCATCACGCCCGCCAACGTGTCCATTCTGAAGAACGGACGTGCCAAAGCCGTCCGCTTCACCACGTTGGACGCCATCTGCAAGGCGCTCGACTGCCAACCCGGAGACATCCTCGAATGGGAAGATGTCGATTGATCGACACGCCACCGGCTCGAACTCATGGTTCAACTTGTAGTCTCTCTCAAAATCAATGATGCCCTATCATCCTGCAAGACGATAGGGCATCATCATGTGATTATGCGCAGCTGATATGTCGCGTTGTTATCACTCGGCGTCCGCGGCCGGTGCCTCCTTGGGCGCAGAGAGGAAGTGCTCCTCGCTGGGCAGCACGGCGTTCAGGATTACGGCCACCACGAACGCCACGGCGATGCAGTTCGAGGCGAAGATTTGTTGGAACAGTGCCGGGAACTGCGCGAAGATGTCGCTCACCTGGGTGAAGCCGATGCCGATGGTCAGCGAAAGCGCCGCAAGCGTGATGTTGCGCTGCGTGAAGCCCGCTTCGGCGATCATCTGGAAGCCCGAAAGAATGATGTTGCCGAACATCATGATCGTGCAGCCGCCGAGCACCGCCTGTGGCAGCGAGTTGAACACCTCGGCGATGGCCGGCACGAAGCTCGCCAGCACCAGAATCAGTCCGCCGGAGAGAATCACCTTGCGGTTGACGACCTTGGTCATGGCCACCAATCCGATGTTCTGCGCGAACGAGGTCAGCGGCAGGCATCCGAACAGGCCGGATACGGTGGAGATCAGGCCGTCGCCGGCGATGGCGCCCGCGGTCTCGCGTTCGGTGGGCGTACGGTTCAGGCCCACCTTGGTCAGCGCGGCGGTGTCACCCAGCACCTCGACCGAGGAGACGACGTAGAGCAGGCCGATGGAGATGATCGAACCCCAGTCGAACTCAGGCTTGAACGGCATGAACTGCGGCACGGACACGATGGCGAGGTTCTGGAAACCGGAGAAATCGACCTTGCCCATGCAGATGGCCGCCACATAGCCGACCACCAGGCCGAACAGCACGGACAGCTGCTTGGCCGTGCCCTTCATCAACAGCTGGAACGCCAGGCAGGCGACCAAAGATATAAGCCCGAGCGTCAGGTTCTGCCAGCTTCCGAAGTCCTTGGCTCCGCTGCCGCCGCCGAAGCTCGTGGCACCCACGTTAAGCAGCGAGAAGCCGATCGACGTGACCACGATGGCGGAGACGATGGGCGGCACGAACCGACGCCAATACTTGGCCGTCAAACCCAGCACGAGTTCCAGCAGGCCACCGACCATTACCGCGCCGGCCACTGCGCCATAGCCCTTGTCTGCGCAGATCGCCACGGCGGCCGCCACGTAGGTGAAGGAGATGCCGGTGACCATCGGCAGACGCGAGCCGATGAGCCACGCGCCGTACAGTTGCAGGCAGGTGCCTAGGCCCGCAACCAGAAGGCCGGCCTGGATGATGGTGGCCGATTGGACTGGGGTCATTTTCGCGGCCGAGGCGACGATGAAGATCGGGGCGAGGTTCGCCACGAACATGGCCATCACATGCTGCAGGCCGAACGGAATGCCCTTCCAGAAGGATACTGGCGCGTTCAGCGAAGACAGCGCCTCAAAGGATACGGAATTCTTGGTTTTCTTCTCTGACATGATTCTCCTCTTCTCTCTGTTGCTCCCGCCGGCGGGAGCAGGCAATGTGCTCAGTGCCTAAATGTGATTTCGCCGGTCTCGGGATTCATGGACTCGACGATGGCCAGCGAATCCACATCGTAGCCTTCGGCACGCAGCGCGTCACCGCCGCCCTGGAAGCCCTTCTCCACGGCGATGCCAATGCCCTCGACCGTGGCGCCGGCCGCCTCGCACAGGTTAATCAGACCGCGCAACGCCTTGCCGTTGGCCAGAAAATCGTCAATAAGCAGCACATGCTCGCCGGCGTTCAGATACTTCTTGGCCACGATCACCGGGAACTCCTTCTGCTTGGTGAAGGAATAGACCGTGGTGGTGTACTGGTCGCCGTCAAGGTTGATGGACTGCGCCTTCTTGGCGAACACTACCGGCACATTGCCGAAATGCTGGGCCGCCACACACGCAATGCCGATGCCGGACGCCTCGATGGTCAGAATCTTGGTGATGTGCTTGCCGGCGAAATGAGCGGCCCATGCCGAACCCATGCGGTCGAACAGACGCACGTCGCACTGGTGGTTCAGAAACGCGTCCACCTTGAGCACATCACCCTCCTTCACCGTTCCCTCGCTTTGGATTCGCTCCTCAAGTTCCTGCATTTGACCTCCCATTGCTGTATGTCAGTGAGTGATATGGATACTCGTAAGTGTACGTTGTCCTACACTGACCCGTGCATGTGGTAAACATGAATGTCGCGATTCAAAGGGAGGCAACAGTGTACGACGAGCCGGAAGTCATTGCACGCAGCGCGCAGGAACTTGTAGGCGATTTGAACCCGCAGCAGGCGGAAGCCGTGCAATATCGCGGTCAGGCGCTGCTGATCGGCGCCGGTGCCGGCTCCGGCAAAACCCGCGTGCTGACCCGCCGCATCGCCTGGATCTTGAGCCAGTTCGGCGCATGGCCGAGCCAGATTCTGGCCATCACCTTCACCAACAAGGCCGCCGCCGAAATGCGCGAACGACTCGGTTCGCTGATCGGCCCGGTGGCCCAGCGCATGTGGGTCTCCACCTTTCATTCCGCCTGCGTGCGCATTCTGAGGCGTGACGGCAAGTCCATCGGGCTCAAGTCCGGCTTCTCCATTTATGATTCCGCCGACTCCGAGCGACTCGTCAAAATCATCGCCACCGAATTCAACCTCGACATCAAGCGCTACACTCCACGCTCGATCCTCGGCCACATCTCCGACCTCAAGAACAACCTGACCGGCTGGAAGGAAAACCTCGCCGTCCACGCGCCCGACTTCACGCCCGGCCAGCGCGGCTACCAGTTCGGCACGGTGAGCGACCTTGAAGCCATCTACGCGGTGATCTACGCCGAATACGAGCATCGACTGGACCTGGCCAACGCCGTCGATTTCGACGATCTGATCGGCCGCACGGTCGAGTTGCTGCGCACCGACCCGGCCGTCGCTGAGTACTACCATCAACGCTTCCGTTACATTCTCGTCGACGAGTATCAGGATACCAACCACGCCCAGTACGTGCTCGTGCGCGAGCTGGCCGGCGTGGACACGGGGGAGAAGGCCATCCCGGGCGCGCCGAACGCCGGCAAGTCCGGCCCCGCCTGGATCACCGTGGTGGGCGATTCCGACCAGTCCATCTACGCGTTCCGTGGCGCCGACATCCGCAACATCCAGGACTTCGAGCAGGACTTCCCGAACGCCAAGACCATCATGCTCGAACAGAACTATCGTTCGACGCAGACCATTCTGGATGCAGCCAACGCGGTGATCAGCAACAATGAGGGCCGCAAGCCCAAGAAACTGTGGACCGCGCTCGGCAAGGGCGAGCCGATTGTCGGCTACGCGGCGGACAACGCCCAGCAGGAGGCCCAGTGGGTAGCCACCGAAATCGCGCGCCTGCACGCCGAAGAGGGCATCTCCTACTCCGACATGGCGATCATGTACCGCGCCAACGCCCAATCCCGCTCGCTCGAAGAGGCGCTGATCAACACGAATCAGCCGTATCAGCTCGTCGGCGGCACCAAGTTCTACGAACGTCGCGAAATCAAGGATGCGCTGGCCTATTTGCAGGCGCTCGTCAATCCGGACGACGATGTGAATCTACGTCGTATTCTCAACGTGCCCAAGCGCGGGCTTGGCGACCGCGCCGAAGGCGTGCTGCTCGCCTACGCGCGCGAGCATGGCACCAGCTTCTTCTACGCACTCATGCACTTGGATGAGATTGAAGTGCCGACCCGCACAGCCACCTCGCTACGAGCATTCCGCGATCTGATGGGCGCGCTCTCGCAGTTCACGCGCGCGCACGACTCCAAGCCCAGCGAGGTCGTGGCCGAAGTATTGGAGAAGTCGGGCTTAAGGGCCGAACTTGAGAAATCCGTGGACCCGCAGGACGCCTCCCGTCTGGAGAACCTCTCCCAGCTGCAGTCCACCGCAGCCGAATTCGAACAGAACACGCCTGACGCCACGTTGTCCGCATTCCTGGAGACCACTGCGCTCGTGGCCGACTCCGACCAGCTGCCCGGTGAGGCGGAGGACTCCGGCAAGGTGACGCTCATGACCTTGCACACCGCCAAGGGCCTCGAATACCCGGTGGTGTTCCTGACCGGCATGGAACAGGGCACCTTCCCGCATTCGCGTTCGATGGAAGACACCACTGAACTGCAGGAGGAACGCCGACTCGCCTATGTGGGCATCACGCGTGCCAAGCAGAGACTGTATGTCACGCGCGCCGCCGTCCGCTCCCAGTGGGGCCAGGCCGCCGATATGATGCCCAGCCAATTCCTCGACGAGATTCCGGATTCGCTGATTGATTGGAAACGCCGTGAAGCCGGCGTGGAGCGTATGCGCGCCAACTGGGAGACCGATGGATTCGCCGACGATTTGGGCGGCTGGGATGATGACGATTTCGGCGGCGCCACGTTCGGTGGGTCGTCGACGTTCGGCTCGCGTGGCTCGTCCGGTTCGGGTTCGTCCTATGGGTCGCGGTCGCGGTATGGGTCGTCGTATGGCTCGGGTTCCGGTTCCTCGTCGTATGGTTCCCGTTCAGGTTCTTCGTACGGTTCCCGTTCATCATCATATGATTCCCGCTCCGGCTCGTCCTCCTACGGGTCTCGCTCCCGTTCGGGGTCGTCTTACGGGTCGCGTTCCCGTTCCGGTTCTTCATCCGGTTCATATGGCGGCACCCGTGGCGGCAAGGTCACCACGCGCCGCACCACACCGAAATCCGGTTCGACCGGCTCTGCCGTGCCCAGCTCGAAGCTCACCAAGGACAATGGCCTGAATATCGCCGACTTCGCCGTGGGCGACATGATCAGCCACGACCAGTACGGTCTCGGCAAGGTCACCGACGCGCAAGACAAGGGCCGCAATTCGGTAATCACCGTGGACTTCGGCTCCGCCGGCGTCAAACGCCTCATGCTCCGCGTAGCACCTATTGAGAAGTTGTAGATAGATTGGCCCCTCTGACGAGGGGCTGAGTTATATACCAAATAAATTCACAAAAAACAAGACTTGTGTTCTTCATCACTATCTGGGCATAATGCGGAGGTTGCGCCTACGAGCCTTGGCAACAGGGGAGAGGAAAAAGTAGTTATGAAGAACAAGCTGTTTGCATCCGTGCCCAATATTCTGTTCGGCGCGCTGATCACCATCGCGCCCCAGACCTTTGCGCACGCCTGCACCGGCCATGACATGCCGGGTGCCTGCCACTACTCGCAGCAGGCGGCCACCGGCATCGGCGTCGTCATCCTCGTGTTTGGCGTCGTGGCTTTGTTCGTCGCCCCGCAGATTCGCATCGGCCTCAATATCGCCGCTGCAGCCAACGCCCTGCTGCTACTCGCCGTACCCACCTTCCTGATCGGCATCTGCAAGGGCGCGATGATGCACTGCCGCATGGTTATGCTGCCAACGCTCATTGTGCTCGGCGTGCTCACCATCGTGTTCGCGGCCATCGCCATCTGGCTCGACTCTCGCGCCGCCAAGCGCAACTGATCGAGCAGACGGCCGGAGCCCAGCCATTCCGAACGCTGGACTCCGGTCTCGCTTATTGCAACCGCACTATAAGCAACATAAGGACTCATCGTGCCATCCCATATCGCATTGCGCGGCCTTCCGATTGAAAACCTCAAACGCAAGCCGTTCCGCACCGGCGCACTGCTCGCCGTCGTCACCATCCTCGCGCTGACGTTCTTCGGCGGCACCATGCTGACCATGAACCTCAACACCGGCATGACCAGTATGGAGAAGCGCCTGGGCGCCGACCTTATGGTCGTGCCGCAAAACACCGCGCAGAAGGCCGAAGCGCTGCTCACCAGCGGCAATCCCAGCACTTTCTATTTCACCAAAGACATCGCCGACGAGGTCATGCAGGCCGACGGCATCGCACAGGCCACCGAACAGACCTATATATCATCGCTGGCCGCCGCCTGCTGTGCCGAAAAGCTGCAGATCATCGGTTACGACCCGGACACTGACTTCGTCATCGAACCATGGGTCGCATCCCAGTTCGAAGGCCCCCTTGAAGACGGTCAGATGATTGCCGGCGCAAACGTCAATGTGTCCGCCGACGGCACCATCGAACTCTACGGCCATAAGTGGCCGGTCGTCGCCCAGCTCGCCAACACCGGCACCAGCCTCGACAATTCGGTGTTCATCAACCAAAACACCGTGCCCGACATGGTCGCCGCCTCGGCCAAGGTCTCCAAGCAGGTCATGCCCGCCGAATATGCAGGCGAAGCCGTCTCCACCGTGATGATTAAGACGCAGCGGGGGTACGAAGCGCAGACCGTGGCTGAGAACATCAAGCGTCTTGACTCCCGATTCGCCGATTTGGGATACGTATACCCCGGCGGCATCACCGCCAACACCAGAACTTCGCTGACCGCGCTTGTCACCTACCTCAAGATTTTCGTGGCGGTGATCTGGGTAATGGGCGTGATTGTGCTGCTCGCCGTATTCGCCTCGTCGGTGAACGAACGCAAACGCGAATTCGCGTCCCTGCGCATCATGGGCGCCACGCGTGGCATGTTGAATGCCATCATTCTGAAGGAATCCGCCATCATCGGTCTGATCGGTGGCGTAATCGGCGTCGGCGCGGCCAGCCTGGTGATTTTCCCATTCAGTTCGCTGATCGGCAAACAGCTTCAATTGCCGTATCTGCAAGCCAGCCCGGTTGCGGTGATCGGATTCATTGCCGTGACCGTTGTGTGCTCTACGATCATCGGCATCATCGGTTCGCTGGCCACCATGTGGCGTCTCGGCCGGCCCGAAGCCTACCTGACCCTGCGAGAGGGGGAGTGATATGACGGAGACAACTACGCCGCTTCAGCCGACCACGGTTGGGCCGACCAAGCTCCCGCCGACCACGCCAGTTCAGCCGAACGCGCAGACTGCGCCGGATTCGCCGCACGTAACCGAGACGCCCTCCCCGGACCATCTGCTGACCTTGACGGACCTGACCCGCCAGTTCGTCCGCCGCGGCACGCCGTTCGACGCCGTCAGCCACGTGAACCTCATCGTCGATGCCGGCGAATTCATCGCCATCGTCGGCCGGTCGGGCAACGGTAAAAGTACGTTGATCAACATGGTCGCTGGGCTGATTCGCCCGACCTCGGGAACCGTGAGCGTGGCTGGACGCAATGTGGCCGACTTGGGCGACAAAGCACTGTCCGTGCTGAGGAATCGCACCATCGGATTCGTGACTCAAAGCCAGACCCTGCTCGGCAACCTGACCGTGCTCGACAACGTGATTCTGCCCGCAACGATGTTTCCGGAGCCGCTGCCGTTCGCCCAAAACGCAGAAGCAACGGATGCCGTTGCTCAGGTGGACGCTGTTGCGTCGACCGATGCCGTGGCACAAGCCGCTGCCACCAATGATGAAGCAGCCGCCGACCCGTTCATGCCGGATGTCATTGCGCCAATCACAGACCGGGAAAACACGCCGTCAAACACGGCTGCGAGCCGTCCGGACCTGTTCGCCACCCGAGCTCGCACGCTGCTCACCCAGCTTGGTGTCGCCGATCTGGCAGACAGCTACCCGCGCGAGCTGTCCGGCGGTGAAATGCGGCGCGTCTCCATCGCCCGCGCGCTGATGAACCAGCCGAGCCTGCTTATCGCCGACGAGCCGACCGGCGACCTCGACCAAGAGAGCACCGACATCGTAATGCGTCTGCTCAAAGACCAAGCCAACAACGGCACAGCGATTCTCATGGTCACCCATGATCCCGATGCACTCGAATACGCAGACCGGGTGTATCGCATGGACGCCGGAGTGCTGTCCATAGCCTCGGTGTAATATGATTTATTGGTGTCTGCCAACAGGTAGATACCGTCTGGAGTCATAGCCCATCAGCGGGTCGGCGGTAGGCAATCGCAAGAAAACCAACCCGTTCGTGTTTGTTCACGACGAAGCGCTGGGGAGGCCCGACTCAGCGCTTGCCAGGCATATGCAAGGCAAGCGTTCCGTTCAGATAACGACAGAAGGATTAATCCAATGACGAACGTTCAGCGTTCCCGCCGTCAGGTGCGTCTGTCTCGCGCCCTCGGCATCGCACTGACCCCCAAGGCTCAGCGCATCTTCGAAAAGCGTCCGTACGCTCCTGGCGAGCACGGCCGTGACCGCCGCCGCACCGAGTCCGATTACGCGGTGCGTATGCGCGAAAAGCAGCGTCTGCGCGCTCAGTACGGCATCTCCGAGAAGCAGCTTCGCGCCGCTTACGAGAAGGCCACCCGTACTGCCGGCCAGACCGGTAACGCCATGCTGACCGACCTCGAGACCCGTCTCGACAACCTGGTCCTGCGTGCCGGCTTCGCCCGCACCACCGCCCAGGCCCGTCAGTTCGTGGTGCACCGTCACATCCTCGTTGACGGCAACATCGTGGACCGCCCGTCCTACCGCGTCAAGCCCGGCCAGACCATTCAGGTGAAGGCCAAGAGCCAGACTATGGTTCCGTTCCAGATCGCCGCCGAAGGCGTGCACCGTGACGTGCTGCCTGCGGTCCCTGGCTACCTCGACGTGAACCTGCCGTCCCTGAAGGCCACTGTGACCCGTAAACCGGAGGTCGAAGAGATCCCGGTGCAGGTCAACATCCAGTACGTGGTCGAATTCTACGCCCGCTGATTCGGGCCCCCTTATCTGAAACATCAGAATCAAGGACATACCGCTTGGACCCCGCTCCCGCAAGGGACGCGGGGTTCTCGCGTTCCGGGGCGCGGGCGTTTTCCCGGAGAATGGATGAAAGGAATCACGCCGTTCTGCTTCCTTGAAGGCGTTTCGTCGAGATTGGCGGGAGCTTGCGTCAGCAGGCGTCGATGAAGGCGCTGAAGATGCGGCGTTGGTTGCCGTCGGCGCGGTGGGAGAACTCAGGATGCCATTGGACGGCCCAGACGAAACGTTTGGCCGGCATCCAGACCGCCTCCACGATGCCGTCCGGCGCGGTGGCCATCGGTTCCAGTCCCTGGCCCAGCGTGCGAATCGCCTGATGGTGATAGCTGTTGACGCCCAGCGTATAGGCGCGCGGATGATACGGCCTGCCGAAGGAATCGACCTCATCGGCCTCCGCCTCACTCGGGCCGTTGTCTCCCAGCGGCCACAACGCGCGGGCCAACGGCGAATCGGGCGCGATCGACACTTCGTGGACCACCGGGTCATACGGCGGCTTGTCGCCATGATGCACGACCGGGCTGGGATGCTCGTCCGGCAGATCCTGCCACAGCGTGCCACCCAAGGCGACGTCGAGGCTCTGGATGCCGCGGCAGATGCCCAGCAATGGCTTGTCCGCCGCGATGACGGAGGGGATCAGGCGCTCCTCCATCCGGTCGCGGGCCTTGCATAGTTTGACCGTCTTGGGGCCGGCCGCCTCGCCATACCGTTCCGGATCCACGTCGTGGCCGCCGGTGACCAGGAACCCATCGCATTGGCTGACCAGCTGTTCGATTGTAGTCTCTTCGTCGGTCAGCGGCAGCATCACCGGGATGCCGCCGGCTTCGATGATGCCGTCGAAATAGCCGGGCAGCATCCACAGGCTGTTCAATTTGTCGTCCCACAACGGGACCACGCCGATAAGCGGACGATGGGCCATCGATACCTCCAAATACAGACTTACTGATAAAGCGACTCAACTTGCTACAGTCTCAAACCTGAAAATTGTACCAGTGTGACTTGCGGGCGGAGCCTACTGCATAGCTTAGGGAGGTAGGGATTTCAATCCAGGGCGGCTTATCGCTCGTAGTGTTCCAATTCGGCGAGTGGATACACCTGAGTCCAATGGTGCGGCTGCAGGTCGCGCAGCGGCACGAACAACGGATGCTCTCCCTGATTGTTGTCTGAAACGGCGCACATCACGTCGTCGCCCCAATAGCGCAGCCGTTCCTGACAGATGCCGCATGGAGACAACACGGTGAACGGGGCGTGTTCGTCATCGCGTACGACGCAGATGGTGTGGGTGACACGGCGATCAAGCTTCATCGCCTCGCACATCGCTCCGACCTCGATGCATAGCGAAGCGGCGGCATTGGGTGTCTCAATCGCCACGCTCGTGACGATAAGTGCCTCCGAGCCGTTGCTTCCGTCATGTTTACCGTTGTCTTTGCCGGCGAGTCGCATCGCCGCCGCGCCTCCCCATCCTGTCGGATACCTTCGCTCGATCAGTTCCACGGCACTGCGATACAGCGCTTCCTCGATATGACGCTCCACTGGAGCCATATGGTCACCTCGCGTAATCGACCTGCCATCGGTGGGCAGACGGGATTCAAACCATTACTAGTCTAGGGGGGATATCCTTGACGCATGCTTATCGTCGAAGTAGTTGTGGCCGTGGTCGTCAGCGTGTTTTTGGTCGGGGTCTATCGTGATGCAAAGAACGGAACGTTGCCTTTGCAGAATTCGGTAGGCATCAAAACGCCGGCAACAATGTCATCCGAAGACACATGGAATCGGATTCACAAGCAGTACGCTCCGATATTCCTCGTTGATGCATGTGCCCTGTTCCTCATCGCCCTTGAAATCATCATTGGCGGGGCCATGGAGAAGAGCTTCAATAACATGGCATCGGAGGCATTGATTGCGTTGGTGGCCACGCTTGTTGTCATGGTGCTGGCCAATCTGGTCGTCGTTGTTTTGGCAGATCGGTCTGCACGAAAATGAGATAACTTGGTGAGAAGCCGCTATGTCGGACTTGCTGAAACAACCAACCTCGCAACGGGGTAAGAAGTAAGAGAGCGACGAATCGGGATTCTCGGAGGTGTTATATGTTGAATATTCAAGATGATATCAGTAGCTACCTTGCCTTTTCGCACTATATCGATTGGAATGAACCGAGTGTGCAAAGAAAAGCCAAGGAACTAAAAGACTCCACTGAAGGCGAAATCGAACTGGCAAAAGCCGCCTACTATTTTGTTAGAGATGAAATCAAGCATTCATGGGATGTCCAAGACAAAAGAGTCACGGCAACAGCCTCAGACGCATTAAGGGAGGGTGTCGGTATTTGTTGGGCAAAATCTAATTTATTGGCCGCCCTATTAAGAGCAAATGGCATTCCTGCCGGAATATGCTATCAAAGGCTTACGTTAGGCAGTACGCCTGAAAGCGGGTACTGCATCCATGCCTTGAATGCCACTTATCTGAGATCCATTGACCGATGGATTCGTGTAGATGCAAGAGGGAATAAAGAGGGTGTACAAGCAGACTTTTCTGTTGACGATGAACGTTTGGCTTTCCCCATTCGGAAAGAGTACGATGAGGTGGATTATAAAACTGTGTATGCCGAACCGTTGCCGCAGACAATGAGCATTCTTGAAAATAGTACAGATGCTCTATACATGTATCTGCATTCGCTGCCCGAAAGAATTTGACGAATTCATTTTTATCGGGAGGCAGGAGGCAGCGGCTGGTTCGGACTGCATTAGCGGTTAGCGGGGAACGATTCGCCCGCGACAACAGCCCATCACGCCAAACTTGACAAGAGTGACGTCGGTGACCCGTGCTGCGGCAAGCACCTCGACAGGGATGGTGACGGTATCGGTTGCTCTCAGGCTAGTAGGCCCGGATAGAGTTCGTTGATCGCCCAGGCGACGCGGCCGGCATCATATGCCGAAAGTCTTCCTGTCGGGCCGTCGTCGAGGAAAAGATTGCTTGGCAGCCGCAGCAGTTGCGAGCATCGCACGGCGCTGGGCTTGCTCAGTCCCGCGTCCTGCCAGTCACGCAGCACCACATAGCCCGGTTCGTCGCGCCAGGTGTTGCCGGTGACCTTGGTCACCAAGGCGATGCGGGTGCCGTCGTCCCATTGGAGGATCACGCTGGGACGGTTCTTCGCTTTGCCTGGCTTGTCGGGAAAAGCGAACGGCACCCACCATATCTCGAACTGGCGCGGATCAGTCTTCATCATCGTCCCAACCCTCCGGCAGGATCACGGCACCATCACGTATCTGGGGCGTCACGATGCGGGGATCATCCATGTTCGCTTTGAACAGGGGATATCCCTCGTTGTCTTTTTCGAATGAAGGGCGGACGCTTGGCGTGAATGGCAGACGCCCGTCGCGTACCAATTGTCTGAGAGACATTTCGGCAAACGTGCTCAGGTTCAACCCCATGGCGTCAAGTATGGCGATGCCGTCACGCTTGGTCTGCGCATCCAGACTGATCGTGGTCTTCTCCTTGATAGCCATCATTACTCCTTATAACAGTGGTGTGACATACGTATATCATACCTCAAATCAGTCATGTCAGCTGGGGCCCCGTTGTCTATTTGTAAGTGCAACATCCTTGTTCTCGGCTGATTCTGGCGGTTCGTCGGCGAATGCCTCGGCGGGGGTGCGCTAGCCGAGCACTCGCATGGGCCTGTTGTCGGTTTCGTCGATGGTCTCCTGCGGTTCGCGTGCCATGGAGGGGGCGACGGGCGTGCGTTTGGGCGGGTGGCGGCGGATCATGCCGTTCCTGTTCTCGTTGCCGCCGCGCTGCCACGAGCTGTACGGGTCGGCGAAATACGTGGCCACGCCCGGTTCGTCGCGCAGCTCGGCGTGCCGACCGTGGACGCATGCCGTCCCGGCATCATGGCTATGCGGCGCACGCTCGCCCCGTTGCCCATCTCAATCCGGACGACCTGCCGTTCCTCTTCCGACAGGTGCGAATACACCTGGCCCAAGGCGCAACACCCCTTCATTTGGCTATCTGGACAATCTCCAATCTAACGGGTGCTGCACTTTCAATTAGACAACGGGGGCCTGCGTTTTAGCGGACTGCGGTAGCATGGGAACCATGATTCTGCATTTGCATCTGGTTCGTCATGGGCAAACCACGTTCAATAAATACAACCGTCTTCAGGGATGGTGCAATGCGCCGCTTACCGCATCCGGACTTGCCGATGCCGACAGGGCCGGGCACAAACTTGAGGGCTATGATTTTGCGGCGGCATATTGTTCCGATACTTCTCGCGCCGAAATCACAGCGAAGCGAATTCTCGATATCAATGAGGCTGCCGGACATGCACGGCCAGAACTCACGGCCGATATGCATTTCCGCGAACAATGCTACGGATACTTCGAGGGTCAGGACATGTCGCTGGCTTGGACCGCTGCGGGTGGGCCTCACGGCGCGAAGGACTACAACGACATCGTAGCCAAATTTGGTCTGGCCGCCTCCCGTGATTTCCTGAAAGAGGCCGACCCCTTCCATGACGCGGAATCCGATGAAGAATACTGGACGCGCGTCGAAGGAGCATTCCAGCTCATCGCCAGCAACCCCAATCTCAAGGATGGCGATGATGTGCTTCAGATTTCGCACGGTAACACGCTGCTCAGCCTCGGCCACCGTTTCGGAGGCCCCGATCTTGACCTTAGCGAACGACCGGCCAACGGCTCGGTAACCGTACTCGACTTCGACACGACCAAACCGTTTTCGCAGGCCGTGACCATCGTCTCATACGGCAAATAGCGTATTTCATCGTCAGATGCACGGGTAAATAGGGGAGGAGTGCTACCCTTATCCGAGTAAGTGTGACCTCAAGGAGGCAACAATGGAAGTCGGAGAGATCGCTGGCCTGATCGCGGCCATCGCGTTCGCAGTATTGGCCGGTTTCATGATCTATCCGCTGATCAGGCTGGGCAAGATGTTTGATCAGATATCGCAGACGGTCCGGGAATCCGGTGAACACGCCATCCCCGCGCTGGACGAAGGCGTGACCACCGTCAAGCAGGTCAACAAGTCGCTTGAAGACGTGAACAAGATTTCCGCCGCGGCTTCCACCACCGCCAACAACGTTGGTGCGTTGACCGATTTGTATGGCTCCTTCCTCGGTAAGCCCATCATCAAGATTGCTTCCACCTTCTACGCGCTGAAAACCACGGGGCAGTCCTTCCTTGCGAAGAACGCCGCGAAAACCACCGTCAACGACACCGCCGAGAAGGGGGAGTGATGTTCAAACGCATCTTCTGGGTCGGCGTCGGCGTGGCCATCGGAATCGTTGCCGTCACCAAGGCACAGGCCTATGTCAAGGCCAATACGCCTGATGCGGCACGCCAGTTCCTGCTTGGCCCCGATCAGGACAATGTGCCGATGAAAACACTCGAAGGGTTGGTCAACGAGTTCAATGCCACCCGTCGAGCCCGCGAGGCTGAGCTCAACCGTCAGTACATCGAGCGCGCCAACTGACACGCGCATGCCGCCTTGCCATCTAGTCACTGAACCAGCTAGAACAAACTAGTCCTCATAATCCAGTCTTTTTCCACCAATACCAGGCGCAACTGCGCCCATTACCCAAACAAGGAGTTCATCCGCTCATGCGCACTGCGGACATCGCAAAGCGATACCTCGATTACTTTGCCAAACATGATCATCTCGTCATGCCTTCGGCATCCCTGATTTCCCCGAACCCCACCACGCTGTTCACCATCGCCGGCATGGTGCCGTTCATTCCCTACCTTCTTGGTGAGCAGACCCCGCCGAAGCGCCGTATGACATCGAACCAGAAGTGCGTGCGTACGCTGGATATCGATGAGGTCGGCAAGACCACCCGCCATGGCACCTTCTTCCAGATGCTTGGCAACTTCTCCATCGGCGACTACTTCAAGGAAGAGGCCATCCACTACGCCTGGGAGCTGCTGACCACCCCGCAGGACCAGGGCGGTTACGGCTTTGACCCGGAAAAGCTGTGGGTCACCACCTTTACCGACGATGAAGAGGCCCGTTCCATCTGGAAGAACGAGGGCTTCGATCCCGAGCACATGCAGATTTTCGGCATGGAAGACAACTTCTGGACCACCGGTGGCCCTGGCCCTGGCGGCCCCTGCTCCGAGATCTACGTGGATCGCGGCCCCGAATACGGTCGTGATGGCGGTCCCGCGGCCGATGAGACGCGCTTCATCGAGATCTGGGACCTCGTGTTCGAGAACTACGAGGTCGACAACGTCAAGTCCAAGACCGACCTGCACATCGTCGGCGAGCTTGCCCAGAAGAACATCGATACCGGTGCCGGTCTGGAACGCTTGGCCTACCTGATGCAGGGCAAGCAGAACATCTACGAGACCGATGAGGTCTTCCCGGTCATCGAGGCCGCCGAGCGCCTGTCCGGCCGCAAGTACGGCGAGGACGAGGCCGCGGATGTCAAGTTCCGTGTCGTGGCCGACCACGTGCGTTCCGCGCTGATGATTATGTCCGATGGCGTGCGTCCGAGCAACGTCGGCCGTGGCTACGTGCTGCGTCGCCTGCTGCGTCGCACCGTGCAGGCCATGCGTGTACTCGGTGTGACCAATCCGGTGATTCCCGAGCTGCTGCCCGTCTCCAAGGAGGCCATGGTCGCCAGCTACCCGGAGCTCAACGACACGTTCCATGATGTCTCTGAAGCGGCCTATGGCGAGGAAGATGCGTTCCGTCGTACGCTGGAGAACGGCATCGAGATTCTCGACGTGGCCGTCAAGAAGGCCAAGAAGACCGCCGATCCGGTGGTCTCCGGTTCCGACGCATTCACTCTGCATGACACTTACGGCTTCCCGATTGAGCTGACCCTCGAAATGGCCGCCGATCAGGGCGTGAAGGTGGACGAGGCCAAGTTCCGCGAACTCATGGCCGAGCAGAAGTCCCGCGCCCGCGCCGACGCCCTGAAGAAGCGCCACAACGTGGACCTGTCGGTCTATGACGACTTCAAGAAGACGCTCGCCAAGCCGATCGACTTCCTCGGCTACACGGACATGTCCGCCCGTGCCAAGGTCATCGGAATCATGCAGGAAGGCAAGGGCTCCGTGCCCGCCGTGACCGGCCCGGCCAACGTCGAGGTCATTCTCGACCGCACCCCGTTCTACGCGGAGGCCGGCGGTCAGCTTGCCGACCAGGGCGAGATCCTGTCCGACGACGGCGCCGTGCTCGAAGTCGACGATGTGCAGAAGCCCATCAAGGACCTCATCGTCCACCAGTGCCGTCTGACCGAAGGCACGCTGGTCGTCGGCGCCGAAGTCAACGCCAACATCGACCTGGCCCGCCGTGGCGCCATCGCCCGCTCTCACACCGCCACGCACATGGTGCACAAGGCGCTGCGCGAGGAGCTCGGCCCGCAGGCCACCCAGCGCGGCTCCGAAGACGCCCCGAACCGTCTGCGCTTCGACTTCCAGTGGTCCAAGGCCCCGGCCAAGTCCGTGATCTCTGCAGTCGAAGAGCGCGTCAACGACAAGCTGCGCGACAACCTCGCCGTGACCACCAAGGAAATGAAGTTCGACGACGCCATCGCACTCGGTGCCATGCACCTGTTCGGCGAGAAGTACGGCGACATCGTACGCGTGGTCTCCATCGGCGAAGACGGCTGGAGCCGCGAGCTGTGTGGTGGTACCCACGTGGACCACGTTGGCAAGATCGGCATGGTCAACATCCTGTCCGAAGCCTCCATCGGCTCCGGCGTGCGTCGTGTCGACGCCGTCGTGGGCCAGGGTGCCTATGACTTCAACGCTCGTGAGCACGCGCTGGTCTCCCAGCTGTCCGACAAGCTCAACGCTCGCCCGGACGAGCTCGCCGAGCGTGTGAACGCCCTGCTCGCCAAGCTCAAGGAATCCGATCGTCGCTTGGCCTCCATGTACGAGTCCCAGCTGGCCGCCTCGGTTCCGGCGCTGGTTGCTGACACCAAGAACTCCGCGGCCCCGGTCAGGGTGGCTGTCAAGAACGTGGGCCACTTCGGCGCGGTCGACGCCCTGCGCAAGACCGTGCTCGACGTGCGCGCACAACTCGGTGAAGACGCCCCCGTGGTGGTGGCCCTCGCCGGCGTGAACGAGGATGACAAGCCGATGGTCGCCGTGGCCACCAACGAGGCCGCCCGCAAGGCCGGCATCAAGGCCGGTGATCTGGTGCGTGGCGCAGCCAAGGTCCTCGGCGGCGGTGGCGGCGGCAAGCCGGACTTCGCCCAGGGTGGCGGTGTCGATGCCTCCAAGATCGGCGAGGCCCTCGAAGCGCTCAAGCACGAGGCGCAGAAAGCCTGATTCCGCCAGTGGTGTGGTTAGGCGTTGATTTGGGTAATGCCCGGGTCGGACTGGCACTGTCCGACCCGGAGCTTACCTTTGCACACCCTGCTGGCAACATTCATGTTGCCGGCGACTATTTCTTTGCTATTGACGAGGTCCTGAACGTCATCGAAGACGAACATGTGGACCGTGTAATCGTCGGATTGCCCCTGCAGATGGACGGTACAGAAGGCAAAAGCGCCAAAAAAGCGCGCAGGTGGGCGGCCAATCTGGAGAAGAGGCTGCAAGCAGAGAGTGAAGACAGTGATTCTACGGAGTATCAGATTCCGCAGGTGTCATTGATAGATGAGAGATTAACAACAGTCAGTGCGCATCGTCAACTGTTCGAGGCCCATAAAGCTTCGAACAAGCACAGGCCGGTGGTTGACCAGCAGTCGGCAGTGGTGATTTTGCAGACGGCACTCGACCGTACCCGGGAGTAGTGAGGTATCGGTTATGACCGATGATTTTAACGAGTTCTTTGATGACAACACGCATTGGGTCGAACAGGGGTCAGAACCAATGCGCGGGGCCAAGCCGCCAGAACCGCCGAAATCCCGCAAGGAGATGCGCAAGCGACGTGCACATCGCAAGCGCAAGCGTATCAGTGGCATTATCATCGCTATCGCCATCGTCGCCCTGCTTATCGGCGGCGGCTATTTCGGCGTAACCAAGCTCATCGCATGGCGCGACAGCCGGAGCAACCAGTCGACGGCCATCGCGGACTATCCGGGACCGGGCTATGGCGAGGTCGAATTCACCGTGAGCGAGGGCCAAGGCGCGGCGGAGATCGCCGATAATCTGCTCAAGGCCGAAGTCATCAAGTCTACTGCCGCGTTCACCAGCGTGGTCAACGCCAATAGCACGACACTCTATCCGGGAACGTTCACATTGAAGAAGCATATGGCCGCATCCGATGTGATCGCCGTTCTCTCCGACACCAACCAGGCGTCGGGCTTCCTTGAGGTTCATCCCGGTGAACGTGCCACCGATGTGTTCGCCGACGCCGCGAAGCTTTCCGGCATTGCCCAAAGCGAATTCGACACGATTATCAAGAACAAGGGTAAGGATATTCTGCCCAATGAAGCGGGCGGTAGCTTTGAGGGATGGCTGGAGCCGGGAACCTACAACGTCAAGAGCATGAAGAGTGCTTCGAAAATCCTCAAGGCCATGGTCGATAAGCGTATCGCCAAGTTGGATGAATTGGGCGTGCCGACCGGCAGTGACCGCGAACGGGTGATGATCATCGCCTCTATCGCCGAGGCCGAGGTCAACAAAGCCGATTACTACGGCAAAGTGACGCGAGTCATCGAGAACCGTTTGGAGCAGGACATGTCGTTGGGCATGGATTCCACCGTGGCCTATGGCAATAACGTCAAGCCCGCGCAGGTGACCACCGAGATGACCCAAGACGAGTCCAACCCGTACAACACGTACAAGATCTCCGGTCTGCCGCCTACGCCGATCAGCAATCCCGGCGATAACGCCATTCAAGCGGCACTGCACCCCGAAAGCGGCAATTGGCTGTACTTCTGCACGGTCAATCTGGACACCGGCGAAACCAAGTTCGCCGCAACCGCCGATGAACATGACCAGAACGTGGCCGAACTACGCAAGTGGCAAGCCGAAAACCAGTAGTCATCCCGTTAGCTTCCTTCGCTTGGGGAAGCTGATCGGACGTTAGTCTCTTCATTGGCTCCCTCGCCGAGGGGAGCACTGCAGGGAATGTAACGCTCAACTTAAGCCCGGGGCTCCCGCGAAGCGGATGGAAGAAATCTAGGACAACACCCCAACAGCCACCGCCACAATCGCGCCCGCCAATATCACCGGCACATACGGCACCTTGCCCGCATGTGTCGGTGATGTGCGTTGTGGATCGAATCGCGTCCACAAGGCAATCCATGTGATGCCGGCAACGCCCATCGCCAGCCACCAGACCACCACAGGCAACAGGCCAAACAGTCCGACAGACAATCCCATAGGTATCAGGGCGGTCACATCGCCGAATCCCAATGACCGCGGCACCAGCAATGCCAACGCGAACTGGATCAGGCAACATAGCACGGTGAACAACAGCGCCTGCAACAGCACGAACAGGTCGTTCATCACCACTCCATACGCGAAATCGGCGGCCAGCTGAAGCAACGCGCCCGCAGCCACCCACGCGATCGGCACCCGCCGGTGACGAACATCCTCAATGGACAGTGCAAGCCCACATAGCAGACCGGGTAGCGTGAACAGGTATGGCATGGCTTAACATTAACCCCTAGTTAGACGTACACATAGGCGTACACACATGAAACGAGGGAAGTTATGCTGCGTTGGCAGACGGCAGGGGAGTCGCACGGAGAAGCATTGGTGGCCATGATTGAAGGGTTGCCGGCCGGCGTGCGTATTAGCACGGACGATATCGTTTCCGCACTGGCACGCCGTCGACTTGGATACGGTCGCGGTGCCCGCATGAAGTTCGAGCAAGACAAGGTCCGTCTGCTGACCGGTGTACGCCACGGCCTGACCCTCGGCTCGCCGGTGGCCATCGAAATCGCCAACACCGAATGGCCGAAGTGGACCGAGGTCATGAGCGCCGATGCACTCGACCATGACCTGCCGCGCGAAGGCCGCAATGCGCCGCTGAGCCGCCCGCGCCCGGGCCACGCCGATCTGACCGGCATGCGCAAGTATGGTTTTGACGACGCCCGCCCGGTACTGGAGCGCTCCAGCGCCCGTGAGACCGCCTCCCGTGTGGCCTTGGGCGAGGTGGCCAAGCAGTTCCTGGATCAGGCGTTCGGCATCCGCACCGTAGCCCACGTGGTGGCGCTCGGTGGCGTGCAGACCAACCCTGATTTGCCGTTGCCCACACCTGACGATCTGGAAGCGCTTGACGCCTCGCCTGTCCGTACGCTGGACAAAGAGGCCGAAGCCCGCATCATCGAACGCATCAACGAGGCCAAGAAGGCCTCCGATACGTTGGGCGGCGTGATTGAAGTGCTGGCTTACGGTGTGCCTGCCGGCATCGGCACGTATGTGGAGTCCGACCGCCGACTGGACGCGGCTCTGGCCTCCGCGATCATGGGCATTCAGGCGTTCAAGGGTGTGGAGATCGGCGACGGCTTCCTGGAAGCCTCCCGCCCCGGTTCGCAGGCGCACGATGAGATCGTGGTCAACGCCGACGGCCGCATCGACCGTCTGTCCAACCGCGCAGGCGGCATTGAAGGCGGTATGTCCAATGGCCAGGTGATTCGCGTACGCGGTGCCATGAAGCCGATTCCGTCCATCCCCAAGGCCCTGCGTACGGTCGACGTGCTGACCGGCGAATCCGCACAAGCCATCAACCAGCGTTCCGACAGCACCGCCGTGCCTGCGGCATCCGTGGTGGCCGAGGCCATGGTGCGTCTGACTTTGGCGAAGTACGCGCTGGATAAGTTCGGTGGAGACAGTGTTGCCGAAACACGGCGCAACCTTGAGTCGTATCTCGCCTCGTGGCCGGAGCACATGCGCTGAACGAAGGGCGTATGGTTTCGTGACGACTGCCGCGGAACCATCAGCAACTGTACTCACCAATCGTCGAGAGGATTCGTAGATTATGACCGCACGCCCCCGCGCCGTCATCATCGGCATGATGGGAGCCGGCAAAACACGTGTCGGTAAGGAAGTGGCGCATATGTTGCGTCTGCCGTTCGCCGATGCCGATGTGGAGATCGAACGTGAAGTGGGCATGAAGATTCCCTCCTACTTCGAGGAATACGGTGAGCCGGCATTCCGCGAGGTCGAGGCCGATCTCATCGCCGATATGCTTGAGGATTTCGACGGTATCTTTTCGCTGGGCGGTGGCGCTCCCATGACGCCATCCACCCAGCATGCCCTCGCCTCCTACATCGATCATGGCGGTCGTGTGGTCTACCTTGATGCCGATCCGGCGGAAGCCATGGAACGCGCGAACCGTGGGGGAGGCCGGCCCATGCTCAATGGCAACGCCAACTCCCGTTGGAAAAAACTGTTCAAGCAGCGTGACCCAGTATTCCGCGAGGTCGCCAACGTTCATGTCCATACCCGGGGGCTTACGCCTCAGGGCGCAGCGAAGAAAGTGATTGATATGGTATCTGAGCGAGCAGTGCATGTTACCGGAGCGGCAATTGAGCCGTATGATGTGGTCATTGGCGAAGGTGCCATGAACCATCTGGTCGACGTGCTGGGACCCAAACCCGCCAAAATCGCGCTTATCCACACTCAGCCGGTGCAGCGACACTCCGATCGTGCCCGCGCCCTGTTGCGTCAGGGCGGCTATGAGGTTTCCGACATCGTGATTCCGGATGCCGAACCCGGCAAGACCATTACCGTGGCCAACGGCATTTGGGAACGCCTTGGCAACGAAGGTTTCACCCGATCCGATGCCGTGGTGGGGCTTGGCGGCGGTGCCGCAACCGATTTGGCCGGTTTCGTGGCTGCCACGTGGATGCGCGGCGTGCGCTATGTAAACTGCCCGACCTCGCTGCTGGCCATGGTCGATGCCTCCACCGGTGGCAAAACCGGCATCAACACCCCGCAGGGCAAGAACCTCGTCGGCTCGTTCTACACGCCTGCCGGTGTGCTGGCCGACACCAAGACGCTGGCTACGCTGCCCAATGACATCTTCATCGAGGGTCTCGGCGAAGTCGCCAAATCCGGTTTCATCCGCGACCCCGAAATCCTGCATATCCTCGAAGACCACGCAGCTGAACTGCGCGCTTTCGACGGCTCTACATTCCTCGGCTCGCCGCTCGAAGACGTGGTTGCCGAGCTCATTGAGCGCACGGTAAAGGTCAAGGCCTACCACGTCTCCTCCGATTTGAAGGAGAAGGGTCTGCGTGAATTCCTCAACTACGGGCACACGATGGGCCATGCCATCGAAAAGCTCGAGCATTTCCGCTGGAGGCATGGCAATGCGGTGGCCGTCGGTATGGTGTATGCCGCCGAGCTGGCCCATCTGATCGGTTACATCGATCAGGATCTGGTTGACTATCACCGCTCGTTGCTTGCTTCGATGGGTCTGCCGACGTCGTGGAATGGCGGCTCGTTCGACGACGTGCTCGCATTGATGCATCGCGACAAGAAGGCCCGCGGCAATGAGCTGCGCTTCGTGGTCCTCGACGAGATTGGTCACGTCGTACACCTCGACAACCCGCCCGCCGAAGCCGTGGAAGAAGCATTCCGTCGTATCCAGCAGTAATTGAACGGCCGTAGGCCGTGCCGTTCGCCATCCCCTCAGAAAAAAGTACTTGGCTCCCCTCTAACGGAGGTACCCCGGAGTCGGATTTACCTTCTACCTCCCTCTGATGAGGGAGGTGCCCCGAAGGGGCGGAGGGAGAGAAGCACAAACAAAAGGAGTCCCAATGACCAAAGTCATCGTTGTCAATGGCCCTAACCTCGGACGTCTCGGCGTCCGCCAGCCCGACGTCTACGGTCGTCAAGACCTCGACACCCTGCGCAAGCTCTGCGCCGAATGGGGCAAGGACCTCGGCCTCGAAGTCGAGGTGCGTCAGACCGACGACGAAGCCGAAATGGTGCGCTGGATGCACCAAGCCGCCGACGAGAAAACCCCGGTGGTCATGAACCCCGCCGCCTTCACGCACTATTCGTATGCTCTCGCCGACGCCGCGCACATGGTCATTGATGAGAACCTGCCACTTATGGAAGTCCATATTTCCAACCCGTCCGCCCGCGACGAGTTCCGCAAGCGTTCCGTAATCAGCCCTGTGGCCACCGGCACCATCACCGGCATGGGTTTCTACGGCTACAAGCTCGCGCTCGATGCTGTGGCGCACTTGCTGAGCGAATAGAACCAAGCCCTCCAGCCAATCCCGGGTATCAGTCGACGTTGAGCCCGGGATTCCTGTTCCGACGAATCGGACCAGAATCCTCGTCCTGGTGCGACCTATGGGCCTGAAGTGCGCCGTGTATTCGACCATATGCTGGCCAAGGCAGGACGAGACGGGCTGCCTACGCGCGACTACACCGGCCACGTCATGAACACGCCGGGTCATACACGGATGATAGAGTGGAATTCCATGGTTAGAAGAACACATGGTAATTCTCAAGAGCACGTCACCAAGCATATTTTCGTCACTGGCGGCGTTGTTTCCTCTCTCGGCAAGGGCCTGACCGCATCTTCGCTCGGTCGTTTGCTGCGCAGCCGCGGCATCCATGTTCTGCAGCAAAAGCTCGATCCGTACATCAACGTCGACCCGGGCACCATGAACCCGTTCCAGCATGGTGAGGTCTACGTGACCGAAGACGGTGCTGAAACCGATCTCGACATCGGCCACTACGAGCGTTTCCTCGACGTCTTCCTGAGCCAGAAGGCCAACGTCACCACCGGTCAGATCTATCAGGAAGTGCTGCGCAAGGAGCGCGCCGGCGAATACCTCGGCCAGTGCGTGCAGGTCATCCCTCACATCACCAACGAGATCAAGTCTCGTATGCGCGCCCAGGCTTCCGATGACGTGGATGTGATCATCACTGAAATCGGTGGTACTGTCGGCGACATCGAGTCCCAGCCCTTCCTTGAGGCCGCCCGCGAAGTGCGCCGCGATCTCGGCCCGGACAACTGCATGTTCGTGCACGTTTCCCTGGTGCCGTACATTTCCGCCGCCCACGAGCTCAAGACCAAGCCCACCCAGCACTCCGTGATGATGCTGCGTCAGCTCGGCATCTCCCCGGACGCCCTCGTGCTGCGTTCCGACCGCCCGCTCAACCAGTCCATCAAAGACAAGATCTCCCTGATGTGCGACGTCGATGCCGAAGGCGTGGTCAACTGCGTGGATGCGCCGAGCATCTACGATGTGCCGAAGATTCTGTTCGAAGAGGGTCTTGATGCTTACGTGGTGCGTGAGCTCGGCCTGCCGTTCCACGATGTCGATTGGGATGAATGGGCAGACCTGCTTGAGCGCGTCCACCACCCCAAGCATGAAGTCAACATCGCCATCGTCGGCAAGTACATCGATCTGCCGGACGCCTACCTGTCTGTCACCGAGGCCATCAAGGCCGGAGGCTTTGCCAACTGGGCCAAGGTCAACGTCAAGTGGGTTGCGGCCGACCGTTGCGAAACCACCGAAGGTGCGGCCGCCGCTCTCGACAACGTCGACGGCATCGTGATCCCCGGCGGCTTTGGCATCCGCGGCATCGATGGCAAGATCGGCGCCCTGAAGTTCGCCCGTGAAACCAAGCTGCCCGCCCTTGGCCTGTGCCTGGGCCTGCAGTCCATGGTCATCGAATACTCCCGCCACGTGCTGGGCATTGAAGACGCGAACTCTTCCGAGTTCGAGCCCGATTGCGCCAACCCGGTGATCGCCACCATGGAAGAGCAGAAGGACATCGTGGCCGGCAAGGGCGACATGGGCCACACCATGCGTCTTGGCTCCTACCCGGCTGAGCTGGAGGAAGGCTCGCTGGTCGCCGAACTGTACGGCACCACGCATGTCACCGAGCGTCACCGCCACCGTTACGAAGTCAACGTGGCCTACAAGGATCGTCTGCGCGAAGGCGGCCTGCGCATCTCTGGCCAGAGCCCGGACGGCGAGCTCACCGAGTTCGTGGAACTGCCGCAGGACGTGCACCCGTTCTATGTGGCCACCCAGGCTCACCCGGAGTTCAAGTCCCGCCCGACCAAGCCGCATCCGCTGTTCGCCGGTCTGGTCAAGGCGGCGCTCGGCCATCAGGCGGCCCGCTGACCGTGGATCCCGCGCGGTCGGTCCGCGCACGATGAAGGCGTGACGGCACGGCATCTCAGGATGCTTCGCCGCCACGCCTTCGCCGTTTGGCGCCATCCGTGATGCCGTATGGCCCGATGGCGCCCGCATGTAATCAAGCCCACAGCCAATATGCGTCAGGGCAGCTAGTGTTTGCACTTGGGTTCTGCTAGGTTTTCATAGGGTTAAGTGTGATACAAGGAAGGCAGGATGGTGACCGAAAACACAGCACCAAACGCCGCCGCTGACGTGGAGATGAGCCAGTATGTGGCTGATCGTACCCGCGTCAACGAGGACAAGATCAAGAAGGATGACGAGATCATCAGCCAGTTCGGCGACTACAACTATGGTTGGCATGATTCTGATGCCGCCGGCGAAGCCGCAAAACGAGGCATTGATGAGAACGTCGTACGCGCGATCAGCGCCGACAAAGGCGAGCCGCAGTGGATGCTCGACATGCGTCTGCGTGGATTCAAGGCGTTCCTCGAAAAGCCCATGCCCGATTGGGGTGTGGATCTCTCCGGCTTCAACGCCGACGACTTCAAGTACTACGTCAAGCCGATCGAGAAGCAGGCGAAGTCGTGGGAGGAGCTGCCGGACGACATCCGCAACACCTACGATCGCCTTGGCATCCCGGAGGCGGAGAAGAACCGCCTCGTCTCCGGCGTGGCTGCCCAGTACGAGTCCGAGGTAATCTACAACTCCATTCGTGAGGACCTGAAGAAGCAGGGTGTGATCTTCGTCGACACGGACACCGCTGTGCGCGAATACCCTGAACTCGTCAAGAAGTACTTCGGCACCGTCGTGCCCCCTGAGGACAACAAGTTCGGCGCCCTCAACACCGCGGCGTGGTCCGGCGGCTCGTTCGTATACGTGCCGAAGGGCGTGCACGTGGACATCCCGTTGCAGGCATACTTCCGCATCAACACCCCGGCCATGGGTCAGTTCGAACGTACGCTGATTATCGCGGACGAAGGCTCCTACGTGCACTACGTGGAAGGCTGCACCGCCCCGATCTGGTCCGAGGACTCGCTGCACGCCGCCATCGTCGAGATCATCGTCGAGAAGCACGCCCGCGTGCGCTACACCACCGTGCAGAACTGGTCGAACAACGTCTACAACCTCGTCACCCAGCGTGCCTACGTGCGTGAGGGCGGCACGATGGAGTGGGTGGACGGCAACATCGGTTCCAAGGCCACCATGAAGTACCCGGCCTGCATCCTCGCCGAACCGTACGCCAAGGCATCCACCATGTCCCTCGGCTTCGCCGGCAAGGGCCAGTACCAGGACACGGGCGCGAAGATGATTCACTTGGCACCGCACACCAGCTCCACCATCGTCGCCAAGTCCATCTCGCGCGGCGGCGGCCGCTCCGCCTACCGCGGTCTGGTCAAAATCGTCAAGGGCGCGTACGGTTCGTCCAACTCGACCGTGTGCGATGCCCTGCTGGTCGACGACTTCTCCCGCTCCGATACCTACCCGCACGTCGACGTTCGCGAAGACGACGTTTCGATGGCCCACGAAGCCACCGTTTCCAAGATTTCCGAAGACCAGCTCTTCTACCTGATGAGCCGAGGACTCACGGAGGAAGAGGCACGAGGCATGATCGTGCGCGGCTTCGTCGAACCGATCAGCCGCGAGCTGCCGATGGAATACGCGCTTGAACTCAACAGACTTGTGGAACTTCAGATGGAAGGATCGGTGGGCTGATTCCGATGACCGACAACACAACACCCGTCAAGGAAATCAAGATTCCGGTCGCCGACCCCAACGACCCGTACGCGATTCCGGCCGCCATGCCGTCCTCCGTGGACCATGCCGTGCGTTCGTTCAACGCAGGCGACTACCCGGAGCCCAGCCGCAAGCAGGACGAATGGCGCTACACGCCTATCGAGCGCATCAACGAGTTCTTCACCGTGTTCAAGCCTTCCGGCGAAACGCAGATCGAAGTCTCCATGATTGACGGCTCGCCGTTGGCCGAAGGCGTGAAGCTCAGCCAGATCAAGCTCGGTGAGGGCCTGTCCGGCACTGTGTCCAAGCCCAACGACCGCGTCTCCGCAGTCGAATGGGAATCCGGCCACACCGCAACCATTCTGGAACTGTCCGGTGAGATCGCCCAGCCCGTGCTCGTCAAGGTGCACGGCGCGGGGGAGGACCTTGACGCTTTCCATCTGGTGATCGCCGCCGCCGACAAGGCTCATGCGGACGTCGTCGTGGAACACGACGGTGACGCACGACTGGCCGAAGGCGTGGAAATCACCACCGGCAAGGACTCGCACGTCTCCACCACGTTCGTTCAGGAATGGGCCAAAACCGCCAAGCATGTGGCCAACCACCGCATCCACGTCGGCGAAGGCGCATCCCTGCGCCACTCCGTCGTGACCTTGGGCGGCGACATCGTCCGCATCCGCATGGATCAGGACTTCGGCGGCGAACAGGGCGACCTCAACATGCTCGGCATCTACTTCGTGGACCCCGGCGAGCACATCGAGCACCGCACGATGGTGGTACACAACCACCCCGACTGCAAGTCCCGCGTGGTCTACAAGGGCGCGCTTGACGGCAAGGGCGCGCACTCCACTTGGGTGGGCAACGCGCTCATCCAGCCCACCGCCCCCGGCACCGACTCCTACGAGCTCAACCGCAACCTGGTCCTGACCCCGGGTGCCATCGCCGATTCCGAGCCGAACCTCGAAATCGAAAACGGCAACATCATCGGTGCCGGTCACGCCTCTTCGGTGGGCCGCTTCGACGACGAGGAACTGTTCTACCTCGAATCCCGCGGCATCCCCGAAACCGACGCCCGCAAGCTCGTGGTGCGCGGCTTCTTCGGCGAACTCGTCGAGGAGATCGGCATTCCTGCCATCTCCGAACATCTGATGACCGTGATTGACCGCCGACTGGCCCGTGGCGAAAACGACGCCATGGCACAGGTCCTCGAAGACAAGTAAGAACAGCATTTTTAGGAGCACAACAATGTCAACACTCGAAATCAAGGACCTGCACGTCCACGTCGAAACCAAGGAAGGCATCAAGCCGATCCTGAAGGGTGCCACCCTGACCGTCCACTCCGGCGAAACCCACGCCATCATGGGCCCCAACGGTTCCGGCAAGTCCACTCTCGCCTACACGTTGGCCGGCCACCCCAAGTACGTGGTCGACTCCGGCGAGGCCCTCCTCGACGGCAAGGACATCCTCAAGATGACTCCGGACGAGCGCGCCAAGGCCGGCCTGTTCCTGGCCATGCAATACCCGGTCGAAGTACCGGGCGTGTCCATGACCAACTTCTTGCGCACCGCCAAGACCGAAATCGACGGCGAGGCTCCCGGTATTCGCCAGTGGGCCAAGGACCTGTCCGCAGCCATGAAGCGCCTCAAGATGGACCCGAAGTTCGCCTCCCGTTCCGTGAACGAAGGCTTCTCCGGCGGTGAAAAGAAGCGCGCCGAAGTGCTGCAGCTCGAACTGCTGAAGCCGAAGTTTGCCATCCTTGACGAAACCGACTCCGGCTTGGACGTGGACGCCCTGCGCATCGTGTCCGAAGGCGTGAACCGTGCCAAGGAAGCCAACCAGTTCGGCATCCTCATGGTCACGCACTACACCCGTATCTTGAAGTACATCAAGCCGGACATCGTGCACGTGTTCGCCGACGGCCACTTCGTCAAGACCGGCGGCCCTGAGCTGGCCGACGAACTCGAAGAGAACGGCTACGACCAGTACCTGCCCGAGGGTGCTGATTCCGAGTCCGCGCTGGCCTGAGTCCGTGACCGTGGGAGTCTGACATGCCCTATTCTCGACACGCTCCGGGCCACTCAGGCCAAGTCTTTACGGTCGCGAACAGGCCATGTCCGACTCCCACTCGTTTCGTACAATTGTTACGTAAGTAGGGGAACATAATGGTTGATTTTAAGGAGATTCGGGGCGAGTTCCCGATTCTGAATCAGGAGATTCACGGGCACCCGCTCGTGTACCTGGATTCTGCGGCCACCTCGCAGAAGCCGAATGCGGTGATTGACGCCGAGGCGAACTTCTACCGTACGATCAACGCCGGCGTGCACCGCGGTGCCCACGAGCTGGCGGCCCGTAGTACCATGGCTTTCGAAGAGGCCCGTGCCAAGGTCGCCAAGCTGGTCGGCGCGAATGCATCGGAAGGCGAAGAAGAGATCGTCGTCACCGGTGGTGCCACGGCCGGACTGAACCTGCTCGCCACCGCATTCGGCAATGCGTCGCTGGGCCGTGGGGGAGAAGCCGCCAAGCGTTTTGCCCTGAAGCCGGGCGATGAGATCGTCGTCTCGCGCGCGGAACATCATTCAGTGCTGCTGCCGTTCCAGGAGCTGGCCTACCGTACCGGTGCCACCTTCAAGTGGATCGACCTGACCGAGGACGGTCGCGTTCGCACGGACAACCTCGACGAAGTCATCACCGAGCGTACCAAGGTCGTGGCTGTCACCCACGTGGGCAACACCACGGGTGCCATCACCAACATCGCCCCTATCATCAAGCGTGCGCATGAAGTAGGTTCGATCTTCATCTTGGACGCGTGCCAGTCCGTACCGCACCTCAAGGTCGATTTCCACGCGCTTGATGTGGACTTCGCCGCCTGGAGCGCGCACAAGATGTACGGTCCTACCGGCGTCGGCTTCCTGTACGGTAAGCGCGAACTGCTCGAAGCCCTGCCGCCGGCCAACTTCGGCGGCTCCATGGTCGAGCTCGCCTACATGGACCACGAGGCCCAATACATGGCCCCTCCGGCCCGTTTCGAGGCCGGCACCCAGCCGGTCGCCCAAGTGGTGGCCGCAGGCGTCGCCGCCGAATGGATGATGAACATCGGTCTTGAGAACATCGAAGCCCATGAGAAGACCATCGCCGCCGAACTGCTGAAGCTCGGCGACATCGATGGCATTCGCATCCTCGGACCGCGCGAAAACGTGGACCGCATCGGCACCGTGGCGTTCGACGTGGCCGGCGTGCACCCGCACGATGTGGGCCAGTTCATCGACGCCCAGGGCATCGCGATTCGTGTGGGGCACCACTGCGCCCAGCCGGTACACCGCCACTTCGGCCTATACGCATCCAACCGTGCCTCCTCCGGTGTCTACAATTCGGTCGAAGATGCCCAAGCATTGGTCGAAGCGGCCAAGGGCATCCGTAAGTTCTTTGGAGTGGAGTAAAACAGAACACCATGAACGAATTTGGTATGAGCGGGGATGACCTCGAACAGATGTACCAAGAGGTCATCCTCGAGGCGTCGAAACATCCGCATGGCAAGGAATCCTTTGCTCCCAACGCAGCGGTCGAACAGTCCGCGGACGCAGCGGCCAATGTCACCGTGCAAGCCAGCCACGAATACTGCACGCCCGGTGAATCACACCAGTTCAACCCGACCTGCGGCGACGAGGCGACCATCCATGTCGAAGTCTCCGATGACGAACCGCACACCATCAAGCGATTGGTATGGGACGGCCACGGCTGCTCCATTTCGCAGGCCAGCTTGTCGGTGATGGTCGATCTGGTGGACGGCAAAACCGTGGACGAGGCCATGGATCTGGAACAGACATTCCACAAGCTGATGGAATCGCGTGGTGCCGGTCTGGACGACGAGAACCTGGAAGAAAAGCTCGGCGACGCCGTGGTATTCCAAGGAGTGTCGAAATACCCTATGCGCATCAAATGCGCTCTGCTAGGCTGGGAAGGGCTGAAGGATTCCATCGCCAAAGCCCTCGCTGCAAAGAACTGAGGAAATATGTCCAACGATAATTTGGTTCCCGAACCACAGCCGTCCGTTTTCGATGCCGTCAACGGCGTCCTGCAGGACGAGGAGGCCGCTCGCCGCGTGATGGCCAACCCGGCCTTGGCCAAGGGCTTCCCGAACGGACGCCCGATCGAGCACTCTGCTGCGTCCGGCGATGACACCTGTGCGTGTGGCGGTCACCACGGCAGATGCGGTTGCCGGGATGACGAACAGTCCGATGGCAGCGAGATTCCGATCAAGGCGATTGACGATATCGGCCGCGCCACTGCCGAAGACGTGCGCGAGGCACTGCATCAGGTGATTGACCCGGAGCTTGGCATCGACGTGATCGATTTGGGTCTGGTCTACGGCATTGAGATCGATGAGCTAGGCCGCGCCATTATTACGATGACGCTGACCACGCCGGCCTGCCCGCTGACCGACCTTATCGAGGACGAATGCGCCTCCACACTGGCCGGTCTGGTCGAGGAGTTCCGCATCGACTGGACGTGGGACCCGCGCTGGACCATGGAGCGCATCACACCCGAAGGTCGCGACCAGCTCGCCGCCCTAGGCTTCAACTTCGACAACATGCCAAAGTACTGATAGCGCTTAGTAAGCTCCCTCTGATGAGGGAGCTCTATACGAGAAAAGCCCCGCATGATACGGGGCTTTTCCATGTCTGGACTGGTCAATCAGTCATCGACGATGGTGTTCTTCGGGACAACCGTGATGCCGTCTGGCGTGACAGTGAAGCCGCGGGCCAGATCGTGCTCGGTATCGATGCCGACAGTGGAGTTTTCGGTGAGCACCACATTCTTGTCAAGAATTGCCTTGTACACGCGGGCACGGCGGTTGATGATCACACCGTCGAACAGCACGGAATCGACAATCTGTGCCCACGAGTGGATACGCACATTGGGGGAGAGCACGGAGTGGTGCACTTCACCGCCGGAGACGATCACACCGGGGGAGACGATTGAATCGGTGGCGTGGCCCAGACGGTCGCGGCCCGCGTGCACGAACTTGGCTGGCGGCAGGTTGCCGGACATCGTGTAAATCGGCCAATCCTGGTTGTATAGGTTGAACTCGGGCACATAGGCGATCAGATCCATGTGTGCATCGTAGAACTGCTTAATCGTACCGACGTCGCGCCAGTAGGCGTGATCAGTGGCCGTGGAGCCTGGAATCTCGTTCGAGTTGAAGTCGTAGACACCGGCCTCGTTACGAGAAGCGAAGTACGGGGCGATGTCGCCGCCCATGTCGTGCTTGGTGTCGGCAGCCTTCTCATCGAGAGACAGAGCCTCGAACAGGGCCTTGGTGTTGGCAACGTAGTTACCCATGGAAGCCAGAATCTGGTTCGGATTGTCCGGCAGACCGGTGGTGGTGGCCGGCTTCTCTTGGAAGTTCTTGATCATGTTCGGGTGATCGTGATCGACCTCAATCACACCGAACTGGTTCGATTCCTCGATGGGCTGGCGGATACCGGCCACGGTGAACTCAGCACCGGACTCGATGTGTTGCTGAACCATCTGTTCGAAGTCCATGCGGTAGACGTGGTCGGCACCCACAATCACCACGATGTCCGGCTGGACATCCTCGATGATGTTGATGGTCTGGTAGATGGCGTCGGCGGAGCCGAGATACCAATGCTTGCCGAGACGCTGCTGCGCGGGCACAGGGGAGACGTACGAACCAAGCAGCGGGGAGAAACGCCAGACCTGGGAGATGTGGCGGTCAAGCGAGTGAGACTTGTACTGGGTGAGCACCACGACCTGACGGTACCCGGAGTTCACCAGATTGCTCAACGGGAAATCAATCAGACGATACACACCACCGAAGGGAACGGCGGGCTTCGCGCGATCGCGGGTTAACGGCATCAGGCGGGTCCCCTCACCACCTGCAAGCACAATCGACAGAATCTTGGGATTCTTGGCCATCGTAACTGTCCTCTCTGTTACTGAGCGTCTTTCGACACCGCACTACTGGGCCGGATGCTTCCTTGCATTCGGTTTACATAGTTAATAATTGCAGAAAAAATCGAACATGCAAGGCTTTTGCCACCCGCGTGCCGTGAACTTGCGATGAACAGTTTCGTAGATTTGTTAAGGATTCGGCCTTTTAGGAGCGCGTGCGATTCCTTAGCGTGTCGCGTAGAACGCCACTGCGCTGGATGCCGCCACGTTCAGACTATCCACGCCGTGGCTCATCGGAATCTTCACGGTCAAATCGGCGCGGGCAATCGTATGGTGGGACAGGCCGTCGCCCTCGGTGCCGAAGATCAGCGCGAGCTTGTCGATATGCGTCGGATCTTCGTCAGGCGCGTGCAGACGGCGTGTCAGTTCGTCCAACGAAATCGAACGATCCTCCAATGCCATGGCCACGGTGGTGAAGCCCAGCGACTTCAACTCGTCGATGCCCTGGAACGGCCAGTAATGCTTGTTTTCGGTACCGTCGTCGTTGAACCCGGTGATACGGGTCCACGGAATCTGGAATACGGTGCCCATCGACACACGAGCGGCTCGTCGGTACAGCGGATCACCGCAGGAGGGCGTGACCAGCACGGCATCCACATTGAGCGCGGCCGCCGAACGCATCAGTGCGCCCACATTGGTGTGGTCCACGATGTTTTCCATTACTGCCACGCGGCGGGCGCTCCTGCAGACCTCGGCTACGGAGGGCAGCGGCCAGCGTCGCATCGCGCATAGGGCGCCGCGATGCAGACGATAGCCGGTCAGTCGCTTGAGCTGCTCAGGTGAGGCCACGTAGACGGGAATGTCCGTGCCCCAGCGCCCGTCGATGAAGTCGAAGGTGTCTTTCATGCCCTCCAGCCAAGGTTCCTCGACCAGCAGTGACAGCGGTTCGCGGTCAGCGGCCAGCGCGCGGTCGATGACTTTGGGGGACTCGGCGATGAACACGCCCTTGGCTGGTTCCAAGCGATTGCGCAACTGCATTTCGGTGAGGCTCACATACGCTTCGACGCGCGGGTCGTCAACGGTGTCCAGCGTGATGAACTGCATTGGTGGCCTTTCGTGTGTGCAGACAACGAAAAACCCCTTACAATGCAAGGGGTTTATCTGTGCCCGAGACGGGACTTGAACCCGTACGCCCGTATAAAATAGGCACTAGCACCTCAAGCTAGCGCGTCTACCATTCCGCCACCCGGGCAGGTGTCGTTTGGACAACGAGTAAATAGCTTAGCATGAAATTACAGGGATGCAATTCGCGCGTGTGCCCGGCGTGTCGCGTGTAGCCTTGAAGTCATGACTGATGCCCTTTTTCTTTTCGACCCGCAGGTCGACGACGTCCCGGTGAACAGCGACGAACTCCACGCCGGCTGGAAGCTGACCCTGCCCGCTCACATCAAGCGCCATGCCGTGCAGGCCATGCGACTCAAGGCAGGGGACAGCCTGCAACTTTCCGACGGCAACGGCTTGAGAATCCAGGCAGTGATGGCCGATCCTGAAGCCGGACTGGCTGAAGTCGTGGAAGTGGGGCGCGAACCCGAGCAGCTCACCCGTTTGGCGCTGATTCAGGCATTGGCGAAAACCGGCCATGATGAGCAGGCCATCGATATGGCTACGCAGATCGGCGTCGACCAAGTGGTGCCATGGCAGGCGGACCGATCCATTGCCAAGTGGAAGGTCGGCCGTACAGACAAGAAGTGGAATTCGGTACTGGATGCCGCCACCGAGCAGTCGCGGCGCGCCTTTAAGCCGCAATTGGAGGCGTGCGCGTCCAGCAAGGAGGTCGTGGCCATCTGCCGCAGGGCCTGCGTGCATGGCGATGTGGTGATTGTGCTGCATCAGGATGCTACCGATACGTGGTCCGGCGTGGAGGAGAAGGTTGCGCAGTTGGTGGAACGCACGCTCCAGGACGGCCGGCCGCGGACTGTCAGTGTGGTGGTTGGGCCTGAGGGCGGCATCAGTGAGCAGGAGATAGCTGATTTCGTCAAGGCCGGAGCGGTGAGCTGCGTACTGGGGCGCAATATTCTGAGAGCCGCCACGGCCGGTCCTGTGGCGTTGTCGCTGTTGTCTCGGGTGTTGGGACGTTACGAGTAACGCCCACGCGCTAAGCTGGTGCGTAGCAACATCAAACCAAGGAGCATGATGAGCGAATCCGACGATTGCCTGTTCTGCAAGATCATCGCAGGGCAGATTCCCGGCAGCAAGGTCTACGAGGACGAGACGACCTACGCATTCAACGACATCAATCCCAAGGCCAAGGTCCACGTGCTTGTGGTGCCCAAGAAGCACTACGCCAACGTCGCCGAACTTGCCGCCGATGACCCGACCGAGCTGGCCCACATCGTCTCCATCGCGCAGAACATCGCCGACAAGGAATTTCACGGCGCCTACCGACTGGTGTTCAACACCGGTCTCGACGCCGGCCAGACCGTCTTCCACGTGCACGCGCACGTGATGACCGGCGAAAAGCTCGACGAGTAGTAGGGGAATATCCGCTTCGTGGCAACGACTACACGTACCATTACCATCCCGCCCCAACTTGACCCCGTCGCCGTGCTCGGCCCGGTTGACGAGGTCATTCGCGAGGTGGAGCGCGCCTTTCCGGACCTGACGATTATCGTGCGCGGCAACCGCGTGGCGATTGTCTCCCGCTCCAAGCAGACCGAAGCTCAAGCCGCACAGGCCGAGGATTTGGTCAACTCCATCATCCAAGCCGCCTACACCGCGCCTATGGACGCCGACACCGTGCGTCGCATGCTCGACCAGAACGTGCTCAAGAACCACGTGCGCCTCGAACATCCTGGTCACGGCCCGGTGCGTGACAAACTGGCGCAATCGACCTCAAACGAACGCGCCCATGCACGTTCTGCCGGCTCCCACGACCCGACGTACCGCAAGCCCACGGTTCCCGGCGTCATCACCTTTGCCGCCGGCGTGCCGGTCCGTGCGAAAACCGCCGGACAAGTGGCCTACGTGAACGCCATCGAATCGCACACCATCACCTTCGGCATTGGTCCCGCAGGCACCGGCAAGACGTATCTGGCCGTGGCCAAGGCTGTGCGTGCCTTCCAGGACAAGCAGATTCGCCGCATCATCCTCACGCGCCCGGCCGTGGAGGCCGGCGAAAGCCTCGGCTTTCTGCCCGGCACGCTGAACGACAAGGTTGACCCGTATCTGCGCCCGCTGTACGACGCGCTTGGCGACATGCTCGGCGCCGACCAGCTCAAGCGGTACATGGATGACGGCTCCATCGAAGTGGCGCCGCTCGCCTACATGCGCGGCCGTACGCTGAACGACGCGTTCGTGATCCTCGACGAGGCTCAGAACACCACCGAACAGCAGATGAAGATGTTCCTGACCCGTCTGGGCTTCAACACCACGATGGTCATCACCGGCGATATCTCGCAGGTTGACCTTACCGTGCCGCGCTCGGGACTGGCCACCATCGAACGCATCCTGGGCGGCATCAACGACATCGCATTCGTGCATCTCAAAACCGAGGACGTGGTACGTCACCAGCTGGTCGGCCAGATCGTGGCCGCCTACGACCGTCACTCCGCCATCGCCGGCGACCACCGCGACATCGAGCGCAAGGGCCGCCGCAACCATACCGACTTCGATGCCCGCCAGCAAGCGGATTCAACCAACCAAAGTGAGACAGACGATGAGCGTTGACGTCACCAATGAAACCCAGTGGGTCATCGACCCCAAGGTCTTCTCCGATTTGGGTATTTGGGTACTCGACCAGATGCGCGTGAGCACCCAGTCCGACCTGACCATCATGTTCGTGGATCCCGATCCCATCGCCGAACTGCACATGCGTTGGATGAACCTCGAAGGCCCGACCGACGTGATGAGCTTCCCGATGGACGAGCTGCGCCCTGGCGACGGCAAAACCGTGATGGAAGGAGTGCTCGGCGACATCGTCATCTGCCCGTGGGTCGCTGCCCAACAGGCTGCCGCAGCTGGACACAGCATCATGCAGGAGATGTTATTGCTCACCATCCACGGCACCCTGCACCTGCTCGGCTATGACCACGTGACCCCCGAGCAGGAGCGCCAGATGTTCGGCCTGCAGCGACAGCTGCTGCTCACCTTCTTCGCCCTGCGCCACGATGCCAACATGCAGGCCACGCTGCCCGCCGGCACACCCGACGCGCTGGCCCTGTACGACGCCGCGCACGGTGCTGGCCGCGACCTCGATTCCAAATAAACTTCCAAATCAATCACACCAAATTCGGATTATTCGATACCGTTCAAGGACATTCAAGGACACCGAAAAAACATTATGGAGTATTCCAGTACCACGCTGATTGCCGTCACCGTCATTCTCGTACTTGTGGCGACCCTGTTCGTCTGGCTTTCGCTGACCATGGCCGCCGCTGAAGGCGCCGTGGCCCGCGTAACGCGAGCCAGCCTCAACAATCTCATCCTCGAGGTGCAGACCGACTCCGAAGCAAGCCAGTTCCTCAAGATGAAGAAGATCGACAAGATTCATCGCGTGCAACGGCTCATCGCCGACCGTTACGCCACCGCCGGCAGCTGTGCGTTCTTCCGCATCGCCTGCAATGTGCTCGACGGCGTACTGGTGTCTTCCATCGCATCCCTGTGGGGTGCGGAACTGTGGGTTGAACTGCTCGCCGGATTCCTGTTCGCGATTATCGTAGCCGTGGTCTCCGTACTGGTCCGCCCGCGCACCGCCGGCATGACCAAGCCGGTCGACATCATGATTTCCAACTCGCGCATCGTGTCGTTGGCCACCAAGCTCACGCCGTTCGCACGCATCGGTGGCGACAAGTCCGGTTCCAAGGGGTCGGGCCGCCGCTCCAAGGACTCCGATCTGTCCGACGACGAAGAGCTTGAGAAGATTCAGCTCGAGCAGGGCAAGGCCGCCATCGACCGGCTGGTGGAGTCCAACGACTTCGATCCGGAAGTCTCCGAAATGTTGCGCAACGTGCTCACCCTGTCTGATACGTTGACTCGCGAGATCATGGTGCCGCGCACCGATATGATCTGCATGGAGCGCGACTCCACACTGTCTTCCGCGCTGAAACTGTTCTCCCGCTCCGGTTTCTCCCGCGTGCCGGTGATCGGTGAGGATGTGGATGACCTGATCGGCGTGGCCTATTTGAAGGACGCCGTGCGTGCCACCGCCTTCAACCCGGCGGCCATGGAGCGCGCGGTCGAATCCATCGTCCGGCAGCCGCTGCTTGTTCCCGAATCCAAGCCGGTGGACGACCTGTTCCATGAGATGCAGCGTTCCCGCCAGCATGTGGCCGTGGTGGTCGATGAGTATGGCGGCATCGCCGGCATGGTGACTATCGAGGATGCCATCGAACAGATTGTCGGAGAGCTGGAAGACGAGCACGACCGCACCCAGCGTACTGAGCCGGAGAAAATCGGAGACAACAAGTGGAAGATGCCTGCCCGTACGCCGATTGCCGATCTGGAGGAGATCTTCGAGATCGACATTGATGAGGACGACGTCGATACCGTCTACGGCCTGCTGACCAAGATTCTGGGCCGCGTGCCAATTGTCGGTGCCTCGGCCGTGACGCGCGGTCTGCGACTGACCGCCGTGGACTCCGCCGGACGCCGCAAGAAGGTGTCCACCATCGTCGTACAACCGGCGCACGTCGAGGGCGGCGAGGAAGATAACAAGACCCATAAGGAAACTGACGGCGAGCCCGTCGAAGGCGATGATACCGCCAGCAAGGAGTGATATGACCGACCAGAACAACAGCACGAACGACGTCGATGACATTGACATCACCGATGCTTCCGATGTTGCCGGCGTTGCCGAAGTCGACGCGACCGGTGAAACGGAGAACGTGACCAAGCAGGACGTTCCGTATCGCTCCGGATTCGTGGCCGTGGTGGGCCGCCCGAACGTCGGCAAATCCACGTTGATCAACGCGTTGATCGGCAAGCAGATCGCCATCGCATCCTCTCGCCCGGAAACCACCCGTAAGGCGATTCGCGGCATCCTGACCGCCGACCACGCGCAGCTCGTGCTCGTGGACACGCCCGGTATTCACCGTCCGCGTACGTTGCTCGGCCAGCGTCTGAACGACGTGGTCGACGAATCCTTGGCCGATGTGGACGTGGTGGCCTTCCTGCTGCCCGCCGACCAGGAAATCGGCCCCGGCGACAAGCGTATTCTTTCCCGACTGCGTACCGACTTCGCCACCAAGCGTGAGGACGGTACGTTTAAATGGCGCATCCCGCTGATTGCCATCGTCACCAAGATCGACGAGCTTGGCCGTCAGCAACTCATCAACAAGCTCATCGAAATCAACGATTTCGCCGACTTCTCGGACATCGTGCCGGTGAGCGCCCTGGAGCACGACAATCTGGCCGAGGTGAAGAACGTGCTCATTGAGCACACGCCCGAAGGCCCGCAGATGTACCCGGACGATCAGATCAGCGAGGAGCGTCCGGAAGACACCATCGCCGAACTCGTGCGCGGTGCGTTCCTGGAGACCCTGGACGACGAGCTGCCGCATTCGCTGGCCGTGGTGGTCGATTCCATCGACTATCCGGAAGACAACGAGACCGGTCAGGGCTATGACGGCAAGGCGCAGGTCAACGTGTCCATTTACGTGGAGCGTGACTCACAGAAGCCGATCATCATCGGCAAGGGCGCCTCGAACCTCACCTACGTCAAGAAGAAGCTACGCACCCCGGTCAACCGCATCGTCGGCCAAAAAGCCAAGCTCGACCTCCACGTCAAGGTAGCCAAAGGCTGGCAGTCCGACCCCAAGCAGTTGGAACGTCTCGGCTTCTAGGAATCGGCCTTCGGCCGGTTATAACAAAGGGAGATTCCAATGGAATCTCCCTTTTGCTGTACTCGAGTCCTCCTTACTTCTTCTTGGTGTACATCTGGGTGTTGAGGAGGGTGGAGTAGCGCTTGATGACCTTGGGGCGAATCACCTTCATGGAGGCGGTCATCAGACCGTTCTCCTGGGTGAACTCCTCGGGCAGGATGATGAACTTGCGTACGGATTCGGCGCGGGAGACGCCCTCGTTGGCCCGATCGACCCACTGCTGCACTTCGGCGCGCACGGCGGCGTTCCTTGCCGCGTCCTCGAGGGACATGTTCTCGTCAAGCCCCTTGGCGGCGAGCCACGGGCGCAACGACTTCTCGTCCAACGTCACCAGGGCGGAGATAAACGGGCGTTTGTCGCCCAGCACCAACGCCTGGGAGACGATCTCGCAACGCTGGATGACCTCCTCGATCGGGCCGGGGGAGACGTTCTTGCCGCCGGCGGTGATGATCAGGTCCTTCTTGCGCCCGGTGATGTACAGGAAGCCATCGTTGTCGATGCGGCCCAGATCGCCGGTGGCATACCAGCCATCTTCGGTGAACGACAGCTCAGTGGCCTCGTCGTTCTTGTGATAGCGCGGGAACACGGCACGACCCTTGACCTGAATTTCGCCGTCCTCGGCGATGCGCAGGGAGAATCCGGGGAATGCGATGCCCACGGAACCAGCGTGGAACGGCGTACCCAGCGGGTTGAACGCGCACGGCGCGGTGGTTTCGGTCAGACCATACCCCTCGTATACAGGCACACCCGCGCCACGGAAGAAAGCCAGCAGTTCCGGGTCAAGCGGGGCACCGCCGGCCACAATCCACTTGGCGCGACCGCCGAGCACTTCGCGCAGCGAAGAGTAGACAATCGGATCGAAGGCAGCGCGGCGAGTGCGGGTCAGTGCACCTGCCTTGCCATTGGCGGAGACTTCCTTCATATAGTTCTGCGCAGCCACCACGGCGGAGGCGAACACCACGCCCTTGGGGCCGTGGCCGGCCTTCTGGGACGCGGCGTTGTACACCTTCTCCAGCACGCGCGGCACCACGATCATGAGAGTGGGCTTGGCCACCTGCAGATCGCTGATCAGCGTCTTGATGCCGGTGGCGATGTAGATGCGGACGTTCGAGGAGACGACGATGTAGTTGATGGCGCGGGCGAAGGAATGGGCCTGCGGCAGGAACAGCAGGATGGTGTTCCTCTTGTCGTGCAGCAGATCAGGCATGTAGGCCGGCAGATTCAGCGCGGTTTGGCAGTAGTGCTCGTGGGTCATCTCCACGCCTTTCGGCGCGGCCGTGGAACCGGAGGTGTACACGATGGAGCACAGGTCGGTCTTCTTGACCGAATCGATGCGCACGTCCAGTTCCTCGTCCGAGATGCCGGCGCCATAGGCCTTGATCTCGTCTAGACCGCCGGTCTCGATGGTGATGATGTGCTCCAGGGACGGGCATTCCTCGACGGCGCCGTCCGCCTTCTCGCGCATGTCCGTATCCTGCACAATCAGTAGGCGGGCGTCGGAGTTGTTGACGATGTTGCGAATCTGCTCGGCCGAGTCAGTGTCGTAGATGGTGGCGAGCACGCCGCCGCAGGCCATGATCGCCGCGTCGGTCAGATCCCAGTCGTAGGAAGTGCGGCACATGAATGCCACGGCATCGCCCTTCTTCAGGCCGTAATGAATCAGGCCCTTGGCCACGGCACGCACGTCGGCCAGGAACTCGTTGGCGGTGACGGTCACCCAATCGTTGCCGGACTTGTAGGTGTACAGCGGCTCATCGCCCATACGTTCGGCGCGGTCCGCATACAGGTCGTAGATGGACGTACCTTCGTCCAGCGGCGGATTGCCTTCGGTGGAGGTGGTGAGCAGGCCGGTGGCGGGGTCGATGTCGGTGACGGTCAGGTGGCCGTCGTCCCAATCGTCGCTGTGAGGCAAAGCGATATTGGTCTCGACCGGCACGTCGGCGTTGGACAGGTAATCGGGCTCGTCCGGGGTGTCGTCGTGGACCGGGTGGACGAAGTCGGATCCCAACCTGAGCGCCTTACGGGTGAGATTGATAGTGTGCTGCGTGAAGGAATTGATAACCGACAAGTCTTGCTCCTGTAAACCTTTCAGTGTCGTCCAGCCATGAGGCGAACGCTTCTCAAAGTTCAAATTGTAATCGCCCAAACCGAACTCGTCACCTTACGCAACCGTAGGATTCTGGCGGGTTAGGGGAGTGCGTGGCAAAATATTGCACAGGTCCCGATATTGTTGAGTAACCGTGAGCTACGAAACGGTGATTGTCGATAATTACGGTGATTGTCGATAATTACTGAGCGGTTGGTTGCTAATCGATGCCGGGTGATTGTTGGACGACTTCCAAGCAATTCATCCGCAATGCACATGGACACATTCGTATTTCTCACTAATTTCGGGTTCGTTTCTGTTTCGATTGGCGGAATCTCAAGTCATGGCCTTTACCTTCCGACTACACTTTCTATGCGGATAACCATGTCCATTTTGAAGTAGAACAAGAAAGGGCTCTCATGGCGCAAAACCCAGAAGCCACCGTGGTGTTCGGCGTTTTGAACGAAACGTCCGAAACGGAATCCCGCGTCGCGCTGACGCCGGATATCGTCACCCGGCTGAAGAGGAGCGGTGTCTCTTCACTGATTGAAGCAGGTGCCGGCATTGCTGCCGACTACACCGATGAGGATTACGAAAAGGCCGGTGCGAAGGTGACCAGCCGTGACGAGGTGCTCGCCGAAGCCGACGCGCTCGGTTTTGTGGACCGACCGTCCGCCGAGACCGTGGCCAAGCTCAGGGCCGGCCAGTGGGTCATTGGCATGCTCGGTTCCTTCACCGATGCCGATTACATGGCCGCGCTCGAGAAGGCCGGTCTGGTGGGCATCGCCATCGAAAAGCTGCCCCGTAAGCTTTCCAGCGCCCAGTCCATGGATGAGATGACCTCTCAGAACTCCGTGATGGGCTACAAGGCAGCCATCACCGCCGCCGATGCTTACGGTTCCTTCCTGCCGATGATGACCACCGCCGCCGGCACGATTCGCCCGGCTAAGGCGCTGGTGCTCGGTGCCGGCATCGCCGGCCTGCAGGCCATTGGTACGCTGAAGCGTCTAGGCGCGGTCGTCACCGCGTACGACGTGCGTCCCGCCTCCCAGGGCGAGGTCGAGTCCCTCGGCGCGAAGTTCCTTGATCTGGGACTTGACTTCTCCAAGGGCCAGGGCGAGGGCGGTTATGCCCGCGCGCTGAGCGCCGAAGAGCAGGCTCAGCAGCAGGCTGCCGTCGATGAGAAGGCCGCCGGCTTTGACATCATCATCACCACCGCCAAGGTCCCGGGCCGTAAGCCCCCGATGCTGCTCACCGCAGCCGGCGTCAAGGGTCTCAAGCGTGGTGCCGTGATCGTGGACTGCGCAGCATCCGACCTCGGCGGCAACGTCGAGGGCTCCGCCGTCGGCGAGCAGGTCACCGAGGGCGGTGTCAAGCTGATTGGCGCTCCCTACCTGGCCTCCGGCGTCGCCACCACCGCATCCAACCTGCTTTCGCGCAATGTGGCCGACATCCTCGTGCACTTCGTGCGTGACGGCAAGCTCGGCCAGGATCTCAACGAAGAACTTGACGACGCGCTGGTGGTTGCCGGCCGCGCCGCCGCCCCGGCAGCTGCTGCCGATGCCGAGAAGTCCGAGAAGTAAGGAAGAAGGAATACCATGCCTACTCTCGTCGTTTCCATTACCCTGTTCGTCCTCGCGCTGCTCATCGGCATCGAGGTCATCGGCAAGGTGCCCGCCACCCTGCACACGCCGCTTATGTCCGGCGCGAACTCCATCCACGGCATCGTCATCGTCGGCGTTGTGATCGTGGCAGCCGAAGCCAATAGCCCGCTGGCCTACGTGTTCATCTTCCTGGCCGCTGTGCTGGGCACCATGAACGTCGTTGGTGGCTACGTGGTCACCGACCGCATGCTTGAGATGTTCAAGTCCAGCAAGAACGAGAAGAAGGGGGAGTCGAAGTAATGACCTCCGCAACCGTTGGCGCCATCGACATCGTTGCTTGGTTCGCCTACCTGTTCTCTGCCGTCCTGTTTGTGGTCGGTCTGCATTTCATGAATTCGCCGAAGACCGCCCGCAAGGGTAACCAAATCTCCGCGTTCGGCATGGTCGTGGCCGTGCTCATGGCGTTCATCGTGCTCTTCGCCAAGGGCTTCGTGAACATTGTCGCCGTGGTGGTGCTGGTCGTCGGCATCCTGATCGGTGCCGTGGCCGGTGTCGTCTCCGCCAAGAAGGTGAAGATGACCGATATGCCGCAGCTGGTCTCCGTGTTCAATACCGTGGGTGGTGGCGCCGCCGCACTCGTGGCCCTGAACGACATCCTGACCAAGGAAGGCTCCCCGGACATCGTGGTGCTCATCACCGCTGGTCTCGGTATTCTCATCGGTTCTGTGACCTTCACCGGCTCGCTCATCGCTGCCGGCAAGCTACAGGGCATCAAGTGGGTCAAGAAGCTGAACCTGCCGGGCAAGGGTGTATGGAACATTCTGTTCGCCGTGCTGTCTGTCGCCTCGCTGGTTATGCTGTGCGTCCAGCCCGAACAGCGCCTGCTGTGGTCGATTCTGACCACCGTGTTCGCCCTGTGCTACGGCCTGGTGTTCGTGATTCCGATCGGCGGCGCTGATATGCCAGTGGTGATCTCCGTGCTCAACGCCTGCACCGGTACGGCTGTGGCTATGTCCGGTCTGGCGATTGACAACGTTGCCCTGATCGTGGCCGGCGCACTCGTCGGTTCCGCAGGTGTGACCCTGTCCATCCTCATGGCTCAGGCCATGAACCGTCCGCTGCTCTCCATCTTGGCCGGTGGCTTCGGCGGTGGTGCTGACGCCGCCGCTGCTGGCGACGGTCTGGAAGGCACCATGAAGGAGACCACGCCGGACGATCTGGCCGTTCAGCTCGTCTACGCGCAGAAGGTCATCTTCGTGCCCGGCTTCGGTCTGGCTCAGGCTCAGGCCCAGCGCGAGCTCGCTGACCTCGGCGAACTGCTCAAGGGCCACGGCGTGGAAGTCTCCTACGCCATTCACCCGGTCGCAGGCCGTATGCCTGGTCACATGAACGTGCTGCTGGCCGAGGCCAACGTACCCTACGAGGAACTCGTGGATCTCGATGAGATCAACCCGCAGTTCCCGCAGGCCAACGTGGCTCTGGTCGTCGGTGCCAACGACGTGACCAACCCGGCCGCTCGCCGTCCTGGCACCCCGGTCTCCGGCATGCCGATTCTCGACGTCGACAAGTCCCAGAACGTCGTGGTCATGAAGCGTGGCCGCGGCATGGGCTACGCCGGTATCCAGAACGAGCTCTACTTCGAGGACAACACCCAGATGCTGTTCGGTGACGCGAAGAAGAGTCTGCAGTCCGTCATCGCCGCCGTCAAGGAACTGCTCGCGTAACCATTCTTGGCTCCCCTCTGTGAGGGGAGCCAAGCTTCTATATCTACTACAGCCCAAACACCCGCTTAACAAAGCTGTTAACGCGACGCCAATAGCGGTCCGGATCGGTGCTGGCGCTCATCGTGTGGTCGGCGCCGGGAATCAGCAGCTTCTCGCGGTCGATGCTGGCGCAGGCGTTGTAATTGATGTCCAGATACTTCGGATTGACAAAAGTATCCGCTCCGCCGTGAATGAACATCATCGGAATAGTCGCGTGCCGTAATGCCTTCACACAGGAGGCGTCCTCAAACCGGTATCCAGCTTTGCGTTTAGACACATGACTGGCCACTTTGACCAGCAGCACGGCCAACGAGTGCGGCAAATGGAACATCGCCTCGGCATTATCCGTAAACTGTGAGACCACGGAACTGTATCCGCAATCGGAAATCGCGGCGACGACGTTGCGGGGGAGTCGCGCATCGCCGGCCGCCATCATCACCGTGGCGGCGCCCATCGAATTGCCATGCAACAGAATGCGTGCATCCGGATCAGCTGCGGTGATTAGCGAAACCCAGCCCAACAGATCGTCGCTTTCCAGCAATCCCATACCCACGTAACGCCCTTCGCTCAACTCATGGGCGCGCTGCGCGGGTAGCAGGACCGTAAAACCGAGTTGCGCATAGCGATGCGCCCATTTGGCCATTTCCGCGGGCTCTCCGGTATAGCCATGGCAGCAGATCGCGTATAGATGCGGCTGTGGGTCGGAACAATCCGGGTCCAACAGCCAGCCGTGGAGTTTCAATCCATCATGGCTGCGCAGCGTGACCGATTGCTTGGCCTCCTCGAACCACCGGGTGGCCTCAAGCTGCTCGGACATGTCGAATTCGATGCCTTTCGGCGTCTCCTCGTGCGGCATGTTGAACATCGAACGTTTGGCCTTGGTGTCCAGCGCGAACGTGAACATGACGTTGGCGGCCGCGGCTGTGACGCCGGCTCCGGTGGCGGCTATAGCGGCAAGTGCCGCAGTCATACCCCTGACAACGCGAGTGTGTGCGGCGATGACGTCATGGTCATCCTCATTGATGACGTCGTCCGAACGAGTCATATCAACCTCCCGATACGGTACTCACCATCGTACGTTATTTTTCGAAATCATCCCCAACTTCGTGAAAGACCGTACACTGAGTGTCGCTGAGCGTACGGTTTTCACGAAATGGCGGACGATTTCGTGAAAACCGTATGATGAGAACGGGTAAGCGTACGTTCTTCACAAAGCTAGGGATTATTTCGCGGAAACCGTGCGTTGACGTGGCTGGGACGGCCGGGATGCAGCGTCATCGAAACATCACCACGCAAAGTCCGGAGTTGGCGTATAATTGACAATTGTTGCTTTGGCGAGGGAAGTGTGCGTGCTGACACATGACACAGCTTCCGTTATCGACTCGGCGTATTTCACTCTTTGTAGGGTGTCTTTCGGCGCGTCGTGGCGTCTGAGCGAGACAGTACGAAACGAAACTACAAGGAGTATCCATTATGGCTACCACCATTAAGCTTGAGGGCGAGGCCCGTTCCGAGTTCGGCAAGGGCGTTGCTCGTCGTCTGCGCGTTGCCAACAAGATTCCAGCCACCATCTACGCCGGCGGCGAAGAGCCCGCCTTCGTGACCTTGCCGATGCGCGAGACCACCCTGGCCCTGCGTCACACCAACGCCCTGTTCACCATCGCCTTCGACGGCAACACCAAGATGGCCGTCGTCAAGGACGTGCAGAAGAACCCGGTCAAGCGCATCATCGAGCACATCGACTTCCTCGAGGTCAAGGCCGGCGAGAAGATCGACGTCGAGGTGCCGGTGTTCGTGGAAGGCACCCCGAAGGGTGCTGCCGTGGCGTTCGTCGACATTCAGGAGCTCAAGGTCCGCGCCGACGTCACCAACCTGCCCGAGAAGATTGTGGTCAGCGTCGAAGGCCTGACCGACGGCACCAAGGTGTTCGCCAAGGATGTCGTCCTGCCTGAGGGCGTCGAGCTGGACATCGAGGATCCGGAAGAGTCCGTCGTCACCGTCGAGGTGCCGGAGGATGCCACCGAGTCCACCACCGCTCCGGAAGCTGCTGCCGCCCCGGCTGACGCCGCCGCTGCTCCGGCTGCCGACGCCAAGTGAGTCGGTCGCTTCGATAGCGAACAATTCAGAACATAACTGAAACGTGGAAGCCCGCAGCCGTTGAGAACGGTGCGGGCTTCTTCGTTTTTTCACCATGTGAACTCTGCCACACGAGTAACACATGGGTGTGCAAAAGTATGCAACAGAGCTCGCGCCACAAGCGCACAGCACACACCCCATATGGTGGCTTTCGGGCTGCCAAAGTCAAGAAGAAGTAGCTAGTAATGACTGAAAATACGCACCACGATCCGGCAGCGCTCGACCAGCTCACCGAACCGTTCACCGTACTGCCGAACGACAACCCCGCATCCGATGAGAAGCGTCAGTCCCTCATCGACAAGCCGGCTTTCGGCCAGGTGTTCTCTGACAACATGACTCACATGACTTGGACCAAAGGCGAAGGATGGTCCGACCGCCGCGTCGAGCCGTACGCGCCGCTCAAGATGGACCCGGGTGCCTCTGTGCTGCACTATGCACAGGAGTGTTTCGAGGGTCTGAAGGCTTATCGTCACGCTGACGGCTCCACCTGGCTGTTCCGCCCGGATGCGAACGCCGAGCGTTTCCAGAATTCCGCCAAGCGTCTATACCTGCCCGAGCTGCCGGTTGACGACTTCCTCGGCTCCGTGGCCGCGCTGGTCAAGCGCGACGCCAACTGGGTGCCGTCACGCCGTGAGTACACGCTGTACATGCGTCCGTTCATGTTCGCCTCCGAGCCGTTCCTCGGCGTGCGCGCTCCGCAGGAAGTCGACTACTGCGTGATCGCCTCTCCGTCCGGCCCGTACTTCCCGGGCGGCGTCAAGCCGGTGAGCATCTGGGTTGAAGACAAGTGGTTCCGCACCGGCCCCGGCGGCACTGGTTTCGCCAAGTGCGGTGGCAACTACGCTGCCTCCCTGCTCGGCGAGTACAAAGGTATCGAGAACGGCTGCGAGCAGGTCTGCTTTGTGGACGCCGCCACCAAGACCTACCTTGAAGAGCTTGGCGGCATGAACATGATGGCCGTGCACAAGGATGGCCACGTGGAGACCCCGTCCCTGACCGGCAACATTTTGCCGGGCGTGACCCGTCGCTCCCTGATTCAGCTGCTTCAGGACAAGGGCCACGACGTGGTCGAGACCATGATCGCCCTCGACCAGCTGCTCGAGGACATTAAGTCCGGCGAGGTCACTGAGGTGTTCGCTTGCGGTACCGCCGCCATCATCACCCCGATCGGTCGCTTCAAGTCCGAGAAGTTCGATGTCACCGTCGCCGACGGTGGCTCCGGCGAGCTGACCGTCGCCCTGCGCAACGAGTTGCTCGGCATCCAGCTCGGCGAGGTGGAAGACCCGCACAACTGGATGTGGAAGGTGTGCTGAAACGCCCGCTGATTAGACATTGAGACCCCTTGCGAACGCCAATGTTTGCAAGGGGTCTCGTCGTATCTCGGGGTAAGATTTCCGGCGTCTAGGAATGTCGTTCTCCAACATTCTCCAACAAATCTTCGGATTGGGCTGCGGGACGGTTTCGGCGTGGCGGAATCGACGGTGATTCGCTCGAAAAATCAAAATCGGTTTTTGTATAAATATTCATGTAAGCCTTTTAGTATCTATTTATGTATGTTCACATGTCGGTGTGAGCAATAATCAGCGTTGACTATGACTCACTATTCCCATTATGGTGTGACTATCTGTTATCATGTGAGTGTGAATAAAAAACCCTATGGAGGTGAAGACTCCACAGGGTTGAAAAACGAAACCCTAGCAAGAGTTCCACTCCCAAGTTTAGTCGAGGGCGTGGAGGAAAGATGACGGAACAGATGGGCTACCGCAATGTAGATCGCGTATATGCTCTTGCAAGCCAAGGCAAATTCTCCAAGACTGATGAAAACGGCAAGCAGACGCTAGACCTACTGGCTTTGTCGATGATGACCTACATGGCCTCGAAGGTAATCGACAAAGAGGATGTGAACGCCGTCGTATATCAAGACCGTGCCTACTGGTGTTATTGGGAGGGTTGGGACAAGATGATAGAGGGTATGGGCATGGTCATCGCCTCCAAGGAACATGATTTAGACACTGCCGCAGAAACAACAATGGCCCGCACACGGACAGCGCGAAACCGACTGAGCCGTGGTGCAAAGTTTTTACAAGAGCAGGGCTGTATAAAGCAGCTAAAGGCTCCGATTCCTCTAGCGGGGAAGAATGCCATCTGGCTTCTGTTGCTTGGTAATGAGAGGGAGAACCGCGAAGCTGAGCGAATCGCCCGATTGTATTTCAATCTTCCGCCCATGAAAGCTTGACGCTCCCCATGGCTAAAGCCAGGGGCTTTACGGCGCAAATCGGTAAATACGCGAAAACCGCCCCTCTGCCAGCATTGCTGGGGAGGGGCAATGTGTGGTCAGATTTTTGGCAGCAGGTCGTATAAGGCTTGAGTGTCCAATGTCACGCCATGTATTCGGCTGAAATCAGCCTCACCGCCGTGCATCCTGTTGGCCTTGTGAAAACAATGAACTCCGCATTAGACTTGAAGCAGATCGAACAGAAAGGTGTCGTAAATGCCGCATGAGCTTGATGTAGTTTCGTATAAGGAAGGATACGGCCGAGGATTCGATGAAGCATTGAGACTCGTAGAACGATATGGGTACGTACTCAACGCGCCCAGAATGGTGATAAACGGAGCTGGCTACGACGGCTGGCATCCAGAAGACGAGTTCCCGAAGAAAATAACCATCACCGAACAGCAGTTGGACATTAAAAAACATGCGGCTGTGCAATCTGTGGTGGATTACATCAGGGAAAAGCATTGCAACATGTATCAGTGTCGCTATTACGACCAAATGGGCCAGCAAATAGACTTCGGCGATGGAGATAGAGCCAATCGAACCGCTGAATAGGAACAAGCCCGATGCAGAATAGGACGCCTTGGAAACGTTGCAATACTGCGGAAACCTGTAAGACGATTGCAGAATAGGACGCCCTAAAACGCAGAAAAGCCCCTCCCCCAGCAATGCTGAGAGAGGGGCGGTGGTGTTTGTTCGCGGCGATTACTTGGCGGCCATGCGTACCGGGTTGTATGCGACTCCGAATCCTGCGGCGATCAAACGCTCGATATTGACCTTATCGAAGACACAGCTCCAGTGCCATTATCCGTCATCAGAAAAGCCGTGGATTTTGATTGATGTAAGTTTTGGCACGCCAAAACTTACATCAATCAATGAAAAACGTCAAAAAACGCCCTATTTTTAGATGTCCATGTAAGTTTCAGATGACATCAACGTCATCTTCCCCTCATAAAGTGTCAGGAAAAGTTGAGGGTGAGTCGGTGCTTGGCACGTCCCATGATGGGGCTGAGGGAGACGGTCGAGGTGTGGGCTGAGGGGTGACGGGAGTGTCTGGCGCTGGGCGAGTGGTGTTGGTTGATGGTTGCTGTTGGATGGGTGCGGGTTGTGATTCGGATGTCCCGGCTGGCGCGGATGGTGCTTCTTCTGTTTGTTGAAGGACGCGCTGAGCTGAGAACGGGTTGGAAAATGGCCGCTTTGCCTTGCGGGAGTAGGGCTGAGCGGCTTTTTTCGTTTTAACCAGTTTTAACGGTTTTTAACCTGTTTTTACGGATAATGTGGGCAAAATGTGGGCAAAAATCGAGCCCGCGAAGCCCTCTGCCACAACGCGAAATCGGCCCCGTCCGGCCGCAGGTTGACTCTATTCGAGTCGCCTGCGATGCCGGGCGGGGCCGAACTATGTGTGGTCATGCGGCGCGGTCGAGGCGTTGTTTGATGGCGCTGACGCCGATGAGCGCGCCGGCGAGGATGCCGAGCGCGTTGAGCGTGGTCACGATGGCGTCCACGTGGGGCCAGCCCCATGCGGGGCCGACCGTGTTGACGAACAGGGCGAGTGCGGGCAGGACGATGAGGCCGAGCCATTTGAGGATGTCGTAGACGCGGCTGGGGATGAGCCAGTCGGGCACGTCATGGGTGACGTTGACGGCTTCGGGCCAGTCGCTCGTGTCGATGCCGGGGAGTGTTTCGCCGGTGTCGGCCGGGGTTTTGCTGTCGGTCATGTTTTGCTCCGATCGATGATGGGGTGGTGCCGCCGTCGGGGGTGACGGCGGCATCGGTTGGGTTAGCGGCAGGTCACCACGTCGCCCGGGTAGTAGACGTTGATGTTGCCGGAGGGGACGGTGCAGCGGTTGACGCTGTAGCCGTGTGAGGTGGCGAAATCCCATACCGTGTCACCGTACTGGATGGTCTTGGAGACCCCATCGGACGGTGCGGGGGCGGAGCCCCCGCCGTAGGTGACGACATCGCCCACGTAGTAGCGGTTGATGTCGCCGCTTGGCGTGTGCCATGCGGACAGGGGCCATGCGTTGTAGGCTACGGCGAGTCCCCAGATGGTTTCTCCCCACTGCATGACGTGGCTGATGCCACCCGTGTTGGTGTCGGCCGGGGGAGTGTTCGGCTGTGCGGGCGCGGCCGGTGTGGCCGGGGGCGTGGAGCCGCCGGCGGGGTTGGCGTACAGGTCCCACTGCCATGCGTCGCCACGGAAGATGTTGAGGTCGATGGGACTCCACGTGTTGACGACACCGGTGCCGCTGTACTGGCGCATGGCCTCGCCGTACGCGCCGATCATCCACGGGTCGGCCTGATAGCCGGTCGGGCTCATGTTCGCGTATTGGGCGATCCACAAACCGTATCGGTCGCGGATGTCCTGCGGGATGGTGCCGGCGACCGGGCCGGTGTACAGCAATGGGCGCACACCGCCCGAGAGCCGTTCACACTCAGCCATGAAGCGGCGTACCCAATCCCAGTCGCCCCATGCGGGGTTGTCGTCCATCTCCCAGTCAAGGGCGACGATGCCGTGACGCCAATAGTTCAACGTGTTGGCGTAGAAGAACCGGGCCTCGGCCTCGGGGTTGCCGCCCATGGCGTAATGGTAGAGGCCGAACCGTTTGCCGGACGCCTGCGCCTGGGCGATCATGCGGTTGGCGTCCGTGTTGACGCCGGACACGAGACAGTTGTTATACACCTGTCCCGTGCCCCATGTGGTGCCGACCACGATAAAATCGGCCTGCATGTTGTACACGTCCGCGCCGCACTGCCAGTTGCTCATGTCCACGCCCTGCATGTCCGCGTGCGCGGTCGCAGGGAGCGTCAGCATGCACACGGCGGCGACGAGCGCCGTGACTTTGGCGAGCAGCCGCTTATACCATGGTTTCGGCTTGCTTTTGTTTTTGAACTTGCCCAAATTCGTTTTCCTTCCTTTGTGTTGGGTGGGCATGAAATAGCCCCCGTCGGGGTCGGCGGGGGCTAAGCCTGTGGTTTTCTCGGGGCTATCGGCGCGTCCTGTATGTCCTGATTGACTTGGGTGCCGTGCCCGTTGCCACCAAGCGCGTGGTAGGTGGCGTAGACGCCTTCGGCGCGGGTTTTGAGGTCGTTGTCGGCGATACCGCCAGCGTCGACCATCTCACGCTGCATCTGCTCCAATTTGCACAGGAGCATGGTTTTTACCCCATCCTGCAGTGGGTCGAGACGCTGGTCGAGCTGGGTCAGGCTCGCGTCCACCTGATCGAGCCTTTTCGACAGGGCCGGGTCCGGTTTGCCCGCTTGGTCGATGCGGCGCAGTACCCATCCGGCGACCGTGCCGCCGCACGTGGTGATCACGGAGACCAGGATCGTTGCCCATACGGGTATCGTCTCGGTCATCTAGGTCATGGCCTTCTTTCCTTTCGTCAGTTGATGTTCAGGGGCATGGTCGAGCCGGTGAAGAACGATTCGTCGCTGCCGGCCTCGGTGCAGATGATCTGATAGAACGCGGTGTCCTTGCCGGTCCGGCCTCGGAAGATGAGGCGCACGACACCGTCGGAGGGCACGGTTAAGCCGACGCGCAGGCGTTTGTTGTTGGCCCAGTTCTCGGACCGGCCCAATGTGGCGGATCGGGAGTCCTGGGCCTCCATGAGGGGGCCTCGGAACGTGTCCGTGGCCTCGGCGGCGCCGCAGGACGCGACGAACGCGCACCTCACGCCCGCCGGCAGGCCGGAGACCACCCATTCGGCGTAGCTGCCGATGCGGTCGGACGAATGCCGCAGGATGATGCCCGGACGGTCCGGAGAACCCCACTGGTTGACGCTGCAGTCGAGACTCCTCGTGGGTTTCGGATCGCCCAGCATGGGGTTCGGGAACCAGTTATGTCGCATCATCGGCGCTCACCGCCGATCACTGCAGGGGCATCGAGCCTCCGTCGAACCACGGGAACCGGGGGAGGAGTTGTTGGACGGTCGGCCAATCGTCGCCCTCGTACACGGCCATGGCCTCCAACGTCAAACTGCCACTGCCACGGCAGTAGACGCTGCGGTTGCCGTCCCTGTCGATCTTCGCCGCCGTCCATGCGGCACCCGATGGGGTCGTGCCGGAGACGAGTGTCATGCCGCTCTCCACTGCCACGCTCAGCCCGCTGGTGGCCGTGTAGGCGACGACCACGACACGGCCCAGTCTCATCAGTGCCTTCCAGGAATCCCAGTCGGATAGCGACCAGTCGTCGCCGGTATGCGTGTAGCGGTAGCGCCCGCCGGCGAGGCGCTCGACATTCACGCCGCCGCTGCTGGCCCACGTGTTTAACTGCTTGTGGCATGAGGGGTCGGTGTACAGGTTGGTGATGTAGCTCATGCGGCCACCACCCAGTCAGAGCGGCGGAGGCGAGCAGCCAGACAATGGCGTTTAGCCCTACCCCCCCCCCATTGGTTAATGGCATGAGGTCGCCGTCGAAGTAGCCTTCGCCGAGTGCGCGCATCTGGTTCCAGTCGGCTTCCGTCATGAGCAGGGGCTGCGTGAAGTTGGCGCTGCCCGAATCGGGGCAGGCGAGCCGGATAATGAAGTCTCTGGTCGGCGTGAACTTGAGGGATGTTCTGCCTGCAGACGCGGCGGAGCACAGTGACTTCCAGGGGTCTAGCTCGGCGATGAGGACGTAGCCGTTGCGCACGGTGGACTGGTCTCCGACCACGTTCCAGATGTCCGTCTGGAACACGAGGCTCGTGTCCCGTGGCGTGTTGAACCACATTTGGGTGAAGCAGTCCTGTCGGCCTTCCTGGGCGGTTATGGTGACGCCCTTCTGGTTGCCGGCGATCATGGAGACCGTGCTGTTGGTGGGGGTGCCGAGCATCATTCGCGGATACGTGAGGTTGCGCAGATACACGCCGTCTCCTTTCTGTTTTCGGGTATGAGAAAAGCCACCCCGTGGGGTGGCTTTCGGGAAAATGGTTTGGCTGATTACTTGTTTTCGGCCTGCTTGGCCTCAAGCTCGGCGAGCCTGCGTTGCAGGGTGGCGACGTCGCGTTGCAGGCTCATGGCCTGCGCCTGGCTGATGGCCAGCTGGCGCGCCTGGCTGGCGAGCTGCGTGGTCATGTTGTCGAGCACGTCGTTGGCGTCCGCCTGCACGAGGTTGTCGGTTGTGTTGTCTGCCATAAAACGTTCCTTTCCTGTTTAACTGTCCGCAAGTGGCGTGACTGAAATCGAAGTGCCATTAATGTTGCCGGAACAATAGTTTTCGAAATCACTGGTTCTCGGAGGGAAAACTGGATTATTTGCTGCGGATAATTTAAATCGAATCGATCCGTATACTTCAAGCGAATACAGTTGGAATGGATCGAGATTAACGACACGTCGATAACTCTCGTTTCCAACCGCGCTGTTGCTTTTTGGCTTATACGCAAATGCCATGACTGTAGTGTTTTTAAATAAAAAGCCGTCGTCGAACTTAATCGCGCCGGATTTATTCATGATTTTCACATAATAGTCGGCGTAGGCCGTAATAGTGACAGAAGCTGCCGGTGATGATCTGTTATCGAGAATCGCATCCACAAAGAGACTGTAAAAAGTTTCGAAATCAATAAGAACTTTCCCACTTTTTGTCGTTACGAAATTTAGATTGATGATATTGTCGTAGTCTTGTTTTGATTCGTAATTATCGAAACTGTCAAACCTCTTTATATACGTTTTATACTGCTTCGTCTGCTCCTTGTAAGCCATCTGCGAAAAAGCCTGATAGGTCAGAGGAACCATCTCCTTGCTGTTATAAGGGTTCATTACCGATAGTCCGGTTTCTACTCCGTACCCAATTCGTAGAACATCTTGACCGCTCGAATTAGTGACGTGAATGCCGCTGGAGGTCATTTCGACCTTCGGGTTCGAGCCGGAGGTGCGGAATATTGAGCCGGTGAACACGTAGCCGGCGAACTGGCCGGCCGCGATACGGTCCGACGTGATCGACTGGGCCGCGATGTTCCGGGCGACGATCGTGTTCGACGCGATCCTGTCGCCCGTGACCGACTGCGCGACGATCTTCGAAGCGTCCACGCTGTCGGCGGCCAGCTTGTCCACGGTCACGGCCAACGCGGCCAGTTTCTCGGTGGTGATGGCCCCCGAGACGATGTTGCCCGCGTTGACCGAGTTCGCGGCCAGCTTGCCCGCCACCACGCTGTTCGCGGCGAGCTTGTCGGCGGTCACCGCCAACGCGGCCAGCTTGTCCGTCGAAATGGCTCCGGCCACGATCTTGCTCGCGTCCACCGAGTTGGCGGCCAGCTTGTCCACGGTCACCGCGCCGGCGACGATGTTGCCCGCGTCCACGCTGTTGGCCGCGAGCTTGCCCGCCACCACCGAGTTGGCGGCGAGTTTGTCGGCGGTAACCGCCAAAGCGGCCAGCTTGTCCGTGGTGATGGCACCGGAGGCTATCTTGCCGGCGACTATCGCGTTCGCCGCCACCTTGTCCGTGGTGATCGCTCCGGCCACCAGCTTCTCCGTCGTGATGCTGTTCGCCGCCATGTTGGAGGCGACCACGCTGCCGGAAGCGAGAATGTTCGCGGCCACGATGTTGCGCTCGTTCCACGCCGTGCCATCCCACACGTACACGCCGATGAAACGGCTGGACAACGGCACGAGCCAGCTCGCGCTGTTGTTCGGCTCGCCCTCCCAACCCGTATAGAAGTCGGCCAGCAGGGACGTGCTGTCGTTCGCAGCGCCGGACCAGCGCGTCCAGTATTTTTGGGTTTTGTACCAGAAATCACCCTGACGCACGGTCACGCCGGAAAGCGTGGTCGGGTCGTCGGGCCCCTCGTACACGTTGTGCAGGCCGTCGAGGCTCTTGCCCACGGAATTGGCCTTGTCCAACGCGGACTGGGCCTTCGACGCGGCGTTCGCGATGTCGGACTTCGCCGACTCGATGGCCGCGCTGGCCTTGCCCGCTTCGTTTTTCGCGTTGGCCGCGTCCGACTTGGCCTGCGTGATGTCCTTCTTCGCCTGCGCGATGTCGCCCTGAGCCGCGTCCAGTTCCCTGTTCGCGTTATCGATGGCCGTCTTGTTCGACGTGATCTGCTTGTTCGCGTTGCCGATGGCCGTCGTGTTGTTGGCGATGTCCTGCTTCGCCTGCGTCAGGTCGGACTTCGCCGTAGCCAATTCCCTGTTCGCGTTGCCTATCGCCGTCGTATTGCCGGCGATATCCTGCTTGGCTTGGGACAATTCCCTGTTCGCGTTGTCGATGGCGGTCTTGTTGTCCCGCAGATCCTTGTCGAGCCTGTCCAAGTCGGTCTGGGACACCGCGCTGGCGACCGTGATCGACGCGCCCACACCCCAATCCGACTTGTTGCCCGAATGATCGACCGAACGCAAAGCGAACCAGTAGGCGCGATACTCCAATCCGGTGACGACGCAATGCCCGTCACGCGTCACGCTGTCCCGGTATTTCCAGTTCCCGTTCGAATCGGAAACGCCGACCTCCACGTGGTCGAAGTCCAGCTCCATGCCGCCGCCGGCATTGTTCCTGCCGTCCCACTGCACGTCAACCACACCGAGCTTGCTGGTGAGGATAGGCTTGGACGGTATGCTCGGCGGCGTCACGTCACTGGCCACCAAAGCCACGACCACGTTCGACCAGTCACCCAACCGGTCGGAATACGTGGGAACCGCGCGCACGCGGAACTCATAGCGTTGCCCGCATTCCAGACCGCCGATGCCCAACGTGAGCCGCTGCGCGTCAGTCACGCCACCGGAAACCCACGGGGCACCCGCAAGGTTCTTGCGATACTCCACGCGATAGCCCGAAATGTCGATGGCCGTGTCATCCGTGGCCTGCGAAACCGCAGCCCACTGCAAGGTCGCCAGACCCAAAGCCGTACCACGGGAGGAGATATACGCGTCGGTCGCCACGACCAGACCGGTCACGGCCTTCGGCGTGCGATGATCCTTCTCCGGAGCCGGGATACCACCGCCCGTGCCGCCGTTGATGGCACCACCGGTGATGCCCTGTACTCGTTTCGCCTGACGTACGGTCGCGTCATAAACCTTGTCGTTCAACACGACACTGGCCTTGAACTGGTTGGATTCCAAGCTCAACGTGACCTGCTGGACACGCACTTTCTCCCCATGCATGACGGTTGGCGCGGTGATCCAGTCACCCGGACGGTAATCGATGAGAGGAAGACTCGGAGCATCGTTGACACGCAGGGCCCTCGTATACTGGCCTCGAACACGTGCCGCAGTATCCAGAGTGGATTGCATATAGAGGGCGGCGGTATCATCATCGCTGATTCCCTGCTGGGATAGATACGTCTCCCACTTGCCCCAAGGGGAAGGCGCTGCGGGATTATCCCTCGTGAAAGCCTTGTTGTTATCTCCCTGCACGAGAATATGCGAGGCCAATGCCTCGATGCTTTCCTCTTCCGGGGCTTCGAGCACGTCATGCGCCAATTGGACGGAGATGCGGCTCAGATCACGGCATAATGCCGTGGAGTCCATGTTCCAGATTTTCAATGTCCGCTTGTCGAAAGCCCAGTCGCAAATCTTGTTGCCGGCGAGATTCGCCAACGCGGTGAGACTGCTGATGCCCGGCGTGTAGGCAAGCGTCATGACGCTCTTCCACGCAGCGCCCGCCGAATCCCTGCCCGTGTCGAAACCGCAGGTGACGGGGATACCGCCACGGGTCTTGTTCTCATCAAGGAACGTGCGCATGACCAGACCGGCAGAGGCCTTCTTGAACACACGCTTGCCCTTATCGTCCCCGTCACCCTCCAGATGAGCGAGGTCGAGCATGAGCGCCTTGTTCAACAACCATGCATAGGAGGGGCAGGTGAACGTCACCGTATCCGAAGAGTCCAAGGCGTCACGACTGCGGGAGATGAGCACGAAACGACCGTTCAACGGTTCCAGCCATTTGCCGCCATCGGACACTTCGACCGCGATTTCCAGACCGGTTTCGAGCTTGCGTTCAAGAATCGACCCATTCAACGCCTTACGGGAATACTCCAATCGGAGCGCGCCCGTGTCATCGTGCAGGAAACTCGCGGAAAACGAGGACGGCTGGGGGAGCAGGCCCAGAGTGTCACCGTTCGGCTTGTACGCTTTCAAACGGATGGAGAGGTTCTTCATAAGTGTCTTCCCGTCACCACCATGCGCGTCGCACATGCATGAGCGCATCGCCCGTCGCGCCCGTGGCGGTGACCTTCAATCTGTACAGTTCGTAAATGTCAGGCCATACCTGCAGGATTCCTCCCGCCGGATAATCCAAACCGGTGGAAACATCCGTGCCGGTCGGAGTCCAGGAGTTCGCATAGTCGGAACGCCATGCGCGCATGATGTAGGGCCTGATGTAAAGGGGTTTCGCACTGTCCGCCGCACCCGTCCAACTGATTCCAGTGTTCGACGTGGGGTCGGTCAGGGAGACGGAGGTGACGGTGCTGGGGAATCGGAACACGATGTCCGTCAACGGGGCGTCGCCCCAGAAACCGTCGCCGGGGATACCATCCTCGAACAGTAGGCTCTCGGAATTGTTGACCTCGCCGCGCCACATGGTGATGAAATCCGCCAACAGTGAGGTACTGTTGTTCGCTTCTCCCGACCATCTCGTCCAGAATTTGTTGATGGTGACAGGTCGGGGGAACACGAGACCGTCCTTGTTCAACGACAACGGACGATCCCAATACTCCGGTTCATGCCACCACACGTCGGGCATGGCGAACTTCGCGGTGAACGACACCAGATTGTTCGGATGGGAACTGTCGTCATCGGCGGTCAACGAGGTGAGCTCCACCCGCGTGGACTGCTCCACACCGTCCTTCACCCGAGTGAGAGTGAGATTCGGCATGGAGCATAATCGCATTATCCGGGAAGACTCCTCATACACTTTCGGAGTGAAGGCGTCCACTTTCAACGTGATCTCACGCTCGTCGAACACGGGCGGAACACCGAGGTTCAGGGTTCCGCTCACGCCGGGCACCGTGGCGACCGTTCTGCGGGTGCTGATGCCCGGCATGAGCGTGGAGCCCACGATGACCAGACAGTTCTCCGTATCCAATGCGACCCCGTTGAGTTTGTAGGACATGGTGAAGAGCATCGTTTCCTCCTACTGCAAGAGACCGAGGTTCGCGTACTGGTCGAGCTTGTTGTTTTTCTGAACCTCGATTGGTGTGACGCTCGGATAGATGAACGTCTGGTTGTATGTGTCGCCCGAACTGGTTTCGATGGGCATCGACCAGCCTCCGGACTTGGAACCACCGTTCAGCCCACCGGAGGGCATGGTGATCTGGCTGGTGCGCCGCGCATCCGCGATGTACTTGCTTGGAATGCTGCCGGTCGCGTTGATAGCGGCCATGATTCCCCTGCCGTACAGGGATTCCATGCTTTGCACAGCGGCCTTACGCACCACGTACTCACCGGTGCTCACATCCGTGTAGGCATTCAACGGAACCGAATCGCTCGTATTGTTGCCCTGACCGACCACACGGCCCGTCTTGGTGACATTCGAACCAGCTACCTCGCCGCCCTCGGCGTTCTGGCGTTTGATGCCGAACACGGCAAAGAACTTCTGCTTCGCCCATTCCCAACCGGATTGCATGGCGCTCCAGAAGGAGCTAGATACGCTTTCCGTACTAGCGCCGAACTGAGCGTTGTAGCTGCTGCCGTTCCATTGCCAACCCTGGTTTGAAGCCGACCTCTTGGCGTTTGCGGCGCCTGTCGCGTCACCATCGAACGACGCGGTGGGATGCTGGGCACCCCAGTTGCGGGCGTTCGCATCGGCGCTGGCCTTCGCCGGTCCGGAATTGTCCTTCGCGTTCAGGTCGGCGGACGGAGCCAACTGGTCGTAGGCGTTGAGATTGCCTTCGACGTAATCCAACGTGGCTTTCGTCAGATCGTCGGCGTTCAGCTTGGTCGTGTAACCATTACCATCAGAACCGGCCTTGAACAGTTCGGCATGCTTCTTGACAATATCGGTGGCGACGATCGCCTGAGTGCCATCGGCGTCAAGGACAATCGTGTACTTGCCGGAACCGTCGGTGCTGACGTTCTTGCGTAGCTCGTCCATCTTCGAGCTGACCTGATCCATGCTCGTGATGGCACCACTGTTGATGCCTTCGAGAATGGTCTGGAACACCGCCGTGTTACCGTCCCCGGGGAAGATGGCTCGCAGATTGCTCAGATATTGGGTGAGAGCGGTCTTGGTCTGCTCCGTTTCGGCTTTGAACAGGGTGGTGACCTCCTCGGGGGTCAGACCATAGATCTCCTGCAACCGTGTCGCGGCATCGGCGGGAACACCCATGTCGTGTGCGGTGGCGAGGAACTGCTTCGCCAATTCCGCCTGCTTCGCCTTCACCTCATCCGCGCTGGCACCGGACTCGACCATGCTCTTCAACAGGTCATGACCGGAATTGCCCAGATTCTCCAACGCGGACTGCGCCTCACGACCGGCCTCGCTCATCGTGTTGAACGAGCCCGTCACGCCCTGAATGCCAGCAGCGTTCGCATCCCAAATCGGGCCGCTCTTCGCGGCCAACTGATTGACGCGGGCTATCGCATCCCCCATATTGGAATACGTTTCACCGTAGTCGGAAGCCGCGTTCAACGCATTCTGCTGAGCTGTGCGTTGACGTTCTGCCCAATCCGCAGCAGTCTGCTGAGCCTTGGCCAGCATCTGAGTACGTTCGGCCTGAGTGGAAATGGCGATGGACACCGAATCGGAATCCTCACCAAGCTTGATGAGCTTCGTGGCATAACCCTCCGCATACCCGTTCGCTTGGGCAATGGCCTCGGAATTGGCTATGTACTCGTTGCGCTGATCCTCAAGCGCGGTTTTCACCTTCTGCGCAGCCCTCGCCAGATCGGCGTTCTTGCCTATGCCATGACCGACGTTGACATTGTATTTCTCAATCGTCGCATCGAGCCGGTCAAGTGTCGCCTGGTATTCGGCCTGCGAACCGGTAACGGACTTGGTGAGATCGCTGACGTTGAGACCGAGCTTCTTGGCCGCGTCGCTCACCGAATCAAAACCCGTGGTCATATCCGACCACCAGTCGAACTTCGTGCCGGAATAATCCGTGTTGTCGAAATTCTCCTTGATGGCCTTGCCAACCTCGGTGATTCCCTCGGCTGCGGACTGAGCGGAATCCGGTACCTTCTCCAACGCGGTGCGAATGTTCTCGGACGCCTGCTCATTGGCCTGAGCGGTTTTCACATACTCCGAGTATGCTGCGGTCACCACGGCCACGCCAGCGGTCACGGCGGCTCCGACCGGCCCGCCGAACGCGCCCAGCACGGCGCTGCCCGCGCCCTTGGCCAGAGCGCCGGTCTTTCCTAGCACACCGTTCGCGTTCCTCACACTGTCGGCTATGCCCTTCAACGACGGGTTGGCGGCGATGAAACCGCTGACCGCATCCTTCATGCTCGCGCCTGCGGTCTTGGTGGTCACGCCGAGCCCGTTCAACGCCTTCTGGTATTCGACCATGCGCAGCGTGTTCTCGACCAGACCGGTCTTCACCGTGTTCCAAGCGGTCATGCCCGCCTTGCCGAACGTGGCGTACAGGCCTATCGCGGCCTGAACCGGTTCGGGCAGCCTGCTGAACGCATTGGCGGTGGCCTCGGCGGCTTTGGCGACCGTGGTGATGAGCGGCGCGCTGGCCTTCAACGTGGCGGCAAGTGTGCCGCCGAACGTTTTGGACAGCTGGCCCACGGTCTTCAGCAGCTGGTTGAACGCGGGGCTCGCGTCGCCGATCGCGTCGAACACCTTCTGGAAGCCTTCGGACACTCCCGACGAGAATCCGCTGATGCCGTCCTTCGAGTTTTTCAGAAGACGGCTCGCGTTACGGGTGAACGAGCTGATCGTATTGCCTGCATCGGTGAATATGCCCGCGGTGGTGTCGCGCAGCTCGTAGGCTGCGGAACCGATGTCCGAGAAGGCGTTGCGCATCTCGTTCTTCGCGGCTTCCGCGCCCTTGGCCCACGCCTTGAGCGTGGTCTGGAATCTGGCGGAGTTCACCGCACGGTCGGCCTTGCCTACAGCCGTGCTGAACCCCTCGAGCCCGTTCTGGCTTTCCGCCAACGCGGAATACAGACCTGTGGCGATGCCCCACACGCCCTTGAACGAGTCCTTCAGATAACCGGCCTGTTCGACCACCTGCTTCATCGACGCGACGATCTCGCCGGTGGCTCGGGTCTTATCCACCCAGTCGGCGAACTTCGAGGCCATATCACTGAAATAGGAGGCGGCGCGAGGCAGGTACTGGCTGGTGCCGTCGCTCAAGCGGAGGAACGACTCCACCACGCTCCGCAGTCCCGGATTGAGATTGTCCACGGCCTCGGAAGTACGGGAGAATATGGTGGACAGCTCGCCGGCCTTGTCGGACTCGCGGATGATGTCCGCCAACCCCTCGACCACCTTGCCCTCGCTGGACGCGATGCCGGTCATGCCGGGGATAAGCGTGCCGCTCACATCGTCCATCAGGCTTCTGATGGCCGGACGCGCCTTCTCGTAGAACGCCTCGTCCATGGCGTCGCCGAAACCGGCGAGCTTCGTCGTGGCGATGTCGATCTGGTCGCTGAACGTGGTGCCTTTTTCGCCCCACGCATGTTTGAGCACGACGAACGCCGCACCCAAGCCGGTGATGGCGGCGGGAGCCGCGAACGCGGCCTTGCTCATGGCTCCGAGACTGGCGGCGACGCCGAGCACGCTGGAGGAGAGGTTCACCGCGCCGGCGGACAATCCGCCGATGACGGTGCCAACCGCACCCAGTATGGGAACCTTCGTGTCCAACGTGTCGAACAGGTTCACCAATCGCTGGAACTGGTTGTTGACGCCGCGAAGGCCGGTGGCCCCGTAGAGCATGCCGTCGATGAGCTTGCCCATGTCCGTAGCGTGCAATCTTGCGTAGATCTCCACGCTGCGGGGACGGGTCAGGTACATGAGGTGGGCGGAAGCCGCAGCGGACTTGAGGTCGAGGTCCATCTCCAGCTTGTCGTGGTCGTTCTGGAAATCACGGGCCTTGCGCCGCGCCTCGCTCACATCGAGATCGAGGTTCGCGACGTATTTGAAGTCCTTGTCACGTCCGGCGAGATGGCCGGCTGTGTTCATGCGGTCGATGGCCTGCCTGTAGGAGTCCTCTATCTCCTTGGGCAGGTTCACGTAACGGCGGCGAAGGTCGTCCAGCTCGCGTTTGAGCTTGTCCGCGCCGTCCGTGTAGAACTTGACGCGGGCTTCCTTGCGGTTCAGCTCGTCGGTCTTGCGGGCCACGTTCTCGAGGTCGGAAACGACCTTCGCGTAACGGTCGATGTCGATGCGAATCTTCGCGCCCGGATCGTTTTCAAGCTGTTTGATATCGCGCCTGATGCGGGCGATGGCGAGGTTGGCCTCTTTCATCTCCACGACGTTCGAACCCAACGGTTTGAACTTGAGAATCGCGTCCTGCAGGGTGCGGATACGACGCTTCGTCTTATCCAGCACGTTGATTTGCCGGTCACCGTACTTGCGGGTGAGCGTGGACGTCTTGTCCATCGCGTCGCCGTACTGCTTCACCAGCGTCTTGTTGTGCTTGAACTTGGCGGAACTCGTATCGACCGAACGGTTGAACTTCTGGAAGGAACGGTTGGCTGCTTCGACCCTCTGACGCAGGGAACGCAGGTCGCGCAGCTGCTTGGTCAGATCGACCTTCGGGGAGATGTCACGCTCCTCGATATCCTGCACGGCCTTGCGCAGCGCGCTCGTATCGCCTCGCACCTCGACGGTCTTGGAGAGACGGTCGTTGTTGATGCGCCGTTTCGCCGCCGTCCAGTTCGCATCGTCCACGTCGATGTTCAGCGGAATGGTGAGATCGTCATCCGCGTACTTGGCGAGCTTGCGGCGCAGTTCGAAACCGAACTCCGTGGTGTCCGGGTAGATGCTGATGCCAACGGCACCGCCCTCGTATATTGCCATCGGCGAACCTCTTTTCGGTTATCAGGAGGAGAACAGGGCCTTTATCGAATCGAGGCTCGCCTCGACCGGTTTTTTCGGCTGCTCCGTGTCCGGGGGAAGAATCGGCGTGAACTCGGGGTGCTTGCCGTTCTTGGTTTCCATGAGCCCGCACGTCAACGCGCCCACATGGTTGAAAATGCCCAACAGGAGGCTCGTGTCCTGCGAATAACGGTGATAGGAGAGCATGCGCCGTGATTCGCCCTCATCGGCGGTCTCGGATCGCATGGGATGGTTCAGCAGCCATTCGCGGTACAGGGACTCGTCATAACCCGACAAACCCTGCAGGAGTCTTACGAGAAACCCGCCGTCATACTCGTGGATGGCGGCGGGCATATCAAGGTTGTAGAAGCGTCTGAAGTCGCAGGTCAGTTCGACCGGGCAGTTTCGGTAGGCGTCCTCGACGCTTCGGATTTTCCCAGTTCGACCCTGTAGAACATGCTCAGGGCAAGGAACGCTGAGAACAGGACGTTGCCGTCACGGCCCGTGGCCCACTGTTCGTAAGCCTTCTCGTCCTTGGCAAGACCCTTGTAGAAATCATTGGAGATGGATACGACGCGGGCGACGAGCAGGGCTGCGTCCATCGGATCATCCTTGGCGTCGAGCCCCGGCATCTGAGTGTCGAGAAGCGTGAGAAGCACCGTGAAATCAGCGGACTGCTCCGCGTTGAAGTCGCGTGCGGGAACCAGCTCTGGAAGCCCCTTCAACTCCGGGTATTCCTCGACAAGCTGGCCGAAAGTTTCGGGAAACTCCTTCTTCGGAGTCTCGGTGTCGTTTTTCTTGGCGGTCATTGCCGTCCTCCTATCCGTGAAACCCTATCCGTGAATGAAGAATCCCCATACGGCCCGGATAGGAGAACCGTATGGGGATGAATCAATGTCAGGCGGTGGGAGCCGGCAGCTTCACCCCGCCGAGAGTGGAAGACTGGCCCGCGAGCCGGATATCCTTGCCAGCCTCGACTGTGGCTGGCGGGTCTCCACCATCCGCAGCGCGGATGGCTGCGGACCCTACTTGAAATCCTCCGGACTGAACAGCGCGTAGCCTCCAGTCTCACCGTTCGGGCCCTTCTTCAGGGCGTCGGTGGACTTGACCACCGCGTTGAAGCTGAACTCGGCGAACTCGTCGCCGGTCAGGTCGATGGTGTCGAACGTGAAATCGGTCTCCGGCAGATACAAGCCGAAACTCAGCTTGTCGCCGTCATCGTAGGCGAGGACGAACAAGGCGAGCTTCTGCACGATCGGCTTGATGGGCACGATCACGCCGCCGTGGTCACCATCCCAGCCGCCGGTGACCTTCTTCAACGTCGCCTTGTCTCCCTGGACGCTGGCGCCGCTGACGGTGATGGTCGGGGCTTCGGTGGAAGTGCGTGCGGCGGCCATCAGCCACGTGTCGATGGTGGTGGTGTCGCCGCCGTCCTTGCTGAAGCTGATCTTGTTGGAATTGGACGTGTGGCCGAGATTATCCCAAACGGGAGTGTCCGCGGTGCCGACCTTCACACTACCGGAGTTCAACAGAAACTGTTTGACGCCGGCAGTCGGGATGGTGGTCTTGGCCGGGGCCGTGAACACGGTTCCTCGCGCGGCCTGAAGCAGCGCATCGCCGTTAATAGCCATGATGGTTCCTTTCGGATATTGGATTTGGGTAAAAGAAAAGGGCCGGCCATGTGGCCGACCCCTGTAGGTCAGATGAGGTCCCGCGCGTCCATTGATGCGTCGAAACCGTATTCCTTGATGTTCTTGCCTTGGTTCTCCTTGGCGTCGCTGCGACGCTGTGGGGAATCAATGCTGTTGATGCGGCTTATCTTGCCCGCCGAGGTCTTCTCCTCGAACGGCCATCCCATGACGGTGCGGTACAGGTCGCGGGCAAAACCGCTCGGATTGTTCGTGTCGGCGGCGAGAACGGTGAACGATACGGTGAACCGCCACAAGCCCCTGTCAACCTGTTGGCCGGGAGACACCTCATAGAGAATCACCCGGCCGTTCTCGGTCACGGCGTTCAGGTCGAGGTCGATTTCGCTGTACACTGCGACCGACGCCCAATCCTCGTTCGGATATTCACGGTTCAACAGTTCGTAGACGACCTGTTCGGCGTCGATGCTTTCCCTCACATCGATGGCGAGGTGTTTGAAGATGTTGTCCATGACGGCCTACACCTTCAGCTTCGACGCAACGTTGCGCATGGAATGCATGCCGACCAAACGACGTCCGGCACGATTGTTGACGTAACCGAACTCCAAATGCGAGGCGATTTCCGTTCCCTCACGGCCTTTGACGCTGAGAACGACCGAATGGTCCTGCGCATGGCCGGGGCGGACGGAGACGTCGATGCGATCCGTCAAGTCCGCTCGCGCCACCGCATGATTACGGTCGTCAACCGTTCCAACCCCCATCTGCGTTTTGACCATGACGGCCGCTTTCTCGGCTGCGGCGAGGGTTATCGAGGGGCCGAACATGAGCGCCACGTCACGGCCTATCCTCGGTCTGATGGTCACGCGGCCCATCGGCGCCCACCTCCTTCGACCATACGGGTTCGGGAATGCCACCGGGCACGTAGCCGCCGATGACCACGCGACGGCAGCGAACCTCCCAATGCTGGGAAAGCACGCTGCCGCTGCCACGCCATGTCGGATAGCCATCGGCGTCATACCAGTCGCCCTTGTACCAGATACGCGAATGAATATCACCGGGCCACTGGCGTGCGAGAATCTGCAAGGGCGTGACCTCCTGAAGGCCCCCGCCGTTCTGCCCGGAAGGACTCTTGTCCTCGGCACCACTGATGGAGAACATGCCGGCCTGCTGCGCCCGGCCTTCGACCGAACACACGACCTTCACCGGGTCGCCGACCTGCTCGTGATAGCCTCCATGCGCGTCCTGCACATGACGACGGTTGACCACGATCACGTAATCCGTATCGAACAACTGTTGGACGCCATGGCCGGTCAATTCCGTACGGTCGTACAGGTGACCTCCGCCCAGCTCGTCGATGTCCACCCCGTCGTAGAGGTGGCCCATGTCATAGGTCTCCATAAGCGCCTCACATGCCGTAGGCGCGGTCGAGACCCATATGCACGGTACCCATCGGGCCCATCGAGTCGGAATGGCCTTCCAACAGTGCTTTCTCACGTTTCGACACGTACAGGTTCATGGAACCGTCCTTGCCGGGCGGATTGTCCTGCGCATCGAAGTTCGTATACGAGTAGCTGCCGTTCGATTCGGTCTTGAACTGCCGGTAGCGGACGACACGCAACACCATCTGGCTCACCACATAGCCAAGCGTGCGCTCCTTCAACAGGCCGTTCTGATAACGCGGGGCCACGTTCTGGCATTCAGCCTGAACCATGTCGGCAGCGACCCCGCACTCATTGAGCAGCCATGCGTTGGGAAACCGGTCAAGGAGAAGGTCGGGCTGGTCGAGCGCGTTGACACGCAACCATTTCAGCCAGTTGATGGAATCGATGGAAGCCACGACCCCTCCTTACTATCCGAGGACGGAAGCCTTCGCGGTGCTGACGGCCTCCTGCAGGATCGGCATCATCGTGCCGTTGGCCCACAGGTCGTACTTGACCGGGGCGCCACCGGAGAACATGGCTCCGATGAAACCGTCGTTCACGCTCTTGTTGATGCCGTATTCGGGATCCTGTCCTTCTGCTGTCGGGCCGGAGGCGGTGAAACCAAGACCCGTATCGTTGAACGACGGGAACATGATGAACGTGCCGTTGGGGATCAGCGTGTTCGTGTCCACCGGCATCTTGAAGCCGTTGTTGACCTCAAGGTCGGTGTACAGCACGTCGATCATGCGCACGTCGGCGAGGCCGCAGGCGGTACGCAGCACGTCCAGCACTTCGGCGCGGGTCAGGCGCGGCTTCGAATTGGCAAGGGAAACGCCCGTGTATTCGGTGATGAACGACTCGTTGGTGCGCAGCGCGTCGATGACCTTGCTGGTGGTCAGCGCGGCACCCGGAGTACGGCCACGCTCCTTCTTGATGGCGTCCACCCACTTCTGCACGTCGGTGACCGGATCGGACTTCACGTCCGACCAGACTTTGGCGGGAGTGAGCTTGGAGATGCTGGTCGGACGGTCGAACGTCCACGTGTTGGCCTTCAGGCCGTTCTCCTCGACGGTGATCTTCGCGTCCACCATGGCGGCGATGCGGGCCAGTTCGATGCGTACGGCGGCTTCCTGGCCCAACTGGGTGAGGATTTCCACGGCCTTGTCATGCAGCCACGTGGAATCGCCCGTGTGGTTGATGACGTCGCGTTCGGAGATGTGGCCCATCTTCGACAGCGGGATAAGGCCCGTGTAGTTCTCGCCGGACTGGGCGACGGTCTTGCCGTGAGCGGCCTCCGCGTCCCAGGCGCGGAACTTCATGGCGTCGGTCTCCTTCGGCGGGATGATCTTCTGCCACGTCACCGTGTCCTTGCCGTCATTCGACTTGACGGGGAACACGGAGCCGAACGGCAGCAGGCCGTCGATGAAATCGAAGCCGGACTGCACCACACCCGACGCCTCGGACGGGCTGATGATGTTCTTTTCCAGGGTTCCACTCATTGAGGGTTCCTTTCAGATATACGAAAGCCCGCCACAATGGGCGGGCTTATAAGGGTTGTTGGATTGGTTACTTGGCGATGCCGGATGCCTTGAGTGCGGTCACGATGTCCGCCGCGCTGGCGCCCGCCGCGATGGTCACCTGCTTGACGCCGCCGAGCGCGTTCGCCGTGGCGGCGGCCAGCGTGTAGGCGGGGGGAATCGTCGGCTTGTCCTTCAGGCTGTTGTAGGAGCCGTCGAAATTCGAGTTGCCGGTGCCGGCGCCGATGGCGGTGCGAGCTGCGGCGGCATCGTTGGCGGTCAGGATGCTGCGGCCGACGGTGGAGGCGTCGGTGATGTTCGCCGCGGTGACCGTTGCTGGAACCGTGATGTTGGAGATGGCCGAAGCGTTGGACAGCGGGGTGACGGTATCGTCCTCGATGTCGAAGAAGCTGCCGCCCCACACCGCGCCGTCGGCGGGAACGACCGGCAGCTTGCTCTTGATGATGTCACCACGGTAGCGCATGCCGACGTTCGCACCGTTGACCACATCCCAGCCGCCGAACGTGACGCTGATCTCCACCATGCTTTCCAGCAGGCCGGCGATCTTGTTCTGACGGCCATCGGTAGCATTCGGGTCATACGGGCCGTATTCGCCGCTGGCGGTGATCTTGGCCAGCGGGATGCCGCTCTTGATCCAGATGGTCGTGGCCTTGTCGCCCAGGCCGGTCAGGTATTTGTCGCGCTTCGTCTTGTCGTTCACGTTGAACGTGGACAGGTCGAGGGTGACGCTCACGGTGCCGTCATCGGTGTGGTTGCCGAAACGCCACTCGTTGTTCTCCTCCACGGTCACGATGCCGGTGGAGCGCACATTCTCGTATGCCATGTGCTTTTCCTTTCGATTGAATGTTTGTGGTTACTTGGCGGAGCGGGCTTGGCGCCTCTGCTCCTGACGTGCCTTGGCGGCGGCGTATCCGTCTGCGTATGTGCCGGAACGAATCTTCGGGGTTCCCTCGCCACGGGTGCGTGCCCCCTGTTCGGCCTTCTCGCGGACGGGTTCGGATTTCGTCGGAGCCGCGACCGGGTTGAGCGCCGCGTACTTCTCGGCCCATTCGGAAATCTTCTCCGGTTCGGTCTCGCCGCACAGGGCGAACACGTCGTCGCTGATTTGCGGGTGGGCCTTCTGGGCCTTCATACGCGCGTTCTCCACCTGCAAGTCATGCAGCTGGCTCTGGGACTCCTCGTAGGCGGCTTCGGTCTTGCGAAGCTGCTCGTAGTTGTCCTTGGCCTGCTTCTCATGCTTGCGGGACAATGCCTTCCAGTCGGGACCGTTTTCCGTCTCATCGACACTGTTCGCGGCAAGTTTCTCGGCGGTCACTGCGTTGGCGATGATGCTCTGTGGGGTCACGCTGTTAGCGGCGGACATGGCAGCGATGACGGGACCAGTGATCGAGCTGTTCGCGGTGGAAACCGTGCCGGTGTTGGCCGTGACGGTCTGGCCGGCGTTCTGAGAACCGTCCGTGACGGTCTGATTCTCCTGATTGTTAGCCATGATGGCCTTTCTGTGTCAGGCAGCGGTGCCGAGCATCGACTGCACTTGGTTAAGCAGGGCACGTTGGTATGCCCATGATTGCCTCAGATGGATTGACGGCTTGAACCTGTAGGTTCGGCCCTCGTATCTGAAGGAGACTTCCTTGCCGGTGTCGGACACCTGCTTGTAGCGTTTGGAGAACTCGATCGCACGGTCCTTCATCCGCTGGAACTGCTGGAGCGTGGTTTTCCGGTCCGGCGTGGTCCACTTGTCGGAATCCTTGCCGGGAACCGAATTGGGTGTATCCCTCGCGTCCTGCGCCATGAGAATCGGGCCGAGCTCGCCGTGCGTGATGGTCTTGACTCTCACGTTCTTCAACGCCGCCGCAGTGGTGCCTCCGGCCTGTTCGTAGAGCTTTTTGAGATCGTCGGAGTTCAATTGGAATCCGGGATCATAATCGGAGCCTGCCGGGGCGACGCCGCACTTGCAGTTCGCGTGCAGGGGGAGCAGGGCTGCGGTCGAATACCATCGGTCTGCGGCGGCTATGCACAGGCCGCACGAGCCGGAACGGGAAAGCTCCGGGTGAAGCACTCTGCGGTATTCGAGCACCTTGCTGCCCCGATACCGGCCCAATGTGGCGTCTGTGGAGGCGCGCTCCACGTCATCCCAGACGTTGGTCTGCAATCGTTGCAACGCGGATTGCAGCCACTTGTTGACCTCATCGAACAGCTCATCGCCCTTCTTGGGCCATGTCTCCGGCCTTATATCGGGGTTCTTGACGGCTTCGCCGCGATACGATTCGGCGGGGCGCGCGGCCACAAGCCACGGGTCGGTGTTGACCCTCGGATAGACGAGCTGCTGCACATTGCCGGCGGGAGCGACGCCCACCATGCGCAGCGTCTGGTCGGCGTAGCTGACGCCCAGCCTGCGCACCTGGCCTATCAGGGCGAGTTCCAGCAATGCGAGCCTCGCGGCTGCGCCGTAGGTCACGGCGTCGTTCCACCAGTCGGCTGGCGTGAGGCTGAGCCACATGGTGCGGGCCAGCCTCACGTACTCGTTGACGAGCCTCTGACGCGAGGATTGGAGCGCGTTGGACGCGACCTCCAAGGTCATGACGGCCATCATTCACCGTCCACGGTCGGAGGTTCATCCGCCTGCACCACGTCGTTTTCACTCGTGGTATCGGTGAACGCGAGAGAATCCGTCTCGTCGGGCAGAACACCCGCCGACTGCTGCGCGGTCTTGCCTTCGATCATCGCGTTCTCGGAGGCCATGGCCTGAGCGAACTGCGTGTCCATGAGGTCCTGCATGGCCTCGGCTATCTCAATCTCGGTCATGCCGTAGCTGCGGCGCATGTTCGTCTTGACGGGAAGAATGCCCTTCGAATAGTTCGCAGCCTGAGCCTGCTCCAACTGGGATGGCGGGTTGATGGGCTTCCACACGGTCTCGAACCGTTCGCCTGCGGCACTGTTGCCATCGGCCTCCAACGCCATGCGCATGAGACGGGTGAACCCGTCATTGGCACGCGCGTTCATGTCCTCGACCTTGAACACCAGACCCTCGCGCTTCAGCTGTGCGCCTTCCGCGCTGCCGGAGACATCGGGGCTGAGAATATCCAACGGCGTTCCCGAGGAGGCGGCGAGATGCTTGATGTCGGAAGCCACGGCGGTGATGAGCGGATTGATGTCCGTGACGCCGGACTCCCAGAACTTAGCGTCACCGGGAACCAGCCACAATGCGTCGGGCCCCTGCTGGAACAGATCCTTGTAGTCGATCCGGTCCCCGGCCTGAGCCAATCCGTCACGCACCTGCGGGTCGGACTCCTTGTAGAACTGAGGCATGTTGCTCATCGACACGGCACGCTGTTTGAACGCCTGCAATTCCTGAATGCAGAAACGCTGGAACCGCTGCTGGTCGATGCTGCCCAATGTAGGGATATGCGGCTCGAACTGGCCCTTGCCGCCCGGCGCGTGCATGCGCACGATGGGAAGGCATTCGCATTTCTCCGCGAAATCATAGGAGCTTTCCGCACCGCCATCCCATTGGAACGTGGGTGACAGCGTTGGATGAATCTTGGAATCGTCGTTGGCGATGCCGTAGATCTCCTCCTCGTCACCTTCTTCAAGGAGGCTTCGGGAGTCGGTCTCGTTGTAGGCGATGCGGCAGTAGACGTCCTTCACGCTGCCGTCATCATTGCGTATCAGACGGTAGAGGGCGAGATATTCGCAGCCCTCGCTGGCCTTGTACCAGTAGTTGACCGCCGAATCCTCGTCCGAGGAGACGTACGTGTTCCACGGGCTGAGCACCGTGATATGCGATGGCAGCTTGTTCTTGTTGACCAGTGCGTAGGCGTTGCCGTATACGGCGAGATCGTGGAACATCTGACGGCTCTTCAATTCCATGCGGCACTGGGACCACATGTCGTCCGCCTTAGTGGAACGCATCGTCTTGTCGGCGATGAGCCGGAACCCGGTGGGCCGCTGGCGGTGTATCACCGCGTCGGCGATGGCCTTCGCCAAATCCAACTGGCAGATGGAGACGAACCTCTGGTAGACCGCGTAGCCGGACTGGTTGGTGCTTTTCGGAATCGACTTGACCGGCACCTGCTCCTTGCCGTCGTAGAACGTCTTCAACGTGCACAGGGTCGGAATACGGGATACGAGGCCGTTCGCCAGCTGGGTCAGCAGCATGGCATCGCCGTCAGGCTCCTCGTCGCCGGGGATAAGGCTCTGCAGTTCGGCCAATGCGGCCTCCTTTCATCAGATTCACCAGACGCGCATGGGGGCGAACGACTCCTCTTCGTTGGAAACGGCGGCACCCAAGTAGATGTCGCGGGCACGGTAGGCGAGAAGCCCGGCCATGGCCGCGTCGATCTTATGGGGACTGTTCTGGGTCTCCTTGAACACGAGGTATCCTTCGGGCCTGTCCTTGCGGCGTCCGTTGCGGAAATGGTCGATGAGCCGAGGGTCGGCGAACAGTTGGATGTTCGTCACATCGGGCTCGTCGTATTTGGATACGGTTCTCATGGGCTCGTTGAACGCGGCGCGCATGGTCTTCAATTCACTCATCACGTCACGCTTGTAGCCGTTCATCGGGAAGCGGATATGCGAGCCGTTCGACCTCGGATACACCTGAAGCCTGTCGCCGTAATCCAATTCCCATTGCGCGATGTACGGCTCCCATTCGTCCGTGTCCGCGAACATGCCGACCACGTTGTAATGGTTGAACACCCAACGCACCCTGCCGTCGAACGAATCACGGTCAACACGCCATTTCGCGCCCTGAGGGCCGTCCGGCTTCTGCTCCAATTTGATGAGGAACAGCATGCCGTCACGCACCCTGCAACCCACCAACGCGGTGGAATCATCGGACACGGAGCCATCGAAGCCCAACGTGATTTCATCGGTGTCGGAGACCACCTGCCGCCAAGCGTCGTTCAACCGGTTCAGGTCACGAGAGGCGATGGCCTTGTCCACAATGTCACGATGAACCGCATGCGATTTGATCATGTCCTCGGTCAGCCACGCATCCACAGCGGAAGCCAGCGAGTTCAAGTAGAACCTGATCGCGTTGTTCGGATCATATGCGGGGTCGAGAATCTTCTTCACGGTTCGCCGCAGATCGCACCAACCGTACTTCGAGGGGCCGGGCTCCACGCCCTCGTCCCTCAACGACCAGCCTTCGGCGGAACGCCCATCGGGGCCGACCGGCACCATGCGCCCATCGGGAAGGAAGATGTAATCCTTGCCGTCAGGTGATTTCATCGCGGAACCGTACGCCTCGTAGATCGCATGCTCAAGCTTCTCGTCGTCGGCGAAATCATCCAACGCCAAGTCGGCGTAACGATGGTCGAACAGCAGGTCCTCCCAGCCACGCAGACGGCCCTCCATGAGATCATGCGCGGTCTTGAACGCGCGTTCGGCCACGCTGTCCTCGCCCGGCTGATACATGGTCGTGGTCATCAGATACCACGGGTCTGCGGCGACGCCACGCTTCGTGAGATTCTGGGTCATGATGTCGAACAGGTCACGCAGACGCTTGTTGTTGTACTGGTGAACCTCGTCGAAGCACACGAACGTCTGCAGACCACCGTCCTTGCTTCGCGCGGCGGCTGTCGAGTATCGAATCTCCATGCCGGTCTTGGGCCACAGGATACGGGTCTTGCCCGCGTCCATGCCATCACCGGCCAAAAATCGCAGATAGCCTTCGGTGCAGTTGTAGTAGATGGTGTCGTAAACCTCGCCAGTCTGCTCCTCAGCTGTAGCCAAGCAGACCACGAGCGGCGATTTCACCGGACGGCCCATCGGCTCGCCCTTGCGATACGTATAGGTCTTGCCAAGAAACGTGTAGGTTTCCCCGCCTTTCGCCCAACCAGCGAACCGGCACGGGCCGAAAGCCTCGAACATCGCTATCTCGGCGGCGAAACCGCTCTTGTTGCAGCCTTTTGGACGTGCGAGGAACACCTGTCCGAACCTGCGCCGCCCATTACGGTCAAGCGCATAGCAGTCGATGATGAACTGGAAGTATTCGGGGGAGTGGCGGATACGCATGCCCTTCGCGTCTCCGCGCCCGATGAGCGTGAACGTCTCAATCCACCACACCGCCAGACGGCCCAGCGAACGCTGCCTGTCCTTCGCTGTCAGCTTGGGAATGACGTCATGCATCAGAGCACCGCCCGCGCACGATCATCGAAATCGTTGTTCGGGTCATCGGGAATCTGGAAGCCCACGATCCCAGCGGCCATGTCGTTGGCCTGCGACTCCTCCATCTTCAGTTTGCGTTTAGCGTCGGGGGTATCACCATACTGGTTCATGGACTGGCGCATCTCCGGGGCCAGGCCGTCATAGGAGCGTTTCTTGATGCTCTTGTCCATGACGGCCAGCTTGTAGAAGAAATTCCACCACTCCCATTTCGTGCGCAACTGGCGCGCCTGAGGGGTGCGGCGGAAAGCGTCATAGTATTTGCGGACGAATGGGCTCCACACGCCGTCAAGAAGATTCAGTTCGGAAGCGTCCGGTAGTTCGGGGCCGATGGGCTCCAATTCCTCGAATGTCCAATCCTCCGGCACCTCGGCCAGCGGCGCTCCGACCTCATAGCCGCCACCCGTCTTGGGCTTCGCCGCCTTCCTTCCGTTCCCAGCCATGACTCACCAGCTTTCGGCCCATGACGGGCTTCGTTCTGCAGAAGGCGCGTCAGACGTGGCGTCGCACGCACCTGTAATGGAAAATCGCCCGATTCTCGAACGATGGCTCACCACCGTCCTCGGGCGGGACAATCCACGCGGGAGTACCGGCGTCCGGACTGTCAATGTCTTTTGAAACAGGCTTGCCGCACCCCTTGCAAGTGCCATCACACTTGGCCCAGATATCAGCCTCCGTGAAAGCCCCATACGTCATGCTCCGCACAGGCTCGGGAGTCAAAGGCTCCGATTCGATAATCGGATTGGGGGCACTGGCCAATGTTGTATACGGGTGCTTCGCCCGAAACCGTTGAAACCGCTTGCGACAAGTAGGGGAACAGAAAATCTTCGAGCATCGGGTCAACTGGAACGCCATACCGCACATCGGACACACACGGGCACGGATAGGCGTCACCGGCCTACCGGAATAAGCCTTGCGATTGTAATGGCTACGGCACAATCCATCGGCCGCGGCAAGCTCGCCGCAACCCGTTACGAGACAGTCCGTCGATACGCCGGATGCGAATACCATTCCTCTTCCTTCCGACGCTCCCTGTTCTTACGACGCTGTTCGGCGGACTCCTGACAGGTTTTCTGCTCGTGATGGTATTGGCACAGGGATTGCAGGTTCTCGGAGGAGTCATCGTCATGCGACGGGTTGCGAACCTTGTGATCCACTTGATTGGCCGGACGGCCACAGATATGAGTGAAACCGAACTCGTCGGTCACCGGCCACTGGCAGCGATGATGGTCGCGCTCCAATATCAGCTTGCGAGTCCGCTCCCAACCCGGATTGAACCGTTCCCTGCGATTCGAACTCGACCAAGCCATGACGACTCCTTGATAAAGGGGACGGTGCCGTCCGTTGCGCAGCATAAGCAGCGAGAGAAAGGACGTGTTCTGCGGTCGGACGGCACCTAGAGGCAATGGCCGGACTCGAACCGGCGACCTGACGCTTACGAGGCGTCCGCTCCACCAAACTGAGCTACAATGCCATGCCTCCCACTAGAGGAAGGCTATTCAGTTATTGCCGTACGGCATGGCGTGAAGCCGCCGCCGGCGACTGGCGATGACTGAGAAGCTGTCACCGCCAAGAGCTGCCTCTTCTCAAGGCATCGCATACCCGGGAAGAATCGAACTTCCGTAACCGGTTTTGGAGACCGGTGCCTGAACCACTCGGCCACGGGCATATAGGTCGTAATATTTCGCTCGTCAGACGTCCGACCAGCCGTCTCCGCGGAGAGAGTGGGAGTCGAACCCACACGCCCGTAAGGGCAGACTGTTTTCGGAACAGTTGCCGCCGCCAATCGGCTGGCCTCTCCAAATCTCGCAATGCGCCGCACGAATATAATGCGACGATCTCCGGGCGCTACCCGACGTTCTCTGCGACCGGGACCCCTAGGTATTCAGCCCCAGTCCTAACAACCAGATATTTGGCACTACATTGCGATTGTGGCGGCAGGGAGAATCGAACTCCCATTGCCAAAGGCAGTCGGGTTACAGCCGACGCGCACTCCACGTGCCTACCGCCAGACCCCGATTGTGGCGCGACCCGTAGGTCATCCACCCCCAGCCCCTACGTAGCAGACCAGATCGGGAAAACAAAGGCCGCTTCATAGAAACGACCCAGGAAACTCCTTCTACGACATGTAGATGAGCTAAGAATTGCGAGGTGGTGGATTGCGTTTTACCACCAACGCCGAGCATGTGATGCACTAACCGTGTACCGCTGTAGCGTTCCTCGTCACACTTCCCCCGCTAAAGGGTGCCGCTAAGCCGTGACGCAGCCTTAACCCGGCATACATGCAATCCGGGTTTATTCAGCCAACCTCATAAAGCACCAAGGGAGCGACCCTCGATACTTCGCGGACGGTGCGAGATTCGAACTCGCGGAACGCCAAAACGACGTTCGGCGGCTTAGCAAGCCACTGCAATCAACCGGACTCTGCCAACCGTCCACACCGCGCCCCGGTTCAAGAAACGACACCAACACTGTCTGTTGATGTGATCTAAAGGCACGGCAAAAACAAAACCCCGACGCCAATGGCATACGGGGTGAATAATAATTTGTCAGGAATCTGAACCTTGCTCCAATCCCCGACAATCCATCTACACGACAGTTTACTCATAACAAGCGTTGCAACAAGCGTTGCACAGAAACCGGAAAAGACCACAGCCCGAAAACCGTTGCAATCATTGGTGCGACACACCATGTCACGCTAATTCAAAAAAGTCTGGGAGCGGCATTCACGGGCGAAACCAGACACCTAGCGGCCAAATGTTTAATGGGTGCCGGTACCCCTCTCCGCCCCTATATAGGCGTGTCGTGGTGGGGTGTGGTGGTATACGCGCGGCCGTATGTGGTTGCGAGTATGGCCGTGGCCGTGGCCGTGACGCGGCTATCCGTGTTGCCTAAGCGTGAGCGTGACGTGAGTATGACGTGGTGATCGTACTGTACGGCCGTCCTGGCCGTCTCGTGTCCCTCTCCGTCTATCCGTCCGTGTGAGTCCGTCACGTGGTGGTTTGCCTCTATGTCATGCTTGTGCGTGGGTGGAGAATGATAGTCGTGTGGTGTGGTTTGTCAAACTTGGCGTGTCGTGGCTTAGGTTTGCGATGTTGAGTGTGGTGGGCTCGGGTTTTGTTCCCGATATTTCTTATTGAGAATATTCTCGTTAAACCTTTATTTGGTATATAAGGTATATACCCGCGATTTTACGTCGTGAATCGTAAGTTTCGACACGCCGAGTGAAGCTAGTGTTTGCAATGGTTTACGGGTGGTTCAATCGCTACTGACTTGCGTTCCAGTATTGGACCGCGTATAGTGATAGCCATCAACCACGGAACACCAAGAAAGGAACCCCGAGATGAACACCACGGAGATTAAAGCCAAAGCCTTTAGAGCGGCGGTAGACCTGGCCACGGTATGCAAGCCCTGCACCTATGACAACGTGCTGGACATCACGGCCATAGCCCTCGGTATCGAGATGGACGACAACGAGGAATACCCCGCCGAGCTCTACCGCAAGTTTGACCGAGTGTGGGCCGAGCTCAACTACTGACAGCGCCGCCGATAGGCGGGTACTGGGTTCGAGTCCCAGCGGCGCACGAAGTCCCGGTGATAGGTGAGAGCTATCCCGAGTGACATGAGAGTTTGAGAATTGAATAGTGTTACCGATACCCAGTCAAGGACTGGTGAGGGATAATGAAGCAAGGCAGAGGTCTTGCGAGTAGTGCGGGGGCCGCTGAGAGAACGCGGCGCGATGGCATCAGAAACTCCGTCTGCGAATAAGCCAAAGGTATAATTAGGCCCACTGAAACAGATAGCGAGGTGGGCCATGGACTACAGGGAATTGCAAGACAGCAAGAATCTGGATAATCAACAGTTAGCCGATAAAATCGGCATACCTCGTACCACGGTATCCAAGTACAAGAATGGGCATCTCGATACAAAAAACATGACGTTAGAGATGGCCGTTAAATGGTTACGTGCGTTGGGGCGGCGCAAGATGGCTAACGATTTATCCGAGATGTTTGCGCTTGCTGAGGCTCCTAGTGAGCCGAAAGAAAGCGCCGCCGAGTAGGCGGGCGCGTGCCCTATGAATCTTTGCGTAGGCCGGTTAGCGGCTTAATCGGGTGCAAGTCCCGACTACGCACGACGGTGGCTAGAATCTAGTCGCCTGAACGTAAATGCCCCATGAGTACCGCAAATACTCATGGGGCTGACCTTTATCTAGCTGAAAGGCGGTACCATTGTACCGCCTCACATGGAAGTGAGGACTATCATGCGTAAGAAGTTTGTTGCGGCTGTTGCCGCGTTCGCCGCCCTGTGCGGCATGGTGTCGGTTCCAGCCAATGCCGCCGAGACTACTCAGCCTATCCGTGAGGACGTTACCCCTCACGTGCTGGTTCCGATACCAGTGCCGGAATCCGAGCCGGTCAGTGAGCCGGAACCGGTGAATGTTGACGCTCTCGCCGCCGCTGTTATCCGTGGTGAGTACGGTGACGGTGAGGCGAGGCGTGCCGCTCTCGGTGATAATTATGACGCTGTACAAGCGCGGGTTAACGAGTTGGTGCCGGTTGCCGCGCCGGTTGTCAGCCAGTCGGTACAGTCCGCGCCGGCGCAGTCGGTGCCCCAGGCCGCGCCGCGATCCTACACATTTGAGGACGTCTACAATCTTGCCGTCAACTCGCCCTACTGCGAGCTCGAAGACGGTTCCGACCTGCCGCAGTGCTATTGGCATGACGGTGCGGGCGACGGGAGCGAACCGCCTTACACGGATATCGTCTATATGCCTGACGGTTACGGGTACCAAGCTCATGAGGACACCATGACGGTGAGCGTATTCGCGCGTAACCCGTGGCTGTGACCTTTTACATGTCGGGCGGCATTCTCCGCCCAAGTTCATTCAGTCGCGCGGCTGTCTCCGCGCTTCATCAATTCAAGGGAGATTCAACAATGTCTATCGAGGAAATGTGGGACGCGCTAAAAGATGATTACGGTGTGTCCGAGCAGACTTTGCAAGTTGTCACCAATATCAACGGCTACAGTACCGACACCATGCATGACGTGCTGTATGCGGTAGCCGCCGAACGTCACTTCGATGGCGAGGTGGCATGATGGCACGCTATCATTACGCTTTCTACTGGACTTACGGTGTCGGCAAAAAATGGGATGACGGGTCATGGCCGGGGTATCTCATGGTGTTTGATTCGAGGGCTGAGCGTGACGCTTGGGTTGCCGACGACGTTTTTGATGGCAACTGGCATCGTGAGGCCATCACGGCAAAAGAGGCGCGTCATATCATGGCGGACACGGTTATCGGTTGCGACAACGATATGGCCGTCCGGTACGACCGTAGTCGGTCGGCTGTTGAACGGTATGCTTCGACTGTCGAACTGGTCAGGGCATGGCGGCGTGTTGACATGCAGCATAACCCGGCCGCGTATTACGCGGATTGATTGCCGTGATCGACCACTGGGGACTCGGCTACATGGTGCGAGTCCGTCGTTAAATAATTCGTTTCGGGGCATGGCGTTGTGGCTATGCCCCTTTGTTTTAGGGAGTTTTGAAATGAAGATTTACGCTGATGAAATTAAGGCCATGGTGGAACGTGTTGACGCGAAACTAGCGCCGTTATGTGATTATGGGGGATTTAAGCCTTATGAGGGTATCTACCGGTTGGGCGACTGGGGGTATGTGACCGAAACCGAATACAACAAGGCCTTCGAGAGTGAAGCTGGCTGGGCCCAGGACGCTTATATTTTGGACAGCAACGGTGTAAGTCGCGCTACTATCTGCCATCTGATTAACGAGGATGATGACGGTAAGGCAATCTCTGATTACATCAACGAGTGTTTTGACAACGACCAAATGGACAATGTTTTCTACACTGAAGCCACTGAGGATGGCGAGTGTTGAGAGTCCATCATGTTCTGCTTGTGGCCGCGCTAGTCGCGGCCATTCTCTTTCTCAGGTGGGTTGGTTTTATCCAGCCGACTCCCCAATGTTCCACGCCTTACGGCGTTGATGATACCGCCACTTGCGTGTATGGCGATTACGCCTATCACCGTGGCGTGCAAATCTGACAATCGATTTTTTGAAGTGAGGTAAATTCCGATGAAGAAACTTGCTAATGATCCGTCGCGTAACGTGAATGCCGTAAGCGGCATGTGGGTACGACTACGCAAGGACGGCTCGAAATACGACGTGAGGTATGTCAACGCTAGGGTGAAACGAGTCTGGTCGTTGTCCCAAACGTCCGAGGGTACCGCGTGGAACGTTCAGTCCAGGGGAGTCCAGTATGAGGATTTTCTGAACGGCATGAAGTCAAGTTCGGTTGACCTTGAGCATGGCTGGTTGCTGGTGCCTGACTCGGAACGATGTGGAATCGTTCGGGTGCCGGTGCCTACCGGTATGGACGCGAAACGTGTGGCCGCCATTAAGGCTGATCCGCTGGTTGATATGAACTGGCGCAATGATGGCGAACGGTTCCTGAGCGGCGTTCACTGGCCGGTGCCTGTACCTGTTGAAGATGAGAGCAAGTGGGCTGGTGAGGATGAGTTTCTGGATGATGAGCCGGCGCCGATTACTCAGGAGATTGCTGAAGTCCCGCCCAAGGTCAACACGTTTGCCGTGTCCTACGCGACTCTGCCTGACCTGATGATGGCTAAGGAATGCCCGGAACTGCAAGGTTTGGGCCATATCAAGGCGTTCCGTACCAGCAAGGGTAAAAAGGTGGCGTACATCGCTTCGGCCAACGGCAAATGCGTAGTCGCCTACCGTGCAAGGTATGAGCGTGGCGGTGACAAGCAGTTAGAACAGGCGGTGGCCGATTACGTGGCCGTTGCCCGTGACCTGTGGGCTAAGGCGGCGTGACATGAGCGAGCTGAGAGACATGGCCACGCGACTGTTGTTGAAGTCGGCGTGGGAAATGGCTGACGACAACGAAGATGAGCTATCCGCCGTGTTCGATGGTCAGCATGGTTTCACGGATGATTTACGCCGGCGTGCCATCGATACCCTGGAGGGTGTCGGCTGTATGCCCAGTACGCCGCCTGACCATGATGAAATGGAACGTTTGATAGCCGATTCCGGTTTGTCGTTGGACGTGCTGGATAAGAGAGCGCGTGAGATCTACGACTGCGGTTATTCCACCACGTATCAGCGTTATCAGACGGCTATCGTCATGCTTATCGATGATTTGCTGGGGGTGGATTGATGGAAATCAAAATACCTACGAGCAAGATTCGTGAGGTTATGGAGTCGTCGGGGGCCGTGTACACGCCGGATAATATCGCGGCGGTGCGCGCCAACATTCCACGGCATAAAACCGATTTGATACTGGCGGCGTTGAACGCGACGATCCTACCGGATTCACGGTTCGCGCTGCCACTGTTCTAAGGAGCTTTTCAAATGACCACTTACTATATGCAAGACAAGAATGACTATTACCGTTACACTCGAATCAGCAAGCCACGCGCCTACTGGGAGTGGCTGACCGACGCAGTGGAATGGCTGGTCAGCTGGCATGAGATCAACCCGTGCACGTTCCATCACTGCGGTTGGCGTTTCTGGCACTGGGTGTCCGCATGGGCCTACTGCGAGGCTATGGAAGGTGGCTATATTGCGGAGCAGTCCTATCTTGACTCATATTGCAAGGTGGAGTATTCCGACAATGGCCGTGTGGCGGTCATCCGCGCCTATTGATTCCTGCCGCCTGGCGTTTTCCTCACTTCCGCTGGGCGGCATCCCATACCTATAAACCAAACCAATACTTTTTAGGAGATTATTATGAGCGCCACTATCAAACTTACGTTGAGCGACTACAGCGTCCGAGAACGCTTGGACGGCTGGTGGCGTATCCCTACGGTCGCCCAATACTTGTATCCCAATGGCGAAACCCAACAGTTCATGAACATGCTGGACGAACTGGACGGCGTGGTACACGATACTGAGGCACAGTATGAAGACAGGTTCTCGTTCGATGATTACGCTGATTTTCTTGAGAGTCTGGCACCTGAATATCGCAGGGCGTTTCCCATCGCGCCGGACGGGTGGAAACACAAGGCGGGTGAGATTTACATCTACTGGTAAAAATTCGGATACTATTCTATCCCAATATGGTATATGATTGATACCATCTGTTAACCGTTAAGGAGGTTGTTATGGGTAAGCTGGTAGCCAATATCGATGATGATGTCAAGGCGCGTGCCGCCGCGCTCTACGATTCCATGGGCATGAGCCTGAGCACCGCCGTCAACATGTTCCTACGCCAGTCTCTGGTGGACAACGGGTTGCCGTTCAAGCCGACGCGGCACACGCCGGACGGTTATCCGGTGCCGCCTGTTCACAATGCATACATGTTCGAGCGTTCGGAGAAGGGCCATGTGATACTGCCCGCCGATTGGGATGATTCGGAGGATGATGTCTATGACCAGTACGCCAAGTGAACCGCGCCTGTATGACGTGTGGCTGATGTGGGTCGAGTTTCCCGACCATCCCGGTATCGGGAAGCCGCGTCCGGTGGTTATCACCGAGGTTGACGGTGATCTGGTGTCGGGTATCGTGGCGAAGATAACCGGCAACACTGATTGGGATGAGGCCGGTGACGTGCCGCTGCTCGACTGGAAGGCCGAGGGGCTGTTGAAGCCGTCACTCGTGCGCTGTTCGCAACGCTTCTACTTCAACAGGAGCGAACTGCTGCAATGGTTCGGACGACTCTCGTTGAGGGACGCGGAGCATGTTAACGACGGATTGGAAGCCACGTTGGACATTCCACCATACAGGCGGAGCGTATAGCCGTTATCGTTTTCATGGCCTCATGGACTTGTTCTATGAGGCCATTCTTATAGAAACCATCATTTAGAACCGCATCATAGGGCTTTCTATGGTGCGGTTTTCACATAAATCAGCATTTAGACGGGACTTTAGAGCGTTCTATTGTTCCGTCAATCGTTTTACCGAACAATACAAAGGAAGGTTTTGTCATGGAAGACAAGTTGGAGAATTTGCAGGCGTTGATTGAGGGCTCGGGGCTAGGGGATGTATGCCAAAAGGTGCGGGGCATGCCCGAGGCGCGGGTCCTGTGGGTATTGGATGGATATAAGGTTGATGGGTTGCCGTCCGGCCGTGAGTTTTTCGTCGAATGGGATTCGCTGGAGCACGTGCGACACCAGTTGAGGGAGCTTGCGGACGGCGGCTATGATGCCGGCGATGATGTGGCCCAGATGATGAATGACCTTGTGCCTGTCGATACGGCGTACAGTCGCATGCGCAAGGTCCGTGCCAGTTTGAAGTTTTTCGCCGCGATGGCGGAGGGCGACGGTATGGAGACCTACCGTATCTCCCAGCATGTCACGACAGTCGAATACCGGCAGGTCAAGGCCCCCAAGGGATTGACCTTCGCCGAACTGCGCGATTGGGTGGGGGAGAACGGTGACGGCGACCTATACGACGTTGACGATATCGGCAGTGACGTGTTCGCCGCCAGTCGCCAGGATGGTACGGAACTTGATTCCAGGGAGTCGGAATGATTACCGCTGTCTACCGTTATGAGCGTTTCGACCCGGCCACGAACACGGAACTGTGGCGACGCATACCCGGCTGGAGGTTGCGTCTCATGTGGCTTCAGGCATGGGTAAAGCGCGATAAGGCGGCTCGAATCTCATATCGGGCTTGGCTGTACGCGAATGCTTCGGGCGGCGGTCAATGGTTGGCCGCTGACATGTTGGACTGGAATCAGGAGGTAATCAAATGAGCATCGTATGCAAGACAATTAACACGACCGGCAAGCACCTGTATGGCGTCACGGTGGAAGCGTTTCTACGAAAGGGACTACCATATTTCAGTCTTATCGGATCACCGGACGCAAGCCTATCCGATACGCGAGAGCGTATCAAGGTCGGAATGCAAGCAAGCGGTATCACATGGCCCGACTGTCGCATCAACGTGAATCTTGCGCCGGCGTCAATGGGCAAGGCTGACGGAATTTGTGACCTTGCCATAGCGTTGGTGGTTCGAGGGCTGGCTGAATACAATAATAATCCAGATTATGATCTCCACGTCTACCTGGCTGGGCTTAGGGGGCTTGTGGCTATCGGCAAAATCAATGCCGATGGTGACGTGCATTCCACTCCCATTAGCGCCAAGGACGTAGTGGCCTACGCGGTTAAGCATGGCGCGAAGCGTGTCTTGGTGCCATACTCGAGCTTTCTGGACTATCTCAGCGTTGAGGATAGCGAGGCGACTGAGATTGATTCTTGCATTATAAAAGGCGTTGAAATTCTTGGCATTAAAAATCTGACCGAGGCTTTCTCAGTCGTTGACGGTTTCGGGAACGCCGGCAACTCGGATATCGGCGGTCTGAACGCCAAGCGTATGGAAGCTGCCTTGCATGAGGTGTGGAAATGGTATGACGAAGCGGGGGAGAGCGGGGAAAGCTATATGCTTGACCCGGATAATCTCGCCAAGTTCGCCGCCAACCTATGCAAGGAATACGAAAAACACTGATACACTGGAGGCCACGGGACTCTCTTGTGGCCTTCTGGGAATTAGCGAACCAAGTACAAGAGGCATGATGTTTCGTCATGCCCGAATATTCTTTCAGGAGGAACTATCATGTCCATCAAAACCACCATCGTCCACATGCCCAGCGGAAAATGGCGTTTGGAAACCCGTCAAGGCGCATGGCCGATAAACCGCAATTGGAATGGGTTCAACACGTGGCCGGAATACGATCACAAGCCTACGAAAGAGGAAGTGGATGTGTTCGCACGTGAACTGTTCAAGGCCATGTTCGGTGTGGAGCCGATATTCATTGGTATGGAAGATGACGAATACGAATACGATTCACGTGCCGGTCTTTGACGGATAAGTGGAAAACGTGGGCCCGATTATACGAAAACATGCTTTTCATTCACTGAAACCCGTGAAGATCAATAAAAAATAGATTTTCACGGGTTTCAAGCTATGATAGGCGTGTTATAAGACGCCGCTGCCTCTCGTGGAAGCACACTAGGGCGGCATTCTTATTCCTCCTTTGCCGATTTGATGGCTCCGTCCAGAAATTCCATCGTGCAGCGGAACAGTTCGGATTGCACGTATGCGACAAGCTCATTTGAGACCGTCATGTGCTTGCATGCCTTGGCTTTGTGTCGGTATCCGAGAATCTCGGCGTTGTACAAGCCCATCGCAGCATGCACGCACTCATGGCTGACGATATGCGGCAGCAGGTGTTCGCGGCTCAAATAGATCACGCACATGGGGGAGTTCCCGTATTTCACCACATTGGTCTGCGTGTCGATTGGCGCGGACTGCATGAGGGTGATTCCGGCTGTGTCGTTTTCGAACGCGGCATCTCCAATCGGCCTGTCGAGGTCATTGGATTCGATGGAGGATTCCACCAAGTCGATGCAGGCGGCTCTCCGCATGGTTTCCTCAGTGTCGTACACGCGGACTTCCACGCTGACCTTATGCGAGAACTCGGTCAGGTCGATGATGCAGCGTTCGTATTTAAACGACGCGGTTTTCTCTTCGGTCATGGTTTCCTCGTGGATTCGATAAGGATGATTAGACTCAGCAACATTATGAACAAAGCTATGGGGAGAATGCTCATAGCTTGCCTTTTGCTTTTCTCATGTAGTATCCCTCAGCGGACAATACTTCGAGTGGATTGATGTTGCGAAGCACGTCAACCCATGTAGGGTAGGGGGTGAAAACATTCGGGCCGAGATCACCAATGACGAAGAACCATATAGATCCACCTCTAAAGACGATAAGTTTCAGCCATTTCCGGTTCGGATAATCGACTTTCAGCCAGTACTCGCCATCCTGTTGTGGTTCCTCCAAGCGTGGCCTCTTGGGTGCGGGACGGGTGGCATAGGCGAAATCCTCCTCATAGACAACGAGAAACACTGAAACCGGTTCCTTTTTCGACTCCCAGCTTCCATGTGGCGGAAACACCAACTCCGTCTCCCTCGACCTTAATCATAGAATGCCAATCAGTGCGGGACATCAAATCGCCGGGCTTCAGGTCATCCCAGCCGACGCGAATCTTCTTGCTCACCTGTGGTTCTCCTTGCCGATATCGCTGAATCGTGTGTAAAGCCGGTCGTTCACGACGTACATGTTGTAATCATCCTGTTGGATGTACCACCAGCGTTTTTGATGGCCGGCCTTCAGATACTTCTCGCACGTGTGGTCGATGGTGTTGTCAGGGTTGACCTTCTGCCTGAACGACAATTCATCAACCACGTTGCTATCGGCCACGAGACCGGCTATCCGGTCGATACGCTCCGGCGTGAAATCGGGAGTGACCACGTACACGACACGCACCTTCTGACTGTCGAACCATTTGCGGGGCAATGCCAACGCCACGTCATCGGACAAGCTCGTGGGACGCATGTGATACACCACGCGGCTGAACCTGACCTGCTGCATGACTTGAGCCACGTTGCGTCCGCATTGGAAGTAGCTGGTGTGCATCTCGGTTTCCGTAAGACAGTCTCCGGCCCTGCGTATCGCCTCCCGGTAGAAGGCGACACGTTTCGACGCTTCCGGCTCGCGCATGGGGAACAGGGGGTCTCCGCCGCCGCTGAAGCTCAGGAACCTCATGGGGTGGTGTTCGCTTTCACGGCTGATGGTCCGCAGCGTGGCCTGCATGTCCGTCACCGGCACGTTCAATCCGGTTTTCCTTACGATGCAGTAGGGGCATGTCCAATGACAGCCGAAATTCGTGATAACCGAATAATGTCCGTTCATTGTGTTTCTCCGATCAGTTGTTCCATTTCACTCACGTTGTCCTGCTTGCGTTTCAACGCCACGCAACGACGTATCCACTCGTGTTTGCGCTGATAGACGTTGGTTATCCCATCGTTGCCCAACAGTTCGTTGCATGAGCAGACAAGCTGGGGAATATCCGACTCGGTATCCGGTTGCACGGTGGGTTTCTCCCCGCAGACAGGGCATTCGGGAACTGGCACGGCAACAATTGTCCTTAACAGTCTGCAACCGATATTCCACTTCGGAACGTCCTTGTCCTCAAACGGGGCAAACGAGAAGATACTCGCGGAATGATCGCACCACTCCGAGAGCAGCCACACGGAGTCTTCCTGACAGTAGTAGCGGGTAAGGATGTCGTCGTATACATACTTCGGCTTGGGTGTGCGTCCGCAGATAGGGCATGGCTCCAACACCGGTAGCTTAGGTTCCGGCTCCTCCAAGTGCAGCAGTCGCTTCAGCCAGTTCATACGTTCCTCGATTCCATCGACTCGTTGAACGCCTTCTGGAACGCATAAACCCCGGCTTTAACGGCCTTTTCGACGGAACTGTCGGGCGGCAGCGTCACTGTCACGTGCGCGCGTGGCTGCATGTCGTCGCCTATGAACACGCTGTCCGGTTCCAGTTCGCCCGCCACCGGGACTTCCACGGTGAACGTGGCTAGTTGAAGCGCCTTGGAGTACAAGCTCAATTCCACTTCCGTGGTACCAAGATTGATGCTCATTGAGTAATCTCCCTGTGTCCGAGGAACTTGTTGACGAAGAACGTCTGACCTTTGCCCGTGACTTTCGGCGTCTTGTTGATGGTCGTGTGACCGTCCGAGTGAACCACGGTGGTTTCCTTGATCTCGAACAAGCCCAATTCCATAGATTTCTGCGTGGGCATGTTGCGAGAGCTGCCGGTTTTCATCAGCCATCCGTTGTCCCTCAGCCACGCGAACAAGCGAGTGCCGCCAATATCCACGCCATTGCCTTTCAGGACTTTCGCCAAGTCGCCCACAAGGATGCTGGTCTTCGAGGTTTCCACAGCGTCAGCGAACAATGCCTTGGGACGCATCCGTTCGACCTGTGCTTGGGCCTTCTCTTTTTCCGCCCGCTCCTGTTTGATTTGCGTGGCAAGCCGGATAAGGAAGTCGGGTTCGGTGACTGCCTTTTCCAAAGTCGATTCGGTCATGTACGCACCATGCCTGCGAATCGATGGCAGCACCTCGTGCGTGACCCAGCGTTTGAACTCGCGGGCTTCGGGCTTGCGGCTGCGTAACACGAGGGAGTACAGGCCGGACTCGGACACGAAAACGGGTGCCTTGCCGCCGTTCTGGGCAATGTCCGTAGTACGGATATTGGTGATTTCATCGGCATCGAGGTATTCCCGAATATGGTTGGTGGCCGTACTGAGAATGGTGCATACGTCCGCTCCAAGGAACCACGGGTTGCCGTGTTCATCGGTTAGGACACGCACCTGAATGCCGTTGAAGTCAAATGGTTGAATCTGATTGCTCACTTGTTGTCTCCTTCCTTGGATTGGTTTTGCGAAACCTGCATGATCTCCCACACGTCCGCGTCCTCCGACAAGCCGGACGCGAGACGGTAGAAATCACTGAACCGGTAAAGCGGATTGCTGTACGCATCCTCGCCCTGCTGGGGCAACTGGCCTCGATGTATCCAACTACGCAAAGTGCTGCGGTTCACGCGCATTCCGCACGCCTTGATGATGTCCAACAGTTCGCCGCGGGTTCTCACCGCCTCCGATTGGAGGAGACGTTTCACCCGTTCCGCCCTGATGAGGGCTACCGGCATACTGAAACCGCATTTCGGGCATTTCGCCGTCTCCGCGTCCGCGTAGCAGGAGAGCTGGCCCAAGCACTTGTCGGCGGGGCATGGCCCGTACAATACGGTTTCCCCGTCATCGTCCGCGAGAAAACGACGCAGCTTGCGTGTCAGACTGTGAACCAGTTCCGCGTACACGGGGGTGCTGGAATACTCCATGAGTTTCGGATGATTGGCGATACGGTAAACCATGTCCGATAGCGGCGTGGACTCGGGCAGATTGATTTTCAGACTGCGCATCCACTCGTACAACGTGCCTTGCAACCCCGGATAACCGTGGTCATCGTCCGCGTACAGCAGATCATGCAGGGCTTCGCGCAACGGTGCGGGAGCGGTGCCGGATTGACCGCCGCCACCGTTCTTGTGCCCGTAAGCGCGGTTGATGCGATACTCGCACAGGTCGGGCAGACTGCGGTCCAACCATCGCAGGTCGCCGGTCAACTGGCTGGCGTGCTTGTCGCACAGGAGATTCAGATTCGGTTCGACGCCATGTCCGATAAGCGGTGACGGCGCGTCGGTGACGATATCCCGCCAGCAACCGTGGTAGCGGCAGAGCCTCGTAGTTTCAGTGGAAAAAGACAATAGTGACCTTGACCTTCGGTTTTTTTGAAGGTCTCGGACGTGTCAGCAACTCCCAATTATGCCATCAAACCGGTCATGATTCAGCCGGACGGCGTGTCGCCAGAACCTCGTCCAACGCCACGCCCAAACCCGGATTGAAACCACCACCCTCACGCCTGCGCTTGGGTTTCGCGGGCGGCAAACGCAACGGGTTACGCGCGGCCAACGCCACCCGTCGAGACTCGTCCGGGGAACGGCCCATCATGCGCTGCCGGCGATACAACCACGCCTGATCTTCCACTAGTCCCAGACGTTCGCACTCCCGGCCTATCTGCGCTTCGGACGGTTTCGCACCGTTGCGCAGTTTGCGGACGATGCCGTTGATGTCGCCGGAACCGCACCAGCGACCCGTGCTGTTGACCGCGTAGAAGCGTCGAACGGCCTCACGCGCCTCTGCTGCCGTGATATCCGAACGCAGTTCCGAATGAAACGCATCAAGCTGAACATCATCCCACTGAGCGTTGCCGTGATGCGCGTTAATCAGCGACAACAACGCCGCCGCCTCACCCTTGCTGAGCATTGAGACCTCCCTGCGAGTATCGGGCACGCTCCTCCTCGGTCATGTACTGCCAGGTTTTCGCCATGTTCGCTTCGAGATTCTGCTGGCTGCGGGACTTGACTGGCTGGACTTGCCGGGCCCTTGGGGTCTCCGGTTTGGGTTTCTCCCAGTTGCGTGCATACAGTTCCCCGCCGATGAACCGGCTGAACGTCTTCACGAACCGTTCCTCGGTGGCCCCGACATACGCTCGGGTTTTGGCTTCAAGAAACTCGCACGGGTCAGCCTCGCCGGCGGCTTTCACGATCTTGGGCCATTCGATTTCCAACTGCATTCGAGCCTGAGAGGTCTTCCCGTCGAACCTGTTCGTCGGGTAAATACGCTCAAGACTGTCGAGCAGTCCATCGAAGTCAGGCTTTGAGGGGGTAGGGGGAGTTGAATTATCTTTAGATAATTCATTCTGGTGTTCTGGTGTTCTGGTGTTCTGGTGTTTGTCCCGATTCAGACGTGATTCAGCCGTCTGAAAGTCATCTGAATCGGAGGTTTTTACCTCGTTTTTATTTTTACGGTAATTTTCAGCATTGCTTTCACGCTTCTTTTGTACCTGTTCGCGACTGCGATTGTGTATAAGATAATCGTGAATATAGTACCCGTTGTTCCCGTCCGGTTCGATCATGCCGACATTGCACAGTGCCTCAAGTTCTGAATCGGTGATATCCAGCACGTAAAGCGCATCATCTTCACTGATATGACCGTCTGAAAGATTATCTCCGCAGAAGGTAAGCATCATCGTGAACGCACCTATCGCGCTCGGGCATGTGTGCCTGAGTTTTCGCACCTTGCGATTCATGTAGAAGCCGTTCACGAGCTGCACGTATCCGCGCCTAGCCATCTATCTCCCTCCTTCCTTCATCTTTCGCCGGTGCGCATTACGACGATCATGCTGGGGAATGGCGCCGGGAAGAGCGTTGCGATGATGGATACCACCACTGCGCCAATCAGAATGTCCAATCTGTCCAGCATTCACCGTCCTTTTCGATTTTTGTTGATCTTTTCGGTGAGGACTTCGAGCGCGTCCACGCGGTCTCCCCACTTGAGGTTCCGCCAGAACTGTTCGAGATCAGCCCAGTTCTCGGCCTGTAGGATGCCAAGAAGCCTGATTGCCTGAGCTTCGAGAATGTCGGCGTTCCGTTTGCAGCACGCGGCGAAGAACGGCACATTATGTGTGATTGCGTCATTGATGAACCAGAGTGCCTTCTTGAGGTCTTCGACACCGTTCTTGTGCTGCCAGCGGAAGCAATACTGCACGGCTTGGCCCCAGTCGCTTGAGAGCAGTCGGCTGAGTTCGATGCATTCGAACGGGCCGTTCTCGTAATGCTTTGGGTGGTTGACGTTGTCACTCATTTTTGGACTCCTTAATCGAGGATGAATATGATGATCGGGGCAATGCACAGGCAGACCGTCAGCACGATGCTGAACGCGATTTCAAACGGGTTGTGTTTCATTCGATGGGCTCCTTGTATGGGTTTTTGCTTGTATATTGCGGGAAGTCACATTCCTGGTCTTTCCAACCGGCGGCATAGCCTTCGCTCCATGCCTTGCGGCGTTCGTGGTCCAACTGTTCTGAGCTGTGTATGGTTTCTGGTTCGTCGTCGCTTTTCTCAAGAATGTACATGAGTGTGGTGTCGCTGGTGCCAGACTTGGTATCGGTCGGGAGGCAGTCCACGCGCGTAACCCGCCAGCCCTCGTCCAGCCGCCTTCTGAGCGTCTCCAGATTGGCCAAGTAACGCCTTTGGGGGCGACCATCCCAAAATATCGGGCAAGCCTTGTATCGTCTGCTCATTTCGCGTCCTCGCTTTGATTCGGCACCTCGGACGGCATGGAGCCGGAATAGCCGAGCATGGAACGGCAGTGGTCGGCTGTCTTTTTGTATGCGTTGATTTGTCCCTTCACGACACCGTATGCGGCCATGTCACGCTGCGACAGCAGAGCGTTTGCTAGCTTCAGACCTTCGATCTCAAGCTGCTCGCACCAGTCGATGACTTCTTGCAGGGTCTTGTCTTTTTCAGTTACGTTCGTAGCCATCGTTTTCCTCCTTGTTGAGATGTTTCGCCATCTGGCAGGCTTGTTGGTCTGGTGTGGCGGCTTCGCCAGTCCGAGGGCGTGCCGCTCGTCGCCGTGAGCAGCACGCCGTCATCGAATATCTTCCAGTGGCCGCTGCCGGCGCGTACCACCGTGTAGCCGTGCGAGGCTATCTAGTGCATGAGTTTGCGGTCGTCTCCGCGCGCGGTCATGCTTTGAGCCTCATCTTCAACGCGAGACCATTCTCATGCACGCCACCGTTGTCGAAGCCCATGAAACCGTTGAACAGTTCGTATTCGAGCAGGGCGGTGTCCACGCGGAACTCGTCGTACCGGTGGTTTTTGATGCGTTCCATGACAAGCCTCATCGATGCGACGGTATCCCTGCGGTCGGCCTGTATGGGAATGAGATACGGCCAAAGATTCCATTCGCCCGGATGATCGTTCAGCCAATGGGCGAAATCAACGAGTTTCCTATCTTCCATCATTTCCCCTTAGGAGCGTTCCCTCACGATATAGTCCGGGTGTTCCCGGCAATAGTCGTATATCAGTTTCAACCATGCGATGGCGCTGTCCACGCTGCCCCAATAGTTCGGCGGATTGTATTTGCCGCGCAAAACATACAATGGTTCCAAGTAGATGTCTTTCAACGCCTTGTCGATACGGGCTGCGGCCTCCCCGGCCGTCAACCCGTCCAGGTCATGCTTAGGATGGACCTTGTAATCGGTGAAAAACGCGGATAGATTATACGTGTAGTTGAAATAATGGCCATGAGCGGTCCGCCCATGCTCGCCGTCCCGTTCGCATACGTCAAACCATTCCGGTTCCGGCACATCCTTGTCCACTATGAACAGGTCGTAGCTCATTCTTCGTCTCCTTCGATGATTCCATGTCCTGCTATCAATGCGAGGGTCTTCAAGTCGGTAAGCACGGGCTGGTTGTCCATGCTTGACAGCGAGTCCAAGCCGAGACCCTTCTGTTTGAACACGACGAACCAGTAAGGTGCGTCCGCGTTACCCGCCTCGGTGCGACCCTCCTGCATCCACTCCTTGAGTCTCCCAGCGTAGGTGCTGTAGTTTTTGCACTCCAATACGACCGGCTGGCCGTGGATACGCAGACCGGTGATATCGCCCTGGTCTTTCGTCCCATGCAACACTTCACGGTGTATCGTCTGCTCGCTGTCACCCAACCGGGCGCGCAAATAGTTGACCACCTTGGATTCAAGCAGTGTGCCTTTGGCTTTCTGTCGGCTCATTCGTCCATCCACCATTCAGTCGGGTCATCGTGAAACTGGCAGTCCACGCAGTCCCCGAATACGTTCAAGATTCCTCCGCAGTACGGGCAATGCTCGTACTGGACGGGTAGATAACTCGGACGCATAATCAGAACTCCGGGTTATCTCGTAATCGTTTTTGCACGTCCGCGCGCATCTGCTCGATCACATCGACCCGAAGTCCGGTAGCCAAGCGAATCTCCTCTGCCGGACGGTTCGAGTCTTCAATGAGCATCTGCCATGCTCTACTTGCCGCTTTGCTCAACATGAGCCTCCTTCGCCAAGTTGGTGCCGACCCGCACCCGGTAGTCGGTGATGTTCCAGGTCAGATGGTTCAGATGCCAGACGGTGAGTCCAAGAAAAAGCAGCAGACAGAACGCTTGGACGATGCTCGTCATATAATTCCTTGACATGAGGCCCACCGCGAGCCAGAACGAGGAAAACACGTCCCACGCCAAACACCAGTACACTCTCCACAATTCGGGTTTGCTGCCGTCACGTCGTTCGTAAACCGTGACCATATCCTTGTCACTCATTTCAATTCCTTCTTCGCGTAGGGGTTTGGCGTGTACGTGGGCGGTTCCTCGCCGGGCATGGGATTCATGTTCTTGACGGCTTGGATATACCCTTCCTCCCATGCCTTTTCGGCTATCTGCCGGTCATGCTCCTTGAGCCATGCTTGATAGGCGGCTCGGCCTTCCTCGATGGTTGACTGGCCTGTACCGAAGCAACTCAATTCGACGGCGGATTGGACCAAACCGTCATACACTCGTGGTTTCATTCCTCCACCTCGGTTTCCGTGCCGTAATGGCCGTAGAGTTGGTCTGCCGCATCCTTGGTCGTGTAGAGGCATTTCGCGGGCGCTTGTTCGTAGTCGTAGATGGCGGCTGCGACGACCTCTCGAAACTCCTCGCGGGTGAATATCTTCGCCTTATAGCTCATCGTCTGCCTCCGTAAAATCGTTGAGCGATGGGCTGGTACAGCTCATATCCCTTCTGGGCCCATATCTCCAGTGTTTTGAAGATCACAAGAATCGACAGTGAGTCGAGCCCGTCGTCAACCAGTTTGGGAATGTTGTTGTACTCTGCGTCCAGTTCCGTATGCCCGTTCCGGCCGCTGGTGAACGTGAATCCCAGCATGTCCACGGGCGTTCCGGTTTCCTCCGGCGTGATGGTCAACCGAACCTTGAACTTCTTGCCCAACGGCATCGCCTTGTCTCTCATCGTCTGCCTCCCAGACTCTCGCGAATCCGCTCCACATCAGCATTCATCGTCTGCCTCCGTGACTTCCTCGCCGACTGGTAGGGTGCGATAGATTTTTGTGATTCGCCACGTGCCCGGCGTCTCGTGGATATGCTTCACAGCGGCCTCATAGGAATTGAAAGTGACGGTCGGATACAGCATCTCGATAGCCGAATCGACCAGATATTCTTCCTTGGTCTCCAACTTCATCGTCCGTCTTCCTGACTCATGTAGGTCAACGTGAAGCATTTATCACCGTTGCATATGCGGTTCCAAGCGGCGATATTGTATTGCAACTGATACGGGGCGGGCTTCCGTGAACAACCTCCCTCGAAGCCGAGCCCGCAGACAGTGCAGCGGAACATCACGATAAAGAACGTGTATTCAGGCAACCCCTGCACGCCGTCCCGCTCCCATTTCGCCTTGACCTTGCCCCCACAACGAGGACACGGGCTAATCCTGTGGAACCTCACCAGACTCACCTCCCTCAAGAGGCGCGTTCAAATCCACCTGTTCGATACGCGCACGCTCCTGTAAGATGTTCGCGTATGCCCCCATCGCGTACAATTGGCTTTCAAGGAGCTGGAAGGAGCACGCGGGCGTGAAGTCCAACGTGCCCTCCGCGTAGCCCTCAAGCATGTGCGCCAGCTTGCTGATACGCTCCTGCAATTCTCGATGTTCGCGGATCATCCGCTGCTTGTAATCACTCATTGGTTGTCTCCTTCGGTTTGGTTTTGTAGTCTCGGACGATGCACACGCATCAGTCCATCCTTTCGTCCAACCATTCGATGTCCTCCCAGATCGAGAGCATGACCTGATCGAGAGCGCCCCTACTGCTCAATGCCCATACAGCGCCGTAGTTGGTGCGCTCCCGCACCGCCGTGACATAACCTTTGTCCGGGTAGACGTGGGATTCCGCAATCCAGTGGAACGGGAGCATCCCCTTGCGCAAAATCAAAGTAAAACGACTGTGCTCAACCTTGATGAAGCTCCTCATGTCGCTCATTCCTCCGTTGCCTCCATCGGATAATTGATGTCCACAAGCAACCGTGTGGAATAGCTGAGCATCTTCACGAGTTTGAACGGCTTCTGCATCTCCGGGACTCTGAACGGTGGCTCATATTCCCACCATTCGCTGCCGTCGTATTCTGCGCGGCGCAGGAAACCGCCATCCGTGAACACCACGACCAGATCGGCGGCTATCTCCTGACCGCCGTATCCTTCGTCGTAATCGATGTCGAGCACCTTTTCGGCCTGACTCCACGGAATTCCCAGCCTCTCGTCGCGGGAGCCTACGAATCGAACGTCATCGGTCGAATGCCCGCTTCGTGAGATCGCACCCTTGGTTTCATCTAAAAGATTCATTCTTCCGTTGCCTTTCCTTGCATTGCCTTGACTGCGAGTCGCATGGCGTCGTAGTATTCGGCCCTCAACGCGCAGTCAGAATCCCATTGAGGGTAAGAGTCGGGCTTCAACGCCTCGTAGAACGCTTTCGCCCCGGCTTCGATTTCCTCGTTCGTGGGCTGGCGTTCAGCGCCATCCATGTACGCTTCCGCCAAGTCATCGGACGTGTAAACCGGTATCGTTATTGCGCCGTGACAATCAACCGCTTCGGGCGGGTAGAGGCGCTCCGCCTCACTACTGATGATGCTCACAGCCGACCTCTTTCCCGATTGCGTTCCAGACAGTCGTCCATCGCCTGTGCCACTTCTTCGTCGGTGATACCGAACGCGGCGATCAGGTTGCCTACCGTCTGCAACACGTCAGCCAGTTCACCGAGCATGGCCTGGCGGCGCTGGTCGCGCACGTAACCTATCCATCCGACCTTCGCCCTGTCCCGGTCATCGCCAAGCTCGCCGCCCACGTTCACCCCGAAGCAGGCGAGGCAATTCGCATGGTCATCGAACTCCCAGCCAATGCCGCTCGGGTCTGTCGGGTCGCTGGCTTTCAGGTATTGTTTCCCGGCCTCCACCATCTCCGCCGCCTCTTCAAGCGTCTTCAACAACAGCCACTTGTCGGGCGTGAGATGGCCGAAAGATTCGACCGGAGGCATTTGGACGATACGATTGCTCATACTTCCACCGCCTTTGTGACGCGATACCGTTTGTGAATCTCATACTCGCCCGGCCCATAAGGAGCTGGGCCAAGATGCCTGATGGCTGCCATGGCTTCCTCATACGTGTCGAAATGATTCCAGTCGTATCTGGTGTTTTCCGGGTTGATACAGTCCTCAACGGTGAAGTAGACTTCGACGCTCATGCTTCCAACTCCGAGTTGACGCGGAACCGTTTGCGAATCTCATACTCGCCCGGCTCCAAATACCGGAGGGAGTTGCAGGCTTCCTCATACGTGTCATATTCGGGTGAGCAGTGGCTGCGGTCATCCGGCTTTTCAACCACGAAGCAGCTTTCGACATGTGAATCGTCGGGCATCTCACCGGCTTTCCTCCAAGGGTTTGTCGATGCGTCAGCCGGGTCGTACATCACGGCGATTTCCGGATAGTCCAACACGTGTTTCACTCCGGCATTCCATGCCGGGGCGGCGGCTTGCCGACATATCTCAGTCAGGGACGCGGCGCACACCGCGTCCGCATCCTCCAGTCGAGGGTCATGCGTCCGCTCGTACTCGGCCTTAATGCCGGCTGCGAGTAGGCGCTTTACGTCACGGACCGAAAGGCTCATGCTTCCACCGCCTTGACCGGGCGGAACGGAGCAGCAGACCAAGCCCAAGCGCAATCAGCGGGAATCCACGGTCTGTCGAAGTTCCATTTTCCGGTATCGATACGGATACACTGGATGCTTCCACCCTTGAACATCCACGTGTTATCGTCCTTGTCCAACCACAGGCCAGGCTCGTCGGGCAGTCTCAGCTTCAGACGGAGAGCGTAGGCGAATGACTTAGAGCCAATCCACTCTCTCACCTCACCCTCGATGCTGACTACGAAAACGGGACGCCCACGCCTCGGATCAACGCACCGGATGTCATAGCGGTTGCCGCTCTTGGCGACAAAGATATCGCCCGCGTGCACGTCCTCGATGTTGTCGATACGCTCGTACTTGGGGTCATCCACCAATTCGATAGACTCGATGTCGGCTGTCGGGACGAACAGGGCATCGCCCATTCCTAGGGTGAGAAAGTCAGCGCTCTTAATATCGCCGTTTTCGTCAGCTACGCCGGTTGCTACGTCCCCGTTCTTGAACGTGACCTTGATATGTAGTCCGGCCATCTCCTTGCAGGTCTTTCCTTCCCAGAATGGTTTCTCACTCATTGATAGCCTCCTTGGCTAGTTGTCGTTTACGTTTCCGCTTCGCCTCATACTGGGCGTATTTCTCGGGATGCTCCGACCTCCAACGGCGATGGTATTCAGCCATCTCACGCTGATGGGCGGCGGCATACTTACGAGCCGAAGCCCGAGCCTGAGCCAAATGCTCCGACCGGTACCGGCGTGCATACTCATTGCGTTTCTCACGATTACGAGCGTTCCGCTGATTCGCCAGATCACGCAGATGCTGCGCATACTCGGGGTCGGTTCGACGCCGTTCCCTGACACGACAGTTCCGGCACATGCCATCCTTGCCGACCCGGCACATGCCACCGCACCAATCGCATTTCGGATGACGTTCAGTTATCAGGCCGGACAGTTCGCCGCCGTTCCGGCAATAGTCGATGAACTCCTCATCGGTCATGTCATCAACGTTCACAGCCACACCTCCCCATTAGTGAACCTGCGGAACAACACAGGGTCGAGCTTGTACAACGCCCGCTGAAACTGCGGGTCACGGCAGAACAGGATGAACAACAGGCTTACTGCTTCGGCGGTTCGCATCGCGTCCAACCTCCCTTATCGTCCAGAAGCACCCAACCATGTTGGGCGGTGAGAATCGGCACCAGTTCGGGGTGATCGTTGAAACCGCTCACGATGTACCCCAAGCTCATGGCCTCACGCGGATGGGCGTGAATCCACCCATGACATCCCGTATCGCCACTCCCACACGCCAAGATGAGGTTCGACGCCTCATGCAGTCCCGGCCACTTGTGTGACCGGAGTCTGCGATGATGCCGGCTGAAACCGCTCCAATGGAATGGTTTGCCGCAGCGGACGCACCGGTATTGGTCGCGTGCGTCCACCAAATCCTTGACGTGTTGGGACGGGTTAGATCTGCCCATTTCCGTATTCGTCCTGGGGTTGGCTCCACGGGTCCGTAGGCTGCTGATACTGCTGTTGCGGTTGCTGGAATCCCTGTTGCGGCTGCTGGAATCCTTGCTGATACTGCTGCTGCGACTGTTGGAAACCAGACTGCTGGGCCTTGGGTTTCGCGCTCAACACCGCAATGGTGCGGGCCGCGACATCCCAATTCTCATACCGTTTCCCATCCTTTTCCGACACTCTTTTGGACAAGCTGCCGTTCACAAGAACCTTCACGCTCATGTTCGGCTGGGACTTCAACTGGCGAACCTGATTCAAAGCATCCTTCGCCTGATTCGACAAGGGACGCACACCATAGAACTGAGGCTCCTTGTCAACCCACTGGTTCGTGTTCTTATCCGTGTAACCCGGATGGACGCTGACGTTGAGAATACTGGAATCCTGAAAATCCTTGATCTCTCCCGCATATCCGGTAAACTCGATGCTTGGTTCTCCGGCCATTACGCATTCCTCCTGTAATTGTTCGTCTTGTGTTTCTCCATGGCCAGCCTGTTGCAGACCAGCATGTGTGATTGGGCTCCGGCGCAATCAACGGCGCCGCATGTGGGGCATTGGGGGAGCGTGATCTTGTCCCCGTGAGCCCACAGGCATCTGGTGCACTTGCAGCCAGGTTTCGGTGTGAAGCTCACTGGAGGGCAGGCTCCTTCTCCTTGTTGCGGTTGTACGATTCGATGAATGTGGCCGCGTCCGATTCAGACAGTTTCCCGTAGACCACGTTGCGTTGCAGCACGCTGCTGATGAAACCGTTCTCCTGACCATCGGGAATACGCATGGTTTGGAGAATCCGGTCAATCGTCTGCTGCTGCTCGTCGGTCATGCCCTTGGTGGAACGCTTCTTGTAGCCGCTGGTCTCACCGTCATCATCCGTGGTCGCCAGTCCGAACGCGCCGCAAGTGCTGTAGCGTCGCGCATACGTCAACGCGGAACCGAGGGCCTGCATGACGCTCATACCACGCGAATCTCCCACCTCTACGGGGATAAGGCAATTACTGGCAATCCACTTGTCCGTGCCCTTCTTCTTGACGGCCGTATCCACATACAGGCGTCCGTCAATCAACTGGGTCGGCCATTGCAGCTCGTAGCCTTGCTCGTCCACATAGTTCACGACCTGAGCCAGGGTCGCATACGTGCCACGCCCGCCCTTAGCGTCCTTCTTGATTACCGCCATGATTCGATTTCCTCCTCTTCCTGAACCAATCTCCAATCGGGGAACGCGATCTCCTGCGGCACCTTCGACAGCCCGTAGCCACGCATCGCCTCCAACGGGTCGGGATACAGGTCACGGAACGACTTGATCTGCTTCAACGCCTTACAGATTTTCGGTTCCGCCAGTTCGGTGATGATGGGCGAATGCTCGTCAAACCGCCACACCCTCCAATCGAACGGCGGATTCTTCTCCTGCACGACGAACTCGAAACCCAACGGCCCCTCATATTCGGGCATCGTCAACCGGTAGAGACGCATGTAGAACGCGGCCTGAATGTGATACCCGTACTGCCAGCAGGAACGCTCGAACTCGTCCGGCGACTTCACCGTGGTCTTGTAATCACGGATACGCAGCACACCATCCGGGTCGGGAGTGGACGGCAACCAGTCCGCCTTGCCCTTAATCAACAACCCGGTATCAGGGTCGGCGGCGATCATCGCCACCTCCGGCTGACCATCCAGCTTCGTGAAAAAGTCTCCAACCATGTCCCGCATGGCCTGAACCTTCTCCACATCATCGGCGGACAGCCACACGATGTCATCCGCACCATACTGTTCGACCAGCCTGTCACGAAGAGCCTTGCCCTCCTTGGTACGCAGATTCGGTTTAGCCACAACCTGCGGGCCACTACCCAAAACCATGCTGTGAGCCGCCTTGCCGAACTCCAACGCCGAAGAATACTTATGCTCACCGGTCAGGTAATCCGAATACGCCAACGGGCTTACCAGCATTTTCTTCAACGAAGTCTGGTCCACCGCGTCCAACGCGAAGTAATCGTCATCGGTCATCTGCTCGACGGTCATTGCCCCTCCTTTCTTGCTTTGAGTGCTTCCTTGCCTAAAACCTTGATGGTGTCGGCCACCGAGTCGAGAAAATCGTCAACGTCCTCCACGTCGTAGACCTCTCCGTAAAGCAGGGAACGATACGTGCGGAACTTTCTATGCCGGACATCATTCGGGGTCAACATGAGAACCCCTCGACTGCATGGACAATTGTTCCTCTCGTTCCATCAGGTGACTGTGACGCCAAGTACGCGACTTGCCCTGCTTGTGAGATGCCTCCGCATAATCGGCCACATGGTCACGGCCAACGTCTCCCACGACCTTCGATGCCTCGTTCCAATCCGAGTACACGCGATCGTTCACGGCCACATACTTGTCCGCGAGATAACGGACGCAATCACCGAGATAACGGATGGCTTTGGCGATGGAGTTGAAATCAGATGCCATCAGTCGGCGTCCTCCATGTTGAGTAGTCCCATACGGTCGAATGGGGTGAGTTCCATGATTGTTTCCCTCCACTGGGCTTGATTATTTGGTTGTCCTTCTACGCCGGTGCTGACACGTCCGAAACCCTTGTTTTGCTGGTTTCGACGCAGGACGCGAAGGGGTTAAATTTTCTGAGCGCCAAGCCGGGAGTCGAACCCGGTGCACCTTGGAGAAGTCCATGACCATTGGAAGGCTTCGTAGGTGCGGCACCATGCGCTTGGCTGCCACCGGACGAGGAAGTAAAGGAATAAAGAACCCCGCCCGGAAGAATCATTTGGGTTGGATGAGGGTGTTGGAGCCCTCGGGTGTGACGATCAGCTGGTCGGCATTCTGCAGGGCGTCGATGTAATGCTGCCGGAGCACGTTGTCGGTCAGGGAATCGTTCAGCACCTTGTTGGCGTCGGCCTCGCCCTGCGCCTTGATACGTTTGGTCTCGGCCTTGGTCTTCTCGACCTCCTGCTCGTTCAACGCCTTCTGCTTGTCGATCTCGGCGGCCTGCGCCTCCGCGTACTTCGAGGTGATGGACTTCGGGTAGCGGACCTCCTGCACCGACACCTGTTCGACGCGCAATCCCATGTCCTTCCATTTCGCGGTCAGGGTCTTCTGAATGGCGGCGGTGTACTTGCTGCGGTCGGTCAACAATTGGATGGTGTCGAACCTGCCGGAGACCTCGCGTGGCACGCTGCGCACGTCCACCGCCGCCACCGATTTCACGAACGTGGTCTGCTTGCCGTAGTCCTTGTACAGGTCCATCGCGTACTTCGGGTCGAGCGAATAGTTGACCTGGATGTCGATGTCCGCCTGCGCGCCGTTCTTGTCGTTGACGGTGACCTGCGGGCCCCGTGCGGAGCCGCCGTCGTAGTCCTCCTTGCCCTTGGCCACGTAGCTGATGACGTTGTTGCGGGTGTCGTATTTCACGGTGGACTGCCACGGGAGCTTGCCGTGGAAGCCCGCGTCGGCGGAATAGCCGGCGATGGAGCCTCCCATGTTCTTCAACACGACGACCTCGCCCGCATCCTGCGAATACAGGCATGCGGGAATCATCAGCAGACCCGCCACGACGATGAAGATAAGGCCGTCGCCCATGCCGTCGCCACCGTTGGCGAGTGCGACGACTATCATGCCGACTCCGATGAGCAGGAGTATTACGGCGAGTATGAACCAGATCATTTTTGTGTTCCTTTCGACAATGCGAACGAGAGCATGACGGGCGAACAGCACATGAAGCCTGCGAGAATGCTCCACGGGCCCGCATAGGGTTGCAGTGAGAGAATCAGGAACCCGGTCGCCGCCAACGTCAGACAAGTGATTGTCTTCGTGTTCTCATGCCGGTGCCGGCGTTCATCAGGTGAATGCTGCCAGCCGGAGCAGTGAGCCCCATACGTTTTCCTGTTCATGACATGTCCTTTCCGCGTGGCCGGACTCGGATTCGAACCGAGAACGCCCTTGCCGCCACTGTGCTGCAATGTTGACCAACTGTGAGAGATGGAGATGACGAGTCCTCTGGTTTTTCCCGGTGGTGGCGGTGCGTGTCCAGACACCCCGAAGGGTTCCGGCCGATGGTTGCCGCAGTAGATCGCAGTATGGTATTTATTTGCCTGTAGTCGATAGGTGGATAAAAAAACGACCCACTGCGGCAAGACTTGTTATTCCTCGTTCATCTCGTCGGCGCGATCAGCCAACTCCTCCAAGGCGCCGGCGATGAAACGAGCCTGACTCGGGGTGAGGGGACGGTTACCGTAATCGGTGCTGATTTTCGCGTCGATTAGACCTTTGTCGGTGACGTTGCCGGTGAAGTATTCGCGGGTGCGACGCTCCTCGACAACGAGCTTCTGGGAGAGATTACGATTCTGATTGCACATTGTTTTCTCGATTCATGAAAGGAGGTGAATATGGGGTATTGGAGTAGGCCCGTGCTGGTCGGCCGTCGCGAATGGCGGTTGGTCAACGTGAGCGGAAAGCCGCTCACCGTGGAAAGCCGTCAAATCGTTCGATGGGGTATCTAAGCCGTTCCTCGTGGTGGAAGGTGGACCACATCAGACGATTCCGGACGGTGAGGCCATTCTGGTCAAGTTCAGGGCCACGAACCTGCGGAACTCGTTCACTGGTTTGATTCTGTCGGGCGTAGACGGGGCAGGACTTCCGTGGACGGTTCAATATCCGGTACGTTCCTGAACGCCCCCGGTTTGAACCATGTCCAACCAGTCCAGCAGTCGCTGGTTGTCGAGGAACCGTACACAGCCGAAGGTGGCATACGCCGCGTTCCCGTGGTCCAGGTCGATAACCAGCGGCACGTCTTGGCTGGAAGCCAGTATCGACGGGTCGATGTTTAGGAGTTTCCCAATCGCGGTTGCATTGGATAGGCCGTCCCCGGTGATTTCCAATGTTTCGACGGTTCCGTCTTCAATCAGCGTTTTCAGCCCGTGAATGATCAGGGGAGGGGAAGGGCCGTTGAGGTCAAGCTGCATCTTCATGCCGTTACCTCCAAATCAGGAGACTCGATCTTGAAGAACCGCTCCTGCATGTCCATTGGGATGGTGAGCAGTTCCTCGAAGCTGATCCCGAGGATTTCTGTTATTCGGTCAATCTCGATGACGTTGAAGGCCGGGGTTCCCTTGAGTCGGCGGGATAGCTTGCTCACGTCCCAGTCGAGTTTCGATGCCATCCACCTAAGGCTTTTGTTCCTGATGAAGAGCTGGTATCGAAGTCCGGCTGCTGTAAGTTTCTGTGTGCTGCTCATATTTTATAACTTAGCATATGCCAAGTTTCTGTCAAGACTAGACACGCCGTATCGCATATGCTAAGATTCAACTATGGCTAATCCAAAGGATTTCCGTGAAATGTCAGATTTTGCCTTAGCGTTTGCGGAAGAATATAAGAAGTATATGAAGGCGCACAAGGTGCGTCAGCGCGCTATTGCTGATTACCTTGGTCTCACCGAAGCTTACGTCTCTGAACGAGTCAACGGTAAAAGAGCGTTGGATACAAACGATATTGACGCACTGGCTGTACTCTCGGACACTACAGGCCGTTCCCTGATGATCGAATTGGCACGTTTGGCCAGAGAGACGCTGCACGGTCAGTCGGAGACCGCTTCTGTCGCCTCCCAGCTTGAAAAGGTCATGGGCAGGGAGATCGAGGTCGAGAAAGCGGCCTACAGGGATGAGAACAAAAAAGCGGAGTCTGGTCGCGGTGAAGACTTGGACTGACCTCACCCTTGAGGCGCGTCGCATGGGAGTCCTCATAGAGGATAAGGAGTTCGACGGTTCGCAGTGCGGGGAATACGACCCAATGTCGCGCACCGCGTTCATAGACCCCACCATGAGCATGGAGCAGCTGGTGTGCACGTTACAGCATGAGCTTATCCATGCCAAGCACTTCGATGACGGACTGCGTTTGCTGAGCCATAAGAAGGAAGAGTGTCTGACGCGCAAGGAGACCGCATTGGCGTTGATAAACCCCGTGGACTATATGCACGCCGAAGACCTGTACGGGGGAGAACCCTACGCGATGGCACAGGAACTCGGCATCACCGTCAGCGTCCTGCATGACTACCGGCACTGGCTGCATGACAATATATCTACGCGAGCCGCGTGATTATTATCCTTCAAATTATCTGAGTACATTGGCTCGTAGCACCTCTTCCGAGGTTACGGGCCAATGCCTATATTTATCCAAAAGGACGGCAAGTGAGTGTAGATCATGGTTTGACGGCAACATCGTTTGGACGGAAGGCCATGCATATTCCTCGATGAACCACTCATCGAACCAACATTCAAGGTACAGGCGTTTCCCGAGTCCGTTGTATACAGCGTACTTTAGTTCGATCATTTCTTGGCCTGTCCGTGCGGCAAAAGGTTTGCCCCTGTATTGGAGCACATATCCGTCGCTAGTGGATTTCTCCCAGTGGTTATCGTATTTGGCGCAATCAATGATTCTGGTGGTTGTGTCTACGAGAGCCGTGAACTTTTCCCCCCTAAAGATACGCCGAAGAGGCAGGGGATCATATGTGTGGACTTTTCTTTGCGAATTACCGGTAATAATTATTCCGGTGGTTCCTTTCGGGACAATCAAATCCCTCAAATACTGCGCATACTTAGCGGAATATTTCAGCTCGTTCACTTATTCAGTATAAGCATAGGGCTTGCTTTTTCTATGTCAACGAATATCTATATCCGGTCACTTCCAAGATACAATTAGACTATTAACTCGACAAAGAGAAGAGGATTATAATGAGTTCGTCAGAAAACCAGAATGTCTGCTATCCGGAAACATCAAATTTACCGCTGCAATCAACTTCGCCTCAAACCGCAGCACAAATACAGTATAGACAAGTTCCATACACGCCCCAGCGGCTGACGCCGCAGTCGGAATACCAGATACCTTCCCAGCGTAGTCAGCATAAGAAACCGGCACACACTATCACGTTGAAGATATGGCAGTTCGTCCTTTGTCTTTTGGGAGCCGCGGCTGCGAGCCCTCTCCTGATTATCGTAATTGCGGGATTCGTGATAATGATTCAGGGTTATACGGGAGCGGTATCTTCTCCTACGGGTACCATCGGCAAGATAGCCAGCGAATGCGATGTTCCCGTCAACGAGGGTGGGGAGATCGTATACCAATTCAGAACCATGGGCGCGCAAGACCAATTCGATAAGGGGATATGCGTACTCGATAAATATCCAGGTGGAGAACCCGATTACGCCACCAATACGTCGGGGTCATTGGAGAAGAACGGCGTCGTCTATGAGTGGTCGGTTCTTGTAAACGACGGGAACTCCCTTGGTACCGACTATATGGCCACCTTGTATATCCATGAAAAATAACGATTGGTCTCGTTCTCCTGTATTGGAGAACGAGACCATTTTGTATACCACTACAATATGATGGTCAGGTGTGTTTCCTAGTGGAGGGCCATACCTCATGGTTCGGGTCCCACCAGAGTATATGGAACTCATTGCCTACAAGGAAACCGTACAGGCGTTCGGTTCCGCCCAAGCGGAACCGGGCCAACGCATCGCCTTCGCGTTCATAGTATTTCGCCAGCCGGTCCTGTGGCGTCTGGTTGGGGCATTGGGTGAAATCAGGGTAGCAGGTGAACGCTTGATATGAGGGGCTAATGATCTCGCCCACCGTCGCCTTTTCGAAGTCACGCATCTTCAACAGCAGCAGTCGATGCTCCTCGTCGCTCATGTGCGCGAGCGACCATGGACAGTCGGCCTCAAGGTCAACGCAGTCGAAACGGAATACGATGCGACGGTTCACGGAATCCTTGGGAATCTCCGTGGCGGATTCGGGGACATGATAGCTTTTCGCCACGTGATGCGCGGGCACATGTTTTGAAGAGCTCGGAGCTTTGGCCTTGATGCTCTTGGTTTTGCTGCGGTGGCCCACTAGTCGGTAAGGCTCCCATAGTATTCGGCCATGGCCGCTTCAGTTATCTCGGTGTTGCAGATGGCTCCCTGCGGGAGATCGCCTCGCGCATCCCTCCACGGGCGTTCGCTGTGGGTAAGCTCGCTGAGCTGGTAGGCTCCCATTTTCCCGTAGGCATTCAACACCGCGTCTATGGTGCTGGTGCCGTCTTCGTCTATGTTCGACGGGTCGCCGTGAATATCGCCGCGCGTGATCTTGAACATGCCCTTGTGCGCATGGTATAGGTCGGGGCACACCGGGCCGTTGGCCCATGCCTCGAATCGCTCGGGGAACAGACGCCGTTCATCCCATACGAGGGACCATGCCTGTGAATAGTAGCAGAGCTTTTCCAGCTTCATGGTGGTCATGACGCCGAGCTTGTCCAGCACGTAAGCGGCCACGTCGAATATGCTTGTCATGGTGCGCCTCCGTAACGTTCCTTCCGCTGGACATTCAAGGTGATTAACTTACTCTTCCATTGTATGGCCGGCAAGTTTCGGCGCGCCAGTTCACGCCTTCCATTCGATCTGCTTCAGACCGAGCTCGTCGCCTATCGTCTCCATGCCTCGCATCAAATCCTCTACCGGCACGGTGCGGTAATGCTCGCTCATTTCCACGGACGAATGGCCAACGATGCGTTGGATGATGCCGGGATCAACCTTCATGTGGAACAGGAGCGATACGACGGAATTGCGGCATTCATGCCCGTACCGGTTCTCGTAGTCGGGGATGCCCGCCCTGCGCATGAGGTCGCGGAAACCGGCCCTGTCATCCAACGCGGCCAACGGCATACCCTCGCGCGTCCTGAATATCAGGTTGTACGGGTTCGGGATGATATTCTCCGTGGCCTCCAGATACCGGTGCACGACGGTGCCCAACTGGGGGATTATCGGCACGACCTTGCCTCTCGCGGACTTCGGCGGCGTCAAAGCGTACCCCTTGCACAGGTGTATCATGTCGTATCCGTCCGGCACCCTCCACCGGTATCGGGGGCAGCTCGAAGGCCGTTTGAAGCCGCACGGGTATCTTCCGTCCCTGCCGGGCTCCCCGCACCCATGCTCCTTGTCGAGGCTTTCCAGTTTCCAGTTCACCGTGTAGGTGCCTATCCATATCTCGCCGCTGTCCGGGGTTTCCAACGTCTCGTCCCGCCACAGGTCGAGATCGTCCAACGTGGCTCCCAGTATCTCCCCCTGCCTCATGCCGGTGAGCAGACGCCACCATTGGCGTGCCCCCAGAAACAGGTCGTCGGAGGACGCGTCGAGCATGTCCTGCATCTGCTCCACGGTGAACGCCTTGCGGTCCTGCGTGCCGCTGCGCCTGTCCGCCGACACGGCCACGGGCCCGTTGATGGTGCGCCGGTCCCCGGCCAATCCCGTGTCCCTGCGTTTCGGCCTTGCCGCGCTGGTGACCGGACTGGTGGGTATCAGCCGGTCGGCCACCGCCGCCTTGAATATCTGGTTAAGGATGTTGTAGAAGCCAAGCTGCCGGTTGTACGAGCATGGGGTGCCGTCGAGGTTGCGCATGTTGGCTATCATGCGCTGCACCGCCGAGGCGGTCACTTCGCCCAGCTTCTCGTTCGCGTACTTGCACAGGTGCACGCTTATGAGGCTCGCGTAGTTGTTGATGGACTTGGGTTTCAGGTCGCGTCGTTTCAGCTCGAACCATCGTTCCGCGTACTCGCCGAGCCGGGTGGCGCGGTCTACGCCCATGCCCCATTCGGTTTTCTCCTTGAGGGCTTCGGCTATTTTCCTGTCGCATTCCTTGTAGGTCTTGGCGGACACCCATCGGCCGTCCACCTTGGCCTGCCAGTTCACGTATGTCTTTACCGTGCCGTCCTTGAGTGTTTTCCGCTGCTCGTGGCGGATGGGGTAGACCGCTCCGGTTTTCCTTATCCTAGGCATTCAACATCCTTCATTCTCCAACATTCTCCAACAAACAATCCGTGGCGAATGGTATTCCAATGGTATACCAATCGTATCAAATCGTTGGAATTCCGCCGTTCTTTCCGTGGGGGCCGTTGATTTCATTATATGTTACTGGATGTGGAAGGTGTGCTGAACTAGCACCTTTTGTTTCTGACTAAGACCCCTTGGAACGTCAACAATTCCAAGGGGTCTTGGCGTATTGAAAATGTTCTTGGCTAGAGAGATGCAGATGGATTTAGCAACATTTCGCAACAAATAATATGATCTAGGTCTTCTACACGTTGCGGGGGTTGGTTATGGTTCATCCAGATGAGAACAGGAGCAAACCTATGAGCAAGATGAGTGACATGACGGAATACCATGCTTCAGCCTACCGTTTGCCGTCAGGCTTCGAGCATTGTTCGAAATTAAAGCCGATGGTTGAGGCGGTTACGGCGCTGGACCGGGTCAAGGCCGTGGTGGACGTGCTGTATTCGCCGGGCGGCTGCCCGTGGGACGGTAAGCAGACGAACGAGTCACTGCTCAAGAATCTGCTTGAGGAAACCTACGAATACGTCGACGCGGTGGAAACTCACGACCGTGACAACATGCGCGAGGAACTGGGCGATGTGCTGTTGCAATCCGTGTTTCAGGCGCGGGTCTGCGAATCGGATGCCGAGGATCCTTTTGGTATTGACGAGGTCGCCGGCCGGTTGGTGAACAAGCTCATCACTCGGCATCCGCATGTGTTTGCGGCTGATGATGCCGGCAATTCCTCCGAATCTTCTGATGCTTTTGATGCTGACGGCAACGACGGTGGAGAGACTACCCAACCCGAATCCCCGGAAGCCGTAGTGGCTCTATGGGAAAAGATGAAACAGCAGGAAAAGCATCGTAAATCCGTGCTTGAGGGCATTTCCCGCGCTCAAGGTGCGTCGCCTCGCGCGGCCAAAGTCGTTTCTCGTATCTCCAAATCGCCGAATGCTGATAGATTGTTCGCGGCGTTTGATAAGCCGGCTGCGGCTGACACGAAGCAAGATGACGAGCAGCCTCAAGCGGCGATTCAATCCGAATCAAACGGTGACAATTCTCCTGAACATGAGAAGGCCGATGCCTACGCCGATGAAATCCTCGCCATCGTGCGTCGAGCCCGCTCGGACGGTATCGATATTGAAGCAGCATTGTGCAACTGTCTACGCGATGCTGAATCACGCGTTGAATCCATTGAAAACTACATTCGGATGCGATGAGTGAATCTATTTTTGGGCTCTTGATGAAGGCCTCCATTGCTATAGCGTCGGTGGTGAGACAAGACATGAGCTTCTGGCGACGCTGGGGGATGTTCAATGTCAGTAATGGTTCAAGGTTTGGACTGCTGACGTCGCTGAGACACCTTAGCGTCGTTAACGGGTCAAGTTCTGGCGATCAAACGACGATAAAAAGGGGCTTAGCGTCGTTAGCTGTACATAAGTTGGCACGGCAACGATACTGGAGCGCATGATCGTTGGTGCCGTGCCAAACTTTGGCCGACCTCCGACAAATGAGAAGGACTAACGTCGGTGGCTGCTCAAAGTTTGGCGCGCTGGCGACGCTGTAAGAGAAAAAGAGTGGAGTCGAACCGGCAATAGCATTTATTCGGTTTGTTCTCTAGTCCAATTGCGTCAGGCAAGGCCTGTTGTAAGCTCGGGTACGGCGGGCGGTAGCGCCGGATAAGGATGAATGGGAACAGAACGAAGACGGACTGAAACGAACCGAAGCGGCACAAGAGGGGAGCGGCTCATGCAGGTGGCGTTGGAGAACAACATCGTTTTTGTGGTCATCGAGTACTTCGCTATTTTGTGTTGGGGACTGTCCGGCGGACTTGCCGCCATTCGCAAGGGCTATGACATCTTCACCATTATGCTGTGCGGCTGGCTGACTGCACTCGGCGGCGGTCTTGTGCGCGACGTAATGCTCGGTGCCCTGCCGCCGGTCGGCATCACCGACAAAGGCCTTGTGCTCACTACGCTGTTCTCCGGCATTATCGTGGTGGTGGCCCACCCGGAGATTACCAAACTCAAATGGACGATGACTGTCATCGATGCTCTGGGCCTCGGACTATTCGCAGTCAATGGCACCGCAAAAGCGCTGGCATACGGTTCCTCAAGCATGACCGCCGTATTCCTGGGCATGTTCACAGCACTGGCCGGCGGCCTCATTCGTGACATCTTCATTGGCGACGTGCCAATGATTATTCGGGACAAACACCTCTATGCTGTGCCCTCGTTTATCGGCTGCATATTGACTGTGTTGGTATGGCGTGGCGCGAGATACGGCTGGTTCGACATGCGCTCGGAAATGCTGCTCGATGTACTGATCGTTATCATCGTGGTGGCGCTGCGACTGTTTTCGGTAGGCTTCAACGTCACTCTGCCCGGAGCCGTCGAACGTCATCGTGTGTATCTGCCTAGCGAAAAACGGCATATTCAGCAATCAGCTGGCCGAGACCACGCTAATACCATGGATGATGGGGGTACGCCTCAGGATGATTCAAGACCGCCTCAGGGCTAGTTGCTTTCAAAGAGGTACCTGAAGCACGAAACATCGAGTATAAGCGTTGCAATGACGGCGTTTATAATTGGGTTTTCCCGTATCCGGTACCTCTCTGAACGGAGATGTCATTTCGCAAGACCGCCAATGTACCTCTTTGAACGGAGATATAAAAAGTCCCCGCAAGCCAGATGACTTGCGGGGACTTGCTAAAACCTTAAGAGGCTTATGCTCACAGAGCGTTGATCGCAACAGCGAGGCCAGACTTGCGGTTGGCGGCCTGATTCCTGTGGATTACGCCAGCGCCAGCAGCCTTGTCGAGCTTCTGGGCGGCAACCTTGTAGGCGGCCTCGGCGGCAGCCTTGTCACCGGCGGCGATGGCTTCGCGGGTGGCGCGGATGGCGGTCTTCAGGCCGGACTTCACAGCCACGTTGCGAAGGTGCGCCTTCTCATTGGTGAGCACGCGCTTCTTCTGCGACTTAATGTTTGCCACGTTTACTCCAAACGATGTGTGTTATAAGGACATACAAGAGTTAGAGGATAGCATGAGCCCCGGAAAAACCCGCGCAATGCCACGCCGAATACAGTCCCTCGGCTACACTAGGTGAAGTTTGAGTATATGCCAAGAGGAGGAATGCGTTGGTCGTCCAACACAATCAGCCGGGTTCCACTGATCAGTCGGTGATTCGCAACTTCTGTATCATCGCACACATCGACCACGGCAAGTCGACCGTGGCCGACCGCATCCTGCAGTTGAGCGGCATTGTGCCCGAGCGAGAGATGCGCGATCGCTTCCTTGACCGTATGGATATCGAGCAGGAGCGTGGCATCACCATCAAATCCCAGGCCGTGCGCGTGCCATGGACCTTTGATGGTACCGAATACACGCTCGGCATGATCGACACCCCCGGCCACGTGGACTTCACCTATGAGGTGTCCCGCGCACTGGCCGCCTGCGAAGGCGCGGTGCTGCTCGTCGACGCTACCCAGGGCATCGAAGCGCAGACCCTGTCTAACCTGTACATGGCCATCGACCATGATCTGGCCATCATTCCCGTGCTCAACAAAATCGACCTGCCGTCCGCAGAACCGGACAAGCATGCCGAGGAGATCGCAGGTCTGATCGGCTGCGAGCCGAGCGACGTGCTGCGCGTCTCCGGCAAAACCGGCGAAGGCGTGGCCGACCTGCTCGACCAGATCGTCATGGACGTGCCCGCCCCGCACGGCGACCCCGATGCCCCCGCCCGCGCGCTGATCTTCGACTCTGTCTACGACTCCTACCGCGGCATCGTCACCTACATCCGTATGGAGGACGGCGAACTGCACGACCGCGAAAAAGTGCACATGATGGGTATCGGCATGACCCATGATCCCATCGAGATCGGTGTGATCAGTCCGGACATGACCCGCACCAAGGCACTCGGTGCCGGCGAGGTCGGCTACATCATCACCGGTGCGAAAGATGTGAGTCAGTCCAAGGTGGGCGACACCCTGACCTCGGCCGTCCGCCCGGCCACCGAGCCGTTGCCTGGCTACCGCGACCCCAAGCCGATGGTCTACGCCGGTTTGTTCCCGATCGACAACGCGCAATTCCCCGAACTGCGTGATGCACTCGACAAACTCAAGCTCAACGACGCCGCCCTGATCTACACGCCGGAAACCTCCGTGGCTCTGGGTTTCGGCTTCCGCTGTGGCTTCCTGGGTCTGCTGCACATGGAAATCGTCAACGAGCGACTCTCCCGCGAATTCGGCCTCGACCTTATCCAGACCGCCCCGAACGTCACCTACGACGTGACCGCCGAGGATGGCAGCCAGCATCATGTGACCAACCCGAGCGAATTCCCGGACGGCAAGATCAAGAAGATCGTCGAGCCGATGGTTGCCGCCGACATCATCACGCCCAAGGAATTCATCGGCGCGGTGATGGATCTGTGCCAGGACCACCGCGGCATTATGGGCACGATGGAGTACATCTCCACCGACCGTGTGGAGATGCACTACCGCATTCCACTGGCCGAAATCGTGTTCGACTTCTTCGATCAGCTCAAGTCCCGTACCAAGGGCTACGCCTCCCTTGATTACCACGAGGACGGCGAGCAGTCCGCCGATTTGGTCAAGGTGGACATCCTCATTCAGGGCGAGAAGGTCGATGCGTTCAGCGCCATCGTTCACCGCGATAAGGCGTATTCGTATGGTGTGATGATGACCAAGAAATTGCGTAGTCTGATTCCTCGCCAGCAGTTTGAGATTCCGATTCAGGCTGCGATTGGTTCGCGCATCATCGCGCGTGAGAACATTCGTGCGTTACGCAAGGACGTGCTCGCCAAATGCTATGGCGGCGACATCACCCGTAAGCGCAAGTTGCTCGAAAAGCAGAAGGCTGGCAAGAAGCGTATGAAGATGCTCGGCCATGTAGAGGTGCCGCAGGAGGCGTTCATCGCCGCCCTGTCCACCGGCGAGGATTCCAACGACCGCGACACCAAAGACAAGATCCGCGCCGCGCAGAAGACGGAAGGCTGAGCGGGTGCCGGAGGCTCGCCTCGCCGGGGAGTCTTCGGCACGGATGGCTGAGGGGAGTAACGGTTGACCTACGAGATCTACATTCATGTGCCGTTCTGTCTGCGGCGGTGCGGCTACTGCGATTTCAACACCTATACGGCCACGGACCTCGGTGCGGGCGCCTCGCGCGGTCATTACGCCCAGATGGTCATCCGGGAGATGGCTCTGATCAGGCAATGGCAGTGCGATCACGGCATCGAGGAGCCTGCCGCCTCCACCGTGTTCTTTGGCGGAGGCACTCCCACGGTTCTCGCCGCCGCCGATCTGGTGGCCATGGTGGATGCCATCCGCGGGATCTGGGGTCTGACGCCCGACGCCGAGATCACCACCGAAGCCAACCCGGATACGGTCGATGAGGCTTACATAGCCGAGCTTGCCGACGGCGGTTTCACCCGCATATCCTTCGGCATGCAGTCAGCCGTGCCGCACGTGCTGGCGACGCTCGACCGCACGCACACGCCGTCCAACGTGGCCGCCGGCGTTGACGCCGCCACCATGGCCGGACTGCGTTCCAGCGTGGATCTGATCTACGGCGCGCCGGGGGAGAGCCTTGAGGATTGGCGCACTTCGGTTGAGGCCGCTCTCGATCTCGGTGTGCATCATATCTCCGCTTATGCGCTGACCGTGGAACCCACCACGAAAATGGGCCGTCGGATCGCCGCCGGCACCTTGCCCAAGCCGGATGACGATGATGAGGCCGCCAAATACGAGCTCGCCGACGAGCTGTTCACCCAAGCCGGTCTCGATTGGTATGAGATTTCCAACTGGGCCCGCCCCGGATACGAGAGCCGGCATAATCTCGGGTATTGGCGCAACGTCGATTGGGCGGGGCTGGGTCCCGGCGCCCATTCCCATTACCGTTGCCATGCGGTGTCTTCCAATGGGTACGGCCTGCGCAGTTGGGACATCGCCCACCCCCGTCTCTGGGGAGTCGCCATCAACGAACACCGTGTGCCATGGGCCGATAGTGAGCGGATCACCGCCGAGGAGAACCTCGAGGAACTGATCATGCTTGGTCTGCGTATGCGTGAAGGGCTCGATCTGGAGCGCATCGATCGCGTCATTGCCGTGGATCGGCTTACGCCGATGATCGAAGAGGGCCTGGTCACCGTGGTCGATGGACGCCGGGTGGTGCCCACGCGGCGCGGCAGGCTCATCAATGACACGGTCATCGAACGGTTCTTCGATCTCGCCGGCATCTAGGACCGGAGCGTCGTGGAGTATGCTCGAATCATGACGCGCTACCTATGCGCCCCCGACTCCTTCAAAGAGAGCTTGACCGCCATGCAGGCGGCCGAGGCGATGGCTCGGGGGATTGAGAATGCCGACCGCGATGCCGAGATTCGCTGTCTTCCCATGGCCGACGGCGGTGAAGGGACCGTGCGTGCGCTCGTCGACGCCACCGGGGGGACGATGCATGCCGTGCCGGTTCATGATCCGCTCGGTCGACTTATCGAAGGCCGGTTCGGAGTGCTTGCCGATGGCGCGACCGCCGTGGTCGAGACCGCCGAGGCCAGCGGTCTCGCCAGACTCAACGCGGAGGAACGAAACCCGCTGATCGCGTCATCCTATGGTACCGGCGAACTGTTGCTCGCCGCCGCCCGTCTTGGCGTTCGACGAATCATCGTCGGTCTCGGCGGCAGCGCCACCAATGACGCCGGCGCCGGCCTCCTGCAATCCCTCGGCGTGCGTCTCCTGGACGCGAACGGCGATGAGCTGGGACGTGGGGGAGCGGCCTTGGCCGATGTATCCGTCATCGACATCACAACGATGGATCCGGCCATTGGGAACGTGTCCATCATCGCCGCCTGCGATGTGACCAATCCGTTGACCGGTCCCACTGGCGCCAGCGCGGTGTTCGGACCGCAGAAGGGGGCTGGTGCCGATGATGTCGTCACGTTGGACGCCGCCTTGGCGCATTTCGCGCGTCTGATCGAAAGCCGTTTCGGCGTGGACGTGAGCGATGTGCCTGGCGCTGGTGCCGCGGGCGGCATCGGTGCCGCGTTGAAGGGTTTCTTTGGCGCCGAGTTTCGATCGGGCGTCGATATCGTCATCGAGCAATCCGGTCTTGATGAGGCCGTGCGATGGGCTGACGTGGTGTTCACCGGGGAAGGCGCCATCGATGCTCAGACCGGATTCGGCAAAGCTCCTGCCGGTGTGGCCGGAGCGGCCAAACGGTATGGCAAGCCCGTTGTCGCCGTGGCCGGATGTGTTGGTGTGGGAATCGACGGGTTACATGGACTTGGCATCGACGCGGTTTTCGGCATCGCGCCCGGCGCTTCGAGCCTCAACGACCTGCTGGCCGATGCGGCCGCCAATGTGACGCGCACCACCGAGCAGATCGTGCGGGTCATGCGGATGAAATGAACGTTTCGTCAAGCCACCTACCCGGACACATGGCATGGGGGCGAGAGAGAAGTGGACTTCGTTGTCCGATTGTCATTCAGTTATCACTGTGTTTGATTATCACTGTGTTGAATTATCGGTTGTCTGAACGGGAATCGTCCGCGGCGGTTCAGCGGGCGTCCTTATCGGTGCCGGCGATGATGTCGGAGAACATCTTGCTGTCGGCGTATCCGGCGCGGGCGACGGAGTTCATACCGCAGAGGGCGAGACCGCGCACCATGGAATTCTTGAAGGACATAGTCACTGCCTTTCGTTCATGCAGAGCCGAAAACGGCCTTGCTCCTGTTGTTTCCTTGCTGTCGATGACGTTCGGGTCCTGATGCGACATCCGTCGTCAGGCGTGCGTCCCGTCGATTCAGCGAGCGCTCTTGTTGGCTTCGTTGATCAGGTCGGCGAGGATGGTGTCGTTGGCGCGGCCGTACTGGGTCGTGGAGCTCATGCCGTACATAGCGAGACCGCGCATCATGGAATCCTTGAAAGACATCATGTTTCCTTTCGTTGGTCAAAGCCTTGTGGCTTTGAGTTATATATCGGCTTCCTTTTGAAACCGGTTTCAGAATAGCGCGGTTCGATGACAAACGCAAGAGCGAAATTCCGCCCTCGGCGTTTCCCGCTCGTTGGCGCATCCGGCCCATACGTCGCCCTCCGCGCCATGGCCTACAATGAGACGCGGAAAACCAAGGATTCGTGACCGGGACGCGGGTGCATGACGGCGTCCATGTCCGGCGGCTATGGCGGGAGAGATGAGGATGGCGAAAAGCACGGGCCGCACCAGACCGGTGATCAAGGATGTGGCCAGGTTGGCCGGGGTTTCGGCACCGACCGTCTCCCGGTATCTCAACGGCACCGTCAACGTCGCCGAGGACAAGTGCGAACGCATCGCCAAAGCCATCAGCCAGTTGGGCTATGAGCCGAACATCGTGGCGCGTGCCTTATCGAACCGGGAGATGGATTCCGTGGTGGTGTTCGCCGCCAACCCATCCGCTTTCTCCACATCCGAAACGAATCATGGCGTGGAGGCCGCCGCGCGAAGGCGCCGGTTCCTGCTGAACATCGTTTCCCTGGATGAATCCGACATGGAATCCGTCGAGGCGCGTGTGCGCATGGGCCTGTCGATCAGGCCGGCCGGAGTGATCGTCTACGAATATGATCGGGCCGGCATCGCCGCGCTCGAACACATTCCCAAAGACATGCCGATGGTCGTGGTGGGCGGTAGTTTCGGAGACGGCGATTATCAGATCATCAACGCCGAAAGGGATGGCGGACGCTGGATGACCATGCACCTGCTGGATCTCGGGCATCGCACCGTCTTTCACGTGGGGCGCCCGGCGGGGCCGACCGCCAACACCAGGACCAACGGCTGGCGCGATGCGCTCGAGGAACGTGGCATCGCGGCGCCCGATCCGATCATCGTGCCCGACGATGATCTGGATGAGTCGGTCAAGGCCGGTCGCGTCCTGGGACGACGCGACGAGGTGACCGCGATCTTCGCCGACAACGATGAGATCGCCGTGGCCGTGATCCGAGGCCTGAGGGAGGTCGGGCGCCGCGTGCCCGATGATGTGAGCGTCGTGGGGTTCGACGACCGCAACTTCGGTGCCATGTGGAATCCCGCGTTGACCAGTTACACGCAGAATTTCCTGGACATGGGGGAGCGATCCTTCCGCATGCTGTTCGAGCGGATCCAAGCCAAACGCACCGGTGACGGCATGCCGCCCTCGCAGGTCGAAGTGGTGCAGGGCGAACCCTGTCTTCGCGCCTCCGAACGTGCGTATGACGGCGGCGAAGCCCTGTAGCGGGCCGACCACGTCCCGCCCGTCATCGTCGCGGATCGCCTGATTCGGAATATGGACACGCGAAACGTAAATGACATGGAGCAACGGTACTGTGTCAACAGCAATGAACGAAGAGACACGATTCCCTTACGTGTCCACAACCAATTGAGGTGATTCCGGTGACATTCAAAGCCCCGCTCGATCTCACGGTCCACGCTCCGGACGGTATGTATGATCCCGCCAACGAGCATGACGCCTGTGGTGTGGGTATGGTCACCACTTTGAACAAGCGTCCTGAACGCAAAATCGTCACCGACGCCATCGAGGTGCTGGTCAATCTCGACCACCGCGGTGCCGTGGGTGCCGAGGAGAACACGGGCGACGGCGCCGGCATCCTGATGAGCATGCCGGACGAGTTCATGCGTGCCACCGTGCCCGCCGAACTGCCCGAAGCCGGCCACTATGCCGCAGGCATCGCCTTCCTCGACCGCGATATCGAAACCTCCAGTCAGCAGGAACAGGCCATCGCCAAAATCGTGCGCGAGGAGGGACTCGAAGTTCTCGCCTGGCGCGTGGTGCCCACCAACCCGGACGGCCTTGGCCTGCAGGCCCTTGCCGCCATGCCGGGGTTCAAGACTCTCGTGGTCGCCTCTCCGAACGGTGCTCTGGCCGGCGTGGACTTGGATCGCAAGACCTTCCGCATCCGCAAGCGCGTCGAGCATGAGGTAGGCGTCTACTTCGCCTCCTTGTCCGCCCGTACCATCACGTACAAGGGCATGCTCACCACCATGCAGCTCACCCACTTCTTCGAGGATCTGAACGACGAGCGCATGAAGGCCACCATCGCCATCGTCCACTCCCGCTTCTCCACCAACACCTTCCCGAGCTGGCCGCTGGCCCAGCCGTTCCGTCTGCTGGCCCACAACGGCGAGATCAACACCATCCAGGGCAACCGCAACTGGCTCTCCGCCCGTGAAGGCCGCCTGAGCAGCGAACTGCTCGGCGAATTCGAGCCGCTGCTGCCGATCACCACCCCGGGCTACTCCGATTCTGGCACCTTCGACGAGTGCCTCGAACTGCTGCACCTCGCCGGCCGCTCCCTGCCGCACGCCATCTGCATGATGCTGCCGCCGGCATGGGAGAAGAACCCCGACCTCGACCCGGACGTGCGCGCCTTCTACGAGTACAACAACACGCTTATCGAGCCGTGGGATGGCCCGGCCGACATCGTCTTCACCGACGGCACCCAGGTCGGCGCCCTGCTCGACCGCAACGGCTTCCGCCCCGGCCGCTGGCAGCTCACCGACGACGGCTACATCGTTCTGGCCTCCGAGGCCGGCGTGATTCCGGAAATCGAGCAGGAGCACATCGTGTCCAAGGGCCGTCTTGAGCCCGGCAAGATGTTCCTGGTCGACACCGCCGAAGGCCGCATCATTCCCGATGAAGAGGTCAAGAAGACCCTCGCCTCCCAGCACCCGTACCGCAAGTGGGTGGAAGGCAACTCGGTCGAAATGAGCGACCTGCCCCGCCGCGAGCACGTGAGCCACTCCGGACAGTCCGTCCAGCGCCGTCAGCGTGCCTTCGGCTACACCGAAGAGGATCTGAAGCTCCTGCTCACTCCGATGGCCAACACCGGCAAGGAACCGCTCGGTTCCATGGGTAACGATGCGCCTATGCCTGCGCTTTCCAGCCGCAGCCGCATGCTGTTCGACTACTTCACCCAGAAGTTCGCGCAGGTCACCAACCCGCCGCTGGATTGGGAGCGTGAGGAGATCGTCACCTCGCTTGAATCCGCCATCGGCCCTGAGCCGAACCTACTGTCCGATTCCGAGCTGCACGCCAAGAAGATCCTCATCCCGCTGCCCGTGGTCAACTCTGATGAGATGGCCCAGCTCAAGCGCCTCGACAAGGCCCGCATCCTCGGCGGCTACTATCGCCCGTACGTGGTCAAGGGCCTCTACCAGGTCGCCGGCGGCGGCAAGGCCCTCGAAGATCGACTTGCCGAGATCTTTGCCGAAATCGATGAGGCCATCGACAACGGCAAGAACTTCATCGTGCTCTCCGACCGTGAATCCAACCACACCTGGGGCCCGATTCCGTCCCTGCTGCTGACTTCCGCCGTGCAGCATCACCTGCTGCGTCACCACACCCGTACGCAGATTTCCATGGCCGTCGAGGCCGGCGATGTGCGCGAGATTCACCATGTCGCGCTGCTGATCGCTTACGGTGCCGCCTGCGTGAACCCGTATCTGGCCTTTGAATCCGTTGAGGATCTGGCCCGTAACGGCTACCTCAAGGTCGACGCGGACACCGCCGTGAAGAACCTCACCAAGGCGCTTTCCACCGGCGTGCTCAAGATCATGTCCAAGATGGGCGTCTCCACCATCATGAGCTACCGTGGCGCGCAGCTGTTCGAGGCTGTGGGCCTGAGCCAGGAAGTCATCGACGAATACTTCACCGGCACCACCTCCCGTGTGGGCGGCGTTGGCCTTGACGAGATCGCCGAGGAAGTGGCCATCCGTCACCGCGTGGCCTACCCGAACCAGTGGAGCGCGTCCCCGCACCGCAACCTGCGTACGGGCGGCGACTACAAGTGGCGTCGTACCGGCGAGGATCACCTCAACGATCCCGAGGCCATCTTCCTGCTTCAGCAGTCGACCCACCGTGGCGACTACCAGATGTTCAAGAAGTATTCGCACCACATCAACGACACGTCGAACCGTCTCATGACCCTGCGTGGCCTGATGAAGTTCAACACCAACCGCAAGCCGATCGACATCTCCGAAGTCGAGCCGGCCTCTGAGATCGTCAAGCGCTTCTCCACCGGTGCCATGAGCTACGGTTCCATCTCGCAGGAAGCGCACGAGACGCTTGCCATCGCCATGAATTCGATTGGCGCACGCTCCAACTCCGGTGAGGGCGGCGAATCCGACGATCGTATCAACGACCCGCAGCGCTACAGCCGCATCAAGCAGATCGCGTCCGCTCGCTTCGGCGTGACCTCCGATTACCTCGTGCACGCCACCGACCTGCAGATCAAGCTCGCCCAGGGTGCCAAGCCCGGTGAGGGTGGCCACCTGCCCGGTGCCAAGGTCCCGCCGTGGATCGCCAAGGTCCGTCACGCCACCCCGGGCGTGGAGCTTATCTCCCCGCCGCCGCACCACGACATCTACTCCATCGAGGATCTGAAGCAGCTGATCAACGATGCGAAGATGGCCAACCCGAAGGCACGTATCCACGTCAAGCTCGTTTCCGAGTTCGGCGTCGGCACCATCGCGGCCGGTGTGGCCAAGTGCCATGCCGACGTGGTGCTTATCTCCGGCTATGACGGCGGTACGGGTGCAGCCCCGCTCAACGCCATCAAGCACGCCGGTACCCCGTGGGAGATCGGCCTGTCCGAAACCCAGCAGACGCTGATCCTGAACGGCCTGCGCTCCCGCATCGTCGTCCAGTGCGACGGCGAGCTTAAGACCGGTCGTGACGTGGTCATCGCCGCCCTGCTTGGTGCCGAGGAATTCGGCTTCGCTACTGCGGCCCTGATCGTGGAAGGCTGCGTCATGATGCGCGCCTGCCAGAAGAACACCTGCCCGCAGGGCATTGCCACCCAGGATCCTGAGCTGCGCGCCCGCTTTAAGGGCAAGCCCGAGTACGTGGTCAACTTCTTCATGTTCATCGCTGAGGAGGTGCGCGAGATCCTCGCCCAGCTCGGCTTCAGGACTCTTGAGGAGGCCATCGGCCACGTTGAGTGCCTGGACCAGGACGAGGCCATCAAGCGCTGGAAGTCCGGCGGCATCGACCTGACCAACGTGCTCAAGCAGGCCGGCCCGGTACCCGGCACGATCCTGCACCAGACCATCGAGCAGAACCACGAGCTGGAGAAGGCACTGGACAACAAGCTCATCGAACTTGCCCAGCCGGCCCTCGAACACAAGGAACCCGTGCGCATCGAAATGCCGATTCGCAACGTCAACCGTACGGTCGGCACCATGGTCGGCTACGAGATCACCAGCCGTTACGGCGAGGAAGGTCTGCCGGACGACACCATCGACATGACCCTGCATGGTTCCGGAGGCCAGTCCATCGGTGCGTTCATCCCGCGCGGCGAGACCATGCGCATCTACGGTGAAGTCAACGACTACGCCGGCAAGGGCCTGTCCGGCGGTCGCATGATCGTGCGCCCGGAAGACACCGTCACCTTCGACAAGCACAGCAACGTCATCGCCGGCAATGTCACCGGTTTCGGCGCCACTTCCGGCCAGATGTTCGTAGCCGGTCGCGCCGGCGAACGTTTCGGCGTTCGTAACGGCGGTGCCACGTTCGTGGTCGAAGGCGTGGGCGACCACGGCTGCGAGTACATGACCGGCGGCACTGTTGTGGTGCTCGGCCCCACCGGACGCAACTTCGGTGCAGGCTTCTCCGGCGGTAACACTTATGTGCTTGACCTTGATATGAAGAAGGTCAACCCGGGTGCCATCAAGTCCGGTGCACTGCTCTTCAAGTCGCTTGATGCCGAAACCTCCAAGCTGGTGTACGCACTGGTCAAGCAGCATGCCGAAGAGACCGGTTCTCAGTTCGCCGCGGCCCTGCTGGAGGACTGGAACGAAACCGTCAAGCGGTTCACTCACGTGGTGCCGAAGCAGTTCGTGGCCATGACGAAGGCCATGGAAGAAGCCAAGGCCAACAATGTAGATTTCAATGCGCCCGGCGCCTGGGAAAAGGTGTACGAGCAGGTTATGGAAGGAGCGCGCTGACATGGGCGACCCGAGAGGATTCCTGAAGGTCCGTACCCGCCGAGAGCTGGCTGAACGCCCCGTTGAGGAGCGTATCAAGGACTGGTTCGACGTTCACGCCGAAACCGGCCTGCAACCGTGGACCCAAACGCAGGCGGCCCGCTGCATGGATTGTGGCACCCCGTTCTGCATGACCGGATGCCCGCTGGGCAACCTGATTCCCGAGTGGAACGACTTGGTCCGTCAGGGCAAGTGGGAAGACGCCTACAACCGTCTGTCCATGACCAACAACTTCCCCGAAGTCACCGGCCGCATCTGCCCGGCCCTGTGCGAGCAGGCCTGCGTGCTCGGCATCCACCAGCCGCCGACCATGATCAAGCTTGACGAGCAGACCATCATCGACCAGGCATGGGATTTGGACTACGTCAAGCCGCTGCCGCCGCAGCGTCTGACCGACCAGACGGTCGCCATCGTCGGCTCCGGCCCTGCCGGCCTCGCCGCCGCACAGCAGCTCACCCGCGCTGGCCACACTGTCGTCGTCTACGAGAAGGACGACGCCATCGGTGGTCTGATGCGTTACGGCATCCCGAACTTCAAGCTTGAGAAGGGTCTGCTCGACCGCCGTGTCAAGCAGATGGAGGCCGAAGGCACCCGCTTCCGCACCAACGTGGAAATTGGCAAGGACATCACGTGGGATGACCTGCGTGACCGTTACGACGCCGTCGTGGTGGCCATCGGCTCCCGCGTGCCGCGCGATATGAAGATTCCAGGCCGCGAGCTGGACGGCATCCACTTCGCCCTCGACTTCCTGCCCGACGCCACGCGCCGTATCTTCGGCGTCAAGCCGGTGCACGACATCACCGCCAAGGACAAGCACGTGGTGGTCATCGGCGGTGGCGACACCGGTTCCGACTGCCTTGGTACCTCCATCCGTCAGGGTGCGAAGGATGTCACCGTGCTGCAGATCATGCCGAAAGAGCCGTCTTCACGCCCAGACAACAGCCCGTGGCCGACCTTCGCCCGCACCTACCAGAAGACTTCCTCCATGGAAGAGGGTGGCGAGTACATCTACTCGACCGACTCGGTGAACTTCGAAGGCACCGAAGAGGAGAAGGCCAAGGTCACCATCGACAACTCGACCACCGCCGAAGGCTTCGTGGCCGATGAACACGGTCACGTCACCGGCCTGAAGGTCGTCTCCGTGGCTCCCGGCGAAAATGGTCCGTTCACTCGCCAGCCTGGCACTGAGCGCGTGCTGCCCGCCGATCTGGTCCTCATCTCCGTGGGCTTCCTGCACCCGGACACCGAGACCATCCTCGACCAGCTGCCCGTCGAACTTGACAAGCGTGGCAACATCGCCCGCAACGACAAGTTCGCCACCTCCCAGGACGGCGTGTTCGTGTGCGGCGATGCCGGCCGTGGTCAGAGCCTCGTGGTCTGGGCCATCGCCGAAGGCCGCTCCTGCGCCGTAGCCGTGGACGAGTACCTCTCCAAGGAAAAGAGCGAGCTGCCGGCCCCGATTAAGGCCAGCCAGCGTCCGATGATGCTGCCTCGCTGAATACTTTCCAAACAGAAACATGAAAATCCCTTCTTCGTGAGGGGATTTTTGCATTTCTGGGATTAATTACTGCCTTGAGTCTTCAGTAATGTCTATATTTCGAGAATATTGCATACATGGTTAACATGAAGCTCCTATGGTGCCTTTCGTCGCCAAAAAGACGACGCCAAAATATTCGGGAGAGATTCTTGAACACACGTCATGTCACTTCACTGGTCGCGGCCGGTGCAGCAATCGTCATGCTGCTCAGCGGCTGCGGATCGACCGGCATCTCCAATTCCAGTAATGCTTCAGATTCCAACATCATTTCCGTGTACGGCAGTGAGCCGGCACACCCACTATTCCCCGGCAACACCACTGAGGCCGGTGGCGGCAAGGTTGTAGACCAGCTGTTCGCCGGTCTGGTGACCTATGATGCGCGGGGCGGCATCCACAACGAGGTAGCAGACAGCATCACCTCCAGCGACAACGCCACGCATTACGTCATCAAGCTCAAGAGCGGATGGAAGTTCACCGACGGCACTCCGGTGACCGCGCACTCCTTCGTAAACGCATGGAATTACACCGCCAACAGTGCCAACAAGCAGGCCAGCGCCAGCTTCTTCAGCACAATCGAAGGCTATGATGATCTGCAAAAGCCGGACGTGGACCCCAAGGCCACGCTGAGCGGCCTGACCGTCGTTGACGACAACACCATCGATGTCAAGCTCAGCCAGCCCGACTCGGCATTCCCGGTCAAGGCCGGCAGCCACGCCTACATGCCGTTGCCCGAATCCGCGTTCAAGGACCCGAAGAAGTTCGGTCAGCACCCAGTGAGCAACGGCCCATACAAGTTCGTGTCCTGGCAGCACAACCACAGCATCGAAATGGTGAAGAACCCTGACTACAAGGGCAATCGTGTCGCCAAGAACGATGGCCTGAACTTCAAGATCTATACCTCGCCTGATTCGGCATACGCCGACCTACGCGGTGGCAACCTGGACTTCACGAACACGATTCCTGACACCGCACTTACCTCCTTCCAATCCGACAAGTCGCTGAAGGCATACAACGAGCCCGGTGGCAATACGCTCACCTTCACCATTCCTGAATGGCTGGAACACTTCGGCCAGAACGAGGAAGGCAACCTGCGTCGTCAGGCCATTTCCATGTCCATCGACCGCAAGACCGTCGCCGAGAAGATCTTCCACGGCACCGCCACGCCCGCCGTCGACTTCCTTGCAGCCCCAATCAGCGCCTACTCCAAGGAACTCAAGGGAAATGAAGTACTGAAGTACAACCCGTCCAAGGCCAAGGAACTGTGGGCCAAGGCCAACGCCATCTCCCCGTGGAGCGGTGAGTTCGGCATTGCATACAATGCTGATGGCACTGCGAAGAACTGGGTTGAGGCAATCTGCAACTACATCAAGAACACGCTGGATATCGATGCCAAGAGCATCCCGATGTCCACTTCCGACGAATTCCTGTCCAATGTGGATTCAGGCAAGATGACCTCCGCATACCGTAGCGGTTGGGGCCCTGATTATCCATCCGCGGACAACTATCTGGTACAGCTGTACGATTCCAGTTCGGCCGACGGCAAGGGCGGCAACAGCGGCAACTACAAGAACCCCGAGTTCGATGCCATGATGGACAAGGCTCTTTCCGCCCCGTCCACCGAGGAAGCCGACAAGTATTATCAGCAAGGTGAGGAGATTCTGCTGCAGGACCTTCCGGCTATCCCGTTGTGGAACCAGAATGCCACCGCAGCCAGCACCTCCGCAGTCTCCGGCGTCGCATTCGACTACGGCGGCGGCCCAGTGTTCACCGCACTGACCAAGAAGCAGTAAGCAGTAAGTAATAAACAGACAGCGCTAGCCCCCCCGCTGGCGGGGGCTGTCGGCAAAGCCGACTGGGGGTGGTCTCAAACAGCAGACCACCCCTATCTTGTTATATGAGCGAGCTCCCGTAAGCGGGAGCAATCGAGAACATACAGGAGCACATTAACTATGGAATTCACCGTATCCGGCACTACCGTGCGATTCGATGAACGAACAATGCAGTTCGCTTTTACGCGCGACGGTGCCGAATGGAATACCTGCGCTGATTTCAAGCCGACCCTGCAATGCGCGCAAGGCACCTTCGCGTTCGCGGATGCCACTTCCATCACCCATGAGCAGCGTGAAACCGGCACGGGAACCGGCATTCGCAGCGTCTTCACCGGCTTTGGGCACAGCGCATACTCCTTTGAAACCTATGTATGGGTGGAGCGTGCCTCAGGCGATGTGCTCTTCGAATGGATTCCGCTCAATGAGCAAGGCCTGAACATCACCAATGTGACGTGGCCCGCAGCCATGGACTTCGATTGCGCCGACGACCATGACACGACGCTCATCACCCATGAGCAAGGTGTGATGATCCCCAACACATGGCCTACCGCCGTGAGCACCAAAGATATCGCCTTCGACGGCCGCTTCGAAACGGCTGGCGGTTACATGCCGTGGTTCGCGCAGCTCCGCGCAGACGGACACGGGTATATCGCCATCTGCGAAACTCCATGGAATGCCGGTTACGGCATCGACCATCCCAGCGATGGCCCGTACACCCATATCAATACTTGGTTTGAGCCAAGCCTCGGCACAATGAATTATCGCCGCGTGGTACGCTACCAGTTCCTCGACCACGCCGATCACACGGCGGTGTGCAAGGCCTATCGTTCGTACGTCAATGAACGAGGTCGCCTGCGTACGCTCGCCGAAAAGGCGGCGCGCAATCCCTCCGTGCGTGACCTGATTGGTCGTTCATGGGTGCACATCGGCATCAAAACCAAAGTACAGCCCGACTCGTACTACTACGATAAGGACCACCCCGAGAAAAACGAGTCACTGGTCACCTTCGCACAGCGCGAAAAGCAAATGCGAACATTGCACAGCATGGGTGCAGGCCGACTGTACATGCACTTGGATGGTTGGGCACAGCCCGGATACGACAACGCACACCCCGACTATCTGCCGGCTTGTCAGGAGGCAGGCGGCTGGGAAGGCATGAAGTCGCTGGTCGACGCCTGCCATGAGCAAGGCGATATTTTCGGCACGCATGACCAGTACCGCGATTACTACTTCACCGCGCAAACCTTTGATGCCAACAATGCGATTCGGCTGGCAGACGGTACGATGCCCGAACACGCACGCTGGGCGGGCGGCCACCAGACCTACCTGTGCGCCGAGCTCGCACCGGACTACGTGCGCCGCAATTTCGCCGAAATCGCCGCACACGGCATCAAGCTCGACTGTGCATACTTGGATGTCTTCACCTGCAACGAAGGCGATGAATGCTCGAACCCCGAACACCGCATGACCCGCCGCGAATGCTTTGACCGCCGCGCCGAATGCTTCGAATATCTGCTCTCGCACGGCATCCTCTCCTCGTCCGAAGAGGTATCGGACTGGGCAGTGCCAAGCCTGATATTCTGCCATTACGCGCCATACGACTTCCAGATGCGCTCACCCAACGAGCCGCGCCAAGGTGTGCCGGTGCCGCTGTATAACCTCGTCTACCATGATTGCGTTATCGAGCCGTGGATGATGGAGCGTGTGGTGGACGGCGACGATTACATGCTGTACGCCTTGCTCAACGGCGGAGCTCCATACCTGATTCGCGATGCCGCATACATCGGCGTTGACGGCGACATGGACGACGAACAGCGCGCTCGCACGGAAAACGACATCGAACGCTGCCATACGGTCGCTGCATTCCATGAGCGGGTCGGCATGCAGGAACTGGTTCGTCACGAGTTCGTGGATGATGATCCGCTGGTGCAGCGTTCGGTATTCGCGGACGGCACTGCGGTCACTTGCGACTTCCATACGCAAACCTATCGCATCACCGACTGCCCGCATCACTGACTGAAAATACAATGACACACAGTGGGTTCCGATGGACTGGTGGCAAATTGCCGCCGATAAGCGAGTAATATAGCCAACAGTGTCACCGTCGAAACAGGAGTAGTGGAATGCCGAATCGTGCAGAACGCCGTGCCCAAGCCAAAGCAGGCCGCAGGGGAGTGCCGTCGCAGTACGACCAGACCCAAGGCCGCGGTCGCTCGGGAATGATTGACGAATACCAGCTGCAGCAGAAGTCCCAGCGTCTGCAGGACGGCACCGACGGCACCGAATGGAAGCCCAGCGGCGGTACGATTGCGGACACCGAAACCCTGCTGACCACTAACCCGAACTACACGAATCCGAAGATGTTCAAGGCACCGCATTCGCTGCGTCAGTGGTTCCGTGTGGGCAGCTGGACGCTGATCGCCATCGCGATTATCGCGTTCTTCGTGGTTATGTGGCTGCCAAGCCATCCGATGTGGCTGATCATCACCGTTTCCGCGGTGTTCATTGTGGGTGTGCTGAGCCTGTTCTTTACGGCTGGCGATTCCAAGCACAATCCGAATTTGGATCAGAACGGCACGGCAGTCTGATCTTTTGCCCGGTAAATCCGGCTTGAAAAGCAAAACGCACGACGGAAGTTGTGCGTTTTCTTGTATGCGGTGCCCTAAAGTAAGAAGTGCTTGAGTTTCTTTCTGACGCACGAAGGAGAGGCAGTCCGATGAAAGTTGATATTCTAACCCGCGAATACCCGCCGCATGTGTATGGCGGTGCCGGCGTACACGCCGAGGAGCTGTCCAAGGTTTTGGCCGAGCGCATTGACGTGACCGTGCGTGCGTTTGATGGCAAGCGCACTGAGGCTGATGTCCCCGCGATTCCCAATGCCGCTAATGCCAAGGGCAGTCTGAAGGTTGTCGGATACGATACGCCGTCCGAGCTTGCCGATGCCAACCCGGCATTGAAGACCTTCGGCGTTGATTTGCAGATCGCCAATGATGTGGACGCCGACATCATCCACGCGCACACCTGGTATGCCTGCCTGGCTGGCTACCTGGCCAAGATGCTGCACGGTACGCCGCTGGTCATCACCGCCCACTCCTTGGAACCGTTCCGCCCATGGAAGCGCGAACAGCTCGGCGGCGGCTACAATCTGAGCTCCTGGGCTGAGAAGGATGCTTACGAGCACGCCGATCGTGTGATCGCCGTTTCCGGTGGCATGCGCAAGGATATTCTGACTGCTTACCCGAACCTCGATCCGAACAAGGTGGTTGTGGTGTACAACGGCATCACCATGGCCGACTTCGCTACCCCGGCACCAGACGATCCGGGTTGGAAGGTGTTCGAGCGTTACCACATCGACCGTTCGAAGCCCACCCTGCTGTTCGTGGGCCGTATCACCCGCCAGAAGGGCCTGCCATACCTGCTCAAGGCACTGCACCTGATTTCCAAGGATATTCAGGTGGTGCTGTGCGCCGGTGCTCCTGACACCCCGGAAATCGCCGAAGAGGTCAAGATCGCGTTCGCCAAGCTGGATGAGGAACGCGGCAACATCGTATGGATTGAAGAAATGCTGCCGAAGCCTGAGCTGAATGCTTTGGAACACGGCTGTGATGCCTTCATCTGCCCGAGCATCTACGAGCCGCTGGGCATCGTGAACCTTGAGGCCATGGCCTGCGGTCTGCCGGTCGTCGCATCCGCCACTGGCGGCATTCCGGAAGTCGTGGTCGACGGCGAAACCGGCTATCTGGTCCCGATCGACCAGCTGCACGACGGCACCGGCACCCCCACCGATCCGGACAAGTTCGTGCACGACATGGCCGCCGCCATCGACAAGATCATGGCCGACCCCGAACTCGCCAAGAAGATGGGTCAGGCCGGCTACGAACGCGCCCGCGACGTGTTCAGCTGGGAGACCATCGCCGACAAGACCGTGGAAGTCTACCAGTCCGTGCTCGACGAGCAGAAGAAGTAAGTAGCGCTGCAACGAGTGCCCCCCTCAGTCCGGCTGCGCCGTCCAGCTCCCCTCAGGTACCGGTTTCTTGGCTCCCCTCTCTGCGGGGAGCTGTCACCGCAGTGACTGAGGGGAGTCGTCAGACCGCGAATCATAGGTAGTATTTCACTCATGACAAACACCGTCCTCCAACTCGACAACGTCGAATTCCGGCGTAACCGTCGCGTCATTATCACCGACGTGAACCTCACCATCAACGCGGGGGAGCGTTGGGTGCTGTTCGGTCCGAACGGCATCGGCAAATCCACCGCGGTCGACATGCTGGCCACCCGCACGTTCCCCTCGGAAGGCCGCGTATTCATCCTCGGCCATCAACTCGGCAAATACGACGTATTCAAACTGCGCACCCGCATCGGTCTCGCCTCGGCCGACCTAGGCCGGCAGTTCCCCGAGTTCGAGGACCCGCTGGACGCCGTGGTCACCGGCCTGTCCGCCGTGACCGGGCGCTGGCGCGACACCTACACGCAAGAGGAATACGCCCGCGCCCGCCAGCTGCTGCGCGATTTTCGCGTCTCCTATCTGGAAGGCAAGGAGATGTGGCGACTGTCCGAAGGCGAACGCACCCGCGTATTGATCGCCCGCGCACTAATGGGAGATCCCGAGCTGCTCATCATGGACGAACCGACCACCGGCCTTGACCTGGGCGGCCGCGAGCAGGTGATGCGCACGCTGAGCCGAATCGGCGAAGAGAACTCCGAGCGTGCCGTGGTGCTGGTCACCCATCGACTGGAGGAGATTCCGGCTGGTTTCGACCACATCGCTATCATGGGACGAAAGCCGATTCCTGCTGAGGACGCCACCGAAGCGGGCGTGGATTCAATGGGTAATCCCGGTGCTGGCACCATCGTCTACACCGGTTCGTTGGAGAATGGCCTGACCGACGAACGCTTGTCGGAATTGTTCGGTATGCCCATCGAAGTCCAGCACACCCACGGCCGCTGGACCGCCTACGCCGTGTGATGCTTGTAGGTTTTTTAGACGGGATTTTCTTCGCCCTCTCTGGAGGGGCTGTCAGCGTAAGCTGACTAGGGGAGGTCCAACCAGTTACGAAGGTAACCATGACAACCAATAGCAAACTCGTATTCATCGATATCGACGGCACCCTAGCCGACGAAAACCACGTCGTACCCGAATCTGCCAAAATCGCTTGCAAACAAGCCCAGGCCAACGGCCACAAGCTCTTCATCTGCACCGGGCGTTCCGTGCCGAAAATCGAACGCAGCATCCTCGACCTCGGTTTCGATGGCGTGGTTTCCGTGGCGGGTGCTCAGGCGAATATCGGAGACAGGCTGCTGTTCCAGCATCTCGTCCCTCCTGAAGCGGTCGATGCGGCGATGGCGTATTTTGCCAAGCATCATATCGAGAGCTACCAATGGCAAGGTGCGGATGGCATGTACATCTCGGAAGGCTACCGTCAACATCTGGAATCGAAAGGCAAGACCTGGAATTGTGGCGAATTCGCGCGATTCTGGCACCTGTTGGATGAGGTGGAGGTGCCGGCTGGCTCGACTTTGGGACAGGCGATTCGTGTGAGCAAGGGGTCATACTTCACCTCGCCGAATCCTGACGTGACTTTCGAGGAGACTCAACGTGATTTGAGCCCATGGTTTGAGCTCGTGCATGGTTCGTATGACAAGATCTCCCCGAACAATGGCGAGTTGCTGATTAATGGCATCGACAAAGGTACCGCTGTGCGCGACGTGGCTTCTTTGCTGGGCTATGCCATTGCCGACACCATCACCATCGGCGACTCCGACAACGACACCGCCATGCTCAAAGCCGCCGGCACATCCGTAGCCATGGGCAACGCCATTCATGGCATCCAAGCCTTCTGCGACTTCACCACCACCGACATTCACGAGGACGGCCTGGCCAACGCCTTCAAAACGTTGGGACTGGTGTGAGGTTATGTCGTTTGCTCTCAGACGGAGGATCCTTTCGTGCTGTAGCATTAATAAATAAGGGCCTTTCGCTGTTTGTGGTGGGTGGTTTGGGTGCGGGGTGATGCCGGTCGGGTAGGTTGGAGGCATGGATGCCTCTCACCTGTTCACCGCCGCGCTTCGGTTGCAGTCACCTTGGAAGGTGGGGTCCGTGGACTTCCGTGACGCCGACGGCGGCCGGCAGGAGCTGCACATCATGATCGGCTTCGAGCCCGGCGCCCGCTTCCATTGTCCCGAGACAGGCCGCCGGGAAGGCGCCTGCCCGGTGCATGACGGGCGGGGGCGTGTGTGGCGGCATCCGGACTTCTTCCGGTACGAGGCGTTCATCCACGCCGCCATGCCCCGCGTCGCGTGTCCCGAGCACGGGGTGGGGACGGTGCCCGCCCCGTGGGCCGGGCCCGGCGGCGGGTTCACGCTCCTGTTCGAGGCGTGGGCGGTGGAGGTGGCCCGCCACCTGCCCGCCGGCACGCTCGCCGGGCAATTGGACGAGACCGACACCCGTTTGTGGCGGTCCGTCGCCCGTTACGTCGACGAGGCGAGGAGGCTGGAGGACTACATGGGTGTGGAGGCCGTCGGCATCGACGGGACCGGCCGCGGGGGCCGCGATCACATCACCGTGGTCGCCGGTCTCGTGGAGCACGATGTCATCAACGTGACGCCGGGCAGGGACCCGGCCACGGTCGAACGGTTCGCGCGTGATTTCATGGACCACAACGGGGTCCCGGAGTATGTGCGTCTGGTCGCCTGCGACATGAGCCTGGGCTTCCGGAAGGGCATCCGTGAGCATCTGCCCCATGCGCGGCGGATCGTCGACAGGTTCCACGTGGCCAGGCACGCCGACGAGGCCGTCGACAAGGCCGGGAAGACGGAAGGCCGCTCCAACCCGCTGCTCAAACGGACCAAGCACCTGTGGCTCAGGAACGGGGAAAGCCTGACCGAACTGCAGGTGGAGACCAGGCGCAACCTGACGGGGCGACGGTTGAGGACCGGCCGCGCCTGCCGGATGCGCGAGGTCCCGCAGGACGTCTGCACGGACGTCCGCACCCCGTCCGAGGCGTGGGTGCGCCTGCATCGCCTGTGCTCGTGGGTGATGCACTCGGGGCTCGAGCCGATGAAGGACTTCGCCCGCATGGTCCGACGCCGCTTCGCCGAGATCGTCGCCTACTTCGGGCACCCGTACGCCAACGCCGTGCTCGAGGGCGCCGACGGCGTCATCCGGAACGTCAGACGACGGGCGAGAGGCTTCCGCGACATGGACCACTTCGCCACCATGAGCTACCTGGCCTGCGGCGGACTCGACCTCAAAGCCGTCACCACCACTTGACCATCACCCACCACAAACAGCGAATAGCCAAATCCTTTTGTCCAGTCTCCAAGAAAACGTCCGCAGCCCCCTACCTCCATTGAGCTTGCATTCAGTTCCACCGAATGGGCTGATGGACGACGAATGCAACGAATCGCCGTCCATCAACATCGTCTACCGGTTGTCGGAGAGCTCCCGATAATCAAAATAGTCGAATTCGGCCTTCGCGTCATAGCCGGACACATCGACGCAGGCGAGGCCCACGAACGCGCCGGTGAAGAAGCCGCCGTAGCGCTGGTTCACATAATCGTCGGACAGGACCTTCGCGTCGAGCTTCACTGGAATCTCAGTGAAGTGTTCCCCGTCGAAGGAATATTCGTAGGAATAGTATTCCGTGCGGACCTTGGTGCGCAGCCATACCGCTTCGGTATCGTCTGGCACCACGATGGCATCGTCCTTGAGGGATGACGTGTATTGGTTGAAATCGTTCTGGGCCACTTCGATGACCCTTGTATGGCGTTTCTCATCCCAAGTGACGAACGCCCACGACCAGCACAGATTGTCATAGTAGTTGGTCAGGCCTGCCATCTGCATGTAGTTCTTCGGATTGAACCGCACTTCGGTTTCGGCGTCGAAGTCGAACGCCTGCCAGCGGCGGGCCACAAGGGACAGCTCGAACAGGTTGCACAGCGAGCCCTGTCCGCGCAATACCAGTTTGCCGTCGCCCACCGTGCCCATGGCGTCGGTGAACGGGACACGCAGGGTGTTCCAATTCGGTCCGAGTTCGTTGGATTCGAACTCATCGTGCTCGTCGCGCGTCGCCGGAACCACGGTCTCGATGGCGTCTTTCGGGGCGTCGACGTAACGCTGGCCGCCATGACCGCCGACCACGCGCGGCCAGCCGTCCTCATTCCATTCGACTTTCTGGATGGAGGTCTCGCGTCCGAGCGTGCACCATCCGCGGATGCCGTGGGCCGGCTCGGTATCATGGCGCCACGGACGACCGCACAGGGAGGCGTAGTACCACTCGCCGGACGGGGTGTCCACCAGCGCTCCATGGCCCTGCTTCTGCAGATAAGACTCAGGAGTGTCGAAGTTGCTGATGAATGGACCGTTCGGCATGACTTCGAAGGAATGCTCGTCCAAGGTACGGGAGCGTGCCACGGACTCCTGGTGCTCGTACACCGTGCCGCCTTCCGCTGTGAACAGGTAGTACCAGCCGTCCTTCTTGTACAGATGAGGACCTTCGGTGACCTTCACCGCAGTGCCATCCCAAATGATGCGGGCCGTTTCAGGCTTGAGCTTCATGGTATCGACATCGAATTCCGTCAAGGTGATGCCGTTGAACTGATGATGGTATTCACGGAAATCCCATGTCTGCTGCACCAGATACTTGCGGCCGTCATCGTCGTGGAACAGGCTGGCGTCGAAACCGACCCCATTGATGCGAATCGGCTTGCTCCATGGCCCGTGGATGTCCTCGGCGGTGACCAGATAGTTGGTGCAATCCCTGAATGCGCCATCGACCGATTTCGTATCGGTGTATATCAGCCAAAAACGCCCATCCGCGTAGCTCAGATCCGGAGCCCAGATGCCGCCCGAGGAGGGATTGCCTTTCATATTGAGCTGACTGACGCGGTTCAGTGGGCTCGGCAGAACGTTCCAATGGACCATATCCTTGGATTCGTGCAAGCGAACGCCCGGGAACCATTCAAACGTGGAATTGGCGATGTAGTAGGTGTCGCCAACGCGAATCATCGAGGGGTCGGCGTGGAATCCGGTGAGCACCGGGTTGGAAATCTTCATGATGTGCCTCTTCGCATGGATGGAAAGCCCAGAAAGTCGACGATGAAGACTTTCTAGGCGTGGATTATTATGTTTCGTCAGCCTTTGACGGCACCGGTCAGACCGCCAACGATTTGCTTTTGGAAAATCGAGAAGCAGATCAGGGCCGGAATCATCGACATTGATGTGAACGCCAGCACTTTGGCGGTATCGACCGCGTATTGGGAACTAAACATCTGGACGCCAAGTGGTACCGTGTACTTCGACTCGGAGTTGATCATGTACAACGGAAGCATGTAGTTGTTCCAGCTGTTGACGAACGTAAGGATACCGGTCGTGGCTACGCCAGGCATGGCCAGCGGGATAACCATACGCCAGAAGAATCCGAGACGGGAGCATCCGTCCAAAGCGCACGCCTCCTCCAGCGCCTTTGGAATGGCCTGCAGGAATGGCACCAAGATGATGATGGTCTGTGGCAGGGCGAAAGCGATCTCCGGCAGAATCAAGCCAAGCAGCGAATTGGACAGGCCAAGATTGCGCAGCAGCAGATACAACGGGGTGATGGCGACCGTCATCGGGAACATCAGGCCAGCCGCGAACAGCGAATACATCGCGCCACTGAGACGGAACGGATAGCGGGCGATGACGAAGCTCACCATCAATCCCAGCATCACAGTTCCGATCATCACGCATAAGCCGACGATCAGAGAATTGCCCATCTCATTCCAGAACGCACTGGAATGAAGAACCTGCAGGTAATTCTCCACAATCCACGGATGCGGGAGACCGGATGGATCATTGGTGATCTGCGAATTCGTACGGAAACCGCCGATAATGATGTACAGCACCGGAACAATACAGACACCGACCAGCAGCAGGGCGAAGAAATACACGATGGGATTACCCCACGGATTCTTCGATGACTTGTGCATCTTCATTGCCGACGCAGAAGATTTCGCGCTCATTGTTGCACCACTCATTTCTTCGCTCATCCCTTCCTGTTGTGATGGCGCTTGGATTCGTGTTTATCGGTCAAGGCGCCTTCCAGATCATGGCTCAATACGAATTTCTGATAGACCAAGGCGATGACCAAGGAAATCAGGAACAGCACCACAGCGACGGCATTGCCGTAACCGTAATTGTTGGACAGACGTCCTTCCCGAACCATGTATATCGCCATGGTCGATGTTCCAGCGGTCGCTGAAACGTACTGGCCCCAAATGATGTACACCAAGTCAAACAGCTGCAGAGAGCCAATGATCGACATGAAGCACGAGATGCGGACCGTCGGCCCCAGAAGAGGCAGCGTGATGTTTCTCTGGATTTGCCAGTAGCTTGCGCCATCGACCTTCGCCGCTTCATACAATTCTTCAGGAATGGACTGCAGGCCGGCAAGCATCAGAATCACATAGAAACCAATATATTTCCAAGAGATGATGGCAATCAGCGTCCAAATCGCTATCTTCGGATTCGAGATCCAGTCAACGCCCTTGATGCCGATCTTTCCCAACAAGTCATTGAGCGCGCCCTGGGTCTGCAGGATTAACGACCAGCCGGTGCCAACGATGACTTCGGAAATCACATAAGGCACGAAGATAAGCGTACGAATCAGCGCACGCCCCTTCATCTTTTGGTTAATCAGCAGGGCGAAAAGGATACCCAGAGGTATCTGCACCACAAGCGACATGATCAGGATGAAGAAGTTATGGCCGACCGCCTGCTGGAAAGCCGGATCCTTAAGAATAGTGACATAATTCCCGAGGCCGACGAACTTGCCGTTGACGGAGGGGGATCCGAATCCCTTCCACTGGTAGAAGCCGTAGTATGCCGCCATAAAAACCGGGAAAATCACGAATCCTAAGAAGAGCATGATCGCCGGAGCGGAGAGAACCATGATCTCGAACCCCGAACGCCATTTGTCGGAAATCAGCTTTCTTTTCTGCGTTCCACGCACGGACGATGACATCGCACGTCCACGTTTGCCATTGCATTCATTCATTGCAACTTCCTCCTCATACGAATATCTTCATCACACGGAAGGGTGCCGAACCCACCGAATCGCGTCGGCTCGGCACCCAACGCATGGAATCCGTCACCCCTTGGCCGCAGCGTCCGTCACAGCCTTAACGATGTCCTCGGGGCCGCCCTTGCCGGAAAGCATGTTCACCACGCCGGCGTTCAGAGCGTTTCCGACGTTGGAACCGAACTGGGTATCGAGCCATTGCGAATAGGAAGGAGCGTTATTGTATGCGTCAAGAGCTTCCTTCAAAGCATTCTCACTCACAACGCCTTGAGCCTTTTTATTGGCGGGAAGGGCGCCAAATGCCTTGACATACGCCTTCTGGTTCTTTTCGCTCATGATGGTGTTGACGAACTCCACAGCCTCATCGGGAGCGTTGGCGCTGACGGAGAAGCAATCGGCGCCGCCCATCATGGCCTTGGCGTCTCCCTTTCCATCAGTGGACGGGAATGTGAAGAAGCCGAGGTCGCTCAACGGCTTCTTGTCGGGCGTCAGATTCTTGATGATGCCCGGTTCCCAAGAACCCACGACTTCCATCGCGGCCTTGTGATTAGCGATCAAACCAGACGAAGAACCAGCACCCTGCTGGGCTGAGGTAGTCAAGAAACCATCATTGAACGCGTTCATGTCCAACAGTTCCTTCACATCCTTGCCGGCCTTGATCCAGCACTTGTCCTTGAAATCCTTGTTCTTCATGGTCTTGTTGAACACATCAGTAGAGCATTCGCGCAGGGCGGTCCAATACCACCAATGGCCTGCCGGCCACGCATCCTTGGCGCCCAGGGCAATCGGAGTGATGCCCGCGTCTTTGAGCTTATTGATATCCGTCTTGAGCTCGTCCCAAGTGGTAGGAGTGCCTTCGATGCCGGCTTTAGCGAACAAATCCTTGGAATACCAGATGCCTCCAGGGGTCACCGCATAGGGGATACCGTAAAGCTTGCCATCCACCGTGGTGGCATCTATCGCGCTGCCGACGCTTTTCTTCACCGCCGGATCCAGACCCTTGGTGATGTCCTTCAGCTGACCGGCATCCACCATATCGCGGAGCTTCTGTCCGCCGCGCTGGAAGAACACATCAGGCGCGGAGCTCGGGTCCTGTAAAGCGGTCTGCAGTTTTCCATCAAAATCCCCATCCTGAATGGCCTGGGTTTCGACCTTCACGTTCTTGTGGGTCGATTCGAACTGCTTGACGATATCGGCGAAATATGTCTTGCCTTCTCCTGTTGTGGCATTGGTCCAGAAGGTAATGACCGTTTTGCCATCAGAAGTGGTGTTATTGGCGCCGCCATTCGACCCGCAGGCACCCATGCCCAACATGGTGGCCATAGCGAGAGTGGCCGCCGCAATAGTCTTGAACCTCATTGTTGTCTCCTTGTCAACCAAACCATCATTTGCATGACGACAACGAAGCAATCACTTTCATACACAGGGGATTGAAAAGCGCAACTTGTCTTTCGTCGCGGATTTCATGTTCGATGTGTATTGAATTACTTGCTAATTCTTTTCGAAAGCTTCGTTTTGCTTTCGCTGTGACTCACAGTATATTGAGCACGGTAAGTTGAAGTCAAGTTTTTTATTAAATCAATGAACTTAGTATCTTCGTTGATTTTTCAACATTTTCCCGAGATATTCAACTATCGAAAATTTCGAATATTCATTACCGAAAGTTTCGTTATGTCTTTCGTCTATAATGATTCTTACAAGGGGTGATTCCTATGCGCAGCACAGCAAAGAAGCCATCAATTCGATTAGCGGACATCGCCAAGGAAACGGGGTATTCGTTATCCACCGTGTCCAAGGCCCTCAACGGCAGAACCGATATTTCCGAGGAGGCCAGACAAATCATCAACGCCGCCCTCAAACGGTACAAATACCCCCATAAACCTTCTACCGGGAAAAATCAAAAAACCATCGAGATTGTATTCCAAGATTTCGACAGTCTTTGGGCCCTTGAAGTGCTTCGCGGCACAATACGCGAAGCCAAACTGCACAACCTGAGTGTGACCACCACGGAAAGCGGCGATCATCAACATCCGGACTCGTCCTGGCTCGACAACATGCTACGCAGGCAGACGGATGGGGCCATCCTCGTTTTCTCCAGCCTCACACGCATCGAACGGGACAAACTGCATTCAAGAGGCATCCCATTCACCTTGTTCGATCCGTTCGGGAATCCCGACCCGAGCGCCTTATCGGTGCAGGCCGATAACTGGACCGGCGGGATAATCGCCACTCGGCATCTGCTCGCACTCGGTCACGCGCGCATCGGCATCATCACAGGACCAGAAAAAATGATGTGCTCCAAAGCTCGCCTAGATGGTTACACATCAGCTCTTGTGGGGGAAGGTATTGAGGCCAACCCCGAGTACATCACTGAAGGTGATTTCACCACGGCTGGAGGCTATGCGCAAGCAATCTCGCTGTTGAGGCAACCCAACCGCCCCACCGCCATTTTCGCCGGCAGCGACCGGCAGGCCATGGGTGTTTACGAGGCCGCGAGGCAACTCGGACTACGCATCCCCGAAGACCTTTCCGTTGTGGGCTTCGACGACATACAGACCGCCGCGTTGTTAAGTCCCGCGCTAACCACCGTTAAACAGCCGCTTCAAGATATGGCACGCGCATCGGTACGCATGATAGTCGAAGCGCTGACCACCGGTGACGTGCTCCAACCACACATCATCATGCCGACTTCTCTCGTAGTACGCAACAGCACGCAGCAGTTGAAAGCGTGATCCAGCACAAAAACACATGCAAGCTGTCTGCCGGTGACAACCGGCAGACAGCTTGCATGCGAAGGTATCTTTAGGAAGAAGGAAGGGAAATATGTGGTTTGCCGAAGCGCCGGCGCCTCGGCAAACCACATGCAGCCCTGTTCCAGTCGGGTCCCACTGTTTGATCCAGCGATGAATCAGGAGTCCTGACGGAAACTCCTGATTCGGCTCACGCCTCGGCCAAGGCGTCGATCATGTAGTTGTTGATCGTGGCCTTGACGGACTCGAGATGATCAGATTTGGTGGCCTCAATAAGCTTGGACTGGGGAATATCCAGAGCGTACTCCTCCAAGGAAACTAAGGAGGCACTGCCATTCTCGACGGTCGCGCCGATGCCGGAATCGAAGGATCTGTAGCGCTCGGCCTGCAGGTCTTCGATGACCTTATCCTCGTGCATCTTGGCGGCGACCAGAAGGCCGGCGGCGAAGGAGTCCATGCCGGCGATGTGGGATCGGAACAGATCTTCGGCGGTGAAAGAGGTACGACGTGGCTTGGCGTCGAAGTTCAGACCGCCGTGAGGGCCGATCTGGCCTTCAGCGAGGACTTCCCACATGACGGTGGAGGTCTCGTACAGGTCGGTCGGGAATTCATCCATATCCCAGCCGATGAGCTTGTCGCCCTGGTTGGCATCCAAGGATCCGAGCACGCCGGCCTCGCGGGCGGTGCGAATCTCGTGCTGGTAGGTGTGGCTGGCTAGGTTGGCGTGATTGCCTTCCAAATTCAGTTTGAAGACATCCATCAGATCGTAGGTGCGCAGGAAGTTAATGGCGGTGGCGGCGTCGAAGTCGTACTGGAACATCGTCGGTTCCTTGGCCTTCGGCTCAATCAGGAACTGGGCGTCCAGACCGATTTCCTTTGCGTAGTCATGACACATGTGGAAGAACTTGGCCATGTGCTCCTGTTCTCGCTTCATCTGGGTGTTCCACAGGTTCTCGTAGCCTTCGCGACCACCCCAGAACACGTAGTTCTCGGCACCCAGACGCTTTGCGATCTCCAAAGAGTGCTTCAGCTGGCCGCCCGCATAGGCGTAGATGTCGGCGAACGGGGAGGTGGAGGCGCCGGACACGAAACGCGGGTTTGTGAACAGGGAGGAGGTGTTCCACAGCAGCTTGATGCCGGTGGACTTCATGTTCTCTTCGATCTTGTCGACGACCTTGTCCAAGTTCTTGTCGGTCTCGCGCAGGGTATCTCCTTCCGGAGCGATATCACGGTCGTGGAAGCAGAAGTATTCGACGCCAAGCTTCTGGAAGAACTCGAAAGCGTAATCGACCTTGGCCAAGGCCTCGTCCTCCGAATCGGAGTACTTGCCACACCACGGACGCTGGGCGGTGCCGGCGCCGAACGGATCAACAAGCTGCTGGTCGAAGGTGTGCCACCAAGCAACGCCGAAGCGCAGCCAATCCTTCATCTTCTTGCCGGCGACGATCTTGTCAGCATCGTAATAATGGAAAGCCAGACCCTCATGTGGTCCCTTTTCACGGCCGACGTATGGAATCTTGTCGATGTCCCAAAGTCCCATGGAATGCTCCTTTGCTATTGGCTTACTATTCGCAAGCTTGATTGTCCCAACGGGTTTTCACCCTTGACATAATAGATAATAAAATGAATTACCTAACTTTGTCAATTCAGTGAATTATACGGTGTTTCTGTTGGGGAATCGCCGTTTATCAGAGCAGTGATAAAGGGCTCTTCTGTTGTTCTCGTGGGTGGTGGTTCGTCGGTGAGCCGTTGAATTCCAATGTGTGAGGGGCGCTTCCTGCAGGTTTGTTTTTCGACCAAGAAACACAACCGAAGAAAGCGCCTTGGCCGAAGAGCCCATTCAAACGATTGCCGAACGTCAAAGGCATGGTCGTTGAGGACGTGCCGGCGGACGATTCCCTGTTGCGTCCCGCTCTCGCGCCGGTGGTCCGGGTGCGGTGCCGGAGGCGGCACCCCGGTGTTCGCTGCAGGCGCAAGTGCCCTGAGTGCGACGACGGGGGCGGCGACGGCGACGGCGCCACCAGGACTTCGGCCGCCATGGGGTCGAGCTCATGGGCTTGGCGCCGCGCGAGGCGTGCGCGGAGCATGGCGTGGTGGTCGCCCGAGTGCCGTGGGCGGAGCCGGGCAGCCGGTTCACCAGGGATTTCGGGATGGGGTATGCGTGGCCGGTGGCGGCCGCCAACCAGAAGACCGTGGGCGGATTCCCACGCATCGCGTGCAGGACGGCCGGCCATATCGCGCGCAGGGTCGCCGCCCGCTTGGAATCCTCGATGCCGTCCATGTTCGACGGTCTCACCGCGATGGGCGTGGACGAGACCAGCTACGGGAAGGGGGCACACGTGCATCACCGTGGCCGTCGACCATAAGCGCGAACGGGTCGTCCGGGCGCACGACGGATACGGCAAGGAGGCGCTCGGCCCGTTCTTCCGACAGCCGACCGACGAGCGGCGCGCCTCCATACGGATCGACGCCGGCGTGAGGAAGCACCCGCCGAACGCCGGGCGCTTCCTGGACCCGTTCCGCATCGTCTCCCGGATGAGCGATGCGCTCGACCAGGTGCGCAAACGGTTGCGGAACCAGGCCCGGTGCGGCAACGACAAGACCGCGACCGGGGCGACGCGCGACGTCAGATACGCCGTGCTCAAGAACCCGGAGGATCTCGCCGAACGGCCGGACACGGCCCTCGCCGCGCTCGGGGACACGGATCCCAAGGGCCGGCCCTACCGGTCATGGCAACCCAAGGAACTCCCCGGGACGCTCCCGCGCCGGCCCGTCGGACAAGCCGGGGCCGGTCTGGAACGATGGATCTTCCGGGCCTCACACAGCCGCATCCCCGAGATCGTCGAACCATGCGGGAAGACCCGCGGACGCGAGGACGACATCCTCGGGGCCATCTGACTCGGCCACTCCAACGCCGGGCCCGAGGCATTCAACGACAAGATCAAGGTCACCATCCACATGGCCTACGTCTTCCGCCACGTCGACAATCTCATCGCCATGATCAAACTCCGATGCAGCGGCCTACCCATCCACCTGCCAACACCCATCCTCTAACCCACGAAAACAGCAGAAGGCTCTAATAAAGTCGTCATGTTTGTTGTACGGCAGGGGGATGGTGACGTTTTGTTGGACTCATCATTGATTCCATCGCCGCCAATCATGTCGCAAGGCCGAGCTCGCGTCAACGATCCATGATGCCCGTGTCCGGACTCCGTCTTGATCATCTTGTCCCGGTATCGGACCATGCAGTCGCCGAGCATGCCGATGAACCAGTCCATGGGACGTTCGCGAAGCTGCGTTTATGGAAAGACTCCTGCTTGAGACGTCCGAAGAATGTGTTTTGTGTATTTAGTCAAGTCGGCGTTTCGTGATTAGTCACGAAACATTTTCGGTTTTAGCCAAGGAGCGTTCCGGCCTGTTCCTTTGTCTTCTCCTTGGGTTCGGACGCGGGTCCGGCGGACGTCCTTCCGAACATGAGCGCCTCGCCGGCGCGGTGGCTCTGCCCGGTGAACTCGAGCAGACGTCCATGGTGCACGATCCTGTCGATGATCGCGGCCGCGAGCTTGTCGTCCGCGAAGACCGTGCCCCATTTGCCGGACCCGATGTTCGTGGCGGACGCGATGCTCCGCCTCTCGTAGCTGCCCGCGATGATCCGGTGGAGCAGGCGCGCCCCGTCGATGTCGAACGGCACGTAGCCGAACTCGTCCAAGATGATCGGGTCGGCCCTGCCGATGTCCCCGGGCATCGCGTCGAGGTTCCCGTCGCGTTTGGCCTTGCCGAGCTGGAGCACGAGCTCCGCGGTCTGGTGGAACCGCACGTTCAGGCCCCGTTCCACGGCCCTCATGCCCAGGCCGATCGCGAGGCGGTTCTTGCCCCTGCCGGTCTTGCCGTGGAACACCAGGTCCTGCGCGCGGGGCACGAAGTCCAGGTCCGGCAGACCGTCGAGCGCGTACCCGTCCGGGAGCCTCACGTTCGAGAAGTCGTAGCCGTCCAGGCCCTTGGCGACGGAGAACTCGGCGCGGCGCAGGAGCCGCTCGCATTTCGAACGTTCCCTGTTGGCCGGTTCCGTGTCGAACGGCTTGGACACCTGTATTTCGATGCTCCTATACATTGTCAAGCGTTTGGGTGTGTTGTTTTGGGT
>ENA-OWZI01000165-OWZI01000165.1-human-gut-metagenome-genome-assembly--contig:-NODE-165-length-24223-cov-35.9427_pt1 | contig 24223 bp, 47 predicted proteins | sample MGYA00249763_ERZ652112 | MGnify/ENA primary metagenome ERZ652112 (study PRJEB26925, sample SAMN05827175) | human gut metagenome | biome: ENVO:2100002; feature: ENVO:00000062; material: ENVO:00002003...
TTGCCGAGGCGGACCTGCTTTCGGGATACGGAAGCTTTAAGCTGGGATACGGAATGCTACTTAACGCAAATAACGGCCAAATCAAAAGGAATGTAATAAGGATCGCCCGCCGTACCATCTGATGTGGACTCTGTTATCGGGATTGTAACTTGAGCTACGTTATTTGACGGGAAAGTCACTCGCGAATTAGACGCTCTCCATTGGATTGCATTGACGAAGCCAGAAATCGGAGTTCCACAATTTTTGGGGAGGTTGTACTTGTAGGTATACTCGCGCTTTTCAAAATTCGTTACGGCTATATTCATATGGAAAAATAATATAGTGGCTCCGTTACCGACACTGGCTATGTACCAACTTCCATTGCGGGATACGGAATCACCCGGCCATCGCCGCTGCGTAGCTGTCGCTAGCGCGCGCAACCACTGACCTAAAACTCTGCAGGTAATGCGCCATCGCGGTGTTCACAGTCGTATGCCCCAGCGCCACGGCTATGTCCTCGATGCTCGCGCCGTGCTCCAGCGATATAGTTGCCCACGAATGGCGCAGGCACGTCATAGGCACGTGCGGCAGCTCATGGCGGCGGCAAAACGCGCGGAACCGCCTGGCGACGGCGTTGGGATCCAATTCGCACAGCCTACCCGCCCGGCGGTTGCCCCTGATGGCACGCAGGCGCTCAAGGGCGAAGCGCGGCAGCTTGAGCCGCCTGTCCGACAGCCGCGTCTTGCAGCCCGTCTCGACCTCCGCGCCGCGCACCACGTGCAGGCCGCGCCGCACATGCACCCAACCGCCGCGCCAGTCCACGTCCTCGATGCGCACGGCGCACGCTTCGCACCTCCGCAGCCCCAGGGCCGCGCCCAGGAGCACGGCGGATTCGAAGGGCTGGCCCACGATGCCGCGAAGCGTCTCGCGCTCTTCGCTGGCCGTTAGCGTGGGACGACGCACGGTCGGCTTCTGGGGTAGCTCCACGCCTTGCGTGGCATCCCAGATGCGTATCTGCCTGCGGCGGATTGTCCAGCGGTACACCTGCCGGAACGTCTTGTACGCCTTCTCCGCCGCTCCCGGTAACTCAAAGCCATCAACCCACTTCTGCAGCTCCTCGAAGGTGATGCCCTCGATCTCGCGCGCTCCCCAGGCGGGCAGCACGTGGCATCTCAACGCGCTCTCGTAGCCTTCGAGTGTCGTTGCCCGCAGGCGCTTTTGCTTGTCGTCCATGTACATCTTCGCGGCTTCGCTAAACAGCATCTTGACCTCTTTCGCTTCGAGAAAATCCCAGACCCTTTGCAGCGGATACGCGGCCCGGGAGTCTGGGATTTTCCCGGCGCGAACGCGCCCTCGCGCCCATGGGAAAGCGAGGCGTGACGCCTACATCATCATCTTTTTCGAGCGAAAGGAGGTGACATATGGAGCACTGCCCCGAGCATTCGGCGCACGACAGGGCGATTAGGGACCATGACAAGCAGTTCGAGGAGACTGACAGGCATTTCGCTGCGACGGGCGAGCAGCTCAACTCGATAAACGAGACGCTCGCGGCGCTGCGCGAGATCGAGCGACAGAATCAGGAGCTAATCGACGCGATGGGCGAGCGCATCGACGCGTTGGAGAACGTCCCGGCGGACCGCTGGAACAAGGTCGTCGACTACGCGCTCACGTGCGTGCTCGGCATCGCCATCGGCTTCATGGCATCCAACATCGGCCTCTAGAAAGGGGGAGAAATGAACGAGAACGTACCCAAGTGGCTCATTCCCGGCCGCGTTTACGATGTTTTGAAATGGGTCGGCCTGCTCGTGCTGCCGACCTGCGCTTGGCTGTTCGGCACCGTAGGCCCGGCCTGGGGATGGGAGAACGTGGACGCCGTCGTGCTGACGCTGAACGCCGCCGGCACGGCAACCGGCGCCGTCATCGGCGCCAGCGCTATCAGCGCATGGAAGGGGGGAGCGGATGACTAGCATCAAGGCGAAGCTCACGGCCGTCATCGCGTCCGTGGCCCTGGCCGCGAGCCTGTCCGTGCCGGCCTTCGCGTATGAGCAGGTCGAGGATGTGGTCTCGTACGGCCACGGATACAACGATGCGGGCTATCTGGTAATCCACGAGACCGCGAATCCGGGCGCGAGTGCCTACAACCACACGCTGCTTTGGAGCCGCGACGACACCTACGCGGTGCATTATGTGATGGAGTTGGACGGCTCCGTTGTCTATCATACGGTGCCCGATTGGGCGCTGTGCTGGCACGTCGGCGGTGGCAACTATGCCACCGTCGGCATCGAGCTGGCGCATGCGACCAACTGGGAGGACTTCAGCGCCCAGTGGGACAACGCCGTGGCCTGGGCCGGTGACTACCTCAACTCTCGCGGCTGGGGCATCGACCGCCTGCTCAGCCACAACGACTGCGCGTGGATTTGGGGCGGAACCGACCACACAGACCCGACCGGTTACTTCGCCGAGTATGGCCGCTCCTGGGACGAGTTCAAGGCGGCGGTCAACGCCTACATCGGCGGCACCTATGTCCCGTCCGGTTCCGGTGACACGTCCGGCACAAGCTGGCACCCGGACTACTCGCAGTCCGAGGTTGCCATCACCTACGCAGCGTCCACGGACCCCTCCGGCGGCTGGTGGATGCCGGAGATGGTGGACCACACCGACACGGGCGGCTTCGGCGACACGTTTGCCGGTAACGGCTACGATCCCATTCGCTGGCTGGCGGTGGATATGCCTGGATGGTACCAGGTGTGCACCGAAGCCAACGGCTGGCTTGACCCCGTGTATAGCTACAACAAGGGTGACCTGATGTACGGCTGCGCCGGCGACGGCTCGCCCATCACGGCGGTGCGCTGCTACTACGAGACGGCTAATCCTAACAAGACGGGTTGGCTGGTCGCGGAGTACAACGTCAACGGCCTGCCAAATATGCACGACCTGACCGACACCGGCGGCAGCTGGGACGACTACGCGGGCAACGGCTCGCGCGTCACCACCTTTAGCCTGCAAGCCGCTTAACCTCGCGCCCCCGCTTCGGCGGGGGCTTTTTTACTGTCTTTCGAGCTGGTTTTGTACCGATAAATGTACCGGCAACTGCGACGGATTTCGCAAACGAAGTCATCACCAGGCAAAACAGTTGCGGTAAGGGTAGAATCGTTAGTTGAGTCGTAACTGAGCAGGAACTCGTGAGGCATCGTTGCCCGTGGTTGCGGTTCGTTGCGATTCGTTATAACCCCAGGTGAAACAGATTACCTTAGTGCGCCGATGTGTTTCCTTGCGACACACTGCGTTGCGGCGATTATGTACCGCGATTGTACCGCGCCGAATCGGCCGATGTACCGCTATCGGCCGATTCGATCCTCGAACGCTCGCATGGCCGCGCGGTCGGCCTCGTCGTCGGCGTGCACGTACGTGTCCGCCATGGATATCTTCGACCATCCGGCTATGCGCTTGAGCGCGAAGGCGTCTCCGTCTTTGGCGAGGTAGGTCAGGAACGTGTGCCGAAGCTCATGCAGCGTGCAGTCGACGCCGAACATCGTCGGCCCGAACTTCCGCCACCAGCGATACAGCGTGTCCGCAGCCATCCTCCTGCCCTTGACGTTCGTTATCAACGGGGTCTGCGGGGTCTGCTCGATTCCGCGCGACCTCAGCATGAGCGCCTGCATGGGCTTCCACTCGTCGAGCAGCTTCCGCGTCTCCGCGGTCATGGGGACTATGCGCTTGCCGCTGGGGGATTTGGTCTTCTTCTTCTCGCCGGACATGTCCTCGATGGAATCGAACACCGCAAGGCCGTCTCCAAGGTCGTCATCCCATTCGAGGGCCACCGCCTCGGAGCGGCGCAGGCCGTTCAGCGCAATGAGGAGGATGCCGACGACGTGGGCGTCTCCGCGCATGCTCGTGAGGTCGCCTATGAGCTTCGTGTATCGGTCGAAGGGCAGCGCGTGCTTCTCGCGGGCGTCGGACTTCGGAGGCTTGACGTTGTCGACCGGGCTCTTGGGTATCAGCTCGTCGCGTACCGCCTCGTCCATGATCTGCTTCAGCACGGTGTGGTAGCCTCGCACGGTCGAGTTCATAAGCTCGCCTCCGCCGATGGCGCCTCCTTTTATGCTGAGGAGGGCGTCTATGACGTCGGTTCGCTTCATCTCGCTCAGCTTGAGGTCGCCTATCACGCGGCGCAGGCCGTCGACCTTCGCGGCGTTGGCCCTGATGGTCTGGTTCTCGAAGCTCCCGGAGTCCCTGCGCCTCTGCAGCCACCGCTCGGCGTACTCGGCGAACGTCATGCCCGGGTCGTAGCCGCTCAGCCGCATGGTCTCGGCGTAGGCGGCCTTGAAGTCGTCCCCGGCGGCCTTGGCCTGGCCGTAGGTGCCGTGGAACCGCTTGGACTTGGCGGGCTTGCCGTCGACGAACAGGCGCAGGCGCCACAGGCGGCACTTGGCGTTGCTGGCGCCCTCCATGCGCGACACCGTTAGCGTCAGCTTCGCTCCCATACGACGCCTCCTACTTCTTTATCCAGCGCAGCACATCCCTGAGCCCGAACGTGGTGCGGCGGTACACGTATCCCCTTGCCGCCTTCTTGGGGTGGGCAAGCCCCATTCCCCTCTTGCCGTACAGCGGGTTTAACGAGCGCTTCACGGCGCGTTTTGCGCGGCCCGTGGTACGGGCCTTCACCATGCGCTTGACGCTCGGTTTGCGGAAACCTACCTTCATGCAGCGCCGCCCTCCTCTCCGCCTTCTAGGGCCTTCACGGTCGGGTTGTCCGCAAGCGCCGACAGCTGCTCGCGGGCCATCGCGTTCAGGTACTCGGCGCGCTCCTGCCTGCTGCGACCCTCCTTTATAAGCTGGGCGTTCATGCTTTCAAGGTTCGCCAGCACTATCAGCTGGTGCAGCGTTGCACCGTCTCGAAGGTTGCCGGGCTTGTCGGGGTTCTCGTCGCGCCACTGCTTCGCGGTCCTGCCGAACAGCGCGACGTTGAGGACGTCCGCCTCGGTGGCGTAGACGAACTTACCGCCCTTGCCCTTGATGTTCGGCGCCAGATTCTCCTTCACCGCATCCGTGTGGATGCGGTAGTTTATCTTCGTGAACAGGCGCTTCTCGTTCCATTCGAGCGACAGCCTGCTGTTCTCGTCGGACTTCAGGCGCTGATAGTCCTTGATGATGTACAGCTTGAACTCCGGCGATATCCAGGACGCGAACTCGAAGGCGATGTCAACGTGGGCGTACGTGCCGCCGCCGTGGCCGCGTTTGACCTTGACGCCTTTGGCGTTCGTCGCGGATATCCATTTCGTGGGCGTCATGGTGAACGAGTTCAAGCCCGCTTCTTTTCTAAAGGCATCGAATTCGATGCCTTTGAAATCGGGGTTATGAAGCCCCTCCCAGACGCCTAGGAACTCGATGGTGTTGCGGTTGCGCATCCAGTTCTGGATGACCATCTTCGGCTCTTCGCTCTTGTACCGCGCTATGTCGGTGAGCGATATATAGTCGTCGCGCGTGCCGGTCGAGGACACGCCTATCTGCACGCCCAGGGCGTTGATTTTCTCGTTGGCCTCGTCGCCCATGGGCTACCTCACGTCCTTCTCGGCCTGATACCACACGACCACGCCCTTGAGCATGATGGGGGCATCGTCGGCCCTTACTATGATGTCCTCGAACTCATAGTCGTGCGAATCCGGGGAGAGCATCAGCGCGGACGCGCCGCGCGAATACTTGCGGACTATGCTCTGATAGTCTTGGGTCTCCGCCAGCACGGCGCAGCCGTCGAACGGCTGCATGTGCGGGTCGACGAACAGCACGGAGTCCGAGGGGTAGCGGTTGTTCATGCACTCGCCGTCCGCGCGGACGCAGAACCCGCCGGGGTGGGCCTCGGCGACGCTGGCGGGGACCTCGACCATGCGGTCGCACTCGCCCTCGTCCTCGAACTCTCCCATGTGCGTCGTGCCCAGCAGCGGAACGAGCGCGGAGGAGGGCTTGGCGGCGATGGCGCCGGCCGGGGCGTCGGTAAGGCCGTGCAGCTTGGCGTAGAAACCGTCGGCATAGCCGAACAAGTCTTGCTCAGTAACGGAGAATGCTGAGCAAATCCCATCAACGACAGATTTCTGCCGGGGCTTCTGTACGCGCCCTGCCTCCCATGTATAAACAGCTTGGCGATTAACTCCGATAGCATCGGCGAATTGCTCTTGCGTTAGCTCGGCATTCTCGCGAATCGCCCTTATGTTTCTAGCAAATGGTGACCCTGCCATAGAAAACCTCCTTTGCTACATTAAACAAGACGCCGCTATAAAGTTAAATATATTTTAAACCGTTCTATTTACAAATTGAAATGTACGGTTTAAGATATAGCTACCGCAAGAAGTTAGGCGGCGCACCTTGAGAACCGAAGATAGAGGCACGGGGTAGCGACCCAGCAAATCCTGGGCGTGAGCCGTGCGAGTAACTAAAAACAACGACTAATCGAGACAAAACTGGAGGTGATAGCTTGTGGCGAGCTTGGTTGCGAAGGCGCGCATGACCGCGCTCAAGAGCCAGGAGGACTTCGCTCCGCTGCTTGGCGTGAGCGTCGTCACCCTCTGCAAGTACGAGCAGAACCCCGACAAGTGGATGACGCCTGAGCGGCTTCGAATCTACTATGACAACGTCGGGCAAGACGGCAAGCGGCTGCTCAAGCAGTACGCTGCCTCTTTTTTTGCGGCATAATGTACGGTTGAAACGTGCATCTAAATCATCATAAGGAGGACGAATGGGAAAGGCGTGTTTCCAGCCGACCTACGAGGAGGCGGTGTCCATCGCGGGCCGCCGCATCGCGGAGAGGCGGGAGAGGGACAAGTACGACATCGGCGGCGCCAGCTCGGACAGGCGGGCGTCCGAGGCGATTCAGGACGCGACGCTCATCGCCGAGCTGTTCGGCGTCACGACGTCGCAGGCGCTCGACGACAGCGAGCGCGAAGCGCGAGAGCTTGAAGCGCGAGAGCGCGAGGAGGACTGATGGAGCTGTTCGGGAAAATCGCGGACCTTTGCCAGGCGTTGGTTGTCCTGCTCCTGGTCTTCCAGGTATCCGCGCTGTTCCGCAGCATCGACCGTCTACGAAAAAAGGGCGAGCAGCTGGAAAACCGCGTCGATGACCTCTGGCGCGGCAATCGCAGCCGATAGCGCCGTTTTGACGATTCTGGCGCTGGCCTTCGCGGCGGCGCGCCGCGATTGCGTCATCTGCCGATAGCGCTCCCCGTAGCGCGAGAAGCGGTCGGCGGTGCCGGGCGCGTGTATGTGGGCGGGTTTCGTCATGCCGGGCATGTTAGCCCGCTGGTCACGTTCGAGAGCAAGGAGGGAAGGTTGAGTTCGATTGCGAACTTCTGCGCCGCGTTCTGCGCGGTGGCCTTGGTGGTCACGTACTACCGGGTGATTAAGATCCGCCGCGATGTAGCGGAAATCAAGGAGCTGCTCAGGTCTACAGACCGATGCCGGCGATGAGCGCGGCGAGCAGCAGGTCCCTTGCGACCTCGCAGAAGCCCGCGCGTTTGGCGAACGCCCAGAAGTCGAGCAGCCCGGCCTTGAGGTTGCCGAGCGATGCGGCGGGGCGCGCGCGGTGTTTCGGTTGTTGTCCACGGGAGTTGTTCATGCCGTGCATGCTACCCGGCACGTCACGGAGCCTGATTCGAAAGGAGAAACCATGGGAGTGAACGATTTGCCGCCCATTATGACGACGGCGCAGTACGCGGCGGTCATGGGCATGTCCGAGTGGACGGTGCGCAAGCACTGCCGCCTTGGCATCATCCCGGGAGCGTTCAAGCACCCGGGCGCCAAGGAGTGGCGCATCCGCACGGCCGAGGCGCTGGGGGTGTGCGCGTAGTGGCGGGAAGGGCGTGGACGGTCGCGGAGCGCAAGGTGCTGCGCGAGTTCGCGGACTGCGGCGCGAAGGCCGTCGTCCGCAAGCTGCGCTCGCTTTGCGGGACGAGGCGCACGACGGCGGCCGTGCAGATGCAGGCGAGCCGCATGGGCGTGACGCTGGTCGAGCACTACACGTGCTCGCGGTGCGGCGGGGTGTTCCCCCGGCGCAGCTACAACAAGCAGCGCGGGCTGTGCCTCAAGTGCAGCGCGCTGTCGTACTACCCGCAGCAGCGCACCGGCGCGGAGATACGGGCGGCCATGCCCGACCCGGAGGAGTTCGGCCGGGAGGTCGCGGAGGCCAGGAAGGCCAACGCCGCGAGGCGCCAGAAGGCGCACCGGGACAATGTGAAGGAGTTGTGACGATGTTAAAGACGATGTTAACCGCCAGGTCAGGCGGGGCGTTTTTTTCGAAAAAAAATTGCGCGCCGAGTTTTCGAGGCAGGGCGCGCATGGCTTTGGGCAAAGCCGCGAACAGTTTAGCAGACAACCGCGAGGATATCGCCCTGTTTCTGGGCATGTCCGCGTGGATCACGGTCATGGCCGCGTTCGCGTGCATCGGTTAGGCGCGGCCATGTCTGTTCTTGAAGGTTTCATCGCCAGCGTCTCGGCGCAGGCGGCGACGCTGGTCGTTCTGCTGCTGTTCTGGTCAGCCGTCGACAAGCGCCTTGGCGATATCGAAAAGAAGGTTGACGAGCAGGCCGAGCACAACGGCTTCGCGCCGGCTTCCCCTGGGGAGCGCGCGCATGAGGCCTGCTCTTGCGAGCGACGCCGATAGGCGCGCCGCGCCGAGCGCGAGGCAAAGCCCCTTGCACGGGGCGGAGAAGACGAACAGGCCGCACTCCGAGAGGCCCTCGCGCAGCTTGCGCAGGGAGGCGGAAGGCGTTGCCGGAATGTCTACCAGTTGATTCATCGTCACCGATGGTAAAGGTGGCGTCACACGAGGAGGTTTCAGCATGGAGAAGCTGACGAACGACGAGTATCTGGCGCTGGTGGTGGCGGTCGACAAGACCGTGGCCGCGAAGGCAAAGGAGGCCAAGGGCGCCGCCTGCGCCGCGATGGTCGCGCAGGCCATGGACGGCGAGAGCGACCGCCGGCCCATCCTGGTGGGCGGCGCGAAGGTCGGGGAGGTCGGCGCGAGCTACAGCAAGCCCGGGCCGGTCATCACCGACATGGGCAAGGCCATCGAGGCGCTGAGGGCCAAGGGCCTGACGGTCGAGGTCCCGGCGAAGGGCTGGGAGGAGCACTTCACGGCGGTTGCCGGCCTGGTGGCGGACAAGGACACCGCGGAACTGGTCGAGTGGGCCGAGTGGGACCCGAAGCGCGTCAAGGGCGCGGCGGTCCGCATCCCCGATTCGCAGGCGGTGCTCGACGCGTTCGGCACTCGCATCGCCGACGGCGGCGGCGCGCTGAAGCTGCTGGAAGCAGGGGCATGAGCTCCTGGCGATTGAGCCTGTACGCCGTCGACGAGGACGGCGTGGAGACGCTGGTCCACCGGGGCGAGCGCGGGAGCTTCGCCGAGGCGTGCCGCGAGCAGGTCGAGTTCGTGGGCGACGGCGGGCTCCCCGCCCGCTGGTGGCGCATCGAGGTGACGGAGGAGCGCGAATGGACGTGACGTTCTACGCCCTGGACGCCGAGGGCGAGTGGGAGATAGACCACGAGGCGTACGCCGGGCCGCTCAAGACGGCCCGGGCGATGGTCGAGGAATGGATGCGGGGCCACGAGGCCGACCGCATGTGCAGGATTCAGGAGGCATGAGAGATGGCCAAGGAGCTGGCTAAGTACAAGGACGCGTCGGGGCAGGAGATAACGATCACCGACGTGGACGTGGTGAGGGTGTTCTGCGACAACCCGGCGGTAACGCAACGCGAGGTGAAGCTGTTCGTGGAGCTGTGCAAGGCGCAGCGCCTCAACCCCTTCATCCGCGAGGCGTATCTGGTGAAGTACGGGGACAAGCCCGCGTCGCTGGTCGTGGGCAAGGACGTGTACACGAAGCGCGCGCAGGCGAACCCGCGCTTCAAGGGCATGCAGGCGGGCATCTTCGTCACCCGCGACGGCAAGGGCAAGGAGCGCGAAGGCTCCATGGTCCTGCCCGGGGAGACTGTCATCGGCGGCTGGTGCAAGGTGTTCGTGGAGGGCTACGACGTGCCCATCTACGACAGCGTGGCCTTCGAGGAGTACGCCAACCGCCGCAAGGACGGCAAGCTGGGCGGCAGCTGGGCGAAGATGCCCGGCACGATGATTCGCAAGGTGGCCATGGTCCACGCGCTGCGCGAGGCGTTCCCGGACGAGTTCCAGGGCCTCTACGACGCGGCGGAGATGGGCGTCGACGGGCAGGAGGAGCGGCCCGAGCGGCCCGAGCAGCCAGAGCAGGCCGAGCAGCCCATCGAGGTCGAGGCCGAGGTCATCGAGCCTCCGAGCCTGATGGAGGCGCGCAACGACCTGTGGAAGGCGATGCGCGCATGGTGCGCCGCCACGACCGGCCTGGAAGGCGAGGAGCTGGACGCCCGCGCGCAGGCCGAGTGGCAGGCCCAGCAGATACCGATGGACCGCGACGAGGCGCGCCTGACGGAGCTGGGCTACACGGCGCAGTGGTTCGAGGAGCTGGCTCGAAGCTACGGCGAGCACGCCGCAGAGGCGGCCTAGCATGGCCGAGCTGGCGCGCGGGGACAAGGCCCGGTGCATAGCGGCGCTGATGCGGGCCGACGGCTCGCGGGAGTACGTCGTCAGCGACGTGCGCAGGCGCCGCACGCTGACCCAGAACGCCTACTACTGGGCCATGCTCAACCGCCTGGCGGCGAAGCTGGGCATGGCCGATTCCGAGGTGCATCTGGGGATGCTGCGCGACTACGGCTCGTGCGAGGCGTTCGAGGTGGACGCCCGCGTGCCGCTCGGCGATTACTTCGAATACTACGACGCGGGGCCTGCGCGCCAGGTGGGCGGCAGGCCCATGCGGATGGTCAAGGTCTACAAGGGGTCGTCGAAGATGGATTCCGCGGAGTTCTCGCGGCTCGTCAACGGCATGAGGGACGAGTGCGAAGCCCAGGGCATCGACGTCATGACCCCGTCCGAGATAGCGGCCCTTCAATGGGCGGAAGGATGATACATGAGCATCAACAGGGTGATGATTAGCGGCAACCTGACGCGCGACGCCGAGCTGCGCAGCACGCAGAGCGGAACGTCCATGCTTGGCATGGGCATCGCGGTCAACGACCGCCGCAAGAACCAGAAGACCGGCGAATGGGAGGACTACCCGAACTTCGTCGACTGCACCATGTTCGGCACCCGCGCCGAGAAGCTGCAGCCCTACCTCGCGAAGGGCACGAAGGTGGCCATCGAGGGCAAGCTGCGCTACAGCTCCTGGGAGAGGGACGGCCAGCGCCGCAGCAAGCTGGAGGTCGTCGTCGATGAGCTGGAGTTCATGTCCTCCAGGCAGGCCGGAGCTGTGCAGGACCTGCACACCGGGCCGGCGCTCGATGCGGCAGAGCAGGTCTACGACGAGGATATCCCGTTCTAAAGGAGGTGCGGAATGGCGAGGTCGTTCACGTGGTTCGAGAAGTTCGGCGAGGTCTTGGAGGCCTTGCCGGACGAGAACCAGGCCGAGTTCGCGCTGGCGATCGTCCGCTACGGCTCGCTCGGCGAGGAGCCGGAGTTCGATTCGCCGCTCATGGCCGCGCTGTTCACGGCAATCCGCGAGGACGTGGACAACTCGCTGACCAAGAGGGCGAGCGCGTCGAAGGGCGGCAGGCCGGCGAAACAGCAGGTCAAAACCAGCAAAGCCGAAACAGCCGAAACTGGTTTCGCGAAACCGGAAACCAAGGCTAAACCGAAAACGGAAACTGGTTTCGAGGTTTCGGAAACCAACGCGAAACCAGTTTCGCAAGGTGGTTTCGAGCAACCGGAAACCAGTGCTTATATAAACCAATCCAATACAGTACAAGCCAATACAAGCCAAACCAGAGAAAGCCAAGCCAAGCCAAGCGGCGATGCGCTCTTTCCGGAGGACGACCCGGAGGCCAACGCCTTCGCGGAGTTCGCCGCCGGATGCATCGACGCGTTCAACGCCGAGACGGGCAGCGACTACCGCTGGGGCGGCGGCGGGAGGCTGGCGCTCGACCTCCGGCGCATGTTCGACGCGGGCCGCACCGTGGACGACGCGAGGGCCGTCGTGCGCCGAAAGCGCGACGAGTGGCGCGGCTCGAAGCGCATGGCGCAGCACATCCGGCCGGAGACGCTGTTCGGCGAGAAGTTCGAGAGCTACCTGAACGAGAAGGGGGCCGACCATGCAGACGCTGGCGTCTATGCTTCCGCGTTTTGAGCTTCCCTCGGCCGAGGTGAGGGCCAAGGCCGACGCGAAGGCCCGAGAGATCGAGGCCGCCGAGCGGCGCTACGCCGCCGAGCGGCGAATCCGGCAGGCGGGAATCCCGGCCCGGTACCGGGAGGCGCGCATCGCCGACGCCTGCGAGCCGGTGCGCCGCTGGGCCGCCGACGTGGCCGCAGGCTCTACCGACAGCCTGATGCTCAAGGGGCCGAACGGCACCGGCAAGACCACCCAGGCGTGCGCCGCGCTCATGGCGCTGGCAGGCTCCATGCGCGGCGAGTTCGCAACGATGACGGGCATCCTGGCCGAGGTCAAGGCCACGTACTCCGGGCCGGGCAGCGAGCGGCAGGCCGTGGCGCGGTGGCGCAACGTTCCGCTGCTCGTGGTCGACGACCTGGGCAAGGAGAACGTCACGCCGTTCGCGCTGGCCATGATGTACGCCGTCATCGACGGCCGCTACCAGGCGATGCGCCCGACGGTCTACACGACCAACGACGACTCCGCCAGCCTGTTCGCCAAGCTCTCGGCGGGCGGGGACGAGGCCACGGCCAAGTCCATCGTCAGCCGCCTGGCGGACGCCCGGCAGGTGCGCATCGGCGGCGCGGACAGGAGGCTGGCGCGATGACGGCGGACGATTTGCGCTACGCGGCCTGGAAGGCCGACGCCTGGGTGGTGCACATGCCGCCGAAGCTGGCCGACAGCGAGGCGGGCATCCACGGCCGCTACGTGTCCGTGGAGCTGCCTCCCGTCCAGGGAGGGGCGAGGCCGTGAACCGCTACCAGGAGGCCATGATGGCCCTGCCGAGCATCGAGTCCGCCGTCTGCCCGTTCTGCGGCCGCCCGGCGTCGAACCGGCACCACATCGTGCCGAGGAGCCAGGGCGGCAAGGACGGTCCGACCGTGACGGTGTGCGGCTTCGGCAACGCGGCCGGGTGCCACGGGCTGCTGCACTCCCACGTCCTGCACCTGCGGCCAGACGGCCGGGGATGGTGGGAGTGGCTGCGCACCGACGCGCCGTGCAAGCACGAGGCGGCGCTGGCGCTGCCGGGCTGGGAGCCGGTGGTGTGGCCATGAGGCCGGAGCTTCCCGGCCAGCTCGGGCTGTTCGCCGACCCCGAGCCGGGATGCTGCCCGCACGAGACGGGCCGCTACGGCACCAAGACCGAGTGCGGATGGGCCGGCAGGCCCGTATGGACGAACTGCCGCGAGGTCGGGCACTGCGTGTTCGGCGGCGGCGTGGATATCTCGATAGACGAGGAGGACGACGAATGACGCACCACAGCAGCCTGCGCTACGGCGGGGGCAGGGCGTTCTGCGACAACGGCAGCTGCGCGAAATCCGGCCCCGTGCGCGTCAGGTACTTCGACCCTGCCACGGGGGAGCCGCTGGCCGAGAGGCCGAAGGGCCGGCGCGGGAAGCGCCGCGACAAGCCGCTCTCGTTCGAGCCGGGCAGCGTGCCTCCGTGCGCCGTGGCGGTGACCGTGGACGGCACGGCCTACGAATCGATAGCCGAGGCGGCGAGGCGCGAGCGCGTCAGCCCGCACACGCTCAGGATGGCCCGGAAGATGGGCTGGACGCGCATCGGCAAGCGCTGCGTGAGCTTCGGATAGCGCTCAGACGCTACGAGATGCCCCTGCAAGGCCCGAACCAGAGCAGGGCGGGAAACCATGGGGGCGAAGCACGACGCGGCCTTAGACGGCGCGAGAGGGATTCAACGGCGCCGCACGCGGACTCCAAGGAGGCGTGCGCCGGGAGCCCGGACGCGGGCATGCAGGATGGCGGAGGGGCCGGGCCTGCGACCAGGGCAGCGGGCGGTGACGGCAAGCGAGCCGCCCGCGTAAGACCCAAGCAACATCGGGGGCGCGAAGGTTATCGAGACCGTGAATCAAGCGTTAGCGCCCCCGGCCAACCAGAGATTCAACAAACGGAGGTTTTAGCCATGAGGATGTATAGGTGCGACAGATGCGGCGAGCTGGTGACGTCCAGCTGCAGGAGCTTCATCCGCAAGCCATCGCGCGGCGTGTACCGCTTCGGAAAGAAGCAGCATCTTTGCCCCGACTGCGCCGATGATTTGCGCAGGTGGCTCAAGATGCTCAAGTTCGCCGACACGGGGGCGCTTCGCGAGGTCGTCGCCGAGATCGAGGAAGCGGACGTTGACGGCACGGGCGATTGGGCCGAGCGAATCCGTAAGGCGGTGGGGCTGTGAGCTGTAGATACTGCGAGGTCAACCGCGACATGAGGGGAGCGGCTTGTGGCGCGGGATGCGAGGTCGAGGAAATCAGCATTGAGAACCTTGCCAGCTTTAGCGGGGGCAGGCTGGTCGGCACCGAGTTTCGCATCAACGTGGAGCTGCCGGAAGGCTATGCGATGACGTTGCCGATTAACTATTGCCCCATGTGCGGGAGCCTGTTGGCGGAAAGGATCAACTGTGAGCGATAGCTTCGAGAAGATTATCGAGGACGCATGGCTTGGCCCGTGCGGTTACGCGCGCACTTGCGGGTCAGGACCTGACGATAGTATCAGGTGCCTCGGTTGCATGTTCGCAGGCCCCGGGTCGTGTGACGAGAAGATGCGCAGCGACCTCGTGCGCAGATGCGTATGCGTTGCAGCCGATACCGGCAGCGAGCACGGAGACGGCGCAGGCGGCTCGGTCAACATCGGCGAGGTCGCGACCTTCCCAGGCGTGAAGGCCGACAAGGCCCAGGCGCTGAAGGTCCTAGAGGAAGCCGCCGAGGTGTTCGGCGCGTGGCAGCAGTTCGACGACGGCGAGAGCCCCGCCCTTTCGAGGTGGCTGGTTCTGGCCGAATGCGCCGACGTAATCCAGGCCACGTGCAACCTTATCGCGGGGATGGGCGTTGCCGATTTCATTCCGTACGTAGCCATGTGCCGGACGCGCAACGAGGAGAGGGGGCGTTTCGATGGCTAGCAACGAAGAAAAGCGTGATATCGCCGACGAGCTGCGCCGCTATGCCGCGTATCATTCCGGCGCCTACCTCTCCGAGTGGTGGTGCCGGTTGCATGAGCTGGTGACCGGCGAGGTCGATTTTCCCAATCCGCAGGATACGTTCAACGCGCTGGCGGACTTGATCGAGCCGGGAGTTGATGACGATGACGATTAAAGCCTGGAAGCACCCCATCAAGTATCTGCGGCTGGTTACCACGCCGACGTGCGACAAATGCAAACATTTCGTGTGCGGAATCGCGCTCTCGAAAGACAGGTGCACGTGCGAGAAATACCTTGAGCACGCCAACAGGCTAGAGGGTGGAAGGTACAGGTGGTCGGAAATCGGCCTCGTGCGCGGCACGCGCTGGTGCGACTTCGAGCCGATTGAGGAGGACGCAGATGATTAGCGACGAGGAGCGCCGAGAGGTTGCCGCGAAGCTGCGCGAGCGCACCAAGCGCAAGCTCGGCAAGAGCATGCAGCTGATGTTCAGCGAGACGCTGGGTCTGTACCGGACGAACATCTGCTGGTCTCGAAAAGATAAAGCGACCGAGACGTGGGATGCGATTGTGAACTATCTCGCCGACCTCATCGATAGGCCGATGGCGAAGCGCGAGGATGCCGGAGATTACTGGCGATGCACGCATTGCGGTGCCTTTACGCGCAAGGATGCGCTCGCTGACCGTATCGGCTTTATGCCTGCACACCGCTGCGGGAATTGCGGAAGGGAGTGGGAACTGTGATCAGCGACGATGAGCGCCGTAAAGTCGCGACAAAGCTGCGCGGCATCGAATCATGCGAGATGGACGGCGAGGAGCTGTGCGACTGCGCGGAGGTAGAGGGTGTGCTTGGCCTGGTTAGCGATGACGGCGCATGGTATCAGGCGGATGGCGTGCGCAAGCTGGCGGAGTTTATCGACGTGCCGACCTCCGAAGGCGTTGTCGAGAACGACGGCACCAGCGTGTGCGGCCATTGCGGCTTTAGGTTCGATGTGTCCGTGGAGGTTTCCGGATGCTTCTCCGAGGTTGTGCTTGCTAATCATTGCCCGAAATGCGGGCGATTGCTTGTGTGGCGCGAGGAGGTGGACGAATGAGGTTCAAAATCACCGAGGTCCACGAGGTCGATATCCCGGACGATGAGTATTACGCGATGGAGGACCCGTTCGAAGAAATCAGCGACAACGCGCCTTGGTATATCAAAGTGTACGGACGCAAAGGATGGTGCGAGGAGGTGGAGCAGCTTGACAGGCCATGGTAAGCCGAACTACTCATGGGACTGGGTCAACGGCATGCACATCGGCTACACGCCGGAGCGTATCAGGGTCGAGGGACGCGGCGGCGCGGTCGAGTACGTGCCTGATGCGGGGACGTGCCGAAACCTCGCGACGAAGCCGGTCGACGAGCTGCTATGCAGCAGATGCGGCGAGCACGTCGATATCGCGTACATGGAGAGCGCGGACGATTATCACGCGAGATATTGCCCGAACTGTGGAGCGGAGGTGGTGGACAAATGACGATTGAAGAGTTGTTCGTCAACGAATACGAGAAGTTGAAAAACGATAACGCGTTGCTGCGCGCCAAGCTCGACTCCGTGCAGGAAGCCGTCGTATCTGATAGCGCTTCCGTGCGTATCGTGCGAGAAGACTTCGAGCTAATCAATGTTCCGGCTGTGAGCCAATACGATATCGTGCACAGACTCTTCAAGGGCTCGTCATCGGACGATCTTACTGTTTTGAAATCCGAAATCGAGGATACCGAAATTGCCGCAATCAGGGCCCGAGGGCTGATATCGGTTATGCGCAAGACGTTTCCGCTCGAAATCGCGGTTGAGTTCAAAACGAATGAAAAGCGCTTCATTCTTGATGATGAGCTGAATTTGCTGCGCCTCTTCGGGTCTTGTCGCACTGACGCCTGGCGACCGCCTAGCGAGGAGTCAGTGCTGCTGGAAAAGGGGAAGAACTCCCTGCTCAATGCAATAAATTGTGCAATCAATTACGTGAAAAGGAAGGAGGGAGAAAGCGAATGAGCAGCGAACAGGGTCTGCGGTGCGAGGAGTGCGCGCACTACCGCACGGTGAGCCGCGATGGCGAAGGCGAGTGCGTGCTGAGGCACCGGCCGGCCGGAGGAGGCGACGCGGCGTGCGTGGCGGCCAGGCTGAGGGACAAGGCCATGAGGGGCCTGGGGTATGCGTGCGGCGTCATGGTCGTGCTGTTCCCGGTGCTGCTGATGGCGGCCGCCTGCGCGTGGGCGGCGCGGCTCGCGCTGGGGGCGTTCGGCGCCCTGTGACGCGTGCGAGATGATTATAGGGCGCTTCCCCATGGCGCACCTCCTTCTGAGCGGTCTCGGGCCTCGGCCCGGGGCCGCTTGGCGTTTATGGGGCCGTGACGGACCTGGGATGATGGAGACACAACGAAAGGAGGCACCATGGGCAAGGGCATGACCGTGGCCGAGATTCAGGAGCTCGTGCCGACGCTGGCGGTGACGGTGGAGCCGGTCGGCCGCCTGCAGGAGTACGCGGGCAACGCAAAGGAACACACCGCCGAGCAGGTGGAGCAGATAAAGGCCAGCATGCGGCAGGTGGGCTTCTGCGACCCCATCGGGGTGTGGACCAACGCCGAAGGCAAGAGCGAGGTCGTGGAGGGCCACGGGCGGCTCATGGCGGCGCTGGAGCTTGGGTTGCAGAGCGTGCCGGTGATACACCTGGACGGGCTGAGCGACGAGCAGCGCCGCTTCTACGCGCTGGTGCACAACAAGCTCACGATGAACACGGGCTGGGACTTCGACAAGCTCAACTCCGAGATAGACTCCCTGGCCGATATCGACATGTGCGAGTTCGGCTTCGAGGACGGCTTCGACGCCATCCAAGACCTGCTCGAAGACGATTTCGTCTCCCTCAAGGAGGAGGCGGACGCCGAGTTCTACAACATCACGTTCACCTTCCCCGCCGAGACCAAGAGGGCCGTCAAGGCCTGGCTCGACGACGTCGGCAAGGAGCAGGCCGTAGCCATGATCGTGAAGGCGGCCCAGGCATGGGGATAGACTGCGGGAGCCAGGTGGTGCTCTGCGAGTACCCCATCAGGCTCGACACCTACGAAGGCTGCTCGCACGACTGCCGCTACTGCTTCGCCCGGATGAAGCGCGACATCTCCAACGTCAAGCCGCTGCACTGCGCCGAGCAGGTCAGGCGCTTCGCCGCGGGGAACAGGACCTCCACCACCAGCTGGTGCGACTGGCGCATCCCGCTGCACTGGGGAGGGCTTTCCGACCCGTTCCAGCCGGCGGAGCTCGAGCACCGCTGCACGCTTGAGGTCCTCCATGTCCTCAAGGAGACGCAGCACCCCTTCATCGTCAGCACCAAGGGCCGCCTCGTCGCGGAGGAGCCGTACCTGACGCTGCTCTCCGAGTGCGACGCCGTGGTGCAGATAAGCATGACCAGCCCGCTGCTCGACAAGCTGGAGGTCGGCGCGCCGACGTTCGCCGAGCGCATCGAGATGGCCGCCAGGCTCGCCCCGCGCGTCAAGCGCGTGATAGCCCGCGCGCAGCCGTACCTGCCGCAGTGCAAGGCCTCGCTGATGGAGGCGCTGCCCGAGATGAAGCGCGCCGGCATCCACGGCATCACCCTCGAAGGCATGAAGTTCAAGCGCCGCAAGCCGGGCCTGGTGAAGGTCGGCGGCGACTGGGCCTACCCCGAGGAGGAGCTTGAGCGCGACTACCTGGCCATACGCTCGCGCTGCCGCGAGCTGGGCCTGGCGTTCTGGTGCGCGGAGAACCGCCTGCGCAGCCTGGGCGATTCGACGGCGTGCTGCGGGTGCGGCGACCTGCCCGGCTTCGAGGGCAACCGCTTCAACTGCGTGAGCATCGCCAATGGCTCGGGGGGGTCCGTCCGAGCTGATGCGGCGGCCGGGGACGGCGGGCTGCTTCAAGTCGCTCCACCAGGAGGCCGGGATAGCCGATGTTATAGCGCGGAGGAGCTTTGCCGAGCTTATGACGGACGCGGCGGGTGCCTTCTGATGCCGCGCGAGGCGATGCGGCGAAAGGGCACCGGGGCGGTGCTCGCCGGGGTCCCACAGTGCGCAGGGCGGTACGGCGCGCTGCTGCGGGAGTCCCCGTTCTGCCGCGCGATGATGGACTTCATGAGGTGATGCGCGAGCTGCTCGCCCGCAGGCGCCCGCCGGAAGGCTCGGTCGTGCGGGTTGTGGGCGCGGAGCCGTCGAGGTGCTTCCGCTAGCGAAACCCAGGCCCCGCTTCGGCGGGGCCTTTCCTTTGCCCGTGACCGGTAGGGCATCATCAGTGTCATGACGACTGACGGAAAACATAGGGGCCAGCCGACCCGTTACAACGCCGAGGTGCACGTGCCCTGGGCCGTCTCGCTTGCGCGGAGGGGCTGCTCATCTGCGGAGATAGCGGAGGCGTTCGGAATCTCGGAGCGGACCATCTACCGGTGGCAGAAGGCGCACCCGGAATTCTGTCACGCCCTCAAGGAATCCAAGAGCCAGGCGGACGAGGCCGTGGTGACGAGCCTCTACGCGAAGGCGTGCGGCAAGGCCAAGCGCACCACGGTCCGCAAGCGCGAGGTGCTGGACCCGAACAAGGGCAAGGTCACGCTCGTCGAGAAGGTGGAGGAGACCCTGGCGCCGGACACCACGGCCATGATCTACTGGCTCAAGAACCGCCAGCCCGAGCTGTGGCGCGACCGCCCGAGGCACGACGACGCCGACACGACCGTCCTGGCCGCCGCCAAGGAGCTGGTCTCCGGCGTGCAGAGCGCGATCGAGTAGCCCATGCTGACCAGGATGCAGCAGGAGTACCTGCAGAATTGCACGCACCGCTGGAACGTCAAGTGCGGCGCGACGGGCAGCGGCAAATCGTACGTGGACATAGCGGTGACCATCCCGCAGCGCATCATGGCGGCCAAAGGCGAGGGCCTGCTGGTCATGATCGGCAACACGCGCTCGACCCTGGAGCGCAACATCCTGGAGCCGATGCGCGCGCTCTACTCGGAGGAGGTCGTCGGCAGCATCCGCATGGACAACACCGCGAACATCTTCGGCAGGAAGGTCTACTGCCTGGGCGCGGACAAGTCCAACAGCGTCTCGAAGATTCAGGGCGCGACGTTCGAGTGGGTGTACGGCGACGAGGTGACCACGTGGGCCGAGCCGGTCTTCCAGATGCTCAAATCGCGCCTGCGCTGCCCCCACAGCCACTTCGACGGCACGTGCAACCCCGACAGCCCGAACCACTGGTTCAAGGCCTTCCTCGATTCCGAGGGGACCGACATATACCGACAGGACTACACCATCTGGGACGGCGCTCTGCTGCCCGAGGTGGTGGCGCAGCTTGAGGCCGACTACGCCGGCAGCGTGTACTACGACCGCTACATCAAGGGCCTGTGGACGCAGGCGGAGGGCCTGGTCTATCCCTGCTACGCCGATGCGTTCGAGCCGATGTGGGACGGCGCCGCGACGCGCTACGCGGTCTCTTGCGACTACGGCACGCAGAACGCCTTCGCGGCGCTGCTGTGGGCGTGCGACGGCCGCTCGTGGCACGTTGTCAAGGAGTACCGCTACTCGGGCCGAGACACCGGCCACCAGAAGACCGACGCCGACTACGTGGCGGACATGGTGGCGTTCCTCGGCGATTTGCCGCGTGACACCCCTTTCATAATCGACCCCAGCGCGACGAGCTTCCACGCGGCCATGCGCCGCGCCGGGCTGACGGTGCGCAAGGCGCGCAACGCCGTCGAGGACGGCATCCGCGAGACCGCCGCGTGCATGCAGGCCGGGACGGTCGAGATCGCGGACTGCCTGCCGGAGCTTGCGAAGGAGTTCGCGGGCTACGTGTGGGACGCTCGCAAGGGCGGCGACGCCCCGGTCAAGGAGGACGACCACCTCATGGACGCGCTGCGCTACGGCGTGGCCACGCTGAGGATGTGGAGGGGCCGCGAGGAGTACGTAAGCCCGTTCGAGAAGAGGAGACGATAGGTTGACAGCCAGCACGATAATCACCTACGCCGAGCTGCTGGCCGACGGCGGCACGCCCGGCTGGGTCGACGAGGCCGTGGAGCGGCACCGGCGCAGCGAGATGTACCGCAACGCGGTCAGCGCCGACAACTACTTCCGCCAGCGCAACGAGACCATCGCGGCGTTCACGAAGATGCTGTTCACGGCGCAGGGCGTCGAGGTGCGCGACTTCACGGCGAGCAGCCTGCGCATGGCGAGCAACTTCTTCCGCCGCCTGAACGTCCAGCGGTGCATGTACAGCCTGGGCAAGGGCGTGTCGTTCGTCGACGTCGGCGAGGGCGGCGAGGACGTGACCAAGGCCAAGCTGGGGCCGCGATTCGACGACGACGTGAAGCAGATAGGCATCAACGCCCTCATCCACGGCGTGAGCTTCCCGTTCTGGAACCTTGACCACATCGACGTGTTCACGGCGGCCGAGTTCGCCCCCATCTGGGACGAGCAGACCGGCGCGCTGATGGCGGGCATCCGGTTCTGGCGCCTGGACCAGTACCATCCGCTCAACGCCGTGCTGTACGAGCAGGACGGCTACACGGTGTACAAGGCGGGCGACGCGGACGGCTCGGACATGGCGCTGGTCGAGCCGAAGCGCGCCTACAAGGTGACCTACTCCGAGGTGCCGGCGGACGGCCTGAAGCTGGCCGTGGACGCCGAGAACTACAGCCGCCTGCCCATCGTGCCCATCTGGGGCAGCGACGCGCACCAGAGCACGCTCGTGGGGCTGCGCGAGTGCATCGACGCGTACGACCTCATCAAGAGCGGCCTGGCGAACGACGTGCAGGACTGCGCCGAGATCTACTGGATTGTCGAGAACGCGGGCGGCATGACCGACGCCGACCTGCAACGCTACATCGACCGCCTGAAGCTGACGCACGTGGCCTCCGCCAACACCGAGGACGGCGGCGACATAAAGCCGTACGTGCAGGAGGTGCCGTACGCGGCGCGCAAGGAGGTCCTGGCCACCATCAAGGCCGACATGTACGAGGACTTCGGCGCGCTGGACGTGCACACCGTCGCCTCAGGGGCCACGAACGACCACATAGACGCGGCCTACCAGCCGATGGACGAGGAGGCCGACGAGTTCGAGCGCCACATCCGCGAGGGCATCATGGACCTGCTGGCTCTGCAGGGCATCGTCGACACGCCGGTGTTCACGCGCAACCGCGTGAGCAACCTCAAGGAACAGGTCGAGGTCGTCATGGCCGAGGCCGCGTACCTGGACGACGAGACCGTTCTGCGCAAGCTGCCGAACGTCACCCCCGACGAGGTGGCCGAGATTCTGCGCCGGAAGGACGCCGAGGCCGCCGAGAGGATGGCCGCGCTGCCCCCGGCGCTGCGGCAGAACGCCGTCGGCGAGGAGGACGGCGAAGAAGCCGGGGAAGAGTAGCGCATGAGCGACCACGGGCACGACTACGCCGACGGCCAGCTCGCGGCCTTCGAGGCCGAGGTCGCGGACGTCTACGGGCAGGCCGAGCAGCAGGCGCGCAAGGACCTGGACGCGTTCCTGGAGGAGTTCCGGGAGCGCGACGACGAGAAGCGCGCGGAGCTTGAGGCCGGGAAGATAAGCGAACGCGCGTACGCCGACTGGCGCAGGTCGCAGATGATGACGGGCATGCGCTACCAGCAGGTGCTCGACCAGGTTGCCGAGGCGTATTCCAACGCCAACGAGGTGGCCGTGGCGGCGCTGAACGGCAGGCTGCCCGACGTGTACGCCGAGAACGCCAACTACGGCGGCTGGCAGGTGTGCGAGGCGTCGGGGCTGGACGTTTCGTTCTCGCTCATGGACGCCTCCACCGCCCAGCACATGCTGACGGCGGGCGAGGCGCTGATAGCGCCCCCGGCGCTGAACGTCGCCAAGGACCTGGCATGGAACCGCAAGCTGCTGGCCTCGCAGCTGACGCAGGGCGTCCTGCTGGGCGAGTCCATCCCCAAGCTTGCGAAGCGCGTGCAGCGCGTCACCGGGAGCAACTATGCGGCGGCGGTGCGCACGGCTCGCACGGCGGTCACCGGAGCGGAGAACGCGGGCCGCGTGCACAGCTACGGCATGGCCCGAGCCATGGGCATCAAGATGCAGAAGGAGTGGCAGGCCACGCTCGACGGGCGCACGCGCCACACGCACCGCAAGCTTGACAAGGCCAAGGCGCCCGACCCCGGGACGTTCGAGAACGGCTGCCGCTTCCCCGGCGACCCGCAGGGGCCGTACTCGGAGATATGCAACTGCCGGTGCACGCTGGTCGCGGCCATCGACGGCATAGACCAGGACGACGCCGAGCGGTGGAGCAGGCTCCCGCCGGGCATGACCTACGAGCAGTGGAAGGCCGGTAAGCCGGTTTACCGGCATGACAGCAGCGGGCGCATGATGGGCGAGTTCATGCAGCAGCCTAGCGTGCAAAAGAACCTTGAAAAGCGCGGCATGACCGAGGCGCAGGGCCGCAAGGCGCTTTCTGAGCATCTGAAGGCAAGCGGAACCAGCGGCCACGCGTTCAGAACGATGCAGAAGTCCGAGCAGCAGCAAGCGTGGCGAGCTGCTTTGGTCAGCAAGCACGCCGAGGAAAGGATGGCCGAGCGCGGACTTACGCGCTACGAGGTCGATGACGCGATAGCGAACCCGCTGCACGCGTTCGAGCCTACGATCGATTTGCAGGGGCGGCGTGCCCAGAAGCTCGTAGGCGCATCGGCCACCGTTGTCGTCAACCCCGATACCGGGGTTATAATAACGATGTACAAGACCGGCAGGCGCGAAAGGAGGAAGTATGGCTTGGACGAATAGGAACGGTGAAACCGTTTTTCTGACGAAGCGGCAAGAGGAGCTGCTTTCATGCTTTGGGCTTCCTTGCGATTTTGAGCGCCTGACCGATGAGCAATATTTCGAAATAGACGACAGGATGTCGCAGGAAATGCAGCTCAAGGGGCTGTCGGATGACGGCCTGAACGATTACGGAAGGCTCTGCGAGAGCGTGATACTTGCCCTTCCGGAGTAAAAGCATGGCCCTGCTTTGGCGGGGCTTTTTCATGCCCTGAAACCGACGCGTGACGCATAGCCCATCATTGCAGCCATGAAGGAAATCATCTGCTGCATATCGTGCTCCATGGCG
>ENA-OWZI01000182-OWZI01000182.1-human-gut-metagenome-genome-assembly--contig:-NODE-182-length-21503-cov-7.46_pt1 | contig 21503 bp, 18 predicted proteins | sample MGYA00249763_ERZ652112 | MGnify/ENA primary metagenome ERZ652112 (study PRJEB26925, sample SAMN05827175) | human gut metagenome | biome: ENVO:2100002; feature: ENVO:00000062; material: ENVO:00002003...
GACGGTGTTCATCAGCGGCATCATGAACGCCATGACGCGGTTGGTGAACAGCTGCGTGTCGGTGAGGTCCTTGTTGGCCTTGGTGAACTTGGCCTCCTGGTAGTCCTCGGCGTTGTAGGCGCGCACGACGCGCAGGCCGGTGAGGTTTTCGCGGGCCACGAGGTTGATGTTGTCGGTGAGCTTCTGCATGGCCTTGAACTTGGGCATGACCATGGCCATCATGATGACGACGGCGACGAGCAGGATGACGACGGCGATGCCGGTGGCGAGAGTCCATTCGAAACCTTCGCCGGCGATCTTGCATATGGCCCATACGGCCATGATCGGCGACTTGACGATGAGCTGCAGGCCGATGGTGATGAACATCTGGATCTGCGTGATGTCGTTGGTGGAGCGGGTGATGAGGCTCGCGGTGGAGAATTTGCTCATTTCGGCGGGGCCATAGGATTCGACCTTGCGGAATTCGAGCGAGCGCAGGCGCTGGGTGAATGACGAGCCGACGCGTGCGGAGATGTAGCCGGTGACGATGGCACAGGCGACGGAGCCGAGGGAGATGAGCAGCATCTTGCCGCCGGCGATCCAGATGTCGCTCATCGCGCTGCCCGGCGTCTCGACGAGCGTGGTGATGTCTGACATGTAATCGGGCAGTTTGAGGTCGAAGAAGACCTGCCCGACGATGGTCACCAGGGCGATGAGCATCTGACCGATCTCCGCTTTGGAGAGGTATTTCAGGATGCGAAGCATTGGCTTTCCCCTTGTGTTTTGTTGGTGATTGGTTACGTTATTTGCCGCGGCATCGATATCCGATGCCCGAATTAGTTTCTGTTGTTAGATTACTTACAGTGTAAGATATTACGCATTATTCTGTGTATTCGCTGTGAATGGCGCGCTTTGCGCTGGCTGCGCACGAGAGACACGGCACGCACGCCGTCCCCCACGTCATCCGCAGCCGGCGGAAGAAGCTACTCCTCGCCGGCCTTCGCGCGCTCGGTCCGCATATGATCGGCGACACGCCTGTCACGCTCGGCGAACGCGGCCCGCACCTCATCGGGGGTCGGGCGCGGAGCGCCGGGATGGCAGATGGCCATGTATGTCGAGAACTCCGACAGCAGATCAACGAACTCGCGCGTGCGCCGCTCCCCCATCTGCGAGAAGATCCAACAGATTGCCGAACGCATCTCCTCCAAGTCGCACTTGGACCGCTCTCGCCCAGCATCCGTAAGGTTCACGCGGATGATGCGGCGGTCGTCCGGGTCGATGTCTCGGGTGATCAACCCTTTTTTCTCCAGAGCGGCAAGCACTGTGGAGATGCGGCCGGAGCTGGCCTTCAGCGAACTGGCGAGCTGCGACGGCGTCATGGTGCCGCGCAGTGCGAGCTCGTGCAGAATGAATGGCTCGCCATGCGCACCGCGCGCGAACTCCTTCTGCATCTTGGAACGGTTGCCCCACACGCTGGCGTACAGTTCGCTGAGCGCCTCCCGCTCAAAACCCATTTCGCACCGCCTTCCGATTCGACCATTGCCGCACTACCGCGCTCCGCGGAGTACCGCCAATACATTCCAGCGGCATATACATCGTGCAAACATCTGTAATATTATCTCACACCGTAAACAATTTACAGTATGTGATTATATGTCCGCGCTTTACTCCCCCGCTACTAAACTTGATCTGTACGCATCTTTTCCGTACAACAATTCTATGGCGACACTAACGAAGCAAACGGTATCGAAACAGAAAACGTCCCGGCTTGACATTCGACTGACGGATGCGCAACGGCAGCTCATCGAGCGTGCCGCCGAGCTGACCGGCAGCACGCTCACGCAATGGACCGCTCGCCATCTCCTGGAATCAGCCCGTAAGGATATAGAAGAAGCAACCGTCCTGCATCTGGAATCACAGGCATTCGAAGATTTCATACAGGCATTGGATCAGCCGGTTCCACCAGCAGCCGAAAAAAAACTCATGGAAAGGGATCCGCAGTGGGCATGATCCATCATTTCCAACGTCCGCGCAAGCTCGGCCCGGAAGAGAGAATGGGGAAGTTCTCTTGTGGAGTACCGTTCATCGACAAGTGGGCCGCACAACGCGCACCGTCATCGGCCCAGCATGGGACGGCCGTCGCGTACGTGTCATTCACTGCGTCAGGTGAACCGGCGGGATTCTACACGCTGAGTGCATATTCGGCACTGCGAGCACGATCCGTCAGCGGCGCACTAGGGTCACGTGCGCTCATTGTGGAACCTTACGACGATAAAGCACGCGCGTTCTATGCGCATTTCGGTTTTCAACCGATTCCCGGAACCACCAGCATGTATCTCAGGCTCGTTTGACGACGAGCCTGTTCCGTATTTATGACGGTGACTCATAGCGTTGATTCACGGCAGTAAAGACAGCTCCTCAGGGGTGAGCGTGAGATTGACTGCGGCGAACGAGTCCCGGACCTCATGCGGGTTGCGGGCACTGGGAATGGTGAACAGACGGTCATATCTGGTCAGCTCCCACGCGAGCACCACACGCTGGTACGAGACGCCGCGGGCCGCTGCGACCGTGCGGAACGGATCATACGCATGACTGTCGAATGCGTCCAGGAACCCGCCGAGCGGCGACCAGCACACAAAATCAAGACCGAGATCGGCGCAGTGACCCATCGTATGCTCGGGGTCGGGATGCGATGGCGAGAACTGGTTCTGCACCGCAATCAGACGGTCGCCGAGAATCCCACGGGCGGTGTCAATCTGCGCATTGTCCACGCGCGAGATGCCGGCGAACCGAATCACGCCCTCATCCAGCAAGGTTTTCAGCGCGCCGACTGTATCCTCATACGGAACCGCGGGGTCAGGGCCATGCGAATACAACAGATCGAGCGCGTCGACGCCGAGGCGGAGAGCGGACTCCTTCGCGTCACGAATCATCGTCTCCGGGCGCGAGTCGGCCATCCACCCGTACTGGCTGCCGGCCGCCTGCAGGTGCTGTCGCTCGGATGCGGATGCGCTCGCGCCGTCGCCCGGGGATTGCTGAGGATCTTCCGCGTCGCGGTTCGTCACTTCCAGCGTTCGGCGATAACCAGTCTTCGTGGCGACCAGAACCTCATCGCGCGGACCGCTCCAGCTGGCGAGCGCCGCATGAACCAGCATCTCGCCGTACCCGAAATCACGCGGCACGCCTGTACCGTCAGGCCCCGGTTCGCTTGGCAGATAATACGACCATGCGGTGTCGAGATAACGCACTCCGGCGTCAAGCGCGGCATGGATCGTGCCGATGGCCGTCGCCCGGTCCGGGCGTCCCTCGATAGAGAGCGCCATCGTTCCCATGCCGAGGCGCGGCATGCGCGCTTTCCCCGCAAACTCCACAACGTTCGATGTCACCATGCCACCATCATCCCACGCGACACGAACACAGGGCCGACTGGCAATGCGCCAGCCCATGAGTCCCGGCCCCGGTTCCTTTCGACTTGTTCCGGCGAAAGTCCCATCCGAAGACACTCAGATGGGACTTTGGCGGGATGGGTGGACTTCACCTCCCGCGTGAGGCCCCGGCAGTCAACAAAAAGTCGGCCGGCCACCGAATAGGTGACCGACCGGCATCATATGCCGATCCGCTGATTCAGCGCCGGGGCTCGCGCCGACGGCGGGCGGCAAGCGCCGCGCCGACACCGACCGCGAGCAGTGCCGCGAACGCGCCGAACACGCCGCTCACAGAGGCGCCGGTCTTCGACAGGCCGGGCTGCTTGTTGCCGGCATCCGGCTTGTTCGGCTTGCTCGGTTCGATCGGCTCGGACTTCTCCCTGACGGTCACGACACGCTTGACCGTGTACGACGCACCTTCGGAGTCGGTCACCGAATACGTCAGCGTGTATTCACCGGCCTTCTCGGTGTTCACCGAACCTTCGACCAGGATCTTGTCGGTCAGATCGCCGTCCTCCTCATCGGAAGCGACCGCACCGGCCTTCGGGTCGAACGCGTCGACGTTGATGTTCTGCTTCGCGGATGCGTTGAGCAGCTGGTAGGTGGCACCGTCGGACGTGTCGAAAATCCACCGGGCCGCGGGGTCGGACTTGGCGTCTTCCACCGACTCATCGCTGAAGGCGTTGGTGCCGTCCTTGGCGACGAGCACCTTGCAGTCCGTATTGGTGATGACGTAGGCCTTGAGGCCGGGGCGCTCGGTGTCGGACTGGTCGATCTGGGTGAACTTCCAGGCCTGCTTCTTGGTGTCGGTCAGGGTCTCGGGCGTGTCGGCGATGGACAGTGCGGAATCGCCGGAAGCCGTGGCGGACAGGTTCTTGCCGGACTGCACGCCGACAAGCTGGTAGGTGTGCCCGACTAGGCGATCACCGAGACGGGATGGAACGCCCACAAGGCGTTCCGCGCCATGCCGCACGACGCGCAGACCGCATTTGCCATCCGCATGCTGTTCACCCACCGCGACGCGGACCGCTACGGCGCCGACATGTTCCTGCACTACGAGCGCGGCTTCAACGTGCGCTTCGAGGGTGCCGGCTCGAACAATTACTGAATTCGGGCATCGGAGCGCCGGAGGGATCCCGGACGCGCGAGCCGCCAAGCGCGACACACGCACAACACGCGACGGTTTTGCTTGTCCGCGAGTCTGTGGTATTCTCTTCGAGTTGTCTGTTGAGGCCAAAAGGCCGCGGCAAACAGCGTAATGGAGGATTCGCCTAGTGGTCTATGGCGCACGCTTGGAAAGCGTGTTGGTGTAACAGCCTCACGAGTTCGAATCTCGTATCCTCCGCCAGCAGGGTTTTCGGAGTAATCCGAAAACCCTTTTTTCATGCCTGAAAATGGCTTCTTTTCAGCGATTCCAACCAGTTTGGCCCATATGCCGTTTTGCCGTGTGATGCCTTCGAATGACGTTGGATACGCCGATATCGATGACACATTAGGTGACACACATGACGGACCAAATCGGTGTGTCACTCTATCGTCGAAAGGAACTCCGGCATGTTCTCTCATCCCAGTCCGGGGGCATGTGCATCTGACGCCTCCCGCATCCACGTCTTCGTTGGGGAACGTGATGCTTCATGTTTACACTTTTTTACACTTTTTTACTTATTTACACTTGTTTACTCTTTTTGCATGCTGAAAAGAGTAACAAACGTTGGAATTCCAACGTTTTTGCTTACACTTTTACACTTGTTCCTCTCTCTAGAGGGAAGAGCACCTTCCAAAATCCTTCCCAACCGTTGGAATCATTGGGATTCCTTACATTTTTCAAGTTCGCGAAAGTGCAGTGGTGTGAATGTGTACGCTTCGGCAACCATGGCTATGCTTCCTGGAAGGACGATCCGATGAGCGGAAGGCGAAAATTCGGTTCGGTCTTGGTACGTTCCGCGCGCGACGGGCATAAGTACGTGCAGGCCCGCTATCAGCCACCGGCATGGGCCTATTCCAAGTGGCCCGACTTGCCGAGGCACTATACGAAGAATTTCGATGCGGACTATACCGCGATGGCCGAGGCATGGCTGGCGGAACAGGAACGGCTCATCAAGCTGGGAAGCTGGGAACCGCCCCGAATCGAGAAGACCAAGGAACTAAGTTCGACCATAACGTTCCGCGAGTATGCGCTCGACTTCGTGCAGAACCGCAGAAAACCGAACGGACAGCGGATAGCGCCGACCACGCGCGAGAAGTACCTGCAATACCTGGACGATTATCTGTTGCCCGTCCTGGGCGACAAGCCAATGGGAAGCATCGGCCCACGGGACGTCGAGAGGTGGGCCGACTCCATGAGGGTGGGCAAGGCCGGCGAGGGCGCTTCCGTCAAGCACAAGGCGTATGTGCTGCTGCGCGAGATCTTCAGAGACGCGTGCGAACGGGAATTGGACCAAGACGGAACTACTCTGCTCAAATCCAATCCGGTGCACATCCGCATGTACAAGCCGACGGCTCGTTTCCAGTATGTGGATATCAGCATGGAAGAGCTGAACACACTGTATCATGCCATGCCTCAGCGGTTCGCGGTGGTGGTCTACCTATCCGGGGTCATGGGACTCCGGCCAGGAGAGGTGTACGGGCTGCAGCGAAGGGACGTGCGGCTCAAGGACGACCTCTCGGGAGGCGTGCTTGACATCGTGAGGGCGGCAAAGGAATACAGTCCTAAGGATCCGGAAACGGGCAAACGCCATAAGAAGGTGCTGGTCAACGAGACGAAAAGCACTGGAAGCGTCAGACATCCCCCGATACCAGGGTTCATCTGCAGGGCGCTGGATCGGCACCTTCGCACATTCGTGCCGGACGATCCGACCGCGTTTCTGTTCACGGGGCCAAGGACGTGCGAGGTGGTCAACGCCCAGACGGTACGCAACGCTTGGTACAGGGCACGCAAAAGCGTTCCGAGGCTTGAGGAGAAGAAAGTCTCCCTCTACAACCTGCGTCATCGTGCCATCAGCCATATGAAGGCATACACGAATTCGGACAAAACCGTGATGGAGTTCGCCGGGCACGAGCGGCTGGACACGGATCGCCACTACCAGCATGCGGTGGAGACGGAACGGCAAAGGATCATCGCGGGTATGGAGAACGATGCCAGAAGCATGATTCCCCCAATTTCCGGGAACGACGCATCCACGTCGCATGACGCCGGGAGCGCGTCCATTGAGATCGCGTGCCTTCTGGAGAAGACCGACGTGGCGACGCGCATAGCGCTTCTCAAGACCATGGACGACATCGATCGAGAGGAGGTGATGCGCCGGCTATCGCCCGAAACGAAGGAAGAGACCTTGTCGCGGATGCTGATGGAATCCCAATGACCGCACATGGCATGAGCCGATATCGGACGGCATCACAAGGAACTGACGTGATAGCTATAAGCCCGGGCGTCCGTCCGGACGTAACCGAATCAGACCTGAAAGGTTGGAAGGAACGAAACGATGGCAAGTGTACACACGATGGACTCGATTCATCAGCCGTTGGCGGTCACCGTCTCCGTAGCGGCACAACTGCTGGGATTCAAGGACACCAAAAGCATCTACACGCTCATCAGACAGGGCAAAATCAGAGCCCGTAAATCAGGGCGTATTTTCCTGATCAGCTACAAATCACTGGAAGATTACGTCGAAGGATGCTGAAAAGGCATCGTAGGAAAGGAAAACGCCTGTCGCTGAACAACGACAGGCGCCAATAAAAACCAATGAACAGTTTAACGCAAAAAAACGGAAAAACAAAGCAAGCCGACTATGTTCTGACGCCAATGCTCGATGAACTGGTACGGAACGTCGAATTTCTGGGAGGGAATGTGTGGTTTCCATCTGGAGCGATCACTATCTTGGGCGGACGCAAGCGTTGCGGCAAAAGCACACTTGCGCTATATGAGTGCGCGAGATTCTCAGCCATGGGCAAGAAGGTCCTCATCGTGCAGCGAGAGGACGATGCCGGTCTCGTGAAGGCGAAACTGCAGTGCATGGGTGCGGCCCTAGGCAACATCATGCTGTACAAGCGGCATGACCACGAGACCGAATACTGTGGCTTCGATGCCAGAGACCTGCAAGGGATCGTGGAGTCTGCTGGAAGGATGCACGCGGATCTCGTGTATATAGACCCATTACATGGTCTCGCCGCAGGTCGCATGAACGACCAGCGGTCCGCCGACTGTCTGATCGCGCTTGACGCCATGGCAAAAAGAAACGACTGCTGCGTGCTGGGTGTCCTCCACGCGAAAAAGAATCCGGAGGACGTGTCATACGCCATTTCTGGGTCCGACCAGTGGGTGGCCAAGGCACGTTCCTACCTCTACCTTGAAACATGTCCGAACGCATCCGATGTGGCCGTGTGCCAGCAGGTGGATGCGTCGTATTCCGATACCATCAACGCCAAAATCCGCTTCGGGATACGTGGATGCGTCGGCGACGACGGAAAGACGTTCCCGGTGCGGGTCGTGGTTGAAACCGTGCCAACCGACGATACCGCCCAAGACTATCTGGATCTCAAAAACGTCATGAAAGAGGACCGGACGGACCCGGTCGTCAGAGAAGCCATGGCCGAATGGATGCATGATGCCGTTCATTTGAACGGTAATCATATGCTGACGAGAGAGCTGTTCCATCAGGCGGAGAGCAAAGACCGCAGGTGGACTCCCGCAAAGCTCAGAAAGGCCTTCTCGCTGGCCGGCTTGGGGCAGGCCAGGGCGGCTGAACGCGGCAGCCGTTCCATCGTCTACCTTAAGGACCCGTCCGAATACTCGGGCGAGGAGGCGGAACGTCTTGGCAGGGGATCCACCTCGGAAACGCTCGCCAAGGAATGGGTTGCGACCGTGCCACGCTGAATTATCAGGTGGAACGTTATGTCCCAACTGATATTTTCTTTGCACCGGGAAATATCAACCTCGCCATTATGGCGAGGTTGATATTCTGGTCCGGTTTCGGTCGTTTTGATTATGGAGCCATCTGAGGGTGGATGTTGTGTGTGGGTGGGGAGATGCTCAAAAATCCCCGAATATCAGGTGCGTAATAATGGCGCACCTGATATTTCCCGTCGTGTATCCGTAACTGTTGCGACCTTGATATTTTGACTGGCATCGATTGCTTCGGCTGCACAATATGGACATAAAAGTAAGTGTTGCACATGGAAGTGATGCAACACTTAAAGAGTGTGATATCAACTGGGGCATTTTGCCCCAGTTGATAATTTCACTGTAACGACAATGTGCGGACGGTCCATGTCCTATCGGGAATGGGTCCTGGACCGGAGAACAGTCGACGGTTTTTGGCTCTCTAAACGATCTATGATGGCTCGGAATATCTGATGGCTCATTATGTGCCATCAGATATTTCCCGTCACTATGCAGAATGGGCGGGAAAGGTAACAAGAACAGGTGAACGGATACAACAGATAGCAAAGCAAGACGAAAGGCAACAAGAAGACATACAGGAAAAAAGAAGAAGCACACACAATCAACAGCAGACCAGAAGAACAAGCAACACGACAACGGACATAAAAACATCCATATCTACGATCAAAGCAGAGAAAACAAAACTATGCCTACCCAAAAGACAGCACGGGCGTCTTGCACCCTGCTACGCGGCTGGCGCCTGAAAACGGCGGAATACCGCCGTTTTATGGGGTCTGTTAATTCGCCGGTAGGGTTTTGGTCCGATATCGGCGAATTAAGAATGCCGCGGATGTGGATAAGTCATGGAAAAAGAAACGAAATATCACCGTTGCCCGGTGTGCGGGAAGCCGGTCAACCAGAAAAGCGAGATCTGCCAAAGAACCACCGCGGCCGGCAGGAAGGGCGAGTATCGGAGGTGGCACAGGAAATGCGCCAACGCGTATTCGAAACGCAAGATCCGAAGGAGCAGGGACGATGAGCGGCGGCGTCTCGAATGGACGTATGACGATCGTCTGATGCGGGCCTGGTCCGATCGGAGGGGCGCATTGGATTCCTTGGGCCGTGAAATCGCCGACTGGAACGAAGACGAGTCCAGGCATGACCGGACGATCGTCCAGATGGTCTATGAGCTCACCCGGACGGCGATATTGATGTTCCAGATCAGTCCGATGATCCCTCTTGAATATGGGGACGATTTCCGCAGGATTTCCACCGAGATCGGTTCGGACGGGATGGATCTGATCGCCGACAGCGTCCATTGGAACGGCGTGCGACGGTGGAACGACGATCCGGACGTGAGTCCGGAGGGCAGGGCGCCCCGCGCGTTCATGGGACGCATCAGAGAGCCCGGGGAAGAGCTCGAGGACGAATACACGGGCGACCTGGACCACAAGGAGACGACGGTCACCTACGAGACCGCGTTGAAGCATATCTGGCGCGAGGACAACATCGCTGGAGGCCGATGGGCCGGTGAGCGTGGTCCATGGACGTACAAGTGAGGTTCATCATGGAAAAGAACATTATGCGGGGATTCGCCGGCACGAGCATGCGGGCATCCGTCATCAAACGCAGCCGGTTGAAAGGCGCTTGCCGTGTTTGCGGCAAACCGGTCAGGAAGCCGAGGCGCGGTCCCACACCTCGGTTCTGCGGCAGCGCATGCCGGCAGGCATACGCCCTGAGGGAGCAGGCGGCCGCCGACGGGAGGAAAAGGCTGATCGCGGAACAGGCCGCGGATCGGCTGACGAGAAGCGCCGAAGACTACCGGGCTCGCGCGGACGTGAAGAGGAAGCGCCTCCTGGGCGCTCAGGAGGAGACCAAACAGGCCAGGCGCTCCAGCCATCTCGCATGCATGCTCCAGCTCAAAGCCATCCTGGAACACAGGCCGGAACTCATCGAACAGGCAACCACTGGAGGATATGTGGCTGACCTCATGCGCGCTATCGACCAGCACGGCACGCATGGTGATGCTGAACGCATGCTGAGACACCTCGGATACACGGGGCCGATTCCGCAGTAGAAGATAAGACAGACGGATGAACCGTGGCGGTGAAGTCCGTTGCATTCACCGGTGTGAAGAAAATATCAGTTGCGGCATTATGTCGCAACTGATATTCCGCTTTTTAATTGTTGCGTCGGCTATTGCGTGCAACGCTTATGCTTGCGGGCTCATCGCGCGGCTCAGACAATTGGCGTCGAATTGAAGTGCCGGAGCCACGAGCCCACGGCTGGAAACGTCAACTGGAACATAATGTTGCGACTGACATTCCCGTATATGCGGCATCTGGATTCTTCCGACTCTTTCCTCTCCCCGTGCTCGTCCGGCCAGCGTCGCGACGATGCGCGAGGAGATACGTGAAAGCGGTCTGATTCCAACCAAGTGTTTTATGATACATATCGAAAACGTATCATGATACATTTAAGAGGTTGCCATGAGCAGTGGATTGGGCAAAAGATGCCGTCAAGTGCTGAAGCTGGTGGACGCGCATCCAGGCAAATGGGTGCGGGTGGGCTCCGCGTCGGGGAACGCCTCGACGGTATCCAGCCTGCGCAGGGCCGCGCACACGCTTGAACGGCGCGGCCTGGTCGAGACCAAGAAACACCACGACACGGCCGGAACATGGCTGGTCGTGCGCAGGAAGTCGGGGGATCCGGTACCCGCCGACCTTGCCCGCATCCTCGGTCCGGAACGACTCAAGAGCCTGATGGCTGTCTACGGTGTCTGGTCGTCCGAGCAATGGCAAAGGAAGATCGACAACGCGCACGACGTTCTTAAGGACGAGCTGTGGCAATGCTTCCTTGACACCGGATTGTCGATCGACAAGGCCGAGGTCGCGATGGCCATGATGAAGGCCGGTATGTTCTATCCTGTGGGAGGCCAATCCCAGGCCGACCAGCTCAAGGCTCTGATCGACTCGCTGAAGAGGTAGCCGACCATTCCTAATCCGCCGATTATCGGTCGTTAATTCGCCGATATCGGGTCGAAACCCCGGCGGCGAATTAACAGACCCCATAAAACGGCGGTATTCCGCCGTTTTCAGGCGCCAGCCGCGTAGCAGGGTGCAAGACGCGCGTGGTCTCTTTTTGATAGGTATAGTTTTTGTTTTCTGCTTTGATCGTAGATATGGATGTTTTTCTGCCTGTTGTCGTGTTGCTTGTTCTTCTGGTCTGCTTTTGATTGTGTGATTCTTCTCTTTTCTGTATGTCTTCTTGTTGCTTTTCGTCTTGCTTTGCTGCCTGTTGCATCTGCTTATCTGTTCTTGTTATCTTTCCCGCTCGTTCTGCATGGCGAAGGGAAATATCTGATGGCCCATAATGGGACATCAGATATTCCGAGCTCCGTCGAATGCTTCGATCCCAAGAACGGCATGCGGCACGAATGAGACGCCGACCGCCTCTCACGTTGTCATCACGGCGCAATTATCGACCGGGCCATTATGGCCCAGTCGATAATTCCCGTCGAAAGCTTTTAAGTGTTGCATCGTTTTTATATGCAACACTTACTTTTGTAGGCCGTCATGTTTTGGGATAGTGCCGGCATGGCTTAAAAGGGTTTCTTGGATGATACGGGCTCTGGCGTAATGAATGTCATCATGCGGTGGAGATACGTAGCACAATTATCAATGAATGTGAAACAGCTCGGCCTGCACATCGCAGTATGGATACTGATGGCTGAGTGTTTCTCCTGCTGTTTCGATGTGAATGATTCCTGGACTTTTCCAGGCTAATGCTTATCCTGGAGATACTAGGAAAGGCGGAGCATGCGTAAGAGAATACCTATCATCGACTTGTTTGCGGGGCCAGGCGGTCTCGGTGAAGGTTTCTCCTCATTAACGGACTCCACCGGAGAGCGCATTTTCCAAACTGTCATGTCTGTGGAGATGGAAAGCTCAGCGCATAAAACACTTCGTTTGCGTTCCTTCTTCCGGAAGATTTATGACATTGAGGGAAGGATTCCCCAGCAATACTTGGATTACATGTCAAATCCAACAGTGGCGCAACTTGACAGGTTGAAGAACGCTTTTCCGGATCAATGGGCTGAAGCTGACCATGAGGCCGTCCAAGCCAAGCTGAAGGAAGGCGATGACAGTTTGGCGCAGGAAGCTCTTGACCGGTTAAAAGGGTATGAGGGCCCTAAAGTCATTATTGGCGGTCCTCCCTGCCAAGCGTATTCGCTTGTCGGGCGTGCCCGCCGTGCTCATGATCCTCTACTTCAGGCTGATGAAAAGCAGACTCTTTACAAGTGCTATCTTCAGTTCTTGGACAAAATCCAGCCGGAAGTCTTCGTGATGGAAAACGTCAAGGGCATCCTTTCGGCGCAACTTCATAATGAAGGTGTGCTTGGCATGATTCGCGCTGACATCAAAAAAGCCGGTTATACCATCCATTCCTTGGTGCGTGCCGAACCGCAGAAGCCTTCGGATTATGTGGTGAAGGCTGAACGCTATGGCATACCTCAAGCCCGGCATCGAGTCATTCTTCTTGGTATTCGCGATGGTTTGAACATCGACCCAGCACAGCTCAGGCAGCGTCCGGAAGAAACCGTTCGCGCTGCGCTGTCGGGGGTGCCGCCGCTTCGAAGCAGCTTCTCTCGACGCGACAAGGAAGAGGACATTTCTTGGCCGAAATACATTCTGAGAGCTGCCCGACTGCTGTCAAAAAAGTATCCTGATGCTGATTTAGTTAGCGAATTATCTGAAGTCGTCATCAAAGATCTTCCGACTCTAACGTCTGAAGACCATGTACAGGAAACTCCAACTGCCAACCGTCTCACCGATTGGTACCGTGGCCGGTTGTCTGCAGTCGATAGCAACTTGCTCACCAATCATGTGGCGCGCTCCCATATGGCAAAGGACCTTGACCGCTATTTGTTCTGCTCTGCTTTTGCGCAAGTGCATGGACGGCCGGCCAAACTTGAGGATTTCCCCCCATATCTACTTCCGGCACATAAAAACGTGACAAAGTCCAAAAATCTAAAAACCGTGGAGTTTTCTGATCGTTTCCGCGTCCAACTGTATGATCATCCCTCCACGACCGTCACATCGCATATTTCTAAGGATGGCCATTATTTCATTCACCCGGATTTTAAGCAATGCCGCAGTCTGACAGTCCGCGAAGCCGCGCGTTTGCAGACCTTCCCCGATGATTACTTCTTTGAGGGGAACCGCACATCCCAATACCAACAAGTCGGTAATGCCGTGCCACCACTTTTGGCAAATCAGATTGCGAAAGTCGTCGCTCAGTGCCTCGGCATTCCGACTGACGATTATTTTGATCGACAAGAAAAAGCGTGGACTGAAATTTCTTGATTCATCACCCTTGATTAACACGTCAATATAGAAAGAAATCCACTGATTGCGGCAATCCCACCTTATACTGGAGAAACTAAGGCGCGAGGAAGGGGCTGCAGCAAATGACTGATGAGATCGAGCTGGCTCCTGAGCCTGGAATATTAGTTGAAAGTCTCCGGGATATAGGGTATTCCTTTAACAGCGCTCTTGCCGATATCATAGACAATTCCATCACGGCGTGTGCGAGGCGGATTTCCGTATTCGCATTGCCGATAGAGGATTCTTTCAAGGTTGCCATCATTGATGATGGCAACGGACTGAATCGTTCGGATCTTCTCCAAGCCATGCGTCTAGGTAGTACCGATCCAAGGGAAGAACGTGCCATTGGCGATTTGGGCCGTTTTGGATTAGGACTGAAAACAGCTTCGTTCTCGCAGTGCCGACGATTGACGGTTGTCTCGAAGCAACATGGTGAGATAGCTGCCTTCACTTGGGATTTGGATACCGTCGTAAAGGAAAATTCGTGGTCGGTTCTGGAAAGAACCGATTTCGACCGTATATTCGCGATAGATGAGCTGCCTTCCACTGGGACGATGGTTCTCTGGGAAAAGGTTGATCGGCTGACCGGCCGTAATGGGTCCGGCAAGGTCGATTATGAACGCGTAATCAGCGAATCGCAGGATTATCTATCTTTGGTCTTTCATAGATTCCTATCTGGGGAGAGAAACACCCAAAAGATCAGTATTTCCATTAACGGACGAGTGCTCGATCCCATTGATCCATTCAATATCGCCAACGAGGCCACCCAGGCATCTCCTGAAGAAGTGGTTTGTCCGGGGGTCACATTGCGTTCGTTTACGCTCCCGCATATTTCGACATATGAAGATAAAAGAGAATACGATCGTTATGGTCTGCTTGGCGGTTATTTGCGGAACCAAGGCGTATACCTTTACAGGGCCAAGCGCCTCATCATTTTTGGCACTTGGTTTGGTTTGGCCAAGAAAACCGCTCTCACGCAGCTGACCCGCGTGAAGATCGATATCGGGACAGACCAAGACGAGGCTTGGAAAATTGACGTCAAAAAGGTTTCGGCTCAAATGCCCGAAATCGTTCGTAAACGAGTAAAGGCTCTTATCCAGACGATAGGCGCGCCTTCTCGTAAGGTGTATAGACGCAGGGGAACCCGCTTGACAAGCCCCACTGTCTATCCCGTCTGGAATCGGATCGAGAATGGCGAAAAAACCGTTTACAGCATTAATGGGAATCATCCCGTCCTGAAAAGCTTCAGGGAAAGCCTTGACGTGGCAGAACAAGAACGGTTTGATTCACTCATTGCATTGATCGGAGCCATGCTCCCGACAGAAGCGTTGTTTTATGATATGTCCAATAACGCAGAGAATGTCGTCGCGCCCGTAATGGGGACAGAAGATTTCAATAGGAACGCACGAGTCTTCTTCGCTGCGTTGAAGCAGTTCAAAAACGACGAAGAGGCTCTGGAATCCATGCGAGTCATTGAACCATATCGGACCCGATGGAATGAAACCTTGGCCGCATTAGGAATCGAGGAGCAATGAGCGACACCAAACCCATGGCCGAATGGATTTATGAGAACGTTGAGCGTGATCTTGACAAAAAACGTGACGATGATCCCAATTCAGTCACTGAAAGCGTCGTCGAGCAATGCTTCTTGACTTGGCTGAAAATGGCCAAGTACTACCCCGATTTTATGAATATAAAATTGGAAAATCCGAAGGCTTTCATCGACAAACTTATCCAAGACTATAAGGTCAAAGAGGATTTTCTCAAACCGGTCGGCTTCTGCTATCAAGATGACAGCATCGAACCTTGGCTGAATCTAGAGAAACCCAATATCGATTGGTTCTACTGGAATCGATACCACGATTACCTCCGCACCAAAAAACACTGGTCGACGGATACTCTACGGTCCATGGACAGAGACACCGACAACATACTTGATGTCATGGCCAATCCCAAGATGGACGAGCCGTTCGACCGTCGCGGACTTGTAGTCGCTTCAGTGCAGTCAGGTAAAACTGCCAATTACATTGGACTCATTTCCAAAGCTGCAGATGCCGGATACAAAATCATTATCGTGATGGCCGGTATCTACAACGTTCTCCGGAATCAAACCCAGGAACGTATCGAAGACGGTTTCGTCGGATACGATCTTGTTAGCAAAAAATACGTCGGCGTAGGCAACAGCAGGCAACGTCGCCCCTTGTTGGGCACCTCACGAATCCGCGATTTCAACAAAGCCACTGAAGACGCCATGCGTGGAGTGACCTCCGGCCATGTCCAAGAGCCGCTTGTCTTCGTGATCAAGAAGAATACCAACTCCCTGCGAGAAATCTCTCTCTGGCTTGAAAACAATTGCAAGGACGATGGTCCGCTTCTGTTGATTGACGACGAGGCCGATAATGCGTCGATCAATGTCAAATACGAAAAAGGCGAAGTATCCAAAATAAACGGGCAGATTCGCAAAATACTGGGGCTTTTTACCCAAAGTGCCTACGTCGGGTACACTGCGACGCCTTTCGCCAACGTGCTGATTGACTCCAAGAGCAGCGACGAGGAAGTCGGAGATGATATCTTTCCTCGAAGCTTCATCTACACGCTGGAACAGTCAACTGCGTATTTCGGTGCCGAAAAGGTGTTCGGAGACATCGACGATCCAAAGCCCAAATATGTGCGATGGATTTTCGACGATGACGAAAGCCGGGGAATTAAACGGCGTAGTGGTGATGTCCTCGACGAGCTTCCCCAAAGTTTGGAACAGGCGATTGACACATTCATCATCGCTTGCGCTATTCGTGTGTTGTCAGGCGATGGGGACGAGCACATGACAATGATGATTAACATGTCGCCGTATAAAACGGTGCAACATTCCATCTACTATCTCGTCGGAGACTATGTGGAGCTGCTTCGCGGCTCCATCAATTCCTATGCGGCTTTGCCCGGCAGTTTGGCGCTCAACGCGTCTGCAAAATTGCGCGAACTGCATCAAATATGGGAGAAAGAGTATTCCGGGCTTCCGTTCACTTGGAATGACGTACTGGGCGTTCTGCAGGAAACGATTCGCCCTGTCACCCTAGCTGAAATCAATTCCCAGTCTAAGGATGGTCTTAACTACACGCATGCTCCGCAGAGAGTGATCGCCATCGGTGGGTATCGACTGTCACGTGGTCTAACACTTGAGGGACTCCTCGTGTCATATTATGCTCGCAATGCTAGGGCTTATGACTCTTTGATGCAGATGGCTCGCTGGTTCGGGTATCGCTTCGGATATGAAAATCTCTGTCGTGTTTGGATGACTGAGCAGTCGGCGCGATGGTATGCGTATGTTGCCAATGCGACCAAGGAACTTACTGATGAGGTGCGCGCCATGTGCACCGCGCGTTCGACACCCATCGAATATGGTCTGAGGATTAAGAGCAGCCCGGATACCTTGATGATCACGGCACGAAACAAAATGGGGTCTGGAACAGTGATTAAGCCTGCGAAGGTCAGACTCGATGGCGCGTTCGTCGAGACGACCGCTTTCGATCGTGACCCTGAAACGCTGGGCTATAACGAGAAGCTTGCCCAGAATTTCTTGAAGGAGCTGCAGGCACAGCAATGCTATCCTGATAAGAATTACTCAACTGATTGCGGGAAACCATCTGGCAAGCTCATTCGTTGCGTACCGAGCAGTCTAATTCGTGATTACATCAGACGGTATCGTAATTCAAGTGGATCGCCAAAGACGAATAGTGAATATCTGCTTAGGCATATCAATCTCCTTGATGAACGAGGCTATGACGATTGGGATGTTTTTGTAACCGCAGGCAGGAGATCCGAAACGCATGCAAGCTTTACAGCTTTCGAAGACACGACTATTCGAGAGCGCCGTGCTCCTGGCCGTGGCACAAATGAAACTGTCTTTTATGTTTCGCGGATGCGACTTTCCAGCCGAGGCGTGGAGAAGGTCATCCTCAACAATGCAGAGATCGCGCAAGCGGAAAAACAATTCCACGAGGAAAATCCTCATAAGGAAAACGTCGCAGATGTCTACTATCGACGAATTCCCGGACGTAGGCCGCTGTTGATTATTCACCCTGTGGCATTGCAATTTAAAAATACTGCGGATTACGAAAAATGGCTTAAGTCTGAAAACGGGCAAAGTTCGTCTGTCTGGCCTTCCGCGGCCCATGTCGAAGAGACTGTTGGCTGGAGCATTAGCTTCCCTGAAGTCGGAATCAGGGAAGAGGTCACTTATGTCTATAACGATGTGATGCTTCGTCAAATCGGACATGATATCGAAAGCGAAGGTAACGATGACGACGAACCAGACCTCTGATTTCAACCCGTGGGAAGGCATACGAAATGTCTCTTCGAGCGCATATTACGCGAGCAAACGTGTGGACGAGGTATTGAATCCACAGCAAAGAGATTTGCACTGGTCCTTAAACGAGACCGGAAATCCAGCTTTGCTCATTGGGTACGATGCCGATGAACGTTGCACTGATTCGATGCCGTTCTTTAAAGGCATTGCGACCGGTGAAGATAGACAACGGCATCTCATCGTCATCGCATTGCAGGATTCTGCAATGCGTGACGCGTTCCTTAAAGTGTGCATTGATATCATCGCCGTTTTACAAAACGTGCCGAAAGGCCAACAACGGCATGCTGTCATCATCCGTTTGGAACGTTGGGCCTATTTCTTCCGCGGGAAAAAGGCCAAACTGACCGAAGAGGAACAGAAGGGTCTAATTGCAGAGCTTGTCTGCTTCCAGCGTGTAGTTCTGAGAATGTTGGGGTCCAAGGCGGCGCTGCGAAGTTGGGTCGGGCCGCAACGGGCCGTCCATGATTTCGTGTTTGGGCAAACCTCAATAGAAGTCAAATCGAATCGAGGAGCAGGAACTCCCAATATCACCATCAGCTCTTCATCGCAATTGAGCGTGAATGATGACGAGGCATTGTTCCTATATGTTGTTGAGGTGAATCAAGCGTCTTCCCCCAACGAAGGGCGCACACTCGCCGATTACGTCCGTCATACGCGTGAATCATTTGATTCCCCTTTGGATGCTCTTGAATTTGACCTCAAACTTTCGCAGGTTGGCTATAGCGAAACGGATGACTATTCAAGTACGTTATGGAGCGTGGGGAGTATCCGCTGCTTCACTGTTTCCCAAGACTTTCCGCACATCGAAGAAGATTCGCTAAATCCGGCGATCTCCTGTGTCGCGTACAGGGTGAATCTTAACTGCTGCAATCCGTTTGAAATAAGCGAAGAACAGATGCGGAATTCTTTAAGGGGTAATGATGCCTGATACAACTGAACTGGAACAGTTCTCGGAGGAATTTTTCCAAGATGTCCTCAGTGAATCTGAGAACGGTGGTTGGAGAGAGGATATTTTCTTCGATAAGTTTACCGACTACCTCACCGACGCCGGAGAATTCAATGAGGCCATACGCGCCAGCTATCAGCCAGCCAGCGGACAACTTCGCGTGGATGGATATTGCGGTGATCCACTCGAAAGTGGTTCAACAGGCGGATCCGACGAACCGCTGACGTTGGGACTCATCGTTCTCGATTTTCATCAAAGCGGGGATCTGGTGACATTAGGCACCCGCGACATGAACGCGATTTTCAACCGTCTCATGCGTTACCTGAACAGTGCGCTCAACCCTCAGTGGCGCCGTTCGCTGGAGACCTCCGATCCGGGATTCGGCCTTGCCGATTTAATCGCGACGCGATGGAGCCGGATAACCAAGATTCGTCTGTTCTTGTTGACAAACAAGGTGCTCAGCAATCGAGTCGACGGCAAAACGGCCGGAGACTATCAAGGCCGCTCCGTTGTATACAGCGTATGGGACATCAAGCGTCTTTTCGCCCTTACCAAAGCGGCAAACGGGCAAGAACCGCTACAGGTGCGGTTCGACGAAAAGCCTCTGCACCCATTGCGGGCGTTGCTCGCAAGCGCCAAGGATGCGGATAATCCCGTGTACCTCGCGGCCGTTCCGGGCAATGATCTGGCGCATATCTACGACCGTTGGGGCACAAGGCTGCTCGAGCAAAATGTCCGAGTTTTCCTGCAGGCTCGCAGCAATGTCAACAAAGGCATCAAGCGGACCCTTGAGAGCGAGCCGGAGCTGTTCTTCTCATTCAACAACGGGCTGACAGCCACGGCGGAACATGTCGAGACGGAAATGACGCCAGACGGACTCAACATTCTCTCCTTGGACAATTTGCAGATTGTTAATGGAGGCCAGACCACGGCATCCGTCTATGCCGCCTATCGGGCCGATAAAGACCTCAGCAAAGTGTTTGTCCAGATGAAGCTCAGTATTGTCGATCCGAAAGAGGCCGAAGATCTTGTTCCGCGTATATCCGAATACGCTAACAGCCAGAACAAGGTATCGCAGGCTGACCTATTCGCCAACCATCCGTTCCATGCGCGTATGGAGAAGTTTTCTAGGCGTATCTTGGCTCCGGCCCAAGAGGGAAGCTTCAACCAAACCAAGTGGTTCTATGAGCGTGCCAGGGGCCAGTATGGTGACGCTCAGGCGTACCTGACTCGCGGTGAGAAAAAAGCCTTTTTGGCCGAATATCCGAAGAACCAGAAATTTGCCAAAACCGATTTGGCTAAATATGCGATGGTTTGGACGGATAAGGCCTATTTCGTCAACCGTGGTGCCCAAAAAAACTTCGCGGAGTTCGCTAAAGAAATTGCAAGGATGTGGACTGAAAACGACCTCCAATTCAATGAACACTATTACAAAACCCTTATCGCTCAAAAGATAATCTGGGATACCACTGAGAGAATCATCCCTCAGATGGAATGGTATGAAGCGGGTGGTTATCGATCGCAGCATGTCGTACTTACCATCGGATTGATCGCGGAAGCTACCCGTCAGTGCAAGAAGAAAGTAGATTTCGAACGAATCTGGAATGCCCAGTCCCTCGATGAAGCTTTTAGAAGAGTCATTCGGCAGGCAGCCGATGCGGTTCATCCAATTCTTATGCATCCCGCTCAGGGGTATCGCAACATCAGTGAATGGGCCAAGCAGCCACGTTGCTGGGAAGCGGTGAAAGCACTGCATGTTGATTGGGATCCAGTTTGGCTGAGCGAGCTGATTTCTCCCCAAGAGGAATGGGCTCGTAACCGCAGCAGCGCAAAGGAACAGCGAGAAACGAACGGCATCGAATATGCTGCCGCGGTAGTGAACGCTGGTCCTGATTTCTGGAAAAACGTGGCGCAATGGCTTGTTGCCGAAAATGAAGGAGACGAAAAGGAACGTGGATGCGTGAATGTCGCAGCTTCCATGCCTGCTAAGATCCCAAGCGATAAGCAAAGCGCTGTCATTGTCAATCTGATGCGACGAATAGAAAAGGTTGGATGCCCATACCGTCTAAAGCTTTAATGGGCTAGAAATCAAGTGCCGCATAATGTGGCACCTGATATTCTGAGCGTCCGTAGATTATTTCGAAAGTCAAAGATTATTGACTGTTCTTCGATTCGGACTCCATTCTAGGTGGATCGTGAACTATTTGCGTACGTTATCGCCACCGTGAAATTATCGGCTGCAATATTATGTTGCGGTTGATAATGGTTTTTAAGTGTTGTACACGTTTTCATGTGCAATGTTTTTTGCAATTAGATTGGAACTGGATTTGAATATCTGACGGGTCATAATGACCCGTCAGATATTCCGTGCTTAAGCACCTCCATGCACACTGTTTGGCAGTCTTTGCCGAGGGCAACGTGGATTTTATCGGGATTGGACCATGAATGTTTTCTAGTTAGCGCAGTCCTGATAACGCCCGAATTCTTGCGCACTTTCGGATTCCGGCCCTGACGTAAGAGGGCA
>ENA-OWZI01000189-OWZI01000189.1-human-gut-metagenome-genome-assembly--contig:-NODE-189-length-19929-cov-18.4673_pt1 | contig 19929 bp, 12 predicted proteins | sample MGYA00249763_ERZ652112 | MGnify/ENA primary metagenome ERZ652112 (study PRJEB26925, sample SAMN05827175) | human gut metagenome | biome: ENVO:2100002; feature: ENVO:00000062; material: ENVO:00002003...
ATGTGTATAAGAGACAGGCCTCCCAAGCGTATTTCCCGCCCCGCTGTATCAGATATTGGTTATATATCTCCTGCGGCATGATGGATGTCGCGCTTTCCACCCGCAGGTAAGCCCGTCCTTTGTAAGAGAACGGACGCATATATCTTTGTTCTTCCGCAGACAGTGCGATGACACTTTTGCCAGTGTCTGGTATTTCAGTATAAGAAACTTCAACTGTGGCAAACGGCTCGATACGCCGGATCGCGTCCGCTATATCCCGCTTGGTTTTGTCGCTCACGTCTTGTCCGATGATTTTTCCCTTGTCGGTGACACCGAACAATACCGTGCCGCCTTCGCCGTTAAGGAAGGCGCAAAGCGTTTCCATGCCGCGCTCCAACTGTCCGGTGGTTTCCTTGAACTCCACCCGTCCGCATTCTTTTTCGGCTATCAACCGTTTTATTATGTCGAGGTTGTCTATGCTCATATACAATTCTGTAACGTGGGTACAAAGATAGTGCTTTTCGCTGGTTTTCGGGCGAATAGATAACGAAATGTATCTACACAGCAGGACAAAACCTACAAAAAATCAGAGAATGACATAACGTCACCCCCTGATTCATCATTGGTACAGGATTATTTTCTCAAACGTTCCATTTCCTCGTCGCGGAGCATCCTCTCGTTCAGTTTCTCCTGCATCCTGTCAAGGAAGTAAGTGCGGCTTTCGTTTTTCCGGCGTTTGATGTCGATATAGAAACGGTAGCAGTCCTTTGATTCGATACCGAAAATCTTGTAGAGGAGCGGGGCGAGCTGTTTGAGCGGCATGTTGCCGTTGTTGATGCAGCCCATCTCGTTGATGCCGTAGATAAGTTCCACGAGGTCGATGGCGTTGCCCGTCCATTGCAGGGGTGAGGCGGGATTTTCGGTTGTGTTGTCGGAGGATGTACGGATGGGGATTAGTGGTGGCACTTGGGGAGCGGCAAGGAACTTCTGCATCTTCCTCACTAAAGAGAGTGCCTTGCTGATATAGGCTGCAACCTCCCTCTTTTCTTCGGGAAGATTGCGCATGGGATGGTGCTGCAACTCGATTTCGATGTAAGCCAGTGCGATGATGGTGCGGTTGGTGTCCACATTGCCGCTGCATAGCTCGATTACTTGCGTGGCGAAAGCCGTATATGCCGTTTCCATATTGCAGTCCCCGGCTTCGTTTATACGGCGGAAGAACTCGGTTTCCGCCAATAAGAAATAATTCATATCCTGTCAATTTTGAAATTTTACACTCTGTTTTTCGGTATGCGCACATGAATATGATTGGCAAAAAGCGTGTTCATAAAATAAAAAATCCGGCACACTCTCTGCAAGGTGCTGGATTTCAGTGTGATAATTTTGCAATTTATTTGTCTGTCAGGAATTATTTTCGACTTAAAGTGTTCATTTCCTGAACATTCGTCCATTTTCCGGACATCAAACGCACGCTTTATAGATATGGCGGACCACTCCGTTGCGGTACACCTTCTGCGAGGTCAGCGTCCATTGTTCCTGTGGCAAGGCGGACTGGAAGAAACGCTTTCCCGTTCCGGCAATGAAAGGAAGCGTATAAAGTATGATTTCATCCACCACACGCATACGTAACAGCCCATTGATGTAGTCCGCCTTTTCAGGAGTGACTTCCGCCAGATAGCAGATGTCTGTTGCGGATTTCCGCCATTCGTCGAGCATAGAGATGGAATAGTCGGGTGTGATATGATAAAGGGCGTTTTCCCTTATCTCGTTGATACCGCAATCTTCAAGGCGCAGTTCCTTATACGCTTTGCAATATAACTCGGAGCTTTGACAACCGTCCATCGTGAGGACGGCAAGAATCTGTACTTTACCCATTAGCGTTTCCTTTCGTTGGGCAAGGGCAAAAAAGTAGCGTGCAATCCACGCTATCACTAATGGAGGCTCTGGAATGCCCTTAACAGGAATAGGTGAATGCACGCTATGCGTAGGCATAGCATAAGCAATCACGCAATAGTTCCTGTTAATGTTAATTTTCCAGATTCCCATTAGGACGCCTTGCGGTCTTATGTTATATATAGGCGGCAAAAGGCTCTGCCAATCGCCGTTACCTTCTGATATGTCATGCAAAGATAGCCATTTTCAGCGAATTGCGGGCTATGGTTGCTCAAATTTATACTTCAATCCATATTCTTCCAGTTTATTATAGAGTGTTGTCCTGCCTATTCCAAGCAATTCGGCAGCGACCTTCCGGTTCCCGTCAGCCTGCTTCAAAGCACGCAGAATCCGCTCTTTATCTTCCTCGTCGTTGCGTAGGGAGAAGCCGGTAACAGAGGTTGTTTCGGTTATCCCAAGTTCCAGATGCTCTTTTGTGACAAGTCCCGTCTGAGCCTGCAACACCGCACCCATGATTTTCTGTCGAAGTTCGCGCACGTTGCCCGGCCATGAATGGGTCAGCAACGCTTTCCGTGCTTCGGAACTGAAACCGCTAACCTTGCACTCCAATTCCTTATTGGCAATCTCACGGAAGAACTCCGCCAGCGGCATGATGTCCTCCTGACAGTCACGTAAGGGCAGAACGGTTATTTCAAAGTCATGTAGGCGGTATAACAAATCCTGCCGGAAACGCTTTTCATTGACCGCCTTTTCCAGATTCTCGTTGGTGGCGGCGATGATGCGGACGTTGAAACTGCGGTCGGACTTGTCGCCAACGGGACGGAACCGCCGTTCCTGTATGGCACGGAGTAACATCTGTTGAGTTTCTGGTGCGAGATTACCCACTTCGTCTAAAAACAATGTGCCGCCTTCCGCCTCGTGGAAATAGCCTTTCTTTGTGTTTTCAGCACCAGTGAACGCTCCTTTGACGTGTCCGAAGAACGCCGATGGTGCAAGCTCTTTGGTGAGTGAGCCGCAGTCCACCGCCACGAAAGGCTTGCCTGAACGCTTGCTTTTATCGTGCAGTAGATGGGCAATATGCTCTTTGCCAGTACCGTTCTCCCCGAATATCAGTACGCTCATGTCGGTAGGAGCTACCAGCCTTATCCGGTGCATGATTTTCTGAAAGGCTGAACCGTCACGGGCAAATACGGGCATGCGGCTTCGCCCGATATTCCGCTCTTTCAGTATGGTGCGGAGCAAAGGCACGAGTTTGTCCTCCACGAGTTGCTTGGGTATGTAGTCCAGCGAACCGAGTTTCATGCTTTCAACCGCCGTATGTACTTCGGCATAGTCGGTCATGATGATGAACGGCTGCGTCATGCCTTCTTTGCGCATCCAGCGCAATAGGTCGATGCCGTCACCGTCAGGCAAACGCAAATCAGAAACTACTATATCATTGTCAGTGGCTTGTTGCAGAAGTTTCTTCGCTGTCGAGAGGTGGAAAGCCTGCACGGTACGGAATTTCTCCCGTGCCAGCAGGTTGCAGACAAACTCGCAATATACGATGTTGTCCTCCACCACGATGATTTTTGTTTTATCCATTTTCGTATTTTCTCCTTTCTTCTTTTGCCAGCCGGATTATCTCCGAACCCTTATCCAATACGGCAGTCACGGCGTTGTTCAATGCTTCATAATCGGGAACGGCACTCCCATGAAGCTGTTTATAAAGTTCCCTTAATGGTTGGTCGGCACGCAGTATCTCCCACGAACTATGTAGGTGGTGTGTCAGGGCGTCCAGTTCTTGAAAGTCTTTCCGTTGTTCCGCATCCCTGACCGACTGCATTTCCTTTTCGGTTTCCGCTATCAGTTTATCCAACATGACGGATTCATTGCCGTAAGACAGTAGGGAGGAGAAATCAGGCTTTTCATTTTGTTTACCTTTCATGGCGCACTTGTCGGAAACTTCCATCAGCTCCGATATGGAAAACGGCTTGAGAAGGCAATCGGAAAATCCACGTTCTAAAAGTTCCTCTCTGTTGCAACTGCCCGAAGCGGTTGTTACAATAATCGGAATGATCCTTGAATTGCCCACATTGGAGGTGCGTAGCAGTTCCAACAGCTCGAAGCCGTTTATATCCGGCATATTCAAATCGGTCAGAAGCAGACTGTATTCTTTCCGGCGTATCATTTCCATCAGTTCCGCAACATCGGTGCAAGTGTCGCAATGTATCCCTTCTTGTGCATACATTTCTTTCAGCATTAGGAGAAGTACCTTGTCATTGTCGATGGCAACAATATCATGGAGTGTTCGGTTATGATGAATCTGTGTTTTATTTATCCGTTCCGGCAATTCCTCGGCTGACTGCATGGGTATCTCCACCGTGAAACGGCTGCCCTTGCCTTTCTCGCTCTTCAGCTGGATTGTGCCGCCGAGCATTGTCACAATGCGCTGAACAATGGAAAGACCTAATCCGAAGCCGTCCTTTGCGGCAGCGTTTGACAAACGTTCAAACGCACCGAACACACGTTGCTGTTCCTCTTCGGTCATACCCGAACCCGTATCTTTGACGATAAGTTTCAGCATACCGTTATCATACCCCATTGTCAGAGAAACGGCACCGTTCTCAGTGAACTTGATGGCGTTTGACAGCAGGTTATTTCCAATTTGTAGAATGCGTTCCTTATCGGTCAGTACAACAGCATCCGTGTGATTCGTCACAGTAAGAGCAAGTCCCTTGTTTATGGCAATTGGCATAAACTCTGATTCGAGCGTATGCGCTATTGATGAAATCCTACACGTGGAGAAATTAGGCTGTTCCTTGCCGTCGTCCAGCCGGAAGAAACTCAGAAGAGTATTAAGCATTTCACGCATACGGTCGGAGGATTGCTGAATATTTCGGATATACATCCCGGTTTTATCCGCATTGAAGTTTTTTTGTATCAGTCCGGCATAGCCCGTTATTGCAGTCAGCGGTGTGCGTAATTCATGGGTAATGGTATGTACGGCTTTCTTGCGGGAGGTTATCAGTGCCTCGTTTCGCTTTGCCATTTGTTGCAGTCGCTCGATTAAATCTGCGGTTTCCTGTTTATATCGCTTGATGCGGTTGGCATTTCGGTGTATGATGATATATGATATGACCAGTAGCAGTATAACGAACCCTGTCAAGCCCCCAATCTGAATGAACGACCGTTCCCGCATGGCTGTTATCTCGGCTTCCCGCTTTTGTAGGTCAGTTTGTACTTTCCCGTCTATTTGAACAACCAGTCCTTGCAGTTGCCTGTTAAGTTCCGCATTTCGTGCGGCAAGGCTATCGGCATGAACCGATAAGCGGCGGCTTTGTGCCTGTTGTTCGGTTCTCATATTCCGGTTAAAGGAACGGTGCATCGTGGTAGTCACAGTTGGTTTCGCTTCTTCCTTTTTGCCGAAGATGCCCAAGAAACCTTTGCGCTTGGACTTCTTGGGCTGTTCCTGTACACTCTTCTGCACGATTACAGGTACTTGACTGGTTATCTTATCGTTGATGGCTTGTTGTTGTTCAAGTATTTGAACGATTTGGCACATCTGCCGTTCCTTATCTTCGAGAAGATGGCGTACGCTGTCTATACGCTCTGCCGGATAGGTAGCTTTGAAACGGCAGAGCATACTATCCATTGCCATACGCTGTGCATGGTAATGTTCGATATCTTTATCGTTCCATTCCAGTATTGTTTCACCAAATAGAGAAAATTTTATCATTTGAATATTGATATTGTTTATCTCTTTTCGGAACTCGTCTATTTTTTTATTGTCAAGTTCTAATGCTTCTATCTCCTGCCATTCATAGAAGCTATTATATGCTATACATCCGATAAGAACGGAGATAAGTATATACCCCAACCGTATTGTCTTATAGAAATTCCTGGATCGTTCCATTATTTTGATGATACTGATTTTTCAAACATGAATAAAAGTTTATCCTTTTCTTCCATACGGGTATTATCAGAATAACCGCCTTTTGTTATTTGATACCCACACGGCTTAACCATAAAAGTGCCTAAGCCTTTAGTGTATGAACTTACTTCTGAAGCATAGTCTTTACTTGTATTTAATGGAACTTTCCCTTCAATAAGACACCACTCTTTATTACAACTGATACCTTTAATCTCAGACATCATTTTTTGCAGATCTGTAATAGCTTTGGAACTTGCTACTTGTGGTATCTGTAACTCAAAATAGAGCATCGGTTCGAGAATATCCACTCCTGATTGTTGCAAAGCCAACCTGAAGACATAAGGAGACAATTGTCTAAAATCGGCAGGGGTACTTATCGGACTATAATAAAGGGCATAAGTAAAGGTTACTTTCAAATCCGTCACTTCCCATCCATGCAATCCCGATTGGCAAGACATACGGATTCCTTCAAAAACGGCATTTTGAAAAGAATGGTTCAGATAACCAAAGGAGATTTCACTTTCGATTTGCACCCCTGACCCTATCGGTAAAGGTTCCAGAGTCAGTCCTATTGAGGCCCAGTAAGGGTTGGGAGGGACTTCGATATGGATAATCTTATTCACCTTCTTTTTAGGTCGTTCTTTGTAGATAGTCTTGATTTCATCAAAATGGGTCTTTACGGAGAATCGTTCTTCCAGCAATGTTTGTATGATTTCTTTTTGGGTTAAACCATATAACGAGATTTCCAATTCATCACTATATGAATTTATGGAAAAGGACAGAGACGGGTCTTCAATAAACAATACATTTAGAGCGGATATCAACTTGCTTCTCTCTTCGGGCTTGTCTGGTCGGACAGAAGATTTGAGGGCGGGATGCTGATGAGATAATCCTTGAATCAGACAAGGTTTAACACCTAAATAATCTCCGATTCTTAATTCTTCTATATCTTCTATAATTGCGATATCATTAGCAACCACTTCATCAACATTTATCTCTTTGCCCTGATAAATGGTTTTTAGATTTTTAATCTTGATGAATTTTTCCGAATCATTGACTTTTATAACGGTTCGAAGTCTCAGACTTCCGTCAATAATTTTTAGAAAACTTCTTTTATGCCCTTTGGGGGCATGTTCTATTTTATAAAGATAAGCTGAAAGTCTATTTGGGACTGATGCCGGAGGAAATATAAAAGAAATGATGGCGTCTAACAACTCATTGATGCCAATATTGCACATTGCTGATCCATGCAAGACCGGATAGGCTTTGGCTTTTGCCACAAGAGCGATTATCGCATTCCAATAATCTGCCGGTAAGATTTCTTTATCCGCCAAATATAGTTCTAATATATCGTCGTCATGGTTGCATACAAATTCTTTGTGTTCTGCCCTTATATCTGTTGAGGTGCAAATCGGGTAAACTACTCCATCGACAACCGTTTGCATAAACAAGACGTCTTGCGACAGATTTGTTTTTATGTCCAGATATAAACGCTCAAGATTTACGCCGGCACGATCAATCTTATTGATAAATATAATTGTCGGGATTTGCAGTTTTTGCAAAGTCTTGAACAGCAACTTTGTTTGTGCTTGTATGCCTTCCTTTGCCGATAATATGAGGACTGCTCCATCAAGCATTTTGAATGTCCGCTCCACCTCTGCAATAAAATCCATGTGTCCCGGAGTGTCAATGATATTGCATTTCACACCATTCCAAACAATAGATGTCGTAGAAGCCCGAATAGTAATTCCTCTACGTTTTTCTATATCCATAGAGTCTGTTATGGTGTCACCTTTATCAACACTGCCGCGCTTTTCCGTTGCTCCGCAGGCAAATAGCAGATTTTCGGTTACGGAAGTTTTTCCTGCATCAATGTGAGCAAGAATTCCTAAATTTATAATGTTCATTTGATTAAGCAATAATATACTACAATAGATGCATTGCCGAAACGCACCTTTTAATACCTCCTCGTAGCATGTGGAAAACTACAGGATTCTTAACTCGTATTAATATGTATATTATTACTGCCGCATAATTGAACGCAAATTTACGAAAAAAAAGTTCCCTGACAAAAGCACAAAGAACTTTTTTAATCTATACGTATTTTTATTTGGTATTATTAATTTGTTATTTGATGATGAGGGCTATTCATATAAATGTAGGTTAAATTTTTCTGACCATTTCAAACTGTTGTCCTTTTGGGGTAAGTCCTAATGATGACAAGAAACCAGTGACTGATTCACAATCGCAATCAACATTAGTAAATTTGAGTACATCGCTTTGAAAATGACTGACAGCACTTTTAAGCAAGGACTTACCTATTCCTTTACGCCGGTAATCTTTTGCAACTGCGAGGGATGAAATATCGCCTGATGCCGGTTCAAAGATAACAAATCCGACAAGTTCTTCTCTTTCATAAGCTCCCAATATGTCCAAATTGTCGATTCCGCGTTCCAGTGAAGCCCTGTCATTTTGCCATGAAGGATGAAAATCGAACCAGGCCGTTTGGTTAAGGCAGTTTTTTAAATCCGATGGGAGTATGCGACATGCGGTATGGTTTACTTGCAATACAGGAACAATATCGCTCAGTTTGGCAGAGTAGTAGTTGAAATTTCTCTGTGTTTCAAAGCCTAATTTGCGATATATTTTTATTGCTTTGTGATTGTGTTGCAAAACTTCCAGTACATATTGCCGAACTCCTTGTTGATATATCAATTCGAGGCTGAAAGTGAATATTTTTTGGGTTAGGTGTAATCCCCGGAATGAAGGTACGGTTCCCGTCCCTGTGTCATAGGCCGTCAAGATGTTGTTGTACATGCCTGTTCCGTTAAACACAAAAGAAATCAGCCGTCCTTCGAAAAATGCTCCGAAAGATAGTTGTGGATTGTATCCTCGTCGGTCGAGCATGCGTCGCAATTCATCCGCATTCAAAGAGAAATCATAATCTTTGAATGCGGATGAGAATGCCGCATACAAATCTTTGAAAGAAACGGACTCTAAAGAATGAATGATGATTCCCATATCGGACGGTGTTATGTGTTTGGATTTTTATCACTATTCTCTACGGTTAAACCGTGCTGTTTGAGAAAGCTGAGCTTATCCCAATAACCTCTTTGGAAAACGATTTTATCGTTTTGCACATGGAAGAATCCGCATCCTCGCAACCCGAGCGGATCTTTCCATTCCATGATAGCCCATTCTCCATCCTCGAATATATGCTCAACAATACAAACCATTTTTGAGGTTGCAAATTCATTTACAAACATTTTATGGATAGCTGTTTTTCCTATAACCGGGGTGTTTGCGACTTGATGGTTTATGGCATCCTGAGCGTATAAGTTTGCCAAAGCGACTGCATCGGCGGCGTTGAAGCAGTCAATCCATTCTTGTAGTATCTCTTTTGGCGTCATATTTTTCGTATCTTTTATTCTTTAATATTTAATTGTTGCTTTTTCCTCTATAAGTTAGAATTAGACATTTTTTCTAATTCCTTTTGAAATGATCATCAAAAACAAAATTAGTATTTTTTTCTGTTTTACTGATGATTCTGTAGAAATATTCTCGTTCATATTATTGTGTCATAAGGAACGTGTCAAAAAAGCGGTTTCCACATTACAGCTTTATGGTAAAATGAGTTTAACCAACTACATAACGCAATCTGTTGTCGGTACTGTTATCTATTTCCCATTCGTATTCTATTTAGCCCCTTATTGTGGGTATGCAGCAAGTTATCTTATCGAATTCACTCTCTTTGGGAGTCAAATATGGTTGTGCAAATGGTGGCTGACAAAACATAAACAAGGTTAGTTGGAATGTTTTTGGTATAATGTTTATAAACATAAATCAAGAAAGAATAAATAAATTTAATAGAGGCTGCCCAAAAAGAAAGAAATTCTTGCAATCACTCTTCTACAGATACTTGCAGAGGGGATAAGATTTACTTTTAGACCTTTTGGATAGCCCCTATTAATATTTTATATAAAATTCATAATTTTAAATTTTTATCCCTTTCGATCGGTTTTCATCCTTAAACTGAAAACCCGGACGCCCGATAATGATATGATTGGCAATGAAATTGCCAGACGGACTTCGTTTATCCATCGGGCTGCGAATCTGCGGGACATCATCGGTTTGTTGTGGCGATATGCTCCGTACACCTTCCGCATCTGGCTTGATCTCCTGCCCGTTCTTTTCTTTTTCGGTGACTTCCTGCGCGGGCGGCGCAAGCTCCAACTGTATCTTGCGGTCAAGCGCGGCAAGTTCGGACTTCAACTGTTTCAGTTCGTCCTCTTTCTTCCACACCTTGCCCGCTATCTCCTGCAACTGCGGAACCTCCTTTTCCAGCACCTCGTTCTTCGCCTTATACTGGTCGATGATGGACGGAATCCTCTCCAATGCATTCAGGAAATTACGTGCGGCGGCTACCGGGTCAGCCATCGCCAGATGCCCGTTGTTATAGGTGTATTTGTAATTCCCTTCCACCACGAAGCGATTGTCGGTAAATTCCAGCCCCTCTTTGAGTATCCTCTCGCTGACCACCATTATCGGGAAACCGTAAATCTCCCCGACAGGCTTGTACAAACCGCCCGTCGTGGCGTTCTTGGCTATCTCCTGCAAACGCTTTCCAATAACTTTTTCGTCGGTTGAATCCACGCCGTCCACCTTGACAATATTAAGGCGACTACCTTCCTTATCAGTCTGCACAACGGAAAGAAAACGGTTCCAGTCCTCCGTCATGGCTTCGATGACAGCCGTGTTGTTGCGCAGTTCCCCCGTCTTGGCTTCCAGCTTGAACTCCGAATCGCGCTTGCCCTTGTTGAACGACTTGCGTTCCCCTTCAAGCGATGCGATACGCTTCTCCAGTTTCGCCTTGTCCAAAAGGTCGGTATTGCCGGAGAGCAACGCCATGTACTCCGAGAAGTTCATGCCCGATTTCTCGTCCATAGCCCCCTCATCGATGGTACGTGCGCCCATCGCCCCGCTTTTGAGCTGCGAGATGAACGTCTGCTTGCAGTGCAGCAGGTTGAACTTGTAGCTGTCCAACGACTTTTCCACCGCGTAGATGATGACATCCACATTGTTCCCGGCAAAACGCTTGGCAATCTCGTTGCCCGCCCTAACTCCGCGTCCGTCACGCTGTTGCAGGTCGGATGGACGATCGGGTAGGTCAAGGGCATTACTGCCCTCTTCCCCCCTCAGAACCGTACGTGAGGGTTTCCCCTCATACGGCTCAAGCTTTTCAAAGTCTCTGTTCGTGTGCAGAGACCGGCTCATCCTACTTCTTGTTTCCATTGTTTTTACGGGATAATTTGAAACATTCATCATGAACCAACAGATTGCATTTCCGTCCGTCTTGTACGGTCGGCATTACATTCCATGCCTTATGCGTGTCAATCGGTTCACCACATATCGGACATTTCCGACCTTGCTTTTCCCATAGGTAAAGCAGGGATTTACGTCCTTTCAGCGTCACAAGCATCTTTGACTTCATTCTTTTATTGAAGTACAGGCGGCAGTCTGCGTCAAACGGATTCATGTCCCCCTTTATCTGCGTATATTGCAGAAAAGGAAACGAAGATGCCAGTTTCAACAAGGTGAGTTGGTCTTCTTTGCCGTTTGATTTCTTGAACTTAGCCGCAAAAGTCCAGCTGTTCCCTCGGATATTGTGCCAATAGCGGTCTTTTATCCACTGTTTCCCTTTCTTGGAATGACGGCGTTTAGCCCATTGCCACAAGGCGAGAAATATCTGATGGTCGATTCTGTGAAAAGAATCACGTGTCGCCCCATGCTGATAATATGCTCCCCATCCTCGAATTTTAGCATTCAACATCCTGATTAATGATTCCTGCTTGCAACCCTTATGACCTTTTGTCACCTTACGGATATTCTCCATAAAGCGTTTTTCGGCTTTCTTGGTCGGCTTGGTCAATATTTCATTGCCGAATTTGCGGATGTTGAAACCGAGAAAATCGAAACCGTCACGGATATTGGTTATCACCGTCTTTTCTTCTGATAAGGTCAGACCTCTTTCAGACATAAAGTCGGCTACCAATGGCTTGATTTCCTTTTCAAGAGTTTCACGGTTCTCGCAGGTAATTATAAAGTCATCAGCGTAACGGACAAGATTCACCATTGGCGAATATAACTTACCTTTGATTCTAACTCGTTTATATTTCTCTGCAAGGACTTTCTGCAATCCGTCCAATGTCATATTGGCAAGCGTGGGAGAGATAATGCCACCTTGTGGCGTTCCCTCCTCTGTCGGGAACATCTGTTTGTTGAAGATATAGCCGCATTTCAACCATTTTCGGAGTATTGCCTTGTCCATAGGGATGTTGGCAAGCAGCCATTCATGGCTGATGTGGTCGAAGCACCCCTTTATGTCACCCTCCAGAATCCATTCGGGAGAATAGCCTTTTCGGAGAATGTTATGGCATTGCATTACCGCGTCCATACAGCGGCGTTCCTTGCGGAAACCGTATGAACGTGAGTCGGCTGTTGTTTCCGACACTGGTTCTAATGCCATAAGGTAGAGTGCTTGCATGGCTCTGTCTTTCATTGTCGGTATTCCCAACGGTCGCAGTTTGCCATTACTCTTTTTGATGTGGACTCTTCTCAATGGCTTCGGCTGGTAGCCTCTGCGTTTGAGTTCGCTTATCGCTTGTGTTTTTGCTTCGGGTTTCTCCCATGTTTCCATGTCCACTCCGGGGGTGTTGCCACCTCCGTTAGAAGTAACTCTCTTTACGGCTAAGGCTTTTGCGTAAAAAGAGTGGGTCAGCGTCCACTGCAAGGCTTTCACCTTGTTGTATCTGCCTTCCTTCTGAGCCTTTACAATTCGTGCTTGTAGCTTTCTGACAGCCAACTCCGCTTTAGTCCAGTCTATTCTGTCCCAAAGTGTTTGCTGATTGTCAGCAGGCGCACACGATGTCTTGTTTTCGTTCATTTGCTTTCCTCCTTTTGAAAGTTCTAAAAGTTAATTGTAAAGAATCACCATTTGACAACATTCGGTTTGATTGCCTACCTAATGTCGTCACAGAAGTCTGCCCACTTTCGTGTCGGATGATGTCGCCCACATCAGCCCGTGATGTCGGTTCAATCCGTATCCGCTCCATTACAGAACGGCATTCGCTTTTTCTGTTATCTTATACCTGCACACCATTCGGCTTTCATTGCTGTCAGCTTACCTGTCATTTTTACATGACAGGAGATATACAGGCTTACCATGTTCCACATAGATAACTAACGGATAGGTTAGGTTCTGTCTCATTCTCCGGCGGTGCTTATATCCGTGTAATCCTACCATGGAGAGGATTAACCGACCGCTTCCCTTTTGGGTAGAGTGTGCCAGTATCTTACACTCTTTCGTGACATTACGAAGTTTACTAACAGTTCGCTTGCGCTAACCATACTATCCAGCCTCGCCACTCTACGGTATGATACTAACCGTACTTGACTTCCCCTCACGGTTCTGTCTTGTCTTGCGAAAGTGTACTTCGTCCCGACCGCTTAATACAACATTAAGGTGCATCGGTCGGTAGGCTACCGCTGACGGAACAGCGGGTTAAAGCTGATACCCGTAAGTATCATTCCAACAATTATCTATGCGACTTCATGTCGCACCCACGGTGTATCAAGGTGATGGATGGCGACACATCTTTTCTGCGCATTCACGCCCGTTCCGAGCATACTTGTGGAGCCGAACAGCACGCGCACCGTCCCGGCGTTCATGGCATCTATCACCGCCTTACGAGCCTTATCCGTCTTACACTCCTGAATGAAGCGCACCTCACTTGCCGGTATGCCGTAATCCTCCACCAACTTGCGTTTTATCTCGCTGTACACGTTCCATCCTTCCCCCGGCTGATATGTCCCCAAGTCGGAGAACACGAACTGCGTACCCTTGTGCGCCTCGTACTTGTGGTAATACTCTGCAATCATCTTGGCACAATGGCTTGCCTTGTTGTCGGGATGGTCCTCGTAGTTCGGGTCTATCATGCGCATATCAAGAGCCATCTTTCTCGCGTAGTCGGTGGCGATGAGCATCTTCGCCTTTTCCTCCGTTTCCGACAGGGGTAACCTGCCAAGCAGAGTGGCATCGCCGGTTTTGGCAAACTGCATCAGCTTCTGTATGAAGTCCTCCTGCTCCGGTGTGGGCGGTATGTGGTGCAGTATCTCATTCTTGTTTGGTCTGTCCACACCTACATCCTCCGCCGTGCGGTAGTCGGTAATCTCGTTGTAGAAGGCGGCAAGCTCCGGCACCTTGATGAAATAGCGAAAACGCTCCTTCTGAACGATATTGTTCGTTACGTTGAACTCAAAATCGGTCGTCTTTTTGGCGAAGATGGCAGCCCAAGCATCGAAACAGCGGATGTCCTGCCGTTCCAGTTCGTTGGGGCGCAGGTATTTGAAGAGCAGGTACAGTTCCGTCAGACTGTTGGAAATGGTCGTGCCCGAAAGGAACGTAGCCCCCAAGTCCTTGCCCGTGCGTTCCTGTATGGTACGGATGGCAAAGAGCATATTCAGGGCCTTCTGGCTTCCTTCCGAGTTTCCCAATCCCGCCACACGGTCATGACGGGTGTTGAAAGTCAAGTTCTTGAACTGGTGACTCTCGTCAATGAAGATGTGGTCGATGCCCATCTGCTTGAAGTCCACCACATCATCCGTGCGGGACTTGATAGCGTGTTCCACCTTCTCCAGCTTCGCCACAAGGTTGTGCTTGCGCTTCTCCAGCCCTTTCAGCATCGCCCGCGACACGTTCTTGCCCTGCTGCCGCAAGACTTCGAGGTTTTCCTCCACCGTGTCAAGTTCCGCCTGCAGGATGCGCTGCTGCAACTCCGGTGACTGCGGTATCTTGCCGAACTGGTCGTGCGACATGATGACGCAATCGTAATCGTTATTTTTGATGTTGTTGAAAAAACGCACGCGGTTGGCGGTCGAGAAATCCTTTTCAGAAGCGTAGAGAATCCTCGCATTGGGATATGCCGCCTGATAGGTGGCGGCAATCTCCGCCACATTCGCTTTCAGCCCGATAATCATCGGCTTGTGCGCCAAGTTCAGACGCTTCATCTCATGTGCCGCTATGCACATTATCAGCGTCTTGCCGGTTCCCACCTCGTGGTCGCAGATCCCGCCGCCGTTCTGTTTCAGCATCCAGACGCAATCCTTCTGCGACGGGTAAACACTCTTGATTCCCCGGCTTGCCAGCCCTTTCAGGTTGAGGTCGGGAAAAGTCTGGTGCGAGCCGTCATACTTCGGGCGCACGAAACAGTTGAACTTGCGGTTATACATCGTCGTGAGCCGTTCCTTGAACTGCGGCGACTGTTCTTCCAGCCATTCGGAGAACCCGTTACGGATTTCGTCTATCTTCGCGTTGGCGAGCTGTATGCCCTCGCTGTCGCGTACCTTGATGTCGTTGCCGTTCTCGTCCTTGCCGATACTTTTCATCATGTCGGGGCAGGTGTTGTGCAGGGCGTGCTTCAACAGGTGCATACCGTCATAGTTCCGGTAATAGCCCTTTACTAAAAACTCGTCCGTGATCTTCATGGTGCGGTAGCCGCACGCCACGGAAAACTCGTCCATGCTTGCGGAGTAGGCTATTTTCACGTCCGTGTCGAAAAGGTGGCTCATGTAGGCGGCATACACGCCCGTGGGAATCCAGCGTTCCCCGAAATTGAAGTCGAGGTCTTCAAAGGAGATGCGCTGCGGTTCGGCCTCCTTCAATGCCTCCCACGCCTGTTTCACCTCCGGCATCCGCTCACTTTCGGGATTGTCCTCCATCCAGCCCTCTATGCGTTCCGCCTTCTCTATCACGTTCCCCGCGATGAAGCGGTCTTTGATTTCGTAACCGGTTACGAGCGGGTTGTAGAAGATGCGCCCCTTGAGGGCACCAAGCAGTTCCTCTTCCGTAGTGTCGGTTATCTCCTGCATATAGCCGAGATTGACCGTGCCGAACTTGTTGAGCGATGCGGACAAGGCTTCTTCGGGAGAGCCTGCATTGACACGGCTCTCCACCGAGAAGGAAACGGGACGGTCGAAGATGTCCGCCTTGACAAACTTGCCGTCCTCCGCACGTTCCAGCGAAAGGATGTCGCGCCCTCCGGCATCCATCATCACCAGTTTCACGTTCTGTCTGGCGTTGAGGTTACCGTAACGCATGACAAACTCATCGTAGTAGGTGTTGAGATACCCGCGCTGCGGTTTGTGTTCCGTATGGTTCTCCGTCTCGTGGCTATACAGACGTTCGTAAGCGTCACGGAGCGATATATACAGCATCGCTTTCTCTTTTTGATAGCCACGGAGGTCGAGCGGTTGGAAGGTCGCACCGTAAGGCGTGAGGTCTTTCAGGTAACCGAGATTGCGTGAAGCATCCAGCACCATCGAGCCGTCACGGTGGTGTGGCTCCAGCAGGCCGTTGAACGGACGGGGAGAAAGGTCCATGACTTCCTCCTTCGGCTTTTCCGTTTCAAGTTCCGGGAACAGGGAAGTGGCAACCGTTTCGGAAGTAGGCACAACTTCTGCCAGTGTTTCAGGTTGCTTTATTTCTTCCGTTTGTTCCGGCTTTTTATCCATATTGTCCGAAGAAGGCGCAAAAGCAGGGTTCAACGTGTCTTTGATACCCATCTTTTTCAGTTGTTCCTGCCTGTGCCGTTCTGCCTCAAGCCGTAGGGCCTTGCGCCGTTCCGCTGTCAGACTCATCATTGTCTCATAGAAGCCGTTGATGGGAGGATTGGTTTCCCAATCCAGAGTGGCGTAAATGTCGTCCGGGTCGTTTGGCTTTTCGGCATTTTCCGGCTTTTCTTCCTTATTACCGTTTACCGGCTTGGCGGCTTCAACGGGTGGAGTAACTTTGACCTGCGGTTTAGGCGTGGACGGCATAGGCTTCGGCTTGCTTTCCTTTTTCGCTGCCTTTTTCTTTTTTGCCGGTTCCTCTATGGGCATACCCCAAAGGTCGAGCAGGGTAAGCTGCACGGCTGACGAATGGTTGGGTTGGCGCGGCTCAATCTCCGGCTTTTCCTCTATGGGCTGTGCCTGCGGCTTCTCCACTCCCTTGACAGGCTCAATTACAGAAACGGGGGCTATTACAGAAGGTGATACCTTTTCTGTTTTCGGAGCAGGTTGCACTTCCGCAGCCGTGCTTTCCTCCTTTGTCGGATGCAGGCTGTGTTTCTCATACAGTTTCCTGTCAAGTTGTTGCAGTTCTATTTTCAGATGCTCCCGCAAGTCTTCCGCCAGTTGTGCGATGTCCCCACGGTGCAGGAGTTTATAGGCTGGTTTCCCGTATGGGTCGGTACTTCTGATCAAATCCGTGTGTGAAAGCGAGCCGATGCTCCATACATACCCATTTACGGAAGTGCCGATAGGGGTCTGTTCGGTCTGCACGAAGAGTTTTTCGTTGTAATACAGTTCACCATTCTTTCCGCTGTTCTTTTGCAGGATAATCAGGTCGCTGCCCACCTCCGTTCCCGCGTTATCCGTAAAGAGGTTGTTCGGCAGGCGGGCTACGCCCACCAGATTGGCATGGTTCATCATATACTCGCGTATGGGCGCGTTAGTCGGGGCATCCAGTACCCCCTGCGAGGTGATGAACGCCACGATTCCGCCTTCACGCACCGCGTCAAGGCTTTTCAGGAAAAAGTAATTGTGTATCGTCCGTGCCGCCGAGAGCCTTGCAGGATCCTTGCTGCCCGAAAAATCCGGGTCGAACACCGCCACATCGCCAAACGGTATATTGGAGACAGCCAAATCAAAATGGTTCATGAACGGCTTTTCTATCTTCTCGAAGCCCTGTACCCTTACTTTCTGTCCGGGATGCAGGTGCTTCAGTATCTTGCCCGTCATCAGGTCTTTCTCAAAAGCCATGATGTCCGCGTCCGGTCTGTTCTCCAGCACGGCGTCCACGAATGCACCGACACCTGCCGACGGCTCCAGCACCCGGTCGGGACGGATGCCGTGTTCATGCAGCACGTCCGCGATGGTCCCAGTTATCTCCGGCGGGGTATAGAAGGCGGTCAGCACGGACTGCTTCATGGCATCCATATACCGTTTGTACTCCGTCTCGTCTTTTGTGTTCTCCCGCAGCAACCTGTGCAGTTCCACGGTAGGGGCAAACAGTTCGAGGTCGGACTTCGCCCAGTGGACGGCATCCGTCAGTTCCCTTGCAGGGTTGAGTATGCTCTTCAGTCCCCCGAAACCGCAATAACGCTCTAACAAGAGCCGTTCGCGTGCGGTGGGTGTGCGCTGTTCCCTGTCAAGGAGGAATGCCGTCCGTATCGCCTCGATGTTGTCCCGCAGCCTCTGTTTGCGGTTAAACGCCATACTCTTCGATATAGAGGATGACGGCTCCCGTCAGCTCCGTGTAGAGCAGGTCATATTCGGGCGACAGGGCGAAATTGTCATCCGAGAGGTCATAGATGGAGAATACGTTTCCGACAAGTGGCAGCAGCTTCTGGGTAAAGGCTTCACATTTTTCTTCCGGTACTTCACCCGCAAATTCGTTCTCCACGACTTCGCGCAGGATGGCGTGCCTGGAGTAGCGAAGGCCCTCCGTCAGCACCTTCATCGCCAGTTCCTGCGCCCCGTCGGCAGGATAGCCTTCGAGCCTTGCCCGTTCATACGCTTCGGCGGCACGGTCGGTTCTTTCTCGGATGAAGGCTTCATCGGCTGCCTGTTCGAACTTGTTCGTGGTGAGGTAGTCCAGCAGGTACAGACCGTAATAGGAAAAGTCGGTCCGACCCTCGTTTTTCTTCTTGTTGTTCATTTCTTTGGAATTTAGTGGATTGATAATGATGATAGGGATAATCGTTGGAAAACGAGAAGAAAAAGGCACCCGGTATCCCTCCGAGTGCCACCACTAAATCCAAAGTATGAGTGTAATCCGGTATCGAAGAACAATTCATTACTCTGAACCAGTGGCAAAGTTAAACATTTATTTTCTTCTTTTCGCAGAGGTCGCTTTACTTTTCCTTTCTGGGAACACGAAAACCGTGTTATAGTCCCCGTCAAAGGCGACTACGGCATCAAAACTCTTGCCCTGCTTGCTCTTGAATCCTTTGAGCAGTTTCGTGTGTCCGTCGGTGAGCAGGTTTTTGATTTCATCATCAGAGAGGGTGCGGTTTGCTTTCAGGCGGAACACGGGCAGACCGCACTCCGCGTTGTCGCAGCGGACGACCTTGCCGTAAAACTGCATCGTCCCCGCTCCGCACTTGGGACACTTGCAGCCGGAATCCCTGCGGGCGAACAGCTTGTCGCACGACAGCAGTTCGGAGGTAATTTCCCGTGTATATGCCTCAATCTTCCTGCGGAAGTCATCGGCGGGCAGTTCCCCACGCTCGATGCGTGCCAATTCCTTTTCCCATTCGCCCGTCATGGCGACATCGGCAATACGCATCGCCTTCACGACCGAGTAAAGGGCAAGCCCTTTTTCGGTGGGGACAAGCGACTTCTTGCAGCGTTCCATATAGCCGCGCTTGAAAAGCGTTTCGATGATGGACGCACGGGTGGCGGGCGTGCCGATGCCGCAATCCTTCATAGCCTGCCGCAATGCGTCGTCCTCTATCTCCTTGCCAGCCGTTTCCATCGCGGACAGCAGGGTGGCTTCGGTATGCAGCGGCTTGGGTTTGGTCTTTCCCTCCGTGATGGAGGCGGCTTTCAGTGCCAGCGTGTCGCCTTCCTGCCAACAGGGAATGGCGGCGGTTTCCTCTTGGCTGTTGTTCTCTTCTCCATTCTCCTTGCCATAGACGGCACGCCATCCGGCTTGCCTGATGATGCTGCCTTTTGCCACGAACTCCACTCCGGCACACTCTGCCGTGACGGTGGCAGTGTCCTTGACGCATTTTTCGGAGAAAGCCTCAAGCATGCGCCCGGCTATCATGTGATAGACGGTGCTGTCCTCTTTGGAGAGGAACAGCGGCTTCTCACCCGTGACGAGCAGGGCATGGTGGTCTGTCACCTTGCCGCCGTCCAGGCTGCGGCGTGTCGGCACGGCTTTCGGCTGCAACTTGCCCTTCCATTCGGGCAGGCTGCCGATGAAGGCAAGCAGCTTGGGGATTTCCGCGAACACGTCTTCGGGAATGTAGCGGCTTCCGGTTCGCGGATAGGTGATGAGCTTCTTCTCGTAGAGCTTCTGCGCGATTTCAAGCGTCTGT
>ENA-OWZI01000223-OWZI01000223.1-human-gut-metagenome-genome-assembly--contig:-NODE-223-length-16448-cov-26.6015_pt1 | contig 16448 bp, 7 predicted proteins | sample MGYA00249763_ERZ652112 | MGnify/ENA primary metagenome ERZ652112 (study PRJEB26925, sample SAMN05827175) | human gut metagenome | biome: ENVO:2100002; feature: ENVO:00000062; material: ENVO:00002003...
GATCGCTCAGTGTCTCGTGGGCTCGGAGATGTGTATAAGAGACAGACCTTAAAGTTATTAATTTGAATTGTGATGCATCTAAATTAATTATCAGATAATAACAAAATAGTTATTACATCAGGGGCAGAACTTACAAAAGAAAAATACCCTATATCGCATAATGCGATTAAATACACCATCTTATAGAAAATGATGGTTAGATGAATATGCGGATTATCTCTCTACGCAAGGAGTATTTATCTTTACTCCCGTCAATGATTGCATCTCTTTTCTCTGCTAACGGTGCCGCAGCGGTCATTGATTCATGCCAGGGATATGATATCAAAGCGAACTGTCAGGCCAGCAGGCAAAGCCTTTCAGGCAATATGCAGGACTGGAGCATCGCGGATGGGCAATGGTTGATTTTTTCGGGTATGGCCAATAATGCCAGCGGTGGCGCGGTATTTTTGCAGCACAGTGCTGAATTTACGATATCACCACAAAATGAAACAGGGATGACCCTGTTTGCTGATAACTCGGTTAGTGGCGAATATAATAATGGTGGGGCTATCTTTGCTAAAGAAAACTCAACGATAAATCTTGCGAATGTTATTTTCGACAGTAATGTTGCAGGAGGCTATGGCGGAGCAATCTATTCTGCCGGTACCAATGATACCGGTGCAGCCGATTTACGTGTCACTAACGCCGTATTTCACAATAACATCGCTAATGACGGCAAAGGCGGTGCAATTTATACCATCAATAATGACGTCTATTTAAGTGATGATGCTTTTAATAATAACCAGGCATATACATCAACAAGTTATAGTGATGGGGATGGCGGCGCCATTGATGTTACGGATAATAGTACGGATAACACACATCTTTCAGGAAAAACGATAATTAATAATACCTCCTTTACCAATAACTATGCAGAAGGTTATGGCGGCGCAATTTATACCAGCAGCACCACATCCCCGTATCTTATTGATATTTCTGTTGATGATAATTATGACCAAAACAATGGTGTGATGATTGATGAAAATAACAGCGCCTCGGGATATGACCATTCGGCGACGGCAGCGGCGGGGGGCTTTATGTATATCGGTCATAGTGTGGCTGAATTTAACATTGCCGCCGATAAAACGCTGGTAATAGGCAATACCAGCAACGATGGCGCGATTGATTCTCTTGCCGGAACGGGAGTCATCGTTAAAGAGGGAGCGGGAGAGTTAGTCCTCAATGCCGACAATAATGCGTTTACCGGCGAGATAAGTATCCAGAATGGCGAGGTGACGTTGGGGCGCAGCGATGAGTTAATGAATGTCGGCGACACGCACTGTCAGAGCGATCCGCAGGATTGCTTTGGTCTGATGGTCGGCAGCACTGTTCATTCTGAGTATCAGGCAGAACTGAATGTTGGCAATACACAACAAACGTTTGTGCACTCATTAACCGGTTTTGCTAATGGCATTTTGAATATCGACGCAGGCGGCAATGTTACCGTAAACCAGGGCGGTTTTTCCGGCTCGATTCAGGGTGAAGGACAGTTGACGGTAGCGCAAGATGGCAGCTATCTCCTGACAGGGGCGCAGTCGATGGCATTAACCGGCGATATTGTGGTGGAAGATAACGCCGTATTGTCGCTAGCGGGGAATCAGGCCGATTTACGGGCAATGCAGAGCGATCCGCAATCGATCGTGCTAAATGGCGGAGTATTGGATCTCTCTGATTTCACCACCTGGGATGGCGATAGCTCATACAATGACGGTCTGCAAATCAGCGGCAGCGGGGGGACAGTGATTGGCAGTAATGATGTCGTTGATATCAGCAGTGGCGATGATTTACATATTGGCGGCAGTGATGCCAGCCAGAATGGCGTTTATGTCGTCATTAATGCGGGGGATCAGCGCGTAACGCTGGCGAATAACAACGGTTATCTCGGTAATACGCAAATCGCCTCCGGTACGCTTGAAGTCAGCGATAATTCGCAATTGGGGAACACAAGTTACAACCGTTCAGTGATCTTCACAGATCCCCAACAACACAGTGAAATGGATGTGACGACTGATGTTGACACTCGCTCGGCTACAACAGGTCAGGGCAGGAATATTGAAATGCGCGCTGATGGCGAAATACACGTTGAGGATGGCGTAGATACGCAATGGGGCGGGTTGATGGCGGATAGTACCGGGCAACAACTGGATAGCGTAAGCACGTTGACTAAAAGTGGCGGCGGTACGCTGGAGTTGACCGCCAGCGGCACTGCGACGTCTGCGGTACGTGTGGAGGACGGAACGCTAAAAGGTGAAGCGGAGAATATTATTCCTTATGTTTCTTCACTGTGGGTGGGGGAAGACGGTGTTTTTGAAACCGGGCAAAATCAGGATATTCGTTCAATCGATGCCACCTCTGGCGGCGATATCGACATAACCGATGGTACTGTGTTGCGATTGACGCAGCAGGATACGAACCAGGCGCTGGATGCCTCGCTGTTTAGCGGCGACGGTACGCTGGTGAATGCCACCGATGGCGTGACGCTGGCAGGTGAGCTTAATACCAACCTTGAAACTGACAGCCTGACTTATCTTTCCGACGTGACGGTTAATGGCAATCTGACCAATACGTCCGGTGCTGTCAGTCTGCAAAATGGCGTCGCTGGCAACACGCTGACGGTAAATGGTGATTATACCGGCGGCGGTACGCTACTGCTCGACAGCGAATTAAACGGCGATGACTCGGCAAGTGACCAACTGGTATTGAACGGTAATACTGCTGGCAACACGGCCGTGGTAATTAACCCCATTACGGGTATTGGTGAACCGACATCTACAGGTATTAAAGTGGTTGATTTCGCAGCTGATCCCACGCAGTTTCAAAACAATGCGCAGTTCAGTCTGGCAGGAAGCGGCTACGTCAATATGGGGGCGTATGACTACACGCTGGTGGAAGATAACAACGACTGGTATCTGCGATCACAAGAAGTCAATCCGACGCCGCCGCCTGATCCAGACCCGACTCCAGATCCTGATCCCACGCCGGATCCCGACCCAACCCCCGACCCGGAACCTACGCCTGCCTACCAGCCGGTGTTGAATGCCAAAGTTGGTGGATATTTTAATAACCTGCGGGCGGCAAATCAGGCATTTGTGATGGAGCGACGCGATCACGCTGGTGGCGATGGTCAGACGCTGAATTTACGCGTTATCGGCGGGCGTTATCATTACACGGCGGTAGGGCAGTTGGCTCAGCATGAAGACACTTCTACGGTGCAGCTTAGCGGCAACCTGTTTAGCGGGCACTGGGGTGATGATGGCGAGTGGATGCTTGGGATTGTTGGTGGCTACAGCGATAACCAGGGCGACAGCCGCTCGAATATGACCGGAACTCGCGCCGATAACCAGAACCACGGTTATGCCGTTGGGCTGACCTCAAGCTGGTATCAGCACGGTAATCAGAAGCAGGGGGCCTGGTTGGATAGCTGGCTGCAATATGCGTGGTTTAACAATGATGTTTCCGAACAAGACGATGGCGTGGATCATTACCACTCGTCGGGGATTATCGCCTCGCTGGAAGCCGGTTATCAGTGGTTACCGGGGCATGGTGTGGTGATTGAACCGCAGACGCAGGTGATTTATCAGGGCGTGCAGCAGGATGATTTTACCGCCGCTAACCATGCGCGCGTGTCACAATCGCAGGGTGATGATATTCAGACGCGGCTGGGTTTACACAGCGAATGGCGTACTGCTGTTGGTGTCACGCCAACGTTAGATCTGAATTATTATCACGATCCCCATGCGACGGAAATTGAAGAAGATGGCAGCACTATCAGTGACGATGCGGTGAAGCAACGGGGTGAAATAAAAGTGGGAATAACGGGCAATATCAGTCAGCGAGTTTCGCTGCGCGGCAGCGTGGCGTGGCAGAAAGGGAGTGATGATTTTGCCCAGACGGCAGGGTTTTTGTCGATGACAGTGAAATGGTAATCGCTGTCTGACCGGCACTGTTGCCGGATGCGGCGTAAACGCCTTATCAGGCCTACGGGGAGCATTTGTAGGCCTGATAAGACGCGGCAAGCGTCGCATCAGGCTTGGCGCGGTTGCCGGATGAATCCAAACAACAACCTCACTTATTCTGCGTGTGCAGCATATAGTTCACATCCACGCCGGGGCCGAGCTTAAAGGAATTAGTGATCGGGTTGTAATGCAGCCCGGTCATATGCCGTTCTTTAAGACTGGTCTGATCCACCCAGCCCAGCAATTCTGCCGGTTTAATAAACTTCTTCACATCATGTGTACCTTTAGGCACCATGCGCAAAATATATTCCGCACCAACCACCGCCATCAGCCATGACTTGCCGTTGCGGTTAAGCGTCGAGAAAAAGACATCGCCGCCCGGTTTCACCAGTTGCGCACAGGCTCTGACCACTGACTGAGGATCGGGGACGTGCTCCAGCATCTCCATACAGGTCACCACGTCATACTGTCCGGCATGTTTTGCCGCGTGCTCTTCCACGGTTTCCTGCACGTAATCCACCTGAATGCCGCTTTCCAGTGCGTGCAGTTTTGCCACCTGCAATGGCTCAAAGCCCATATCCAGACCGGTCACCGTCGCGCCCTCCCGCGCCATACTCTCGGCCAGAATGCCGCCGCCACAACCGACATCGAGCACCTTTTTGCCAAATAAACCGCCAGCACGCTCGGCAATATAGCCCAGACGCAGCGGGTTAATGCGGTGCAGCGGTTTGAACTCACCTTCAAGATCCCACCAGCGGGAGGCGACGGCTTCAAATTTAGCGATCTCTTCGTGGTCTACGTTGTGGTTTACCGGCGATTTTTCGGCATTCATTGGCACTTCTACTCCGTAATTGGCAAGACAAACGAGTATATCAGGCATTGGATGTGAATAAAGCGTATAGGTTTACCTCAAACTGCGCGGCTGTGTTATAATTTGCGACCTTTGAATCCGGGATACAGTAGAGGGATAGCGGTTAGATGAGCGACCTTGCGAGAGAAATTACACCGGTCAACATTGAGGAAGAGCTGAAGAGCTCCTATCTGGATTATGCGATGTCGGTCATTGTTGGCCGTGCGCTGCCAGATGTCCGAGATGGCCTGAAGCCGGTACACCGTCGCGTACTTTACGCCATGAACGTACTAGGCAATGACTGGAACAAAGCCTATAAAAAATCTGCCCGTGTCGTTGGTGACGTAATCGGTAAATACCATCCCCATGGTGACTCGGCGGTTTATGGCACGATCGTCCGTATGGCGCAGCCATTCTCGCTGCGTTACATGCTGGTAGACGGTCAGGGTAACTTCGGTTCCATCGACGGCGACTCTGCGGCGGCAATGCGTTATACGGAAATCCGTCTGGCGAAAATTGCCCATGAACTGATGGCTGATCTCGAAAAAGAGACGGTCGATTTCGTTGATAACTATGACGGTACGGAAAAAATTCCGGACGTCATGCCAACCAAAATTCCTAACCTGCTGGTGAACGGTTCTTCCGGTATCGCCGTAGGTATGGCAACCAACATCCCGCCGCACAACCTGACGGAAGTCATCAACGGTTGTCTGGCGTATATCGATGATGAAGACATCAGCATTGAAGGGCTGATGGAACACATCCCGGGGCCGGACTTCCCGACGGCGGCAATCATTAACGGTCGTCGCGGTATTGAAGAAGCTTACCGTACCGGTCGCGGCAAGGTATATATCCGCGCCCGTGCCGAAGTAGAAGTTGACGCCAAAACCGGACGTGAAACCATTATCGTCCACGAAATTCCTTATCAGGTGAACAAAGCGCGCCTGATCGAGAAGATTGCGGAACTGGTAAAAGAAAAACGCGTGGAAGGCATCAGCGCGCTGCGTGACGAGTCTGACAAAGACGGTATGCGCATCGTGATTGAAGTGAAACGCGACGCGGTCGGTGAAGTTGTGCTTAACAACCTCTACTCCCAGACCCAGTTGCAGGTTTCTTTCGGTATCAACATGGTGGCATTGCACCATGGTCAGCCGAAGATCATGAACCTGAAAGACATCATCGCGGCGTTTGTTCGTCACCGCCGTGAAGTAGTGACCCGTCGTACTATTTTCGAACTGCGTAAAGCTCGCGATCGTGCTCATATCCTTGAAGCATTAGCCGTGGCGCTGGCGAACATCGACCCGATCATCGAACTGATCCGTCATGCGCCGACGCCTGCAGAAGCGAAAACCGCGCTGGTTGCAAATCCGTGGCAGCTGGGCAACGTTGCTGCGATGCTGGAACGTGCGGGCGACGATGCTGCGCGTCCGGAATGGCTGGAGCCAGAGTTCGGCGTGCGTGATGGTCTGTACTATCTGACCGAACAGCAAGCTCAGGCGATTCTGGATCTGCGTCTGCAGAAACTGACCGGCCTTGAGCACGAAAAACTGCTCGACGAATACAAAGAGCTGCTGGATCAGATTGCGGAACTGTTGCGTATTCTGGGTAGCGCCGATCGTCTGATGGAAGTGATCCGCGAAGAGCTGGAACTGGTTCGTGAACAGTTCGGTGACAAACGTCGTACCGAAATCACCGCTAACAGCGCCGACATCAACCTGGAAGATCTGATCACCCAGGAAGATGTGGTGGTCACGCTTTCTCACCAGGGTTACGTGAAGTATCAGCCGCTTTCTGAATACGAAGCGCAGCGTCGTGGCGGGAAAGGTAAATCTGCCGCACGTATTAAAGAGGAAGACTTTATCGACCGACTGCTGGTGGCGAACACTCACGACCATATTTTGTGCTTCTCCAGCCGTGGTCGCGTCTATTCGATGAAGGTTTACCAGTTGCCAGAAGCTACTCGTGGCGCACGTGGTCGTCCGATCGTCAATCTGCTGCCGCTGGAACAGGACGAACGTATCACCGCGATCCTGCCGGTGACCGAGTTTGAAGAAGGCGTGAAAGTCTTCATGGCGACCGCTAACGGTACCGTGAAGAAAACTGTCCTCACCGAATTCAACCGTCTGCGTACCGCCGGTAAAGTGGCGATCAAACTGGTTGAAGGCGATGAGCTGATCGGCGTTGACCTGACCAGCGGCGAAGACGAAGTAATGCTGTTCTCCGCTGAAGGTAAAGTGGTGCGCTTTAAAGAGTCTTCTGTCCGTGCGATGGGCTGCAACACCACCGGTGTTCGTGGTATTCGTTTAGGCGAAGGCGATAAAGTCGTCTCTCTGATCGTGCCTCGTGGCGATGGCGCAATCCTCACCGCAACGCAGAACGGTTATGGTAAACGTACCGCAGTGGCGGAATACCCAACCAAGTCGCGTGCGACGAAAGGGGTTATCTCCATCAAGGTTACCGAACGTAACGGTTTAGTGGTTGGCGCGGTGCAGGTAGATGACTGCGACCAGATCATGATGATCACCGATGCCGGTACGCTGGTACGTACTCGCGTTTCGGAAATCAGCATCGTAGGCCGTAACACCCAGGGCGTAATCCTTATCCGTACTTCGGAAGATGAAAACGTGGTGGGTCTGCAACGTGTTGCTGAACCGGTTGACGAGGAAGATCTGGATACCATCGACGGCAGTGCCGCGGAAGGGGACGATGAAATCGCTCCGGAAGTGGACGTTGACGACGAGCCAGAAGAAGAATAATTTCATCGCTTCATGCCAAAAGGGAGCCATCTCCCTTTTTTGAATTGAAAAGTCCAGGCTGTAAAGTCTGGGCTTTTGTCGTATTAGGGCGCGGTAAAGTTTGGCTGTGCCCGTAAAAAATGGCTGGCTATACACAAGGAATGTGGCAATGAGTGGTGAAAAAAAGGCGAAAGGCTGGCGGTTTTATGGCCTTGTTGGTTTTGGGGCAATAGCGCTGCTATCCGCTGGCGTATGGGCATTACAATACTCTGGCAGTGGGCCAGAAAAAACGTTGTCGCCACTGGTGGTGCACAACAATCTGCAAATCGATCTCAATGAGCCGGACCTCTTTCTCGACAGCGACTCTCTGAGCCAGCTTCCCAAAGATCTCCTTACCATTCCGTTTCTCCACGATGTTCTGAGCGAAGATTTCGTTTTCTATTATCAGAATCATGCCGATCGTCTGGGCATTGAAGGCAGCATTCGCCGCATTGTCTATGAACACGATCTCACGCTGAAAGATAAGCTCTTTTCGTCACTCTTAGACCAGCCCGCGCAGGCGGCACTGTGGCACGATAAACAAGGCCATCTTTCTCATTATATGGTGCTGATCCAGCGAAGTGGTTTAAGCAAGCTGCTGGAGCCATTGCTGTTTGCCGCTACCAGCGACAGCCAGTTAAGTAAAACGGAAATCAGTAGCATCAAGATAAATAGTGAAACTATTCCTGTTTATCAGTTGCGCTATAACGGCAATAACGTCCTGATGTTTGCGACTTATCAGGACAAAATATTGGCTTTTTCCAGTTCGGATATGCTGTTTAAAGATGACCAACAGGATACTGAAGCCACGGCGATCGCAAGTGATTTGTTGAGTGGTAAAAAACGCTGGCAAGCCAGCTTTGGCCTGGAAGAGCGTACTGCCGAAAAAACGCCAGTACGCCAGCGCATCGTGGTCAGCGCCAGGTTGCTGGGGTTTGGCTACCAGCGATTAGTGCCTTCTTTTGCTGGCATGCGCTTCGAAATGGGTAACGACGGCTGGCACAGTTTTCTGGCGTTAAACGATGAATCCGCCAGCGTAGATGCCAGTTTCGATTTTACGCCGGTATGGAACAGTATGCCTGCCGGAGCCAGCTTCTGTGTGGCGGTGCCGTATTCACACGGTATTGCCGAAGAGATGCTTTCGCACATCAGCCAGGAAAACGACAAGCTGAATGGGGCGTTAGACGGTGGCGCGGGGCTGTGCTGGTATGAAGACTCAAAATTGCAAACCCCACTGTTTGTTGGTCAGTTTGATGGCACTGCCGAACAGGCGCAATTGCCAGGGAAACTGTTTACGCAAAATATTGGTGCGCACGAAAGCAAAGCGCCAGAAGGTGTTTTGCCGGTAAGCCAGACTCAGCAGGGCGAAGCGCAAATCTGGCGTCGCGAAGTGAGTTCCCGATACGGTCAGTATCCGAAAGCGCAGGCGGCGCAACCCGATCAATTAATGTCGGATTATTTTTTCCGCGTGTCGCTGGCGATGCAAAACAAAACGCTGCTTTTCTCCCTCGATGACACGCTGGTTAATAACGCCCTGCAAGCACTGAATAAAACCCGCCCGGCAATGGTGGATGTAATACCCACTGATGGCATCGTTCCGCTCTATATCAATCCACAAGGAATGGCGAAACTGCTGCGTAACGAAACGCTGACCAGTCTGCCGAAGAATCTCGAACCGGTTTTTTATAACGCCGCACAAACTTTATTAATGCCGAAGCTGGACGCTTTATCTCAACAACCGCGTTATGTCATGAAGCTGGCCCAGATGGAACCCGGTGCCGCCTGGCAGTGGCTACCCATAACCTGGCAACCGCTATGAGACACGGGCTGCTGGTGCTGATTTGCTGGCTGTATTGTGTTGTTGCCCATAGTGAAATGCTAAATGTCGAACAATCCGGGCTGTTTCGCGCGTGGTTTGTGCGCATTGCACAGGAACAGCTCCGCCAGGGGCCAAGCCCACGCTGGTATCAACAGGATTGCGCGGGCCTGGTGCGATTTGCGGCGAACGAGGCGCTGAAAGTTCACGACAGTAAATGGCTAAAAAGTAACGGTTTATCTAACCAGTATTTGCCGCCAGAGATGACGCTAACACCTGAACAGCGTCAACTGGCGCAAAACTGGAATCAGGGGAATGGGAAAACCGGCCCCTATGTGACCGCGATTAATTTGATTCAGTACAACAGCCAGTTTATTGGCCAGGACATAAACCAGGCACTGCCTGGCGATATGATTTTTTTCGATCAGGGCGATGCCCAGCACTTAATGGTCTGGATGGGGCGTTACATCATCTACCACACCGGAAGCGCCACGAAAACTGACAACGGAATGCGCGCAGTCAGTCTGCAACAACTTATGACATGGAAGGACACCCGATGGATACCCAACGATTCCAATCCCAATTTCATTGGCATTTATCGTTTAAATTTTCTGGCGCGATAGCAGCGTGCTTGTCCCTGTCTCTTGTGGGAACAGGGCTTGCTAATGCTGATGATTCGCTTCCTTCCAGTAACTATGTGCCGCCCGCCGGGGGAACATTCTTTTTGCTCGCTGACAGCAGTTTTAGCAGCAGTGAAGAGGCGAAAGTGCGACTGGAAGCGCCGGGGCGTGATTATCGGCGCTATCAGATGGAAGAGTACGGCGGCGTGGACGTTCGCCTGTATCGTATTCCTGACCCGATGGCATTTTTGCGCCAGCAGAAAAACCTGCATCGCATTGTGGTGCAACCGCAATATCTGGGCGACGGACTGAACAATACGCTGACCTGGCTGTGGGATAACTGGTACGGCAAATCTCGCCGCGTGATGCAGCGTACTTTCTCTTCTCAGTCACGGCAGAATGTGACTCAGGCGTTACCCGAATTACAGCTCGGTAATGCCATTATTAAACCTTCCCGTTATGTACAGAACAACCAGTTTTCACCGCTGAAAAAATATCCACTAGTGGAACAGTTCCGTTACCCACTATGGCAGGCTAAACCGGTCGAGCCGCAACAAGGGGTAAAACTGGAAGGCGCATCCAGCAATTTCATTTCGCCGCAGCCGGGCAACATCTATATTCCTCTCGGCAAACAAGAGCCGGGACTGTACCTCGTCGAGGCGATGGTGGGTGGGTATCGGGCGACGACGGTGGTGTTTGTTTCCGATACCGTGGCGCTTAGCAAAGTGTCAGGTAACGAGCTTCTGGTGTGGACCGCGGGGAAAAAACAGGGTGAAGCGAAGCCCGGCTCAGAGATCTTGTGGACTGACGGTCTTGGCGTGATGACCCGCGGTGTGACCGATGGCAGCGGTACCTTGCAGTTACAACATATATCGCCAGAACGTTCATATATTCTGGGTAAGGATGCTGAAGGCGGCGTTTTTGTCTCCGAGAACTTTTTCTACGAAAGCGAAATCTACAACACCCGCTTGTATATCTTTACCGATCGCCCGCTATATCGCGCAGGCGATCGTGTCGATGTTAAAGTGATGGGCCGCGAGTTCCACGATCCGTTGCATTCATCCCCCATCGTCAGCGCACCGGCGAAGCTTTCGGTGCTGGACGCCAACGGCAGTCTGTTGCAAACCGTCAATGTCACGCTGGATGCGCGTAATGGCGGGCAGGGGAGTTTCCGCCTGCCAGAAAATGCCGTCGCCGGAGGTTATGAGTTACGTCTTGCTTACCGCAAACAGGTCTATAGCAGCAGTTTTCGCGTGGCAAACTACATCAAACCCCATTTTGAGATTGGTTTAGCTCTCGACAAAAAAGAGTTCAAAACTGGCGAAGCGGTCAGCGGCAAACTGCAACTGCTTTACCCGGATGGCGAGCCGGTAAAAGATGCCCGCGTGCAGTTAAGTTTGCGCGCTCAGCAATTATCAATGGTTGGTAACGATTTGCGTTATGCCGGACGTTTCCCGGTGTCGCTGGAAGGCAGTGAAACGGTTTCCGACGATAATGGTCATGTGGCGTTGAATCTCCCCGCCGCCGATAAACCGAGCCGTTATTTGTTAACCGTCTCCGCCAGTGACGGCGCGGCGTATCGAGTTACCACCACCAAAGAGATCCTCATTGAACGTGGCCTGGCGCATTACTCTTTAAGTACCGCCGCACAATACAGTAATAGCGGCGAGTCGGTTGTGTTCCGTTATGCCGCGCTGGAATCTTCAAAACAGGTTCCTGTTACGTATGAATGGTTGCGTCTCGAAGACCGCACGAGTCACAGCGGAGAGCTACAGTCAGGCGGCAAATCCTTTACCGTCAATTTCGCTAAACCTGGCAACTACAATCTGACATTACGCGATAAAGACGGCTTAATTCTCGCCGGGTTAAGCCATGCAGTCAGCGGTAAGGGCAGCACGTCGCATACTGGTACGGTAGATATCGTGGCAGATAAAACACTGTATCAGCCTGGCGAAACCGCGAAGATGCTGATTACCTTCCCGGAGCCAATTGACGAAGCATTATTGACGCTGGAACGCGATCGCGTGGAACAGCAGTCGCTGCTATCGCATCCGGCAAACTGGCTAACGCTACAACGTTTAAACGATACCCAGTATGAAGCCCGCGTACCGGTGAGCAATTCCTTTGCGCCTAACATCACTTTTTCGGTGCTGTATACCCGTAACGGTCAGTACAGTTTTCAGAACGCCGGGATTAAAGTTGCCGTTCCCCAGCTGGATATCCGGGTGAAAACGGACAAAACCCATTACCAGCCTGGTGAACTGGTCAATGTCGAATTAACCTCGTCGCTGAAAGGTAAACCTGTTTCTGCGCAGTTAACGGTAGGCGTGGTCGATGAAATGATCTACGCGCTGCAACCGGAAATCGCGCCGAATATCGGCAAATTTTTCTATCCGCTGGGGCGTAACAATGTGCGTACCAGCTCCAGTCTGTCGTTTATCAGCTACGATCAGGCGCTCTCCAGCGAGCCGGTTGCGCCTGGCGCGACTAACCGCAGCGAGCGGCGAGTAAAAATGCTGGAACGTCCACGGCGTGAAGAGGTGGATACCGCGGCCTGGATGCCGTCACTCACAACCGATAAACAAGGCAAAGCGTATTTCACGTTCCTGATGCCTGATTCGTTAACCCGCTGGCGCATCACCGCGCGTGGGATGAACGGCGACGGGCTGGTCGGGCAGGGGCGTGCTTATCTGCGTTCGGAAAAAAGTCTCTACATGAAATGGAGTATGCCAACGGTGTATCGCATGGGCGACAAACCGGCAGCAGGACTGTTTATCTTCAGTCAGCAGGATAACGAACCGGTGGCGCTGGTGACTAAATTTGCAGGCGCTGAGATGCGCCAGACGCTGACGCTGCACAAAGGGGCGAATTATATTTCGCTGACGCAGAATATTCAGCAATCTGGCTTGTTAAGTGCAGAACTGCAACAAAATGGGCAAGTACAGGACAGCATTAGCACAAAACTGTCTTTTGTGGATAACAGCTGGCCCGTTGAACAACAGAAAAACGTCATGCTCGGCGGTGGCGATAATGCGCTGACGTTGCCCGAGCAGGCGAGCAATATCCGGCTACAAAGTAGCGAAACGCCGCAGGAGATTTTCCGTAACAATCTTGATGCATTAGTCGATGAACCGTGGGGTGGCGTGATCAACACCGGTAGCCGTCTGATCCCGCTCAGTCTCGCCTGGCGTTCGCTTGCCGATCATCAAAGTGCCGCCGCTAACGACATTCGTCAGATGATTCAGGATAACCGTCTGCGGCTGATGCAACTGGCGGGGCCCGGAGCGCGCTTTACCTGGTGGGGTGAAGATGGCAATGGCGACGCCTTCCTCACGGCATGGGCATGGTACGCCGACTGGCAGGCCAGCCAGGCGCTCGGCGTAACGCAGCAACCGGAATACTGGCAACATATGCTCGACAGTTATGCCGAGCAGGCGGACAACATGCCGTTATTGCATCGGGCGCTGGTGCTGGCGTGGGCACAGGAGATGAATCTGCCGTGCAAAACGTTGTTGAAAGGGTTGGATGAAGCTATCGCCCGGCGCGGAACTAAAACTGAAGATTTCTCTGAGGAAGACACCAGCGATATCAATGACAGCCTGATCCTCGATACACCTGAATCTCCACTGGCAGATGCGGTGGCAAACGTCTTAACCATGACGTTGCTGAAAAAAGCGCAGTTGAAGTCCACTGTGATGCCACAGGTTCAGCAATATGCGTGGGATAAAGCAGCAAACAGCAATCAGCCGCTGGCGCACACGGTTGTGCTGCTTAATAGCGGTGGCGACGCTACCCAGGCGGCCGCTATTTTAAGTGGTTTGACCGCTGAGCAATCCACTATTGAGCGCGCGCTGGCCATGAACTGGCTGGCGAAATATATGGCGACGATGCCTCCAGTTGTGTTGCCTGCGCCTGCGGGCGCATGGGCTAAACATAAGTTAACTGGAGGGGGCGAAGACTGGCGTTGGGTTGGTCAGGGTGTGCCGGACATTCTCTCTTTTGGTGACGAATTATCGCCGCAAAATGTGCAGGTCCGCTGGCGTGAACCGGCAAAAACGGCTCAACAAAGTAACATTCCGGTGACCGTTGAACGCCAGTTGTATCGGCTTATCCCCGGTGAAGAAGAGATGAGCTTTACTCTGCTGCCGGTGACCAGCAATGAGATTGACAGCGATGCGCTGTATCTCGATGAAATTACGCTTACCAGCGAGCAGGATGCCGTTCTGCGCTACGGTCAGGTGGAAGTACCGCTCCCGCCAGGGGCTGACGTTGAGAGGACTACGTGGGGCATTTCGGTCAATAAACCCAACCCCGCGAAACAGCAGGGGCAATTGCTGGAAAAAGCGCGAAATGAAATGGGCGAACTGGGCTATATGGTGCCGGTGAAAGAACTGACGGGAACGGTCACTTTCCGCCATTTGCTGCGCTTCTCGCAAAAAGGGCAATTCGTTCTGCCTCCTGCTCGTTATGTGCGTTCCTATGCACCTGCACAGCAAAGTGTTGCGCCAGGGAGCGAATGGATCGGGATGCAGGTGAAATAAGTGAACTGGTACAGAATCGTCTGGCTATTGGCGTTGGTAACTCTGCCAACGCTTGCGGAGGAGACGCCGTTACAACTGGCGCTGCGGGGCGCGCAGCACGATCAACTGTATCAGCTGTCGTCATCAGGCGTGACCAAAGTCTCGGTATTACCTGACACGCTCACCACGCCATTAGGGAGTTTGTGGAAACTGTATATTTACGCCTGGCTGGAGGATACCCATCAACCGGAGCAGCCATACCAGTGTCGCGGCAACTCCCCGGAAGAGGTTTATTGTTGTCAGGCTGGGGAGAGCATAACGCGCGATTCCGCGCTGGTACGTTCCTGTGGACTCTATTTTGCGCCGCAGCGGTTGCATATTGGCGCAGATATGTGGGGGCAATACTGGCAACAGCGTCAGGCACCTGCGTGGTTAGCGTCTCTTACTACACTGAAGCCAGAAACCTCGGTAACGGTTAAATCGCTGCTTGATTCATTAGCGACATTACCTGCGCAAAACAAAGCTCAGGAAGTCTTACTGGATGTGGTGCTGGACGAGGCGAAAATCGGTGTCGCATCCATGCTCGGTAGTCGGGTACGGGTGAAAACCTGGAGTTGGTTTGCCGATGATAAACAGGAAATCCGTCAGGGTGGTTTTGCTGGCTGGTTAACCGATGGTACACCGCTGTGGGTTACTGGCAGTGGCACCAGCAAAACGGTACTGACCCGTTATGCGACGGCGCTTAATCGGGTTTTGCCAGTGCCGACGCAGGTTGCCAGTGGGCAATGTGTGTTGGTGGATCTGTTTGCTCGTTATCCGCTGAAGAAAGTTACTGAGGAAAAGAGTACGACGGCAGTCAAACCAGGCGTGCTCAATGGGCGCTATCGTGTGACGTTTGCCAATGGTAACCACATGACATTTGTCAGCCACGGTGAGACAACGTTACTGACGGTAAAGGGCAAACTGAAATTACAGTCGCATCTCGATCGTGAAGAGTACGTTGCCAGAGTTCTGGATCGCGAGGCGAAAAGTACGCCTCCTGAGGCAGCGAAAGCCATGACCGTGGCGATTCGCACGTATTTACAGCAAAACGCCGATCGCGATGGTGATTGCCTGAGCATCCCGGACAGTAGCGCTACCCAGCGCGTTTCAGCTTCGCCAGCCACTGTAGGCGCGCGGACGATGACCGCCTGGACGCAGGATCTCATCTATGCGGGCGATCCGGTTCATTATCATGGCAGCCGGGTTACCGAAGGGACGCTTTCCTGGCGGCACGCTACTGCCCAGGCGGGGCAGGGAGAGCGTTATGATCAGATACTTGCGTTTGCTTATCCCGACAACAACCTTAGCCGCTGGGGAGCGCCACGCTCAACCTGCCAGTTATTACCCAAAGCGAAAGCCTGGCTGGCGAAAAAAATGCCGCAGTGGCGGCGCGTGTTACAAGATGAAATGGGGTATAACGAACCTGACGTGTTTGCGGTCTGCCGCTTAGTCTCAGGTTTCCCCTATACCGATCGGCAGCAGAAACGGCTGTTTATTCGTAACTTCTTTACGCTTCAGGATCGGCTGGATTTAACCCATGAGTATCTGCACCTGGCCTTTGATGGTTATCCCACCGGGCTTGATGAGAACTATATCGAAACGCTGACCCGACAATTATTAATGGACTAATGCTATGCGAAAGATTTTTCTTCCGTTGTTACTGGTGGCGCTTTCGCCTGTCGCTCACAGTGAAGGTGTGCAGGAAGTCGAGATTGATGCACCGCTCTCTGGCTGGCATCCGGCAGAGGGTGAAGATGCCAGTTTTTCACAAACGATCAATTACCCGGCGTCGTCCGCCAACATGGCAGATGATCAAAATATCTCAGCGCAG